>Ga0304730_1000053_pt1 | contig 137749 bp, 119 predicted proteins | sample M_130628_MF_Meta_FD_190474 | JGI IMG/M metagenome (GOLD analysis project Ga0304730, IMG submission 190474) | Freshwater microbial communities from Lake Montjoie, Canada to study carbon cycling - M_130628_MF_MetaG (v2) (version 2) | ecosystem: Environmental > Aquatic > Freshwater > Lake... | reverse complement strand
CTTGTTCCCAAATCCTGCAAGCGATATGACTGTCCTTTCAATTGAAGGAACAACTGCAAACGAAACATGGACAGTATCAATTACTGATATCTCTGGACGTGTAATTTCTACAACAACATTTGTATCGAACGAAGGTATTTCAGAACACCGTATTTCTGTATCTGAATTGTCTTTTGGTATCTATCAAATTGTTGCAACAAACGGATCAAACAAAATTGTTCAGAAATTAGTTCACTAATCTTCTTTAACAATAAGTATCAAAGCCCAGTCGAGCAATCGACTGGGCTTTTTTGTTTGGTATAATTGATCTTTAAATAAAATGTTCAACTTGAAATCGCTTCAGCAATCCGAATCAATTCCTGAGTAGTCTTCCAATTGCGTGTTGTAGCGTTTACATTTAATTTCTTCTCAATGTTATTATTGGAGAGTTTTGTGTTTCCATAATTATTAGGGCAATAAAGAAAAAGAGCATTGTCAATACATTGGAACCGGTCTTCATCACAATCAATTTCGTCCAGCTTGTTCACTCTATTTGTTTCTGGAATTGCAGACAAAAACGTCACATGTAAATGGTTGATTTCTTTTTCCACATCTTTAAGAAATGGATTCAGACTGAGCATTTGTTTAAACTGATTGAATTCAAATACCAATACCGGCACATCGAAACCAAAAATATCTAAAATTCTATTTTGAATGTTTGTTTGAAGAATATCAACATCGGTTTCATCGGTTTGCGAAACAACATTACCGCTTTGAATGTATGTTTGAATGTTATGGAAACCCAATTCGGAGAATAGATTCCGAAGTGCTTCCATTTTCATCATTTTTTTTCCACCCACATTGATTCCGCGCAATATGGAAACATACGTTTTCATATGTCAAATTTATCATTGAAAGTGAGAATGGAGATTTTCAAACAGGAAAAAATAAAATCATTTCTTCATTATCAACCTCCTCAATTCATCGCCGCATTTTGTTGCAAAACCACCGAGGATTCCACCAAGTATTCCGGTGGTTATAATTAGTGCAAAGGCTGATTCAGGGAGAGGGAATAACTTCACAACACGCAAAGAAAGTATGGATTCGTTGAGTTCGTTGAGGTAAAAAGCCATGCCCGACCAAAGCAGCGAAATGCCTATAAATCCTGCTAGAAATGCGGAACGATTTAGGGGTGCTGTTAAAAATCCGACAAGCAAACAGCTTACTGGAAATGCCCAAAATGGTAAATAAAGTTGCGCCAAGCATGCTGTTGATGTGATGATGAGCATTCTTGGAATAAACCAACGACGAGCTCTATGGCGCGCAGCGTTGGATATATAAGATTCGGCTGTGTTGCTCATTGGGTTTTAATAGTAAGAGATTGTAATATTTTCCTTTGCCCCAGTCGTCAATAAAACTAGCATAGAATTTACTTCCGGGATTCCCGCTTTGTCCGCCGGGATAAATGCCAAATGCCTCGCCCGCCGTTCCGGGACTTACCACCATGCGCCAACTGGCACCGCGCTTTTCGCTGGTTGCATTGATGATTCCCGAATTACCACCGTTCTGAACATTCTCAACACTGAATGCCAATTGCTGACTTAAATGCGTTACAGTGGTATGCTTAAAATTGGCCCAAGTGGCTTCTGATTCTGGGTGTTTTTTCTGCCAATGCTCGACAAAAACAACCGCATCGTGAAACGTACTATTGACCAACATTGATAAGCTTTCGGTTACTTTGCTGGTTTTATTGTCAATCATTTCTCCATCAGGAAAACGTTTTAAATAACGAATGGTATGAAAGAATCCCGGTTCAGTGAGTAAGCGTTTATCGTCTTCAAATTCATCCCAAATGGAAGCATTCAATAGTTTCCACCAGGTTTCGAAATAGGGTGGAGCCAATAGATCCGGAGCATTTACATAATTCCATCCTTTTAGTTCTGTTAATGCAAAACGTTCGTTGCTGCGGATTTCGTTCGGATTCAAAAGTGACAACATCATGGGTAAAATCTCGGAAGCATACAAGTTGAAATTATCGTTCTGCAATTCCATCATGTCCTGTATTTTAACCATCGTTTTTGCATTAGTCAATTCTCCCAAACGCTCGTTAATTCTGCGATTTCGGAAGTATTCATAAATGCCGGTGAAGTAATAAGGATACGTTTCATCGGTTGGATGTTGGTTCGCTGAACTCACAAAGCCTCTCTCAGGATTTAATGTATGTGGATTGTGTTGTTGTGGTATAAATCCTCGCCATTGTGTTGTTGAAGTTGAGCCATCCATCACAAAGCGACCTTGTTCGGGTAAACGATTCACAAATTTACCTTGCTGCCAAATGGCGATATCGCCAGTTGATGAAGCAAACACGAAATTTTGACCAGGGCAACGGTAATTCGAAATGGCCAAAACGTATTCATCGTAATTAGCACTTGAATTCAATTTGTAAAAAGCCAAAAGCTCGTTGCTTGGGTCATGAGCGGTCCAGCGTAAAGCCCGATTTTCCGTTTCAATTCCCTTATTGAATTTCTTGTCGAAGGCAACGGGGCCATGCAAAGTGTGAATGATGGTATCATAAACAACATCGCCATCCCGAACATAAAAACGTTCAACCACCGATTCGGATTTTTTCCAATTGCCATCGTAGCGATATTCGGCACGTTTGGAATCGCGGAATTCGATGGTGTACCAATCTTTTACATCCATGGCGGCATTGGTAATTCCCCAAGCGATATTTTCGTTAAAGCCACTAATCACGCATGGTGCACCCGGAATGCTCGCTCCATAAACATTCATAGTAGGAGTATGCAATTGAATTTCGAACCAAATGCTAGGTAAATTCAATCCCAAATGTGGATCGTTGCAGAGGATTGGTTTCCCACTCGCCGTTTTTGAACCGCTTACGGCCCAATTGTTACTTCCTAAATCGGGTTCCGGCCGATCGAAGGGATAGTGCACTGCAGTCAATTCATTGCTTGATGGAACAAATGAAACATGCTGCGAATCGGCCAAAATACTCGGTAAAGGAAAGATAGTTCCGATGGGAATGACGGGATCTAAAAGCGAATCGGGAAAGTTTGGAAATAGCTGATTAAAGGTCTGGTAGCCAAGCAATTTAACTGCGTTCGTATTTTCAAAATCGTTCTCATATCCGGTAAGCATATTGGCCATGTACTTAAGCAAAAGTGCTGTTTTAAAAGGGGTCCAGGCTTCCGGTTTAAAGTCCAGAAGTTTATATTCGAGTGGATAATCTTTGGGTTTTAGCGAGCTGATGTAAGCGTTCACACCAGCGGCATAGCGCTCTGCAATCATCTTGCTTTTGGGATTGCGGTTCATCATTGCAAGCGAACGTTGAGCACCCAATTTCAATCCAATGCGACGCGCCTCGATGTCTTTTTGAAGAATCTTTTCTCCGATAATTTCACTCAGTCGTCCTTCAGCAACGCGCACTTGCATATCCATTTGCCAAAGTCGGTGTGATGCCGTTACAAATCCTTGCAGGTAATAAAGGTCTTCCTCGCTTTCCGCAAAAATATGGGGGACGAGTCGGTCGTCGTAGGAAATTGAAGCCGTTCCTTTTAATTCGGGGAGTTTTAGAGCATCAACAGGCTTCGCAGAGGTATTTTCAGCGTTCTGCCAAAAACCTTCAAACGGCGAAAAGAACAGCCCCAATGGCGGCAATGGTCCTGTTTTGTGGGTGTACACCCAGTAAAGCAAAACCGTGATGATTAAATAAAAAGAAGATCGCACAATGCGAATAACCATACTGTAGATTTGATGGCAAGATAGAAATTGTCTTCTATTGAATGCGAATCAATTAATCGAAATTCTTGCATGAAGATTTGATGTGAATCGAATAAAATCAATTGAAATCTACATGAATTTATAAGAAACGTTAAAAGGGAGCAGTCATGAGTTATACAATTCGACTTTCCGATAAATCTCTAGCAGAAGATGGATGGTAGCCATATGAATTGTTATTTCGTCTACTATTTGAATTAAATAGTTTGCTTTTTGGAGACAATTACTCATTAAATCTGTTTTATCCATTTATATATCTTACCTTCCCAAAATTGTGATCTAAATTGATTTATAGATAAAGGAGTTTATCATACAGTCTTGCTTTATTTCAATGCATACTTAGCATTTGTTCACAGAATTTCTGTTAATTAATCCAATATTATTTATGGAAGTTCAAGGTAAATCGAAAGAAGAGCTTATTGTCATGTCAAGGGAGTTTATTCAAAAGAATAAATCTTTAATGGCTTTAATAAATAAATACGAATCAGAGTTTGTCCTTGCGGATAAAGAACTTTTACTTCAAAACAGGGAGAAGGAAAAACGGGCTGATGAGTTAGGAATAGCAGACAAAGAACTGGCCTACCAAAATGAAGAGAAAGAGAAGCGGGCCGCAGAATTAATCATTGCCAACATAGAGCTTGCCCGGCAAAATGAGCAAAAAGAAAAGCGGGCGAATGAATTAATGATTGCGAATAAAGAATTGATATTTCAAAATAGGGAAAAGGAAAAACGTGCCGATGAACTAGTTCTAGTGAACAAAGAACTAGCTTACCAAAATGCAGAGAAAGAGAAGCGTGCTGCAGAATTAAACATTGCGAATGAAGAACTTGCCCTTCAAAATGAGTTGAAAGAAAAACGTGCTGCAGAATTAGTTATAGCTAATAAAGAACTCTTATTTCAGAATAGGGAGCGTGAAAAACGGGCTGATGAGTTAATCATTGCGAACAAGGAACTAGCATACCAAACAGATGAGAAAGAGAAACGTGCTGCAGAATTAATCATTGCAAACTATGAACTAGCACAACAAAACGAATTGAAAGAAAAACGGGCTGCAGAATTAATAATTACAAATAAGGAACTTCAGCAATTAATTCAATTGAATGAAGACAAAAACAAGTTTTTTTCCATCATTACTCATGACCTTAGAAATCCTTTCAATTCAATAATTGGTTTTAGTAATCTTCTCTTGGAACAAATCAAGAAGAAAGACCTTGAGAAAATTGATAAATATGCAAATGTTATTCTTCAATCGTCTAACAAGGCCATTGATTTGCTAATGAGTCTGATGGATTGGGCACAAGCACAAGATGGTAGAATGGATTTCAATCCTGAATATTTCGAGATTAGAGCTCTAATTAATGAAGTGGTCTTATTAATGAATGACATTGCTGAACATAAATCAATAGTCATTTTAAGTGAAATTTCACATAAAATAAAAGTTTATTCAGATAAAGCGATGGTCATTACTGTTTTGAGGAATTTGATTTCAAATGCTATCAAATTCACACAGATAGATGGTAAGATAATGGTATTCGCAGAAATTAAACAAAACGAATTAATAGTTTCTATAAGCGACAATGGAGTTGGAATATCCAAAGCTCGGATTGATAAATTATTTAAAATAACGGAGAAGCATTCAACACCGGGAACTCAAAAAGAAAAAGGAACTGGATTGGGTTTAATTCTCTGCAAAGAGTTTATTGAAAAAAACAAAGGGAAAATTTGGATTGAAAGCCAGGTCGGAATCGGGACAACATTTTACTTTACATTACCATTAATTAAGGAATCAATTATCGATAATTAAAACCACGGTTTTCAGTTTTCCAAATTCAAATTTTCTTCATTTCTACTACCTTGCGCTCCAATGAACACCGAGGAGTATTTCGAGAAGTTAGGACATTTATTGCAGCTTGAAAAAGCCGAAGAGATGCGTCAATTTGAGCAGTTGATGAAAGGTACAACCGTTCAACATCGGGTTGAAATGGGTATTTGCTGGCATCCCTTAAAAATTGTTGAAACCGGCTATGGCTTTGGCGATTATCCTTTCGTGATCTTTGAACGAACGCGTCAGAAAGAGAAGGCGCATCAGTTTTCGGGTGGTAAATCGGTCTTGGTTTTTTCTTCCGATTTTGATGCTCCCGATGCTTGCAAAGGGGTTACGCAGTTTGTGAATGGTGATCAGGTAAAAGTCATTTTCTTTACCGACGAAACGCCCGAAATTCTTGAATTTGGGAAGTTGGGGATTGTTTTAATGCCCGATGAAAATGCTTACCGTGAACAAGAAATTGCCTTGAAACGTGTTGCCAATGCAAAGAATTGCCGGTTGACCGAATTGCGCGATGTATTGCTGTTTAATCGGGAAGCAAATTGTTTACTCGATCAAGAAATACCCGAATTCCCCAATCATCTCAACGAATCTCAAAAGGAGGCTGTGAAGATGATTTTGAATTCAGAGGATGTGTGTTTGGTGCATGGACCTCCCGGAACGGGCAAAACCACCACCTTAGTTGCTGCTGCAAAAATCCTTGTCGAGCAAGGCGAACAAATATTGTTAACCGCACCAAGCAATGCCGCTGCAGATTGGTTAACGCAGAAATCACTCGAAGCCGGATTGAATGTGCTTCGCCTTGGAAATGTTGCACGCATAAACGAAATGCTTGAGGCCTCCACCTTGGAAGGTCAATTGCGGAAACATCCGCTATACAACGACATTCGCGAGTACCGAAAACGTGCTGCTGAACTTCGCCGAATGGCAGGGAAATACAAACGTCAATTTGGTCACTCTGAACGTGAACAACGAAAACTGATTCTTTCGGAAGCTAAATCCATTGCATCAGAATCGCGGAAACTGGAACAATACATCTTAGAAACCTGCGTAGATTCTGCCCAAATCATAACCTGTACTTTGGTTGGCGCAAACCATCATCTGCTGGAAAAAAAAACATTTTCGACAGTCTTTATAGACGAAGCTGCGCAATCGCCCGAACCTGCTTGTTGGATTCCTATTGTGAAGGCTGATCGTGTTGTCTTGGCTGGTGATCCTTATCAATTGCCACCAACGGTAAAATCGCAAGAGGCCGCGCGTGAAGGACTGGCTGTTACTTTGATGGAAAAAGCCATCGATAAACTTCCCACGCAATTGTTGAACAAGCAATATCGCATGAATCAGCAAATCATGGCATTCTCAAATAAGTGGTTTTATCAAGGTCGTTTGCAAGCGCATGAAGACGTTTCGGAATGGAGCTTAGGCGAAGAACCCGTAGTTGAATTTATTGATACCGCTGGATTGGGTTGGGAGGAAGTCCAAAATTCCGAAACCCAAAGTTTGACCAATCCCGAAGAAGCTCGTTTGTTATGGAAACGCATTGTCGCACTTTCCTATTCACTGCAAAATAGAAATGTGAGCATTGGTGTAATTTCGCCGTATCGTGGACAAGTAGGGGAGTTGTTGGAGCAATTTGAAGAGCATAAAGAATTGCTGAATTCTCACATCAAAATCGAAGTGCAAACCATCGATTCGTATCAAGGTCAGGAGCGTGATGCCATTTATGTTTCTTTGGTACGAAGTAACGATCGCAATGAAATTGGATTTTTGCAAGATTATCGAAGAATGAATGTGGCCATGACACGCGCAAGAAAAAAACTCGTCTTGATTGGTGATAGTGCAACGCTTGGAAATGATACTTTTTACAAAGCACTGATTGATCATTGCGAACAAACCGGAGCTTACCGTTCGGCTTGGGAATTTATAGATGCATGATGAAACTCATACACACTCTTTTCAAAAATTCGGATCAGGATATTGTTCCTGTTCAACTCGATTTTTCGGCCGAAAATCTACGTTTAAAAGAAATCGATTTAGATAATCGACAGCAGTTCGAAAAGTTTATTGAAGACGAAATAACAATCATGGAAGGAAACTGCGGAATAGGTGGTTATTTGGAAGAACGCGTAATTTACCGACGAAGTTCCCATTACGAAAATGCCGATGAGCCACGCTGTATGCATCTTGGTGTTGATATTTGGATGAATGCTGGGACTGATGTTTTTGCATTTGCAGATGGCAGTATTCATAGCGCTGCAATCAACAATGCCTATGGCGATTATGGCGGAACAATTATTCTCCAACATCGAATAAATGATGGAATTATTTTCAGTTTATACGGACATCTTTCTCATGAAAGTATTGCCAATGCTCGAATTGGTGCTTTCATTCAAAAGGGCGAATTTATTGGAAAATTAGGCAGCTGGGACGAAAACGGCAATTGGCCTGCACATTTGCATTTTCAACTCATTCGCGATTTACAGGGGAATCTAGGTGATTATCCCGGAGTTTGCAGCAAAATAGATTTGCCTTTTTATCAAGAAAATTGTCCCAATCCTATGAGTTTTTAATCCGATTTAATTAGTGGATTTTAATTTCAGGTTAATTCTATTTCTTAATCAACTTGAGATTAATTTGCTTGTTTTCCTTCGAAACTAAAGTCACAAAGTAAACTCCTGGTTTCCAGTTTTTAGAATCGATTGAATTATTTAAACTCGTAACTTTTTGTTGAGTAACAACTTGTCCAAGACAATTGCTCACGCGAACATCCCAAGCAGATCCATTTGTCAAATTAGAAATGCTGAATTGATCATCAAATGGGTTAGGATAAATAAGCGTTGAAGGATTCTCCATATTTTTAGAAATTCCAGTTACATCATTGTTATAAATTCGAATGTAATCAACCTCCATCGAGGCAGGAAACGTTGCACTTCCATCAGGATTTCCTGGCCAATTTCCTCCTACAGCAACATTCAATAAAAGAAAAAACGATTTCTGAAAAATGGGTGCAGTGTTATTGCCATCAACAAAAGGAAATTTATAATACGCATGGCCGTCTAATGTAAATGTAGCACTCGTTGAATCCCAAATTAGGCCATATATATGAAATGCATTTTCATCGAATGGCGCAGAACTTCCCTTATATCCATGGCTTGAATTGAAATTCCAATGCATTGTTCCGTTGGTAACACTTTCGTTGTTGATGTGCTCCATAATATCGATCTCACCACATTGCGGCCAACTTGCTGTTTCGAAATTAGCACCCAACATCCAGAATGCTGGCCAAATTCCTTGTCCACTAGGAACTTTTATGCGAGATTCAATTTTTCCGTATTTAAATTCCATCAAGTTATTGGTAATAATTCTTGAGGATGTGTAATTACTTCCATTTAAATTTTCTTGACGAGCAGTTATTTTCAAACTACCATTACTTACTTCAATGTTATTTGGATTGTTGGTATAATATTGTAACTCGTTGTTTCCCCAACCTCCATTTCCGTTTCCAATATCGTGAACCCACACTTGCTGATTTATAGCGCTACCATCAAACTCATCCGACCAAACCATCGACCAAGTTTCATTATTTTCGGGCAAACAATCGCCACATAATCCCCAGCAGGCAACGTTCAAAACCATATCCGATTGAACTGTTAACGTTCGGTTGCTAAAAGTTCCAGAAGTAATAATACACGCTCCTGCATCTGATACATTTTCTTGTCCGGTCCAGCTGTCAAAAGAGAATTTATATTCGTACGAACCTGCATTCAAGGAAATGGTGGTTTCCCAAATACCATCCGCATTGCTGTCGGTCATTGCATTGCAGTTTCCACACCAGTTGTTAAACGATCCATTCACTTCAGGCCTTGTAAAACCAGCAAGCCCGTTCATGTTTAAACGAAACGTAACATTGAAAGCAGATAATTGAGAACATAAAAATACACTGAGGGCAAGAAGAAATGGCTTCATAATTTTAATTTGAATGGCGAAGATAGTTCAGTAATTGTCAAATTAACAATAACCAATTATTTTCTTTCTCTAATAACCCCCCAAAACGGATTCTGTTCAAATTATTTGAAGAATACCAAACATCTCCAGGTATCTTCGGCAAGTTCCTCAGAGAATTTCAATCCTTTCGAAATGCAGGTTTCCTTAATAGCAATAACATCGGGTTCGAGGAATCCGCTCAATAGCAAGGCTGCTCCATTCTTCATCGATTGGATGTAAAAATCCATGTCTTGCATGAGAATATTGCGGTTGATGTTGGCAAGAAAAATATCGAACAATTCATTTTCAATCAAACGCTCGGCTCCACCTAACGAAATCTGCATTTTCACACTGTTGCGTTCGGCATTTTCAATGGCATTCTCAACAGCCCATTCTTCAATGTCGATTCCTATTACTTCTGCTGCTAGAAGCTTTGCCGCTAAGATTCCCAAAACGCCAGTTCCACATCCCATGTCCATCACTTTTTTACCAGCTACAGGCATATTCATCAAAGCTTTACTCATCAATCGGGTGGTGGCATGGTGACCAGTTCCAAACGACATTTTGGGTTCAATAATCAGTTCAATACTTCCATCCTCAAAAGCAGGATGAAAAGGCGCTCGAATAACACAGTGGTCATTGATTCGAATTGGGTCGAATTGAGCTTCCCAGACCGCATTCCAATTTTGTGGTTCAATTCTATTTTGCTTGAAATTGATTGGATTTGGAAAGGTGGAAATTAACTCATCGAATGTTCCTTGATTGAATTCGGTTTCTTGAACATATCCCAAAAATCCGGTTTCATCGTCCATGAAACTTTCAAAACCAATGTCCGACAATCCAGAAATCAAGATGTCTTTCGTCTGACGATCTTTTCCTGTCAGGAATTGAAATTCAAAATAAACGGCGCTCACAATGCTTCGAATATAGTAATGAAATCGGCCGACTTTAATGCAGCACCGCCAATCAATCCACCATCAATATCGCTTTGTGCAAAGAGTGTTGATGCGTTTTGTGCATTGCAACTGCCACCGTATAAAATGGACATGTGATTGGCAATTTCTTCCGTGAAAATTTGGGAGATGAAATTCCGAATAAAAGCATGGACTTCCTGCGCTTGTTCAGGCGAAGCAGTTACTCCCGTTCCAATAGCCCAAATGGGTTCGTAGGCAATAATGATGTTGGATAAATCTTCTGGACTTAATTCCCCTAATGCCACTTCAATTTGAGTCTTTAAAACGTTATCTAAATTTCCAGTGTTTCTTTCTTCCAAAGTCTCTCCACAACAGAAAATAACATGAAGTCCTTTCAATAAAGCGGCTTTAATTTTAAGTGCTACTTCTTCATCCGTTTCTCCATAAATAGCACGGCGTTCGCTGTGTCCAATTATTACATGAGAAACGCCTGCAGAAGCAAGCATATTAGCAGACACCTCACCTGTAAATGCGCCTTGTTCTTTGTCGGAACAGTTTTGAGCACCTACGAAAATATCAGAACCGTTAAGTGTCTTTTTCACTGGAATAATCCATGGAAATGGTGGACAAATAACCATCATTTTGGAGGAATTCGTGCTTTTGAGGTTTTTTAATTCCGAGGCCAAAGCAAGAGATTCTTGCAAATTGGTATTCATTTTCCAGTTGCCGGCGACAATCTTTTTACGCATCCTTTTGAATTTGTGCAAAGATAGAAATGCATCAAGAACATTTGGATGCTTCATTCAGAGTTTTCATTGATTGTTTCATTTCAAATTTCAGATGCTTATGTTTACACCATGAACATTTTGTTTGCCGATACGGCACATCCATATTTAGAACAAGCTCTCACGAATGCAGGTCACACTTGTGTTTACCATGAGAAAATTGACTGCAAAATGGCCATAGAAATTATGCATCAATTTGATGGCGTTGTGATTCGTAGCCGTTTCCGTTTTGATAAGGAGATGTTGGATGCAAGTAATAATTTGAAATTTATTGCGAGGGTAGGAGCGGGCATGGAAAACATCGATCAGGAATATGCAGAATCCTTGGGTATCGCTTGTTTAAACGCACCCGAAGGAAATTGCAATGCCGTTGCCGAACAAGCTTTGGGTATGTTGCTTGCCTTGTTTAATAATTTGATGAGGGCAGACCGCGAAGTGCGAGAAGGAATTTGGAAACGTGAAGAAAATCGAGGTGTTGAACTTAACGGGAAAACCATTGCCATCATCGGATATGGTCATACTGGAAGCACTTTTGCGAAACGATTACGTGGTTTCGATGTGAAAATTTTGGTTGTAGATCCATACAAAAGTGGTTATGGCAACGAAAATGTCGAAGAGTCAACAATGGAAGAGGTTTTCGAAGAAGCAGATATTGTTAGTTTGCATATTCCGCTTAACGATGAAACACGCTATCTGGTGAATGCCGAATTTTTGAATCGCTTTCGTAAGAACATCTATGTGCTCAATACATCGCGCGGAAAATGTTTGAATACCGCCGATTTGGTTGAAGCTTTAGAACGAGGTAAAGTATTGGGCGCGGCTTTGGATGTGATGGAATTTGAAACACTTTCGTTTGAGCAGCTCGACGAAATTCCAGCCCCACTCAAAGCTTTAATAGCAAGCGATAAAACCATTTTAACCCCACATATTGCCGGTTGGACACACGAATCGAACTTGAAAATGGCTCAGATATTAGTTGGAAAGATAGAAGCTCTTCGAGTTTAACTTACAATGAATTAGACCCAAAAATTAATAGTTGAGAATCTATAATTAGACTCCTATTTTTTTCTATTTGTCTAGTTGTTTTTCTTTATTAAGGAAATTTCTTGTATATATCCTTTCTATGCAAAATTGTAATTAATCTAATTTCATCAGGATTTATAAGTTCGAAGCCAATCCTATAAACACCTATTTTAATTCGGTAATAAGAAGTATAACCAATAAGTTTTTTGATGTTACTAACATTTTCAATAGTTTCAGAAGATTCTAAAGAAAAAATAATATTCTCAATCCTCTTTAAAACTAAAGGATTTTTAATTTTGACAATAGCCTTTATGAATGACTTGTCAAAACCAACCTTCATTTCTTTTTAAGCTTTTGGAAAACCTCTTCTCTGGATGCTTCTTCGCCAGTTTTTTCTGAATTGATAATCGATCCCAAAAGGAAATCCTCATATTGATCGTCTTTCATATTCAATACATTAGCTCCTAGCTTTTTTGCTAGATCTTTTAAGATTTTTTTGCTTTTGTAGTCTGCTTTTATAACAATCGCACTCATATCTATTTTTTTGAATGACAAATATATCGTTTTTGAATTGATATAATATTATCAAAATTAGATTAACAATACTCAAGACATTTCATGAGAAAGCCCTCGAATATTTAAAAGCACAACAAATTATTCACATCTCTTTTGAAGAAATGATATTAATTTATCCTATTCGCAACTGCTGTCCCAGCAACAAAACCACTTGCCCAAGCATGTTGAAAATTGAATCCACCGGTAATTCCGTCCACATCCAATACTTCACCGGCGAAAAATAATCCTGGAATTCTTCGCGACATGCAAGTTTGAGAATCGATTTCTTTCAAAGAAACTCCGCCGCAGGTCACAAACTCTTCTTTGAATGTGGTTTTTCCTTGCATGGAATAGGCATCTGCACACAAAGTCGTTACAAGCGAATTGAATGCTTTGGAAGAAAGGTCAGCCCATTTCATTTCATCTGAAATTTCAGCACGTTTGCACAAAGCTTCCCACAATCGTGCAGGTAAAGCATCGAATACTCGGGTATGGACATGCTTTTTTGCAGATGAAATTCTCAATCTTCCCAACCATTCTCGAACTTCTTCTTCATTCAATTCTGGAAGCCAATGAATGCGGATAGTTGCCTTGTATCCTTTTTCTTCCAATTCTCTTGCTCCCCAGGCTGAGCAGCGTAATATTGCAGGTCCGCTAAATCCCCAATGGGTGATCAACATCGGGCCAATTTCTTCGAGTTTTGTTCCTTCAATCCGAACTCGAACAGTTGCCGCAAGTCCCATCAAATCACTCAAAGGATGATTCGGTAAATTGAACGTAAACAAGCTAGGAACTGGAGGAATTATTTCACATCCTAATTCTTGGAGCCAATGAAAACCCTCAGTTTTTGGATGCCCGCCACTCGCTATTAGCAAATTGTTACAAGTCAAAGTTTGTTTATCGGTCAATAAGGTAAAGCCCATTTCAGTTGGGGTAATCTTACTGACGCTTTCATTCATCGAAATTTTCAGTCCTTTATCGTCTGCATCCTGCATTAAACAATCGATAATGCTTTGCGATGAATCCGAAACAGGAAACATGCGACCATCGTCTTCTGCTTTTATTGCCACACCTCGGTTTTGGAACCATTCAATCGTTTCTTCAGGACCAAAATGATGCAACAAACGAAATACATATTTTTCGCCACGAGGATAGCGTTTCGAGAATTCCTTTTTATCGAAAAGGTTGTGCGTAACATTACAGCGCCCACCACCTGAAACTTTTACTTTGGCAAGGAGTTTTGATGATTTTTCGATGAGGAGAACACCTGCATTTGGTTTTAATTCTAAGGTTCGAAGTGCAGCAAAAAAACCAGCAGCGCCTCCACCTATAACCACGAAGTCGAAATTCGTTTTGTCCGTTTTGTTATTCTTAGAACCTTCCATATTAATCACTCAAACTCGATAAATCTGATCAGCAAAGTTCATCAAATAAACCGGTTTTCAATCTAAAATTGCGTTGTCATTTATTTGAAATGGGATTTCGAATTTGAAATGAAAATTTACCTAGCTTTTTAATTAACGATTCAAATGAGTTCATTTTCAACCTATTTCAAGATGCGTTTAATTCCCCTTTGTAGCAAATTCAATCTATTGAAAATTAAAAAATAAGATTCAAAATGATGCATCAATTGCTTTCTTTTTTCGTAGGTTTGCACCGAATTTTCTAAGATATATATGAGCGTTCTAGTCAACAAAAACAGTAAGATAATAGTACAAGGATTTACCGGAAGTGAAGGTACATTTCATGCCGGACAAATGATAGATTACGGTACGCAAGTGGTTGGTGGCGTTACTCCAGGAAAAGGAGGCAGCACGCATCTCGATAAGCCAGTATTTAATACAGTGGCCGAAGCTGTTGAAAAAGCGGGTGCTGATGTTTCTATCATTTTTGTGCCTCCAGCTTTTGCTGCCGATGCAATTATGGAAGCAGCTGATGCTGGAATTAAAGTGATTGTTTGCATCACAGAAGGTATTCCCGTTAAAGATATGATTCTTGTTAAGGAATATTTGAATGGAAAAGATTCTCGCTTAATTGGACCTAATTGCCCAGGTGTCATTACTCCAGATGAAGCGAAAGTTGGAATCATGCCAGGATTTGTCTTCAAAAAGGGAAATATCGGTATTGTTTCTAAATCAGGAACTTTAACCTACGAAGCTGCCGATCAAGTGGTGAAAGCTGGATTAGGAATTTCGACTGCTATTGGAATTGGTGGAGATCCAATTATTGGAACAACTACACTTGAGGCAGTTCAAATGTTGATGGCTGACCCAGAAACAGAAGGAATTGTGATGATTGGTGAGATTGGTGGAAATTTAGAAGCCGAAGCAGCACGTTGGATTCAGAAAAACGGAACCAAGCCAGTGGTTGGATTTATTGCTGGTCAAACGGCACCTCCGGGACGTCGTATGGGTCATGCCGGTGCAATTGTTGGCGGTGCCGATGACACCGCTGCAGCAAAAATGCGCATCATGGCTGAGTGTGGAATTCACGTTGTTGATTCTCCTGCAGTCATTGGTAAAACAATGGCAAGCGTTTTAAATAAATAATGAAAATGTAATTTGAAAAGATTCAAGCCCGGTGTTTTCATCGGGCTTTTTCTATTAAAAAAATCTATCTATCAATCAGCATTTCCCTTTTCTTTACAAATTAGAATCGTATCATGACTAATTTTTTGGAAGCTTTATCGCCTATCGATGGTCGTTATGTTAAACAAACGCAGGCCTTGCGCGATTACTTTTCGGAGTTCGCATTGTTTCGTTACCGCATTCGTGTTGAAGTAGAATACCTCATTTCGCTATCGTATTTGAGTTTGCCTAAATTCCAGCCACTTGAGCCTCAGCAAGTCGCTCAACTTCGTTCGTTATACACCGATTTTACTATTGAGCATGCTCAAGAAATTAAGCAGATAGAACTTCGTACAAATCATGATATCAAGGCAGTAGAATATTTTATTAAAGATAAACTTGAAGGGTTCGGATTATCCGATGTAAAAGAATGGGTGCATTTTGGATTGACATCGCAAGACATCAATAACACTGCAATTCCGCTTTCAATGAAGGAATCTGCCGACACGATTATTTTCCCCAATCTTGACACGTTGAGTCATGCAATCATGAAGTTGGCAATGGAATGGAAAGACATTCCTATGTTGGCAAGAACCCATGGGCAGGCGGCATCTCCTACAACCGTTGGGAAAGAGTTGTATGTATTTGTTGAACGATTGAATATTCAAATAGAGCAATTGAAAAAGACCGTATGGGCTGCTAAATTTGGAGGCGCCACAGGTAATTTCAATGCACATAAAGTAGCTTTTCCACAAACAGATTGGGTTAATTTTGCGAATGAATTTGTAAGTTCACTTGGCTTATTTCGAAGTAAAACAACCACACAAATAGAGCATTACGATCACTTGGCTGCGTATTGTCAAAATATGATGCGCATCAATACCATTCTCATCGATTTTTGTCGTGATGTGTGGATGTATATTTCGATGGACTATTTTGGACAACGAGTTAATGCAGGTGAAACAGGTTCATCAGCCATGCCACATAAAGTAAATCCAATCGATTTCGAAAATGCGGAAGGGAATCTTGGATTCGCTAATTCCATGCTGGATCATTTCGCCCAGAAATTACCTATTTCAAGGCTTCAACGCGACTTGAGCGACTCAACCGTATTAAGAAATGTCGGAGTTCCATTTGCACATTGTCTCATTGCGTTTCAGTCTATTCATAAAGGATTGGGTAAATTGACACTGAATGAAAATGCACTGAGTGCAGATTTGAAAAATCATACGGTTGTTATATCAGAAGCGATTCAGACTATTCTAAGAAGAGAAGGTTACCCAGAACCATACGAAGCATTAAAAGGATTAACTCGAGGTAATAATCGCATCGGTTTGACAGAGATTCATCGCTTTATTGATGAGCTTCAAGTAAGTGATTTAATAAAAACAGAATTGAAGCAAATTACACCCGAAAACTATACTGGCATTATTCAATTTGAATCATGAAAGTAAGCGGTTTTACCTTTATCAGGAATGCCGTTAAATTCGATTATCCTGTCCTTGAATCCATTCAATCGATTCTACCTATAGTTGATGAGTTTATTGTTGTTTTAGGTAATTCGGAAGATGAAACTGAATCGTTAATTAGATCCATTCAATCACCCAAAATTAAAATCATTCATTCTGTTTGGGATGACTCTTTACGCAGTGGTGGTCGTGTATTGGCTTTGGAGACAGATAAGGCCTTAGCTGCGATTTCAGAAGACAGCGATTGGGCTTTTTATGTACAAGCTGATGAAGTTGTGCATGAGCAATTTCACAAGCAGGCGGTGGATCAGATGTTGAAATGGAAAAATCATTCTGAGGTACAAGGATTGCTTTTCAATTACACACACTTTTATGGTTCCTATGAGTTTATAGGCGATTCGCGACGTTGGTACCGAAAAGAAGTACGTATTGTTCGGCCGCATATTGGTGTTCATTCATGGAAAGATGCTCAAGGGTTTCGAATGGATGGAAAGCCCTTAAATGTTAAGGAAATAGGAGTTGGTATCTATCACTACGGATGGGTGAAGCCGCCTGAATTTCAGCAAGCTAAGCAGTCTTATTTTCATAAGTTGTGGCACGACGATACCTGGATGAAAGAACATATTCCAGATGTAAAAGAGTTCGATTATTCAGCAATAGATTCTGTAGCCCGTTTTCTTGAAACTCACCCCAGTGTTATGAAAGAACGTGTTTCGAATCAGGATTGGAAGGTGAATATAGACCCTTCTAAAAAGAAATTATCTTTTCGATACAAAGTGCTATTATTTTGGGAAAAACTCACAGGAATTCGGCTTGGAGAGTATCGTAATTATAAGCTTATTAAGTAGTCTAGGGTTTATCACCAAAGTTTCGAACAGCATTGTTCATATTCAGTTCAATTTTAGGTCTCAATCTAAAATCCTCATTTCGTAGTTTTGCAGACACCTTTTTGTTATGCAAACAACCAACTCCACAACTACCGACGTCGATACAGCCAAAAAACTGGGATTACTTCCCGAGGAATTTCAACGTATTTGTGCAATTCTAAATCGCACGCCGAATTTCACAGAATTAAGCATCTTTTCGGTGATGTGGAGTGAGCATTGTTCCTACAAAAACTCCATTACATGGCTTAAAACCTTGCCCCGTGATGGTGAAAATCTATTGGCGAAAGCGGGTGAAGAAAATGCTGGATTGATTGACATAGGTGATGGTTGGGCTTGTGCATTTAAAATTGAATCGCATAATCACCCTTCCGCATTAGAGCCTTATCAAGGTGCTGCAACGGGTGTTGGAGGTATCAATCGCGATATTTTTACCATGGGAGCAAGGCCTGTTGCACAATTAAACTCATTGCGTTTTGGAGATCCTAGTTTGGAAAAAACAAAATGGTTGGTACGTGGTGTTGTTAAAGGAATTGGAAATTATGGAAATGCCTTTGGGATACCGGTTGTTGGTGGAGAGGTATTCTTTGATGAATGTTATAATGTAAATCCGCTGGTTAATGCGATGTCGGTTGGATTGGTTCGTCATGGTGAAACAGCTTCTGCCATTTCACTGGGTGTTGGGAATCCAGTTTATATCGTAGGTTCATCAACAGGGAAAGATGGAATTCACGGGGCTACGTTTGCATCGGGCGATTTGAATGAAGAATCTGCCAAGGATTTACCTGCCGTTCAAGTAGGTGATCCATTTCAAGAGAAGCTGCTTTTGGAAGCAACACTCGAAGTCATTAAAACGGGCGCTATCATAGGAATGCAAGATATGGGAGCAGCTGGAATTACTTGCTCCACTTCCGAAATGTCAGCTAAGGGTGAACACGGAATGGATATTTGGTTGGATAAAGTTCCCGTTCGTCAGCAAGGCATGTTGGGTTGGGAAATTTTACTTTCCGAATCGCAAGAACGTATGTTGATGGTGGTTGAAAAGGGCAAAGAAGCCGAAGTGGAAGCCGTATTCGAAAAGTGGGATTTACATTATGCAGTTATTGGTGTTGTTACTGAAGGCGATCGTTTACGTTATTATATGAAAGGTGAATTGGAAGCCGATGTGCCTGCATTTGATTTGGTATTAGGCGGCGGTGCTCCAGTGTATAAGCGCGATTTCAATGAACCAGCATCTTATGCAGAATCTCAAAAGTTCACAATCGATTCAATTCAAGAACCTTCCGATTATAAACATATTGCGAAAACGCTTCTGTCGCATCCCAATATTGCCAGTAAAAAATGGGTTTATGAACAATATGACTCTATGGTAGGCACTGCAACTATGTCGGTTAATATGCCTTCGGATGCTGCAATTGTAAATGTAAAAGGAACTAGCAGAGCATTGGCTTTAACAGTCGATTGTAATTCACGCTATGTAAATTCAGATCCAGAAAAAGGTGCATCCATTGCCGTTGCTGAAGCTGCAAGAAATATTGTCTGTTCGGGTGCTAAGCCACTAGCCATTACTAATTGTTTGAATTTCGGAAATCCATATAATCCCGAAGTGTATTGGCAATTTGTCAAAGCAATTCAAGGTATGGGCGCAGCATGTAAAGCTTTTGGAACACCTGTTACCGGTGGAAATGTGAGCTTTTATAACCAAACTCAAGTTGGCTCCGAAACGATTCCCGTTTTTCCAACGCCAACAATTGGAATGTTGGGTTTATTGGAAGATAAATCGAACCAGATGGGATTGGCTTTTCAAAAAGCGGATGATTTAATTTATCTGATTGGTGAAAGTCGCAACGATATTAATTCTTCCCAATACCTAACCACGATTCACGGTGTTCGACAAAGTCCTGCGCCATATTTTAATATGGAAGAGGAATTGGATATGCAGCATGCGGTTTTAAAGTTGATTGAAAGTAAATTGCTTGTATCGGCGCATGATGTTTCTGATGGAGGATTATTTACCACGCTTGCAGAATCGGCTTTTGTAAATAAGTTAGGATTCAAATTAACGAGCGATGATTCGATTCGTGCCGATGCATTTTTATTTGGTGAATCTCAAGGCCGCGTTGTTGTCTCTGTTTCACCTGAAAAGGAAGAAGAGTTTGTGGAGTTTATGGCTTTGACAGATGTTCCATTTAGTTTGATTGGTTCGGTTACAACGTCCGAGGTTTTCGTTGATGAAGTATCATTGGGTCAGATGGAAGAATTTGAGTTGGGGTATCAAAATTCTCTGTCTGAAATCATGGATTAATGATGTATGAGGAAAATCTACATCGACCTATTCATACGTGGAACGAAGATGACCGACCGCGCGAAAAATTGCAGCTCAAAGGGAAGTACAGTTTAAGTGATGCCGAGTTGATCGCCATTTTGCTTGGTTCGGGAACTCGAAAAGAGAGTGCTGTTGATTTAGCGCGACGAATTTTAGAATTGGCCGAAAACAACCTAGTCGATTTAGGGAAGTTGAGTCTTTCGCAATTGCAACGTATTTCGGGTGTTGGTCCAGTGAAAGCAATCACATTAACTGCAGCGTTGGAATTGGGGAGTAGGCGGCAGGTAAGTGTTACAAAAACAAAGAAACAAGTTTCAAGCAGCCAGGAAATTTATGAAATTTTTGGGCCTCAAATAGGAGATTTGAATCATGAGGAATTTTGGTTGATGTGCTTAAACCGGAACAATGCAATCATCGGAACAACTCGTATTGGCTCAGGAGGAATTTCTGCTACAGTTGCTGATATTCGAATCATGTTGAAGTATGCCATTGAAAATTATGCTTCTTCCATGATTCTTTGTCATAACCATCCCTCGGGCAATTTAAAACCAAGCAATGCCGACATTAAACTAACAACTGCTGTCAAAGAAGCCGCAAGTTGGATGGATATAGCTTTGCTCGATCATATCATCGTTACCGACTCATCATATTACAGTTTTGCTGATGAGAAGATGATTTAATGGGGAGGGGTTTTATTGAATAATTTAAATATTTCGGAACTTAAAATTTTATCCGAACTCTTTTAAATATAATATTATAATTTAAATAATTCGAAATTTAGTATCAACAATAAATTATCTATTAGCGAGATAAACATACTTTACAACAACTTCACTTCTGAAGCAAAGACATTTTTCGTATCAAAATCAAATCGTATCAATCAATACTTACGACTTGTAATCATAATCGTATCTTTTCGTATCTTTTCGTATCAAAATGAACAACGAGGTATACAATTTCAAACTGAATATTGATTGGAAGCTGATTAATTTAATTAGCGAAATAGATCGTTTTGATGCAAATTGGACAGCTATAGAGCGAAAAGAAGGACAAAGCCTCAAAGTGTTAAAAAGCATTGCTACCGTTAGAAGTGTCGGGGCTTCAAACCGAATTGAAGGTAACAGAATGAGCGATGAAGAAGTCGATGTCTTGCTTCAAAAAATTAATTTAGCCAAACTTAATGACAGAGATTCGCAAGAAGTAGTTGGTTATTTTGAAGTATTGGATTTGATCACTGAATCATACCAAAATATCAGCCTTTCTGAAAGTCATTTAAAAAGCTTACACAATAGTTTGATGAAATACAGTGCTAAAGATTTATGGCATAAAGGCAATTATAAGCAACATAGTAATGCAGTAGAAGCTATATTTCCTGACGGAACAAAACAAATCATTTTTCAAACTACAGAAGTTGGATTTGCTACTGAAAATTCAATAAGAGCTTTACTTGATTGGTATAATGCCGAAATGGAAGTTCACGCATTAATCAAAATTGCATCTTTTGTGTATGAATTTTTGAGCGTTCATCCTTTCCAAGACGGAAACGGCAGATTAAGCCGATTAATATCAACACTTTTACTTCTGAATAAAGGATACAAGTGGATACAATACGTGAGTTTTGAACACGAAATAGAGAATAGAAAAAACGAATATTATCAAGTTCTAAGAAGTTGTCAGGCACAACGCCCAAATGAAGAAGTAACCGTTTGGATACATTTCTTTTTGAATGGTTTGTCAAATATCCAAAAGCAACTACTAACTAAATTGCAACAAAGCGGCTTGGAAACACAGCTTTCGCACAAGGAAAAATCAATATATACAATTATACAAAACCGTCCGAATATTCAATCGGGTGAAATTGCAATAAAGTTGGCCATACCTGCGCCAACAGTAAAACGCATTTTATCAGAGTTGATAAACAAAGGATTGATTGAAAAACAAGGAAGTGGACGCAATATTAGTTACTCGATAAAATGATTAATTTAATAGGTAAATGCCCAAACAAATATCAAAATCGCAATCCACTATCAGTGCGCACCAAAAATTTGAGTAGGAAACTTAATTTAAACATTGTTGAATTTATTTCATTCGCGCTGCATTAAACATTCTTCTAGTCAATCCCAAACATTGGGTTGTGTTCAGAAATATTTCTTAAAAATTAATGTCTTTATCACTTCCTTTAGTTCTTTCAATTTTATAAATTGCTAGAATGAAATCCACTATTATTTCCTCAATTGAAAATCTAATAGAAGCATCAAATACTGGCCATTTAGAAGAAAGTGAATTCGTATTAAAAATTCGAATGCTGTTAAATAGCATGGATTCAAAATCCAAAATTTCAAATGAAACAATGCATCTTGCCCAATTGATGGAGAGTAACATGCAGAATTTTCTTGAGCCCAGTTTAAAATCAATTAAGCTGCAATCTGGATTTCCAAGTTTTGATGAAAAATATGGAGGTTTAGCAGCTGGAGAGTTCGTTGTACTTGGAGCAAGGCCGGGAGTTGGGAAAACACAATTTCTAGTCAATATCGCACTTCAAGTTTCGCTTAATCAACCCGTAGCATTTTTTTCTTGCGATGTCTCATTAAAGATTCTCAGTAAGCGATTTATTTCAGCGATGTCGGGAATTCCAATTATAAAGATAAATCGTCACGAGCTGAGCGATGATGACAAAGAGAAACTTTCTAAATGCACATCAGAATTTAATAATCATCAACTTTTTATCAATGAGGGAAATGAATTGACCATTCAAGCGCTCCGATTAAAATGTGAAGAGGCAGTTCGAGAACATGGAGTGAAATTAATCATTCTAGATAATCTTCATTATCTATGTAAAGCCTATAATCGCTATTCAAGAGAACTTGAACTTAATTATGTTTGTCAAGAGCTTCGGCAAATTGCAACCGATTTAGATGTTTGTCTTTTCGCAAGTAGTCAATTGAGTCGAAGTGTAGAATATAGGGGTGGAACGAAAGTGCCTACCTTATCCGATTTGAGGGAAAGTGGTGCAATAGAGCAAGAGGCCGATAAAGTGTTGTTTTTGTATAGTGCCTCATATTACTGTATCAATGAAGATGAATATGGTCATAGTACAGAAAATACTGCAGAACTGCATATTGCTAAAAATAGTACGGGCAAATTGGGAATGATTCCGCTGAAGAGAGATTCGTCAATTTCACACTATCACGAATCTGCTCCATTACCAAATGATTTTTCTATTTCATCAAACCGATTATCTGAATTGGATGATTTTCATTTTTAAAACCGAAAAGGGCGTTGCTTAAGATTATGAGGTTATTTTATAAACCTTGAGATTGTGTTCCGCAATCCATGTTCAGGTGGAGAGTGCTGATTCGCGTTTTTTATTGCGATGCTCGCTGCGCTCCGCTTCTCATAAATAACGAATGTAACATAGATAATTAGCAACGACCCTTTTTTACAATTATGAACTTAATAGATCTACTTAAATTCTCTTCCGACTATCGGGAACAACTTATTAAGTCCTTAAGTAATGCGAAAAGCAATGATATTACAGCTATTCGTAATCTTCCATTACACGAAAAAAATGCATTGTGTTTCTTAGCGATAAAAACCCCTGCAGATTTATGTCGATTATTGAAATCGAATTTTGAGTCAGTCGAATATCATATAAATAATCCCGATTATACACATTTCATCATCCCCAAAAAAAGAGGAGGAAAGCGTAACATTTCAGCACCTTTTGAAGATCTAAAGAAAGTCCAGAAAAGTTTGAATTATTTTCTGCAAGGATATTATTTATGCATCAAGCCAAGCAATGTATTTGGATTTGTTATTCATCCTCATTATTTAAAAGGTGCATCCAATATTGTTGAGAACGCTCGTCTTCATTCAGGAAAACGCTATCTACTCAATATTGATTTGCTCAATTTCTTTCCCTCCATTCCGGCTGCAAGAGTTAAATCGGTTTTTATGTCGGACCTATTCTGTTTTGATGAGCCGATGTGTAATGCCTTGACTTTACTTACTACATATCTAGGTCAGTTGCCAACAGGTTCTCCAACTTCGCCGGTCATTTCAAATTTTATCTGTTTAAGTATGGATTCAGAATTGGAAAAATTCGCGAAAGCCAACGACTTGGTATATTCGCGATATGCAGATGATTTGAGTTTCTCTTCTGACAAACCCATTCAAAACGATTCCGTTTTAGATATTTATTCAATTATACAACGCAATCATTTTAAAGTGAATGATAAGAAAATTCGAATGCGTCATTCGGGGCAGCGCATGGTTGTTACGGGTATTACGGTGAATGAAAAAGTAAATGTAAATCGATCGTTTTTAAAACGTGTTCGTGCTATGATTTATGATATGAAAGTTTCGGGTGTCGAGAATGCGGCAAAGAAGCACTTTAATAAAGAGCTCGATAATGAAGGGAAATTGATTAAGAAATTTATGTATCGCTTGGAAGGATATATCAATTTTATTGGTCAAGTTCGGGGAAGAAACGAACGTGTTTACATGCGTTTAAATTCGGATTTTCAGAAAGAATTTCAACCTAACTAAATAGCTGCCTTTTGATTTTATCAATTGAAAATGCAAGTTGTGTCGAGCGTGAATTTGAATCGAGTTTTTATGGATGTAGAAGCCAGCTCGCTTTCATCTATTTTTGCATTTATGAAATTTCTCTTCACCCTGTTGTGTATGGTTTTGATGACGAAAATCAACCTTGCTCAATTAAACGGAACTTATACGATTGGAGGCATAGCTCCCACTTACGCCACTATTACTGATGCCGCAAGTGCTTTAACTTCGCAAGGAATATCTGGCAACGTTACATTCAACATCCGCCCAGGAACATACAGCGAGCGCATAACTTTCAATGCCATAACAGGCAACAGTGCCACAAGAACGATTACTTTTCAAGCGGAAAATGGCGATTCTTCTTCTGTTGTAATTGGATTGCCAACATCCCTCAATACTACTAATTACATCTTCAAAGCAACAAACACCCAAAATGTGGTAATCAGACGACTCACTTTGTTTGGGCCATCTTCAGGAACCTATGGAACGGTTGTTTTTCATACAATAGCAATGGTTTCAAGGTTGAAAACTGTAGAATTACTGGAATTTTGACCGGAGCCACAACTACAAACCAAGATTTGGTGCAGTTTGGAGGTACTATGTCGGACTACCAAATTAAAAACTCCACACTACGAGGTGGCTATCGCGGACTTGCATTATACGGTGGAAGCACAACATTACTTAACAATGGATTAATCGAACAAAACAAATTTCTTCTTTCTGCCAACATCGCGTTCAGAACTGTTTATAGTAACAATTTAACTTTTACCGAAAACACAATCGACAGCTGCGGTTCCCAGGGTTTTTCGGCAGTGCAAATTGCATTTTGCAGTACAGCTGTGGTCACCAATAACCGCATTTCAATTAACGGTGGTTTCGCAATGCAATTCAATACGTGCTATTCGACCAATGCTTCGCGAATGCAGATTCACAACAACTTTGTGAGTTCGGTTGGCGATGTGGATGGATCAGGTGGTATCTTCCTTCAAGATACGCGCTTCGCAGATATTTATTACAACAGTTTCAATGTTCAGTCGCCCAATGCAAATCAGATTGTAGGTGCCCAGATTTCAAACGGCGGCACTGGCCTCAGGATTCAGAACAACAGTTTTTCCGTTTCACCCAATGCAACCATTTTCAACAACATTTCAGGTGCTTCAGCGCTCGAACAATATAGCCACAATAACCTGTATAATGGCTTACCTGCGCTTAATCTTCCTCCCAATTCAGTGAGTTTCAATCCTGGTTATGTATCCAATAAGGACCTTCATCTGCTTCCTTCAAATCTCAATAACATTGGAACACCGGTTTCCATCACCACCGATATCGATGGTCAGCCGCGCAGTTTAACAACACCAGATATTGGTGCGGATGAATTTTCACCCGTAAATCTTTCTGCAGGAATTGCTTCCTTAATCAATCCATCCGCCGATTCGGTGTATTGTGATCAACTGCCACTTTCTATCAAATTGGTGAATTCAGGTTTGGTTCCACTTACATCTGTTCAAATTCAATCGGGCATAAATGGTGTTTACTCGACGTTCAATTGGACAGGCAATTTGCTTTCTGGTCAACAAGTTACAGTGCAATTGGGAAGCTTTCCACTGCTCAATTATCAGAGCAATTATGTGGAAGTGCAACTGAATTCGCCAAACGGAGGAACCGATCTATACACAGCCGATGATTATTCGATTTTCAATGATTTGTATACCGGACTCAATGGAACATTTACCATTGGAGGTGTAAATCCAACGTTTAGTTCTTTTTCTTCAGCCCTGCTTAACTTAAAAAATGGCGGAATTTGTGGAAACGTCACCTTGAAAATTCGCGATGGTGACTATTCAGAACGCATCTTTATGGATCCCATTAAAGGATCGTCTCAAAATGCTTGGATATGGTTCGAAGGGGAAAGTGGTGATAGTTCATTGGTTGAGATAATTTCTTCTGGTACAGTGAATTTTCCATCTACCGTAAGGTTAAACGGGGCAAGTTTTATAGGATTCAAACACATGACATTCGCTCAAACTGCCAGTGTGGAAAATTATGCTCCCATGCATATTACTTACGGAAAGTATATCTCGCTTGAAAATTGTGAAATGAGGGCCTTCAACAACAACACAACTTCAGCGAGTGAAGGAGCTTTGGTTGCTTTCATTGATTCGAACTTAACCATTCGTGCTTGTAGAATAGCAGGAGGGACGAACATTGCCTGCAATTTGGTTGGAACCGGTTCTACGAAATACAACCTAGTTCTAGAGAATAGTCAGATTTTTGGAGGCGATGCCTTGGATGTTCGAAACTGGACAAATATAATTTTGCGAAATAATTTAATTACGGGTAGCGGTTTAAATACCAATTACGCGTTTTACGGACTTGGATTAAATAAATTTGAGATCAGCAATAACTACATTAACGCAGGTGGAGCGCAAGGTTCATCGGCACTTTACATCATTAACAATGGTAGTGGAAGCAGTGGATTTAGAAATAAAATTCTGAACAATGTGCTCAATACCAGCTTGGGTGTTGATGTTATTTCACCAGGAATCTGTCTCCGTGTAATCAATATGAACAATTGCGATATCTGGCACAATTCGATTCGTCACAATTCGCAGGACACCGACAATGTTGCATTTAGTCTATCAAGCAGCTCAAATCTTGATATTCGCAACAATGTTATCGCCAATACTGGAATCGGTATCGCCTTGTCATACGGTGTTGTTTCGAACAGTGTTTGCGATTACAACATTTACCATACAAATGGAGCCGTGCTCATTGGTGGAACGAACGATTTGCCTTTTATTCAAGGTGTTACAGGAGGCGATCAGCATTCCATTGTCGCCGATCCAATGTACACTGGAACATTTCCCGATTTTTTACAAATTGGAAATCCGCTGCTCGAAAATTTGGGTACAGATTTAGGCATAAGCACCGACATTCGTGGATTTGCTCGTGCTTTACCCAATCCTGATATGGGTGCTTTTGAAAGTGCATCTGCTCCCAATGTGGATTTGGGTGATGATATTTCAGCTTGCGAATCGGTGCTTATTAACGGTATGGTTCCTGGAGCCGACAGCTATAGCTGGAATGTTGGTGGAAATTTACCGAGTCTATTGATTACACAATCTGGAACATACATCTTGACGGCAACCAACGAAATAGGTAGTGATAGCGATACGTTGGTTATTGAAATTTTACCACTTCCAATCGTAAATGCAGGTTTGAACCAGCATGTTTGTGCTGGAGAAGAAATTCAGCTTCAAGGTTCAGGAACTGGCGCATGTACATGGATTTCTCCAACGGGAACCGAGTTAGCCAACACGTGTGATGCTTTAATTGTGCTTTCGGAAAGTGGCATTATAACTCTAAAATCTACTGCTGCCAATGGTTGTGAGGCATTCGATTCGTTAATTGTTACCATTGATGCCTTGCCTATAATACCCTTAGTAACTGTGGATGGAGCATTTTTGGTCACTTCGGCGACAGGCGAAATTCAATGGTATCAAGACAACCAAGCTATCGTTGGAGCAACAGGCGACAGTTTGGCCATCCCCGGAAGTGGAACTTTTTCGGTGGAAGTTACCAACGCTGCAGGATGCTCTGTAATTTCTGAAGTTGTGGACGTGAATGTTACAGGATCAGAAACACTTTTTGCCAAACCACTTCATGTTTTCCCTAATCCATTTACACAAATAGTTTCAATTTCAGGTGAAGATTTAACCGGAAAAAACTTCAGAATTATCGATCAACTAAGTAGAGTAGTTTTGAACGGAACATTTGAATCTGATAATCAACAAATCAAACTTGATTGTTTCTTACCTGGATTTTACTCGATCATTATTCCTGAGCGAAGCGCGATGAGGTTAATAAAAATCAATTAAATAATCAGCAATTTCAAAATGGAGTAACATTCTGTTTTTAAAACATCTTCATTATTTAGTCAAATGATATGTTTTAATTACAAATTATTATAAAACAAAAAAGCCATTCTTTTTGGAGAATGGCTTTTAGATTGAATGTGTTTAGAATTATTCTTTTACAAATTTCTTGATAATGTAACTAGCATTATTAACTTTTACTTCAGCGTAATAAATTCCAGAAGTTAAGTTTGAAATATCAAGATTTTCACTTTGTTGAGAATCGCTTATATTCTTATTCATGATAACGTTTCCTAACATGTTGAAAATTCGAATCGAGCTTAATTCCTTTCCTTTAATTGATAATGTAATCTGCTCTTTTGCAGGTGATGGAAATAATGATAAGGTATTATCAACAGTAACATCCGAAACACCTAGAGTAAAAGGCGTAATTCCATGAGCGGTGAAAAATGGATCAAAGTCATCAGCAGTATTAATTGGCCAGATGTCTTGTTCGACAATTGAAAGATTAGGAGCAATTAAAATCATTGTAGGGTATGCACTAATACCATAGGTTGAACTGAATGTTTGTGGGCCAGCAGTTGCACTACCTTGTGTTCCACTTATGCCTCTTGGGTATGGGCCCGAAGGATTCATATATGTTGATTCCCAAGATTGCATTACGGCGTTGTTATCATCACGATTTATAGAGACAAAGTATACTTGAGCATCTGGATTATTTGCTCCATATGTCATAAACGCTTCATGTAATTTTGGTGCTGTATTTTGGCAAGGCCCGCAATTGGTGAAAAAGAAGTCAATTAAAACGTACTTTCCTTCACCTAGTTTAGAAAATAAATTAAAAGTATTTCCTTCTATGTCCTTAGCTGTAAAATCAACTGCAGTAGTTAAGCTTGTTTGTGCATGAATTGCAAATGAACAAAAGATTATTGCGCTCAGTAAAAATTTTCTCATGGTTTCTGTTTTTTTATTGTAAATTTTACTTCAAACAAAGATGTTTAAAAATTCGATATGTTCAATTTCGATTGTTTAGGGTATTAATAAGTTGTAAATTCTAATTACAAATTACTTGCTGAATTTAATTCCAAATCCCAATATTACCACTCCGATTTCTTTGCTTTTTTCGATTGACGAGGATCGCGAATGGTGAAGTTTCTTGAAAGATTAAAGCCACCAATAATATCCCCTGCTTTCCAAGTGCCCGAATTTTGGTGGATGAACGCTTTTTCAATCATGTATGGGCTGTTGGTAAAACACAATTGAAATACGTGCCCACCAGTTTCAATATCAAATCCAATGGAAAGCATGTTTGTCCCTGCCGGTTTAAACTTATTGATCTGGTAAAAATATTCCACATTAATACTTGTGCGGCGGGTTAATTTCATGCGACCTCCCATACCAATCGAGAATAAATCGTGAGAGGTAGAAATAGAATCAACCAAATTACGGTGCACCATTGTTGGGGAAACTTGGAATGAAAAACTTTCATTGAATTTTCGTCCGATGATTAATTGATGAACGAAAAACATGTTAGAGGTAAAAAAGTTTGTTCTATCTGCATTTGCATAGGGAATCGTCATCGTTTGCATGGAAGCCATATAGCTCAATGTAATAGGCATATTCCGAGAGCCTTTACTTTGCCTCAAAATTTTTGCTTTCAAAAAACTATCGTAAGTTTTTTCGAATGTACTTCTACCACCACCAATCATCAACCAGCGGTTAATTCCATATTCTAAACTCACGCGCATGGTGGCCACATCCAATCCGTAAAATTGTTTTATTCCTGTATTTATCGCCCCAAAACGATGCGAAATGCGCATATCCAAAACACCCGCTGCTACATTTTCAACGGTGTGACCGTTAATTAATCGGGTAGTTTTAAACGTGGCGGTTGCATAATCGGGTTCAGCATCTTTCGACATTTCTTCCTCCAACATTTTGGCAAGATCGTCGGGTTGTGCTGATAATGATAGTAAACTTGATAAAGCAATGCAGGTAGATAGTAGAATTTTTTTCATTCAATCAAAAAAATTCGGGAATCCATTGCTGAATTCCCGATGGGAGATTTATTTTATTTTTTAGGTTCGTATGCAGCGACAATACTGATCGTAGCTTTTTCAGCAATTTTATCGGCAACAACTTTGGGCCGATCAATTTTATAATCTTCTAACATCACAGAAAACTTCGATTTAGCTTGAATTTTCCCACCTTTAATCGAAATCGTTCCATCTACATTAATGGGTTTGGTAATACCATGCATGGTAAAATTACCAGCTACTTTTACTGGATACTCACCATCTTTCGCAAAATTTACACCTAATAAATTACTGATTTTACCTTTGAAATCAGCTTTCGGGAATTTTCCACTTTCCATGTAATTTTCATTGAAGTGTTCTTCCATCAATGCTTTTTCGAATCGAAAACTTTTCACTAACACAGCAAATACAAGATCGCCAGTAGCTTTGTTTAAAAACGATGTCGCCTCATTATTCACTGCGTCAATGTTTTCGACCGGATTCGCTGGTGTACAATCGAAATTCACTTTCGCTGTTTTTGTTAGAAATAAATCTTGGGCCGATGCGGTGAACATTCCAGTAATCAGCAAACTTGAGAATAATATGGATTTAAGTTTCATGGTCATTTTATTTTTGATTATGTGATTAACGAATAAATTTATCAATTATTTGGATAGCTAGCGTTTATCCAAGCTCTAATTGTATTGATATTGCAATCACTTATTTTCGCACTTGCTCCTTGGGGCATATTTTTAGGAAAACTAACACTTCCGTCCCAGGTTATAGATGCTAGGAATCGCGCTTTATCTGTATCTAGATATGATTGCACTTCAACGTACGTTTCTAATGCAATTCCTGCAGCTGCATTTGTACTAGCATGACATCCAGAATAACTACATTTTGAATTCATAATTGGAACAATGTCGGTTGCATAACTCACAGAAACAGTATCGCACACAATTGAACCACTGTCAGGATAAAGCTCTTCTTCGGTATCGTAATAGCAGCTAGTTAAACTTACGCTCACCAGAATGGAAAGAAAAAATGTGGAGATTTTTAAAGACATTTTCATGAACGCAAATTAGTTATTTATTGCACCTGCTTGAATCCATTTACGAATTTTTGTGATGGTACAGGTATTCATCATGGCAGAGGATTCATTACGTATATACCAACGAAACGACTAAGACATTGTTTGGATAAACTTATATTTTAATTTAATTAAGATGTCGATTAGAAATAGCTTCTACATTTGCTGAAAATCTATCCCATGAAAAAAACACTGAAAGTAGTATTAATCATTATTATATTAGGAGCAAGTATTGGAGCTTTTGTAGCCTACAAGATGTGGAACAAACCTTTTGACGATGTTACCGAAATGGAGGGCATCAAAGTCAATGCAGATGTCTTATACAAAGCATTTGAGACGAATGAACAACAAGCTTATGCAACTTATGTAGGTCAAGATACAAAAGGAAAAGTACTAGAAGTGAGTGGGACTGTTGGTGACATTGAAACATCCGATAGCATTGCCCGAGTAATGCTTACCTTTCCGGATGCTGTGATGGGTGCCGTTCGCGTAACACTCGATTCACGTCACTTAGCTGATGCAAAAGCGGTAAAGACTGGCGATCAAGCTACATTTAAGGGATTCTGCAATGGATTTCAACTGGATGTTGAAATAAAAGATGGCGTATTAATTAAAAAATAAAATGTCAAAAATGATAAAGCCTGAATGCATCTCATTCGGGCTTTTTTATTAAAACCACAATCCAATTCCTGATAAGAATTCATAGCGTAGGTTTGATTGCTGTCCGTTTAACATAAATAGCCGTTCGTCTTTTTGGGTCTCTAACACTCTTCCTTCTATTCTGACATAAGCGTTTGGAATGGGTTTGAATTCAATGCCAGAAGTAAGTCCACCAATTTTCAATCCTAGTAATTCCAAGTTTTCATTTAGAATTGGGCCAGTAAGCATCTCATCGGGATCTGAAAAATACTCACCTCGAACATAACTGGCCCATTGATGCGTAATGCGATATTTTGCAGCTAGCAATGCACTAAACATCGATGCTTGGTGGTCATTTCCTGCTAAAACGGTATGATTTTGAATCCCATAATTAACTTCTGCACCTATCGTAAATCGTTGATTTTTATAAACAGCAAATACATTATTATAGAATCGAGTTTTATTACCTTTATTGGAACCAGGAGTTTCCTCTGAAAGTAAATTACTGTATGTTATACTTAATTTATCATTGGGCAAATAAACCATGGAAAGTCCAACGGCTTTATTGGAATTATTGTCTACAAAACTGTTAAATCCATTAAAAACATTTGCTTGTAATGTCAATTTATCATTTAATTCATAGGTGAGTTTAGCTCCACTTAAATAATACGGCTCAAAAAAATTAGTTGTCGACATACTTAATGTCATATTCTCTCGCGGTTGGATGGATTCCAAGCCTAAATGCGTGCGAAAATAACCTGCATCTAACCAGATTTTTTTTCCGAGTTTAAAACCAACATTTGCTTCTTGAATTAAATTTAACTTCGGTGACCAACTGCAATTTGGAACATCGCCTATAAAAACAGTCATTACCCCTCTAAAATTCTCACCTTGATAACGTGCCGAAACCTGGGCGATGTTTAATCCAAAAGAATTGTTTCTTGGCGAAACTGTTGGGAACTTTTGGAATGAATTTGATGATGCGGAATCCGAATATAAAGCATAATATGTATCAACATAGCCCGTTATTTCAAGTTTTGCTGTTGAGTCTTTGTTCGCATCATACAAACTGATTCGGGCTCCATTAAACGTTAAATCTTGATTTGAATCAGGCGTTTTTTTCTTGATATCTTGGGCCCAAGTTGTTTGACAGAATAGAAAAATTGAAATGAAAAATAGGAGGGTATAACGAATCATCAATGAAACTATAAAATGTTAAACAATAAAAATACCTATTTCACAAACGCCCTTCGATAATTTCTTCCACAATTGCTGGATCTAACAAGGTACTCGTATCGCCTAAATTGCTGAATTCCCCTTCAGCAACTTTGCGAAGTATTCGCCGCATGATTTTACCAGATCGTGTTTTAGGCAAGCCGCTTACAAATTGAATTTTATCGGGTTTGGCAATGCGTCCTATTTGAGCACTTACTGTTTCAAAAATATCTTCCCTTAATTGTTGGGGATGCTCTGGGATTTTATCACAAATAACAAAGGCATAAATTCCTTGCCCTTTAATATCGTGCGGATATCCAACAACGGCACTTTCAATAACATGTTTATTTTGGTTGATTGCATTTTCAATTTCGGCAGTTCCGAAGCGATGACCAGAAACATTGATTACATCATCCACGCGACCAATAATTCGATACAAACCAGTCTCATCGCGACGAGCTCCATCGCCCGTAAAATAATAATTTTTATACGTCGAAAAGTAAGTTACTCTGCAGCGTTCGTGATCTCCATACGTTGTGCGAATCATGGATGGCCACGGGAATTTAAAAGCCAAATAACCCTCCTCATTATTTTCACTGATTTCTATTCCTTCGGCATTCAATAAAACGGGCTGAACTCCGGGTAAGGGCAATCCTGCAAAACTGGGTTTAGATGGCGTAACACCAGCCATTGCCGAAAGCATGATTCCACCAGTTTCGGTTTGCCAAAATGTATCCACAATGGGACATTTTTCTTTTCCCACATGCACGTTGTACCAATGCCAAGCTTCTTCATTAATGGGCTCTCCAACCGATCCTAATACGCGCAATGAATGCAGACTGTAAGGAAGAATATGATTTATTCCTGCGGCCATCAATGATCGAATGGCTGTTGGCGCAGTGTAAAACACATTCACACGATGTTTATCGATGACGCTCCAAAAACGTCCTGCATCCGGAAAAGTCGGAATACCTTCAAACATCACCGAAGTAATTCCCGACATCAATGGACCATACAATAAATAAGAATGTCCGGTTACCCATCCAATATCGGCGGTGCACCAATACACATCATCCGATTGTATCTGAAATACATTGCGAAACGAATAATTCACATATGTTGCATAACCTCCGCAGGTATGAACCACGCCTTTGGGTTTTCCCGTCGAACCGGATGTGTACAGAATAAACAACATGTCCTCGGAATCCATAGGTTCGGCAGGACAATCGCTATCCACCAATTCCATTTCATCTTTCCACCAAACATCACGATCGGAAATCATTTCGGTATCCCAATTCAAATGTGAATGAACAATTACGCGATGCACCGAAGTACATTGTAATAATGCTTCGTCCACAACCGATTTCAAAGCCATCTGTTTGGCACCACGATTTAATCCATCACTTGTAATGACTACCGAACAAATCGAATCGTTAATTCGGTCGGCGATTGACTGTGCCGAAAAACCTGCAAAAACAACCGAATGGATAGCGCCGATACGAGCACATGCAAGCGTTGCGATTGCTAATTCGGGAATCATGGGCATGTACAAACAAACGCGATCGCCCTTACGAACTCCATTGCGCTTCAACACATTAGCAAACTTGCACACCTGAATATACAATTCGAGGTAGCTGAGTTTAATAAATTGCTCATTCGGGTTGTTGGGTTCCCACAAAATGGCTGTGTGATTTCCGCGCGTCTCGAGGTGACGATCGAGGCAGTTTTCGGTAATATTGAGCTTACCTCCAATAAACCATTTTACGTTTGGTTCATTGAAATTCCATTTCAGTACCTTGTTAAATGGAGTGTTCCACGTTAACTCATTTGCAATTTTTGACCAAAAATCTTCGGGATTTTGAACACTTTCGGTATATGCTTTCTGGTATTCCTCGAATGATTGAATATTGCTCAAATGCATGTGAACTGATGTTGATTTATTGGGGATGAAAGTAAGAAAATGGATTTTAATTAAAGAGGGCTTCAAATTAAAACCTAAAAACTTATCATTCCCCGAACTTTCAAATCGAGATTATGCATTTAAAAGAACAACTTGCAATTATAAATTTAATCCTCAGATTTTTGTACGAGAAATCGATTGTTATCAAACAGGATTTTCTCGAGTAAATTAGACGTAATATCTGGGAAGTTTAATGTGATTTTCTGTTCCTTATTAATCCAATCATTTAACTTAATTAGAATTTCAGAATCAGAAAATGAAGAAATTGGAATTCCTAATTGCGATAATGCTTCGGCATTACAGGCTTGTTCGTATTGTCCTTGAATAGGAATTACAAATAACTTTTTCCCGAGATAAAGTGCTTCGGCTGGTGATTCAAACCCTGCGCTTGTTAATAATCCCTGACAAGTGCTTAAACTTTGAATAAATACATCATTCTGAATAGGCCGAATGGTGATGTTTTTTTCGATTTGAGTGAAATGATTAGTTCGAGAAAAAACTTCCCAACGAACATGAGGAATTTGACTTAATAATTTGATGATTTCATTCGTTCCAACAGCTGGAAGATAAACTGTATAATGATTTAATTTCACTGGATTGAGCTGGCGAATTTCTTTACGAATGATTGGAGTATAAATAAAGTTATCGTAGGGTTTAAAATGTAAACCAACCGCATAAGGCGTAGGAGCGTAGTTTTTGAGGATGGTATCGCCCATGAAATTGAGGCCTTTAGGTCGAGGTGCATTTGGACTTAACAAAGAAGCTTGATGAGAAAACGAAATACACGGAATGTTTTTATTTTTAGCAGCATACGCAGAAATACATTCAAAATCATTGATTACTAAATCGTATTTCTCAACAGGGAAATCACGAATTTCTTTACATATATCAAAAAAGTTAATTTTTCGAAATGATTTAAAGTAACTTAATCCACCTTTTTTATTGTATTCAAAACTTAATCCTTTACTTGTATAATTAATTTCGAAAGGCAATTGAATATTCGAATTTCCACCACTCAGAAAAATATCAACATTTGCCATTTTCTTTAACATTGGCAATACTTCCCGAGCTCGACTCACATGACCATTTCCAGTGCCTTGAATAGCATATAATATATTCATCTAAAGTGTGTTTAAAATAATAAATGGTTCTTTTTTGGTTTCTTTTTTTATTTCCATTGTTGTAATTAAATCTGCAATGAGATGTTTAATTTCTTCTTCATGAAAATAGATTTTCCAAGAACCCTTGTTGTATTCCAAAGAGGTTAAATTTTCAATCCAATCGCCGGAATTCAAATAAAGAACTTCCCCTTTTTCTTTTCGGATGATGCGCTTTTGCGCTTGGTGAATATGTCCACAAACCACATAATCGTATCCTTGATCAATTGCATGTTCTGCGGCAATTTCTTCAAAGTCGCCAGTGAATTTAACTGCTTGCTTAACACTGGATTTAATTTTCTTGGAAATCGAAATCTTTTCTTTTCCCATTTTAATAAGCATCCAATTAATGATTCTATTAAATACAATTAAGTAATCATAACTTTTTCCACCAATTTTCGCTAACCATTTTCCAGTGTTTACAGATAAATCGAAAACATCCCCATGAAAAATCCATGCTCTTTTTCCATCTAATTGCAAAACGAGTTTGTCAACCAAATTAAAATTCCCAAGGTTTAAGTCAGAGAATCTTCTGAGCATTTCATCGTGATTCCCAGTGATATAATATACTATCGTGCCTAATGAAAGCAGATTCATTATTTCCAATAAAACCTGGTGGTGACTTCCTGGAAAATAGGATTTCGAAAATGCCCAACCATCAATGATATCTCCATTTAGAACTAAAATATTTGGATGTATACTTCTCAAATATTCGGTTAATTCTTTTGCATGGCAACCATAAGTTCCTAAATGTACATCGGATATAACAACTAGATCAACTTTACGTCTTGATTGGTTCATTTTTGCATTTAATCTTTGGTTGTTCGAATTTCCCTATCTAATATTAAGTGTATATAAACATGTTGTTAGTTATTTTAAGGCTTCAGATTACCTAAATAAAAAGCGGATTTTTTAAAATCGAATAATTTATTTCAAAAGCCCTATTTTTGTTCAATTCCATTGAAATGATGTATAACCTTATTATTAAGAAATATTTTTATTCACATTGTCTTGTGATTTGCACATTCTTTTTTTTGAGTTGCAGCCAATCAAATCAATTCAAAAGAGACGCATTCCGGCATGTGTATAATTTTGCAGACGAACGCAATTCGGAAGTTCTTATAGAGTATTTGCAAAATGAATCGGATGAAATTCGCGAACATGCTTGTTTGCTTTTTGGTTCGATGAATTCGAAAGAAGCAATTGAACCTTTGTTGAAAGTAGTTCAAACCGATAAAGTGTCTGATGTTCGAAAAGCAGCCGCATTTGCATTAGGTCAATATCAGCAAGAAACGTTGAGTGATTCTTTATATCAATGTTTCCGACTAGAAGAAAATGCAGCGGTGAAAAATGAATTAATGATTGCTATTGGAAAATGTGATGGTGCAGAAATTCTTTTAAAGAATAGAAAAGAAATCGATTCCGATTATAATGAATCACTAGCTAAAGCATTGTTTTATTCGATTCGTAAGAATCCCGAACAATCGAATATCGTTCCCTTATTAACTGAATTAGTCTCAATTGATGGTGAATGTCGTTTTTATGCAGCATCAGCATTGTCGAAAATGAAAGCGGATATTTCATCTTCTCATGATAATATCAAATTACTCATCTCGGAGGAATCCAATATTTCAACACGTTCTATTCTAGTAAAATGTATCGCCATTTCTGGAGAAAATGATTTTGCCTATATCGACAATCTCTTCAAATCGGAAAAAGAATACCTCTGTCGATTATCCATAGTAAGAGGTATTTCTTCGTGGAAAAGTTCGTCATCATTGAAACTGATTCAACAAGCACTTTCCGATGAACACCCTCATATTCGAGAAACAGCAGCCGAATACTTGCTGAATCATGAAAATGACATCAGTCTCGATTTGTTGAAGAAATGTGTTTCAGTCGAAAAATCTCCCCGAACTAAATATTACGAATACGAATATCTTTTATCGAAAAGTAATTCCATTGAATCTTCAGAAATATCCAAAGTTTTAAAGAGGAATTATGCTACAGAAAAGGATGAATATGTGCGAGGTTATATTGTCAAATCCTTGTCTGCCGATTTTACCAATCTGCGTTTTCTTGAAGAAGAATGTTTCAATACAACGAGCATATTAATTCGCGAGTTTTGTTTTGAGGCCCTCTTGAAAATTCGCTCCAGCAAACGATTTCCTGAATATGCAGTAATTTGGAGGAAGGAAACATCAACTCAATCGTTAGAAGAACATTTTAAAGAAGTTATTTTAGATTGTATTGCAACATACGATGTTAGTTTGGTTGCTTTGGGAGCAGGTTATTTACGTGATACCACTTTGCTAGGAACGTCCAAAACTGTATTACCAATTCCTTATACTGATTTGAAGTTTTTAGAGGATGCGATGTCGAAAATGCGTTTGCCGCGTGATATTGAATCCTACACAGAACTTTTAAAGACCTTACGTTTTTTGGAAGGTAAGGCTGTTGATGGGGATTTAAAACCCGAGTTTAATCATCCAATTGACTGGGATTTGGTTGAACGGATTCCAGTCGATCAACACATTGCAATTGTTACAGAATTTGGTAGCATTGAAGCTGAATTATGGGTGAATGATGCGCCAGGAACAGTGGCGAATTTTGTTAAACTTATACAAGATCAATTTTACTCAAACAAACGTTTACATCGCGTGGTTCCTGGTTTTGTCATTCAGGATGGTTGCCCGCGAGGCGATGGTTTTGGAAGCACCATGCAAACTATTCGCAGTGAATTTACATATCGAAATTTTGATGAAGGTGTTTTAGGAATGGCAAGTGCAGGACCCGATACCGAAAGCTGTCAGTGGTTTATTAGCCATACACGAACACCACATTTAAACGGGCGTTATACGGCATTTGGAAAAGTTACCAAGGGAATGGACATTGTGCATCGCTTGGAAATAGGCGCTAAAATTCTACGCATTGAGTTACTACCCAATTGATCATTCGGATTTTCGATTGCCTTTTAGCAAATGAAATTATCCTAAGCGTTCGCGGACCTGGTAGTTATTGCGATCGTGACCGTTGCGGGAGATGAGTTCACCTAAGAATCCAGCAAGAAACATTTGTGTGCCAACCACCATAAAGAACAATCCAAAATAGAATATTGGACGATCAGTCATTTTATAGGCTTGGTAAGCAAACTTCGCGAATGTTAAATACGCGGCAATCGCAAAACCGATTATGAAACTCAAGGTTCCGATAAGACCGAAAAGATGCATGGGACGTTTTCCAAATCGAGAAACAAAGGTGATGCTTAACAAATCGAGGAATCCATTTACAAAGCGTTCCCAACCAAATTTAGTCACCCCGTATTTTCTTGCGCGGTGTTGGACAACCTTTTCGCCAATCTTTTTAAATCCGGCCCATTTAGCAAGAACTGGAATGTATCGGTGCATTTCGCCATATACTTCGATGCTTTTCACCACATCGTTTTTATAAGCTTTTAGCCCGCAATTAAAATCGTGTAGATAAATACCACTCATTTTACGTGCAGCCCAATTGAAAAGCTTTGTCGGCAATGTTTTGGTAATGGGGTCGAAGCGCTTTTGTTTCCAACCGCTCACCAAATCGAAACCTTCTTCGGTAATCATGCGGTATAGTTGCGGAATTTCGTCCGGACTATCTTGCAAGTCGGCATCCATCGTAATGACAACATTCCCATTGCATGCTTCAAAGCCTACATTCAAAGCACCCGATTTGCCATAATTACGACGAAAGCGAATGCCTCGAATGTGCGAATCGGAAGTTTGTAATGAACGAATTACTTCCCAAGAATTGTCGTTGCTACCATCATCCACTAGAATTACTTCCCAGCTAAATCCGTTTTCAATCATCACCCTCGAAATCCATGCACACAATTCAGGAAGCGATTCATCCTCATTATAAAGAGGAACAACAACAGAAATATCAATCATTAGATGGTGTCTTTGTTAAATGAGTTAAATCCCTCATCTTCTTTCTTAAGAAATACAGCAACAACCAAACTGAAAAGTGTTCCCATAAATACATATCCTAAAATGGACATCATTGAAACAGCAAAGGGAGTAAACATTTTCTGGTTTATTTCCAATGCCATTTCCAATTGATCGGGTGGAAGATTTTGTTCTTCTAGTTTAATTTCCGCTTCAAGTAACATTCTTGCTAAAAAGGATGTGTCGATATATTCGTACAAAATGAAAACAAATGTTGATGAGATAATTCCTGCCATTAGAGATACAACAACTCCATATCCTACAGAACGGCCATAACTGATTAAGCCAGCATTGAGTTCATCGCGGTAATTACGAACGGATAGGAAAAGTCCAACAAATAAGATGACATATGATAGGTAGCCCAAAGCTGAATCTTGTTTGATATCAGCTAAATAGAAGATGGTTTGCATCAACACTAGTGAAAATCCTAGAAAAAAACCGTGACGCGAAGCAGAAGGCATCATTGGAGCATAAGTCGATTGGGTCATTTCTTCTAATTTTAATGGCAAATATATCATTTCAATTGGAAGATATAAAAATAGATTTTGATAGAATTTTAATTGAAATTTCTAATTTTTAAATGACGATTCTGATTTTTATTGAAATAAAACCTCCATTTAAATACCTCAAATTTCTGCTTTCAATTTCTCTATCTTCGTCGAATCATTCGCAGAACATTCTTTCACAAGAGTTGTTCTGCTTTCTTAGTTTCTACACGTTTTGAATTCACCCGAAATACTTCAACTTTTTCAGGAGCTTCCAGCTCTTAAAAACATCTTACAAAATCTTCAGGGAAATGGGGATTCTCGCGTTTTGCTCAAAGGCCTTGCAGGTTCTCAAGCATCCTTTGTTGCAGCCAGTATTTTTACAGAACGCAAGGTTCCTTTACTAGTTATAATACCCGATCGGGAAGAAGCGGCCTATTTTCTGAACGATTTACAATACCTGCTACCCGATGCAAACGTGCTCTTTTTCTCGGCATCTTATAAAAAAGCCTACGAACCCGAAAGTGCAGATGGTAGCAGCAAACTTCAACGTGCCGAAGTGCTTAATAACATCAATACAGACAAGCGTCCATCTATTATTGTAACATATCCAGAAGCTTTATTTGAACGTGTTGTAACACACGGAAATCTCAAGAAAAACACGTTCAAACTCAATCGCGGAGAAAAACTTTCTATCGAGTTTGTGCATGATTTTTTGCATGAATATGACTTTGATCGTGTCGATTTTGTAGTAGAGCCAGGTCAATTTGCCATTCGAGGAGGAATTCTCGATGTATTTTCGTATTCCGATGAAGAACCCTACCGCATTGAATTTTTTGGTGAGGAAGTCGACACTATTCGTTCCTTTAATCCAGTCGACCAACTTTCAACGCGCAACCTCGAATTCATCAACATCGTTCCCGATATTCAAGGGAAAATTCTGCATGAAAGTCGTGAGAGTTTTCTGGAATTTATTTCGGAGAAAACCTTGGTTTGGATACGCGAAACGGAACTCAGCTTGCAACGTATCGCATCCGAATACGAACGTGCTGAACTTGCATTTTCGACAATGGAAAATTCAACGGCTCAATTGCCTCCAGAAGAATTGTATTGTTCTAGAGAATTACTCAGCAAGCAACTCCTCAATTTCTCCATCATTGAAAATGGCAGCGGTTCCATTTTTTCTAAAAAAGATGTTTTTACTTTTTCGGGGATTCCTCAACCCAGCTTCAACAAGAATTTTAATTTAATAACCAAGCAGCTCACGAGCAATACAAAAGCGGGCATGGAGAACTTTATCTTTTCCGATAATGCCCGTCAGATAGAACGGATATATGCCATCTTTGAAGACATCGGAAAGGAAATTCGTTTTGTACCTATAAATCATTCTTTGCACGAAGGATTTTCGGATCCCGAATTGAAAATTGCCTGTTATACTGATCATCAGCTTTTCGATCGTTACCATCGCTTCAAGTTAAAAGACGGATATGCGCGAAAAGAAGCCATCACCCTGAAAGAGCTGAAAGGCTTGCAACCCGGCGATTTTGTTACGCATGTGGATCATGGCGTTGGGAAATACGCAGGACTCGAAAAGATTGATGTGAACGGTAAGCAGCAAGAAGCCATTCGCCTGGTGTATCGCGATAATGATATGTTGTATGTGAGTATTCATTCTCTGCATCGTATTTCGAAGTTTACAGGAAAAGAAGGAACGGAACCTAAGTTGAACAAACTGGGAAGCGCTGCTTGGGCCAATTTGAAGCAGAAAACCAAAAGCCGTGTTAAAGATATTGCCCGCGATTTAATTAAACTGTATGCCGAACGAAGAACCAAAAAAGGATTTGCGTTTGGCCCCGATACCTATTTGCAAGACGAGCTGGAAGCATCTTTTATATATGAAGATACGCCCGATCAGGTAAAAGCCACCCGCGATGTAAAACGCGATATGGAAAAAGATGCCCCTATGGACCGTTTGGTTTGTGGTGATGTTGGTTTTGGAAAGACTGAAATTGCCGTCCGTGCTGCATTCAAAGCCGTTAACGATAGTAAGCAAGTGGCTATTTTAGTGCCCACAACCATTCTCGCTTTGCAACATTATAAAACGTTTGCCGAACGACTCGGTCAATTGCCTTGTAAAGTAGACTATATCAATCGTTTTAAAACCGCCAAACAGCAAAAAGAAACACTCGAGAAATTAGCTAAAGGCGAGATCGATATTCTCATTGGAACCCATCGTATTATCAGCAAAGATGTGAAGTTCAGAGATTTGGGATTGATGATTATCGACGAAGAGCAGAAGTTTGGTGTTGCTGCGAAAGAAAAACTCAAGCAAATTAAAATCAATGTAGATACCTTAACTCTCACAGCTACACCCATTCCGCGTACTTTGCATTTTAGTATGATGGGCGCTCGCGATTTAAGTGTAATCAATACGCCACCACCCAATCGCCACCCGGTGCAAACAGAGTTGCACACTTTTAACGAAGAATTGATTCGTGATGCAGTTTCGTTTGAAGTTCAACGAGGCGGACAAGTTTTCTTTGTAAACAATCGCGTGCAAAACATTCATGAAGTTGCCGATTTGATTCGTCGTTTATGTCCTGGTGTTCGCGTTACAGTTGGTCATGGACAGATGGAAGGAGATGAGCTCGAAAATGTGATGATGAGCTTTATTGACGGTGAGTATGATGTGTTAGTAGCAACGACAATTATTGAGTCGGGATTGGATATTTCGAATGCCAACACCATTTTAATAAATAACGCACATTTGTTTGGATTGAGTGATTTGCATCAGATGCGAGGGCGCGTTGGACGAAGTAACAAGAAAGCATTTTGTTACCTTTTATCGACGCCGGTTTCTTTGCTCACTGCCGATGCTCGGAAACGTTTGAAAGCCATTGAAGATTTTGCAGAATTGGGAAGCGGTTTCAACATTGCCATGCGCGATTTGGATATTCGAGGTGCTGGTGATTTACTAGGAGGAGAGCAGAGCGGATTTATTTCAGAGATAGGTTTTGAGATGTATCATAAGATTTTGGATGAGGCCATTCAGGAATTGAAGGAGTCGGAATTTAAACAGGAATTTACCGAGGAGTTGGAAGAGAAACGCAAGAATTGGGTGAGCGATTGTCAGATTGATACCGATTTGGAGATTCTCATTCCTGATGCTTACGTGACAAATATTACTGAACGTTTGCTGCTTTATAAGGATTTGGATAATATGGAAAGTGAAGTCGAATTGCAGCAATTTGAGAAGCAGCTTATTGACCGATTTGGAGCGGTTCCCAAACCTACCTTGGAATTGATGAATACCATCCGTTTACGCTGGATTGCGAAAGATATGGGATTTGAAAAAGTGGTATTGAAGCAAAAAACATTTGTAGGATACTTTATACAAAATCAAACCAGTTCCTTTTATCAAAGCGAATATTTTGCGCGTTTGATGCAACATTTAACACGTATTCAAGGAAGAGCACGATTGAAAGAGCGAAACAACAAATTGACCTTGGTGATGGAGCAGATTAGTAATATTGATCAAGCAGTAAATGCCCTCGGGCAAATCCTTTCATCGACCAAACCACAAGATACACTAGCAAGCTGATGCACGTATTTTACACCACCGCATTTCAGGGCGATAAAGCCATTTTGAATGAAGAAGAAAGTTTGCATTTGAGCAAAGTTTTACGACTGAAAGAAGGAACTCAAGTGCTTTTATTGGATGGGATAGGAGGGAAGTTTGAAGGAAATATATTGAGTGTTCATGCCAAAAACAGCGTTGTCGGAAACCTTGTTCGTGTAGAATCTGATTACAAGCGACCTTATCGTTTGCATGTAGCAATTTCGCCAACAAAAATGATGGAACGTCTTGAGTGGTTTTTGGAGAAAGCCACTGAAATTGGCATTGACGAAATAACGATTCTGCAAAGCAAACGAACCGAACGTGATCAGGTAAAAATGCAACGCGTCGAAAAGATTGTTCTTGCAGCCATGAAGCAAAGTATGAATGCCAAGATGCCATTGCTTAATGAACCGATTTCATTCAATAGTTTCATGAAAAAGGAAATGTTAGGAGCGCGTTATATTGCCCATTGTATTCCAGCCGATAAGCCATTGTTGACAAATAAAGCAACGAACGATAATGTCATCACTGTTTTAGTTGGCCCCGAAGGCGATTTCACACCCGAAGAAGTTGAATTAGCAATTAAATCGGGCTACGAAGCCATTTCCTTAGGAGAAAGTCGCTTACGTGCCGAAACCGCAGGGGTAATTGTTTGTGCTCAGGTGCAAGCAGCTTGGCAGTTTTTTAATTAGTTGAAATTTTTAAAGTTGAAAGTATTTTAGTTGAAAGTTATAAAGTTCTTAAAGTTATCAAGTTGAAAGTTATAAAGTTTGAAGTTATCAAGTTGAAAGTTATCAAGTTGAAAGTTTAAAAGTTGAAAGTTATTAAGTTGAACATATTTTAGGGGGAAGTTATCAGATAGAAAGTTATTTTAGTGTAATTATTAAATTCTAATTCCTTATTAGTTATAAAGTTAAATATTCATATTATGGTTATTGATAGATTTGAAAATATTATCGCATGGCAAAAATCGAAAGTGCTTTGTGTTGAAGTTTATAAATTGTTTTCTAATCACCGAGATTTTGGTTTTAGGGATCAGATACTTCTCCCTCTGTTTCTGTAATGAATAACATTGCAGAGGGCTTTGAACGAAAAACCAATAAGGAGTTTATATTTTTCCTACACGTTGCAAAAGGATCTTGTGGAGAAGTTAGATCAATGCTAATTTTAGCTAGAGAGCTTAATAAAATAAATGATCAAGAATTTAAAGTTCTCTTTGATTTATCTGAAGAAACCTCGAGAATCATATCTGGTTTAATTAAAACATTCTAGGTTTAAGAATACAAAATTTATATTTCCAGATACCCTCAAATTACTTTAAAGTTCCCGCTCTAAAACTTTCAAACTTTAAGACGATCAAGGTTAGAACTTTCGAACTTTAAACTTTCTTACTTTCCACTCGTTTTCACAAAGCAATTTTTGCACCCAATGCTGCATTATTTTTCACAAGTGCGATGTTCGATTTCAGACTATCTCCACCTGTAATTTCGGCGATGCGTTTTAATAAAAAAGGAGTGATGTTTTTACCTGAAATTTTTTGCTTGTCTGCTTCTTTGAGGCAATCTTGAATAAATACTTCCATCTTTTCGAAAGGCACTTCATCTTCTTGCTTTATTGGGTTTGCAATCAAGACAGAACCATTCAATCCCATTTGCCATTTTACGTGCAAGAGATTGGCAATTTCCGCCGCGCTATCGAGACGTAAAGGACTTTTAAATCCACTTTTTTTGGAGTAAAATGCGGGGAAATCATCTTGCCCAAACGTGACTACAGGAATTCCGGAAGTTTCTAAATATTCTAGTGTTAGACCAATATCAAGAATTGATTTCACACCTGCCGAAACAATGGCAACATTTGTTTGCGCCATTTCAAATAGATCGGCTGAAATGTCCATGGTGTTTTCAGCACCACGATGCACTCCACCAATTCCGCCCGTTACAAAAACACGGATTCCAACCATCGAAGCAATACGCATAGTTGCTGCAACCGTAGTTGCTCCGGGGAGTTTCTGACTGAGCACATAAGGCATATCTCTAAGACTCACTTTCCAAACATACTTTGTGTTGCCCAAAAGTTCGAGTTGTTGAGCATTTAATCCTACGCATAATTTTCCATCCAAAATAGCTATTGTTGCTGGAATAGCTCCATTTTCACGAACGATTTGTTCAACTTCTAAAGCAGTCTGAATGTTCTGTGGATAGGGCATTCCATGCGCAATTATGGTCGATTCGAGCGCTACGATTGGTTGTCCTTGTTTTAATGCGTCCGAAATTTCGGGATGAATGTTTAATAATTGATTCATTGTAAATGATACTTTTTGAATTCCGAATCTAACAATTCGCGATTTAAATTTTCGAGTTCAGCACTTTTAATCTGAAGAATCATACTGGCTAAAGTATGCCCATACTGTAGACATTTTTCGGGTGGAAAATTAAGTAACCAACCATGAATCCAACCTGCTAATGCGGCATCTCCAGCGCCAGTTGAGTCGACTACCTTGATTTGAGAAGCTGATAAATGAAGAGTTTTTTCGTGATTATAAATGGTAGATCCGTCTTTGCCTGATCGAATCCAAAGGTTTTTCAAACCTTCTTTTAATAAGTTGGAGATTTGCGTTTCTTTATTTTGGAAATCATCCAAAACATCAAATTCCATTTCGTTTGGAGTGTATAGTAAGACATTACTCCAATTGGCATTCTTCATTTTTTGTGATTTACTCAAAGAAACCGGTTCAACAATAATGGGAATGTTTTTCTGAATGGAAAAGTTGAGCAACCAATCAATTGTTTCTTTGCTCAAATTGCAATCGATAACAATCAAATCTGCGGTTTCCAAAAAATCTGTTTTGCTGAGAAGAAATTCAGGACTTATTTCAGTTTCAATGTTTGAATAGGAGGCGCCAGTGTGCAGTTCGCCGTTGGGATGAAGTAAGGCAAGAAAGCGCCCGCTCGTTTTTTCATTTTGGACAAAATGCTTTGTCCCGATGCCCGCTTTTTGACATTTTTCTATTATCCAATCTCCTTCTGAATCGTTTCCTATATGCGTGATAAGTTCAATTTGATGATTTAGTTGTGCCAACAATCCGGCGATGTTACGAGCAACTCCTCCCACACTTTTAGAAAAATTTGAAGGGTTTGAAGTGCCAATATGGATAGGATTATGGCTGATGAAAATTTCATCAACCAAAGCAGCACCGATACAAATCACCAATTTTGACTTCACAAGGCGAATGTACTAGGAAAAGAATGGATATCAATAGATGCTTTTTATTTTGGTTGTTTAACTATACTGTCGAATTCCATGAGTGCAGCTCCATTAGTTTCATGAATTATTTCAAGATTTCGTTCAGGCTCGCCTTGAATTTCATGAGAATTAATATTGCTTTTGTGTGATGTATTTGTTTTACTTGATTCTACTTCCTTAGGTGCATTTAATCTGCCTTTTCCTGTGGTTCTTCTTTCTGTATCGTAGTTACTGTTTTTAATTTTCTCCAAGCTGTCTTCTTGTTGAATTATAATTTCAGGGATGTGCTTGTTAGGGTCAGAAGATTTACAACTGAATAGGGAACTTGCGAAAACGAGGACAATAGCAATACGTATTTGTTGAATAATTGACCAATGCGAGTTTTGTAATTGAGCTGGTGTAATGGTAATTTTCATTCTTGTAAGCTGCTCATTGCGAAAATGACCACAAATCTTTTCATGTTGGTGCGTTCTGAAATACTGAATTATTTCTTGGTCATCCATTTTTGTGAAATCGGTAACTACAAGTTGACAGCTAGCACAAAATCTTCCCTGATTTTGGGCTGTCATGGAATTCCAATTTTCATTACAAGGATTTGGAACAGATATCATAGCAGCGGTTTTAACGTAATTTTCAAATGCAATTTATTCTTTTGAAACTAATAATCAGATGAATTTATTGTTGTGTTCAGGAATTATTTAACTGATTGAATAGATGGTTTAATTAAAATAGTTGAATGATGTAATTCTAAATTCATTTTTGGAAAGGCGTTGAATCGAATTGTTGTAAAGGATTGTAATTAAAATTGGATGTTAGATGATCTTAGACAATTGAGTATAGGAATTATCAACAATCATATTCAAAAAAAGCGGCTGGTATTTTGATTTTTTTCTTGCGTTTGGGGAATCGAATTTTTAGGGATATTCCCAATTTCCCCTTCCCAGATGCAATAACGCGAATGATTTTGAGATAGCCGTTTTTTAAGTATTTATATACGTTTGTAAACGGATGAAGAGTTTAGTTTGTAAGCCAGTTTGGGACATGCCGATTTTGTATGGAGAGTGTTCAGATTAATAATTGGAATTATCAACAATCATGTTCAAAAAAAGCAGGTAGTATTTTGATTTTTTACTTGCGTTTGGCGCTTTGAATTTTTAGGGATATTCCCAATGTCCCCTTCCCGGATGCAATAACACGAATGATTTTGAGATAGCCGTTTTTTAAGTATTTATATACGTTTATAAACGGATGAGGAGTAGATTTTATAAGCCAGTCTGGGACAAGCCGATTTTGTATGGAGAGTGTTCAGATTAATAATTGGAATTATCAACAATCATGTTCAAAAAAAGCAGGTAGTATTTTGATTTTTTACTTGCGTTTGGCGCTTTGAATTTTTAGGGATATTCCCAATGTCCCCTTCCCGGATGCAATAACACGAATGATTTTGAGATAGCCGTTTTTTAAGTATTTATATACGTTTATAAACGGATGTATATATGAACCGAATCAATGCGCAAGGGATAGAAGCGAACACCCCGAATTTTTTCTTCTAAAATTCGGAGTAAAGCGAATAGCCCGGTTCATGCGCCAATCAATGGATAAATTCTAATCAACTTAATTTACCAACAACATTGTTGATGTTTATTTTCCATTGTTCATATTCTCTTCTTCTTTCTGAGCGTGCTATTTTTCATATTTGCACATGCCAACTTTTTCCCACCTCCATGTTCATACCCAATTCTCTTTGCTCGATGGTGCAGCTGATATTAAAAAGCTGTATTCTAAGGCAATTGAAGATAAAATGCCTGGAATGGCTATTACAGATCACGGGAATATGTTTGGTGCTTTTTCCTTTGTTGCAGAAGCGTATAAGCATAAAAATGAGGATGGTTCGCTTAAGGTAAAACCGATTATTGGGTGCGAATTTTATATGGTGGTTGACCGGCACAAGCGAGCATTTTCGAGAGAGGATAAGGACGTTCGTTATCATCAACTTTTACTTGCCAAAAATGCACAGGGCTATAAAAATCTGATGAAGCTCTGTTCCTTAGGCTATTTGGAGGGATTGTATGGTAAATATCCGCGAATAGATAAGGAATTAATTGTTCAGTATCATGAAGGATTAATTGCTACAACGTGTTGTTTAGGAGCCGAGGTGCCGCGTACAATTTTGAAAAAGGGAGAAGAAGCCGCTGAAGAGGTTTTTCTTTGGTGGCTTGATTTGTTTGGCGATGATTATTATGTAGAGTTTCAGCGCCATGCCATTCCTGAGCAAGAAACGGTTAATGAAGTTTTACTTCGCTTTGCAGCCAAATACAATGTTAAAACCATTGCATCCAACGATTCACATTATGTAGAACGTGAAGATTCAAATGCCCATGATATTTTGCTGTGTATTAATACGGGGGAGAAGAAATCGACACCTACAAACAAAGATTTTGGCGATGATGATTCGGGGTCCAAAGGCAAGCGTTTTGCATTTTTCAATGATCAGTTTTATTTCAAGAAGCAGAGTGAAATGAACAAATTGTTTCATGATATTCCCGCTTCCATCGACAATACGAATGAAATTGTGGATAAGGTGGAATTGTTAAATCTAAAACGCGATATTTTACTTCCCAATTTTCCTTTCCCAAAAGAGTATCCTACTGAGATGGTTTATTTGCGCCATATCACCATGGAAGGTGCTCAGAATCGTTACGGAGCGCTCGAAACGCATGTTGAAGAGCGACTTAATTTCGAATTGGGAGTTATAGAACGAATGGGGTTTGCAGGTTACTTCTTAATTGTAGCCGATTTCATTAAAGCAGGGCGGAATTTAGGGGTGTTAATTGGACCGGGTCGTGGATCGGCAGCGGGATCAGCAGTTGCCTATTGTATTGGAATTACGAATATAGATCCTATAAAGTACGATTTGCTTTTTGAGCGTTTCTTGAATCCGGAACGTGCGTCGATGCCCGATATTGATACCGATTTTGATGATGAAGGAAGGCAAAAAGTGATTGATTATGTAGTCGATAAATATGGGAAAAATCAAGTTGCCCAGATTATAACCTATGGTTCGATGGCTGCTAAGATGAGTATCAAAGATGTTGCGCGCGTGCTTGATCTTCCCCTGCAAGATGCCAACGGTTTAGCGAAATTGGTTCCTGAAAAGGCCGGAATTAAGTTAAATCGTGTAATAAAAGCAAACATCGATGGTCCAGGTGGTTTAAAGGAAAAGGAAGGGATTTCAAGCGATGACATGGAAGGGGTTAAAAAGTTGCGCGAGATTTATGCGGACAAGGACACCTTGCAAAGTCAAGTTCTGCACGAAGCATTGATTCTAGAGGGTTCCGTAAGAAGTACAGGCGTGCATGCTGCGGGAATCATTATTGCGCCCGACGATTTGACGAACTTGATTCCTGTTGCTGTTGCCAAAGATTCTGATTTGTTGGTGACACAATACGAGGGTTCTGTAATTGAAGATGCGGGTGTTATTAAAATGGATTTTCTTGGATTGAAAACGCTCACGATTATTCGGGATGCATTACAGTTGATTAAAGAAAACCATGGTGTTGAGATAGACATCGATAATATTCCATTAGACGATTCGAAAACCTACGAACTATATCAGCGAGGTGAAACTAATGGTACATTTCAGTTTGAGTCAGATGGAATGAAGAAACATTTGCGCGATTTGAAACCCGATAAGTTTGAGGATTTGATTGCGATGAATGCATTGTATCGACCAGGTCCAATGGAATATATTCCCAACTATATCAAACGGAAGCATGGTACAGAAGCGGTGAGCTATGATGTTCCGGAGATGGAAGAGTATTTGAAAGAAACGTATGGGATTACGGTATATCAGGAACAGGTGATGTTGCTTTCTCAGAAGTTGGCTGGATTTACAAAAGGGATGGCCGATAAACTTCGAAAAGCGATGGGGAAGAAGGACAGACAGACCCTTGACGAGTTAAAGCCGAAGTTTATTTCAGGCGCTAATGATAAAGGATTGGATCCAAGCAAACTTGAAAAGATTTGGTCCGACTGGGAATCCTTTGCTGCATACGCATTTAATAAATCACATTCAACATGTTATGCATTTGTCGCATTTCAGACAGCTTATTTAAAATCGCATTATCCAGCCGAATATATGGCAGCCAATCTGACCAATAATTTGAGCAACATGGATAAAATTACCTTCTTTATGGAGGAGTGTAAACGCATGGGTTTAACTGTTTTGGGGCCTGATGTAAATGAGTCGAAATTGAAGTTCTCGGTGAATCTGAAAGGACAAATTCGGTTTGGATTAGCTGCTGTAAAGGGAGTAGGGGAGGCGGCTGTTGAAAGTTTAATCACCGAACGATCCGGCAAAGGAAATTATTCAAGCATTTTTGATTTTGTGAAACGAGTGAATTTACGTTCTGTAAGTAAATCAACGATGGAGCGCATGGCTACCGCTGGTGCATTTGATGATTTTGTTGATGCTAATCGCGCAGTTTTCTTTACTCCGGAAACGATTGGTAAACCCGCGTTTTTAGAAACGGTTGTTCGCTTTGGGCAGAGCGTTCAAGAAGGGAAGAATCATGCAGCCAATAGTCTTTTCGGTGATTCATCGGATGAGATATCCATTCCAGAACCCAATATCCCGAAAATTGAGCCATGGCATGTTTTGGAAATGCTTGAAAAAGAGAAAGAGGTTGTTGGAATTTATCTCTCGGGACATCCACTCGATGATTATAGAATGGAAATGAAAAACTTCAATTTTATTCCCATGGTCGATCTCGATAATTTAGAGCGATTCAGAAATAAGAATGAAAATAAAAGTGGTGGAATTGTAAAACTAGCGAATCATCGTATTACTAAGAATGGGAAGCCTTTTGGGAGTTTTGTGATTGAGGATTTTTCAGGAACACATGAATTTGTTCTATTTTCAGATAAATATTTAAAATTCAAACATTACTTAGAGCAGGGCAATATCATCTATATGAACTGGTCCACCAAAAAAAGTTACCGAGATCCAGATGCTTTAGAAATTGAAATTAATTCGATGGGTGTATTAGCCGATTTAAAAGATAAATACACACAAATTACTTTGCAAGTTTTAGAAAACGAAATTTCAGAAAAATTTGTGAATGAATTGTTGGCTGTTTTTGAAAAGCATCCTGGCAAAAGTGCCATTCGCATGATAATAATGACAGTAGATCCAGCTCATTCTGTTCAAACACTATCATCAATGCGTGTTGATACGAATTCCGATTTCTTGAAAGAATTAGGACAGTTAATTGGTGATCGATATAAATTAAATTAGTTGTCAATTAATTCGCTAAAATATATTTTGCTCCTTCATTGATTGTTTTGAAATATTTTTTTTCGATCATATCTCGTTCTCCCGATTTCATATCAGGTAAACGAATTAATGTTGGTGCATGAGCAGCTAGTTTTGAAAGAATCTCTTTGTTTAAAGTAGTTTCAAAGGTGTAATTGGTGTATACAACTCCTTGATTTGCATAGCTATTCGGTGAAGATACAGATGTAGTTGTAAGGTTAATAATTTCGCCATTGTCTAATTTTATTATAAATTCCGATCCAATGGGTGCATCAATGTTTAATTCACCCATGTATCCTTTAACGACCGAAAGTTTTGTTTGATCACCTTTGTTTTCCATATAAACCCAACGATCTCGGAATGTTGCAGTAATAATTTTTTCGTCAGTTATAGGGTCTTTTGTTACTTGATATTTTTGTGAAAAACTTAATGTAGAACAAGATAATATAAGGAGTAAAGAAAAAAGAATCTGATGAATTTTCATTTGGGGTAGATTTATATTTTGGGTAAAGATATTTAAAAAAAATCGTTAATGTTTTGATTTGAAAATATGTTGAATCAGAATAAATTAATTAATTGGACAATATGATTTTATTATCTTTCTTAACTCGATTTCATTATTCGGAATATGAGAATATAAAGTAGTCATTTCTCTCAAATTATTCAATTTAGAATTTAAACATTTGTATTCGAAATACCAGGCATAATAATATCTATTTCTTAATATATACGCATGATTTATTGGATATGCAAAACGATCATGTTGAAATTTGTTTGCAGAAACAATGATTGAATTTAATTGCTTTTGTGCAGCAGAGTAAATTGAAACTTTTTCTGATTTTAAAATCCCCTGAGCATTACTCTCCATATTTTTAAATAGTTTATAGAGTGATTCATGCGTTTCTTTTTGTTTTATAAAATCCGCGATTAATTCAGGATGATATTTTCGAACAAAAAATTCTCCTGCAATATTCCCTAGGAAATCACCAAAGCTTTCTTCGGAAGAGTATGGGATTTTTAGTTTTTTTTGATTACTATGAACATGAGCCATTTCATGCAAAACAATAAAAATGATTGCTTCCTGAGGATAATTTAAAAGTTGGTGTGTTAATCGAACTGCGCTATTTCCGGATGTTCGGTAAATCATAGCATCCAAACCAGCATTAGTAATAGAATCTGCAATCAATCTTGCAGCTAATGTATCGGTACCAAAAAATTGAAAGGCATCGGTATTGGGAGGTAGCAAAATACTATCTGTCCGTGAAACATAGAGGTAAGTATTTGGTTGTTCAACTTCTTGCCATTGTGTGTAAAAATGATGGTGTAGTTTTAACTTTAATTCTCTTCGACCAAAAAGTTCTATTTCGCGAATGAGTTTCAAACTGTATATTTCATTAGGAGTTAATTCCTTTTTGGCTGAATTGTTTTGTGAAAAAGAATGTGTTTGTGAAAGGGATAATATGATAAATACAAAGTGAACTATTGGATGAAAGATCCAATAGTTATTTGTAAAGAGCGCCATATCACTAATTATATTCATTCTTAAACAAGTTCGTTAACACGTTTAATGAAGCAATCAATATCGTCTTGCGTAGTATCAAAAGAACACATTAAACGTACTTCATTAATGAATTCGTTCCAAACGTAAAATGGAAATTCTTTTTGCAAAACTTCAGCAACACCCTCTGGAAAGATTGCAAATACAGCATTTACTTGAACTGGTTTTGTAATGTGTACTTTGCCAGTTGAAAGCAAACCCATTTCAAGTGCTTTTGCCATATTGTTTGAATGAGTGGCTGTTTTTATCCAGAGATCATCTTTGAAAAATGCTGTAAATTGAGCAGAGATAAAACGCATTTTGGATGAAAGTTGCATGCCTTGTTTACGTCGATAAAGAAAGTTTTTGGATAATTCTTTGTTGAAAAACACAAGCGCTTCACCCATCATCATCCCATTTTTTGTTCCACCAAAACTCATAACATCTACTCCCGAATCCCGAATTAATTCGCGAATGGGAATATTTAAAGCAGCTACTGCATTCGAAATCCGAGCACCATCAATATGTAAATACAGATTTTCAGATTTTGCAAAATCACCAAATGCTTTCAGTTCAGCTTGGGTGTATAATGAACCGTATTCGGTACTCTGTGTAAGTGAAATAACTTTAGGTTGCACATGATGCTCAACACCTCTTCCAACCAATAACGGTTTGACTTGCTCGGGTGTAATTTTGGCGTTTTCTGATGCAACAGTCATCAGTTTTGCTTGTAGAAAACGTTCAGGTGCACCCGCTTCATCGGTATGAATATGAGCCATGTCACTACAAATAACCGCTTCATATGAACGAATACACGATTCCAATGCAAGTACATTTGCACCTGTTCCCGAATAAACAAAAAACACATCGATATCATTTCCAAACAGTTTTTTAAATTCTAATTCGGCTTGGTTGGTGTATTCATCATACCCATAACCCTTAACATGGCCTTGGTTCGCTTCAATGATGGCAGCCATTATGAGTGGGTGAATACCAGAACAATTATCGGATGCAAAAAAACGTGTGTTCATTATATTTTATTTTTTTTCAAATATCTTGATTTCATTGATGTGTTTGACCTGATTCATTCAAATAATTATTAGTCTGATTATACCTATTCATTTAAAAGCAACAGCTGTTAATTTGGATTCATTCAGCAATGGCATTGGAATTCCCATAGTAATCAATCAATATGGATAATTTTCTATTAAGCGCTTTTGAATACCTCAGCTAAAACATTGCTAAGACTCGAAATTTGTTCAAGTTATTCAAACTTCAATAAATCAGATCTATTTTCGGACAATCTCTTAATTTCTAAAAAGAAATATTTAATATTGCGTAATATTTAGTAGTGCGCAATAAAATTATGTTGAAACAAGTGAAAGTATCGGTGTTAATGACTGTTTTCAACACTAATTTATTATACACAATTAGAGCGATTGACTCTCTGCTAAATCAAGATTTTCAAGATTTTGAGTTGATTATTATTGATGATGGTAGCAAGGAAAATAATCGGGAATCATTATTGGATTATGTGGAGAAATATGAGGACAAAATCAGCTATATCCGTCACAGTAATCGTGGGCAATCTGAATCAATTAACCGCGGAGTTTTATATAGCTTGGGAGAATACATCACCATTATTGACAGCGACGACGAATACAAACCGAATCATTTAAGCGCTTGCTTGAGGGAAATGAACGAGTTGGATTTAATTTGCTCAACCTCAGAAACAATTGTTGATAACGATAGTGATTATTATGTGCCCGATAAAAACGACCATACAAAACTTATACACCTGGATGAAGTCATTTTGTTTGGAACCTTATTCGGACGAAAAAAAGTATTTAATAGCATTAATTTTAAGACGGGGTTTGCTGCTGATGCTGATTTTTATGAGCAAGCAACTAAACTCTTTCGCGTTAAAAAACTAGACTTGCGTACCTATATTTATCACAGAAATATACCAAATAGTATTTGTGCAACAATCAAAAAAAATAATTTAATCATTACTTAAATATGGCTGTTGAATCGCTTCGATTTCAGCCAAATACAAATTTAGTAATGGCCTGTCTCATTTCTGGAGTGCATGATGTAAACCGTAATCTGACTCTTACAAACGATTCATATCAATTAGTTAAAGATTGGGCTGATTCCATAACAGCAGCGAATGTTAAGGGTATTATTTTTCATAATAATTTCTCAGAAGAAACTTGCAAATCCTACCAAAATGATTCGATTTCGTTCATTAAAATCGATTATAAATCCCAATTCAATCCCAATGTATTTCGTTATTTTGTTTACAGGGATTTTTTAATTCATCACATCAATCAGATCAACGGGATTTTTATTACCGATGTTACCGATGTCATTCTCGTTAACAATCCCTTTACTGATCCCCTTTTTATTGAAAATCCATCTTCCCTTTTTTGTGGCGATGAACCTAAATCGTTGCATAATGATTGGATGATTGCTCATTCTGAAAATTTAAGAAAAAATATATCAGATTATGCAACATACGAAAGCACCTTTGGCAATGAGACCTTGTTGAACTGTGGAATTATTGGAGGTTCCGCTTCCTTGTTTTTTGATTTTTTACAAAAACTTTGTGCGATCCACCAACATTCAAATCGAGAAAATAAAACAGCATACACTGGCGATATGGGGGCATTCAATTATTTGGTTCGTACACAATTTAACAACCAGTTAATATATGGAGCACCAGTAAATACAGGTTTTAAACTTTATGAAATCGAACGAAACGATTGCTGGTTCAGACATAAATAATTGCTTTTGTTTAAAGTAAAATTTTAATTCTGATCCAATTATAGACATTTTCGACTTATTGAAAATGCGATGTCTTTGTATTGGAAGCCATTAATTTAATTTTATGGTCTTCATACTAAAAATGCCCGTCCAAAAGTTACAGATATAGAAAAATATTTACTAATGATATGAGGAATACCTCATTAAAGAGAGTGTTTTGTATATTAATCCCCATAGATATGGATAAGTAATTCTTAAATTTATCAACACGCCTGTTCAAAAAAGGAAGCCGGAACTTTGATTTTCTTCTTGTTTTTGAATCGTCGAATTTTTATGGAACTCTCAATATCCCCTTCCCGGATGCAATATCACGAATGATTTTGAGATACCCGTTTTTTAAATGTTTATATCCGTTTAGAAATGGTTGCATCTTGTTGTAAAGTTCGTCTAGAGTCATCAAATCCTAATTCAGAATGCGGGTAACGGGCATTTCAAATTTATCAACACGCATGTTCAAAGAATGAAGCCTAAACTTTGATTTTCTTCTTGTTTTTGGATTGTCGAATTCTTAGGGAACTCCCAATATCCCCTTCCCAGATGCAATAACGCGAATGATTTTGAGATACCCGTTTTTTAAATGTTTATATCCGTTTAGAAACGTAATTCCTAATCTGTAATTGCAAACCAGTAATTACCAATCCGTAATCTGTAATTCGTAATTGATAATTCGTAATTGATAATCCGTAATTGATAATCCGTAATTGATAATCCTAAATTGATAATCCGTAATTGATAATCCGTAATTGATAATTCGTAATTCTTAATTGTCAATAGGCTTAATTTTAGTTTTGATTTACTACTTATCATTATTTGAATTTTTCGAAATATATTTACTCAAATTTTAAAACACCCTCTATGAAAAAATCCTACTTTCTCACCATTACACTTTCTTTAATTCTTAATTTTTCTTTCGCTCAGATTACTACTACTGCGATGCAATTCAGCGGCCTTGATTGTAACGATAATGCAATTGATCTTTTTGCAGATCTTGATGCAGGAAAAGCAGTAATACTTCACTTTTTCATGCCCAATTGCAGTTCATGCATTCCGGTTGCCCAAAAAATGCAAGCAATGTCTCAAACGATAAATTCTAGTTATCCTGGAATGGTCAAAGGATATGCTTTCCCATTTCAAAATACAACAACATGCAGTTATACTTCAACTTGGGTAAGTAACAATAATTTATCAACCCTTTACGCACCTGTCGATAGTGGTGCGACTCAAGTTGCCTATTATGGTGGTTTTGGAATGCCAACCGTTGTTGTATTAGGTGGGACTGATCATCAGGTTTTGTTTACAACTCAGAATTTTGTTACTAGCGATACAACAACTATTAAAGAAGCAATACTCAACATGTTTCAAAATGCAAATGGATTAAATGATATCAATATGGTAGGTGATAAATTTCAGTTGTTTCCGAATCCTGCTAATGAATTCTTGAATATTGGAACAATTGAAAAAGGAATCTCATCACTCCATGTCGACATAACCGACATTGCAGGTAAAAATGTAATGAGTATTTCGAACGAAAATTTCAATAGTTCGAGTATTGATAAATTGAATACATCTCAATTAAACAATGGTAATTATTTCGTTAATATTAATTTAAACGGACAATTATACATTCGTAAATTAATGGTTATCCATTGATTGATAAATAAATAAAAAACAAAGCCTCTAAAATTTCGATTTTAGAGGCTTTGTTTTATGATTATGATTTAGAATTAACCTTTCTATCGTTCCATAAAATCGCGTTTGCGTTTTTCTATACCAATCATAAATTGATACGGAGGTTTTCCATTTTCACCATCCACCGAACGTTTTTTAGCATCTAGTTCTCTTACAACTTTATTGAACGTTTCTTCTGCAGCTATTACACTCATGATATTTCTGGTGTAGTTAAAGAAATACCATTTCTGTGACTCGAGCTCAATGTAAAAATTTAAGATGTCACCGCCACGTTTTTTCACCAGTTCGATTTTACCTTTTATTACTTTGTTGATTGGTGTTTTACCGATATTCGAAACTGAAAGCCAGCCTTCTGAAATGTAAGAGCGGGTTTCTGTGTTCCATTTCATTTCAACATTCGTGAAAACGATTGATTTATTTAACTCATCAGGAAAACGTTTGATGGTTCCTGTGGATGCTAAATCTTTTAGAACGCGTTCTGAAGATTCTTTTCCAATTAATCCTGTTAAAGATTTTTTGTAATCGCTCGAGGCAATATCAGATGCTTGCAAACCACTGCTTGCAGCAATACCTTCCTCGATCATTTTCCAAAGCTCCGCTGCAAAGAAAAAGTCTATGGCAACGATTGCTTTAAACTTGGTTTCATCACTTGCAATACTGTGTGATGCTTTTCCAAAAGTTTGAAGTTTCACCTGACCTAAATCTAATCCGAAATTAAGATTCCCTTCACCCGAAACATCACAGTTCGATTGCTTCATAGCAACATAATCGTCGGCTAATTCGGGATCTGCAAATTTTGCTTTGCTGGTGAGTTGATATTCCTGCGTTGTCTTGTTAAATTTTAAGAACCCGCGCGAATTCAAGATTTCTTGGTCGCCAGTTTTTTCTTTTTTCGACATGAAAACTGGGTATACATGCGTTGAATCTTTTACCAAAACGAGACCAGCCATTAGCTTCTCATTGTCTAAGCTACGCGGGATTGAATCAACCGGAATTTGTATATCGGTAGGGTCGATGGGTGCTTTAAATTTAAGCCAGTTTTTATTCAAGGTAGCGCAACCATGCACAATGCGAACACCTCCATCGAATGTTAAACTTTTATCGGGCGCGAAGAGATTCACTTTGCCTTTGAATTCAAAGTTTGGACTAAACGTGAAGTTTAACGTTTCATCGATATCACCTGATCCAATTGTATTGCCTGCCGAATCCTGACTTATTTTGCTGAATATAATCTTCTGGATCTTACCCAATTCATCTTCAAAGTCGTAGCTTCCACTTGCGGTGTATTTTCGTTTCGCCGTAATTTCTATGGTTGCATCGTAAATGTCATGGTATTTCAAGTCGTTATTTGCATTTAAACGCGAATTTTTCAGTGGCGTCATGACTGCATTCCGTTCTATATTAATTTTCTCCTCGGCAGGATAAATCGTAGCGTCAGCAACACGAATCAATTTAACACCATCGGTTCGAATGGTTCGGTCCGACATGGCATATTTTGCCTTAGGTGCCACAAACGTGATAGAATCTTGATCGGGCCTGATGGAAACGAACCGAGAACCAATCAAATCGATTTCATTCATCGATGAATTCATATCAACTTCATTTTTATCCATGTACCATCGAAGTTCATCCATGTATGCAATGTATTTGTTGACAGGGAATTCGATATATGAGTCGGCTGAATTGGATTTGAACTGACCTTGCCGGTTCTTGAAGCTCACATCTGCTTTTACATTGTCAGTTTTGATGGCCACTTCTTTTGTTCCGTCATTTTTTGTTTCATCGCGGGCCGTGAATGCAAACGATGCGGTATCCGATTTGAAATCTTCTTTGCGGAATCTGAAATTCTTGGAAGCTACTTCAGCACTGGCAAATTCAAGCATTCCGGCCCCTGTCATTCCTGATTCACCGATTGAAATTTTTCCATTTAACTTCGATTCTCCGGAATACATCACAATAGCTTGCGTTGTTTGAGCTACTTCAAACTTATTGGGTTGATAAGGCTCCCAATGCAATTTTACATCAGCGGCTTCAACATCTGGGAATTCAACATTGCCTTGTTGTGAGGCTTTTACCGTTAAGCTTCGGCATAATGCATTGACTGAATCTGGAAAGAAAACAAAATCATTCGATTTGGCAGATGTTGTTAAATATTTAATCTCTCCATCTCCGCGAAGTCCTTTGTGACTCATTTGTATGTTATTCACAAATACGCCTTTGCTTTGATAAATAGTAAGTCCTTCCTCTTCAGTTGTGCGTTTAAATCCAAGTGAAAAATCTTCCTGTAAACGCAAATCTTCTCGCAACTCAGGAAAAATACCTGCCGAAACAAAATTCCCTTTGAATATCAAACCCTCATTCGAGAAATTGTCCAAACTGTCTACTACATATGGATCTAGTTGAAAATAAAAATTACTGCGATTGTATACATTATTTAAGATGGAACCCTTCTGATAATAGGCATAGGAGTTTTTAACGGAATTAAAAATGGGGTATTGGGCCAATGATTTCACACCGCTTTTATTGTAGGGATGATCAATCAACAAATCACCAATCACGTTTTCAATAACCGTTTTTACTTTAATAAGTGGTTTTTTTCCATACTCGTTCATTTCTCCTCCTTCAACCCGAAGTCTCAAGGAATCAACATTTTCGAGATTGAGTTTGAATTTATCGTATTCGAAATTGAATTTCTTTCCAAAGAACTCGAATCTTCCAGCCATGATACGTCCAGCAAAATCGAAATCTCTGTTTTTATGAATCATCAACTCCTGATTTCTAGGGTAAATAACCACATTTTGCGAATCACTGAGGAAGATGCGTTCCACGCCGCTCATGCGTAAATCATAATTCAACAAACTAAGTTCTGCATTATTGTCAGATCCGCTCACATTTGAAAAAAACTGAATCACATCATAATCTGCTTTTCCATTTATTGCCAAAAGGTACTTGCGTAATCGAGGTTTAAACGTTACCATTTGTGTTTCCTCATTGTACTGAACAAATCCCTTTACCGATAATCGCCGGAGGATATGCCGAATTTGTGTTGGTTCTATGCGGTAAAATCGAGCTACTTCATCCGAATGAAATTCTTCTCGTTTTCCATTGGCATCCGATAAATTCTTCAATACCGCCAAGGGACTTTCCTCATCCATCCCTTTTAGTTCAATATAGCGTTCCTCTCTAAAATAATCGGACGACTCAAATGAGGCTTTACTTTCTACTGCGCCAGGAATTGCTTTAAAACGAAGGGTTGATTCATCCACTTTCCATTCCAATACTTCAAAATCCATGTCCAATTTATGGTAGGTATTCGAAAATGTGGTTTTTGCTGTTCCTTCATTATTTCGAAGTAGATAAAATTGTTTCTTGTCATCGATGTATCGGAAAATCAATCCTGGATGAATAATGGAATCTTCTTCAAGGTGAATGATGACGGATGCTTGAGACGATTGCAGGCTGTTTTTCTCAATCAAAAAAGCGGAAGATTGGACTTGAATAAATGGTTTTCCTTCGCGCTTAAAAACGAATTTTGCTTGATTATTTTCATTTCCAGATCCCAATAATTGCGCCCCCTGAACGGTTAATCCTCCTAAGTAATCGATGTTTTTGAAGATTCCTGGAATTGAAAATTCAGAATTGTAGGATGTAAATCGGGGATAAGTTGTTTCGCGACTACTCGGATTGTCAGTGAGTTTTTCGTTTACCTGACCTAATAATGGTTCTTTAAAATATTTTGGGAAAATGAAAATGGCACTATCGGAAGTAAACTTGGTTGTTTTTACTGCAAGTGAATATTTTTTTAGCGTTGCATTGGCTTCGGCTTCTTTTAACGCCGCACGCTCCCAAAGTAATTTACCTCCCTTTCCTTCAAATTGATAGATTGTAGGATAAAATACTCCAGATGTATTGTAGATAATTGTGCTATCGTTTCGGGTTACTCCACGAAGAATTGTATTCGATATCGTTAAATTAGGCAAACTATCAAACCCAAATTTTATTTCAGATGTACCAATATACCAGGATATTGCATCTGATTTATATAATGCATTGTATCGAAACAAATTCTCAGAAGTGATAAGGTATTGATCGAATTTCCCAGCAGTTACTTTTGAAACTAATTGGTTCAATTGCTGGTTCCAGTCATTATATAAATCAAGGGGTTTATTACTCTCAGAATAAGCTATCAAACATTGAAAATAATCCCTGAAATTGGGAATAGCCGTCATCCGTTTCTTTAACATCGCATTCGATGTAGCAATTACGGTTTGTTGAGTTGTTACATTAAATTTCGTTAGCCAGATCTTTTCAAATTGATTCACAATCTCTTTTCCTTGTTGCTTATCGGCCGACGTTAAGAACGTATCAAATTCCTTGAAGAACTGAGCCGGATCGGTCGAAAATGACTTTAAAGGCTGTGAAACCGCAATCAAAGAATTGAATATCAAAAAGATGATTAGCAGTTTTTGAATATTGAAAAAACGCAAAATAAGATGATTCATAATATCGGAAAATTACCACAAATGACTGAATGAAGACTAAATTTTCAGAAGGGAGTTTTAAACAAATTAATGCCCATCTTTATTTTAATTAATAAATTAATAATGAGTCAATTACATGATTTTATTTAGAAAAAATATTTTGTTGAAACTTCGGTATTGTTAATAAGAATTCAAGTATTTTAAAGAGTCTTAAACAAAATTTTCTGTATGTTGTTAAAATAAAAAGGCGGAACCCGAAAAGCCAATAGAGTAGGGAATCTTTAATAACAATAAAAATGGAGCATTTAAGAATTGCAAGTGACAATTACGTCGCATTCACATTTTTCATCGGCACAATGGCGATGATGGCAGCATCAGTTTTTTTCTTCTTTGAATTGAACAACACTTCACCAAAGTGGAGAACTTCAGTTTTAGTTTCTGGACTAATTACCTTTATTGCTGCAGTTCATTATTACTACATGAGAGGTTACAATCTAGAAACTGGTGACTCTCCTACATTCTTCCGTTATGTTGACTGGATTCTTACAGTTCCATTGATGTGTGTTGAATTCTATTTAATTACAAAGAAGGCTGGTGCTAAAATTGGTCTTTTATGGAAACTGATTTTTGCTTCACTAGTCATGTTAGTAACAGGATATTTTGGTGAAACAATCGACAGAGATAGTAGTGTATTGTGGGGCGTAATATCTGGAGCAGCATATTTTTATATCGTATACTTAGTATGGTTTGGAGAAATTGCTTCTCTTTCTCAGACAGCAGGCCCTCAAGTTGCAAAAGCTACTCGTGTTTTAGGTTGGTTCGTATTAGTTGGTTGGGCAATTTATCCACTTGGTTACATTCTTGGAACTCCAGGTGGTCTCTTTGGAGTTCAATTAGTATCTGATCCAATTGCTGCAACTAAAGCAATGGATATTGTTTACAACATCGCCGATGCTATCAACAAAATTGGTTTTGGTCTAGTAATCTATGCATTGAGCAGAAATTCTGAAGACTAAAATTTATACATTGTTCTTAAAAAAGAGGTTTGTGTTCAACGTAGCACAGCCTCTTTTTATTTATATGTAATTCCTAAAGAATGCATAACATTCATAACGATACTAAAATATATGATTTCGTATTTATTGGAATAGGCGCCAGTAATAGTTTGCTATTATTGAATTTAATCCAAAAGAATTGTAACGAAAATTATTCATTTGCTATCATTGAATCGAATTCAAAAATTGAAAATGACAAAACATACTGTTTCTGGTCACATTCCAACAGTTCTATCGTTCGAGAACTATCTCCAATCATTTCCCATTCCTATTCTGTTATAAATGTAAACCAAACAGATAGTCAAAAAATTGATGAGCAGCCTTATTATTACATTCGAAGCGCTGACTTATATAACCATACAAAAGAAAAGATAAGCCAACACAATATTGCAATTCAAAGAGATCACGTTGAACATATTTCAGCGGGCAATGAATTTTATACTATAAAAACTAGCAATTCGGCTTACTATACTCGCTTTATTTTCGATAGCCGACCACCTTCTCTAAGCAATCTGATTTCGAAAGAAATTTATTTACATCAGTCATTTTATGGTTTGTATATAAAATGTGAAAATGATGTGTTTGACAAACAGGCTTTCAATATGATGAATTTCAATATTGAACAGAGTAATTACACCCAATTTATATACATACTGCCTTTCTCAAACAATGAAGCTCTTGTTGAACTTACTCGATTTGGAGTCGATAAAATTGATACTGACTATGCGAAAGGTATTTTAGATGATTTCTTGAGTCAATCATTTGGAGATTATGAAATATTAGGCGACGAAACGGGCTGTATTCCAATGACCACTTTCCAAAATAGTGGAAGTGTCTTAGATGGAGTGTTGAATATAGGAGCTAATGCAAACATGATTAAACCCAGCACAGGTTATGGATTTAAGAAAATGTTTGAATATGCCGAGGTCGTTTCTGATAAAATATTAGCTGGCGATTTAAAACATTTTAATAAAATGCCTCTCCAATCGAAAAGCCGCTTTTTGTTTTATGATAAATTGTTGCTTACTATTTTATTATTTTGGCCAAATGAAGGCAAAAAGATTTTTACACGTTTATTTAAAAGACACAATATCTCTACCATTTTCCAATTCCTTGATGAAAAAACGTCTCTATATCAAGAAATAAAGATTTTTATGTCTTTGCCTATTATTCCATTTCTTAAAGCATTGTTTGTATATATAAAAACAAGAAATCACCTGCGATATATTGTTGCTGTATTGTTTGCTATTCTTTATTTAATCACAGTAAAAATTGATATTTCGCTTGGTTTATTTGTAAATTATTCCACATTAGTTTCAGGTTTATTATTGGTTGGTATCCCTCATGGTGCTTTAGATTATTTGCTCATTAAAAAACGCAATAAATCACTTGTTTCTTTTATTGTAAAATACTTTTTAATAATTGCGGCATACCTTGTTTTATGGTGGTTTTTGCCAATGATTTCACTATTAGCTTTTCTTGTTTTTTCTTGTTTTCATTTTGGGGAATCTGAAATTGAGGAAACCGGAGCTTCTATCAATTCAATAACATCAGTCTTAAATGCTTTTTTTCTAGGCCTTTCAGTTTTGTGTTTTATCATTTTTACTCATATAACTGAATCGCTATCAATTATTGATAATATGATTGATTTGTCGGATATATATAAAAGTGAAATCCTCAAGAATGCAAGACTTCTTGCGGCACTTTCTCTTGCTTATATAATTTTACAATCTTTTTTTTCAAGGAAAAGGATGCATTCGGGACTTCTCTTTCTCCTGCTAATGGGTAGTTTAGTTCCATTAATAGCAGCGTTTGGATTGTATTTTATCGTTCAACACAGCATCAATGCATGGGAGCATTTGAAAAATGGACTTTCAACGAATAGTATTTCATTGTATAAGAAAGCATTGCCTTTTACAATGGGTGCTGTCCTTTTATTTATAATAATTGCGATGCTCAACAATAGCCTTCGATTTGAAAATGATAAAATAATTTCATCATTCTTTATTTTTCTTGCTTGTATTAGTCTACCGCATGTTTTTCTCATGCATAATTTTTATGAATCCAAGAATTAATAGGGCTTAAAATCAGGGATTCCCAAAATATTTATATGTTAATTTTCGAATTGTGAAAGCATCAAAAATTTAAAACAATCCCACAAAATTGAGTTTCCGAAATTGATTATTGTCTTCTTCAACTGTATTTGGTCAAACAGAAATTTTGTTTAAAACCATCCACCGATTTCATAACAGAACTATTTTAAATCCAAAGTCTTAAATCCTAGTTTCACTTTTAGTTTTTCCAAAATCTGCTGAACTGCAGGACAAATAAAGCTGTTCTGATACGTTATATCAAGCAGCTGGTGAATACGCTTTCGATTGGTATGAGGATAAGTTCGACATGCCGTTGGACGATCTTCGTAAACACCACAGCTATTGTCGTCGGAGAGAAATGGGCAAGGCGAGAACTTCAAAACGAAATCATCGTCTTCATCCATGCGAATGTAGTTAGATATAAAAACAGCTGGTTTGAGTCGCAAACGCTTGGATAGATGCTCAATATCCTTCTGATTAAAAATCGGACTGGTAGTTCGACAACAATTCCCACAGGTCAAACAATCCGTTTTTTCAAATACCTCATCATGGACATCTTGAAATTGATTATCCAAGTTTGTTGGCTGGGTTCTTTTAAGTTTGTCAAGAAATTTTCGGTTGCTTACTTGCTGAAGCTTACCAGCTTGATGAATGGTTTCGGGTGATTGATTTTCGTTTGTTGACAAAATTGGAGTATTAGACTTGGATTAAGAAACTGCAAAGATTATTTTTGGCAATCCATACAAAAATACTGGGTTTTTCGTTTCATTCTAGCATGGTTCAATTTCGGATATACATTTTTTCATTTCTATTCATCTTTTCAACGGGATTTTTGCTAGCTCAAAAAGACCAATCACTTGCGCTTACCTCCATTGCTCCTCCCGATACTATTCCTCCTGATTTGCATGAAATTGAAGAGCTATTGGAGGAAGAAGATGATTCTGCTGCTGCCGATTTGGAGTCTTTCGAGAATATCAATGACGAAGATATTTGCGCACTCATCAATTGCGATTTATATAATGCCATTTGGGATACAACACGAATAAATCCCTATGGTTTGAATCTCAAAGAAAAGAAAGACTCAACATTTTTAACCTTGTTTCATGATGTGCAATGCGATTATGCGCATCCAACTTGCGGTGAAATAACTTCTGAATTTGGTTTTCGTCGCACGCGATATCATTATGGTATAGATATTAATTTGGAAACGGGTGATGAAGTTCTAGCTGCTTTCGAGGGAACGGTTCGAGTAGCTCGATTTAGTCCTTCCTATGGTTATTACGTTATTATTCGCCACCTCAACGGACTAGAAACCTTGTACGCGCATCTTTCTCAAATCAATGTTTCGGCTGGTAAGTACATTCAAGCTGGCGATCGAATTGGCTTGGGTGGAAATACTGGCCACTCACGGGGAAGTCATTTGCATTTTGAAGTACGTTTCTTGGGTCAACAAATCAATCCTCGCGATGTAATTTCATTTGAGAACTATACTTGTAGCACGCAGGAATTGTGCATTAGTCCTGCGAATTTCGATTATTTAAGAAAGGTTGAAAAGCATAAAGCCGAAGTTTCCAAACGGAAGTACCACAAAATTCGTAAAGGAGATACACTCAGTAAAATTGCACGTAAAAATAGAACTACGGTTTCCAAACTTTGCAAGCTCAATAAAATGAGTAAGAAAACGAAATTACGCCCAGGAAAACGCTTACGAGTAGCATAAATCCATAATTGATAACTCGTAATCCGTAATTCTTAATTGATAATCCGTAATTGATAATCCGTAATTGATAATCCGTAATTGATAATTCGTAATTGATAATCCGTAATTGATAATCCGTAATTGATAATCCGTAATTGATAATCCTTAATTGATAATCCGTAATTGGTAATCCGTAATTGGTAATCCGTAATTGGTAATCCGTAATTGATAATCCGTAATTGATAATCCGTAATTGATAATCCGTAATTGATAATCCGTAATTCTTAATTCGTAATTAGATTATTATTTTCTAAATCGGATGTGAAAATACCCTCCTGCCGTTACCTGAAATTGATGAAATATCAACTGCTGATCTGCACGCTCCGGAGCCTCATTGTTGATGTAAATATCCGGAAGGTTCATCCAACCTGATCGTAATTGCGGACGAACAAAGAAATTCTTCAAAAAACGAATTTCCGGACCCACTCGAAATGATGCCGAATAACCAGCAATGTGGTATTTATTATCGATGCCATAACCGTCGGGAAATTCATTGTCTGCAAAAATGTGTGCTTCCGTTTTGGGAATCACGATGCCTAATCCTAGAGCTGTTTGCCAATAAATGCCTAATCGATTCTTGAAAAGCTCTGCAATGCGACAAGTATATTCGGCATCGGCACTAAGCAAATTCAATCCATTGGTATGTTCAAACTTTAAAAGATTACTGTTCAAATAAACGGGAGTATTGATATACGAACCCACATAATTGTTTGAACGATTACTGGCTGGCAATACAACTCCCGACATATTCACTTCTTGATCGTTGCGAACTACGTATTTCATGTGATCCAATCCCAATGAAAATCCCCAATGTTGGTTTACTTTATAGCCAATACGGTAATTGTTTTGAGGAATGGAAATTCGTGTAATACTGAAATAGCTTTTCAAACTGAATGCTTCGGGACGATCAACTGCTTTAACATCGTAAAACATTACATCGAAATCGTTGCCGTGAATGTGAATATCGCTTTGTGGATACCAAGCACGATTGTATCCCCAACTCAGCCAGAATTTCCCATCTTGGTTGAGTGGATTTGTTTCTTGTGCTCCCAATTGAAAGCAACTAAGAAGTATAATTGGAATGATGAATTTACGCATGATGGAATATTTAGGGTAAAATAAATGAATATCTTATTAGAGATTTGAAATTTCTATGCAAATAACTAACATAAGATGAGTCATTCAGTGCTTAGTTTTTTAGCTTTTTGATTACATTACAAATACGACAACCACCAAGAATCTTTGTGTTTGTTCTTGTATTTCATATACCAGTTGCAGCAAGGATATAAAAGCAACACAATGACAATCCAAGCAATATAAACACCTGATAAATTAAAGCCATAATCAGCTGATCGAGCTTGTTTAAATGCATCAATCGTGTTTGTGTAATTTCCTGTTGTTATCATGAACAGTACTACCGCAGCTAGGTGAATAAACAGCATGTGCATGAAATAATAGAATAATGGAACTCTTCCGAAAACAATGAAATACTGACTGAATTTATATTTCACGAGTTCGCATACATAAAGGAATAAAAATGCAGGACCGAGGGTTATCAGTATATACAATAAGGATGGTGGGTACTTGGTTACATCCAAAAATGATAAAAAGGTGAAGGTGTTGTTCTTTTGAATTGACCATGGAACCAAATCTCCGTAAACATTAGCTGTTCTCAGAATGATAAACAAGAGAATGGATGAAATTCCGAGTATCAATAAAAATTTCTTTCGGACTGTTTGATCGAATCCTTTTTCGTAGATTTTTCCAAAACAATATCCCAAAATAATGACTCCAATCCAAGGTAAAACGGGATAAAAAACACCAAAAACATGTCCTTCGATAAGTGTGATTCTATGACGTTGATGAAGTAAATACCAGACGATTGATTTTAGATTATTACCATCGAAGGTGATGAAATCTAGCAGATTATGTCCAGCAACAATAATTAAACCGATACTAAGAATCAACCGAAAACGTAAAAAGGATATGAACGACAGACAAATCATACTAAAGCCAATAGCCCAGATGACTTGAAGGACAATGAATTTATAGGTGAAATCGAATTGCCATAAAAAGTTATTTAAAAATATCTCATAAATGATTAGCCAGATTCCACGCGAAAAAAGAAAAACAAAAAGTGATTTTTTCGATTTTTTGATTCCATACAAATAGGCCGATGTGCCTGCTAAAAAAACAAAAACGGGTGCGCAGTAATGCGTTATAAAACGTGTAAAAAACAGCTCTGGACTTGTGGTGTTAAAATCGGAAATGTTGTAACTCATTGCACCCACATGAAAAAAATGTCGAGTGTGATCTAACGCCATAATAACCATAACAAGACCTCGAAGTAAATCGATTGATTCGATTCGTTGCGATTTTATGTGGATGCTATTCATGATTTGTATACTAATTTGTTCGGGGGCTGAATTCTTTAATAAATGAACGATATCTTGATTTTGCGCAAAGGATGGAAGCGGTAGCCCGGAGCATTTCTGGCGAGGACTAAAGCGGACAGCCTGGTTTTTTGCGAAGCTTTGCGAAGCAATAAAATGCGCCCAATTAATTCATGATTTTTAACAAATCCTCTTCGATACTTTTTTGCGGACTTTCGATAATACGTCCAACCTCCATATTTTCCTTGAAAACAATGATGGTGGGCACGAATTCGATGTTCCAGTTTTTACATTCTTTTTTATCGAAAGGACATTCTTTTTCGCGATTTACACCCACGAGCGTGAAATCCCAGTTGAGTTTGCGTGCAATATGGATAAAGGATGGAACATGTTTCTGACTGTCTTCGCACCAAGTTCCTAAATACACCATAAACGTGTATATGCTTGAATCTTTCTTTTGCAATTCAATCATTGTTTGTAAATCGGGCTGATAATTTTCCGATTCTTTATTCCAGCTTTTAAACCAATCGGATTCAAGTAAAATTGGGTTGTATTTGCCGGTAACTATGACGGAATCGTTTTGTGATTGCATGATAAAAGTTTGAAAAATGAATAGGGCGAATAATTTAAATTTAAACATAATAAAATTCGATTAAGGCAAATTTGCAAGGAATTTCATGGTGTCAATTTGGTCGGCATAATTGCCTGGGCCAGGGTTTTGAGAGTTTCCAAAATCGATATTGCTTAAGCCAGACGAGGGAGAAGAAACGACACATTGAATTTGATCTTGCTTTGATTCGAGCTCAATTTTCAAAGCATCTATATTTTCATAGCGTTTAAAATGAATAACTGCCAAAGGAGAATGTAAATTATCTTCTTCGCGCAAAAGCAGGAAATTATTATCAAAATGAGGGACCGCATTGACCAAATAAATAGCTTTTGAATACTCGTAATTTTTCAAGTATTTATTGTGCAAACTCAATACATTCCATCCTTCAATTGCTTCATAAAATGCATCGGGTTTAAAATCGTTTGGAACATATAAAAAGGAAACATTGCGGCAACCCAATCCGAAATAGCGAAAAATATCCTGCCCTAATGCGCTCAATTCTGACCGACTTTCATTGCCTGTTAAAACGGCTATAGAAGTTCTGTTTTTACGGATGATGTTTGGGTATTTACTGAAATAGTATTCGAAATATCGGGATGAATTATTACTTCCGGTTGCTATAATCGCATCAATTTTAGGTAAGCGTTCTTGAGTAAAGTTGATGCGTGAAGTAAATTCAGGTTCTATTGCGCATAACATAGCAGCGAGTGCTGGTATTAAAACAAGGTCGTCGGATGATAATTTAGCAGAAACACAATTGCCTGAGAGCAGAATGCAGAGAAAATCGTGAAAGCCAACAGCAGGAATGTTTCCAGCCATAATAACACCTACACTTTGGAGCTTCTCTGAAGGAAATTCGTGTTCGATGGTATTCCACCAAGGGCGGATAGTACTTTCCTCGAGCATGTTTGCGATTCCTACTAATGCCAACTGGGTATTTTCGAACGTAAACCAGCCATTGCTGTGGTGCATGCGTTCGGAAATCTGAAATAATTGCTGCTGACGAATATTATTTTGGGCTGTGTTTGAGTGAAATGTATTGCGAATTTCGGTACCAAGTTGAATAAATGCTGAAATGCGTTGTTCGGAAGTCATGTTTGAAAGCAATTATGTAGTAGTTTTGCGCTGCTAAAATAACTTTTAAAATCGATTGATATGGCAATCATAATAACAGATGAGTGCATCAACTGTGGTGCATGTGAACCGGAATGTCCAAATAATGCTATTTATGAAGGTGGAACGGAATGGCGTTTTACAGATGGAACATCGCTGAGCGGTCAAGTAAATGCTGCAAGTGGTATGTATGAAGCGTCGGCAAACCAAAAGCCGGTTCAAATGGATACCTATTACATTGTTAGCGATAAGTGCACCGAATGTGTAGGTTTTCACGATGAACCTCAGTGTGCTGCTGTTTGTCCGGTTGATTGCTGTGTAGATGATCCTGCTCACCGCGAAACCAAAGAACAATTGCTTGCTAAGAAGCAATACATGCATATTTAAATCGCTGCTTGAGTTTTTCTCAAGCAGAATAAAATCTCATTCATGACCATTCACCGCGAAGGCCATCGTATACTACTTTCATTAATTGTCATTTTATTGATTATTAATGCTGCATTGTTTGCTTTATTGCCCGATGCTTCTTCCGTTCACCAATTAACAGCAATTGCCTCTGGTAGTGTTTTTATTCTGGTGTTGCAGTTTTTTAGAAGCCCCAGTCGGAAACATAATCTAAATGACGATTGGGTTCTTTGTCCCGCCGATGGTGAAGTTGTAGCTATTGAAGAAGTCGAGGAGCCTGAATATTATCAAGGTAAACGCTTGCAGGTTTCGGTATTTATGTCGCCTTTAAATGTGCATGTGAATCGCTATGCTATTTCAGGGAAAGTGACGTATTTCAAATACCACGAAGGCTTGTATTTGATTGCATCCCATCCAAAATCATCCACCGAAAATGAACGCACAACGGTGGTTGTAGAAAACGGAAGCCGTTCGGTACTGCTTCGTCAAATTGCTGGAGCCGTTGCGCGTCGCATTGTTACGTATGCTAAAGTGGGTGATGAGGCGAAGCAAGGTGGCGAATTTGGCTTCATTAAATTTGGTTCACGTGTCGATATTTTTATGCCGACAGATGTAAATGTGCAAGTGAAATTGGGAGAGGTTGTGAAAGGTGGAATTACGGTAATTGCAAAATTTCCTAAAATTTAATTGCATAAAAGAAAAAATCCTATATTTGAATCACTAAACACAAAGACAAAAATGAAAAAATTCCTCGCAATTCTATCTCTTGCTGCTTTCATGAGCAGTTCAATGGCTTCTCCACTTGTTTCTTCATTCAACAACGAAACTGTTTCTGTTTCTAAATTGGATAAAGACAAAGACAAGGATAAAGACAAGAAAAAGAAAAAGAAAGAAAAAGCATGTTCTGAAGCTGATGCAAAAAACGCATCTACAACTGCACCTAAATCTTGCTGTTCTAAAGATGCATCAAAGTCATGCTCTAAAGATCAAAAACAAGTAGCACCAGCAAAGTAATTAGATCTTAAAATTTAAAAATCCCGTTTCTTAATTGAAACGGGATTTTTTTTGTGCGAATTTTTGAAATAATAAAAACCTTAGATCGAATTTATAACATATCTAGAAGTTGGGGTAATGTGGCCACTTCCTTCACTTTTAAATCGTGAGATAAATTCATAGTGTTTACTAAAATGGTATCCCAACCTGCATTCTGAGCGCCAACAATATCTACTTCGGGATCGTCACCAATCATCATGCTGTTTTGTGAGAGCGCACCCGCTTTTTGCAAAGAATATTCAAAGATTTCGAGATTGGGTTTGCGAGCTTGCGCCCCATCACTGGTAATGACCTCTTGAAAAAAATCACGAATGCCGCAGTTAATGAGTTTGAAGTTCTGAACGTCTTCAAATCCATTGGTAATTATGTGAAGTGTATACCGTTTGGAAAGTTCCGAAAGTGTTTCGAGTGCTCCAGGCAATAGTCTTCGTTTAGCTGGAGTTACTTCGATATATGCATCCTCTAGTGTGAGAGCTAGTTCTGAGTCATTCAAACCCAAACGTTTTATGGTGTTTAAGAATCGATTCTGACGAAGATAATCCTTATCGATTTTGTTGGCAGTAAAAGCATCCCAAAGCAAGGTATTTTCAAATTTGAATATTTGTGCAAAGGTGTCTTTGTCTTCTTGAACAGCATTACTCAAATAGGTGTCATGCAAATCGTCAAGGGTTTCGCGGCAGTTGGTTTCATAATCCCAAATGGTGCGGTCGAGATCGAAGAAGAGGTGTTGGATTGACATTTATAAATAGCTTAAAATTTTAGGAAAATGAAGAATTACTGAAAGTATAAGCGACCAAATTACTACAGATACAAGCAAGTAGCAATATACTTTTGTTCTGTTTGGATAAAGTCGCCTGGCGATTAAAGTGCCAATGGGAATGGATATAATGGTTGGAGTTATCAATGCAATTCCTGGTAGACCATATTTTTTGATGATACGGACAAATACGCGCGATTGACGAGTGAAAATTTTCTTTTTTATTGGTTCTTTTTTTGGGAAGAATCGATATTTGAAAGCATCCCAAACAGCAAAAAGCCAATCGCTGAAAAACATAAAAACAGTAACGCCCATTGATCCTGCGGAAATCGCAAAAAGCAAGAGTTCCCAGAAGTTTAAATTGAAAGCAGCAAATGCAGATGGAACTCCAACTACAAATTTAACCATGCTCAACAAAAAAAAAGGCAATAATTTTAATAGAAATGACATGATTTATAGGAAAAAACGATTGTAATGATGTATTTGGGAAACGTTCAATCCCATTCAAATTGCATCAAAATCAAATTTTAATTCCAAATGCCAAATCACCTGCATCGCCTAAACCAGGAACGATGTACGATTTTACGGTTAATTCTTCATCTACAGCTCCCATCCAAAAACTTGTGTTTTCTGGGAAGTGACTTTTTACGAAATCCAATCCAACTGTGCTCGCAATTAATCCAACCACATGAATATGTTTTGGTTTTCCGCGTTGAAGCAATGCCTTGTATGCGAGAAACATAGATTGTCCAGTGGCAATCATCGGGTCACATAAAATCAAGACTTTATCATTTAAATCCGGACTACTCATGTATTCAACCTTAATTTCGAATGAATTGTCCTTATGGTGTTTCCGATAAGCAGAAACAAAGGCATTTTCGGCATTGTCGAAATAATTCAACATACCTTGATGAACGGGCAAACCTGCACGTAAAATAGTAGCAATAACCGGTTGATCTTTTAATACGGGTGTTGGAGCAATGCCGAGAGGAGTAACAATATCGCGAACAACATAATCGAGTTCTTTGCTAATTTCGTATGCCATAATCTCTCCCAATCGCTCGAGGTTGCGACGAAAGCGCATGCTGTCTTTTTGAATCGTTGAATCGCGAAGCTCGCTAATAAATACGTTTACCAATGAGTTTTCTAGATTCAATATTCGAGACATGATTTTAAGGTTTGAGCCAACGCATGTAAAATGGCAGGCGATTAAGCTTCAAATGTACGTACTTCGTTTCAATGCTCCCAAAACTCATGTAAAATCGCGCAAGACCCTCCTGATCAGAGCCCTCGAAATCAAAAACATCAATTTCACTCGGCGCTTGTTGCATGTAATGATGAATTAGTGCTGGCAATGCACCACTTTCTTTGCCTTCGGGACTGTTACAAGAGAAAATAAAGGTTGCCCGATTTTTCCATTCGGTTATAAATGCACCAGCTATGAGTTCGCCGAAATTATTGTATGCTCCAATGGATGTTCCCAATTTTCTGAGCATACACACATTGTATATACGATCGAGAATATTGTAGTGGCTTATTTTCCATCCAGAAATTTCTTTTTCCTTGTAATCTTGAAAAAGTTTAATCATCTGCCGAATTGATGCATTGCCAAAATGCACTTTTAATTTTTCTGCTTTCTTGATATTACGTTGGGTATTTTCGCTGAATTCAGATAAGATGTTTTGCCTATCCTGAGGCAATTTCTTGATGCAATTTGTCCGAGTTCGGATTTCGAATTCAGGCAATGAAGGACTTGAGTTCTCTGCATTCAACTGATATTCTATAAGTTGAATGTTGGGCGATAAATGCTTAAGAAAATGATCGCTTAATTCGATTGTAAATGGACCAGGTCCAAAAATACCCAATTGTTGAACAAATACTGGTGTGGGCAAATAATGAAAGCCGATTTTCTTTTTTATGGGCAAGGGCATCATCCATGAATAATCTTCAGAAACCAAAGCATCCCAATTGTCGCCTGTTACGGCATCCAAATAAAAGCTTTTACCATAAATAAGTCCATTGCTACTTTCGAGCAACTTCTTGTCCCAAAGCACTTTGTTTATCTGAGCATTTTTCAGATATTTCAATTCAGGTAAGTCCGTTTCGTTCATTCAATTGCTTTTACGATCATGTCTTCGTACACTTTTTTCCATCCTTTCCAGCGCGAATTTTCTGCAAAAGATTCGTTGTGCCAAACGGAAATGAACTCTCCTTTTACTTTTTTTACTTCTTCGATCAGCGGATTTATTATGTCTGCTGCGGTATCGGGAGAAATATTCATATAGTCGCGTAATGTTCCATCCATGATTGCAAATGGATGAAGACGCAAAGCGGTTTCAATTTCGAGGTCAAGATCGTAAAAAAAGTATGGAAAACAAATACTTGCACGAAATCCTGGTTGATCAGGATAGCCCATCGTGTAATCGTCGGTAATGTCGTTCTCAATAAGGCGTTGGTAGGTTTGGGGTAAACTTAAACGCAGGAAATGTTGTCGGCTTAAATGAATTTCTTGGTGAAGAATATAAGCTAAACGTGCAATTTCATTGGGTAATTTTTGAGGTTGATTATTGGATGCATACGATGGATGGATGCCAACATCTCCAAAATCGCCCAAGTATTTAATGAGCGATTGCATGTGTTTATTTTGATGGGGAACATTTTTATCGAACGTGGCATAATCTCCCAAAAGGATGAAAAAGATGGGCTTGAGTTGGTAGCGTTCAATTAGTTCAATCTGATATTCATAGGTGTCGTAAGGGTCGTTTGCTAAATGAAAAACGGCTTTGAAACGTTGAAGAAAGCTCTCGAAATTCAAATGAACTAAATCGGTCAACATGCCTCCTCCAATGCGAATAAACCCTTTGTGTCGGTATGCCCAAGCATTGTCAATATCGATAGTTGGTCGAAACGAATAGTGACGTTCTTTGGTCATTTGCTTACCAAATTTCGATTCTATGATCTGGAGAATTTCATTTGCCCAGTGGTTAACAACCGGTTTTTGAAGGAAGCCATGCAAATAAGCCAGACTTTGTTTCGATTCGAAGCGTCCATGATTATCGCGCATGTGCGGCAAATATTCTTCGTAACGACTCACCAAGAAAAATGCTGCAGCAAATGGATCGAAAGGAAGTGACGAATTTCGAATGGTTGGATAAAAGACTTTGTTACCATTCCATGTCAAGAAAACGGGCTCCTGAACTACAATGCCATTTTCGAACAGCAATTCGGTGGAGAAGAAAAAGGGTTCATCGGCAATGGCTTGACGGCTGTATGAAATTCGCGCACCTTTCCAAGCTTGAAACACGGCTTTGTCATTCGTCAATTCGTGCTTCAACCCCAGAATATCTCCAAAAATAAGTTTAAAAATGTACTTATTTCTCGAAGTAATTCTGTGCGTGTATATCAATAACATTTTCCGGAATTAGAGATCAAGCTTGAATGTTTTTATACATTTCATTTAATATAAAAAGTGCTGCCTTCCCATCTCCAAATAAAGTTGGAAAATGAAGTACGTTCGATTTATTCATATAATATTCAAACGCCGCACGAATTTTTATTGGATCAGCATCGCAAATTTGTGCCGTTCCATTCTGAACCAATTCCACCCATTCGGTTTCGGGACGTAAAATGATGCAGGGCTTTTGGAAAAAATACGCTTCTTTTTGCACTCCGCCCGAATCGGTAATAACCATTTCTGCTTTTTGTTCAAGGACAATCATCTCCAAAAATGAAGCAGGTTCGATCAATTCCAACCAACCAAGTTTCAGTTGTTCTTGAAGTGCAGGTTGCAATAAATCGTTTAGCATTTTTCGAGTACGCGGATGCAATGGCAATAAGATGCGAACTCCCGATTCTTCCGCTAAATCCATCAAAACACCAAACAAGGCATTGAGTCGTTTGGGTTCATCGGTATTGTTGTTTCGGTGAATAGTTGCCAAAATAAATGGACGTGTTTCTAGGTCTAAACGCTCCGTTATGGTTGTTTTCGATTTAGCAACTGCCGCAAAATAAATACTGTTATCATACATCAAATCTCCACACTGAAAAATACCAGGTTGGTTTGCTGTGAATGGTGCTGTCGATTCTTTGAATCCTTCGTTTAATAAATTTGTGAAACCCGTTGGCGTTGGTGAGAAGAGCAATGTGGACACATGATCGCATAAAATACGGTTCACTTCTTCGGGCATTTTTTTATTGAACGAACGCAGTCCTGCTTCAATATGCACAATGGGAACATGAATTTTAGAACCCGCTATAGCCGCCGCAAGTGTTGAATTAGTATCGCCGTAAACAACAAGAAAATCAGGCTTTTCGGAAAGCAAAATATCTTCAATTCCCGAGATGATACTTGCCGTTTGCTTGCCATGCGACCCAGAACCAACGCCCAAATTGTAATTGGGATGCGGAATTCCAAGTTCTCCAAAGAAAACATCCGACATATTGGGGTCGTAATGTTGCCCTGTATGCACGATAATCTCCTCGATTGGATGCGGAAATTCTCTCACAGCACGACTTAAAGCAGCCGCTTTTATAATCTGAGGTCTCGCCCCAATGATGGTCACAATTTTCATAAGGGCATAAAAATAGAAAAAAGCACGTTCAAATGAATCGTTAGTTTTGCCCAAGATTCTGTACTTTTAGCAATTCATGCTTATGAAAAACTGGTTTTTTAAAGTTATCGTATCTTCAATTGCTGTATTGATAACTGCATATTTACTTCCTAATGTGGATGTTGTTTCATGGCAAGCGGCGGTTATGCTAGCCATTTTACTTTCATTTCTCAATGCATTCATCAAACCCATCCTCGTTATTTTAACTCTTCCGGTTACCATTTTTAGTCTAGGTTTATTTCTCTTGGTAATAAATGCAGGTATTATTTTAATTGCCGATTATTTACTGGATGAATTTCAAGTGAAAGGTTTTTTCTGGGCTTTGATTTTCAGTCTCATTTTATCGGTGATAAACTCGGTCCTCGAAGGAATCTTGGGAACGAACACGAAAGAAAAAGAAGATGAATAACTCTCTTCCGGATACTAGTTTACCATTAAATATTTTAATGGGTGCTGTCGAACACGCTTCTTCGGTTGTTATGATTACAAGTTTCCCCGAAGGTCAAGATATTAATAAGCTTAGTATCGACTATGTGAACCGTGCATTTAGTGCATTAACAGAATACAAACGATCCGAAATTTATGGTTTAGATCCATTTGATTGCTTTAGCGTGGCTGATCCTCGAAACGAACGCAATGGATTTAAAGCAGCCCTTTTCGCTGGAAAAACCTTACAGCCCGAATTGGAAGTTTTAACACGAGGAGGACATCGTTTTTGGGTGAATTTTTTGATTGCTTCTTTCACCGAGAATGGGCGAATGTATCAAGTTTGGACGCAACAGAATTTGACTACACCTCAACAAATTAACCTCATCGCAGAAGCCAATATTGAGTTCCTTTCGAATGTTTTTAAAGATAGTAACGAACTTGTTTTTAGTCTCTCGGCAAATGAAAATTTCATCTATGTAAATCCTGCTTTTTCTAATATCTGCGGCATCTCAGAAGTGGAATTACTCCAATTAAAGTTGCACGATGTGTTGGATCAATTGCTTGATGATGCAGACGATTATACCGAAGCATTTCGATCGGCTTGGCAAGGCATTCCTCAACAGTTTATAGGTGCTTTCAAACAATCGAAAGGGAATGTCACTTGGTTTCGTTTTACGGTAACTCCTATGATGGCTTCTGGGCATGTGGTGGGTGTTTATGCAAGCGGTTTCGACGTAACCGATGAAATTGTTCATAAGCGTTTGGATAATTTCGTTGATCAATTATTAGTACCTTTTGAAAGCAAATCTGATTTGAAGGAGAATTTAACGCAGATGCTGGAAATTATTTGCAAGCGTTATGATTGGGAGTGTGGCGAATGTTGGTTGCCCGATCAGCAACAGCGAAAAAACAGATTGTTCGCTCATTATTACCCTCAAAACGATTCCTTCCGAGATTTTCTGGCTATCTCATCAACCCTTGAGTTAACGAATGAAGAATCCGATTCACTCCGCACTTTCAAAGGAAATGCTTTATCTCATCAAGTAAAAAACTTTTTCCTAAATGCCAATTTTCCGCGTAAAAGCTGGGCCGAAAAAGCAGGTTTAAAAAGCGGATTTTCATTTCCTATTGTTTGTGATGGTCGTTTGGTTGCATCACTTACTTTTTTTCATGCGGACAAAGAAATCGCTAATGAATCGGAGATCGTTCAATTAATTCAACTTTTATCTAATCAATTGGGAATTCGCATTGAACGTAGCCGTTTGGATTACGATTTCAATCAGGTTTTTGAGCTTGTTCCCGACTTTATTTGTTTGTTAGATGTTTCAGGACGTTTTTTCAGAGCCAATCGTCACCTTCGTGACATATTAGGAAAAACTTCAGATGAGCTTCCCACTTTGTCTTTCTTCGATTTTGTGGAAGATTCGCACATGGATATCACACGCGAAGCTCTTCAGCGTTTAAAAACGGATTTGAAAGTGAATTGCGAGATTGCATTGATAGTCGATCAAAATACACTGACTTTAGAATGGTCGCTTGCCTATAATCCTCAAGATGGAATTATTTATGGCGCTGCAAAAGATGTCTCATTTCGAAAGAAAATGTTGGAAGAGCTCCGGCATAATAACGATCGTTTTAAATACATTTCGCAAGCAACAAATGATGTGATTTTTGAGTGGGATATTCGTCATGACTCCATTGAATGGGGAGATAACTTCAAACGTTTGTTTGGACACGATATTCAGAATTACAATAACTACGAAGGTTTGAAATCACTTATTCATCCAAGCGATACCGATCGTATTCATAATAGTTTAACTGCTACTATGCATCATGGTGTTTCTTTATGGACCGATGAATTTCGTTATAGATGTGCTGATGGTTCGTATAAATTCATTTTAAATCGTGGTATTTTTCTTCGAAATTCTAAAGGCGAGGCGATTAAAATGTTGGGTGCCATGCAAGACATTACAGCATTGAAAGAAAGTGAAGAAACGCTGGTTCATTTAAACGATGCCTTGCAAGTTAGAGCCAAACAATTACAGGGTTTCAATAAGGAATTAGAGCAATTTGCCTACATCGTTTCGCACGATTTACAGGAGCCATTGCGCATGATTTCCAGTTTTATGCAATTGCTTCTTTCGAGCAATGATATTGAGAAAAACGAAAAGTCTGAACAATACATCAATTTTGCCATTGATGGTGCCGTTCGCATGAAGCGGCTCATTCAAGATTTGCTTACTTATTCGCGAGTTGGTACCACCGAAGAAGATTTTTCACCAATCAACACCAATCAAATTGTAGCCGATACGTTACGTGTTTATCAGCAAGTTATTCGCGATAAAAAGGCCGTAATTCATGTCGAAAAGTTAGATGATATTCGTGGCATTAACTCCTTGATTGGACAAGTTTTCGACAATATAATTTCGAATGCCTTGAAGTATTGCGACAAGCCCTTTCCAGAAATAAGCATTTCATCGAACTATACAGAAACGCATGTGGTGTTTTGCTTTAAAGACAATGGCATTGGCATTGACAGCAGGCATTTCGACACCATTTATGTGCCTTTTAAACGCCTTCATAATCGCAACGAATATTCTGGAACTGGTATTGGCTTGGCGGTTTGTAAAAAGATTGCCGAAAAGCACCTTGGCGATATTTGGGTAGAAAGTGTGCCCAAACAAGGAAGTAAATTTTACTTTAGTGTAAAACGAGCTGTATTGTAAAGGAAAAATTGATTTGGGAAAATTAAACGATATTCACTTCCCGTTCTAGTACAACGCCAAACTTGCTTGCAACATCGTCAACCACATCCTGAGATAATTGCCAGATTTCCTTGCCCGTAGCATTTCCGTAATTAACCAATACAAGTGCTTGTAAAGCATGGATACCTGCATCACCGCGACGAAATCCTTTCCAACCCGCTGCTTCTATAAGCCATCCTGCTGCTAATTTTGAATGATTTTCACCGGCAGGATATGAAACTACTTGAGGATTTGTGCTTCGGATTTTCTCCACAATGGAATTTTCTACCACAGGATTTTTAAAAAAACTTCCAGCATTTCCAATCACATCAGGATCTGGTAGTTTGGACTTTCGAATGGCAATGACGGCATTACTCACATCGCGAATGCTTGGGTTATGAATGCCCATTTTCTCCAATTCTTGAGAAATGGCCCCGTACGATGTTTTGATTTGGTGATCTTTACTTGAAAGTTTAAATTTCACTGAAAGTATGATGTATCGGCCTTTTACTTCGTGTTTGAAAATGCTTTCCCGATAGCCGAATTTACACTGTTGCGCATCAAATTCTTGGATGCTTCCATCCTGAATATCCATCGCCCGTAGGGAATAAAATGTGTCTTTTATTTCACATCCATACGCACCAATATTTTGCATGGGCGATGCACCCACACTGCCAGGAATCAGGGATAAATTCTCTAGTCCACCCCAATCGTTTGCAATGCAATGTTGCACAAAGGAATGCCAATTTTCGCCTGCAGATACTTCAACCAGAACTTCATTGGAAGAGAAAACTTCTGAACGAATTCCCTTTAAGTTATTTTGAACCATTAAGCCAGCAAAATCCTGTGTTAGCAGAATATTAGAGCCGCCGCCAAGAATCATCATTTGTAGCGAATTCTTTTCTCGGAATTCCAGTGCTGATAATACATCTTGCGTCGTTTCCGCTTGCGTCCAGAAAGAAGTTCGCGCTTCAATACCAAATGTTGTATACTTCTTAAGGGAAATATGCTGCTGGATATTCATATTCTTTAATTCAAGAAATTGGAATCATTTTTTGGATATGTCTGTAACCGAATGGTCTGCTTTTGAAGAATTTGCTACAGTATTTCTTTTCATTAATGCGGCAGTCAGCAAACTCAACACACTACCCGCAATTAAATTTCCAAAAAAGGATTTTATGATATATGATGAAGTAGAAAAATACTGTGTCGATTCTTCAATCATTTTCTCTTTATCGACAATCGAAATATTGAGTCCTTCAATCATCACTTTTGAATGTGCCAACATGGTTGAAAAAAACAGAGGATTTATTGCCGAAACATAAACAAAAACCATAATCGGACTTATTAAACTCATGATTGCTGTTACGACCAAACCTGATTTCAACGCTTGAATAAATGTAATTTTACCGGCGTAGTCCCGATCACGCTTCACTTTCATACTCCAATAAATTCCTGCAATGGGAATCACAATAGAAAGCCAAGTAATAAATGGATGGTAATCGATACGCGTAGTATGAAAACCCAAGAAAAATTCCAACAGGAGCCATAAAAACAAACCTACCGAGAGCAGTATTCCGGTTCGTATTTCAGATTTAAAATTCATTTTGCTTTTAATTATTGCCGAAAGATAGGAAAATCGAACGTTCATCTAATTTCCTTCCCTAACTTCGCAGCATGTCGTCCAAAATGCGAGTTCTTGTTACATTGAGTAATGATTTGGTTACCGACCAACGTGTGCAAAAGGTTTGCAACTCCCTGGTTGAATGGGGGCACCAGCCAATTCTTATTGGACGACAATTGCCTAACAGTTTGCCTTTGCCCGAATGGTCGTTTAAGGCAGTACGTATGAAACTGTTTATCCGAAGTGGTCCATTTTTTTATGCCGAATTGAATATTCGATTGTTTTTAAAGTTACTCATTTCTCCCTGCGATGCCATTCATGCCAACGATCTCGACACCTTGCTGCCTGCATTTTTAGTCTCCCGAATTCGCAACAAGCAACTCGTTTACGACACCCACGAGTATTTTACCGAAGTGCCGGAATTAGTTAAGCGACCCAAAGTTCAAGCGATTTGGAAACGAATCGAATCCAATATTTTTCCTAGACTTTCTAAAATTGTAACGGTCAATGAGTCCATTGCCAGTTTGTACGAGAAAGCGTATGGAAAAAAGTTGGAGGTCATGCGAAATATTCCACGAGCCATTCAGATTCAAAATAAATCGCGAAACGAATTGGGCTTGCCTGAAAATACTTTCATTATTATACTCCAAGGCAATGGAATTAACATCGATCGTGGAGGAGAAGAAGCGGTTATGATGATGCATCATCTTGAAAATGCACTGCTCTTGATTGCCGGTTCGGGCGATGTAATTCCTGAATTAAAAAAATATGTAATCGAACACCATCTTCAAAACAAAGTAAGGTTCATAAGTCGCATGCCTTATACCGAATTGATGACTTATACAGCATGTTCCGACTTAGGATTGGCCCTCGATAAAAACACCAACATCAATTACCGATTCAGTTTGCCTAATAAAGTTTTCGATTATATAAATGCGGGTATTCCGATATTAGCAAGCGATTTAATTGAAATAAGACGCATTATTGAAGAAAATAAAGTAGGGCTCATTGCTCAAAATCATCAACCCGAACATCTTGCTGATATAGTTAAAGAATTGATTCTTGATAAGGCAATGCAAGCCGAATTTCGAGAAAATTGCAAACAAGCATCTCTTCATCTATGTTGGGAAAACGAAGTGTTGTCGATTCAAAAATGGTATAATTAAGGTTTCTAAAAACTACGTATAATTGCAGCCTTATGGCCTCAAAAAAAATCCTTTATTACCTTTCTAATCAGCACAATTTAACGGTTAAGCTGATGATTTTCTTTGTCAGTGTGGCAAGTATGGTGTATGTGATGCCGCGCGAAGGAAAGTTTCGTTTTGAATTTGTGAAAGGGAAAATTTGGCTGCACAAAGATTATGTCGCCCCTTTCGATTTTGCAATTAATAAATCAGATCAAGAAATTCGGGAAGAAACGCAACTTATCGAGCATGCAGGAAAGAAATACTACGTGTTTGATGAGCAGGTTATATTCGAAAAACAGCGAAGTTTATCAGCCGAACTCGATTCATTTACTCGCCGATTAACAGGAGTTGCTTCAAATGCATATTCACCAATAAGCAACGATAGGCAATTAATTATAGATAATGGGCAGCTTTGGTTGATGGAGATTTACAGCCGAGGAATCATTCAAAACATGATAAACACCCAAGCCGATGTTCAAGGAAGCTTGCTGGTGGAAATGAAAAAAAGTGTCGCCGAAGAAAAGCACATTTCCGACTACTATTCGAAGGATGCTGCAATGAATCAAATTGCGCAACACCTTTATAAATCAAATGCTTGGACAGATCCCGAGTTGAAACTTTTCTTCGAACGATTTTTATCACCCAATGTTTTTTACAGTGATCAACTCACCCAATCGGCCCGTAAAAAAGCCATTGAGAACATTTCCTTAACCCGCGGAATGGTAAGTAAGGGCGAACTTATTATCTCGAAAGGGGAATTGGTGACTCCCGAAAAATTCCAGATTATGGAATCAGTTCGTTTGGAATACGAAGCTCAAGTTGGTTCACTGAAAATTGATTCCTTTTGGGTCATAGCCGGACAAGCAATTATGGTGGGTGTATTGCTTTCCATGTTGCTTATGTTTTTAATAATCCTTCGTCGCGATTTATTTGAAGATTCTATCAAGTTAAGTTTCCTGTTTTCATTGGTGGTGGCCGAAGTCGTTTTGGTAAGTTTCATGGCCCGTTTTAATGTGCTGAGTATTTATCTGTTTCCATTTTGCATCATGCCCATAATCATTCGTGCATTTTTCGATACGCGATTGGCCATGTTTGCGCATTTATTAACCATTATGATTGTGGGTTTCTTGGTTCCCAATCCGTTTGAATTTTTCACCATTCAAATGCTTGGAGGAATTGCCTGTATTTTCAGCATTGTGAACATGCGCAAACGATCACAATTGTTTATCACCATCACCTTGCTAACATTGGTGTATTTAGCATGTTATGTTGGAATAACGCTTATGGTAGAAGGACAATTAGAAGCCTTGAAAATCCGCGAAATGTTTTGGTTAGCAGGAAGTGCATCTCTTTCACTTTTCTCGTATCCAATCATTTATTTCATTGAAAAAGTTTTTGGTTATACCAGCGATGTTTCTTTATTGGAATTATCCGATACCAATAATCCACTGTTGAAACAATTGGCTTTTCAAGCACCCGGTACATTTCAGCATTCTTTACAGGTGGCAAATCTTGCAGAAGCAGCCATATCTCGCATTGGAGGAAATACGCTTTTAACTCGAACAGGAGCTTTGTATCACGATATTGGTAAGATGGAATTGGCACGTTACTTTATTGAAAACCAAGTTACGAGTGTAAATCCGCATGACGAGCTCGACTTTGATGAAAGCGCACGACTCATTGTGAGTCACGTAAAACATGGGATTCAGCTTGCGCGTAAAAATGCATTACCCGAAAAGATTATCGATTTTATTCGAACGCATCATGGAACCAGTCGTGTTCAATATTTCTATCGTTCGTTTTTGCGTAATTATCCGGATGTGGAGGTAGATGAAAATGCATTTCGTTATCCTGGTCCAATCCCGTTTTCAAGAGAAACGGTTGTGGTTATGATGGCCGATTCTGTTGAAGCTACATCGCGCAGTTTGAAAGTGGTGAATAGTGAAACGATTGATAAACTGGTGGAAGATACCATTCGTTTTCAGATTGAGGAAAATCAATACATCAATGCGAATATTACGTTTCGCGACATCAATGCAATTAAAAAGATATTTAAGAAAATGCTGATGAATATTTATCACGTTCGGGTTGAATATCCTAAATGATTTTTATTTTAATTCTTTAAACTAATAAAATGATTAAGCATTTATTTCTCCTCGTTTCTATTCTTTTAACAACAAACTTACTTGCCCAAAAAGAAAGCGACATTGAAGGTACGTGGATTCCTAGTTCGGGCAAAGCAAACGTGCGCATTTATAAAGCAGGTGATCATTATTATGGAGCAATCATTTCATTGAAAGAACCCATCGATTCGGTTACTCATAAACCCAAAGTTGATAAAAACAATCCCGATAAATCGAAACGTAGTACACCTTTAATGGGATATTTATTACTGAAGAATTTTATTTACGATGATGGAATCTGGAAGGTCGGAACTATTTATGATCCCGAAAATGGTAAAACCTACAGTTGTAAAATCACGATGAAAGATAAAAATACACTCGATGTTCGAGGATTCATAGGGATTTCATTAATTGGCCGAACCGATGTTTGGAAAAGAAAAAATAAATAATCAGAATAAGAAATATTTAATAAAATTAACATGAAAATAAATTGCAATTTAGTTTTAGTACTGATTCTTTTTTTTAGTCAAACATCATTTGCACAGTGGGTTTTAACATCCGGCCCAATAAGTCCTGCATCATGTTTCGCAAAAAATAGTTCTTTTATTTTTGCAGGAACCTCGAGTGTATCTAGTTTTAATGGAGTTTACCGAACAAATAATCAAGGTTTGAATTGGAATTCTGTAAATTCTGGAGTTGTAAACGGATCCATTGCAGACATTATAAATGTTGGCGAAGCAATTCTGATAGCCCAATACAATGAAATATATATCAGTTTGGATAATGGTTCAAACTGGAGTAGTATTTCTTCAAATATTGGCTCCTATCCAATTACTTGTTTGGCTTCAAGAGGAAATGAAATATTTGCAGCTGGAAATGGAATTTATAAAAGTAATAATCTGGGTATTACATGGACTACAGTAGCTCCAATTGTATCTTCAGCTAGCGGGAATACTGGTTTATCTGTTTTTGGTGACACTATTTTTGTTGGCAAATTAACAAATGGACTTTGGCGTTCAATTGATAATGGTGCTTCATTCCAAAATGTTGGAATAGGAATAACAGGAACTGGCATAACCAATGTTTTAAAAACAGGAAATGTATATTATGTTGGAAGTTCAAATGGAATTTACAAAAGTATAAATGGAGGAAGTAATTGGCAATTGGTTACACTTAATGTAACAAGCGTAAATAATATTATTATCTCCAATAATATTTTATTCGCATCAACAAATAATGGTGTTTGTTTTTCAATTAATGAAGGAAATCAATGGTTTTCTGCAAATGATGGTTTGACAAATATTCAAGTCTTAAGTATTTTCTCAGATAATTTATACTTATATGCAGGTGTTCAGTCAAGCGTTGTTCACAAGCGATTAATTTCAGACTTCAATTCAATTCCGGATACTTGTAATGTTACAATTTATGATACTACTGATATTGCAATTTATGATACACTAACAACAAATGTATTTGACACATCTTTTGTAAATATTATTGATACAACTGAATTTATTGTTTACGATACCCTGACAACAAATCTATTTGATACAACTTATGTTAATATTATTGATACGACTGAATTTATTGTTTACGATACCCTGACAACAAATCTATTTGATACAACTTATGTTAATATTATTGATACGACTGAATTTATTGTTTACGATACCCTGACAACAAATCTATTTGATACAACATATGTAATTATAAATGATACAATTAATACTGTAATTTATGATACTGTTTTAGTTTCAGTAAGTGACACGTTAATAATTAATACATTAATAACAAACTCTGGAAATTCAATTGAACAAGCAACAATTAAAATTTATCCAAATCCGGCTAATTCGGAGTTGTTTATTGAATCAACTGATTATATGTTTTTTAATAATCATATAATTAGGATTTATAATAGTTTGGGCCAGGTTGTTTTTGAACAAAATTTTAATCAAAATCCTTTGATTTCTTTCATTGGGAATTGGGGTGGTAATGGTATTTATTTTTTACATCTAATTGATTCAATTGGCAATACTCTTGAAATAAAGAAAATAGTTCTTCAAAACTAAATAATAACCATCTGAAAAATAATTTCAGCAAATCAGCTCATAATCACATCAGAAATATCAGCACATCAGCACATCAATAACATCAGCACATCCAATTATCAACTATCTTCGTTCAGTGAACACCAAACAAATTCTCAGCTTGATCATGCTTGCAGTTTTCTGCCTGCGCTTTCTTTCTGCGTTTGAATTTCATGATCATAGAACAGATTCCGAGCGTTGTATTCAAGAACATGCTGATCACCGACACAATTTTACTTCCTGCGAAATAACCGATGTTTTAGGTGAAAATTTCCAAGGACACTGTTCCGATAAAAATCACATCAAACAAGAAAAAGAGCATTGCCATGGTTGCGGGTTCGATTTCGTGAAATATTTTGAAGGTCATTTACACCTTCAATTTCCTTTAATAAAAAAAACTTCCTCAGTAATTGCCTTTCATCAATTCGATGCATTTGATGGCGTAACCTTTCTATTGTGCAATAAAGGTCCGCCAATATTTACCTAATCATTAGATTTTTTCTGCTCAATTCGAGCTTTTAGGTATTTCATATTTCAAATATTATGAATCGCAATCAATCTGTTTGTTTGCGGACTATAAGTTTATTTGTCCTCGCGATTCAGCTTCTTTTTTCTCATCAATTAGAAGCACAATCGTGTGATTTAACACTTAATGTTCGCATTAAACAAAATGGAAAATCGGATTTAGCTATTTCGCTTTTAGGTCCAGAAGTAAAACGGAATGCTTCACATCCTCAGTTTGCCTCGTTTGGTAAATTGTGTTCTGGGACTTATAAGTTGATTGTTCAAGCTATCAATTACGAATCATTCGATACCACCATTGTTCTAAACAGTAACTTAGAAATAAGTCTGCTAATGAATGAATCTGTTCATCAATTGCATGAATTTGAAGTGCACGACGATCACATCGACCGCACAGGTAATTCGACAATTTCATCGTCATCCTTAAATAATGCACAGCTGCAAGCAAGCGCTGGAAAACCCTTGGGTGAAATCTTGAAGGAAGCCAGTGGCGTTTCGACATTACAATCGGGGCCAACAATCTCCAAGCCTATCATTCATGGATTACATAGCAATCGAGTTCTCATTATTCAAAATGGCATTCGACTCGAAGGTCAGCAATGGGGAACCGAACATGCTCCTGAGATAGATCCTTTCACAGTAGCTCGTGCCGAAGTCCTGAAAGGAGCCGCCAGCTTACGCTATGGTTCGGATGCCATTGGTGGTGTTGTTTTACTAGAACCTTCTGAAATTTCTTCTGAACATGGAACACGAGGCATGGTGAGATTGGCCGGTATCAGTAATGGAAGAATGGGTTTGAGTTCAGCACGATTGGATCATTCGTTTGGTGGTAAATTATGTGGAATGGGAATTCGTATTCAAGGAACGTTGAAAGATGCTGGAAATATTCAAACTCCGAACTATTATTTGAAAAATACCGGTATGCGCGAGCAGAATTTTTCCAGCACTTGGATGTTGAATCGTAAGCGATTAGCGCTCGAAGTTTCGGGTTCAGTTTTCAATTCTAAAATTGGCATTTTTACGGGTTCGCATGTGGGTAGTTTATCTGAACTGCAACAAGCATTAGTAAGCACAGAACCGAAAGACAGTGCAGGTTTTAGTCGTCAAATTGAACGTGGTTTTCAGCAAATAAAACATGAGATGTTGAAAGCCCGATTTTGTTATCATTTTAATGATGAAGATCAAGTGGAAATAATCTATGGTTTGCAGCGAAATCATCGTAAAGAATACGACAGCGACATTCCCTTTAGCTCCGATCCCTCCATATTAAATGCACCTCAGGCCGATTTCTTAATTAGCACACATACAGCCGATTTGGTTTATTCAAGACAATTGAAAAATCAAGTTCAATTAAGTGTCGGTTCAAGTTTGATTACACAGGGAAATGTGTTTAAAGGCCTAGAATATCGTGCATTAATTCCCAATTATCGAAACTATGGTGTTGGAAGTTTTGCTGCTTTAACTCATACATGGAAAAAATGGAAATTTGAAACGGGCATTCGATACGATTATCGCTGGTTGACATGCTACCGACTTAATTATTCCACCTTGAAAACCTTTGCGACCTCGCAGACTTACCAAAATTGGTCGTATTCGGCTGGACTTTCTTATCGCGTCTCGGAACAATGGAGTATCACTGCAAATTTAGGATCTGCATGGCGCGCTCCCAATGTCAATGAATTGTATGGAAATGGTGTTCATCAAAGTGCCGCATCTTTTGAAATTGGAGATAGCACCCTCAAAAGCGAACGTGCTCTTAATTTTTCTGTTTCCAATGTTTGGGAATCCGAACGTTTTCGTTTTGAAATAGGGATTTATCGAAATGCAATAGACAATTTCATTTACTTAAAACCTTTACTCAAACCCGTACTGACTATTTCTGGCGCCTATCCTTCATTTGCTCAAGAGCAAGTGAATGCGCTGTTTTCAGGAATCGATGCCGACTATCGTTTTACTTTATTCAAAGGTTTAAAAATAGGAGGGAAGATGTCTTTGATTAATGGCTATAACCAAACAACTCAGGAATATATAGTTTTTACACCTGCTAATCGTGCCGAAATTTACACTCAACTTGAAGGGAATTCAAACGAAAGAGGAGTAAAACCCTATCTGAAAATCAGTTTCATGGCTGTTGCAAAACAAAATCATGTGCCATTAAACTCTGATTATATCATGCCTCCCAATGCCTATTGCCTTTTTAATTTTGATGCTGGTTTTAGTATTGGGAAAAAACATCCTGTCGACCTTGGATTTTCCATCTTCAATATTTTAAACACAAGCTATCGCGATTACCTCAATCGATTTCGCTATTTCAGCGATGAACAAGGACGTTCGATTGCCATTCGCATAAATGTCCCATTTAACTTTTAATAAAAAAAACAATCATGAAAACATTCAAAAAATCACATATTGTATTATCAATTTTGCCTCTTATCATTAGTGCATCTGCTTGTAAAAAAGAAGAGCAGATTGTTGATCCTCCGCTTCCTGAAAATGAATTAATAACCACAATATCCTTGCGTTTAATTAGCATTGATAATGCAGATACCTTAAATGCCACTTGGCGCGATTTAACACCAAATGATACCAATCCGCCAGATACCAGTTTGGCAATTTTAAATGTGAAGGATTCAACACTTTATCGCGCGGAAGTATTTTTCTTAGATGAAACAAAATCGCCTGCGGAAGACATTAGAGCTGAAGTTCAGGAGCGTTCCAACTACCACCGCATTTTTTATTTTCCATCTATCTCATTAGGAACTAATTTCAATGTGAATATTACTGATTTCGATACCAATTCACCTCCTTTAGCTCTCGGATTAACATCGAATATTCAAACTGTCCAATCATCCAATGGTGTTCTAAGAGTTGTTTTAAAGCATCAACCCAATGGGAAAGATGGAAGTTTTGAGCCAGGTACAATTGATGCAGATGTGAATTTTAGGGTTGTTGTAAATCCCTAAAGAGTTTAATTTTAAAGGGTTTAATTGATCTTAGTTTAATGTAAACGTATATAAACGTTTCAAATGCATAAGCGTTTTGCGCATTTCTGTATGTTGCACCTGGGAAGGGGAACTTGGGTTTCCCTAATAAATCGAATTGTCAAATACAAATTCAAAATGCCATGAACTGACATTTATTTTGAACATGCTTGTTGATAATTTCGGTTTGTATTCACGAAAAAATAAAGATCTCAATGCATTCGGTTCAGCCAGTTGATGCCTCCCGAGTTAATCGTTTTTAAACGTATATAAATATTTCAAAAGCATAAGCGTTTTGCGCTTTTCTGTATGTTGCACCCGGGAAGGGGAACTTGGGTTTCCCTAATAAATCGAATTGTCAAATACAAATTCAAAATGCCATTAACGATCATTTATTTTGAACAGGCTTGTTGATAATTTCGGTTTGCATTCACTATAATTAAAGATGTCAATACATTCGTTTAAGCCAGTTGACGCCTCCCGAGTTAATCGTTTTTAAACGTATATAAATATTTCAAAAGCATAAGCGTTTTGCACTTTTCTGTATGTTGCACCACGGAAGGGGAATTTGGGTTTACCTATAAAATATTTCGTTCCCAGAAAAAAATAAAGTGCTGCAATTCAGTTTTTCTAATAACATACATGTTGATAAAACGGATTGGAATCCCATTTCATGTTCAATAGGAGATTGCAAGCACCAATATTCACAACAAAGTATTCGTATTCATTCAAAAATTTGATTAATATTATTTTATTATACATATAATCAGCAACATACGTTTCTGCAAGCTTGTTGTATTTCGTTTTTAAATTCATTGTTGACGCACATTTGTCAAACAATTTAAAAACATAAAAACATGAAATCAAAAACGTATTACAACCTCATCCTCGATCAAAGCGGCAGTATGTCAGGATCACGAACTGAAACATTAAATGCATTAAACGCGCAAATTGAATCTTGCCGACAAATTGCAGTAACACATCCAAATCAGGAACTTTTGTTATCGCTAACATTATTTAATACCAGTGTTCAATGTTTATTTAGCAACCTTTCTCCAAATCAAACTCAATTGCTAACTCAAAAACAATATGAACCCAATGGTAGTACAGCTTTGCTGGATGCTATTGGAATGCAAATTAATAAGATGGAAGAAGTAATTCAACCAGGCGACGACGTGGTGATGGTAATTTTAACTGATGGACAAGAAAACGCTTCTCAATACTACAATTTCAAACAAATTTCTGATCGTATAAGTCAACTAAAAGCTACTGAGCGCTGGACATTTAGTTTTATGGGAGCTGATATTGATGCTTGGGATATTGCAAGTCGTTTACATATTGATCGTGATGAAGTTGTTTCGTTTAACAAAAGAGAAATGTCGAAACAAATGAACATCGTTAGTAATGATATAAACGAGTTTATGAAATCAAAATCGGAAGGTGTTAAAAAGAAAGGTTTTTTTAGTAAGTAAGCCGGTTTTTCATTACATCATCACTTAACATATATAGTAGCATATTTCTATTTATATTAGGTTGATAAAGAATTCTCGCTTGTGTCGGGAATTCTTTATCAATTATTCAATAATAACATCAAATCGTTATTCAATTCTCATTATATAACTACATTTGCATTGAATTAAGTTATTAAATGTAAATTATGAGTAAGGGAGTTGAGTTAGATGTATTGGATAGGAAAATTCTTACCATTTTGATGGAAGATGCTGTTGTGCCCTATACGGAAATTGCAAAACAATTGGATGTTTCGGCAGGTACCATTCATGTTAGAATGAAGAAGCTACTCGAACAAGGTGTTGTAAAAGGTTCGCAATTAATTATTGATCCGGTTGTTATTGGTTACGATATCTGTGCATTCATTGGTATTTTTCTCGATAAAGGCTCTGCTTATTCTGATGTTCGCAAACAAATGATGAACATCCAAGAAATTGTTGATTTGCAATATACCACCGGAGTTTACAGTATTTTTGCCAAGGTGCTTTGCAGAGATACCAATCATTTACGTGAAGTCTTAAACGAGAAGATTCAACCTATTCAAGGAATACAACGCACCGAAACATTTATTGCATTGGAACAAGGTTTTGCAAGGCAGATTAATATCGTGTGAAAATTTAGATTTGATATTTTGGACTTTATCTGCTTGCACGTTTTTACATTATTCTCATTACAAACTGTATATTTGTGCATATTATCAAATCAATGTCAAGCAGTATCTCTTCGGACTTTTTTGAGTCTGCCAATTTAAAAAACCTTAACCAGCAGTTTAACGACGCATTGCCTTACCGCCATGTAGTTATTGACTCCTTTCTTGATGCTGATTTCGCTTCTACCTTATCAGATAACTTCCCCGGAATTGATAAAATGAGCCGGAATTATCAGGGCCTCAATGAACATAAATCGGAGGGTGCAGGTTTCGAAAATTTCCATCCGGCTTTTACCCAATTGCGCGAAGCATTAAATACTCCCGAATTTTATCAAGCATTAAGTACCATTACCGGTATTGAAAATTTGTATTCGGTTGAAGATGCTCTCGGGATGGGGGTTCATCAAGGTGGAAATGGTTCGTATCTCGATATTCACATCGATTTCAATATTCACAGTGTGCGTAACATTCACCGTCGCATTAATTTACTCATTTTCTTGAACAAGGACTGGCAAGAAAGTTATGGTGGTATGCTGGAAATTTGGAATACCAAAGTAACAAAACTTGAAAAGTCCATTCTTCCAATCATAAACCGATGTGTGATTTTTGAAACGAATGAGATTTCATATCATGGCTACAATAAAATCAATGTTCCAGAAAATATGAATCGTAAATCGTTTTACGGTTATTATTACACCGATTTACGCGATGGTGCAGCTGGATATCACGATACCGTTTTTAAAGCGCGACCTGAAGAAGGTCTTATTAAAAAGGTAAAAACCGATGTGAAAGAAACATTGAAAAACAACATTAAACGTTTGCTTAAAAAAGCAGGAATCTCAATCTAATGAAACAAGAAGCTATAAAATATACGCAGTACACCGATTATCCATGTCACTTAAGTCGTCTCGAGTGGATTTACGATACAATCGATCAAACCAGAAAATCAGGTGAAACTGTTAAAGTCCTTGATGTTGGAGCAGGAACTGGGAATGTCACAATTCCTCTTGGAACAATCGATAACTCAGAGATTCTCGGAATCGATATTCATCAACCTACGCTCGATATTGCGATTGCTGCCAATACACTATCCAATGTAAAGTTTAAATTTGAATACTTGCAAGACAGTCCGCTTGCTGGAATGGAATACATCATTCTTACCGAGGTATTAGAACATATTGGTCCTTATCAAGAAATTCTTGAATATTTGGGTAAGCATTCCGATAAAAATATGAAGCTGCTTATTACCGTTCCCAACGGTTGGGGGCCTTTTGAGTTTGCTATGCAACCGCTTTATCTTATGCGTAAAATGGGTTTGAATAACTTCATTCTCAAAGTGAAAAGCATTTTAGGAAAGAAAGAACCGTATTCCCAAAACTACGAAACCCCGCACGTCAATTTCTTTACGGTTGGTCGATTGAGTCGTGAATTAAAACAATACGGTTTGAAGATTACAGAAGTAAAAAAAGCATATCACTTCGCTCCAATTATTGAAACGTATTTGCCTTTTATTCCTCTAAAAACAATTGCGAAACTCGATAATAAATTAGCTGGAGTATTGCCTCAATTTATGGCTGCCGGTTTTTATTTTAAAATTGAACACGCATAATCATTTCAAGGAATACTTTCTGCATACTGTTTTGCGAAATAGGTAATGATAATATCGGCACCGGCACGTTTAATCGATGTTAGTATTTCGATCATGGCTGCATGTTCATCAATCCATCCTTTTTCGGCTGCTGCTTTTACCATCGAATATTCGCCGCTAATGTTATAGGCAACAATAGGTAATTGACTGAATGCCTTAACATCTGCTATAATATCCAAGTAAGCTAGTGCAGGTTTCACCATCAAGAAATCGGCTCCTTCATCTGTATCGAGTTTGGCTTCAATCAATGCTTCTCGTCGATTGGCAGGATGCATTTGATACGTTAATTTATTTCCATGCTTAGGCGCTGAGTCAAGTGCATCGCGGAAAGGGCCATAAAATGCCGAAGCATATTTCGCCGTGTAACTCATAATGGAAACATCGCTGAAACCCGCATTATCTAACGCTTTACGAATAAAACCAATGCGTCCGTCCATCATATCGCTTGGTCCTATAATATCGGCACCTGCTTTAGCTTGAGCTACGGACATTTTAGCAAGTATCTCCAATGTTTCATCATTTAAGATGATTCCATTTTCATAAATGCCGTCGTGTCCGTCGCTGCTGTATGGATCCATAGCAACATCTGTAGTGATAGAGCATTCGGGCAATGATGTTTTAAATGCAGAAATGGCTTTCAAATAAAAACAATCGGGATGGTAGCTCCACGTTGCATACTTGTCTTTCTTCGATTCCTCAATGGCAGGAAATAATATAAAATTCTGAATGCCTAAAGCATAACACTGTTTGGCTTCTTCAATTGCACGATCGATACTCCAACGAAAAACTCCTGGCATCGAGCTAATTTCAATTTTCTGATTTTCTCCATCTACCAAAAAGAAAGGTAAAATAAGTTGAGATGTATGAAGCCGTGTTTCTTGAACCATACTGCGAATGGCTTCTGAACGACGGTTTCTTCTTGGGCGACGTGTATTCAATGACATGCTGCGAAGATATGTAAATTGATTTTCTAAATGATTCATTGATGAGTATTCCATTTCTTTTTGAATCTGTTTTTGGGGTAATTTATTAATAGATCGAATTCATTATTTACACGATCTCATTTAAACATTTTACATTAGTTTTGCCATTATTCGCTATGTTAATCGGAGTCGGTAAATCGAAGGTTGTTTTTAAGAAATTGCAGATGCCTTTGTTTGGATATGGGAATTCTGAACATGTTGCTCAAGCCATAGAAAACGATTTGTATGCTCGTGCATTTGTATTTAAAAACGAGCATTCTGCGCTTGCCATTGTTAACTTAGAATGTTGGATAATTTCACATCATTTAAAGAAAGCAATTGTTGATGATCTCACTTCCTTACACAAGGAAACTGGATTAAACATGCAAAATATTATGCTTTGTGCACAAAATACGCACAGTGCTCCTGGCGGATATTCACATTATGCATTTCTCAATCTCACCACAGGAGGTTTTCATCCCGATGTTTTTAATTCCTATCGAAAAGCCTGTGTAGATGCTATTTCCAAAGCATTGAAGGATTTTGAACAATGTGAGTTGCATCTCAATGCCGAAATGATGGATCCTCTATCTGATGTAGCATTTAACAGATCTCTCGAAGCATACAACAGAAATCCAGAAGTTTCTGAAGTAGATGAAAATCATTCCCAGCTTGCGTTCAATCGCATGATGAAGCAGTTGAAAATTAGTGTGAATGATTCAATTCAAAAAGGATTAATCAACTGGTTTCCTGTTCAGGGATCTTCAATTTCTGCAAAGAATACCCGCATTCATCCAGATAACAAAGGTTACGCAGCATCATTGTTCGAAAATGATAAATCGGAAGAACGAAGTTTCGTTGCCGCATTTTGTGGTGAAGCACAAGGGGATGTTTCTCCGAATTATCATGGAAGAGCCAAATGGTGGCCAAGAGGGCGTTACGAAGATGAATTTAAATCTGCATACTTTAGTGGCTTCTTTCAGTTCGAACATGCTAAAAGAATTTTTGAATCATACGATTATCAAATTCCAATGAGCAACACGCTCGATTTTATTCAGTATTACGTGAATATGTCGGAAGTGATGTGCGATAAACAATTTACCCACGATAAAAAACAGCATCAAACGGGTGCAGCTGCATTAGGACTTTCATTTCTAGAAGGCGATGATGTTGATAATCCTGGTATTGATACGTTTACTTCCACCTTAATTCGTGGAATTGATAGCTATAAGAACACCATCCGTAAAATGCCGGTTTTGAGTTCGAAGGTAAATCGCTCACATTTTAAAGATTTAGAAGAAGCTCATGGCCCTAAACATTTGTTGGTTGAATTGGAAGAAAAACGCGTTTTAGGATATTCTAAACTGAATTTAATTCCATTGCCTGGCGTTATGACCGAAATAGGCGAGGAGTTAAATCGTCAGTATGATGCAGGTGCAATGCTTGAAAATACTTGGGCTCCAGTTATTATTCCGCTTCAACTTTTTATTATTGGCGATGTAGCCATTCTCGGTTTCCCTGGTGAAATTACAACGGTTGCTGGCGATCGTTTAAAGTCTTCCGTTTTAAAAGCTTTGGAAAAACGAGGTGTGATGGATGTCATTCTAACTTCCAACGCCAACGAATTTTCCGGCTATACCACTACATTCGAAGAATATCAACAGCAGGGATTTGAAGGTGGATTTACGTTGTTTGGTCAACATACGCTTGCTGCATTCCAAACTGAGTTCTCCAAAATGGCCGAAACATTATGTTTACCTGCCGAAAAACGACACATTCCAGAAGCGCCCCAACCGCCTGAATTTTCTGAAGCAGAATTGGAAAAGCGATCGGTATTGAAAAAGTAAATTGTTTGTATCGACAATAAATTCCCTATGAAAATAAAGAGTTTAGTTAAATTGATCCTCAAGATTGTCGGTGGATTTATTCTATTCGTAGTCTTGTATTTTCTTTCTGCTCTAGCCATTTCTTCCATTGAAGTGAATTCGGATTTTAAAGCATGTGAGAAAGATTCGGTTGAAATTCACCTTTTAACGAGCGGTGTTCATGCCGACATTGTGCTTCCATACCAAAATCAATGGATGGATTGGAGTATATATGTTTCACCAAAAGATACCAAATTAAAAGATTCCACTTTCAAGAATGTTGCTTTTGGCTGGGGAGATAAAGGGTTCTTTCTTGAAACAAAAACCTGGGACGATATTACATTTGGAACAACCTTCAAAGCACTTTTCTTCCTAGGAACTGGAGCAATGCATGTTACTTATCGCAATCAACTCAAAGAGTCTAAATCATGTGTTAAAATATGCATAAGTAAAGACAGTTACATGCAATTAGTTAATTACATCGTTGAAAGTTTTTCTTTCAATGAATCGGGAATCGCCCAGAAAATTGAAGGTGCATCGTACTTTGAAAATGACGCATTTTATGAAGCAAAACGCACATATAGTTTGTTTTATACCTGTAATACTTGGGCTAACAATGGCTTAAAATCTGCAAACTTAAAAGCATGTTTGTGGACTCCCTTTGATAGTAGTATTTTCAATAAGTATCAAGATTGAACGATCGCTTCATTAGGTAAATAATCTTAAATCTATTTTGGTTCATAGTTATCTGTGACAGATCGCTTTATAATCGCAATACTGACAACGTTTAACATCATTGGTTTTTTCGAAAGGTATTTCAGGGTTCACTATTTCGCTCGCAATTTGAAGGAAAACCTGCTCTGTTTCAATGCGCTCGTCGGGAGTTAGGCCTTCTATTTTTTTGATGGTTAAGGATACAAGTCCTAAAGAAGGTTGTCGTAAACTAATAATTCCCGGCAGAACATGTAAATCAGAGTATTTATCAGGAGTCATCAAAGCGTATTGCATGAGTTGCAATGCTTTTGCTTTTTTAGGATTTACCATGATGTCGGCTTGAGCATCGAGATGAACATCAGCCGAATTCACCCCCCCGCTTTTATAATCGACCACGCGTAAAATATTACCAATACGATCGATTCGGTCTGTTCGGCCTTTAAACGAAATCGGTAAAAGTTCACCTAAAACATTTACATGAATTACTTTTTTCAATTCCCCTTCAATTTTCTCAATGCTAAGAACTTGGCCATCTTCAGCTAATTCGTTTACAAATTCTATTTCAGATTTAATGAAATTCCCAATCATTTTCTCTATCCCTTTAAACGTCAGAAGATTAACCCCACTTTCAAGATCACGAACATCAACACCCGTATCAATAAAACTTTGTCGCACTTGATCGTGAATTCTAGGTAGCATATTCTGAAGATCTTTTACCTGAATTACTCTGTTTTCAAAAGGTCTATAAAACACCTCCAAAACACCATGAGCAACAGTTCCCATAACATCAGCACCAATCTCATCATCTTTCGGACGATCTACTTTGATACCACTTAAATACCTATAATAAAACTGAAGACTACAATTGATGTAATTCGAAATTCCAGTAGGGGATAGGTTTGATCTATCATCTTTTCCACCAATTCGATTCATTAAAGCATGAAGGAGTTCGGGAGTTTTTTCAATAATGATTGGAATTTCAGGTGTCATGTTCAATTGAGGAACATATATTTCACGAGTTATCTGAGTATTTTTGCTTTTTAGTTCTTCTTCTAGTTGGGTGATATAACGCGATTGTTCACCTTTTCCAAATTCGTCGGTTTCGGTATTATATACAAGCCAAACATTCTCAGCGCGTTGAATCATTCTGTAAAAATGATAGGCAAATACAGCATCACGTTCGCGATACGTAGGCAATTCGAAAAAGCTCGAAATGTCATGTGGGATAAACGAACGTTGAGTTTTGGCAGCAGGTAAAATACCTTCATTAACCGACAAAAGTACCAGGTTTTTGAAATCGAGATTTCGTGTTTCGAGAAGGCCCATCAGCTGCAAGCCACTTAAAGGTTCTCCATAAAAAGGGGAAGTTTGAGTTCGAATCAACTGCTGAAAAATACGTTGCAATGTCCTCACGCTTGTAAAACCAGAAAAGCTTTGGCGTAGGTTGTCAATTTGTTGAAGTAGCTTAGATACCGCAAACAAGGCTTCGGTTTCGAGTCCTTGCAATGCTTTACCCGATTTAATTTGTTCCTCACGTAAAAAGTCCACCAGACTTTGCAGAGATTTTATTGCCATTTCAGGATTGTCTTCCCAAGGTTGAAAGAGAAATTCGAGTCTGAATATAATTTTCTTGGATTCGGGCGATTTCTTAATGATGCTTGATATGGGGAAATAAATATGTTTTTCGCGCATCAAATGGTCCACCAAGGGTTGCAAAAGTTCCGAATGAAGCGCAATTGCCAATGATGGATTTCTGAATAATCGTAAAAGATCTCGGAAGTAAAAGGCGATTTCACGTTTCGGTGGTTGACCGCTCATTCGAGCATGTAATTGCAAGTCGAAAATTAATGAAAACAAGCTACTCACAGGAAGTAAATTCATGGGATAACCCATGGTGATATTCACATGTTCAATTTTATCAGGCAGTACTTCCAATACAGGCATCAGCAGTTGTTCGTCGCATAAAACCAATGATGTTGATGTTAAATCATTTTCAGTTTCTGCAAGTTGATCGATAATACTTCCAGCTACGAATGCTTGCCCAATATTTTTGGCAACACCAACAATATGAATGTTACGTTCTTTGGTTTCGAGATGAGGTTCACAGTTTTTAAAATCTCGAATCGACCATTCATTTCGGTATTTCCGGAGAAATTGTCCCGCTTCGTTCAGTTCATTTTCTACATAATACGAATCGGCATCCCAAATAATTTCGGCCTTCCCTATTTTTTCGAGGTGGCGCATAAACGTTTGCTCTGCTTTATTTAAAGCATTGAATCCAGCGAACACTATTTTATCGAAAGGAATCTGATCAGCATATACCACACAATTTTCTGCGAGTTTTCTATACGCCATTGCGGAACTAGCAATGTTTTTATCTAAAAGATGGCTGCGAAAAGCCGAATACCATTTTCCCATTCGTGACCAAAAACGGAGATATTGTTGTTGGTTTTCGGTTATGATTGTGCCATCTGGATTCCAGTTTTTAATGGCATACGCATCGTTGATGGTGCCAAAAAGTTGTTTAGCATCAACACAATACAAATCAATTTCTTGGAAATCGTGCAGAAGTTGGGTCGCCCAAGTGCTAAATACATCAAAAGGTTCGGCTTGATCTGTTTCGCACTGTTGATAAACGGTATAAAATTCAAACAGCAAGGAGATTGGATCGGCAACTTGAATTTTGGTAATGTATCTCACAAAATCTTCACTTGAGAAATACTCGGGCATCCATTGAACTTTGGGATGGAGGAAGGCGAGTTCCTTTTTGAAAAATATTCCCGCTCGCTTATTGGGAAAGACCAATGCGATGTTGTTGTAATTTGCAGATAATTCTAAATAACGTGATGCTACTTCTTGTAAAAAACTCGTCCTCATTTTACAAATAACGGAAAACGAATAACCTAAAATTGAATGGTTGAAAAATTAATCTATCTCAATTTGACGATTTCAAATCATCTCCTAGAAATCATCGTTTTTGAAGCATTGAAAATTCAAAAAAATAGCACAATATTTGCAATGCCGTTGCGCTTTTTTAAAAATCAATCTACATGAAACGAATACTCCTTTTATTAGCTGTTCTATGTGTCTCCTCGGCAACTTTTGCGGGGGGCGGTTATGAAATTAAATTAACCATCAAGGGATTAAAAGATAAGAATGTTCAATTGGCTTTTTACTACGGAGATAAGCAGTATATAAAAGATTCTGCGAGGGTCGATGTTTCAGGTAAACTTGTTTTCAAAGGTGATGAAGCTCTTCCAGGTGGTGTGTATATTGCCGTGCTTCCTAGTCGAAAGTATTTTGAAATGATTGTCGATAAAGAGCAAAATTTCAGCATGGAAACGGATACTACAGATCTTATTGGTAGTATGAAAATTAAAGGGTCGAAAGATAATGAGCTCTTTTATCAATACCTGAATTGGATTTCTGTGAAAGGGAAGCAAATGGAGCAATACCGCAGCGAAATGGAACTTGCCAAAGGGGATGATTCCAAAGTGAAAATGATTCGTGATAATCAAACGGCGCTCGATCTATCGGTTAAGGAGTATAAAAACGATTTCATTGCAAAAAATCCGGAGCTCTTGTTGACGAAAATTTTCAATGCTGGATGGGAACCCGAAATTCCCGAGATTCCATTATTGCCCAATGGTCGCAAAGATTCCACATTTCAGTATCGTTACTTTAAAGCACATTATTTCGATAGATTCGATATGAAAGACGATCGTTTATTGCGCTCTCCTGTATTTGCAAATAAGATTAAGCAGTATATCGAAAAGTTGACAGCTCAGATGCCGGATTCTATCAATGTTGCTGCCGCAAAACTTATCGGTTTGTCTGATGAGAAAAGTGAAACATTCAAGTTTTTGGTTTATTGGATTACCAACACCTATGAGAAATCGGAGATCATGGGCATGGATGCTGTCTTTGTTTTTATGGCTGAGAATTATTACTTAACCGGGAAAGCTTTTTGGGTGGAAGATTCTCAACTTGATAAAATTCGTGAACGTGTAAATGCCCTAAAACCTTGTTTGTTGGGAGTAACGGCTAATAATATGAAGTTGTTGAAGCCCGATTTCCACCCCATTTCATTGCACGATATTAAAAAGAAATACACACTTGTTTACTTCTGGGATCCAAGCTGCGGACATTGTCAAAAAGTTACGCCCAAACTATCCGAATTTTATAAAGCGCACAAAGTAGATTTGGATATAGAAGTTTTGGGAGTATATATCGAATCCGATACTACCGAATGGTTCAAGTACATCAAAGAAAAAGAATTGACTTGGATTAATGCTGCCGATTTAACAGGAACAGCGCAGTTCAGAAAGTACTACGATATTTATTCAACTCCCGTTTTATATGTGCTCGATCGTAATAAAAAGATCATCGCAAAACGTATTGATGTAGAAAATTTAGAAGATTTTCTAAAGAATTATGAGAAGATGGTTAAGCAATAATTCATAAGAGAAACTTCAAATTTGAAACGCAACATTCCATGAATGTTGCGTTTTTTTTATCTTTTTTTATGCAAAATAAAATACCCCATTTGCAGTCCCAATACCCGATATGGCTGAAATATAGTATTCGTTCCATAGTCAAAATTCAATCGGCTATTGAGCATGGTTAAACTTAACGCAAGTTTGTTTTTATAAATAATCCCAGCACCCAATGATATTGCTAATGCATTCGCAGTTTCGCTGTTCAATGAATACGATGTAATAATTATATTAGAACCATTAATCTCTCTTGTAGTAAATAAATAGCTAGGCGATTTAGTTCGAATAATTCCTATGTGAGCTTCAGCAAACAATTGAAAATTGGCATCCACTTCTGAATTCCATGTAAGCCCCGAATTTAAATGGAAAGCATCCCAAGAACTAATTTGTGTAAACGTTACTTCTGCTAGCAATTGGTTGCTTGTTAATTGAGCAAAAGACTTTTCTTTAAATCCATTGCTTGAATAAGCGATATTACTCGACCAAAACATATTTTCTTTTACACGCAAACTCCCCGAAGCCTGCAGCATCCAACCTGCTTTTGCAAAGCCAGAGTATTGTTGGTTTACACTTGCAAAAGTACCGATGGGAGCGGCTAATCCACCCCAAACAGAAAGGAAATACTTATCATTATCTAAACTCTCAAATATAGAATTCGAATTCACTGAATTTTTAGAATTTATAGGAGCTTTTGTATGAATAGCAATTCGTTCGATCTGACTTTGAGAAACATATAAAACGGAACTTCCTCCCGTGCGAATTTGAATGTTATTTTCCGAACCAGGATTTAACACTGTTCCTGAAATGATGTTTCCATTTTTAAGAAATACTGAATCTCGAATCGATTCATCTGCTTCTTGCGCATTTAGGCTGATTTGCAATAGAGTTGAAAATAAAAATCCCGCGATTTTTTTAAAGCTGTTTATTCTATGCACGTAGGTAATTTCTAGTATTAGTTAAATCCTATTTTTTCTATTAATCAACCAAAATACAATTCCAATGAAGAGCAAGAGCATCAGAGAAAATGCAATAAGATAAAACTGTTGTTCAGGATATCCACAATTTTTATCGGGTAGGGAATAGCCCAATATCAATGCATCTAAATCAATATGTGCATGTTTTTCAGTATTTGTAAAAGCAGCGTATTCCTGGTTTTTATAAAATTGAATCCTATTCGATAAATCAGGAAACTCATTTAGTAATAGTTTAAGTTCTGAAAAAAGTACAATGGATGATAATCGGATATAGCCAGCACGTCCCAAAATACACGCGTTGGCGCTCAGTCTTTTTTCGCGGCTATCACCAATTTCAATTTCCTCGATCCAATAAAGTACATGTTTTTCAGCATTGAAAACTGGCGCCATTGCCCAATTACTAATCTGAATGAATTCAAGTTCTGCTTGCTTTCGATTAACATTACTGCTATCGATCGATCTTTTGAGGTGTTCGAATAATGCTTGTTCATTTAAATCATTCTGTTTGTTGTCGGAAATATGACCATCGGCAATATAATCGACCGTAAATACCAATGCTTCGGGTGCAAAAACGGAGGTTGATTTATTGGAAATAAGTCCCAAATGAATCGCGCTATTTTCAGATTCTGCCCAAAAATTTATCAACATTTCGCGAGTTTGAATTGAATCGAGAAATTGATAGTTCGAGGGTAATTGACAATGCGCAAAGTCTTTTTTAAGAACGATATCGCCCGTTTGAAAATGAAAACCGGATTCGATTTCCGAACTCAAGGATTCATAATCTTGTTCTTGTGCAAAAATGGTTGACTCTGAAAAAAGCCCACTTAATAGAAAAATCCAAACGAAACACCGATACATCATTCGTACAATTTATACTTAATCTTTATTTTATACAAAAATCGCAGATTATATTCAATCGGAATCAATGTCTTCACTTAATTTTCTAAATCGCTATAAACACTCAACCAAGCATCTGATAGTGAATCGAGAATATCGCCAGCATGCATTGCAATTACACCTCTTTTTTGGGATGCGATATCTCCTGCAATTCCATGAATAAACACACCCATTCGTGCTGCATGAAAAGCCGGAATGCCTCGTGCTAGCAAACCAGTAAGAAGTCCAGTTAGAATATCACCGCTTCCTCCTTTAGCCATTCCTGCATTTCCTGTACTATTGAAATGTACTTCGCCCGAAGGACTGCAAATAGCTGTAAAGGCACCTTTTAAAACCACAATCGCTCCCGATTTCCGACTTAATTCCCGAGCATTTTCAAGGCGTTCAAATCCAGAATTTGCTTTCTGTGTAAGTCTATCGAGTTCTCCAGGATGCGGAGTTAGTATGGAATTATTGGGAATAAACGAAAGCCAGGTTTTATTCTCCGCCAATATATTCAGTCCATCGGCATCAATAACCAATGAATCGGAGGTGTTTTGGAGGAGGTTTTTAAATAGGCGAACGGTATCGTCATGCATTCCTGTTCCGGGGCCAAACCCAATGGCTCCAAAAGGTTCGGGATTGAAACTTCCGCTAAGGTGCTCCATTTCTTCGGATGTGAATACCATTGCTTCAGGAACGCTGGTTTGTAAAATACTATACGATTCGGCGGGAATATAACTACTACACAAACCAACACCACTTCGAATGCAGGTTTTGGTTGCCATAACTACAGCGCCCGTTTTTCCATGTGAACCGCCAATAATGAGCGCATGACCATTGTTGCCCTTGTGTGCAAACAGACTTGGTTTCAATAAGATTTCTTTCAAGTCTGGCAATAAAGTGTAATGGAAATTCGAAAAGGAATCATCCACAAATTCGGCTGTTTCGGGTTCCAATAGTCCAATATTCAAAACATGCCATTGTCCAACATAGCGTTGAGATTCAGGAAACAGAAATTGGAGTCTAGGTGAATGAAAACACAACGTATGATGAGCATGAATGGATTCTGCTTTTTCGGGCATCGGGATATCCGTAAAAAAACCGCTGGGTGCATCAATCGAAATGCGAATGGCTTTTAAATGATTGATGCTATTGAACAACTGCCCAAGATCCTTGTCAACTGGCCTGTTTAATCCACTTCCAAATAAGGCATCAATAACAACCGTTGCATTATGCATTTGTCCTGCAGAGTTGTCATGTAGAATGCTAAATTCGCCTCCAGCTGAAAGAAATCGTTCTTTATTAATCGTATTATTATGACTTAACTCAGAAACATCCAATGCAAAAACTTGTACTTTTTTCCCAGAGTTTAAAAGTAAACGAGCGATTGCCCAACCATCACCGCCATTATTTCCAGGGCCACAAAGCACTGTATAATCTACATCCGATTGTACGTGTTTTATGATCCATTCGAAGCACATGGTGGCTGCATATTCCATCAGTTCGGTTGAACTAATTTTGCGCGATTCCATGGTGAATAAATCGGCCATGCGCATTTGTTGATTAGATAATAGGTGCATCGTATTTCAAATAATTGTTTCAATTAGCCAAACTGTTTCTTGTAATTCAAGCAGTAATGTGGCTGTAAATAGCTAAAACTTGAGGAATGAGTAATTGCTCTTCGTTGTTATGAATCACCCAATCGGCTCGGGAAATCAATTCGTCTTGTGGCAATTGTTGTTGAATGCGATTTCTTACAGCCTCTTCCATTATTCCATTTCGATGCATCACACGTTTAATTCTCAATTCATCGGGAGCTTCTACTACGATAACACCATCAAGCTGTTTATCTAATCCGTGTTCAAAAAGAATAGCGGTTTCTTTTATTACAAACGGGCTCGATTGCTTTGCGCACCATGTTTTGAAATCTTGTGCAACTGCGGGATGAATGATTGCATTTAATTTGGCTAATGCTGTTGAATCATTGAAAACGATAGCCGAAAGTTTTTCTCTATTTAGGTTATCGTTTTGATCAAATATATCCGCCCCAAACTGATTTTTAATGGCACTTTTTACCAAGGGATTTTTGTCTGTTATAGTTCGACCTGCTTCATCTGAGTTATAAACAGGCACATTCAACATACTGAAAATACGCGCTACCGTAGTCTTGCCACTGCCAATTCCACCTGTAAGTCCGATACATTTCATGGTTGAATGTACTAATTATAAAATCTGAAATTATTTAATTCAATTAGAATCGAGTTAAAAACAAATCACCTACTTATTTTTTCGAATGATAAATTCTACCGTTTCGGGTTTTATGCGAATATCATGAACGTATGGAGGAAATTGCTTTACATTCAAACGTAGGTTGACATTTTTAGTATTACGAATATCAAATGCATCCGCCGAAATTCGAAAAAGTTTTGGGTCTACTTTATTGTAATTGCGCAGAGAAACCAAATAAGTGATTTTTGCTTGTTTCGGAAAAATTTCTAAGCTATCGCCGATGATTAAATTTTCGATAAAAATTGGAACTTCTAATTCAGCCTCTGTAAACTTATCAACTTCAAGATGAACACCAACTTCCATAGGTGCATAGTTTATGAGCTTACTCGTTTTTTTAATTTTTACCGAATAATCTCCCGATGTTTTGAGTCCATTTAAAATGAGTGGTTCTGTTTCTATGCGCTTAATCGAATCGAGGGTTGCAAATGGACCTGAAATTATAATGCTATCGGGATTAAGAGTGATACTATCGCTTAAGCTAAATTGCCGATCAAAAGTGAAATATCGATTGAGATGAACCGGTACTTTTTTAATTCCACGTTCGAAGAATGAAAAGAAAATGGTGTCGGGAAGTATGTTCAGCGCCTTGATATCGAAGTGCTCCCTATTGAAAAAGTCAATGCTCGAGGTCGTTGTTACAAATGCTTGTCCTGTTTTAGAAGAAGCGTTAATGCCAATGAATCGACCATCAATGATAATATTGGCAAGATTGGGACGAATGATATACGCTATCAAATCGTAGCCGCTGCCATTCACAAGCATTTCGGCAGTTTGGGGTAATTTCTCAATCAACATCCTATTTTCAGGCATATTGATATACGAAACGGAAGCGCGTATTTTGGTAGAATAGTGATCGTTACATGCCAGCAATACCCAAAACAGGGATGCAAGCATCAAGCAAATACCAAAAACAGTGAATTTACGACGACTGAGCGAAGTACGAAGCACCGAAGAAGATTTGCTCCGGGCCATACTATATTATTTAACTCCAGCTACAAGCTGATCCTGTGGACTATTAGAAACAGCCGACTTTTCCACACGAAATTTGGCACCACTTTCGGCTTCCAAAATAAATGTTGTTTCGTTGATTTCTATAATCTTACCATGAATTCCTCCAATAGTGATTACGGTATCTCCTTTTTTTAATCCTTCACGGAATGCTTTCGCTTCTTTTGCCTTTTTCATTTGAGGGCGGATAAAGAAGAAGTAAAACACCGGAATCATTAATATCAGTGGTAACATTCCACCTAATCCACCTTGACCTTGACCTCCCATTAGGAGAATTGCATTATTCATATTTTTAGAATTATTATGTATTATTCTTCAGAAGGATCAGCTTTCACAAATCCTTTCAATGTTACTTTGGATGTAGCCGGTTCTGTATTGGCATAAACAGTTACATCTTTACTTGCTTTTCCAACACGACGTTCGCTGTTAAATACAACATCAATTTTACCTTTTGCTCCCGGTGCAATGGGTTCTTTGGGCCATTCTGGGACAGTACAACCGCAGCTTCCAATAGCTTTTGAAATTACCAAGGCATTTTTCCCTGTATTGGTAAACGTAAACGCATGCGATACACGCTCGCCTTCCATCACTGTACCGAAATTAAATGTGTCCTGATCGAATTTAATAGCAGATACTGGAATGTTTTCTTCGCCCGATGCTGTGGCCGAATTATTCACCATATCGGATGTTACTTTTCCGTCTGTTTTCTGATCGCATGAACTCAAGCTTGTTGCTAAAAGAACTGCTGTGTAAATTGGAATAATGATACGTTTCATCATGTTTAAATAGCAGGCAAAAATAGGTAAAATGGAGCTTAAAATTGGATTTTTCTGATTGTTGATGTTAATAATTTGAATGAATTGCAGCTGCCTAATTTATAAGCTGTTGCATCATATAAAATTAATGCGAAACCACAACGGGGAAATGTTGATTGGGCGTTTGAATAAAATAAAGTCCCGCCGACAATTCACGAACCTCTAATTGGTTGGATTCTCCGGCTGCAATTTGAATGCTACGAATAACTAGTCCACGGGCATCTAACACACGAATCGTTTGGTTTGCAGATGTGTTATTCTTTAATTGAATAAACTCATTCGCAGGATTTGGAAATGCTTGAATCCCATTATTGTCAGAAATATTCGCAATACCAAGTGCATTCAAAATTTGTATTGAGAGCATTACAGGATTTCCCTGACACCCATCTGCATCGATAGCTAAAACTTCTACGTTTATAATTCCCTCATTATTACCCCAAAATGCAATTAATGAATCGCGGTCACTTGTATAAACACTGCTGGCTAATACAGATGTATTTCCTGTAAAGTTCCAAAAGTAAGTGTATCCTGGAGCACCTATTACATATACTACTCCTGTTGATGATGTGTATTGTGTTGTTTCACCATAGATCTGGATTACAGGACTTGGGAAAATTGTAGCAGCCAATGTGTCGTAACGATTTGGACAACCATTTACACTTAATCCCACAATATAACTACCTGAATTTATCGGTGTTGTGTTGTCAAGTTGGGCATTTCTTCCAGAAGCTGTAAAGCCGTTTGGACCTGTCCAAGTATACGTTCCACCTACAACTTCTAATGCACTTAGAAATAGAATTTCTCCTTCACATAACTCGTAACCAACCTGAATAACAGTAGGAGCTTGAGAAGGTGTAACACTTACAATTACATCACGCTCAGCAACGCAACCTTGACCAGTTACCAAAACAGTATAAGTTCCTGCTTGTGAAGCTGAAATGTTATTTATTAATGGATTCATTGAAACCGAGTTGAAGAATGCTGGCCCCGACCATTGATATTGAGCTGTTCCTACTCCAGTGAAAGTTGTCGTAAATTGTAAACTACCGCCTTCACACACTGGTGAATTACTTTGAATTGAAACATTGCATGGAATACATCCTGCAGGAGCAGTGTAAGATGCCGTGCCGGTGCATGTTGGAGCAGCACTAAAAACCGCTGTCACATTATTATTTGTTCCATTTGATGAGAATCCGGCTAATGTGTAATTACTTGAATTACTAAATGGAGCATTGATAATTTGAGTGACTGTTCCATTACTAATTGTTAAAGTTCCTGTTGGTGGTGGATTGAACGTAAAGACACTTCCTGTTACTTGATAATTATTGGTTAAGGTATCGCAAGTACTTGGATTTGCAGTCACTAAACTAATGGCACATACCGCTTCAAATTCACAATCGTATGTTCCGGTGCCAGATGTTTGCGCAAACGTTACGTTGGTTGCAAGATTAGAATAATTAGTAATAAGCAGGAGGTAATAATCGCCACTTGTTGATGAAGTGAAATTAATTGTTTCTGTTGCTCCTCCTGCATAACTACATGCAGCTGTATGAATTGAATCAAGTGCATTGCAATTACCTGTTGGATTTGTAAACGGACCAAAAAGGATATAATCTAAATCGCGGGCGTTGGAATTTGTTTCTGAAATGATATGCGTTCCAGGTGTGCCAATTCTAAAAAGAAACCAAGCTGGATTATTTACAGATCCTAAACAGCCATAATCTGGTCCTACTTGTGCAGCACCTGCGTTTATTGCAGCCGGATATGTAACGGGTTGGGTTAGGCAAATTTGAATCGCATTGGCACACGATGAATTACCAACCTGCGCTCGAATGAAACTGCCAATAAAAATGAATAGAATTGTAAATACTTTTTTCATGCTTACGAATATTGAGTGCAATATAGTAATTGCGCATCAAATCAGAAGGCTAGAATTTCTTCATAGAGTTCTTTCACTGGTAAGCCCATTACATTGAAAAATGAACCATTTATTCTCTCAACTCCAACATAGCCAATCCACTCTTGAATACCATAAGCGCCTGCTTTGTCCAATGGCCGAAATGTTTCGGTGTAATAATGAATCTCCTCTTCATGCAATTGCCTGAATGTGACTTCGGTGATTACATAAAATGAAAAACTTTTCTTGGAGGATGTTAGACTTACAGCGGTGATTACTTCATGTGTTTTACCCGAAAGTTTATTAAGCATCCATCGCGCTTCCGTTAAATCGCTTGGTTTGTTCAGCACTTGATTATTCAACCAAACAATGGTATCGGCTGTTATGATGATCTGGTTTTCTTGAATGTTCTTTTTGGCTTCATCGGCTTTTAATCGTGATAGAAACAAGGGAATTGCTTCACGTTGGAGCTTCTCTGGAAAATGCTCTTCCACATCCAACTTCATGATTTCGAATGGAACTCCCAAATCGCTTAATAACTGCTGACGGCGGGGTGATGCAGAAGCCAAGATAAGTTGGGTGCCGGAAAGTTTCTTTAGTAATTGCATGATTAAAATGTACATCGAAATACAAACATCGAAATGATTCCTGTTACGATGAGAAGTTTACACACTGTTGAAGCATGTGAATAATGTTGCTTCTGATTGGCTCGGGCAACCATGATTATGATCAGTATTAAAGGAATAATCACTGCAACAAGCAAATACCAGAACAAACCTGAAAAATCAGAAGACCATAGCAATTTTTCAATTACTCCAATCAAAATCATCAAAAACACGGCTATGCTAATGCAGATAAATTTGGCTTGTGTTTCTCCCAAAACAATGGGCAAAGTATTAGCGCCATCGGCTTGATCACCTTCCAAGTCTTCGATATCTTTAATTATCTCCCGAACAAGGTTACTCAAAAATGCAAAAACCGCATAGCCAATAACTAGAAATGCTCCTTTACTTAAAAGCGCCGAACCCATTCCGTCAACATATTTGTTAAGAATTTGCAAATTGATCATGGAGCCAGAAGCAAATTCAAATAATCCAGCTGTAATTGGCACCAATGCTACTAAAAGGGAGATTAATATATTGCCCGATAAGAGCTGTTTTTTGAGGTTTGTGGAATAAAACCACAGAGCAATGATGCTAAATAAATGGATGCTTGATAATTTCCAGTTTCCAACTTTCAGTGATAAATAAACCCCAATCAATAAGCCAATAAAACTCAGACTTATATGTAAAATCATGGCAACGCGACGCTTTACTATGCGGCCCACAATGACATATTCGGGTTTGTTTATTCTATCAATTTTGGTGTCGAAATAATCGTTAATGATGTAACCCGCAGCCGCAATACTGATTATTGAAAAATTCAATAATGCAAAATCGAAACCGCTCATGTGCAAGGAAAGTCCGCTTACCAGAAAACCACGATTTAGCATTTCAGAAATAGCATGTTGCCAAATCGGTTCCATAATTCCATAGCGAACGCCATACATTGTTGATGCAATGATGATGAGATTGGGAAACCGAATAAGTCGGAGGAAATCAATCATAAAATTATAATGCTGAGAGAGTATTTATTTTGTGAAGTTAAATGTAGGATTTGTAAATCGAGGTATTTTTTAATTATTTCTATGTTAATTTTTATTCTTTTCCGCAAGTTGATTACTAAACAAAGTATAGACTTCTTTTAATTGAGGAAATTGAGTTAGCATCTCAATATGCGCATGGATTGTTGTCCAATCGTTGCGACTAGCCGGTCCTGTTTGCAATTGAGTAGGCGATTGATTTTGCAAGTTCTGTGTGCTTTGGTTTATCAAAGGAAGTAGCAGATTAAAATCAAGTTTGTTTTGGATGCACCAGGATTCGGTTAAAACCATTAAATGATTGATGAAATTATTGGCAACCACCGCAGCTAAATGGAGTTTCTTCCGAGATTCTTCATCCAGAAAAACTGCAGGACCTTCCAATGCGTTGACTATTTCCATGAGCCAAACTTTCGCTGCATCGTTCGATACCTCCAAAATGAGTGGAACTTTTTTCCAATCAATGTGAACTGCACTTGAGAAACTTTGATTGGGCCAAATTACTGCTGCATTTTGAGCGTAAGGTGTTAAGCGGTTAATGGATTGTGTTCCTGAAAAATGAATCAAGAAAGGCGATTTCTCTTTCAATTTATTGGCAAGAATTTCAATAGCATTGTCGGAAACGCAGAAAAGAACTGCTGAATTTTCAGGAATTTCTTGGAGATTATTCAAGTGAATAAGCCCAAATTCATTTGCGATTGATGCGGCTTGTTCTGAATTTCTTCCCCAGATAAAAATTGGGTTTCCTTTAAAAATAGGGAGTTTTTTTGCCAGATGCCGGGATAATTTACCCGAACCTATCAAACAAATATGTTCCAGATTAAGCACCTTTATTTATTTGTTGTTTGATGCGAGTCCAAACAGCGATTCCGGTTCCAATAGCCATAAGTAAGGCACCAATCCATAAGATGTTAATACCTGGAAAGATGATGGCTTTCATAATAATAAAGTCGCCTGCCTTTGCTGCTTTTTCGCGAACCTGAACGTGGAAGGTTTCAGTTTCTGGCTCAATTTTCCAAAAACTAAATTGCAATCCCAAATCCAATAAAGCATCCTCAATGGCCAACGTTGTATTGCCACGAAGAACATACAATGGCATTAAAGTATCCGATTTACTATTTACGTTGATTACTTTCAATCGCGCTCCAACTGCAATATCACCCGTTTGCAACTTGTTCGATTGTGATAGAGGAACATCCTTTTCAATACCTGCTAAAATTACCAAACTATTGCTTGTGAAAATGGTATCACCAATATGCAAAGAATAATCAACTGCTTCTTTCCAACCATCATTCGCTTTTTCTTTCGGATCTTCAAGCTTGGCGTAGGTTACATGCGTAAAAATATCGCGATTTAGGTAATGCTTAGTAGCGGGTTCTGCCACATTGCCCATACGCGGATTAGTCTGAATAATCGGCGATAATTGAAAGGCTTTTTCGATTTTACCCGCCGCATCTTTTTTATAATAATCGACATTGTAATAAATGTTGATACCTGCAGTTGAGTCACCTCGATAACTTACTAGATATTCGCCCATCTTCACGGTATCGTTTCGAGCGAGTAGAATATTCTCCCGATTTGGGAAATCTTTACCTAAATCGAACGAGCTGTTATTTTGAGAGATGAATTCCTTTTTACCAGCCGAAATCAATGATCCAATGAGAATCAAACCAAAACCAACGTGAGCAATAGATGAACCTGCCTTGGGAAATTTTCCTTTCAAGATGCGAATGAAATAATCGAGGTTGGCACATGTTGCAAACAAGGAGGCAAAAAGCAACATCAACAAAAGCGGCTGTTCAATGTGCATGTACAATCCAATGGCAATTGTTAATGCACAAGCCAATCCAAACGACAAACTTATTTTCTTAATGAAATCGGCCATGTTGGTTTTTTGATATTTCAAGAATTGCCCAATGGCCATCAACAAAGCGATGATAATAGCAAACGGAATTTGCCAAGCGTTGTAATGTTGGATGGCGTCTTTCGGATTTGCCAATTTCGCATCGGCCAATTTCGCAAACAGCTCAACGCCAAAAATTCCATTTAACCAAGCAAAGAAATCGGCAAGGTTTCCTGAAATAAACTTATTGATAGCCGGTGTTGATGTTGAGAACGTGATTTGAAATGCTGAAATAAGTATGACTAGTGCAGCAATAAACATCCAAAATTCTCGGGAATTCAAATTCTCTTCTTCGGCTTGTTTCGGTAATGCTTTGGTAACTTGACGAATCATAATTCCAAGGGCTACAATAAGAAACACAGCAGTCACTAATTTCATGAAACCAAATCCAATACTAACAACTAATAAAGCAACACTTAAAGTTAGCCAAATGGTCCGAAATGTTCCGTGTTTTAGAGAAATCGCCGAAGGCAACCAAACAAAAAAGAACATATAAATGAGGAGTTGACCGCTCATACCCAAATCGGTAAACGCATGTACAGAGGTTTCTCCAAGAATTCCACTTCGTGTTAAGAAAGTAGAGTAGAGGATAAGGATGAAGGTGATGAAAATAAGAAAGATGGCAGTCATAACCGATTGCCCATTTTTATTTTTGTTGATGAGCATGACGTGTGCTCCGGCAACGAGTGTTAACCAAGGAACGAGGGATGCATTTTCGACAGGATCCCAAGCCCAGAAACCACCAAAGCTGAGCGCTTCATACGCCCAAGCGCCACCCATTAAAATTCCGGTTCCTAAAATACTGATTCCGAAGAATGCCCAAGCCAAAGCCGGTGTAATCCATTCGCGGTATTGTTTGCGCCAGATTCCTGCAATTGCAAATGCGAAAGGGAAGAGTGTTGCTGAAAATCCAAGAAATAGAGTAGGAGGATGGATGGTCATCCAATAATTCTGTAGTAATGGATTCAAACCACGTCCATCGAGTTTAGTTAAGTAATCGGCTTTTTGTACGAAGGGAAAATCTTTAAATTCGGGATGCTCACGAAGTAATAAAAATGGATTGCTTCCAATATGTACATCGCCAACATAAACACCCAACAACATCGAAGCAAGAAAAACCTGCACTAAGGCCACAATGGTCATCGTGCTGAATTCCCAGTCGCGGCTTGTCCGCATAAGAATATTTCCAAGAACCATATTCCAGAAAGTCCACAAAAGGAAACTTCCTTCTTGACCTTCCCAAAAGCATGATAAAATATACTTCATCTGCATGGCTTTGTTGCTGTGTTGCCATACATAATGAAATTCGAAATAATGGTTAAAGAGGATGAAGAAGAGAACGCCGATAATTCCAAATACGCCAAGCGAATGCAAATGAAATCCTAATCGACCCAACTTTTTCCAAGATGAAGCTTCTTCGGGTTTTGTTTGGGCAAACCAAAATGAAACAGCCGATAATATTGCTGCTGCAAAAGAAAGTGCTATAAATAGGTGCCCAATTGTGCCCCAAATGGCGTGTTCTCCAATGTATTGAATATCCATGTTCGTTTATTTCGCAATTAAAGCGAAGTTGTTTGCTGGGATCCAGCTTTAAATTCTTTTTCCTCCAAGTCTTTTGCGCCGTTGTTGTATTTACTCGGACACTTCATTAAAATTTTATCGGCATTGAAGGTATTTCCATTCATTTTTCCCGTAATGACAATTTGCTCTGAACGTTCAAAGTCTTGGGGTTTCGACCCATTAAACAACACTTTGCACTCGGTTGAATCGCGGTCTTTCAAATAAAAACCAAACAAATTGGCATTCTGCTCAGGATTGTATTCAAGGGGTTTGGTTTTATTCAATCTTCCTACAACATGAAATTCCTGATTAGGCGATTCCATAGCTTCATTGAACGATGCATACGTGCTCGAATCGGCAAACGTACTTAATATCATTCCTATCGCTAAGGCAATGACTACAATGCCAATGATGTGAATCTTTTTCATGCTTTTTCTGAGTTAGATTGTTCCTTTTCGAGACGACTAATTTTACGATCGAGACGAATCAGATACATGACAATTCCTGCAAAAACGATCGAAAGGATGGTAACAACCACGTAGATTTTTCCTTCGGAACGAAATGTATCGGCCATGTCTATGGTTTCTCCAGCAAGTAAAGTAGTTGACAAACAGATAAAAATCAGGTTTAACAAAATTTTATTGAACATTGTTTATGGTTTTTCTTTGTTTGATGAAAATTGAGAACGAAGTTGATTGTATCGAAGAATTGACGAACGAATGGCAATGTTTGCTAACCATAGGCCAATCATAATCCAACCAATTACAGCAGGGTAAAACACCAAGCGCATGTTTTTATCTAGATCGTACGAACTAAAAGCGGGATTTCCACCATTTCCTGGATGAAGCGAATCCACTTTATTCATTCGAGGATAAACCACCAAGAAAACGAGAAGAAGTACAAACGCAAATATGTTATAAACAGCTGCAACACGGGCACGTTTCTGTTCTTCATCCATCGAATTTCTCAGAATGATATAGGCGAAATAGATGAGCAATGAAATAGCAGCACCATTGAGTTTGGGATCGTTTACCCACCAAGCTCCCCAAGTAAAATGTGCCCAAACACTTCCTGTAACTATGCCCAACATTCCCAATAAAATTCCAACGTATGCGTATTGTTCCGCTTTGATGTCCTGACGATAATCACTTTTACTTAAATACTTGATGCTCGAAACTAAGGATGCACCCAAAATGAAAATCATGGCAAACCACATGGTAACGTGGAAATAGAGATTTCGGATGGTTTCATGCAAAATGGGCAGGCGAGGAACTTCACCCAAAAAACCCATGATGATTGAATAAAGAACAAGAAACACTCCCGTTATTTTCCACCAATTACGCGAAAGAAAAGAAGTGTTTATGGATGATTTTGACATACGTAAATGATTCGAATGATGGCGCTAAATTAGTGAATAATGTACTTGATGTGTAAAGGAAAATCAGGGAATTATTAGACAGTTCTAAGCAGCGAAAAATTCCATGTTTCATCTCAGGATTTTTCTTTTTTCTGAGCACTCAACCATCGGGGTAAATTTCCCAAATCATGATGTATTTCGATGTTTGCAAAACCTGCTTCAGCCCAACACAATTCCACTTCTTTTGTCAATGCAGAATGACTTTCGGCAAACAAGAATCCTCCATCGTGTAAACGTTCATTTCCCCAACGCGCCAAATTTCGATAAAAAAGCATGGGGTCATTGTCTGGAACAAACAAGGCCATTTCAGGTTCTTGTTCAAATACATGTGGCGACATCGTTGCCCTATCAGCATAAGGAATATAAGGCGGATTGGAAATGATTACATCCAATTTGGGAATAGTGTCTGAGATTTCTGTTAGCAAGTCGGCTTGAATAAATTCGATGTCCAATTTTAAAAACTCGGAATTTTTTCGCGCAATATTCAAGGCATCTTCCGAAAGTTCCAAAGCCAAAATGCGCGCTTGGGGAAGGTAATTCTTCAGAGCCAATGCAATACAAGCACTTCCTGTGCATGCGTCCAAAATGACTGCTTCCTTATTCTCTATGCGTTCCAACAAACCCATTACGAGTTCTTCCGTTTCGGGACGAGGAATTAAAACACCCGGAGCCACCTGAATTTCCAAATCGCAAAACCAGGCATTGCCCACAATATATTGAACAGGTTCGTTCATCCGAAGGCGTTTTAAGAACTTCGAATACTTTAAAAGATCGCTCTGATTTACTCGCGTGTCGGGCTCAAGATGTATTTTCATCATCGACCAACCATTGATTTTTTGAACGGCCATCCGAAACATCGCACGTATTTCACTCGACTCGTATTGATTACTCAATCGCTCTTCGAAAGTCCGTTGAATGGAGGCCAAATTATTTTGCTGAATGAGCATGTGCAGTTTTAATTGAATGCAAATGACTGAAAGATGTTTAACAAATAAACATGCAAACATGCTTTTTTCTATTTTGCAGCATGGAAATCTTTATGAAACGCGCACTTGAGTTAGCTGCTCAAGGAATGGGAAATGTAGCACCGAATCCATTGGTGGGATGTGTTATTGTTTATGAAGATCGGATTATTGCTGAAGGTTTTCATCAGCGGTACGGTGGAGCTCATGCTGAAGTCAATGCCATCAATTCAGTTGACGATAAATCACTTTTACAAAAATCAACCCTATATGTTACGCTGGAACCTTGCAATCACCAAGGTTTGACACCTGCTTGCACCGAACTGATTATTACACATAAAATTCCCAAGGTTGTTATTGCAACTGTAGACCCTAATCCACTGGTATCAGGGAAAGGAATTGAGCGTTTGCGAGAAGCTGGAATTCAAGTTGAATTGGGTTTATTGGAGGAGGAAGCACGTTGGATGAATCGTCGTTTTAATACGTTTCATGAAAAGCAAAGACCTTATATTATTTTAAAATGGGCCGAAACGCAAGATAGCTTCATGGATATTTTGCGAGAGAACGGAGAAACAGGGAGTTTTGCCATCAGTGGGAAAGAATCCAAAGTCATGGTGCATCGCTGGCGAACTGAAGAAGCTGCGATTTTAGTTGGATCTCGCACCGTATTTATCGACAATCCGCAGCTTACTGCAAGACATTGGGAAGGAAAAGACCCTGTTCGTATAGTGATTGATGCCAATTTGAAAGTTCCTCGAACGCATCGTATTTTCGAAGATCGCGGAAGGACAATCGTCTTCAACCGCTTAGAAACGCGTCCCATTTTTAATATTGAGTACGTTCAATTGAACTTTGCCGAAGAGATTCTTCCCCGCATCATGGATTATTTACGTTACGAAAAACTCACATCCGTCATTGTAGAAGGTGGAGCCGCAACCTTAGGTCGGTTTTTAGAACTTGGATTATGGGATGAAATTCGCAGATTTAAAGCACCCATGAATTTGGAAGCTGGATTAAAAGCTCCAATCATTGAAGGCAAACCTAATGAAAATAAGCAAGTTGGGGAAGATATTTTGGAAGTGTATTATAACAGTAATATTTAATTAATAAGATATTTTTAATTTCGCAAGCTCAGTACAAAAAGAATAAAGAATCACTAATCGAATAAAAAATATGCAAGACGAGATAAGAAAACATTCAAAAAACGTAATTAATAAAATGCAAAACGATAAGCATTCAATTGCCGAAAAAATTAAAGAAATAAGTATTGAAATATTCATCATTGTTTTTGCGGTCTCATTTTCAATATGGCTTCACGGTTGGAGCGAACACAGACATCAACAGGAAGAAGTAAAAGAGTTTTTGTCAGATTTGAAAGATGATATTAAGAACGATATTTTGAGTATGGAAGCCATAAAAAAAAGTTATTCAAATACAGTTGAGTCATTTACTTATTTAATAAATCTCAGTGATTCTCAATATGATAGTTTGAGTTTAGGAAAAGACAGTGTTACATTCAATGAAAATTTAAAAGTTAAGATTCAATCTGTTCCATCTGGTTGGAGAAAAACTAACTGTGGAAATTATGAAGGTTTCAAATCGAGTGGTAAAATTGGGTTTATTGAAAATAAGAAATTAAAAAAATTGATACTTGAATACTATGAACAACTAAATCCGATGACTAGTATACAAGATGAATACTCAAGGAAAGAAGTCGAGAAGTTTGGTGATTTAATTTTTGGTATGGCTGGTCAAAAAGGACGTGAAATCATTTTCAACCCAAAGATTAAATTACATTTAAGTTTAATGATAATGATGTCCAATTCAAGTATCGAAAACTATGACGAAACAATTCTATCTGCCAAAACTATGATTGCGGAAATTGACAAAGATTTACATGAATAATACTCTGCTAAATAGGATAGTTTCCAAAGTAATCTCCTTGCAAAAGTTTCAATTATAGAACTGCATTTATTGATATCTTGCAAGCATTGATTTGGGAGTTAAAAATAGTGTGAAGCAAGAAATTGTCATAGTGTGGTTTAAAAGAGATTTGCGATTTACTGATCACGAACCACTTTACTATGCACAAAAGCAAAATTTACCGGTGTTGCTTTTGTATTGTTTTGAACCTTCTGTAATGAATTACGATGATAGCGATGTTCGACATTGGCGATTTGTTCATCAATCATTGGAGGAAATGCAATATAAACTTGCTGATTTAAATTCTCAGGTTTATATTTTTCATGATGAAGTTAAAACGGTATTCGAAAAACTTTCTGAACAGTATCACATCCAAAAAATCTTCTCGCATCAGGAAACTGGAAATAAAGTAACGTACGATAGAGATCTTCTGATTCAACAATTTTGCTTGGAAAACAGCATCGACTGGGAAGAATATCAGCAGAATGGTGTGGTGCGAAAATTAAAATCACGACAAGTTTGGGATCAACTATGGAAACAAAAAATGCAGGAATCACCCAAATTTGTTGATGAAGTAGATTGGAATTTTTTAAAACTGGATGAGGAGTTTTATAACCTCAATAAAGGTCCCGAGCTGAATGTTGAAATTACCACAAATAATAAAGTGTTCCAGCCAGGCGGTGAATCCAATGCGTGGAAATATTTACAAAGTTTCTTAAAAGAACGCTACGTTAACTATTCCAAACATATATCGAAGCCTCAATTGAGTCGCAGAGGGTGTAGTCGAATTTCGCCCTATTTGAGTTACGGAAATATTAGCATGCGGATGGTTTACCAATATACCATGCAGCATTATTCGGATGCGACTAATAAAAGAGCGCTTTCCAATTTTGTTTCGCGTTTGCATTGGCACTGTCACTTCATTCAAAAATTTGAAGATGAGTGTAGTATGGAATTTGAAAATGTGAACAGTGCTTATAATGCAGTTATAAAACCTAAAAATGATGCATATATTTTGGCCTGGCAATCTGGAAAAACAGGAGTTCCTATTGTTGATGCGTGTATGCGTTGTTTGGTAGCAACTGGTTACATAAATTTCAGAATGCGCGCCATGGTGGTTTCATTTTTTGTTTTTAATCTTTGGCAAGATTGGCGAGAATTGCATTTTTTAGCCAGACAGTTTTTGGATTACGAACCTGGAATTCATTATCCTCAGTTGCAAATGCAATCGGGTGTCACCGGAATCAATACAATTCGAATTTACAATCCAATAAAAAACTCACAAGAGCATGATGAAGATGGCATCTTTATCAAAACATGGATTCCAGAATTAAAAGATGTTCCGGCTGAATTAATTCACGAACCTTGGAAATTGAGTGTGATGGAACAAAATCTATATCAGGTTGTTATTGGTGTAGATTATCCATTTCCAATTGTTGATACTGAGGCTTCTCGTAAAGCTGCAAGCGATGTTATTTGGGGCTTTCGGAAAACAGACGCAGTGAAAAAAGAAGGCCAAAGAATTCTAAAGAAACATGTAAACAGTTCATCAACATTTAGGTCAAAAAGTAGTAATAAAAAAATTGTGAAAAAAGATATTTAATATCAGATTTATTTGATATTTTTTGCATGTTTCATTGAATTTTCCCCAAATACAAAGTGTGTTTGGTTATGAATAAAAGATTGTATTTCAAACCTCATTTAATTAAAAATACATTATGCGTGTTGGCATTTTATTCCCTCATCAACTATTTGAAGAAACATTTTTTATCTCAAAATGCGATACTATTTATCTGGTCGAAGAATATTTATTTTTCAAACAATATAACTTTCATAAACAGAAAATTGCTTTTCACAGAGCAAGTATGAAATTTTATGAGAGCTATCTTTTATCTAAAAATATTCAAGTAGTTTATGTTGATTCACATAGAGAGATAAGCGACATTCGAGAGCTTATTCGGCATTTGAATTCAATCGGAATAGAGGAATTGGAATATATCGACACAACTGACTATTTGTTGCAACGCAGATTAAAAAAGGCTTGTATCAATTATTCAATTCGGTTAAATAAAAATCAATCCGCCTTATTTTTAAATACTCCCGATGAAATTGATTCCTATTTTTCGGAGAGAAAACGCATGTTCCAGACTGATTTTTACAAAAATCAACGGCTCAGTAGAAATATATTATTGGAGGATTCCAAAAAACCAATTGGAGGCAAATGGACGTTTGATGATGAAAATCGTTTGAAATACCCCAAAGGCAAGACTCCTCCGAAAGTAGATGCTATTTCAGTGAATGATTTTTACAAAGAAGCCATCGAATACACGCAAAAACATTTTCTAGATAATTATGGTAAATTAAATAGTGAGTATTGTTATCCAACGACTTTTGAAGAAAGTAAAACATGGTTAAAAGTTTTTTTAGAAACCCGATTCTCAGAGTTTGGTGCTTATGAAGATGCCATCGTTTCAAACCAAACCTTTTTGCATCATAGCATTTTAACACCGATGCTAAATGTTGGACTTCTCACCCCTCAATTTATTATTGATGAGACATTGCAGTATGCATCTAACAATGAAATACCGTTAAATTCATTAGAAGGTTTTATCCGACAAATTGTAGGTTGGAGAGAATTCATAAGAGCTGTTTATCAACTCAAAGGCAATGAAGAACGAACAAAAAATTACTGGAAGTTTAAACGGAAAATTCCTGCATCTTTTTGGAATGGAACTACCGGAATTGAACCCATAGATAGTACAATAAAAAAAGTTCTTGAATGTGGTTATTGTCACCACATAGAACGATTGATGGTTATTGGAAATTTTATGCTTCTCTGCGAATTCGACCCCGATGAAGTTTATCGTTGGTTCATGGAATTGTTTATTGATGCGTACGATTGGGTGATGGTTCCCAATGTTTATGGCATGAGTCAGTTTGCTGATGGGGGAATAATGTCAACAAAGCCATACATCAGTGGGAGCAATTACTTAATGAAAATGAGTGATTATAAAAAAGGGGATTGGCAACAAGTATGGGATGGCTTATTCTGGAGATTTATGCATACTCACAGAGATTTTTTCTTGCAGAATCCAAGACTTGGCATGTTGGTGAGAACTTTTGATAAAATGGACTCGAAAAAACAAGAAATCCATCTTTCAAATGCATCTAACTATTTAAATCAATTAGATGCAAACTGACAATTGCCTCTATTACTTAGATAGAGGTAATGCCCCCAATGTCATATCTGGATGCCAGACACAGTTGAGCAGGTAAAAAATGCAGACAGAAGAAATCATAGGAGCGACAGTTACAAATATCTATTCAAAGGTTAATATGGAGGTTGGTGGTTTGGACACTGCAGAGTGCTTTGTAGAACTAGACAACAACATTATCATTGACATTCCTTTTGGTTTTAGTGAGCATATTAGAGTAAAGGATATAGATAAAGACGCTATAAGCCTTTTTTCTGACTTGTCGAACTATCCCGTTTATCATGTAAATAAGGACAACAAAACAATTGGAGAAATTGCCGATAATTATCAACGACAAAAGCAGACTATTTTCAATAGACTTCGTAAAGTTTTATTCGGACACGACACTGAGTTTAAGGATTATCAACCCTATAAAGTTGACTTTCGAGAAAACAAGCTAAAAAATATCAAGGACAGAAAAATAGTTGACTTTCTTTGGTATGCTGACGACAGCGAAAAAGGTTTTATATTATTAGACAACGGCTATTTAATAACGGAGACAATAGTTGCAAATCACGGGACTGGACTTGCTGGATTGCATTTATATGAGAGCATAAACGACTTGTCAAATGCTAAAGGTAATGACTACACTAAATTGACAGGCAATCAACGCATCAAGTAAAAGAGAATTTCGAAATGGCACATGCGTTAATGCGCGAATCAGTATGAATTATACCTCAAATCGTTGAGTGTTAATCTCTGAAACCAATCTAATTTGCAAATTATTTAGAATTAATATTTGAAAATACGAGCATGTTGATTGCCTGTTTTTCCATAAACTAGAATGGTGTAAAGGCCATTCGAAACTCCACTGAAATCGATCATTCCTGGAAGAAAATTAACTTCTACATTGCGGCCCGAAGCATCGTAAACACGAACATCTTCCGCATTTGCGTAGTTGAAATATACCAAACCATTACTCGGATTCGGATATGCAATTAAATGAGAATTATGCGCTAATGGAATTCCTGTTGTATTGGTAATCAAATTGTATTTCAAAAGAAAACCATCTAGTCCACTTCCAGCGCGCTGAATTGTAGAGTCCAATTCAGGGTAAAGCGGTAATAGCGTATTGCTAAATTGACCCGATTGATAAACATACGTTCCACGCGAAAGAATATCACTGCCTAGCTGATCTCCATTTCCTCCTTGTTCGAAGTATTGCATCAACGTGAAATCATTCATATACCGCAACATAAATGAATTGGTTGAATCGCCGGAACTAATAGAATAGGTTAGGGCAGTAGGTTCAATATCAACATCGCCTTTGTAATATCCGTTTACAAGAAAGGAATTGTCTGGACCTTTGACAATACGATTAATTGTAGATGTTAGTGTTTGACTTCCTTGCAACAAACCTGCATTTGAAAGTACTCCATTCGCGGTATACTTTACTAAAAATGGAGCGGCATTACTTCCTGTTTTCGTAAGTGTATTAATTGCAAAACCGGGATCGACATCCATGCTAGAACTGTTCATGCTGCCTGCCAAAACAATTCCGCCATCGTCGCCTACAACTATTGAATTTCCAATATCTAGTGAAGTTCCTCCAATGGTAAATCCCCAAGAAAGTGTTCCGTCATTTTGAGAATAACGAATCAGAAATGCATCCGAAATAGCTGTTAAATTATACGTGCCAGCTCCAGGAAGAATGTCGGCCGTTCCACCAAGCATTCCAGTAGAATAAACAAAACCATCGCTTCCTAAAGCAATATCGGATATAAAATCAATGGCCGGAGTTTGAGAACCAATTACGTTCATCCAAATAAGCTGCAGATCTCCATAATATCGTCCCACAAAACAATCGCCGGAATTTTGGAAAGAGGTTTGGGGATATGTACCGCCACCAAAATCAAAATCTACAGCTTGAGAAAATTGTCCACCAATGAAAACGTCATTATACTGATCAATTCGAATGGAACGAATATCTATTGAACCTCCACTTGTTAAATCGCGGTATTCCATAAGAGCGCCCGTTTCTCCATTGTAACGAGCCAGAAATCCTTCAAGCGCATTGCTCGGATTGGAACTTGTACTTTGAACAGAATCGCTTGGATCGAAATCGAAGGTTCCTTGAAAACGTCCCGACATCAAAATATTTCCACCGGTATCGGTAGCGATTGCAGAAACTTGATCGTTGTTCGCACTACCAATTCCAATTTGCCAAAGCAATGTACCGTCAGAAGCGTATTTGGATAAATAAATATCTTGGAAGCCATAGCTCGGAAGTGAACCTAATGGAGCTGTGTAAACTCCCGAGGCAAAAACATTTCCGGTTGAGTCGAGTGCTATACGTTGACAATTATCAGCAGATGCCCCGCCAATTGCTTTTCCCCATTCAAATTGTTGGGCGTGTAAAGAAATGGTTGTGAGCAGTAATAGAAGAGAGATTTTAAAAATATTCATCAAGTAGGCTGTAGATTCAAATGCGAAAATTAGCAATGAAAAATGAGTATTTATATTGTTAAAGATAAAGAAATAAAGACGAGATGTTAATAAGTTTGAAATGAGCGTTTAATTTGGGGATAGATGAGCAGTTAAATCCCTCAGTTGTTTTTTACGTTTTCATTGTTATAATACTGTTTGTACCTGATTGTTTTTATGAATTAAACATCGCGCTTCTTTACTTAGATTTGCAACTCGAAAAATCAAGATGAATATAGTAGAAGAACTTCGTTGGAGAGGATTGCTCCACGACATTATGCCCGGAACAGAGGACTTACTTAGCAAAGAACAAGTAAGTGCCTATATCGGATTCGATCCAACTGCCGAATCTTTGCACATTGGATCCTTGGTTCAAATTATACTGTTAATGCATTTGCAGCGCCATGGACATTTACCTATTGCCTTGGTTGGCGGAGCAACTGGTATGATTGGAGATCCATCTTTCAAAGCGGAAGAACGCAAAATGCTCAACGAAGAAACCCTTGCAAAAAATGTGGCAGGAATTGAAGCGCAACTTCGCCGTTTTTTGGATTTCGAAAAAGGAGCAACACTTGTAAATAATTACGATTGGTTTAAGGATTTCAGCTTGCTTGGATTTATGCGCGAAGTGGGAAAGCACATTTCGGTAAATTACATGATGGCCAAAGATTCGGTGAAAAAGCGTCTCGAAACAGGGATTTCCTTTACCGAATTCAGTTATCAATTGATTCAGGGCTACGATTTTTACTGGCTTTGGAAAAATAAAAACGTGAAATTGCAAATTGGCGGTTCCGATCAATGGGGGAATATTGTCACGGGAACAGAGTTGATTCGTCGCATGAGTGGGGGAGAAGCATTCGCTTTAACGGTGCCGCTCGTGACTAAAGCCGATGGAAGTAAATTTGGAAAAACCGAACAAGGCAATGTTTGGTTAGACGCTCGACTTACAAGTCCATACGCTTTTTACCAGTTCTGGCTCAATGCTTCCGATGAGGATGCCGAAAAATACATTCGCATTTTCACGTTCTTGAATCAGGATGAATGTGAATCTCTCATCACCCAACAACGCGAACAACCTCATTTGAGGATTTTACAAAAACGATTGGGACAGGAAGTAACGGAATTGGTCCATGGAAAATCGGAATATGAAGCAGCGATTGGTGCCACCGAAATTCTATTTGGAAATGGAACCTCTGAACAACTGGCTTCAATGTCGGAAACTCTTTTGTTGCAAGTGTTTGAAGGAGTTCCTCAATTTACTATTTCGCGTTCAGATATTGAAGCAGGCATTCCAATAATCGAATTACTTGCAAGCAACACGCAGATCATGCCATCCAAAGGTGAAGCGCGTAAAATGATCGAACAAAATGCAATATCTATCAATAAATCAAAGTTTGCAGATTCTGCCGGTATCGTTAAACTTGATTCATTAATTCGGGATAAATATCTGCTTGTGCAAAAAGGCAAAAAGAATTATTATTTAGTGATATTTTCCTGATATGCGCATCATCGATAGTATTCCACATCCGCAATTGCGCATCAGTATTTTCAGTATGAATGATAAATACTTGGTGAAATTTGAAGCCGGCCCATACGAGCAAACATATAAGTTCGACCACGATGCAGTAGCTGGTTTGGAAGATTTAAAATCGAAGGTGGATGATGCTTTTTTGGAAAATATTGCATCTATTTTTAAGCAGATGCATACCAATAATGCTTGGAACTAATATGCGGAACTTTGTTTTAGTTTTCCCAAGTACCCCAAAATTTTGATTTGAACAAATCTCCCAATCCAGGTTTTTTCATCACTTGTTCAAATAAACAGTAGATTTGACCAACGATACATTGATTTCTAAAATTGAAATTTAATAATAGATTTTATTTTAAATTAACTATCATAAAACAGAAAATCACCAAATTCTTTCAAAATAATTAAAATGGTTAATATTCTTTTTTTGTCAACATTTATTGTTGCTGTCTCAGTAGTTTACGTTTGGATTTTTAGATTTGATAACGTTGTGACAGAATTCAAAAGTTTTGGGCTCAACGATTTGGTTCGAAATTTTGTAGGTGTTTCTAAAATTTCATTAGCAACATCCTTAATAATTAGTGTTTATTATTCACACAATACGCTCCTTATTATATCAGCTTCCCTCATGGCTTTGTTTATGTTTGGAGCACAAGCATTTCACTTTAGAATTCGTAACACCTTTGTAAAGCATCTGCCATCATTTCTTTTATTGGTTCTGTGTATTGTCATTATTGCAAACTCAATAAAATAAGGTGCTTTTAATCAATAAAATTTGTGTTCTAATATCGAGCATTTCTTTTTTCATATATGTGATAGCTTACTTTATCAATCCGCATATGAAAAATGAGTTTAAAAGGTTTGGTATTGAAAAGTTGGGCTTGTTAACAATAGTTCTCGAATTCCTTGGAGCACTCGGCTTATTGCTTGGCTTATATTTTAAAATCCTACTCTTAGTTTCTTCACTGGGTCTTTCTACACTGATGTTTTTTGGTCTTTTAACGCGAATAAAATCAAAAGATACTATTTGGGTATCTCTTCCAGCTTCCTTTTTCATGGTTCTGAATGCTTATATTTTTTGGGTGTCAATTGATTGATAAAGAAAATTAGGTAGTTCATTAAAATTTTACTGTTTACAAACTCAACAGATCAATAATTTTGAGGACAATATTTCAAATATCAAAAATATATTTGGTTGAAATCTTCATGGAATCTCATTTGCCAAGTTCCCTTGAATCATCTAAGTTTGGGGCATAGAAAAAAAGACGCATGAAATTACTTCAAGACAAAGTAGCCATTATCACAGGTGCAACACGCGGAATTGGGCGTGGAATCGCATTGAAATTTGCAGAACAAGGCGCAAACATCGCATTTACCTATTTATCGAGCGCCCAAAAAGCAGCCGAACTCGAAGCCGAACTTCAAGCATTTGGTATTAAAGCCAAAGGATATAACTCAGATGCAGCGGTTTATGCAGCAGCCGAAGAATTAGTAAACGCAGTTGTAGCCGAATTTGGAACATTACATATTGTTGTCAATAATGCCGGAATTACCAAAGATGGTTTGTTGATGCGCATGAGCGAAGAACAATGGGATGCTGTGATTCATACCAATTTGAAATCGGTTTTCAATTTGACCAAAGCAGCCATCAAACCTATGTTGAAAAACAAATACGGGTCGATTATCAATATGAGTTCGGTTGTTGGTGGAAGCGGAAATGCAGGACAAGCAAACTATGCTGCATCCAAAGCGGGTGTTGAGGGATTTACCAAATCGGTTGCGCAAGAATTGGGTTCTCGAAATATTCGCAGCAATGCAATTGCACCCGGATTCATTGAAACCGAAATGACAGCCGAGCTAAACGACGAGATCAAAAGCAAATGGATTGAAGGAATTCCGATGAAGCGCATTGGCACGCCAGAAGATGTAGCGAATGCGGTTGTTTTTCTAGCTTCCGATATGTCGGCTTATGTAAACGGGCAAGTATTAAACGTTTGCGGAGGAATGAGCACCTAGTTTTCAAACTCCACATTATTACATACGTTAATTAAAAGATTTTGAGTTTCGAATTCGTTTTCCAATATCCTGCTTGGTTCCTGCTTTTTTGCCTGGTCTTGGGATTTCTTTATGCCTGGATTCTTTATCGCATAGGAACCTCACTGAAGGAAGCAAAAGTCTGGATCAAACGATTGGTGTTCGGGCTTCGATTTATTTCGGTTGCTCTCATTGCTTTTTTACTGCTTTCGCCACTCATTAAATTGATATCGAGAAAAAGTGAAAAGCCAGTAATTCTCTTTATACAGGATAATTCAGGTTCTATTTCATTGGTAAAAGATTCGGCATTCTACCGCAAGCAATATCCCGAATTGATTGAAGAATTACGTTCCAAAATGGATGAGCAATTTGAATTCCGTTCTTATTGTTTTGATGATCGTTTAATTGATTCGTTTCGCTTAAATTATTCAGGAAAGGAAACTGACATTTCAGCGGCGATTAGCGAAATAAACACGCGCTATTTAAATCGTAATGTAGGTGCGGTGATTCTGGCAAGCGACGGGATTTTCAACAAAGGAACCAATCCATTATACGTTAATAACGAACTCAAGGCGCCTATTTATACCGTTGCACTTGGCGATACTGCAATTCAACGCGATTTGCTAATTAGTAAAATTAATCACAACCAATTAGCATACTTAAACAACATATTTCCGGTTGAAGTTGTTGTTAATGCCAACAAGCTTTCTGGAAAACCTTCGGTATTGAAAATTGAACGCGATGGTGTTGTTTTAGCAACGCAAGCCATTCAAATTTCAGGCGATTCATACGTTCAATCTTTTCCATTCCAACTCAAAGCAGATAAGTCGGGCGTACAGCGTTACAAAGTTTCTGTGAGTCCTGTTGCTTCTGAATATACGCTAGCAAACAATGTCCGAGATTTCTTCGTCGAAGTAATCGACAGCAGGCAAAAAGTGTTGGTTTTAGCCAATGCCCCGCATCCCGATATTGCGGCCATTCGTCAAAGTTTACAATCAAATGAAAATTATGAGGTTGAGGTAAAACTAGCTACTGAATTTGCCGGTTCACTCAAGCCATACAGTCTGGTTATTTTACACGAGCTCCCAAGTAAGACCAATTTGGCGCAACGCATTATTCAAGAACTTGATGATTCAAATATCCCCACTTGGTTTATCGCAGGAAACGAAACGTTAACCGGGTTACTTAATCCGGTTCAATCCTTGGTTCAATTTTCGGGTGGTAAAGGTTCAATGAATGAGGTCACTCCTCGGATGAACAAAGATTTCGCTTTGTATACCATTTCTGACGATTTACGCAAAGCCATCAATAATTTCGAGCCATTGCAAGTGCCATTTGCAACGTATCGAGCTCAAGCGTCAGCAGCCATCATGCTTCGTCAAAAGATTGGAACCGTGGAAACGGATTTTCCATTGATGTTATTCTCCTCCGATACCGATCGCAAGACAGCAATGTTGCTTGGAGAAGGTATTTGGCGCTGGCGTTTGCAAGATTTTCAAGAGCACGGAAATCACATATTGTTTGATGAGTTTATTTCCAAAACGGTGCAGTATTTAAGTGTCCGAAACGAGCGTAGGAATTTTAGAATTGTAACAAAAAATAGCTTTAATGAGAATGAGTCAATCACCTTTGAAGCAGAAGTTTACAATGCTTCATATGAACTCATAAATCAACCCGATGTTTTGCTTAATGTTTTTGATGATGCAAATCGAAAATATGCATTTAGCATGAACCGAACATCGACTTCCTATGCACTCAATGCAGGAATTATGCGTGCAGGAAATTACCGATACGAAGCTTCGGTGAATGTGGGAGGGATAAATTTCACTGCCAACGGTCGCTTTGTCGTGAAGCCCGTTTTGGCCGAACTTAATTCCATCACGGCCAATCATACGATGTTGCAAACGCTTGCAAGTCGCAATGGTGGTGAACTAATTTATCCCCGCGATTTATTGAAATTGATCGATGTTATAAAAGCGCGCGAAGATGTTAAACCGATGTCGCACAGTGAAGTAAATCTCAAGGAACTAATTCAATTGCCATGGATCTTCTTCATGCTCTTGTTGTTTTTGGGAGCTGAGTGGTTTATTAGACGAAGAAATGGTTCGTATTAAAGTCGCGAATAAAACTTTCTAACTTCAATCGGAAATGGAATGCCGTTCACGTGTTTTTTATTTCCATTTTTGAAGTACTCCAATGTTGCTTGAATGCTAGCGTTTCCGCGATAACTTTCTGGGATATTAAATTGCATCGAACAGTACACCGTGTCTTTCAATGGAAATTCGATCCATACAGCCTTTGCATCATTGCCTGTTTGTGAATACAATGCTGTTTCTGCAACCGGATTCAACAATGTCCAACCTTCGGGTAAATGAGCAATAAGTCGCGCCGGACCTTTTACATCATTTCGAACGATTTGAATATTGATTGACGTACTAAATCCAAATCGTGCTTGAGAGGCACCATTGATCTTAATTTCGGGATTTTGCGCCCAAGCCGAACCTCCCAATAATAAGAAAAATGCTAGTTTACTGTTCATTAAACGCATAGTTCATGGCTTTATTGAGAAGTTCTTCGTTGATTGATTTGTCACCATCAAATAGCTTATTAGTTGCCTGTTGCAATTCTTTTAAGCTAATATAATTGTCATTATTACTATCAATTATTTTCAGTTCGCTTGGGAATTTATCTCCGCTGATTTCGGAACGGGTTCTCCATTCGGGATGTTCCTCCAAGAGTGCAATCCAGCGAATGTAGTTTTCTTTGGGAATGTATTTGCGAATAGGAAATGGGCGGGAATTGCGGTTGATTTTCCGTAAAACCTGCACAAAATAACTGCTCGAATCTCGATAATGTTCTTTTATCCATGCATCACTTTGAGCAATTCCTTGTTCATCAACCCAAGATCCAGTAGGAGTATCGTTTTGCTTGTCTTTAAAATCAGGAATTCCATCGGAATCCATATCCAACATACAGCCGTTTTTATCGATGCTCGCACCTTTAGGCGTTCCAAAGCATTTGTCTTTCGAATCAACAATTCCATCGGCATCTTCGTCTTCATTCATCAAAGCCCGCAAATCGACATCCTTGTAATTTATGAGTGAAGTTGGGGCGATTAGTTTGGGTTGTTTTACCTTTTTAAACAAGGCATACGTCACTTTCATATTGATTTGCTGGATATTATCCCAACGTGCATTGCTCGTATTTGCTTCGATATTGTCGGACTGTAATAGTAAATTTTTCCAACAAACTTCGATGGATGTTCTAGGAGAAATACTTGCTGAAATACCTAATTCTATTGGAAATAAAATGCTTTTTTGATTCAAAGCTAAGGGTGATTCATAGGTATAATCACGTTTTAAAAGTGGTGCTTGAGTATCATTTCCTTCTACTTCTGAAACAGCATGTATTGTTCCGTCGCTCCAGTATTGGTAAGCAATTCCGTTTTGATCCAATAAATCGGTTTGGGTATTCGATCTTAAGGTTGAAATCCCAATCATTGCATACGGATTAAAGCGTTTTCCTTCGTTTGAATTAAAAAGTGATCGACCTGCAAGGATGCCCGCTTGTTTCATCGAACATTGGAAATTATTCCGTGATAAATTTGCTTGCTCGTTCCAAGTTAATAAACCAGATGAAGCAAATAATGAAGCTCTCCAATAAGAATAGTGAAGGTTAAATGCGACTCCAATTGTGGAATTGCTTGCGTTAAAGCGGCTTTCGGCTTCATCGCCTTTAAATCGTAAAAATCCATATTCAGCAGAAATAGATGTTCGTAAAATGGGGGCATTTTTCTGAACAGGCTCTTGTGCAAGCATAATTTCTCTGCTCAAACAAAGCAAAGCAAATAAGAATAAACAAAGGATTTTATTGGCGAACATCTTTGGCGTAAAATTGCAGAAAATTCTGTACTTGCAAACCAATATTATTAACAGAATGAATCAGCCAATTTTATTGATCGATAATTTCGATTCTTTCACTTACAATTTGGTTCATTTGCTTGAAGAAATTCATGGTGAAAGGCCTCGAACCATGCGTGTTGATGCCATTAAAGATTCCGATATTTTAGAATCTGCGGCTGTGGTTATTTCTCCTGGCCCAGGCTTGCCCGAAGAAATGGGAGAACTCATGCATTGGGTTGATTTGGCTATTAAAAACAAACCCACATTGGGTGTTTGCCTCGGACATCAAGCAATTACGATGGCATTGGGAGGTACGCTTCAGCAACTAAATGAGGTGTATCATGGAGTTGCTCGCAAAGGTATTATTATGTCAAAAATGCCCATGTACGAAGGTGTTTCGAATGAATTTGATGCCGGCAGTTATCATTCATGGACCGCGAACACAGCTACATTTCCCGATGAATTAAACATCACGGCTCAAGATTCCCGAGGAGAAATACTCTCATTTATTCATTCCAATAAACCCGTTTGGGGAGTTCAATTCCATCCCGAATCAATTCTAACTCCTGACGGTAAACAAATCGTTCAGAATTGGTTTCGACATTGGCAAAAGCAATGATGTTAATAACATTGTATGTTGGTAAATGCCTAAAGTTTTGAATGGCAAATCGTTTAAAGTTGAAAACAACCTCTTATTTTCGTGATTAATAAATCAACAATGCTCGAATGAAATACGCTCCTTTTCAACGCATTTTCCGCTTCTTATTTGTTCTTAGTATTCTCAGTATTTCGGTTCATTTGAACGGACAAATAAGCAATGTTGAATTTAAGTCAAAGAATTTCCCAGCGAAGGAAGCGGAATTTAAAAAAGCGGATGACGCATTAAAGAAAGGCGATTATTATTTCCTTCGAGGTCCTGTTTACTTTCAACAAGCCCTCGAAAATTATCTTATTGCTCAAGATTTCAACCCAGACAACGCCGATTTAAATCACCAAATAGGATTGTGTTACCTCAATTTGCAAGTCGATCGCTTAAAATCACTTCCTTATTTGGAAAGAGCACGTATGCTGAATGTCGATTTGGGTATCGATTTTTTATTTTCTCTCGGGAACGCGTATCAATACAATTTGGAATTTAACAAAGCCATTCGGGTTTATGAAACCTATATTGATGCTTTAAAAGCGAATTCGGATGATAAGAAAATTGCCAAAGCAGAAAAATCCATCGTTGAATGTAAATCGGGAATAGAACTTTTGAAAAAACCGGTTCCAGTGCGCATCGACAATCTTGGTCCAGGTGTGAATAGCAAATTCCCCGATTATGCGCCAGTGTTTTCTGAAGATGAAAGCAAACTTATATTCACATCACGCCGAGAAAATACAACCGGAGGAATGGTAGATGCGGAAGATTCTTTGTTTTATGAAGACATTTACATCACATACAAAATTGATAGCGATTGGGCACCTGCCAAAAATATTGGAAAGCCCATCAATGAAGACGACCACGATGCCAGTATAAACCTTTCAGCAGATGGTAAAAAACTACTCATTTACCGAACGAGCAACGGTGGCGATATTTTCGAATCAACCTTAACCGGAATTACGTGGTCAATTCCAATCCCATTAAAGGAAATTAACACACGCGGGTATGAAAATCATGCAACCTATTCGCCTGATGGAAAGTACCTTTTCTTTATTTCGATCCGTAAAGATTCGAGTGGATTTGGTGGGAAAGATATTTACATAGCCGATTTGGATGGACAAGGAAATGCCTTCAATATCCGAAATGCTGGAAATATAATTAATTCGGCATACGATGAAGATGGTGTTTATTTTCATCCCGATGGAAAAACCGTTTATTTTTCCTCCAAAGGATTCAATTCGATGGGTGGTTTTGATGTATTTAAATCAACCTGGGAAAACGATCGTTTCAGTGCTCCGGTAAATATGGGTTACCCAATTAATTCGCCTGAAGATGATGTATTTTTTATCATCACAAAAAATGGGAAAAGTGCCTATTTCTCTTCATACCGAGAAGAAGGATATGGTGACAAAGACATTTATGTAATGAATTTTTTAGAGGAAGCGGAATTGTTAAGCTCTTTGAAAATTAGCATTCGCGATACAAGCACTCAAAAACCAGTTCTTGC
>Ga0304730_1000052_pt1 | contig 138262 bp, 91 predicted proteins | sample M_130628_MF_Meta_FD_190474 | JGI IMG/M metagenome (GOLD analysis project Ga0304730, IMG submission 190474) | Freshwater microbial communities from Lake Montjoie, Canada to study carbon cycling - M_130628_MF_MetaG (v2) (version 2) | ecosystem: Environmental > Aquatic > Freshwater > Lake | place... | reverse complement strand
TAATGCTTCTAATTTCGGAGTTGTTTTTTCTGCAATCAATAGCAACACAGGTAGTGCCAGAACAGCTGCTGTAGATTTTATACGAATCACAGTAACCTACACCATTCCAGGCGAATCTAATCTTAACTGGTATACCGTTTCTTCGGGTGGAAGTGTTATTTCAACTGGCTCAACATTAAATCCAGTTGGAGTTGCTAATTCAGGATTAGCTGATTCAAATACTCCTGGTACTACTTCTTATTATGTATCCTGCTCAACGGCTGCAGGTGCATGCCGAGCGCAAGCTAACTTCGAAATCAAAGAAGCACCTACTGCAACAATCGCTGCAGGTTCAGCAACAACTTTCTGTGAAGGTGGAAGTGTAGTGTTAACTTCAAGTGCTGGATCATCATACTTGTGGAGCAACGGTGCCACGACTTCTTCAATCACGGTTTCAACCTCAGGTTCATATATTGTAACTGTCACGAATGCGAATGATTGCTCGGCAACAAGCGCTGCAACTCAAGTTACTGTAAACCCAATCGTTACTCCAACGTTCACACAAGTAGCCGCGATTTGTTCAGGTGCATCTTTGAGTGCCCTTCCAACAACATCGAATAACAGCATTACAGGAACATGGTCGCCTTCTTTGAATAACACGGCTACCACAACGTATACTTTCGCGCCAACAGCTGGACAATGCGCTTTAACGGCTTCAATGACGATTACCGTTACTCCTGCAACTACCTATTACGCAGATGCAGACGGAGATGGATACGGAAACGCTTCATCTACCCAAGCGGCATGCAGCCAACCTACAGGTTATGTAACAAACAATACAGATTGCAATGACAACAGCAACGCTACAAATCCAGGTGCTTCTGAATTGTGTAACAACTCAGATGACAACTGTAACAGTCAAATAGATGAAGGAGCTTCAAATTCCGTTTCAACATTTATTACTGCATGTGCTACTTATACATGGTCTGTAAACAATACAACTTATACCACTTCTGGAAACTACACTTCAGGAGCAGGTTGCAACACGCAAGTTCTTCACCTTACAATTACAGCACCTGCCTTAACCTACTACGTAGACGCCGATCAGGATGGATTCGGAGCAGGAACAGGAAGTTTATTCTGCGCTAATCCTGGAGCTGGATATTCAACTGCGAATACCGACTGTAACGATGCAAACGTTTCAATTAGCCCAATGGCTGAAGAGTTATGTGATGGAATAGATAACGACTGTAATGCTTCAACGACAGACGGATTGGGAACTACGACCTATTTCAGAGATTTCGACGGAGATACTTTCGGAGATCCAAATTCTCCTGTTGTAAGCTGTCAAGCGCCTTCAGGTTATGTAGCAGACAATACCGATTGCGACGACAATAACGTAACTTATCATGTTATAAACACCTACTTTACAGACAGCGACAATGATGGTTATGGTGATGCTGAAGCTCCCGATGAAGCTTGCTTCATCACAAGCGGATTCTCTATTAACGCAAATGATTGCGATGATACGAACCCTGCAGTTAATCCGAACGCAACAGAGATTTGTAATCAAATTGATGACGATTGCGACGGTCTAATTAACGACGGATTAACATCTGTAGATTACCACTTCGATGGTGATGGCGATGGATACGGTTCAGGAGTGGCTGTATTATCATGTGCACCAATAACGAATTATGTTCAGAATAGTGCTGACTGCAACGACAGCGACGCTGCTATCAATCCGAACGCAACTGAAATCTGTGGAAACACTGTTGACGAAGACTGTAATGCTGGTGATTTAATTCCTTCATATTACACCTCTCGCCAGTCTGGTGCTTGGACAAGCGCGTCTACCTGGAACAAGTCATGCGATAACACGACCTATGATCTGGCTCTTTCTGCACCACAAGACAACTATGCAGGAATTGTAACCATAGCAGCGACACATACCGTGACGGTTGGAACCAACGACGCATACGTTGCATCTGCTGGAAACTTAAACATTAACGCTACTGGTTCATTAATCATAAACGGAAAAATGAGTTTGAGCCAAACCTTGGTAAACAACGGAACGCTTACTGTGAATAACGGTGCCTCATTCTTACAATCATCTCAAACAGGTGTAAACACAGGTAACGGAGCTTATGTAGTGAACTTGAATCTTACTGGGACTTCCGCAAATGGCACTGCCCCGAACGGACGCTACTGGTACCTTGGTTCTCCGATGAACAATACCAATGTTTACAACACGTTCTACAACACTGGCACGATGACGCGTGTTTGGAGTTATCTGTCAGCAACAAACGCATGGAGTCCTATTATTAACAGCTCTACCGGAGTAGGTGTGAATTCAGCAACAAACATGGCTGTTGGAATCGGTTACTTGTACCGCGCAGGTTCTGCGCAGTCTGTAACCTTCAACGGCACCTCTTCAACATTCAACAACAACGTTACGACACCACTTTCCTTCACTGGAGCAGGATACAAGTATGTGGCTAATCCATACACTTCACATTTAGATTGGAAACTACTTACTCGTACAGGTTTGAACGTGAGCTACTGGATTCGCAATGACATGAACACAAGTTACGAGAGCTATAACGCTACTTCAGGAATTAGCACGAGCAACGGGTCTGGACAAACCACACAGTTCATTCCTCCGATGCAAGGATTCTGGATCTACGCATACACAACGCCTTGCAGTTTGCGCATGGACAACGGAGATCGCGTTCATTCAAGCAACGTGCTTCACACTCCAGAGCACAACCAGGTTGTTCGCTTGAACTTGAACGACGGTAAGTCAGACGACCAAGCGGTTGTTTACGAAAACGAAAACGCAAGCAACGGCATTGAAGAATACGACACCGATAAGTTCATGGACGAAAACCACCACCAAGTTTATTTCTTGGAAGGAACGAAAGAAGTATCGTTAGATGGATTGAAAGATGCAACTGCCAAGCAAAAAGTTGATATGGGTATCCAGATCACTTCAGCAGGAACATACACCATCAACGCAGTTGAATTGGGTGTTGAAGAAGACGTGATGTTGGAAGACAAATTCACACACATCTTCCAAGACATGAAGCGCAACAGCACTTACAGCTTCACCAGCAAAGCAGGAAACTACAACAATCGTTTCGTTCTTCACTTCACGTTAACTCCATCAACTGAAACTGTATTAGAAACAGAAACAGTAGGAGTAACAGAAACAGAAACAGAGGGAGTGAGTGTTTACACAACCACTGGACAACAAGTGAAAGTTTGGGTAACGAATACCACTGACTTCCAAAACGCAACCGTAAAAGTTTACGACGCAGTTGGAAACATGGTTGAACGTAAGAACATGACATCAAGTGAACTTCTATTCGATCTAAACACAGCAACTGGGGTTTACCTTGTGGAAGTGACTGGCGATTCGAAGGTTTTCACAAAAAAGATTTTTATTTCGAAATAGGAACATAGTTAGGTTCTACGAAAGGTCCTGTGGAAGGTCTTTCAGAAGGTCCTGTGGAAGGTTTTTCAAAAGGTCGCTACGCGAAGCGTCCTTGCGAAGCACCTTCCGCAGGACCTTTGTTTTGACAACCTTGCTCGCGTTGAATATTTTGAACAAAATGAAACCTTTCAACAAAAAGGAGAGTAAAGGAGAGATAAATACATTTTGTTATGGAAATTCTCCCAATTTTAGAAATGACAAAGTCCATTGTAAATGGACACTCTGGAGTAGTTACTTTCGCGGCGATGATCGTCGTTCGGAACCCAGCAACTAACCTCAGTGAGGAATTCCAGAAATGGAAGCAGCCACTAACTTATGAAGAATCGAATGCGATAAAGGTTAGGCTCGACGAGTATTTAGATGTCCATCCGGAAATTATTCAGCGAGATGTTAAAATTCAGGAACTTGCCGATTTACTGGAAGTCCCGAAGTATAAATTATCGATCTTTTTTAGTCGCGATATGCTCATGCCATACAAGGACTGGTTGAACAAACGCAGACTCGATTTATTCCTCATACAACTGGAAGCTGGAGCGCTGAAACGCTACTCTATCATGGGATTGGCGACACGTTGCGGATTTCAAACCAAGTCGAATTTTTATTCCATCTTTAAGAAATTCTGCGGGTGTTCTCCGTTTGAGTATATTGAAAATGTTTAATTTTTAAGGTCTTTCAAAAGGTCTAACGAAGGTCTTTCAGAAGGTCTGCGAAGGTCATACTGAAGGTCTGCGAAGGTGCTTTGCAAGGACGCTTCGCGTAGCGACCTTCCGCAGGACCTTTCGTAGAACCTTGTAAATACACCTTTCGAAGAATCGATCCATAAGTTCAGTTTTGTTTAGGTTAAGAAAATCAGAGGCTTCGGCCTCTTTTTTTTGCATCGGTTTTTTTGAAGATTGTGATTATTTTGAATGGCTTTTCTAATTCGATTGATTTTTATCATATCTTGGTGTCACCTTAATTAAACATCACTGTAAATGAAAAGTAGTCTTAAACTTTTTGTAAGAACTTTAACTTTAACAGTTCTTTCCTTTTGTTTTTATTCTGCGCAAGCGCAAACGGTAATACAATCTGAAACTTTTGATTTAGCGTGGACCTCTCCTACTCCCACAGGTTGGACAAGCAATAGAGCAGCCACTAATGCAAATGCATGGCATCGAAATGATTTTTTAACCAATTGGACCTTCAATACCATAGGGAGTCCGGCCGGGACAGGTGCGACATCAACAACTTATTATGCTCGATTCCATTCTTATGGAATAACAAACGGAACCGCCTCTACTTTAATTTCTCCAACTTGGAATTTATCTGCTGAAGTCGCAAATATTGTTCAACTTAAATTTTATTACATCAACCCTACGGGTACAGATAATTTGGTTGTAGCCCTTTCTGCCAATGGAGGAACAACGTACACAAATGTTGGATCTACATTGACAACAGCAGGCGCATGGACATTACAAACTATAAGTGTTGCGGCGACTTATTTGACAGCGAATTTTAAAATTAGATTTACTGCAACTTCCGATTATGGAAATGATGATATTGGTGTGGATCAAGTTCAAATAGTATCTACTTCAACTGCGAATTGCTCAGGAACTCCTACTGGAGGAACTGCTACATCTGTCACCAGTGCCTGTTCAGGCGTGAACTTTACGGTTTCAAATACGGGTCAATCGACAGGTACAGGAATAACTTATATATGGCAATCAGGCCCCTCAAATACCGGCCCGTGGACCAATATTGGAACTGCAAGCGCAACCTACACAGCCTTGACAACCAATCAGACTACTGCGAAATATTATCGATTACTCACTACATGTACAAATAGCACTATTGCCACGGGATCAACTCCCGTTTTAGTGAACATGGGTGGAAACTGCACGTGTTTGCCCTACACGATTATTGTTCCTACATATACCGCCGATGAAGACATTGGAAACGTTACAGTCGGAGCATTAAGCAACACAACTACCTGCGCTCAAACAGGAACAGGGCCAGCTTCAAGTTTGAATTTGTTCAGTAATTACGCGGGTTCCGGTGTTACAGTTCCGAACTTGCAACAAGGATCTTCTACTAGTTTTAGTTTGACCTCGATTACTTGCGGAGGTAATTATGGAAATGGATTTCAAATTTATATTGATTGGAATCAGAACGGAAACTTCAACGATGTGGGAGAGCGAATGTATTCGATGGCTACTGCTGTTACGGGTCCGCATACAGAAACGGGAACTTTTACGGTACCTTTAACTGCGACGCTTGGATCTACACGTATGCGTGTGGTATGCGTGGAAACTACTTTCCCAGATGCAACCAATTATGCCTCTACGGGATATTTGTGGGGCGAAACAGAAGATTATTGTGTAAACATTACTGCGGCTTCTCCCTGTTCGGGAACCCCGACTTCAACCGCTGTTGCTTCTGTTGCAACGATGTGTGCTGGTAACACTTCTAATCTTTCTTTAACAGGGTTATTTGGAACAGGAATCTCTTACCAATGGCAAAGTGGCACGAGCGCAACAGGTCCATGGAGTAACATTACAGGAGCCACGGGTGGAACGTATACAACACCCACTCTATCTTCAACTTCTTACTTCCGTTGCAATGTGACTTGTTCAGGATCGGGAATAACCAACCCATCAAGCGTGGCTACAGTAACTGTTACCCCCGCGCCTGCAGGTGCAACGTTGTCGAATCCGTTATTTGCTGGAATCATTGATTGCACCGGATATTCAAACACCATGAGCAATGCTGCTGGCGCTTGCATTGGAAACGATTTAGCAGTTGGCCTAAATCAAGCCAGTGATGATATTTTCTATCTCTTCAATTTATCAAATGCAAATAACTTCAATGCCATTGTAAACATGTCGCATTGCGGAACAGCTTTAGACACATACATCCACTTGCTCAATAGCGGCGGAGCTTTAATATCAGAGAACGATGATAATGGAGTTTTGTGCACAGGAACTGCTTCGTCTTTACAAGCGACTTTAGCACCCGGATTTTATTACGTGGTGTCCGAAGGGTATGGTACCGTTTCAGGAAGTATAAATACGCAAATCCAAATTGCACCCATTACAGGTGCAGGATCTATAGCCGGATTAACAACGGTTTGTCTTCCTTCCACCAATACCTATACAGTTTCCGGATTAACGAATATTACGGGAGCAATATGGACGGTGCCTGCAGGCGCGACCATTGTAAGCGGACAAGGAACGACTTCAATTTCTGTTTCTTTTCCGAGTGGTGCAGCGAGCGGAAATATAACATGTGTTCCGTATAACGGACCTTGTTCAAGCGCGACATTGACGTTAGCAATTGCAACAAGCACTCCTGTGGGAGACCCTACAGTTTCTCCTGTAGGACAGTGGAATGTATATTCATACAACGCCGGTGACGCAACAGGTGGAAGCGGCGCGTGGACAAACAACTATGCGGGATATTATTCCATTTCGAATTTGAGTTTCGATACCCAACCTGGACAAACCAATTCAACAGCGCAGAGCTGGGTGAACACTGCTTCTCCTTCAAGCGCTGCGGGATACTTGGGTTGTGCTGTTCAAGCAGACAATCATTCTTACATCTTCAAACGTACCGGTGTTCCAACATGTGGAACCTATAGAATAGATGCGTTGAATCACGATGACATGGCCATCTTATATGTTAACGGCGCTGAAGTGTGGAGACACAGCGGATGTTGCGATGTTCACATAGGCGTTTGGACAGGGTACTTAGATGCGTCATCTGTTTTAGAATACCGCATTTCAGAGGGCGGTGGTGGATCGAATGCTGGATTAGCCTTCACACAAATTGCAACTACTGCTACTTTAACAGGAACCAATCCTCCATCTTGTTTGGTGAATGGAACCATAACTATTTCGAACGTAACCGGTGGTGCTTGTAACTTACTATCAACCGGATTTGGCTCGTTGCCTTCAAGCACTGCTGTGTCTGGATCTGCCGCTATTACTGGAGAGGAATGCGTAATTACAACAGCGGCAAACTCATTAACAGGAGCGTGGGGTTATACCCCGTTGATTCGTCCAAATGCTTTCGGATTAATCTACAATCAATTTATAGGAACGGGAACCGGTGCCGACGGAATGAGCTTCAGCTATGGTCCGTTTGCCTACAACACAGGTGGAGGTGAAACTGGATGGAATACAGGTTTAGTGGTTTCTTTCGATACCTACAACAATCCAACAGGAACAGTAAACAGCAGAATTTATTTATCGTACAACGGAGTTGAATTCGCATCAAATACACTGGGTGCATTCAACTTAAGAACGGGCACTTACATTCCAGTTTCAATCAATGTGAATCAAGCTGGACAACTGACTTTGGTGGTGAACGGTGTAACAATCTTCAACAACACTGCTGTCCCTGCTGCTTATTTAACAGCAAACAAATCGACGTGGAACTTCGCGTTCTCTGCGAGAACAGGCGGATTGAATGACGCCCACAAAGTGGACAATGTGAATTTGTATGCGGATAATTATTACGAATATTCAATTGATGGATCTAACTGGCAAACTTCAACCACTTTCTCAGCTCCTGTGGGAACTTACAACGTTCAAGCGCGTCCGATATGCGGAACGTCTTGCGCAACCACATTAGGTGCTGTTACACTTTCTTCTGCTACGTTAGATTGGGCGAATACCCAATACCCAGCTTCAGGTGAGATTTGTTACGGCGGGGCATTCGACGTTTACGGACAAGTTTACGAGCCAGGTGTAACACCCGGCGCTGGTGCGCAAGGTGCGGGCATTGCAGCGGAAGTTGGTGTATTTACTTTGAACACCAATCCTTCCACTTGGCCAACAACCGCTTGGTCTTCTGCTACATTCAACAGTGGGGGCGGTGGAGCGAATAACGACGAGTACATGGCCAACATTGGTTCGAGCTTAGCAGCAGGAACGTATTATTATGCTTTCCGATATTCATTGGGTGGGTGCGCTTATCAGTACGGTGGTTACAGCGCAAGTGGCGGAGGATTCTGGGATGGAACAACCTATTCAAGCGGACAGTTGATTGTTCGTCAAGTTGTGCCTGTCGTTACCGTAACAACTCCAATCGGTTGTAACGGTGGTACTGCAGATATCTCGGTAACCGGCGCTGGTGGAGTGGCTCCTTATGTTGGTGAAACGACTGCCACACTAGTTGCTGGCACATATACATACACCCTTACCGATGTAAATGGTTGTGTTGGAACAACATCATACACTGTTACAGAGCCAGCCCTTTTAGTGGCGAGCGTATCAGGAAATAATGTATTGTGTAACGGCGGCACCACTTCAGTAACTGTAACTGCTACGGGCGGAACGGCTCCTTATTCAGGTACCGGTGTATTCACCGTTAGCGCAGGAACATACTCTTACACGGTCACCGATGCAAACGGATGTACTTCGACGGCTTCAATTACTATTACAGAACCGACTACGTTAACGACAAGTTCCGTTGTAGGTACAGGCATTATTTGTAATGGTGGATCCACAACTGTTACTGTTTCTGCTAATGGAGGTAATGCACCCTATGTTGGTACAGGAACATTCACGGCTTTAGCCGGCAGTGCTTCTTATACTGTGACCGATGCGAACGGTTGTTCTTCAATTACAAGTATTACCATTTCTGAGCCTACGGCAATTGTTGTTAGTTACACTGCTACAAACATATCATGCACAGGAGGAAGTGCAGTTGTTACAATCTCTGCAACCGGAGGAACAGGCACCTTATTGGGTACCGGATCTTTTGTTGTTAATGCGGGAACGTATGTTTACACTGTAACCGATGCAAACGGTTGCGCCGAATCCATTGGTGTAGTTATTTCGGAACCTTCAATAATGAACGCAACTGCAAGCGCAACTAATATTTCTTGCTATGGCGGAGCTTCTACTGTAACAGTGGCTGCAACGGGTGGCACTGGCCCTTATACAGGAGCTGGAAACTTCACCGTATCTGCAGGCACGCACAATTACACTGTTACTGACGCTAACGGATGCACAGCATCTGCTTCTGTTACAATTACACAGCCTTCCCAATTGGTTGCCACATCCACATCCACACCAATTTTATGTAACGGCGGTACTTCAACCATCACAGTAGCTGCAACGGGCGGCACAACTTCATACGGTGGAATAGGAACTTTTACAGTTACTGCAGGCACTCATTCGTACGCAGTAGGTGACGCGAATGGATGTTCAGCAACAACAAGCATTACGGTTACTGAACCAACAGTCTTGACAGCAAGTTCAAGTTCAACCAGTATCTCTTGTAATGGAGGAACGGCGACAGTGACTGTAACTGGAAACGGTGGTACTGGTCCGTATACTGGAACCGGTAACTTCACGGTTAGTGCAGGAACATATTCTTACACGGTAACCGATGCTAACGGATGTACTGCAACGACTAGCATCACTGTCACGGAACCAACTTTGTTTACTGCTTCTATAACGTCAACACCGATTTTATGTAATGGAGGAACTTCAGTCATTACTGTTTCAGCTACCGGTGGAACTGGTACATATATTGGAACTGGAAACTACACAGTTACTGCTGGAACGCACGCATACACTGTATACGATGGGAATCTATCGAATATATTATGTATCACTTCGATTTCAACAACCATTACTGAACCTTCTGCGTTGACGGCTAGTTCATCTGCAACAAGTATTTCTTGTAATGGCGGAACTGCGACAGTGACTGTAACTGGAAATGGCGGGACTGGTCCCTATACTGGAACAGGCAACTTCACTGTGAGTGCAGGAACATATTCTTACACGGTAACCGATGCTAACGGATGTACTGCAACAACAAGCATCACTGTAACTGAGCCAACTTTGCTCACAGCAAGTTCAAGTTCAACAAGTATCTCATGTAATGGCGGAACTGCGACAGTTACTGTAACATCAGCAGGTGGTACTGGTCCGTATACTGGAACAGGCAACTTCACGGTAAGTGCAGGAACATATTCTTACACAGTTACCGATGCGAACGGATGTACTGCAACAACGAGCATCACTGTAACAGAGCCAACGCTTCTTACAGCGAGTTCATCATCAACAAGCATCTCTTGTAACGGAGGAACGGCTACTGTAACGGTAACTGGTAATGGCGGAACTGGTCCGTATATTGGAACAGGCAATTTCACGGTGAGTGCAGGAACTCACAACTATACAGTTACTGACGCCAACGGATGTACAGCAACAACAAGCATCACTGTAACTGAGCCAACTTTGCTTACAGCAGGTTCAACTTCAACCAGTATTTCTTGTACTGGCGGAACTGCGACAGTTACTGTAACATCAGCAGGTGGTACTGGTCCGTATACTGGAACAGGCAACTTCACGGTGAGTGCAGGAACTCACAACTATACAGTTACTGACGCTAACGGATGTACTGCAACAACAAGTATTACCGTTACTGAACCAACAGTCTTGACAGCAAGTTCAAGTTCAACAAGTATCTCTTGTAATGGCGGAACTGCCACAGTTACTGTAACATCAGCAGGTGGAACAGGTCCATATACCGGAACAGGATCATACAGTGTTGTGGCAGGAACATATTCGTACACAATCACGGATGCCAACGGTTGCTCTGCTTCGACAAGTATTACAGTAACGCAACCGACAGCATTAACCGCTTCTATTTCTTCGACACCAGTTTTATGTAACGGCGGTAATTCAATCATTACTGTGTCTGCTTCTGGCGGAACAGGACCTTACACAGGAACTGGAAACTACACAGTTACTGCTGGACCGCACTCATACACGGTAACCGATACAAACGGATGTACAACATCCACTTCAACAACCATTACAGAACCTTCTGCGTTGACGGCTAGTTCATCTGCAACAAATATTTCTTGTTATGGTGGAACTGCAGTTGTGACAGTAACAGCCACTGGAGGAACAACGCCTTACGCTGGAATCGGAACGTATACGGTATCTGCGGGAACGCATTCGTATACCGTAACAGATGTGAACGGATGTACTTCAAACACATCTATAAATGTGACCGAACCTGCTTTGGTAAACGCGCCAACAGGAGCGGCTTCTCAGACATTCTGTAGCACATTGAATGCAACCATAGCGAGTATTCAAGTAACAGGAACATCAGTGCAATGGTACGCTTCGAATACAGGTGGATCTGCTTTGGCAAGCACAACTCTGCTGGTAACAGGAACAACCTATTATGCAACACAAACCATTACAGGCTGCGAGTCTCCAAGTTATTTAGCGGTAACGGTTACAATACCTGTTGCTTCGACTTATTACGCAGATGCAGATGGTGATGGGTATGGAAACGCTGCTGTTTCTCAACTTGCATGCGTGCAACCGACAGGATATTTACTAAACAATACCGACTGTGACGATGCCGTTGCAACGACTTACCCTGGAGCTCCTGAATTATGCAACAGTGTAGATGATAATTGTAGTGGCTTTGTGGACGAAGGTTGTCCTTCAACCATTGCTGGTGAAGAACCTTTCAACTCATTGTCTGCACCGAGCGCTATGTACAGCTACTGCAACAGCTTTTACAGCACATTGGCTGGTGCCTTCCCGAGCACGTTGGCGCAAAGTACATGTGTGACTGGTGAAGATCGTTGGTACAATTTCACCACATTGTCTACGGGTGTTACCATCTTCATTGGAAGTAACGCAAATGATATCGTGATTGAACTTCAAGATGCGAACGGTAACCTAATTGACGTTGAAAACAGCGTTGTAGGTATAGGCACTGAAGTTCTGACTAGAACCGGTCTTACGGTTGGTGCAACTTATCGCGTAGGAGTGAGAAACTACAACAGCGCAGCGCAAGCGGGCGGACAGTTCTCGGGCTGTATTCGTCACCTTCGTGCTGGCGGATCAGACAGCGGAACAAGCGCTTCATGGCCAAGCACCATAGGTATGTGTAACGTCTTCAAAGCGGCATATTGCGGTGGAACGGGTGTTCAGTATAGATATACCTGGACAGGCTTAACAGGCATTGCAGCCGGACAGGTTTACACCAAGACACAGACGAGTGATTACTTAACCATCTCAAGTGTAACACCAATGCTACCAGCAGGATGCATGTACAATGTTTTGGTTACTGCGATATACACTATACCAAATGGTGCAGGCACTAACGAGGTATTCGAGATGCCAGCAGCAACTCCAACAACGATTACAATTTCAGCCAACCCATTGACTTCGTTGCGCACGAGCGACCAGTGTGCGTCGGGTCCACGATACAGAGGAGCCGTTGTTGCCTCGTTACCATGGGTATGCGGTGTAACGAATTGGAGATGGAGATTTACGGAAGTGAATCCATTGAACCTTCAAACAGTGGGCTTACCGATTGAGCAAAACCGCGGAGCGGCTTCAAACTATATCACATTAACGAACGTTACAGCCCTTCAATACGGAAAGACGTATGCAGTTCAGACTTCACCAATTTATACATACACGGGCACGAACTATCAGTGGGGACCAGTGACTTATATGTGTATTATTGGAAGTGCGGGAATGGTTGTAGATGCTTCGCAAGGTGCTTCGCAAGATTCGGAGAAAGATGTTGCACAAGGTGCTTCGCAAGACCTTCCGCAGGACCTTGCATCGCACCTTTCGGAGAATCTTGAATTAAACGTATTTCCGAATCCGTCAAATGGAGAAGGGTTGACGTTGAGTTTATCAGGAATACAATCAGATAATGTTCAAGTGAAAATATATGATGCCTTGGGAAGAAAGATTGAGAGCAAGCGTTATGTTGTTGATGGCACGTTGCAAACAACTTTGAATTTCAAGAATGAATTATCTAATGGACTATACATATTGGAAGTCACCAATGAAGATGTAAGGAGAAGTGTTCGATTCATGGTCGAGCAGTAATTGATTAGGTTTCGTTAGAATGGAAAAGCCAGCCTTCGGGTTGGCTTTTCTGCTTTGGGCAAAATGTAATTCGAAAATGAAATCGTTGAGATATAGATTCAATTACCTTTGAGGAATAACTTGAAGTGAAACAGATTGAGTGAAATGAAGAAAATTCAGCTAGTCCTTTTATTTTTTATTTGGGCATGTGTTATTCAAGCACAGGTCAGTGTTTCTGCAACAGCAGGAACAACGGGCCCTTCAGCCTATACAAATCTGAGCGACGCATTTACAGCAGTCAATGCAGGAACTCATCAGGGAGCAATAACGATTTCAATTGTTGGAAATACGACCGAACCCGCTTCTCCAACAACACTCCTTCAATCTACTTCACCAAGCAATTACACTTCAATTCTTGTTCGTCCATCTGGAGGAAACTTCACCATAAACTCAGCCTCCACACCAACAACAAACCGAGGAATTATTGAATTGAATGGTGCCGATAATGTGACCATAGATGGAGATGATCCTGCAACTTCGGGAACAAGAAACTTAACTGTTCAAAGCGCGTTGTCTTCCAGCATTGTTGCATGCATTCGTTTGTCATCTGGCAATGTTTCTGGAACGAATGGAGCGAACAATGTCACTGTAAAAAATTGCATTTTAGTTGGAAGCAGAAACAGTGGTATTTCAGTTGTTGCGTCTTATGGAATTAATCTGTCGAATTACAGCACAACAACAATGACAACAGGGGCTTATTCAAGTTTGAATACACTTTTGGAAAACAATGAAATTCGAAGATGTTATGTTGGAATTTATGCCAACGGCGGATCGGTTAGTTATCCGAATACGGGTTTAATTATTCGAAACAACATTGTTGGCTCTGCTACAGCGGGAGCAAATATTGGTCAGCGTGGAATTTATGTTTCGAACACAGCTACTTCAACCGGTTCCGCGCTTATTGAAGGCAATGACATTCGGGCAGGTGAATACAGTGGAACGGGTTATTCTTCCAATGTCTACGGAGTAGAAATCGCTGCTAATAATTATGGCGTTCGTGTCCTTCGCAACAATGTTCACGACCTACAACAATCAAATGCCTCGGGTTGGGCAGCCATTGGAATTTATATTTCCAGTGCAACAGGAAATTCGTCTGGCTTCATTCAAAATAATTTCATTCGCGATATTGTTGCAGCCAATTTTTCTTCGACTGTGAGTCAATATGCCTCTCATGGAATTTATAGTTCAGTTGGTTTTACCGGCTATGTGATAGACCACAATACCATAGCGTTAACAACGGCCAGTGCTTCGGGAAGTATAGCTCAGCCTTTCTCTTCCTGTGTGACCATGAATTCTTCGTTGAGCACCCTTACTTCATTCAGAAATAATATTCTTGTTAATTCAATTGGAAGTTCAAACGCTTACGGAATCTACACATTGGCTACAGCGAATATTTCTGGCGCTACAGTGAACAACAACAATTACTACATTCCTTCGGGAAGTGTAGGTTTTTACAACGGGAGCAATGCTGCTTCGCTTTCAACATGGAAAACAAGCACAGGAAAAGATTTGAATGGAATTTCTGTTAATCCGCCTTTTATTTCTTCAACTGATTTACACTTAAATGTTTTGAATTCCGGAATTATTCCCTTCAACGGAACGGGTGCAACGGGCTCCGGAGTTACGATAGATTATGATAGCCAATCTCGAAGTGCTAGTCCGGATATTGGTGCCGATGAATTCGCGTTAGCAGCATGTTCAGGAACGCCTACCGTAAGCTCGCTGACTTCGAATCCTACCGTTCAATGCGGAACAGGTTTTTTTGTTTTAACCGTTGTCCCCGGAGCAATTAATGAATATACTTATCAGTGGCAAACATCTACCAACGGCGGAACTTCATGGAGCCCTGTATCAGGAGCCACCGCAAGTGTTTATACCACTGGTGTGAACGCCGTAACACAATTGTACAGATGTATTATTACCTGCGGGGTATCTGGCCTTTCAGTAACGTCTTCATCGATAAGTGCAACGGTGAGTACGAATCCGACAGTGACGGTAACAGCATCTAACAGCGGTGTATTTTGTGGAAGTGGAACACTCACTGCAGCGGGCGCAACAACCTATGTTTGGAATGCCTCTTCAACGCTGAGCAGCACGAATGGCGCAGTGGTGAGCTCAACGGCATCCGCCTTAACAACATATACAGTTACGGGAACAAATGCAGCTGGATGTTCTTCTCAGGCGAGCATTACTGTTGGCCCACCCACTATAGTAATCAATTCATCAACACCACTTTTTTGCGAAACCGGGGGTGCCATCAGCCTTATTGCGAATTCATCTATTGATCCAGATATTACATACACTTGGGAAGTTCAAACACCGAGTGTTACAGATGTTTCAACCAGTGGTTATACTTTGAACTGTACCATTTCAGAAACGTCTGAATTTAAAGTTACCGGTCTAGGTTCTGGAATATACAATGGGTGCGTTTCATATGGTTACTTGAGTGTGGGTGTTTACCCCTTGACACAGGCGAATATGCAGGTCACCACATCGCCCGTTTGTGTTGGAACATCGGCAGTAATAAACAGTGGACTTAGCGCAAGCAATTATGTTTTTGCTTCAAGAAATTATGTTGCGAGGACTGTTCCGGCAACGGCTGCGACACTCTGTAACAACGGTGTTTCTTCGGTTCCATTGAGTGGAGGAAATTTAGATAATGGCGGATGGGACAACGTTCCCGTTGGATTTTCATTTAATTTCTTTGGAAACAATTATGCGAGTCTTGCGGTAAGTACGAATGGATTTTTAATTTTTGGACCGGTGCTCGGTTATGGAACAGCAGCTGGGCAAATGGGACAGAACGTGTTTAGTAATTTGGGAGGGACATTTCCGAATTCGAATAATCCCGGAAATATTATTGCGCTAATGGCGGGCGATCATTATTTCGGAAATGGGACGAATGGTTCCGCAACAGGTGATATCTATTATTGGACAGAGGGATATTCACCAAATAGAAGATTTGTATTGTACTACAAAGATGTGAATGCTTGTTGTTCTGCAAGTACTCCAACTTTTTCTGCACGCGTAGTACTTTATGAAACATTGGGTATTGTGGATGTGTTCATTGATAATAATCTTCAGTCTGGACCGAATTCAGTGGGTGTTCAGAACGGCTCAAAAACAATAGGTGTTTCGCCAACTGGATTGGATTATTTTTCGAGTTCCATTGTGACAAGCCAGGCTTGGAGATTGTATCCTCCAACGAGTTTTCTAACGACTTGGAATCAAAATTCCGGATCTGGAAATACACAAATCGCAAGTGGCTACAACTTGTTTTCTCAAACAGTTACGCCGTTGGTTTCAACCACTTATAGTCTGCAGTACACGAACACCCTTACGGGTTGTTCGAACGGGACTTCTCCAGCTACTGCAGTTGTGAATGTAATTGGAACAACCGCGCCGACAGGGGTAACAACTTCAACCACCGCCCCCACAGTTTGTAATCCGGAAACATTTACGCTTTCAACAAACTATTCAGGCTCGTTGGATGGTATAACATTGAATTGGCAATCGAGTTTGAATGGAACAAGTTGGACAAACATTTCTGGCGAGACCTCTTCGACATTAACTACAACACACTCCACACAGTCGTATTACAGACTTCAATTTATTTCATGCGGTGGAACGCCGAGTTACTCGAGTTCTGTCTTAGTCGGACACTCGTGCGGAGTTCCGGGATGCACAATAGTTTCAGCCTGTAATTACAATCCAAGTGCAACAATAAACGATGGGTCGTGCGTTGCGGCAACCGCGTGGTATTTAGATGCAGACGCAGATGGATATTTCGTTTCGCAAACGACAGCGTGCACCAATCCTGGAGTTGGATATACTGCTACTGCAGGAATTTCAGGTGATTGTAACGACTCGAATGCTGCAATTCACGTGGGTGTTTCAGAGGTGTGCAATGGTGTAGATGACAATTGCAACTCTTCTATTGACGAAGGATTATCCACTTCAAATACTACAACAGCCAGCGCATGTAATTCTTATACTTGGAGTGTTAATGGGTTAACTTATTCAACCTCTGGAACGTATTCTGTCACTTCTGGTTGTCACACCGAAATCCTAAACTTAACAATTTCTGGAAGTACTTCCAATACAACAACAGCGAGTGCTTGTGGATCATACACATGGTCTGTAAATAGTCAAACGTATACATCAAGCGGAACGCATTCTTCGGTAAGCGGCTGTCATACTGAAATTCTCTCGTTGACAATTACAGCGAATTCGTCAAACACAACAACAGTGAATGCCTGCAGTTCCTATACCTGGAGTGTGAATGGACAAACCTACACAACAGGAGGAACGTATACTTCTTTAACAGGATGTCACACAGAAATTTTAGTGCTATCAATTACATCGAGTTCATCTAATTCAACAACCATCACGGCATGTGATTCTTATGTTTGGTCTGTAAATGGACAATCGTATTCTTCAAGCGGAACGTATTCTTCGGTGAGTGGATGTCATACTGAGATTTTAAATCTTACAATTACAATTAGCACTTCGAATTCAACAACAATAAGCTCATGCGGAGCATACACATGGAACTTGAATGGACAGACCTATACAGGAAGTGGCACTTATTCGAATGTTAGCGGATGTCATACGGAATTTTTAGTTTTAACGATTACACCAATCTCAAGTAATACGTCCAACGTTGGGGCATGTGATTCTTATACCTGGCCTGTAAATGGAACGACATATACGACAAGCGGAACGTATACTTCCGTGACGGGGTGTCATACAGAAACATTGGTATTGACAATAAATACAAGCACGTTATATTATGTGGATGCAGATGGCGACGGCTATGGAACAGCGGTAACAGCAAATTTCTGTTCGGTGCCTGCTTCAGGGTATTCTTTGGTGACGGGTGATTGCAACGACTCACAATCATTGATTAATCCGGGAGTTTCTGAAAGTTGTTTCAATGCAGTAGATGATAATTGTGATGGAAATATTAACGAAGGGTGCTTGTCGGCTGTTGCGGGTGAGGAACCTTATAATGCACTTTCAGCGCCTTCAACCATGTATAGTTACTGCAGCAGTTTCTACGGTACTCTTGCAGGTGCCTTCCCGAGCACGTTGGCGCAGAGCACATGTGTTACCGGAGAAGATCGTTGGTACAATTTCACCACATTATCTGCAGGCGTTACCATCTTCATTGGAAGTAACGCAAACGATATTGTGATCGAACTTCAAGATGCCAATGGAAATGTAATCGAAGTTGAAAATACAGTTATCGGTATCGGAACGGAAGTTCTTACAACGACCGGATTAACGGTTGGAGCAACGTATCGCGTGGGTATAAGAAACTACAACAGCAATGCACAAGCGGGAGGACAGTTTTCTGGATGCATAAGACATTTGCGTGCAGGAAACGCCGACAGTGGAAACAGCGCCGCATATCCGAGTACAATAAGCATGTGCAATGTATTCAAGGCAGCTTACTGCGGGGGAACAGGCGTTCAATATAGATATACTTGGACGGGCTTAACAGGAATTGCAACAGGACAAGTATACACCAGAACTCAAACGAGCGATTACTTAACCATCACGAGCGTAGCACCGATGTTACCTGCGGGATGCATGTACAATGTTTTAGTTACTGCGATATACACGATACCAAACGGTGCAGGCGTGAACGAAGTGTTCGAGATGCCAGCTGTTAATCCAACTACCATTACTATTTCAACAAATCCATTGACTTCTCTTCGCACAAGCGATCAGTGCGCTGCCGGTCCACGCTACAGAGGTTCTGTTGTTGCCTCGTTGCCATGGGTATGCGGTGTAACAAATTGGAGATGGAGATTCACGGAGGTCAATCCGTTGAACATGCAAGCAGTGGGCTTACCCATAGAACATAACCGCGGAGCGGCTTCCAACTATATTACGCTTTCTGCAATAACTGCTCTTCAATACGGAAAGACGTATGCAGTTCAGACTTCACCGATTTACACATACACGGGTACGAACTATCAGTGGGGACCGGTCACATATATGTGTATTATTGGAAGTGCGGGGATGGTTGTAGATGCTTCGCAAGATGCGTTGCAAGATTCGGAGAAAGGTGCGATGCAAGGTCCTTCGGAAGGTCTTTCAGAAGGTGCGATGCAAGAGATGGAGTTGTCCGTATTTCCGAATCCGACGAATGGAGAAGGAGTAACCATGACATTGTCTGGTATTACATCTTCAAATGTTCAAGTAAGAATCTATGATGCACTTGGAAGAAAGATTCAAAGTGAGAGATATGTTGTAGACGGCACACTTCAAACAGAATTAAACTTCGAATCAGAACCTTCAGATGGAATATACATGATTGAAGTTTCTTCGGAAAACAAGATTAAAACTGCTCGATTACTGATTCAAAAATAATTGTGTAGTGTGATCCGGAACGGTCATCGCGCAGCGTCATCAATCGCAGATTGTCATCACAACGAGTTGTGTCATCCACAAAGTGGTGAAGCAGCTTGCTGGTTAATGAAGATGTAAGGAGAAGTGTTCGAATCATGGTCGAGCAGTAAACGATTAGGTTTAATTAGAAAAGAAAAGCCAACCTTCGGGTTGGCTTTTTTAGTTTTCGTACCCGCGTTCCGTGAATTCATGACTTTATTAGATAAAACAGGACTTACAAGTGGGAGATGTGGTCTTTGTTAAGGGGTACTTTCGCGGCCGAAAAGAGATTCGTTTGAACAGTTTGAATATTTTGAACTGAACGAAACTTTTGTTAAAGCCGCTACGTATGGAAAAGAACAAGAAATCAATTATTCTCCCAACCATGAAAAACGAAGTCTCTCGTTTAAAGATTTTATTGCTTTTAGTATTGGTTACAATAACTATGAGCACTTTTGCCCAAAGTATTTATGATAACCCTATTACAGGAGCAAATCCAAGTAACAATAATCCATACAACACTGGTCAAACCATTGTTACAGGAATTACCTCTACGGGCATTGGATATGGGTCAGGAGCTAACAATTCTAACGCTAATAACAGGTATAATACTTCGGGTTATAGCACGAATGGTACATTGACTATAGGTAATAACGATTTTATTTCTTGGACGATAACTCCGGGAAATTGTTATGATTTGGATTTTACTAGTTTAGTTATTGCATATGAACGCAGCCTCAGCGGCCCGCAGAATTTAGCTTTAAGAAGCAGTATTGATGCATACGCAACTAACATTTGGACAATCACCGGAATTCTAGAGCCAGAACAAACTTCTACAATACCATTAACTGCAGCTGCATTTCAGAATTTAACCACAGCCGTGACCTTTCGCTTGTACGGTTGGAGTTCGACTAGTACGAATGGAACATTTTCAATAAACAGTTTTATTTTCAATGGAGCAGTTACTTCAACAAATACGGCTGTTGCCGGAACGATTTCAGGTATAAATTCAGTATGTTCAGGAAGCAATACTACCTTAACTGTTAGCGGAAATACAGGAAACATTCAGTGGCAGACTTCAACAGACAACATTACTTTCACGAATATTACCGGAGCAACTTCGGCGACGTACACGACTCCGAATTTAACTGCAATCACATATTATCGTGCTGCGTTAACTGCTGGAACCTGTCCAACTGTTTTCTCTAGCAGCTACACCGTTGGAATTACAACACCGTCATTTACGGCTGTTAACGGCTCTCGATGTGGAAGTGGGACGGTAGGTTTAAGCGTGAATAATGTTTGTCCGCCATCCGGATCAACCACCAATTGGTATGCGGCTTCAACCGGTGGAACTTCATTGGGAACTGGAAATACTTTTACAACTCCTGTTTTAAATAGTACTACAACTTACTATGCTAATGCGACTTTTAATACAGGCGCAACCCTTTCAACAGTTGATCGCTCGACAACAAATCAGCGTGGTTTGAGATTCAATGCAATTTCATCATTTGCATTGAATTCTGTTCAAATCAATACAAACGCAGCTGGTTCGATCACTTTGGAGTTACGTGATAATTTGAATCAACTTGTTGCAGGTACTGCCGCAGTTGTATACACAGCAACAGCAGGAACGAATACTGTTCCACTGGGTTGGACCATTCCAGCAGGAACGGGTTATAGAATTATTAAGACTGCAGGAACCCCTCAATTGTCAAGAACGGATCCATTTACTTTTCCTATCGGAACAGCGGGTGTTGTATCCATTACAAGTTCGGAAGATAATGGTGCAGTTGATAATACGCGATATTTTTATTTCTACAATTGGAATGTTTCAACCACACGAATTCCGGTAGTTGCGACAATTAATGCAATAAATCCAGATGTTACTACAAGCGCTTGTGGAACATACACTTGGTCTGCAAATGGAGTAACCTACAACACAAGTGGAGTTTATTATTATGTGGGAACATGTAATACTGCAACCTTGAATTTAACCATTAACCCAAACACGAGCAATTCAACAACCGTTAGTGCTTGTGCTTCTTATACTTGGACTGTCAACGGGCAGACATATACCACTAGCGGAACTTATACTTCTGTTACAGGTTGCAACACGGAAACATTGGTGTTAACAATTACGCCGAATACGACACCAACCACAACCATCACGGCATGTGATTCTTACACATGGTCGGTAAACGGACAGACATACACCTCAAGCGGAACATACACTTCTGTGACGGGTTGTACTACAAATACATTGGTGTTAACCATTAATACAAGTTCAACAACAACAACAACAGCCACTGCTTGCAATTCATATACCTGGTCGGTAAACGGAACGACATACACAACGAGTGGAATATATACTTTTGTAAATGGTTGTCAAACTCAGAATTTGGATTTGACTATTAGCACACCAAGCTTTACAGCTGTTGGTGCTACAGCCTGCGCTCCAGCGGCTGTGAATTTGGCGGTGAGTCAAGTGTGTCAACCGGCAGGTTCTACAACAAATTGGTATGCAGCTTCAACTGGAGGGTCTTCTTTGGGAACAGGGAACAACTATACCACGCCTGTTTTGAACGCAACTACAACCTACTATGCCTCGAACAATTTTACTGCAGGCGCAACCCTTTCAACAGGCAATCGTTCTTCAACACTTAATCGTGGTTTGGTGTTTAACGCAATCGTTCCATTTATGTTGAATTCAGTTCAAATTAATACCAACGGCGCAGGATCAGTTACTGTGGAGCTTCGAAATATCTTAAATCAGCCAGTTGCTGGGGCTGGGGCAGTTGTTTTCACTGCAGCTGCAGGTACGAATACAGTTCCTTTAGGATGGTCTGTTCCAGCGGGTACAGGTTACAGAATTCTTTATACCACAGGAACAATTCAATTATCGAGAACAGATCCGTTTACTTTTCCAATTGGAACTGCGGGTGTTTTATCCATTACGAATTCGATTGATGCGGGTGCAGTTGAGAATACGCGTTATTTTTATTTCTACAATTGGAATGTTTCATTATCTCGTATTCCAGTGGTTGCGACGATGACTACTCCAACAGTTCCAACCTTCACGCAAGTATCTGCTATCTGCTCAGGAGCTGCATTGAATGCTCTTCCAACTACATCGAACAACAGCATTACTGGAACATGGGGGCCTGCTTTGAATAACACTGCAACAACGACTTATACATTCACTCCAACAATTGGACAATGTGCTTCAACGTCTACAATGACAATTACAGTTAATCCTGCATTGACTGCAAGTGTATCCATTGCTGCAAGTGCAACCACTATTTGCGCAGGAACATCAGTAACATTCACTGCAACACCGACAAACGGCGGAACAGCTCCAACCTATGTTTGGAAGAAAAATGGAACGACTATTTCGGGTGCAACAGCTTCAACTTATTCTACAACGTCAGTGTTGAACAACGATGTGATTACTTGTGTAATGACATCGAACGCCACACCATGTTTGACTGGTTCTCCTGCAACATCGAATGGTGTGACCATGGTTGTGAATCCAGTTTTGACAGCAAGTGTTTCTATCTCAGCATCTGCAACCGGCGCTTGCCAAGGTAGCGCTATAACCGTAACTGCGACTCCAACAAACGGAGGTAATTCGCCGATATATGTTTGGAAGAAAAACGAAGCGGTAGTGCCAGGACAAAACAATTCTACATTCACTTCGGGTTCATTCGTAAACGGTGATGTAATTACTTGTGAGATGACATCGAACGCAACCCCATGCCTCGTTGGTTCACTAGCGATTTCGAATAGTGTAACAATTGTACTCAATCCAATCGTTACTCCAACCTTCACACAAGTATCAGCAATCTGTTCTGGTGAAACGTTGAATGCGCTTCCAACCACATCGAATAACGGCATTACAGGAACATGGTCACCTGCTTTAAATAACACTTCAACAACAACCTACACGTTCACTCCAACGGCTGGACAATGTGCTTCAACAGAGACCATGACGATCACTGTTAACCCTCTTTCAAACAACACGACGACTGTTAACGCATGTGATTCGTACACTTGGTCTGTAAATAGTACAACATACAACATCAGCGGAACGTACACTTCGGTAACTGGATGTCACACCGAAACTCTTGTCCTAACGATTACTCCAAGCACGAACAACACAACGACTGCTTCTGCATGTGATTCATACACATGGGCTGTAAATGGAACAACACATTATGCAAGTGGAACATACACTTCTGTAACAGGTTGTCATACGGAGACATTGGTGTTGACTATCACCCCAAGCACAAGTAACACAACTAATGCAAGCTCATGTGATTCATATACATGGTCAGTAAACGGAACAACATACACCACTAGCGGAACCTACACTTCAGTAACAGGTTGTAATACTGAAACTCTGGTGTTGACTATCACTCCAAGCACGAATAACACAACCACTGCGAGCGCATGTGATACATACACATGGACCGTAAACGGAACAGCCTACACGACCAGCGGAACCTACACTTCAGTAACAGGATGTCACACTGAAATTTTGGTATTGACAATCACTCCAAGCACGTACAACACAACCACTACAAGCGCATGTGATTCTTATACTTGGTCGGTGAACGGAACCACTTACACGACAAGCGGAACTTACACTTCAGTAACTGGATGTCACACAGAGACATTGGTATTGACTGTAAACGCAAGCAGCGTTTATTATGTCGATGCTGACGGTGATGGATTTGGCTCAACAACAACTGCGAACTTCTGTACAATGCCTTCAACAGGATATGCATCGAACAACACTGATTGTAACGATGCGGTAGCAACCACTTATCCGGGAGCGCCTGAATTGTGTAATGGTGTTGACGATAATTGCAGTGGCTTTGCTGATGAGGGGTGTCCTTCAACCATTGCAGGCGAAGAACCTTCGAATTCAATTCTTGCACCATCTGGCATGTATTCGTACTGCAGTAGTTTTTACGGAACGTTGGCAGGTGCATTTCCTTCAGCTGCGGCACAATCTTCATGTGTAACTGGTGAAGATGTGTGGTACAATTTTGTCGCTCAATCTTCAGGAGTAACCATCTTCATTGGTTCATACTTGAACGACATTGTGATTGAACTTCAAGATGCAAATGGAAATTTAATTGAAATTGAAAACACGGTTAATGGTCCAGGCACTGAAGTTTTAACGACCACAAATCTTATTGCTGGTCAGGAATACAGAATTGGTATCAGAAACAAAAACAGCAATGTGAATCCGGGCGGTGCCTTCTCAGCTTGTTTTCGTCATCTTAGAAGAGGCGGTGCAGACAGCGGAACCAGCCCAACATGGCCAAGTACATTAAGCACTTGCTCGTTGTTCAAAGCATCTTATTGTGGTGGAACAGGGGTTCAGTATCGTTATACTTGGACAGGAATTTCAGGAACAGCAACTGGAATGGTCTTCACGAGAACACAAACGAGCGATTACTTGAATGTTACTGCTTTAACGCCGTCGTTGCACGCGGGAAGCACATACAATGTATTGGTAACAGCAATCTATACAATTCCGAATGGTGCAGGAGTGAACGAGGTGGTAGAATTGACAGCGCTTGCGCCTTCAACAATAACTATTTCTCCAGTTGCTAACGTAGCTTTAAGAAGTGCTGATCAATTGTCGAACGGACCTCGTTACCGAGGCAGTGTAGTAGCTGCATTGCCATGGGTGTGCGGTGTAACCAATTGGAGATGGAGATTTACAGAAGTGAATCCATTAACACTTCAAACAGTTGGATTACCAATAGAGCAAAACCGCGGAGCGGCTTCCAATTACATTAATTTGAATTCTGTAACCGCTTTGCAGTATGGTAAGACCTATGCGGTGCAATCGGCTCCTGTATTCTCATACACCGGTTCAAACTACCAATGGGGACCGGTGACTTACATGGCAATTATTGGAAGTGCGGGACTCATAGTAGATCCGATGGAAGGTGCTGCGCAAGGTGCTGCGCAAGATTCTCCGAAAGATGTTGCACAAGATGCGACTGCTTCGCAAGATTCTCCGAAAGATGTTGCACAAGGTGCTTCGCAAGGGATAGAATTGTCTGTTTTTCCGAATCCATCGAACGGTTCAGATTTGAATTTGAATATTTCTGGAATTGAATCGGACAATGTTCAGGTGAAGATCTACGATGCAATGGGTCGTAAGGTTGAAAGTTTCAGATTGGTGGTGAATGGAAATCTTCAAACTCAACTTCCGATATCGAATGATTATTCGAACGGAATGTATATGATTGAAGTGTCTTCAGACCACCAAATGAAAAGTACGAGAGTGTTAATTTCGAAATAAGCATTGTGTTCAAAGAGATTAAAAAGGCGACTTCGGTCGCCTTTTTTCATGTCTTAACATTAGGATTAATCAGTGGTACAAAGGTTAATAGAGAATCAATTCAACTTTATTATTTGTGCGAACTGAAAATTTAACATACGATAAGTCAATTTAAGATATACTTTCGCGGCCTGATAAAAATCAGTTTTGAATAGAATGGTAGGTATGAAGATATTGGTAAAAAAAGTTTTCTTAGAGGTTTTTGGTCGAATTCATAATAAAAAGTATGGTGTTCTTTTCGTTTCAATACTAATATCAATAGGCTTAAATGCTCAAGTTTTATTTGAGAATCCTATCACGGGAGCGAATCCAAACACTTCAAATCCTTATATCATTGGACAGTCCTTCAATTCGAACGTTACCGTTTCGGGTATTGGAAGAGGAAGTGGAATTACCGGAAGCAACGGAAATAACCGTTACAGCGCAAGCAATTGGACTCAAGGGGCTTCTTCCGACAACAACGATTATTTTTATTGGACCATCACTCCATCTGCGTGCAACGAAATTGATTTTTCAAGTTTGGCAATCACCTTTGAAAGAAATGCAAGCGGACCTCAAAATTTTGCTTTGCGTTCCAGTTTAGACAATTATGCAACGGATATTTGGACCTACAACAACAACACAGCTGTTGTTCAGTCGCAGTCTATATCCCTTACGGCATCTAGTTTTCAGAATGTAACGTCAAATGTTACTTTTCGAATTTATGGATGGGCATCAATCTCTGGGAGCGGAACATTTTCAATTAATTCATTTGTATTCAATGGGTCTGTGAATGCCGCGCCTTCTCCCGTGGCGGGTTCAATATCTGGTACATCATCGGTATGTTCAGGCAGTAATTCAACGCTTACATTGGCCGGTTACACAGGAAGTATTCAATGGCAATCTTCTAACAACAATATTGCGTTTTCCAATATTGGTGGTGCAACATCTGCGAGCTATTCAACCCCAAATTTAACGACTGCTACTTATTATAGAGCAGCAGTTACGTTGGGAAATTGTCCAACCGTTTTCTCTCCAAGTTTTACAGTAGGTATTACCCCCACTAGCATTACTCCAACAGGTGCATCATCTTGTGGTCCCGCATCGTTAGTCTTAAATGCCAACAGTGTTTGTCAGCCTGCTAACACCAGTATTCAATGGTATTCTTCTCAAGTGGGCGGAACACCGATCGCTTCGGGAAATAATTTCACAACTCCTGTTTTGAATTCAACCACTACTTATTTTGTGAGTAGGAATGTTGTTGCGGGTAATACTGTTTTTGCGAATGATGAAAGTGATGACTCAGGATTAGGATTGCTTTTTAATGTGACCAGTGAAATGCTTTTAAATTCGGTTCAAGTAGAATCTGAAGGAACGGGCTTTGTAACTGTGCAAGTATTCGGTCCGGGTGGTGGGTCAATGGCTAACATTCCACCAATTGTTTTTCCACTTGCAAATGGTTTAAACACCTTGAATTTGGGTTGGTTAATTCCGGTCGGAAACGGATACAGTCTTGTGGCTACGAATCTTTCAAATGATGTACACTTAACGACCACCGAGAATTTTGCAGGCCCATACAGTTTAGGCGGTTTCGGGTCTATCGTTGGTGAGGTAGGAGCGGGAATTGAATACAATTATTTTTACAACTGGAATGTTTCTTCTCCGAGAATTCCAGTAACTGCTACAATTGCTCCCGTTACCAGCAGCACAACCTCTGCAAGTGCATGTGATGCCTACACTTGGTCGGTGAATGGAACAACCTACACCGCCAGCGGAACGTATACTTCAACAACTGGATGTCACACAGAGACACTTGTGTTGACAATAACTCCAAGTACAAATACCACCACTACTGCAAGCGCATGTGATACCTACACATGGTCAGTGAATGGAACTACCTTCACTGCTAGTGGAACCTACACTTCAGTAACTGGATGTCACACTGAAACTTTGGTTCTTACGATCACTCCTAGCACGAACAACACAACAACTGCAAGTGCATGTGATACATACACCTGGTCTGTAAACGGAACCGTATACACGACCAGCGGAACTTATACATCTTTAAGTGGGTGTCACACGGAAACTCTAATTCTAACGATTACTCCGAGTACGAACAACACAACCACTGCAAGCGCATGTGATTCGTTCACATGGCATGTAAACGGAACGACCTACACTTCAAGTGGAACGTACACTTCAACAACTGGATGTCACACGGAGACTCTGGTGCTGACTGTAAACACAAGCAGCATTTATTATGTAGATGCTGACGGTGACGGATTTGGATCTACTGCAACAGCTAATTTCTGTTCAATGCCTCCAACAGGATATTCATTGAACAACACGGATTGTAACGATGCCGTGGCGACAATTTATCCAGGTGCTCCTGAATTGTGTAACACTGTCGACGATAACTGCAACGGAGTAATAGACGAAGGATGTCCGTCTACAATTCCAGGTGAAGAGCCGTTCAATGCCTTATTAGCTCCTTCAACGTATTACTCGTATTGCAATAGTTTTTACGGAACGCTCGCGGGTGCATTTCCTTCTGATTTTGCCCAATCGACTTGCGAAACAGGTGAAGACGTTTGGTACAGCTTTACAGCATTAACCACTGGGATTACGATTTTCATTGGTTCAAATGCAAACGATATTGTTATTGAGTTGCAAGATGTGAATGGAAATTTAATCGAGGTTGAGAATGCTGTGAATGGTCCAGGAACTGAAGTGCTTTCTCTTAACAGTTTAATTCCAGGTGCAGATTATCGCTTTGGTATTCGAAACAAGAACAGCAATCTAAATCCAGGAGGAGCCTACTCTGCTTGCGTTCGTCATCTGAGAAGAGGCGGATCAGACAGTGGAACCAGCGCCACGTGGCCTAGCACTTTAAGTACTTGTTCGTTGTTCAAGGCAATTTATTGTGGGGGAACAGGTGTTCAATACAGATACGTTTGGACAGGTATTTCGGGAAGTGCAAACGGACAAGTCTTCACGAGAACACAAACAAGCGATTACTTGAATGTGACTGCTGTAACTCCTTCGCTGCACGCTGGAGGTGACTACAACGTTTTGGTTACTGCTATTTATTCAATTCCAAATGGCACAGGAGCAATTGAAGTGTTTGAACTCACGGCCTACACGCCAGCGCCAATAACCATTTTACCCGTCTCAAACGTCGCGCTAAGAAGCACGGATCAGATGTCTAACGGACCTCGCTATCGCGGAAGTGTAATTGCTGCTCTTCCATGGGTTTGCGGCATTACGAATTGGAGATGGAGATTTACAGAAGTTAATCCGCTTACGCTTCAAACGGTTGGATTACCGATTGAACAAAACCGCGCAGCGGCTTCAAATTACATTAACCTGAATACCGTTGCTGCTTTGCAATTTGGAAAGACCTACGCGGTACAAAGTGCACCCGTGTTCACTTATACAGGAACGAACTACCAATGGGGACCGGTGACTTATATGGCTATTATTGGAAGTGCGGGAATGGTTGTCGATTCAACCGAAGATGTTTCACAAGATGCTTCGCAAGATTCTCCGAAAGGCCTTCCGGAGGACCTTGCAACGCATCTTTCGGAGAATCTAGAACTCAGTGTTTATCCGAATCCGTCGAATGGATCAGATTTACATTTGAGTATTTCTGGAATTGAATCGGACAATGTAATCGTTCGTGTTTATGATTCTATGGGTCGCAAAATTCAATGCGAGCGATTTGTTGTTAACGGCACACTTCAAACAGAATTGAACTTCGTACAAGATTTATCGAATGGACTTTATTTGATTGAAGTAACCTCAGGAACATTAACAAAGTCTGTCCGTATTCTAATTGAAGGCTAATTGCAAGGTCTTCGAACGTCGCTAAGCAAAACGTCCTTGCAAAGCACCTTTCGAAGAATCTTGCGCAGCATCTTACAAAGTATCTTTCGTAGAATCTTACGAAGTATCTTGTGAAACATCTTCCATCGGATCTTGCCTTGCATAATGACAATTAAATGACATTCGAACATCCATTCTTAGCGACCTTCGTGCCCGCTTGAATACCCTACGTGCCATATCCATCAATCACCACCATTTCCCTTTGGAAACGATTGGTTCGTTTGTAATTCCTCAAGAGGAATTAAAGGCTCGGTTAGACGCAGCGAAGGAAGAATTTGAAATGAGTGAACTCATGTATTTGGGGACTTGCAACCGAGTGGAAGTGGTATTTAATGTTTCTCACTTTGTATGCTCTGGTTTCACCCAGAAATTGCTCTCGCATTTGTTCCCTAATCACGACAATAGTTTTATCAAGGGCGTTGCTCAAAAGGCACAACGGTTTAATGGAGAGGAAACTGCCGATCATATTTTCCGAGTAGCAGCAAGTCTAGACTCCTTAATTATTGGAGAGCGCGAAATAATTACACAACTCAGAAACGCATACGAAGAATGCGAGAGAATGAAGCTAACGGGTGATTCACTACGTATGCTAAATCAGCATGCGATTCGCATTGCGAAAGACGTTTATACCCACACCAACCTTTCGAAAAAACCGGTGTCTATTGTTTCCATTGCTTGGAAATTATTTCAAGAAAAGCATCCCGATTTAAACACGAAAATAGTTCTTGTGGGTGCTGGTCAAATCATTACGAATTTCGCGAAATTTCTTGCTGAAAACGGATACACCAACGTTCGTGTTTATAACAGAACATTAGAAAACGCGCAGGCTATTGCGAAGTCTTTTAATACCGAAGCACTGCCCCTTTCAGAACTAAAAAATGACTCGTCTGATTTCGATGCATTGGTTGTTTGTACAGGATCTACAGAGGTGGTTGTAAGTGAAGAAATATTCAACCAATTGTGCATTTCGAAAAAACACAGAACGGTCATTGACTTAGCATTGCCTTCGAATATCTCTGCTGAGATTTCTCAATTATCAGATGTTGTATTCATTGACATGCTTGCCATTCAACGTGAAGTTCAAAAGAACATTTCTTATCGTGAAGAGGCCTTAACTGATTGCGTTGCGATTATTGAAAAAGGAAAAGGAGAATTTAAAAAGCATTTTCAAGAACGTTCCATCGAACGCGCAATGAGCGAGATTCCGCATGCCATAAAAGAGATTCGTCAGACGGCAGTAGAAAGTGTTTTTTCAAAAGAGCTTGCAGAGCTTTCTGAACACGACCGAGAATTGGTTGACAAGATTATTAGTTACATGGAAAAGAAATATATATCAGTTCCTATGAAGCTCGCGAAATCTGTACTTTTGGAAGAAGTACAAAAACACTAAATCACTTGAATAGAACGATAGTCATTGGAACGCGTGGAAGCGATCTGGCGCTTTGGCAAGCGAATTACACCAAAGATGCCCTGGAGAATCTTGGTTTCAAAGTAGAATTAAAAATCATTAAAACACGCGGAGATGAGATTCAACATCTGAGTTTCGATAAGATGGAAGGAAAGGGTTTCTTCACCAAGGAAATTGAAGAAGCTTTGCTTTCGAAGAGCGTAGATTTGGCCGTTCATTCACACAAAGATTTAGAAACCACACCTCCGGAAGGACTTCTTATTGCGGGTGTTCCCATTCGCGCGAATGTGGAAGATATTCTTTTGATAAATAAAGAATCTGTGTCAACCGAACGAACATTCGGTTTAAAGGAAAACGCGATTGTAGGAACTTCTTCCGTTCGAAGAAAAGTTCAATTGGCGTTCCACTGTCCAGAAACAGAAGTAAAAGATTTACGCGGAAACGTCCCAACACGTATTCAGAAATTAAGAGAAAAACAATACGATGCAATTCTCCTAGCTCGCGCAGGAGTAGAGCGTTTAGAAATAGATCTTTCTGAGTTTCATGTTGAAATTTTACCGTCGCAGCAATTTGTTCCTGCACCTGCGCAGGGCGCTTTGGCTCTGCAATGCAGAGTCGGAGATGAAGAAATTATTTCAATTTTGAATCACCTCAATCACGAATCCACTGTTGAATGTGTTTTCATAGAAAGAGAAATACTTCGTCAGATGAATGGCGGTTGTCAATTGCCATTGGGTGCTTTCGCGGTGAAGGAAGGAAATACGTTTGTCTGTCATTTAGCTTTTGCGAAAACGGTGAATGACGAGGTGTCTTATTTCAGCATGAGAAACGAAGAACCTCAGCAAATTATCAATCATCTCTTGGGACTAATTCAATCGACATGATCGATGTATTTATAAGTCGAAGTGAATCGGATGCGCAAGACATTGTGGCGTCTTTGAATAATTCGAATTATACCTCCCATTGTCAATCATTAATCAAAGTTGAATTTCTTCCCTTCAACACAAAAAAAGATTTTGATTGGGTATTCTTTTCTTCATCGAATGGCGCACGCTCTTTCTTTCAGCAAGCAACAAATGTAAATGCTAGATACGCGGCTATTGGTCTGGCTACGGCTTCAGCCGTGCCTTTCGAGTGTGATTTTGTGGGTGAAGGAACGAACACCGAGGAAATTGCGCGAATGTTTTTCCACTTGGTGGGAAACAAGCGCGTACTCTTTCCATCAGCCGAAGACAGTCTACATTCAACGGCAAATCTTTTTAATTCGGAGCAAGTTGAAATTATTTCAACCTATAAAAAAGAACGCGTGGCCATGGAGCTTCCTGCAGCGCGGTTGTATCTTTTCTCTTCGCCATCGAACGTGAAAGCGGCTCAGGAAATGAATGATTTAGTTGGAATGAATTGCATCGCCTATGGAACGGCTACAGCGAATGCGTTGAAGGCTGCTGGTGTTCGAAACATTCATAAGGTTTCATCTTGGAATCAGGAAGAAATCGCGAACGACTTGAAGTCGTTGTTGTTGTCTTAAAGTGAAAGGGAAACGCCTCCAAAATAGAGCGCAATGATAATTGCACCCAATACGATTCGGTAATAACCGAAGGGCTTCAAGCCGTATTTCGTAAGCAGCGCCACAAAGGTTTTAATCGCGATAAGTCCAACGACAAACGCTACAACATTTCCAATCGCAAGCAACTTAATATTTTCTGAATTGAAGAAATTCGGAACCTCTTCGTACGCGTCTTTCAACTTGAAAACAGTTGCTCCCAACATAGTTGGAACAGCCAAGAAAAATGAAAATTCTGCTGCGGCTTTTTTGCTTAGTCCTTGCGTTAGTCCACCGATCACCGTGGCTGCAGAGCGCGACACTCCTGGTATCATTGCAATGCATTGGAAGAGTCCAATAACGAATGCGCTCTTATAACTGGGTTCGCGCAATGAACGTTCGCGAATGAGTTTTTCAATGAAAAGAAATATGATTCCACCAATCAACAATGCAATTCCAACATTTAGAACGTTCTCTAAAAGGTCATCTATTTTATTGGAAAAAAGAAATCCGAAAACAGCAGCGGGAATGAAGGCTACAACAAGTTTATAGTAAAACTCAAACGATTGAAAGAATCTCTTCCAGTATAAAACAACAACACTCAGAATGGCCCCGAGTTGAATGCAAACGATGAATGCTTTGGTGAAATCTGAAGAAGGGACACCCATGATTTTCTGAACGATCATCATGTGTCCCGTACTCGAAATAGGAAGGAATTCTGTTAACCCTTCAACAATAGCGAGTAGTATGGTTTGTAGAATTGTCAATTTTTCTCGATCTCTGAAGATTGATTTTTCTTTCCGCGATACATGATTCCAACACCAATGGCAATGTAGCCGAGAAGAACAACGATTGGTGCAACAGTAATGCGACGAGCGCTAAAAAGTTCTTCCGCGTTGAACGTGTTCGGGTCGGCAGAACCACCGCCGCTCATAAGAATATATCCGAAAAGCACAACAACCAATCCGCCAAGGATGATGTAGGCATTGATTTTCGTAAATGGAAACGATAATTTGTTCATAGCAAAATTTGTGAAACGAAAGTAATTCATTCGTCGGGCTTATCAAAACAATTTCAGTATTGAGTAACTTTGAAGCCATGAAATATTCGCTCTTTGGTTTTGCTCTAATCTCTTTATTTTCTTCATGCAACCTGTATTCGAGGTATGTGGGAAAACAGAAAGAGTTGTTTGAAGAGGCGGGTTTGTATTCTTACCAAAGATCTGAGGAGCGTCCGGGATTGCAAAGTGGAGAAACATATTTCGATCTGAAGACCATTTACATGACAAGCCCGGAGCATTTCGATTCAACTAAAAAGAATTTACTTCTTATTCACGGCTATCAGGGCGGAGCCATTGCGCAATGGAGTCCAAACATTCAGGAACTTTCGAAGCATTTCAATATCATAGCTCCCGATTTGAATTACCACGGAAGCACCTATTTCCTTTCTGATTTCAGCATTGAAATGCAGGTAGATTTGGTGAATGAAATGCTTCAATTCAACAATGAAAAATGGTCCAATGAAAATCTAATAGTCATTGGAAGCTCCTACGGAGGGCTCGTGTGTGCTCGTTTCGCGGAAAAGTATTCTGAAAAGGTTAGCGCTTATGTTAGTTACGATGGGCTTACCGGATGTTTCAACAAGGCATTTACAGATAGCATTGCAATCACTCTTGGTGCGAAAGATGCCTTGGCGCTTTTAAACCCCACAACCGGGAAAGAGGTGAAGAAGCTTACCTCTTTGGAGAAGCCCGTTCGTATTCCCAGTTTTATTTTGAATCAAGTCGCAGAGCAACATTTCGCGGTTCAGCGCGAGAATAAAATTGCCTTGCTGAACTACTTGAATGAACACGAATCGGAGTTGAATGCGCATCGATTTATTTGGAGTGCGCCGGTTTATATTTTATGGGGAAGGAACGATAAGATTATTCCTTTCAAAACCGCTATTTGTTTAAAGGAATATTATCAGATTCCCGATAATCGTTTTACAGTTTACGAAAACACGGGCCATGTCATGAACATGCAAAACCCGAAAGCCTTCAACAAATGGGTCATAGAGACCTTTTCAAATTAGTATCTTCGCAAAAAAATAATTGTTATGTATCGTTCGGCAACCTGTGGTGAATTAAGAATTTCAGATGTAGGAAAATCTGTTGTATTGGCTGGTTGGGTGCAGCGTTCACGCGATTTAGGTGGAATGACATTTGTTGATTTGCGCGACCGTTACGGACTTACACAATTGGCTTTCAACATGGACACCAACGCTGCTTTGTGCGAAGAAGCGCGCAAATGGGGAAGAGAATTTGTGGTTCAAGTGGAAGGGAAAGTGGTAGAGCGTTATTCGAAAAATGCGAACATGCTTACGGGTGAAATTGAGATTGAAGCTACTGGATGTAAAGTCTTGAATGCCTCGTTAACTCCACCTTTCACCATAGAAGACGATAGTGATGGAGGTGACGATTTGCGCATGCAATGGCGCTTCTTAGACTTGAGAAGAAATCCATTGAAGCAAAATTTAATGCTTCGTCACAAGCTTGGAATTGAAACACGCAAGTATTTAGATAGCCTTGAGTTTTTAGAAATTGAAACGCCTTATTTAATCAAGTCAACTCCTGAAGGAGCCCGCGATTTCGTGGTTCCAAGCCGCATGAATCCTGGACAATTTTACGCGTTGCCACAATCGCCACAAACGTTTAAGCAGTTGTTAATGGTGAGTGGTTACGATCGCTATTACCAGATTGTGCGTTGTTTCCGCGACGAAGATTTGCGCGCCGATCGTCAGCCTGAGTTCACACAGATCGACTGTGAGATGGCGTTTGTAGAGCAAGAAGATATTTTGAATACGTTTGAAGGATTGATTCGTCATTTATTCAAAGCCGTTAAAAACGTTGATATCCCCGAGGTTCCACGCATGCTGTATTCAGAAGCTATGCGTTTGTATGGAAGTGATAAGCCAGATATTCGTTTCGATATGACCTTCAAAGATCTTACAGACCTTGGACAGGGAAAAGGTTTCGGAGTGTTCGATAGCGCACAAACAGTTTTAGCTATCAACGTTCCGGGTAGTGCGAGTTACACACGTGCTCAGTTGGACGAGTTAACGGAATGGATGAAGCGTCCGCAAATTGGCGCGAAGGGATTAATTTATGTTCGTTGCAACGAAGACGGAAGCATGAAGTCTTCCGTAGATAAGTTCTTCGACGCAGAGGCGGTAGCCGCATGGGGAGCGCGTTGCGAAACGAAGCCGGGTGATTTGATTTTAGTGTTGTCAGGTGAATTGAATTCAACCAGAAAACAATTGAATGAATTACGCTTGTTAATGGGTGGAAGATTGGGGTTACGCAATCCGGAAGTTTTTGCGCCTTTGTGGGTCATGGATTTCCCGTTGCTGGAATTCAACGAAGAAGAGGGAAGATATTTCGCCATGCATCATCCGTTTACCTCACCAAAACCAGATCAAATTCATTTGTTAGATACAGACCCAGGATCTGTGAATGCAAACGCCTATGACTTTGTTTTGAATGGGGTTGAAATTGGTGGAGGATCCATTCGTATTCACGACCGAAGTGTTCAAGCGCGCATGTTTGATCTGCTCGGATTCACGAAAGAAGAAGCGCAAGCGCAATTTGGATTCTTGTTGAACGCCTTTGAATATGGCGCTCCGCCTCACGGAGGACTCGCTTTCGGATTCGATCGCTTGTGCTCGCTGTTCGGCGGGAGCGAAGGGATTCGCGACTTCATTGCCTTCCCGAAAAACAACAGCGGACGTGACGTAATGATAGACGCTCCCTCAATAATTAGCGATGATCAGCTTAATGAACTATCAATTGTTGTAAAAAAGTTGGAGAACTAAAAATTATTTGTATATTTGTCGCCCGTTGGAAATTTAACAACAAGAAATTATGAAACGTACTTATCAACCATCGAATACAAAGCGCAGAAACAAACACGGTTTCCGCAAAAGAATGTCTACCGCAAAGGGCCGTTTGGTTCTTTCATCACGTAGAAGAAAAGGTCGTGAGAAACTGACAGTTTCTGACGAACGTCGTCACAAAGGAATCGTTCGTTTATAATAACGTTCACCATATTGAACAACCGCTCAAATGTTTTTGGGCGGTTTTTTTTTGAAATAAAAAATTTGAATTATGAAGTTAATTACTGTTGGAACTGTTGCCTTTGATAGCATTGCAACTCCTTTTGAATCGCGCGAAAAAGTTATTGGCGGCGCTGCAACCTACATCTCAATGGCTGCTGCTTATTTGAATGGCGAATGCGGTGTGGTGAGTGTAGTGGGAGATGATTTTCCAACGGCCTTCATGGATGAATTGAAATCGAGAGGAGTGGATTTGGCTGGACTTCAAATTAAACAAGGTGAAAAATCTTTTCATTGGTCTGGAAAGTACCACTTGGATATGAACTCTCGCGATACGTTAGCTACTGACTTAAATGTGTTGGCAACGTTCGAACCGAACCTTCCGGAAAACTACAGAGATGCGGAATACGTGATGTTGGGAAATTTGGTTCCTGCTGTTCAAATTGCAGTGTTGAATCAAATGAATAAGCGTCCGAAATTGGTGGTGTTGGACACCATGAATTTTTGGATGGACGTTGCGCGTGAAGATTTAGATAAAGTATTCGGAATGGTAGACGTCGTTACCATTAATGACGAAGAGGCGCGGCAGTACACGGGAGAGCGTTCATTGAAGAAAGCTGCTGCGAAAATCTTAACATTAGGTCCGAAAGCATTGATCATTAAGAAAGGCGAGCACGGTGCTTTGCTATTCAGTCAAGATGATGTGTTCTTCGCACCTGCGATGTTATTAGACGACGTGGTTGATCCAACCGGAGCGGGCGATTCATTTGCTGGAGGATTCATAGGATACTTAGCGAAGATGAACGACACGAGCTTTACGGCAATGAAGAAAGCGATTGTAACAGGATCTGCGATGGCATCGTTTACCTGCGAAGATTTCGGACCGGATGCGTTGCTGAAAGTTACCGAAGAGCAATTGAATGAACGCGTAAACGTGTTTGGAGATATGGTTCGCCTTTAATTTGCGTAGTAAGTCTTCGGATCAACGGGAATACTGTTCTTCCAAATTTCAAAATAAAATTGTCCTTGTCCGTTTCCGTTTTCGCTTACCCAACCAATTCCTTCACCGGCCTTTACAGATTCTCCGTTTTGCTTCAGCAAGACAGCTAAATTCTTGTAAGCTGAAACCATGTTATTCGGGTGTTGAATAAGCACGGTATTCCCATCGCTAACGGTGTAGCTCGAGGAAATAATGGTTCCATCTAAAACAGATTTTACGGCTTCGTTTTTTACCGAAGTCCAATAGACACCTTTCTTTCCAAATTGAGGTTCGAAATTCGAACTGATACTTCCGGCAACAGGAGGGAATAAGAGATATCCTGCTTCGGGAATTTTTGTTCCTTGTGGTGAAAAAGTGGTTGTAGAATGTTGAAGTTCGTTTCGCACGGCTTGATCAATTTCACTGACGTTGTAGTTTAAGTCAACGCCCTCTACTTTTTTCGGAATGCTATCTGGAATGCTCGAAACGGGATTTCCACCTGAAAGAATTATTTTTAAATCGCTGAAATAATGTTCTTGACTTTTCAAAACTGCTGTTAAGGAATCTGCCGTTAATCGAGATCTGCGGGCATCTTCGCGAGATTCATAGGATGAAAAATCGGGAATAAGAATGGTTCGTAAAGGTGTAAAAGCGATGAGCGAATAAAAAAGCAAGGAAAAAACTACGAGAAATCCTCCGAACATAACAATCACGTTCATCGGGGTTAGACTATAGGAAAAGCGTTCTTCAAAAGAATTTTCATTCAGAACAATTAGGCGGAAGGGTTTCTTCAGCTTTTTTAGAATTTTTTTTCTTTTTCTTTTCCTTTCCATTGCGGGCATAAAAGTAAGAAGAATGAATGAATGTAAGGGGAAATGCAATAAATTCGCTTTCTTTCGTTACTTAATCCGCATGCGCAAAAACAAAAATTCCACTAACAGAGAATTTCATTCGAATGAGAGTGGCGGTTTACGCTTGATCTACTCATTCTTTGGTTTGCTCGTTTTTAGCATGGTCTTTATCGGATGTTCAACCAAAGAAGACGGCGTAGCGTATCGCGTTTATCACAACACTCTTGGACATTATAACGGATACTTCAACGCCAATGAATTGGTGAAAAAGTCACAAACGACTTTGGCGAATGGAAGAAAAGACGATTATGATGAAGTCATTCCTTTATATAATTACGGCACTGCCTCTCAAAAAAAGGAGTTAATTCCTGATCTTGACAAGGCCATTAAGAAGTGTGGTAAAGTGGTGAAGCGACACACCCTTGTTGCTGAGTCTAAGAAGGACATGAAATGGCCGGAGTATAACAAGTGGATGGACGATAACTATCATGTGATTGGCCAATCCAATTTATACAAGGGAGAGTTTTACAAAGCCCAAGAAACATTCAATTTCATTTCGAACAAGTATTCTTCAGCTGCTGTTCAATTGCGTGCCTATATCTGGTCTGCACGAGCCTACTTTTTAGATGGAGATTTTTCTAAAGCAAAACAATTGTTGTTAAAGGCAGACGGTTTTGAAGATTTGCCAAAAGATATTGCGCGTGAATTGTATTTGGTGAAGGCCGAATTTTTCATGGTGCAGGGAGAATATGAAAAGGCCATTGAACCGTTGGAAAAGGGATTGGTTCTAATCACAAAAAAAACAGACAGGATAGTGCCTCAGTTTGTTTTAGCTCAGTTGTATGATCGCATGGAGAAATCGGGCGATGCTAAAGTTGCTTTTCAAAAAGTAATAAAATTGAAACCTCCTTATGAGCTGGAGTTCCAATCTAAACTTCAGATGCTTCTTACTGACACAAAGATTTCAAGAAATTATTTAGATGCTCAAAAGGCTTTGTTGGTGATGCTTGAAGATTTAAAAAATGAATCGTACAAAGATGTCATTTATTATGCATTGGGAAGCGTTACCTTGGAGTTGGAAAAGCGCAAGGAAGCCGTTGACTATTTCGAAAAGGCATTGAAATTCAATAAGAATAACAAGAGTAAACGGGTAAAGATTTTCGTAACACTCGGAGATTTATATTTTGCACAAAAGCAATACCCAGAAGCCCAGGTGAATTATGACAGTGCCTATCACAACTTGGCTGTAGATCATTCTCGCTACAAAGAGATTAAGGCGAGAGCGCTTAGCTTGAATGAATTGGTGGGCTACCTGAACACCATTTCAGAGAAGGATAGTTTAATTTCATTGTGTGAGAAACCGGCTTCAGAAATAGAAAAGGCCTTAACTGCTGTGCATGAGCAACTGCAAAATGAGATGGCTGAAAATAAACGCAAGGATGAAGAAGCACGTCTAGCAGCATTGAAAGGAGAGGAAATTACCGGAACGTTTTGGATGTACAATCAAGATTTATTGAAGCGAGGAAAAAATATTTTTGACGATGTTTGGTCGGGTCGTCCTTTGAAAGATAACTGGAGAAATCAAAGTTTAGTGGCCATGATGATTGGCGAGAAGGATGAAAGTATTGTTGAAATTGCAGAGGCGGATAGCGCCCTAACAGATGACCCGAAATACAAGGTTCCTTCAATCGATGATCTTCGGTCTAAATTACCTTGCGGAAATAATACGGCAATCACCAAAATGAAGGGTGATTTGGCTGAGGCCTATTATTTAGCAGGGTTGTTATATAAAGAGAAGTTAGATGACATGGATAACGCCATGTCTTCATGGGAGAAAATGATTTCGAAGTGCGAGGAAGGGGGGTTTCATCCGATGGCCTATTACCAGCTTTTTCGCGGATGGGTAACCAAAGAAAAGGAGGAAGGATATACACAGAATCCGTTTTGTTCAAGCTGCAGCTCAGTGTTTTGGGGAAATCAAATAAAATCGAAATATCCGAATTCAGATTGGGCATTGCTCGTAGACAATCCGAATTATATGAACGCAGAGCAAATGCGTAAAGAAGAGGAGGAAAAGAATTACACCAAAGCCTACAATCAATACGCAACAAACCACCCTTACGATGCTGTTACAACCTGCACGAAGGCAATAGCCGAAAGGCCTAAGAATCATTTGATTTGCCAGTACCACATGCTGAAGGCAACATGTTTGGGTAAAACAGAAGTCGCGTTTGGAGTAAGGGAAAATTGTGAGGCTGAACTGAAAGCTGTAGTTGCTGATTGTCCAAACACAGACATGGCTACCCAAGCTGCGGAAATGCTGAAACAACTAAGTACTGGCATTGCTCCGAAAACGAACACAACGACGTCCAATTACATTAAGGCGAACGATTCTGAGCATTACGTGGTTGCGGTTGTTAATTCGAAAGAAATAAATTTAAATCAGGCCAAAGCGAAGGTGGCTGATTTTACGAAAACCTATTTTTCAGGGTTTGACTATAAGGTGAGTAATACGATGTTTAATGTAGAGAAGACGTTTATTTTAGTTAAGTCATTTGTAAATTTGAAAGATGCGAACGATTATTTTATTACTTTTGTTAGTGATAATGATTTAATTAGTGAATTGAATTTTGTTAAAAATGACAAATTCATTATCTCTAAACAGAATTATCTTGAGTTATTTCGCTCAAAAGACTTTGTTGGTTATTTAGAATTTTTTACTAAAAATTATTGAACTATGTTATCAAAAGGAAGTACATCTGCAAGACCATCAGATTCAGCATCTGAAAATGCTATTAACCGTATTGTTGAAGGAACTGTTATTGAAGGTGAAATCCGTTGCGAAAGTAATATTCGTATAGACGGTGTGTTCACAGGAAATATCGGGACGAAAGGAAGATTGGTAATTGGCCCTACTGGAAAGATCGATGGAAATGTAATTTGTCAGAATGCCGAGATCGAAGGGTTTGTAAAAGGAAAATTGAATGTTCAGCAATTGCTTTCGTTGAAAAGCACAGCGCGTGTTGAAGGTGATATTTTTACAGATAAATTGGCCATTGAGCCAGGTGCTGCATTCAGTGGAGCATGTTCAATGGGACAAAAGCCGAAGGAAGCTCCAAAACCGTTAATTCCAGGAGCACCAGCCTCACAGCCAACTCCGATTTCAAAATAATTCGTATTAATCCTTCTGTATTAAAATACTCTTCTTTGGCCACTCAAATGGCGCTAACGATAGGATTGGGTGTTTGGGGTGGAAGGAAGTTAGATTATTATTTTCAAAATGAAAAACCAATTTTAACATTGGTTTTTTCTGTTTTAGGCTTAGCAGTGTCCTTGATTGTTGTTATTCGAAGTGTATCAAAAAAATGAAAAAGTTTATTTTCTCCAACGTAGTATTCGCATTGTTGTGTATGAGTGCTATTTATTTTTCCAGTTTGAAATGGAGCTCGCCACTTGTTTTCGAGGGCGTGCCTTTGTTATTTCTCTTGCTGAATATTCTGCTTTACAAGTGGGTGAAAGCAGCGGTTGTGAAGTCACCTGCGAAATTTGTTAACGCCTTCATGACAGCAATTACCTTGAAATTACTGTTCACAGCGTCGGTTGTTGCTGTTTTAATTGTTCTTTTCCCGGAGTCAAAAGCGGTATTGGCTCTAGGAACTTTTTTTATTTACTTGGGCGCTACTTTTCTCTTTTCAAGAGCGCTTCTGAAGATTAAATGAAAAATCGAAAAGTTTTTGAAAAAATAATTTCGTATGTGCTATGTGTTGCTTACTTTTGCACCGCCAAAAACGGGTATGTGATGGTGAGACTATATCAATTTCTTTTTATATTAGGATTCATTGGAATGACTTCAGTTGCCGTTGCGCAGCATGAATCTCACGCCTCAGAGTCAGTTGCTCACGATCAAGCAGCGGTTGAACAACCTGTCCATATGGATACTGCGACTCACGCTCATTCCGAAATTTCAACGCACGCTGTGCAAGATTCAGCACACGCAAAAGAAGAATTCAAAATTGGCGAGATGATCATGCACCACATTACAGATGCACATCAAATTCACCTCGGGGGTAGCTTGTACATTCCACTTCCAGTGATTATTCTTCATGAAGGTCATTTCGATATTTTCTCTTCAAGTAACTTTTATACAGTAAACGAACACGGAGAATTAGATTACCACGATTATAAAGGATATCGCAATCATCACGAAATGATTGAATTCGTTGGTGAAAATGCTCCACACGATGCACACGGACACAAGGTGATGGATTTTTCAATTACTAAATCAGTATTTGGAATGTTGCTCATTATTGGTTTAATGATATTCCTTTTCGGGTCTATAGCTAAGAAGTACAAGAAAAATGGAAGAACAGCACCATCGGGTATTCAGAATGCGTTGGAGCCTTTCATTATATTCATTAGAGACGACATTGCTACTCCGGCATTAGGAAAGAAAAAAGCAGAGAAATACGTTCCGTTTTTATTGACTTCATTCTTCTTTATTTGGTTGTGTAACATGTTGGGAATGATTCCTTTTCTCGGAGGATTCAACATTACCGGCACATTGAGCATTACTCTTGTATTGGCTGGATTGGTATTTTTAATTACAAGTTTCTCGGGGAACAAGCATTATTGGGGTCACATTTTCTGGCCTCCAGGAGTTCCAGCTTTTGTTAAAGTTATTTTGGTTCCAATTGAAATCATGAGTGTGTTCATTAAGCCAACCGTATTGATGATTCGTTTGACGGCGAACATTACTGCTGGTCACATTATCATATTATCATTTGTTGGATTGGCCCTGATGTTTGGACAAGACAGTGTTGCGGCAGGATATGGTGTTGGAGTTGGTTCTGTGCTGTTTATGATCTTCATGTATTGCCTGGAACTCTTAGTTGCATTCCTTCAGGCGTATGTATTTACTTTATTGGCAGCGTTGTATTTTGGAGAAGCTAATCAAGAACATCATCACGAGCATGAACATGCTGAACCTCATGCACATTAATTCGTAAATTTTAACTCAAAAATCAAATAACATGGAATTCTTAAATCTTTTAATGACAGCAGAAGTTGGACAAGGTCTTGCTGGTATTGGAGCAGGTATAGCTGCTATTGGTGCAGGTATCGGTGTAGGTCGCATTGGCGGTTCTGCTCTTGAAGGAATGGCTCGTCAACCAGAAACAAGTGGTGATTTACGTTCAAACATGATCGTAGCTGCTGCCTTGGTAGAAGGTGTTGCTTTGTTTGCCATTATCGTTTGTTTGTTAGTAGCTTTAGGTTAATAATAGGCGCTTTGCGCTAAACACAATACATCCATGGAAGGATTACTTAGTGTATCCGTAGGTACCGTATTTTGGGCCTCGGTTGCTTTCTTGTGTGTGCTTGCCATTTTGAAGAAAATGGCTTGGGGTCCCATCTTGAGTTCTTTAAAGGACCGCGAGGAGGGTATCGCTAGCGCTTTGCGTCAGGCAGACCTAGCTAAGGAAGAGATGAGCCGTTTACAGGCGAGCAACGAAGATCTTCTTCGTGAAACGCGCAACGAACGTGATCGCATCTTGAACGAGGCAAAGTCAATGGCTGATAAAATGCGCAACGATGCGGTAGGTCGCTCGCAAGAAGAGGCGAATCGCATTACTGCTAAAGCGAAAGCTGAGATTGAAAATCAAAAACAAGCGGCTATTACCGATTTAAAAAATCAGGTAGCTGATCTTTCAGTTCAATTGGCTGAAGTACTTTTGAAAGATTCTCTAACAGATGAGCAAAAGCAAAAAGCGTTGAATCATTCTTTAATTAAAGAATTCGGAGCCAATTAATATGTCAAACATTCGCCTGTCATCGCGTTACGCAAAATCATTGATTAGCCTTGCTGAAGAGCGAGGAGAGACAGATGTCTTGTTGAAGGACATGCTTTATATCTCTAGCAGCATTCATTCTAGCAAGGATTTGCAAGTGATGTTGGCCAGTCCAGTTATTAGCGGTGATAAAAAACGAAAAGTGTTGTTCTCTGTTTTTACTGAATTGAACAAAACCACGCATGTGTTTATTGATCTAATAGTTAATAAAGGTCGTGAGAGTGACTTGGGTGAAATAGCCAAGTCGTTTGTTCAGCAAGTAAAGGCTGGAAGAAACATTTTCGATGTTGAACTAATTTCAGCAGTGCCTGCTGATGATGCTCTTCGTGCAGAAGTTTCTGTAGTAGCGAAGAAAATTTGTGGAGGCGATGTTGAAATTACTGAAAAAGTTGATTCAGATTTAATAGGTGGATTTATCCTTCGTGTAAACGGAATGGAATACAATGCATCGGTTTCAGATAAACTGAAAAAAGCGAAAAAAGATTTTTCAAAAAACCCGTACGTCCCAACGTTATAATGGGATTAAAAACTATTTGTTATGGCAGATATTAAACCTGCGGAGATTTCAGCAATCCTTAGAGAACAGTTAGCTGGTCTAAAGACCGAAACTGAGTTGCAAGAGGTAGGTACCGTTCTTCAAATTGGAGATGGTATTGCGCGTATTTACGGTCTTTCAAACGTTCAATCCGGTGAGTTGATTGAGTTTGAAAACGGTGTACGAGGTATTGCCCTTAACCTTGAAGAAGATAACGTGGGTGCAGTATTGTTAGGTCCTTCTGGAGAGTTAAAAGAAGGAGCTAGCGTTAAACGTACTGGAACTATTGCCTCTATTCAAGCCGGAGAAGGAATGCTTGGTCGTGTAGTAAACACACTGGGAGAGCCTATCGATGGAAATGGTCCTATCACAGGCGAGTTGTACGAAATGCCACTTGAGCGTAAAGCTCCAGGGGTAATCTACCGTCAGCCAGTAAACGAGCCACTTCAAACAGGTATCAAAGCAATCGATGCAATGATTCCAATTGGACGTGGACAACGTGAGTTGATTATTGGTGACCGTCAAACAGGTAAAACAACTGTTGCGATTGACACCATCATCAATCAAAAAGAATTTTACGATAAAGGTGAGCCTGTGTATTGTATTTATGTTGCTTGCGGACAAAAAGGTTCTACCATCGCAGGTACTGTTAAAACATTACAAGATGCAGGTGCTATGGCATATACAGTGGTTGTTGCTGCAACAGCTTCTGACCCAGCTCCTCTTCAATTCTACGCTCCGTTCTCGGGTTGCGCAATTGGAGAGTACTTCCGTGATACCGGTCGTCCAGCATTGATTGTTTATGATGATTTGTCTAAACAAGCAGTTGCATACCGTGAGGTGTCTTTGTTGCTTCGTCGCCCACCCGGACGTGAAGCATATCCTGGAGACGTATTCTACTTGCACAGCCGTCTTCTTGAGCGTGCTGCGAAAGTAAACGCAACTCAAAGTGTTGCTGAAAACATGAATGACTTACCAGCAAGCTTGAAGAGCATTGTTAAAGGTGGTGGTTCATTAACAGCACTTCCAATTATTGAAACCCAAGCGGGTGACGTTTCGGCGTATATCCCAACCAACGTAATTTCGATTACAGATGGTCAAATCTTCCTTGAGTCGAACTTGTTCAACTCAGGTGTGCGTCCTGCAATTAACGTAGGTATCTCTGTAAGCCGCGTGGGTGGTTCTGCACAGATTAAGTCTATGAAGAAAGTAGCAGGTACTTTGAAACTTGACCAAGCACAGTATCGTGAGCTTGAGGCATTCTCGAAATTCGGGTCTGACTTAGATGAAGTAACGAAGTCCGTACTTGAAAAAGGAAAGCGTAACGTTGAAATCTTAAAGCAAGGTCAAAACAATCCAATGACCGTAGAGAAGCAAGTAGCTATTATCTACTGTGGAACGAAAGGATTGTTGTCACGTATTCCAGTAGAGAAAATTCGTGAGTTCCAGGACGATTATTTGAATAGTCTTGAAATGAACCACAACGATACCTTAACTGCTATTCGTAACGGTAAAATCGACGAGGCTGTAACATCGGTATTGGAATCAGTAGCAAAAGATATTTCAGCGAGATACAACTAATTGTAAAGCGAAGAAGGACATGGCGAATTTGAAAGAAATCAGAATGCGTATTGTATCGGTAAACTCTACCATGCAAATCACTTCTGCCATGAAAATGGTGTCTGCAGCAAAATTAAGAAGAGCACAAGATGCCATTACTAAAATGCGTCCGTATGCTCAAAAGCTTCAGGAAATTCTTTCGAACGTAAGTTCTTCAGAGTCGAATTCAACATACAGCCAGCAGCGTGACGTTAAGAACACGCTGGTGGTTGCTATTACTTCAAATCGTGGATTGTGCGGTGGTTTCAACAATAACGTGATCAAGGAAATCCGTAACATCGTTAAAACCAATCAGAATGTTCATGTATTGTCTTTAGGAAAGAAAGCCTTCGACAATTACAAAAAAACAACGATGCACACCTTTGAAGGTTTCGGTGATACTCCTTATGATATCTTCGACAAATTAACGTTCTCTAACGTGAGTGCAATTGCGAATACCATTATGGATCAATTCGCAAGTGGTAAATACGATAAAGTCATTTTAGTTTACAACCGGTTTAAGAATGCTGCGGTTCAGATCATTGAAAACGAGCAATTCCTTCCTGTACTTCCTCCAGTGAATGCGGAGGCGCAGTCAAGTGTAGATTACATCTACGAACCAGAGAAGACTCAAATTCTTGAAGAGTTAATTCCGAGAACATTGAAAGTTCAGTTGTTCAAGGCTTTGTTAGATAGCAATGCTGCTGAACACGGTGCACGTATGACGTCTATGCACAAGGCAACGGACAACGCGGGTGAAATGGTTAAGGAACTTAAGTTAACTTACAACAAAGCGCGTCAAGCCTCAATTACTGGAGAGATTTTGGAAATTGTTGCCGGTGCTGAAGCGTTGAACGGCTAAGGCGTATATTTGTCTTAAGCCCTAACCGTGAATGCTTAAGAAAATAGTCTCTCACACCTTTTTTTATTCTTTTGCCAATCAGACTCCTGCGCTGATTAATTTATTCTTGCTCCCTTTTCTTACTCCTTTTTTAACAGCAGGCGACTACGCTATTTACGGTTTAATTCTCAGCTATGCGGGATTGGTAGGTGCATTTAGCAGTTTGGGGTACATCGTGCTCTTTCAGCAAAGTTATTTCGAGTTGGGTCCTGAGTTTAAATCGAAATGGTCTAGGCTTTTAGGTTTTCAATGGCTCTATAAATTTCTCTACGCTGGATTGGTAGGGGCTTTGTTGTATTTCACCTTGAAAAATAAAATTGCTCCAGATCGCTTGAACATTGTTCTGGCATTGGTCATTGTTCCACTTTTGTTTTTCGATCTAACGAAGTCAATTGCAACGCGATTATTGCAGTTCAGGCATGAGCATCAAAGGGTATATACCATAACAATAGGCGTAGGAATACTGTCAGCGCTTATGAGCTTCGTGGGTGTACGCTATTTCAATTTAGGATACATGGCTTGGTTGTACTCGCAAGCTATTTCTTCGGCATTGTTGGCGGCATATTTTGGATATTTCTTGTATGTGAAAGAGCGTATTCGCCCGTCGTTTCATTTCGAAAAAAATGAAATTGTTTCCGACTTGAAAATTGCAACACCCCTTATTCCGAAGGAGTATGCAACTTATTTATTGAATTCTTCCGATCGTGTTTTATTGGATCGCTTCGGTGTTTCACAGAATAAAATAGGGCAGTACAGCATTGCATATTCTTTTGCCTCCTACTTCGAAAATATTCAATCGCAGGCCAATCAGGTATTAACACCAATTGTTTTCGATTTGTACAAAGCGGGCACCGACATGGCCATGCAAACAGTTGGGAAACTCATACGCGCTTGGTTCTATGTTTCCTTGTTAATGGCCGCAGTGCTCGGTTTGTGGATTCCAGACATCTTCAGATTGCTCTATCGAAAGGCAGAGTTGAGTGCGGCTTATCCGATGGCTATTGTGCTAATTTTCGGATTTTGTTACCGACCTATTTATGTGGCTATCGTTGACAAGGCCATTTATGATAAACGAACCATGGAAGTTCTGAAAATTACTGTAGTGGCAGCCCTTTCAAACGTGCTACTCAATTTAATTTTCATTGGTTACTACGAAACGTGGGCGGCAACTATGAACACCGTAATTGCTTATTTCGTTATGGGATTGGCGGGTTATTTTTTAATAAAGAATAGCGGAGCTTTCCGCAAGCTCATTCGTCCGTTTGAACTTGTTGCAATTATTGTAGTTGTGGGGGCGGGTGTATTTTCACTGCGCGATTTTTCATGGGTTTGGCGCCTTGCGGCTACAGGAATTATTTTAGTAGGAATGTTTATTTGGCTTCGCACCAAGGGAAGAAAAATGTGGAACGAATTGAATAACTTGCGACATGGCCTTTCGTCCCATTGATTTCAATATTATTCAGAATGAATTCGAGCAAAGATTTCCAGATGGAAAATTGTTCGAGGGGAAGAATTTCAATTACATCAAATTGGTTCAACACGGCTTGTCATACTCTATGACAGATGCTCAGAACAAATTACTGAAGAAGAATCTTTTTTCAAGTTGGGTTATATACAAGTTGAAATCGTGGATGAATTCCAGAAGAAAAAAAGGAAATTTCCTTCCGCAAAAAAGTGAGAGTATTTTAATTCTGGAAGGAAGGCGAAAGTTGAAACTTCCAACTGGAGAGGAGATTTCACCCATAACCCATCTGATTCGAGAGTCTATCTTAAGCACAGAATATTCGTGGTGGGACACCACTGGCGCATTTGCAAAGGAGGCAGATTTTTCACTGAAAGATTTGTCGAATTGGTTTCCACCAACAAATAAAATTCAGAGTGAAATTTATTTTGAATTGAAAGAGCTCCTGCAGAAAATCAAAAAAGTCGGGGAGCTTTCAGGTAGTGAAGTTCAATATGTGGAAAGTGCGTTCTTCGTCTTTTTTGAATCGTTTCGAAGATGGCACGCGTTGCTTACAATAGCGAAACCAAAGACGTTGGTGGGCATTACGCATTACCACAATGAAGGTTGTTTGGCAGCCGCGAAGTTGCTGGGGATAAAAACAATTGAGCTTCAGCATGGATTAATTTCAAAACACGATCTGTATTATGTTTATCCCGAGAAATACAGAGATTCCCTCGTGAAGGCCATGTTTCCGAATGAGATTTGGTTGTTTGGGAATTTTTGGAAACGCGTTTTAGATGCGGGAGCAGAATCTGCCTTCATGAAATCTTTAGTGCTTGGAAATTTCACGACAGATACAGCAATTAAATCGAATGATTTTAAGAAAGAGAATCGCGTGTTGCTTTGTGCCCAAAAGAATTTATCTGAACCCTATATCGAGTGGATCAGATACATGCGTGATTTCATTCTACCAAATCACCCGAATTGGAAATTGATAGTGAAGTTGCACCCACTTGAATCTGAAGTGCAGAAATACGAAAGTGAGGCCAATGATTTCGTTGAAGTACTGCCCATTTCAGCTTCATTGAATGAAGAATTGAAGCGTGCTACAATTCAGGTAAGTATCTATAGCACTACGTTTTTCGATGCTTTGGGAATGCAGGTTCAAAATTTTTCATTGAATGACATGGGCTATTCCGAAGATTACGCATCTGAAATGGTTTCTTTGGGTGTAGCTGAACCATTAAAAAAAACAGACGATGTCATTGCGAAGTTCAAAAGTGGGTCAGGTCAAATTGATAATTTGACAAGAGAGGACGTTTTCGCGCCTTTTCAACCTCGAATGCTGAATTTTTAATGGAGGTCTGTTGAATTTGTTTGTCTCTCATTCGTTACATTTGTTTATATCCTTAATTTTATGAAAAGACTTGTACTCTTAGTAATCTTAGCAGCTTGTGTAACTTCGGCTTATGCCCAGGCTACTTCAGCAACGGCGTTAGCTATTACTCCAGGAAATTACTTATTAAATGCTGTAGGATATACCCCGATTACTGCAACCAGTCAGTGTTTAGTAACAACCACAGGACAGACCACATCTACCTGCACGGCAGCCGCTCCTACAAAGGCGTGTTGGTTTAAATTTACGGTGCCTGCTGGAACCCTTTCAGCTGCTGTTAAAGTAACAGTTGTACCAACAGGTTTTGACGCTTCAGTAGATTTTTATGCGGGAACCGCTGCCGCTCCAATTTATATGCAATGTGTAAACGCGGGAGGTTCGGGAGTTACCGAAACATTAAAAACAACTTGGGCGACTAATCCGGTTAACCCAGGTACAGAATATTATTTCCGTGTAGGTTCAAACGGAACTACGGCTTCTTGCTTTACGGTTAAAGTCGAATACTATCCAACCGCGCAATTATTATCCTCTCCTGTTCCTTCTCCCGACGCCGGTTTGGTGGGGTATCGTACTAACAACTTTGCGAAACGCAACAACCCAACATTTGCAGCGCAAAATAATTTAGTTACTTCAACTCGTTATCGTATTGTTGATCAAGCTGATCCGACAGGCACGCCTTGCACAGGAAATACAGGAGCTTCAAGTGTGGATCAAGTGTATTTGTATACTTTTCCTTGTATTTGTTATGGAAAGACCTACGATGTGTATATCGAAATTCAAATGGATGGAATTTGGTGTGGTGAAGGACCAGTTCGAACTATGGCTATGGAAGCCTATCCGAATAATACGATTAGCAACGCGCCATGCGCGACAGTGACTTTGTTAGGAGGGGTTTTGAATTCCACCTACCTGGGTCCAACCGCCATAACGGAATGGGAATTCACGTTGGCGGGTAATGTTATTGTTACAACACAATCTGCAACGGGAATTACTACGTTAAATATGAATATTCCGGCGTTGCAATGTTTGCGATACAATAGAATTTATTCTGTGCGAATCCGCATGAACTATTGCAATGTTTGGGGACAGTGGAGCACGCCTTATTGCTTGATTACCGCACCAATTCCATATTTAACCATAACAGGTCAACCACCGGCATATGCAAATTTATGCGGAACGACTATTTCACCATACAGCATTGTTTATACCCAGTTTACGCAAGGAGCAGGAGAATATATTTGGCAGATTGCGCAAGTAGTTCCAACGGCACCACAAACCCCTATAGCACCGGCTATAGTGGCCACCACCTCAACGGAGGTTTTGATGTTGAATCAATTCGGATTGGTTACCGGTAATTCCTATCGAATTGCTGCGAAGCCAAAACTTATTTCATGCAACACGCCGCAAGAAGGCGACTACGGTCCTTTCTGCGTAGTTACCATTGGAGCGGCTATGGCGCCTGGAGATCCAAGTTCTATGGACGTTATGAATGATGAAATTCATGTTGAAAGAAATGCGGCAGATATAATGGAAGTGGATGAGCAAGGAAATGTTGCAGTTATTTCATTCCAAGGAATTGAAGAGAAGATGGCCACCATTCGAATTACAGATGAACGTGCTTTAGGAAAAGGAATGATTCAATTGGTTGGAATGAATGGACAAATGCTTTTTTCAAGAGACGTATTCATTGAATCGTTGGATCAGTTGATTCAAGTTCCACTGCCTTCGAACGTTGCTTCGGGATTGTATATGATTTCGTTCAGAACACAAGGGCAAACGGTTACAGAGAAGTTCTGGGTAAGATAGATAAACATCGGGGCGAATAATCATTCGCCCTTCTTAAATGGGGGCGAATAATTATTCGCCCTTCTTAAATGGGGGCGAATAATTATTCGCCCTTAGTAGAGATTATTTGCCCTTAAGATTTTCCTTAATCTCTTGCATAAACTCCGAAGCAAACACGAAGTTATTCAAAGCTGTGTTTTCTGATTTCAATAAGTCGTGCTTATTGCCTTGCCATTCTACTTTTCCGCCGCTAATGAAATTGATGTTGTCTCCAATTTCCATAACCGAATTCATATCATGACTGACTACAATTGTTGTTGATCCGAGATCGTAGGTAATGCTGCGAATAAGATTATCGATAACGATGGAAGTTTCAGGATCTAATCCAGAGTTGGGTTCGTCTACAAATAGAAACTTCGGGTTCATGATAATGGCTCGGGCAATACCCGTTCTTTTCTTCATTCCACCCGAGAGTTCGGCAGGATAAAGTTTGTTTTTCCCTGCAAGATTTACTCGCTCGAGGCATTCATTCACTTTTACTAGCTTCTCTTCTTTAGTCAGGTTGCTGTACATGGTCAGAGGAAACATAACATTTTCCTCAACAGTCATGGAATCGAAAAGCGCAGCACCTTGGAAGAGCATCCCCACTTCTTGACGAATAGCCTTGTGCTGATCTTCGTCCATATTCAAAAAGTCCACACCATCGTAGAGGATGCTTCCATTATCGGGCTCTAGCAAACCAACCATACATTTGAGCAGAACACTTTTTCCTTGTCCACTTCTTCCGATAATAAAATTTATTTTTCCGGGTTCGAAGTCAATGGAAATATCTGAAAGCACCTGAGCTTCTTTAAAGGCTTTGGAAATATTTTTTACCTGAATCACAGCAGTAATATTTGAGTGAGCAAATAATTCCCAACCATTACGGCAACCATGCTATAGACCACACCTTTCGTACTTGATTTCCCCACCTCCAACGCGCCACCACTTGCGTAATAACCGTGATAAGCAGGAATGGTAGAAAGAATGAAAGCGAAGAATACTGTTTTAATGAGGGAGTAGACAATTCCATAACTGTCGAAATCGTATTGAATACCGTAGATAAAATCGTTGAGCGAAACGGCTTTAGTCATAGTACCTATTATAGCGCCTGAACAAATACCCACGCTCATAGCCAATAGAACCAAGAATGGAAACATGACGGTAGATGCAATTAATTTGGGAAGAATCAAATAACTCGCTGAGTTAACACCCATAATGTCTAATGCATCTATTTGCTCTGAAATACGCATCGTGCCTATCTCAGAAGCAATGTTACTTCCAACTTTTCCGGCTAAAACAAGAGCTACAATGGTAGAGGAAAACTCATAGATCATGGTTTGTCTGGTGGTGTAACCAACGGTCCATTTCGGAATCCAACCGCTTTCAATATTCACGGCTGTTTGAAGCGTAACCACAGCGCCCATGAAAAATGAGAGTAATGCGACGATTCCGACCGATTGCACTCCGATTTTAATCATTTCGTCGGTAATCAGCGGTCTGTATATTTTCTTTTTTTCAGCACGCGAAAACACCCTGCGCATGAGCAAAAAATACCGTCCAAAATTTCCTAAGATTCCTGTCATGATTAAAACTTAGGCCGAAGGTAGTTTATTTTTTTCGAGTGTAATAATTTTTCAATGTTTACATATAGAAGCGAGTTATTCAGTATTTTCGAGACATGAAGAAATTAATGTATTTGCTTTTCGCTACGTTTTTAATTGTCGGATTAGCGTCATGTCATCAGCAAAACCATGGACACAAAATCCCAAAGAAACAGGGGGGAAAACACGGTAGAAGACATGGAGGAAAAAATGATTGCAACTGCCCGACTTGGGATTAAGTTTATTGAGGCATGGCTAAATCCAACGATTTAGAAACTGCTTTAACTCCATTCTTACCCGGTGGTTCAGTAGTGAAGGTGTGTGAAATGCTGCGAGCATATCCACACGATTTGGTTATTACCAAAGGCCGAAGTACCAAGCACGGCGATTTTCGCTACGCGCCAGGTGAACGCTATAAGATAACGGTCAATCATAATTTAAACCGCTACGCTTTTCTCATAACGCTCATGCATGAGCTAGCACATTTGCTCTGCCACGTGCGTCACGGACATTTTGTAAGACCTCACGGTGCCGAATGGAAGCAATGTTTCAAAGAAACACTCGCGCCATTTGTGAATGTGAATTTGTTTCCACTAGATTTAGAAAAAGCCATTCAGCGGTATCTGAATAACCCGGCTGCAGCGACTTGTAGCGATATTGATTTATCGAAGACCTTGGCGCTTTACGACAGAAGCAGTCATGAAAACATTATCATGGTCGATGATCTTCCTGATGGTTCGAAATTTTTATATGGAAAAGAGAAGCGCGAATTCGTTCGATTGAACAAACGCCGTCAACGTATTTTGTGCAAGGAAGTGAAGACCGGTAGTGATTATTTGTTTTCACCACTCACCAAAATCTGGAAGCTGTAATTAAGCTTTTTTTCTACGTTGAATTTCTCTTTGAATTAGCGACAACTCTCTTCCTGTTTGTCCTTTAACCGAAGTATTCTCTTGCGCTCTGCGAAGCAGGTAAGGCATGACTTCTTTGATAGGACCATAGGGTAGGTATTTCGCTACGTTGTAATTCGCGTGACTGAGGTTGTAGCTAATGTGGTCGCTCATGCCGAACAATTGCGCGAAATAGATGCGTTTATCGTTGCTTGCAATTCCGCGCGCATTCAATTTTTCAACGAGCATAGCAGAACTTTCTTCGTTGTGAGAACCGCAGCAAATGGCAATGTCTTCAATGTGATCCAAGCAATAGTCAACGGCTAAATTGAAATCACGATCTGTATTTTCTTTGGTCGTTTGAATGGGGTCCACATAGCCCATATCAGCTGCACGATTGCGCTCCTTTTCCATATAGGCTCCACGAACCAACTTCACAGCAGTCTTTGCTCCCTTTTCACGCAAGCGAGTATGCATTGCTTTCAAATACGCAAGTCGATCGTGTCTGTATAATTGAACCGTATTGTAAACGATGAAATTTTTCTGGTTGAATTGAACCATCATGTTTTCCGCAAGCTCGTCGATTGCATCTTGAATCCAAGAGTCTTCGGCGTCTATAAACAAGGCCACGTTTTTCTGAAAGGCATGCTCGCAAATGCTGAACACACGTCCAGCAGCGCGTTCCCACTCAACTTCTTCATTTGTTGAAAGCGCTTGCTTAGCATTTACTTTTTCCAACAGAGAAAATCTGCAAATCCCTGTTACTTTGAATACGCTGAAAGGAATATCGTTGTTGTTTTCCGCCGCATCAATGGTGCGCTTAATTTCATCTGTGGTAAAGTCGAAATCTTTTTCGTTTTCTTTTCCTTCTACACTGTAATCGAGAATAGAGCCAATGCCACTTTTTGCCAAGTGGTGCGCGGCTTTCTTGCTTTCTGAAATATTTACTCCGCCACAGAATTGTGAAAAGATATTTTTCTTGATGGCCCATCCAATCGGGATTCCAAGCCCAACCGCAAGATTCGTTAGTGCTCCACCCAATTTTACCAAACTTGGAGAAGCTATCAATTTGAAGAGCCAAAAAGAGCGCTTCAATTGGCCGTTGTTTTTATGTTGAAACGCTACCGCGGTATTTTCGAAATTTACGCTACTCATTGCTGCAAAGATATTCTTCTTCTTTGGTTTTTCATTCTGAATTTAAAAGGTTCCATCGTATCTTTCGACCACAAATTAAAAGTCATGAAAGCAGCACAAGATTTTATCAACGAAAATAAAGATCGTTTCTTAAGCGAGTTGTTCGAACTATTACGTATTCCAAGCATTAGCGCGGATATGGCCTACAAAGAAGAGGTAGCGAAATGCGCGGATTTGGTGGCGAAGCATCTTCGCGACGCAGGAGCAGATAACGTTGAAGTTTGTATTACAAATGGACATCCGATTATATACGGAGAGAAGTTAATTGATTCAAGCAAGCCAACTGTTTTGGTATACGGACACTACGATGTGCAGCCAGCTGATCCAATTGAATTGTGGCACACGCCTCCGTTCGAGCCAACGATTAAGAAAACAGAGATTCACCCTGAGGGTGCAATCTTCGCTCGTGGTTCTTGCGACGATAAAGGACAAATGTTCATGCACGTGAAGGCGTTTGAAGCTATGTGGAAAACGAATTCACTTCCGTGTAATGTTAAGTTCATGATTGAAGGAGAAGAGGAAGCGGGTTCAACCAACCTAGGCCCTTTCTGTATGGCGAATAAAGAAAGATTGAAAGCAGATGTGGTGTTGATTTCAGACACGAGTATCATAGCGAACGACGTTCCAAGTATCGACTGTGGCTTAAGAGGATTAAGCTATGTTGAAGTTGAAGTAACGGGTTCGAATCGCGATTTACACAGCGGTGTTTACGGCGGCGGTGTTGCAAATCCGATTAACGTTTTGGCGAAAATGATTGCGTCACTTCACGACGAGAATAATCACGTTACCATTCCAGGTTTCTACGATAGCGTTCAAGAACTATCGGATGCGGAACGCACAGCATTGAACGCAGCTCCGTTCGACGAAGAAGCGTATAAGAAGGATTTGGATATAGATGCGTTGTATGGTGAAAAAGGATATTCTACCATTGAGCGTACTGGCGTTCGTCCAACGTTGGATTGCAACGGTATTTGGGGTGGATACATTGGTGAAGGTTCGAAGACCGTTCTTCCATCAAAGGCATTTGCGAAAATTTCTATGCGATTGGTGCCTCATCAAACCACCGATCAAATCACTGAAATGTTTTCGAATCACTTCAAATCTATTGCACCTGCCGGTGTTCGTGTTGAAATTCGTCCGCACCACGGTGGTGAGCCGGTTGTTACACCAACAGACAGCAAGGCATATATTGCTGCTTCTGATGCCATGGAGAAGACCTATGGTAAGAAGCCAATTCCAACACGAGGTGGCGGTTCTATTCCAATTGTTGCCATGTTCGAGTCTGAATTGAACCTGAAGTCTGTTTTAATGGGCTTTGGATTGGATACAGATGCGTTGCATTCACCAAATGAGCACTACGGGTTAGTTAACTACTATAAGGGAATTGAAACCATTCCATATTTCTTCGATAATTTTTCGAAGTAATTTTCGTTCGGATTGAAATAGAAAACGTGAGAATGTTATGAGAAGAAAACAGATTTCAATTCATTGGATATTTCTGCTTTTCACGGTGTTCACTTTAACTTCTTGTGAAATTTACAAGGATGTGAAAGTGAAGCGTGTGGAAGAGTTCGACCTTTCTGAATTTACCAATAATCACGTTGCAGCAGTTTTACGAATTGGGCTTGAAAATCCCAATCCGTATAAGATTACGTTATACGAATCTGATTTGGAATTGCGCATTGACGGAAACGTAGCAGGCACTCTAACCTTGGCAGAACCTGTAGTTCTAGGTCCGAAATCTGCGCAAGTTTATGATGTGAAAGTCTTCACGAATATTACCGATGTGGAAGGTTTGTTGGGCAACGCTTTGGCGCTTATGTTCAAAGACGAAATTATTCTGGAAGCGTCGGGTTATGTGCAGGCGAAGGGCCTAGGCGTAAAGAAGATGGTTCCTTTTTCTTTCACAAAGCCCATCAGCAGTAAAGCCTTCAAATTAAAGTAACGGGTCTATTAATTCTGCCGGAGTTTGATGTGGAAGAAGGTGTAGTCCTTTTAATCCAGCGCGAACGGACCCTTCAACATGCTGAATTGAATCATCGATAAAAATTGTTTTTTCGGGCGTGAGTCCATGAATTCTGCACAGCTCAAGAAAAGCTTCTGCATTGGGCTTGCGCATTCCTAAGACATTGCTGTAATGAATAAATTCAAAGGCCGACTTGAACTTCTCTAAGCCATAAGACTCTTCAATCATGCGTTCGAAAACGGCTACATGTAATTCATTGGTGTTACTGAAGATGAAGGTGCGAATGCCCTTTTCTTTCAATTTGAAAATGTAATCAACTCGTTCTGGGATAAGTTGAGTGAGTATACAGTTCCAGGCATTTTCCAACTCTTGTCGAGAAGCATTCGGAAGGAAGTGTGAGATCCAATTGTAAAAAGCTTCTCCGGGAATTTTGCCAGTCTCTAATAAGTCGAAAATTTCATCTTGCTGCGCCTGTGAGTAGGTGGCCGCAAAAGATTCCATTCCTAGAGCTTCAAAAGCGCGAACGGGGGCGTTATAATCTATTTCAAACAGTACACCCCCGAAGTCGAATACAATGGCTTCATAATTCATGAGGCCAAAGGTAATACATGATTAGAATTCAGGGATTTTCTCTCCTGTTTTTGCTTCGAATAAAGCGCGCAATAAAGCGTACTTCTCTCGTAGATCTGTTAACTCTTTTTTCACCGCAACGATGTCGTTTTCCAAACTCTCTGCGCGAAGCTCGCTTCCTTCCTCTAGATTAGAACCACTAGCAAGAATTTTCGAGTAAAGCGAAAAGAAATCGGTGTCTAATGCTTTCGATAAATCGAATAAAAGTTTTGAGTCAACAGAATCTCTTCTGTAAATTCCATAAACGTTTTGTTTGGATGTGTTAATAATCTTAGCCAATTCAGTAGGACCAAGACGCAAATCTTTTGCTCTGTTTTTGATACGTTCTCCTATGCGCATAATATCGTTTTGATTGTAGTTCAAATCAAAGACAAAATCTTCTAAACCTATCTAAATGAAATGTTAATTTTGTTTCAACCACGCAGAGGGGTTGACTTCAGATTTAACCTTGTCGAGCATTTGAATAATGGCCTCGTAATTCGAGTCGCTAGCTGCGGATACAAGTTGCAGATTTCCTTTTTTTCCAGATAAACTTGCTTTGAATCCTTTTTTATTTAACTCAGCTACCATGCGGTTTGCGTTCTGAGAGACAGCGAAGGCTCCTACAATGATTTCGTATTTTGCAAGACGCGTAGGATTAACAGTTTCTACGACTTTGGTTTTTTCAACGGGGGTTGTTACAACTGCTTTAGCTGTTGGAACTGAGTTTAACTCGGGCGTTTCAACAAGTTCAATTTCTTCTTCAACGGTATATGTCGGAATGACTCTTTCTGGCGCAGGAGTGTACTGTGCAACTCGGCTTTTCGTTCCAAGTAATTTGTACGAGGCGTATTGCCAATCTGTCGTTTCAATCTTATGTGAAAGTGCAAATATTCCAACACCTAAAATAGGTAACGCTAATACAGCAGCCGCTTTCCAAATCCATTTAGATCCTTGTTCAGCACGTTTCTCAAGAGTTGAAACTTCAGCAGTTATTGGCTCTTCAATTTGACGTTCTACAGGAACAAGAATTATCTTTTCTAATCCGAATGATTCAAGTGAGAAATTTCCTTTGCTGTCTGGAATGAATTGAATTTTTCCTAGACGATCTTGAAACAGAATTCCAATTCCTTTCCAAGAAATTTTTTCGCCACGAAGTAACGTGTTCGATTGCTCTTTCACCCAAGCATCGAGTTCAATTTTTCCTTCCGCATAAGAGCAATTGTTCAGAGCACACAAAGCAGAAACCAACAAGCCGTCGTTCTCTTTTATTTGTGGATTGAATCCGATTGTTTTCTGCGGGGGATAGACAGTATGCAAACTTGTATTCAAAGAAGCACCCTTGTATTTTGCAATGAATCCGCCCAAACAGGGAAGAACCACGCAATCGTTGGAGTACAATAAATCTTTGATTAGGTTTTCGAACTGCATAATGCGAAAATACGGAATTTTATTGGTCTTACAAGCCTAGGCCTGATATTTCAGCAAATCTGCTGGAGTGTCTATTCCTGTTGAATCGTGGGAAGTTACTACTACAGAAATACTTAAGTCATGCTCCAACCAACGAAGTTGTTCGAGGGATTCGGTCAATTCCAATGATGAGGGTTTCAGCATTTTTATTTGTTGAAGGGCATTCGTCGTGTAAGCATAAACGCCTAAATGCTTGAAATAGTTGGGCTCTCCATTTCGAGCAAAGGGAATGGTTGATCTTGAAAAATAGAGTGCTCTTCCGGAAGTGCTGAATACCACTTTCACGCGGTTTGAATCGTTCGCCTCCTCCTTATTTTCAATTTGAACGGCTAACGTTGCAATATCAGTTTTAGAAGAAATAAGTGCGTTCGAAAGTTCTTCCAACGATTCAACATGAACAAAAGGCTCATCGCCTTGAATGTTCAATACAAAATCGAATTGCCCCTCGATGTTCGGAAGGAGTTCGCAAATGCGCTCAGTGCCGCTGTTGCAATCTTCAGATGTGTAAAATGCGTTACATCCGTATTCTTCAACATGATTGAATATTCGCTCGTCGTCGGTGGCCACCCAAACTTCAGCTAGCGAAGAACATTTTTTCGCTTGGTCAATTACCCTTCGGATCATGGATTTTCCATTGATTTCAATCAACGGCTTTCCAGGAAAGCGCGTGCTTCCATATCGAGCGGGAATAATACCAAGTCCTTTCATGCTACAAACTTAAGGTGTATTGCACCATGGTTAAACGAGGTTCTTCAATAGCGAGCGGACGAATAGAATATTCACGATTGAGAATGTTGTTCACGATAAGTGCAATCCTGTGCTTGTCTGAGAAGGTATATCCAACGCGCGTATCGAAAACGAAGTCGCCTTTGGTGTGATTAGCACGCCATGAATTAATCCCCGGATTGAATTCGGTAGGAAGCTCCTGTTCGAGTTGAGAGAATGCTTTGTCAATGTTTTGCATGTGCGAATTTGATCTGAAGCTCAGCCCTGCATTAAATGCACCACGGGTTGCACCAACATCTATTCTTATAAGGTGTTGCATGCGATATTTCAAAATATTGTTGTTCGTGTTTTCGCTTGTCGTTAAATAGGATGCTTGAGAAAACTGAGGAATGACAAGTGTTCCGGGAGTTTGTGCCGTTTGTGCATAGACGTAGTCAGGCGTGGTGCTCATAGGTTTTGTATAGGTGTAACCCGCCAACACATCGAAACGAGTCTTGCGAATGTTTCCGGTTCCCATGATACTTAGTTCTGCTCCTTGAACTTTCGCACCACCCGTATTCAAACTTTTGAATCCAATGACATTTGATATTTGACCCAAGTCAGATAGCGGCACCGCAGACCATTGACCGAATGTGAATTCAATAAAATTTCGAAACTCTTGTTGAAATACAGCCACGTCAATAAACCCTTTGAAATCACCAATTTTGAATCCTTGCTTAACTCCTATTTCGGCATTGTATGAAGTCTCTGGTTTAAGGTCCGGATTTGCAAAAACATGGATAGCACCAAGCCCAGTGACAATGAATTTTTCAGCAATACTTGGGAAGCGATATCCTTGTCCGTATGATGCGCGCAAGTATGTTGCTTGCCCCAATTTGTAATTTGCTCCGGCACGAAATACGGGCTTGCCATTTTTTTCTTCATTCAATAAAAATTGCTCGTAACGCACACCTCCAGAAAGATTCAGGCGTTCGCCAATTTTTTTGTCGATTTGAAAATAGGCAGCAGTATTTCTTGCTTGGTTGTGCCCGTCTGGATTTCCACCTACAAACAATTCCCCACGAGCATTGGTCTTTGTGTTTACCACCCCCGCTGTGGTTGTTAGGTTTTTTATCTTGTGAAGTTCCCAATTTTTCTGCACTTGATATTCCGTGTAGAAGACATCTGAGAAATTACCTTGGTTGTTATCGTTGTTGTTGTCTAACGATTGCCATCTCGATTTCAGCGTGTGAACAGCGCCTTTTTTACTGGTGTATTGAATGGAAGGATCTACAGTATATAACTGCTGAATGGTGCGTGTGGCGCTGCCGGAGTATGCACCGTACAATCCAGTTGAGCTGTTATCCCAGATTAAAGTAGACAATGAATTGCTTGTGGAATAAATTCCAGCAAGGCCTATGAAAAGACGATCGGTTAGGCGGTATCGAAGATTCAGGTTTAAACGCGCTCTATTTCCAGCGCTGTATCGATCTACGTTTAAAGGGTTATAATTTCCATTCGAAAAGCTACCGTTGGCAGTGTCTTTAATAGGGCCTAAGTGACCGTCGTCGTATTGCACACTTGATGCAAGCACAAAATCTAGTTTTCCAAACTTTTCCGAATGAAGAAAATTAATTCCACTTTTCATTCCTTGTCTGTTCCAATAAACCGCTGAATCCGATTGTGGCTTCGAATAAAATCCGTGATAAACAGAAACCTTTGTTTTTGGTTTTGAAGTGGGGTAGGCAGTTCTGAAGTTAATTACCCCACTCAAGGCAGAGCTTCCGTAAAGCACACTGCTTGCACCTTTAATGATTTCAACTTGCGATACATTTTCGGTTGGAAGAAATCCCCAGCTTGGTTTTCCGGCGTCTCCGCTGAGAATAGGAATGTTATCTACCAATACTTGAACGCGGCTTCCGGCACCGAAGCTATAACCGCTTCCACTGCGAATTTGTGGTTCGTCGTCTACAATAGCAACACCCGGAGTTTGCTGCAAAATCTCATCAATATTTACCGCGTTTTTATCTTGAATTAACTTCGGTTGAATCACCTCCATACTTACCGTAACCTCACCAATGTTTTGCTCATATCTTCCTGCAGAAACAACTACCAAATTCATTTGTCCGTCGTTCGAAACCATTTCAATATTGAACTCTTGGTTCCCTGTTAACTGAATTTCTTTTTTGAAAGTCTGATGGGTTAAGTATGCGGCAATAAGGGTGTAATTTCCTGCTGGAGCTTCAATGCTGAAGGCGCCTTCTGGTGAAGAACTCATTCCGAAGGAAGTGTTTTCGAAATACACCAATACAGCGCCCAGTGGTTTTTGCGATTGTGAATCGATGACTTTCCCTGAGAATTTAACTGTTCCAGATTGGGCCCAAGATGAAAGGCATAACAATAAACCCAAAAGGGTCAGGAGGTTTTGCTTAAGGTTCATATAGCAATAATAAGAAATACTTTTTTAAAATGAAACAGTGCTAGAGTTTCGCAAACGATTTAATTTCTGTTTGCTCGAAATACGTGCGAAGTAATTCAATGGTATTCGGAAGCTCGTGCAGCACTACAATATCTCCTGCTTTAGATTTTTTAAGGCGATTCAATTGTTGCTGGAATGATGTTTTTTTATCGAAATCACCGGGCATTAATGTCCATCCGACAAGTTGGAATTTCTTCTGCAAGTATTGGTATTGCCAGTATTTCAATTTACCGAAAGGCGGACGATAGAGTTTAGATTTTGGAAATGCCGCTTGGCACCTAAAGTTTTTTAGTAGTCCAATTCGATTCAATTTTCGTGAATTCAAATGTTCGTTTCCGTGAAAGCCAATGGTGTGATTTTCTTCTTGAATGCGCGCAACAAGCTCAGGATATAACGCGGCATTCTTTCCTAACAGAAAAAATGTAGCACGGGCATTATTCGCCTTCAAAAGTTCAAGTAATTGAACAGTAACTTCCGGGTGAGGCCCGTCATCGAAGGTTAAATATATCGATTCGGATTCTTTGATTCGCCAGGTTATTTTGGGGAAGAGCCAATGTAAAATTCTAGGTGTACGAACGAGGTAGAAGCTCATAGTTTACGGGCTAAAATAAAATCTCGTTTATAGTTGACTTGAATTCCATCTTCGTTGAATGCTTCAAAGGTAGCAATGTAAATCCCTATTGCAAGTGCTTCGCCATTATCAGAAATTCCATCCCAAATGGCAATTCCTTCAGGACCTAAATATTCGTTTCTCATCAAACGTTTGACGCGAATGCCCCGTTCGTTGTAAATAGTCAAATTACCCACGCATCCAGATTTCATTTCGGAAAAATGAAATTGAATCACATCGTCCATTCCATCATTATCCGGAGAGAAAATAGATGTTGAAAGTTCAAAGGCTCCGCTCATGTTTTCGATGAGGAGTGATTGTGAATTTTCTGCTCCTGGTGTCGCGAATCCGGATGACTCAGAGGCGCTATGCCAGTTGCTTTCTTGCGCTGTGGGTAGTTCACTTGAAAGTCTTTCTAGCGAGACACCTTCGAAGGAACTTAGCAATTGGAAATGCATTGATTCAGAATAATTCAATTCATCAATAATTTCATTTTGATTCGAGTATATAATGCATGTTCCGTCTGAATTGTTGAAAGAGGGTAGAGCATCCACTCGAATAATATTTTTGGTTTGAATGGAAGGGTACATTTCTTCAATATTCTTTTCATCTTCCGTAAATACAATGAACTCATTTGGCAAGATGATTCGTCCTTCTGTCGTCACAATTTCAATATTGGCGCCTGTATTCAAATATCCGTTTGCAACGGACAGATTTTTTATGCAGATTGCCTTTGTCGTGGTATTTCGGAGTTCAACGAAGTCGAAACCGCCAACATAGGGATTGAATAGAATTTCATTGATTACTAAATTTAAAGGTGAAGCATCTTCTGGATACCCCCATTTAAAAAAAATAGATGTGCTGTTTCCACTGCAGTCGGAAATTCCTTCAAGGGTGTAATTGAATACTGTGGAGTCGAGTAATTCATTTCCGCTCAGAAAAATTTCATTCAAAGCAGTTTCAAAAATAAAATTTGAAACGAGATTTTCTTCCTGAAATAAATTTCCATTCAGTGTTACGAGTTCGTTGAAATGAAGAGCAACGGAACTGTTTTCAAGTGTTAGATAGAGCAATTCTGGGGCACTTGTATCCGGGGAAAGCGAATAAACCGAGTTCTGAAATGCAGGCGTATTTCCGATGTCGCTTTCGCACGCGAGCCAATTGATGGAAGTGCTGCACGGTAAATTCGGATTCACCAATTCAAGAGACCATCCGCCATTGGCTTTGAAACTGTTCTTGAACCAATCGATGCTGTAGCGAATGCTGTCTAAGTGCATTCCGTTCATACTTAATTTTAACAGCATCCCAGAATTGGTTAAAGTCGGAAATGATGGAATAAGAAGTTTGTTCGATACGGAAAGAAACGATAGACTTTCAGTGACATCTCCAAGAACCAAATATTCATTCGGAAGAAGTAAGTAGTTTCCTTCAAATACGCAGCTGTTTATGCAGAGTCCCTTCAGTTCAAGGGTGTGCGAACTCTTATTGAAAATTTCAATAAACTCGGATGGAATACCTTGAACAACAGGATCGGGATCGGCAAGAATTTCGCTGAAAATTAGATCCCCGAATTCAGGTGTTTTCCCTTGATAAATTTCTAGGACGAAGTTGGAAATGTTTCCGTTACAATCTGAAAGTGTTGATTGGCTGAGTGTGTAGAATGTTTCGGGTTGAAAATTTGAATTGAAGGTAATAATCGCAATGGTGTTTCCTTCTGAAAAGGAAACATTGGAAATTACAGCATTGCTGCAAATGAAATTGCCCGTTAGCGTTGGCTCCAAGCTTTCATTGAAGATGAGTGTAACCTGATTGGCTTGATTCAAATTCCAACTGAGTAATTGCGGACCTTGGATATCTGGAGAATTATTAAATATGCTGTTTTGAAATCCGGGAGTTCCTCCTTGCGTATGGCTCGAAGCGGACCAATTGAATTTCCCACTGCAGATTTTGAAAGGATTGATTTGCTCTAAACTCCATCCGCCGTCAGATTTTTCGCTGCTGTTGTACCACTCATCAGTATACGAAACCATATCAACGACATTGTTGTTGAAGTCGAGCAATGTGAGGCTGTCTCCGGCGTTGGTTAATGCTGTAAGGGCTGATATTCCTATTGAATTGGGAAACAGTGACGTGTAGTTTGCATCGCAAATAATTACATTTTCATTCGGATTCAAGAGAAAAGAAGGAATGGTTTTTTCCGAAGTTGAATTCACCAACTTCCATCCCGATAATTCATAGGGAACGCTGTCTGTATTGAAGAGTTCTATATATTCCGCATCGGGTAATCCATTCGACGGCGTGGGGTCTGCGTAGAGTTCATTGATGACAACCGAACGAACGTTCGGTGTATTTATCACTTCAGGAGGAATTTCATTTCCGAAATAAATATTGTCGAAATAGAATTTTGTTGCGTTGGAAGAAGTGTAGATGCAACTCAATCCAAGAAAATTTGTCTGATTGTACGTGTTGTCGAAAATGGAAAATTCTGAAATGAAATTTGTCCCTCCAGATGGGTCAACCGCTACGCTCCAATTTCCTGCATTGTCTCTTAAGACTTGAAGGTTTATGTTGAAGGAAGATGCTATTAATCCTGCTGTTCCGACAGCAAGTTCAACAATCCCCAAAGGGCCATCGTCTCGGAAGAATTTGATGGCATCTGTTGAACCGGCTTCTCCGAGTTTGAGGAAATAGCCCGAGCTATTCGAACCTGAAGTTGCGCTTGCAAAGGAGATATCAGAACCATTCGCAACCAAATAGATTCTGCTGTGGTTGTTGTCGCTTCCTGAAAACGTTTGTTTCACTGTAAAGCGCCACTCTTTGTTGTCAATGGAAGAGTTGGTCGTTTGTGCAGAGAGATAGCTCTGTCCGCCTAGTGTGTTGAGCAATTGTAATTGCTGACTGGTATTCACAACGAATACATCTGTTGAACCGCTCCATGTTGGATTCATGTTGAAGTTACCGTCGCTGAAATAATCGTTGATTTGACAGGGTACAGGCGAGCACGAAGAAAGTACAAGTGCCAAGAGGATAAATTTTTTGTAGTGCATAATAAATGTTTTGTAATTATTCTATCGAAACTAAAAAGCACAAGTAGTAATTTCGTGAAAAAGATATGTATGCGAATTGCAGTTGTAGGAGCTACCGGATTAGTTGGAAAAAAGATGCTTCAAATTCTTGAAGAACGTAAATTTCCTTACGATGAAATCATTCCCGTTGCGTCGGAAAAGAGTGTGGGACAAACCGTTTCTTGTTGTGGAAGAGAATGGACGGTTGTCTCTCTAGCTACTGCAGTTGCTGCTTCTCCGGATATTGCCTTGTTTTCAGCAGGCGGAGAAACAAGTTTAGAGTGGGCACCGAAATTTGCAGCAACCGGATGTGTAGTTATAGACAACAGTAGTGCGTGGCGAATGACTGAAGAAGTGCCATTGGTGGTTCCGGAGATCAACGCAAGCAGCATAAATGCGCATAACAAGATTATTGCAAATCCAAATTGCAGCACCATTCAAATGGTTATGGTGTTGAAGCCGCTTCACGACTTATATAAAATCAAACGAGTGGTAGTTTCAACCTACCAAAGTGTTACAGGAACCGGAAAGGTTGCTGTTGATCAATTGATGAACGAACGCTTAGGGAAGGAAGGAGACAAGGCGTATGCGCACGTGATAGACATGAACCTTATTCCTCAGATCGATGTGTTCCAATCGAACGGATACACCAAGGAGGAGATGAAGATGATTCTCGAGACCAAGAAGATTATGGAAGACAATTCCATTGCTGTAACCGCTACCGCGGTGCGCGTTCCGGTGATGGGCGGACACTCAGAGTCGGTTAACATTGAATTCGAAAATGTTCCAGATATCAATAAGGTGAAAGAAGTTCTTAGCGCCTTTCCAGGAGTAGAGGTTGTAGATAATATTGAACAAAAACTTTATCCGATGCCTCTCATCCACGCTGCTGAAAGTGATCAAGTTTTTGTAGGAAGACTTCGTCTAGACGAGTCTCAAGCGAATACGTTGAATTGCTGGATAGTGAGTGATAATCTTCGCAAAGGGGCTGCCACCAATGCAGTTCAAATAGCAGAATACTTGGTAGCGAACAAATTGGTTTAACCTTCCATTTCAACACTAACGCTTTCCACTTGGTGACCCATTGGAGCGTTAATCTTCGTCAATCGAATTCCAACCGAATGAGCGTTCGGGAAGCGAAGTTTCATGGCCGTGTGCATGCGAACCAAAACCGTTTCGATCAGCTTGGCTCTGACTTTCATTTCAGCATAAACCAATTCTTTCACCCCCACGTAGTCAATGGTTTTTTCGAGATCATCGGTTTCAGCTGACACCTCGAAATTTCCTTCCAACCAAACGTCTACGCGGTAATCGCCACCAATAACTTCCTCCTCTTTCCAGCATCCGTGGTGCGCACGAACCTGAATATTGTTCAATTGAATTTTCATTTTATCCTAAAGTGTCAATGCATTTTTGAATGCGTGGTAAAACGAATTCTTTTCCAACCAACGCAGCAACATGCGATGCACCCGGTCCTGTAAGCACTCCTGTTAATACAAGTCTAAACAATGGCATTACAGCGCCCATTCCTAAACTGTTATCTACTAAGAATTGCTTCATAGCAGCGTCAATGGATTCTACCGTGAAAGGCTCAAGTGTTTCTAAAACAGCTGACCATTTTTGAAGGATAGTGCCAGACTCACCTACTTTCCATTTCTTCGCAACAGCATCTTCATCGTAAGAAGTTGGATCTACAAATAAGTATTCACCGTCCAATAAATCTTTCGGAAACACTGCGCGCTCGAGCATAAGCTCAATAACGCCTTCAACATACTCGGTACAGACATCATAACCGCGCTCTTGAATGGCGGGCATGATCATATCCGCTAGTTCAGCGCGAGACGTGTTGCGCATGTATTGTTGATTGAACCACTTCGTTTTTTCCGGATCGAATTTCGAACCTGACTTTCCAACACGTTCAATGGTGAATGCTTCAACCATTTCATCCATTGTGAAAATTTCTTGGTTGTTGCTCGGTGCCCATCCCAACAAAAGCAACATGTTAATGAAGGCTTTCGGAAGGTATCCGCTTTCGCGGTATCCGCTTGAAATATTTCCGGTTTCAGGGTCTGTCCATTGCAAAGGGAATACAGGAAATCCTAAACGATCTCCATCGCGTTTACTCAACTTTCCATTTCCATCGGGTTTTAAAATCAATGGCAAATGCGCGAACAACGGAGCCTCCCATTCGAACGCTCTGTACATCATGACGTGTAACGGCGCAGATGGCAACCATTCTTCACCACGAATAACGTGGCTAATTTCCATGGTGTGATCGTCTACAATATTCGCCAAGTGATACGTTGGCATTCCGTCTGACTTGTACAAAACTTTGTCGTCGAGTTCGTTCGTAGAGAATACCACCCATCCGCGAATAATATCTTGAAATCTTACTTCTTCATTTCTTGGCATTTTGAAGCGCACAACGAACGGCTCTCCTTTTTCCAATCTTGCAGCAACTTCGTCTGCCGGAAGGGTCAATGAGTTCTTCAAGGTCATGCGTGAAATGCTGTTGTATTGCCAGTTAGGCATCTTCGCCAATTCAGCTTGCTTTCGAATGTTGTCTAACTCTTCCGGTGTATCGAATGCGTAGTATGCCCAACCTTTTTCAATCAATTCCACCGCGTAAGCTTTGTACATAGGCTTTCTTTCGCTTTGGCGATAAGGCTCGTGCTTTCCGCCGTAACCAACACCTTCAGTGGGTTCAATGCCACACCACTTCAATGAATCTAAAATATACTGTTCAGCACCCGGAACATAACGTGTCTGATCGGTGTCTTCAATTCGAATAATAAAATCTCCGCCGTGTTTCTTAGCGAAAAGATAATTGTATAACGCTGTGCGCACTCCACCCATGTGCAATGGGCCGGTTGGACTAGGAGCGAAACGAACACGAACTCTTGGTGATGTCATAATAGTTTTTGAAAGTGTGCAAATTTACGATAATAGTGGGCTTGATTACAATTTAGAACCTTCGGCTAAGGCGTTCAACAAGCGATTGGCTTTGTCCATGTTTTGTACTTCTGGAAATGCAATGCGCAGGGTGTCGTCTTTCTTGTACATTTTTCCAGCAACCGGATTCAGTTTAATGAAATTCAAGACGCGGGTGAAGGCTTCGCTTTGATAAAACGGAGAGTCTTGTTTCGAAATGAAATAACCAATCATTTTTCCACTCTTCAACACCAGTTTTTCGAACCCTATTTCTCTCGCTTTCCAGCGCAAGCGCATGGTATCTATCAATTGAATAACGGGTTTCGGAATAGGACCGAATCTGTCTTCGAGATCTTTTGAGAATTTCTGAATTTCTTCTTCCTTCTCCATATCATCGAGCGCTTTGTAGAGGGCAATACGTTCGGAAATATTTCCAACATACTCATCGGGAATCAACAATTCGAAGTCGGTTTCAAGAACAGTGTCTTTTACGAACGAAGCGGTCTTCTTCATTTCCTCTTCGTACAATTCTTGGAAGTGCTCTTGCTTCAGTTCTTGTAGTGCTTCATCTAAAATTTTCTGATACGTCTCGAAGCCCAATTCATTAATGAATCCGCTTTGTTCTCCGCCTAACAAATTACCTGCGCCGCGAATATCCAAATCGCGCATAGCAATGTGCATTCCCGATCCAAGATCAGAGAACTGCTCAATGGCCGTCAATCGTTTTTTAGCGTCGTCGGTAAGCATGTGGGTAGGCGGACTCAACAAATAGCAAAACGCTTGCTTGTTGTTTCGTCCAACACGTCCGCGCAATTGGTGAAGATCACTCATTCCGAAGTGATGCGCATCGTTAATGATAATCGTATTTGCATTCGGAATATCAATTCCACTTTCAACAATGGAAGTGGAAACCAACACGTCGAATTCTCCTTCAATGAATTTGTTCATCACTTCTTCCAAGTCTTCTCCACTCAGTTGTCCGTGGCCAATGCCTATGCGAACATCTGGACAAACGCGTTGAATCAACCCGGCCATTTCGCGTAGATTCTGAACGCGGTTGTGCACGAAGAAAACTTGACCACCTCGTTGCACTTCGTAGCTAATGGCATCGCGAACAATTTCTTCTCCGAATGGAATTAATTCAGTTCGAATGGGAACACGGTTTGGCGGTGCTGTTTGAATGATACTCAAGTCACGTGCGCCCATTAAAGAAAATTGCAAGGTTCGTGGAATAGGCGTCGCTGTAAGCGTTAGAGCATCTACATTCGCGCGAAGCAATTTCAATTTGTCTTTTGCCGCTACTCCGAATTTTTGTTCTTCGTCAATGATCATTAATCCAAGATCGTTGAAGACCACGCGTTTTCCGAGGATGGCGTGGGTGCCAATAAGTATATCGACTTTTCCGTTTTTCACTTTCTCAAGTGTCTCTGAATTTTGTTTCGCTGTTTTGAAACGATTGATGTATTCAATGGTAACAGGAAAATCTTTTAAACGCGATCTGAAACTCTTGTAATGTTGAATGGAAAGGATGGTTGTAGGAACAAGCACAGCCACTTGCTTTCCGTCTGCAACCGCTTTGCAAGCGGCACGAATGGCAATCTCTGTTTTTCCAAAACCAACATCACCGCAGACCAAGCGATCCATCGGGAATGCCGCTTCCATGTCTTCTTTCACCGCAACAGAGGCCTTGTATTGATCGGGAGTATCTTCATACATAAAGGAGGCCTCCAACTCTGTTTGCATGTATGTATCGGGTTGAAAGGCGAATCCTTTTGTCGACTTTCGTTTGGCATAAAGTTTAATTAAATCGAAGGCAATTTCTTTCACCTTCGTTTTCGTTTTACGCTTTAAGTTTTGCCATGCGTTGCTTCCAAGTTTGTCCATGGTAGGAGCAGTTCCTTCCTTCCCAGAAAACTTGCTTATGCGATGCAACGAGTGAATGCTTACGTAAAGAATATCTCCGCCTTTGTAGGTTAGTCGAATGGCCTCTTGTTCTTTTCCATTCACATCAATTTTCTGTAACCCACTGAATTGCCCTACTCCGTGATCAATGTGCACCACGAAATCTCCGGGTTGAAGTGCAAGAATTTCTTTCAGCGTAAGTGCTTCTTTGTTTTTCTTGAATCCTTCTTTCAGTTTAAATCGATGGTAACGTTGAAAAATTTGGTGGTCGGTGTAGTACAGAATTTTTTTATTCTGATCCATGAACCCCTCGCTTATTTCAAGAATCTCTTGAACGTAGGCGATGTCTTTTTTCTTGTCTTGAAAAATTTGATCGAGTCGTTCCAACTGCTTCGATTGGCCTGCAACAATGTGTGCCTTGTATCCTTGTTGAATAAGATTTTCTAGATGCTCAGCAAGCATCTCGAAATTTTTGTTGAAGGATGGTTGAGGCGTGCAATGAAACTCTTCTGTTTCTCCTAAGAACTGTCTTTTGCTTCCGAATTCAATGACACGTTTGTTTTCCAGTTGCTTCAACCATTCATGTTTTGAAGTAAACAATTCTTCGGGCTTGTCGTGTGCTATGTTGTCTGAAAGTCTATTGAATCGCTCTTCCGCTTTTTCCATTTCCGCCTGAAATTGTGCAAGAGAAGATTCAGTGTTACTCATCCAAATAACAGTGTTGGAAGGAAGGAAGTCGAGCAATCCAATGCGTACTTCTTCAGAATGTTTTGAATGCGTATTTGGAACAATAATGGCCTTGGTCATTTTATTCACCGACAGTTGCGTAGCCGGGTCGAAGTTTCGAATGCTCTCTACTTCTTCATCGAAGAATTCAATGCGGTATGGATATTCATAACTGAACGAAAACACATCGACAATTCCTCCGCGCACGGCGTATTGTCCAGGTTCGTAAACGTAATCTACTTTTTCAAATTGAAATTCAATGAATACTTCATCAATGAAATCCATGGAATACGATTGTCCCACATCTATGCTGAATGTGTTTTTTTCGAGTTCTTGATGTGTGACGACTTTTTCAAAAAGTGCTTCTGGGTATGATACAACGATGTAGTTTTTTCTATTCTTCTGAAGTTTGTTCAGCACCTCTGTGCGAATAGCAATGTTTGCGTTTTGAGTGGTTTCAACATCGTACGCAAGTCGCGCAGTGCGTGGAAAAAAGAGCACCGGTGTTTTCTCTTGTTCTTTTTCGTCGGATCCAATTTCAAGAATGGATTCTAAATCGTTTAGAAAATACGCTGCCTTTTCTTTGTCATCGAGCACCACCAATTGGGTAACAGGCGAAGAGTTGTAAAATCCGCTGCAAATAAATGCAGGGGCGCTTCCGGCAAGTCCTTTCAAATGCAGCTTGCTTTTGTCGTCAGCAATTTTGACTTCTATCGATGCTATTTCTTTTTCCCAAATGGAAAGACGTGGTTTCATAGGTGCTTCATCAAACGACTAAACCCCAAGATTGATTTCTCGGGGAATTTTGTTTCAGCAAAAGTAAAGGATGCTAAGCGCCACAAAAAGTTAATTCGCTTTTTTAATGGTGAAGCCAAAAGTGCTTCCCACTTCTTCGGTGCTTCTTACACTCAAGGTTTGCTGATGACTTTCAATAATGTGCTTGCATATCGCTAGACCCAGACCAGAGCCACCCTCATGACGAGAACGACTTTTATCAACGCGATAAAAACGTTCGAACAATCGGGCTAAATGTTCTTTAGCAATTCCAATTCCGTTGTCCGCCACTTCAACCAAAATATTATCGTTCATATCGTAAAAGCGAATGCGTGTCTCGCCCCCTTCGTTTCCGTAGTTCACGCTGTTTACGATGAGGTTAATAAGCACTTGCTCGATTTTATTTCTGTCGGCTTGTACCCACAATTCGTTGAATGGACCGTCCTTCACGAAAAGGGTTACTTTTTTTTCCGATGCGAATTTTTCGAGTGATTCGCAAACGTCGTGCGCGAGTTGTAAAATATCGAATCGAACAATTTTTAACATGATAGCACCACTTTCAAGCTGAGAGATTTCGTCTAAGTCAGCGACTAAGTGCTCCAATCTTTCGCAGCTAGAGATTGCTCGGTCCAGAAATTTCCGACGAAGCTCTGAATCCATGTCGTCGTTTTCGGCAAGGGTATCTAGATATCCTTGAATATTGAAAATGGGAGTTTTTAATTCGTGAGCAAGGTTACCAACGAATTCTTTCCTGAAGTTATCTGTCTTTTGAAGGTCTTTAATTTCCTCGATTTTTTCTTCTGCCCAATGCGCAACATCCTGATTAACCTCTGCCAAGATATCTGTGCTCATTTCCAATCCTTTTTTTTCAGCTTGTGTTTTAAAGGAATGAATGGTCTTGTATATCAGTTTCACTTTGCTGTAGAGGAATCTTTCTATAAATGTGTAAACCACGAAATACGTGATAGACATTCCAAGTGCGATGAATAGCAGAAGTAATTCAATTTCGAAATCGCGTTCAAGAAAATAAACAAGCATGAAATAAATAGTTGCCAAAGGCAACACAACGAAAAGGGCAGAACCTAGGGCTACTTGTTTTGGAGTTCGAACATTCACGGTTCGAATTTATAACCAACTCCCTTAATTGTTTTAAAATTTTCGTCTCCTAATTTTTCACGCAGTTTGCGAATGTGCACATCAATGGTTCTGTCACCAACAATTACATCGTTTCCCCAAATGGAATTGAGGATGTTTTCTCTAGTAAATACGCGGCCTGGCGCGCTTGATAGTAATACTAAAAGTTCGAATTCTTTTTTTGGAAGTTGAATTTGAACACCGTCTTTAGTCACCAAATATTTTTCTCGGTCAATTTCAATTCCACCGATGCTCATGTCTTTTTTTGCATCCGTAGGACCAGATCTGCGAAGTAGGGCTTTGATTTTAGACACAAGCAAACGTTGGCGAATAGGTTTCGTTATGAAATCATCTGCTCCTGCTTCGAATCCTGCAATTTGGCTGTAGTCTTCGTTGCGTGCCGTTAAAAAAGTAATGACAACATTTTGTAAGGAAGGGATTTCTCGAATTTCTCTGCACGTTTCCATGCCATCCATTTCGGGCATCATAACATCTAGAATAATTAAATCGGGCAATTCTCTTTTCGCAACTTCAAGTCCTTTTTTTCCATTCAGCGCGGTGCAGACATCATACCCTTCTTTTTCCAAATTAAATGTGAGCAAGTCAAGAATGTCTTGTTCATCATCTACACAAAGTATTTTTGGTTTTTTTGCCATTCTATTGCAATCTTTGAATCTAATTATTCAGCACGAAGGTAGGAGTCTTTTCTAGTTTTAAAAGTCGCCTAAGGTTAACCTAAAGTTAAGTTTTCTTAACGCGGAAATGATATTATAATGAGACAATTTCAAAATAAAGTGGTGTGGATTACGGGTGCAAGTAGCGGCATAGGTGAAGCTGTTGCAAAGGCTTTCAATGCTGATGGAGCGGTGGTAATTATATCAGCACGAAGAAGGGGAGAGTTGGAACGTGTTAAAGCGTCCTGCGTAGATTCTGATAAAGTTCATATTTTTCCTTTAGATTTAACCAAAGGGGAATCTATTCTGGAAGTGTCTAATGATGTGTTGTCGAAGTTCGAGATCGATATTTTATTCAACAACGGTGGAATTAGTCAGCGTTCAATGACTGCAGAAACCTCCATAGAAAATGACCGGAAAATTTTCGAAGTAAATTACTTCGGACATGTTCAAATGACCAAAGCTGTTTTGCCTCAAATGTTGGCACGGGGTTCTGGTCGAATTGTTACCATTTCCAGTTTAACAGGCAAATGGGGATTTTATTTACGTTCGGCCTATTCAGCTTCAAAGCATGCGTTGCATGGATTTTTCGATTCCTTGCGCATGGAGGTGGAAGATTTAGGGATTCGGGTGACTTTAATAACGCCCGGCTTTATTGCAACGGAAATTTCGAAGCACGCTTTGGACAAGTCTGGGAATCCTTCTGGAGAAATGGATAACAATCAGGCGCAAGGAATTTCTTCAGAAGAATGCGCGAGGCAAATCTTGAAAGGAATTGCTGCGGATAAAGAAGAGTTTGGTGTAGGTGGAAAAGAATTGCGCGCGCTGTTTTTACACCGTTACTTTCCGAAACTATTTAAGAAAATCTTGAAGAAACAGGCTGCCCGTTAGTCTTTAATTCGAGAAAAGCGAAGCGCATTCAACATAAAGTTTGGAAGAGGTTTCAACGGGTCACGTTTTTCTACATTCAAGAAGATTCCCCATTTTTCTACAATTGGAACTTTGTACACTTCGATTAATTCAATGAGCGTACCGTCTGGATCATCGATATAGGTGCAATGCACTTTCGTTTGTCCCATGCTCAACGCATCGTTGCTGTCGCACCTGAAAGCAAACCCTTGATTGGCTAAATTTTCACCCAATTTTTTCATTCCCTTCACATCTAATCCAAGATGAACAAATCCAGAATCTCCCCAAATACGTCCTTTGAACGTTCTTGCAGGAACACGATCCAACGCTTGAACCAATTCAATAAATGTCGCACCCATTACGCGAGCGAATCCGCCTCCAGTCGGAGCCGATTGCTTTAAACGAACACGACGGTATTGCTCTTTTCCACCAGGAAGATGTCCCCAATCGTTGAATGTTCCTGTCCGGTCGAAAACAATTTCGTCGTATCCCAATAAGTTGGAATAAAGATTCAATGCCGCTTCTATGTTTGTTACACCAATGCTGCAACCCGCAACACCGTTGCTCGGATGACCCATGTCTCTGTAGCATTCAGTAGTTGGTTCCACACGAAAAAAATTACCGTCAATATCAGTTAAATCGAATACCTGTTGTTGCGCAGGATTCAACTGAATTTCACTCACGTTGAGTGCGTCGTTGTTTGTGCAATAGGCGTGCATGCTTTTCACATCGCGCGACTTCATGTGTATTTGAAAGATGTGTAGGTCTCCCACTTTAATTTGAAAATCTGCCTTGCGTGGTTCGAAGGTTGTTGGACGAATAACTTCCATAGCGCAACCACCCTGAAGATTCATAATCATGCTTGCGCGTTTGGTAATAGTATCCCCATGCGTGTAGCAATCCATAAGCGGTGCAGGCTGAACACTGTCGAAAAACGGAATATTCATTCCGAAAATCTTACGGTAATATTTCAGGGAAGCATCAATGTCTTGAACCGCAACACCAATGTGCTGAATGCTATTAATTCTGTTCATTACAAATTTCTTTTAGTTGACGAATACATTGCTCTTGCGCGGTCTTCCATTTGGAATAATCTGCACTGCGTTGGGAACAATCTTTTTTGTATTTAATAATTTTTTTGAAGCGGTCAATGCGCATACGTGAACGAACTTCAAACACACCAGTTCCAATAAGAATAAGCACTCCAACAAAATAGTTTATTCCGAAAAAAGGAAAGGCTATGGCAAGAATGAAAATATAAGGAATACTGAAGAATAGCTTGAATGAAATGCGAATGGAATTTCGGAAAAGCGGATCCTTCAATTTGGTTTGAACAAATTTCTCTGTGAAATTCGAAATAGGGAAGAAGATAATTTTCCCGACAAGATAAAATGGAAGCGTCACGAACACGCGAAGCGTATTCCAGAATTGCCATTGGTTAGAATCGAATTCAATTCGATTTGAAAATCTAAGTTCTTTTGAAAGTTCATTGAACGTTTTAAGTTCCTTCAGGAATTGTGGTTGTTCGAATTTATTTGCGTTAACCATATCCTGATAAATAAGCACGTTCTCGTGCCAATCGTTATACGGATTCACAAAATGCAAAAGGTCTTGAATGGTGATGTATTCTTCGTAATACTCTTCGTTACGGATGTCTGTCATCACCGCCTGTATGTGCTGACTTATTTCAGCTACCAATTCATTCGCCCAAATAGCTTTGTTCGCCGTGGTGTAATCTTCTTTCGAAAGCACAATGGGTTTTCCTATGCGCAACATGAAGTCTCCATCCTTTTCAAAGAATTCAGAATACTCGAGGCCTAACGGTAAAATCCGAATTTGTTGCAAATTCGGATTCGCTTCAAAGGTTCCAATAATCAAACGTCCTATACCTTTTTTCAAAGGTCTATTGAGTGCCTTTTTTCCTTTGTGTGTTCCTTCGGGAAATAGGCTCGTCCATTGCCCGCGGTTCAAACGCTTATAACATTCTCTAAAGATTGCATCGTTACGATCGCGAAGATCTCCGACATTGTCTTGCTCACGATAAACAGGAAGCATATTAAATTTCCGAAGCAGAACTGAAATAAATCCTGGTTTGAAAACATCGGAACGAGTTAGCCAATGAAGTTGTTGCGAGATTATTGTACTGCAGAGAATAGGGTCAAGTAAAGCGTTCTGATGATTTCCAACAACAATGGTGGGTATCTCGCTTCCCTTTAAATTTTCATAGCCAACCACACGAAACTTTCTGTGAAAGAGTCGGAGTCCAAAAACTAAAAGGATTCTAAAAAATTCGTACAACCAAGATCTACGCATAGCGAAAAGAAACGAAGATAACTTTATTTTGTTCTATCCTGCAATTCAACCATCTTCAAATAAGCACTGTCTTTTTGCATCAGCTCTTGGTGAGTTCCCGTTTCAACAATACTTCCTCCGTCTAAAACAATAATTTTTGTCGCGTTGCGAATGGTTGAAAGGCGGTGCGCAATAACCAAAGACGTTCTGTTTTTCATGAGTTCGTCAAGTGCCAGTTGAACCGCTCGCTCGTTCTCTGTGTCCAGAGCGGAGGTGGCTTCATCGAGAATTAGAAGTTTCGGGTCTTTCAGAATGGCGCGTGCAATGGCAATACGTTGACGTTGTCCGCCTGAAAGTTGTATTCCACGATCTCCAACAATGGTGTCCCACCCTTCCGTAAATTGTTCAATGAATTCCCAAGCGTTAGCGCGTTCGGCTGCTGATTTAATTTCTTCGTCAGAAGCCGAAGGCTTTCCGTACGCAATGTTCTCGCGTATACTTCCACCAAACAACAAAACCTCTTGAGGAACATAAGCCATGCTTTTACGCAAGTCGTGTAATTTCCAATTAGAAAACGAAACACCGTCGTAAAGAATATCGCCTTCCGTTGCATCATAAAAGCGAAGTAAGAGATTCGCAATGGTTGATTTTCCAGAACCCGAAGAACCCACAAGTGCAATTTGTTCTCCTTCTTTCACTTCGAAAGAAACATCTTTGAGCACGGCCATTTCCGCTCTGCTGGCGTAGTTGAACGAAACGTTTTTAAACTCGAATGTTCCGTTGAATTGTTTTTCTACGGCCGTTTCTTCCTCAGGAATGTTTTCTGGCTCCATGGCAAGTATTTCCATCACTGAATCTATTATTCCGAGGCTGCGTTGAAGAGATCCCATTTGTGCTGCAAGTCCGCCAATTGAGCCAGCGATAAGTCCAGTTAACATAATGAACTGCGGCAACACTTCAACAGGCAATTGTCCTGTCTGTTGAAGGTGAGCTCCAACACCAATCACAAGTCCGAGTGTTCCGAATAAGAAAATGATAATGAACGTACCAAACATGCCGCGCCAGATGGCACTCTTCATGGCGTTTGCACGGACATCTAAAATGCGTTTGTAGTAACGAGATATTTCAAAAGGCTCGTTGCTGTAACTTTTCACGCTAACAACACCGGTAAATGTTTCATTCAATACCACACCAGATTCTGCAACTTTATCTTGGGTTTCCTTACTCAGTTTTTTAATGTATCGTCCGAAGAAAACCATGACAACAATGATTACCGGTAGTGTTCCCAACATAACAAGTGTGAGGTACGGTGAGTATGAAACCAACCAACCCACGCCCACAAAAATGATGACTGATTGACGCAGAAATTCTGCAAGTGTCGTGGTAAGCGTTTCTTGAATAGCAGTGATATCGGAAGTGATTCGACTGCTTAAATCTCCCACTCTTCGTTCGTTGTAGAACTGAATAGGCATGCGTATGATGCGTGAATAAGTATCCTTGCGTAAGGCAAGCATTGCGTTTTCAGAAACATAAGAAAACAGGTAGACACGAAAAAATGAGAATACACCTTGTATGATTAGCAAGCCAACCAATGCAACGAGTGTTTTCGAGGTCATACCCTCACCTTCCCAATGAATAGCCGACAGGAGTGATTGAGTTAATGCGCCGCCAGGCAAAGCAGCTTGGGCATTCGGAGTCAAAAGGAATCCGAGTAGTGCGGTAATCACAATAACAAGTAATCCGGAAACCACAAGCAAGAGCATTCCAATAAAAAAGGAAAATGCGTAGGGTTTTAAATAACGAAACAATCCCAAGGCACTTGAGATTGTTGCTTTTGAAATTTTCTTTTTTGGGGCAGTAGCGCTTTCTTTCACCTTGAAATATTTTGGCGAATTTAGTGCCCTTTGGGCCTATACGACCATCATTGTTTTATTCAATTTTCGCGAAGGAAAGAAAAAATACAAAGAAAGATGTAGGTACATTAAATGTATGTACATATATTTGCAGCGTGAAATCAATCGGAGAAGAGATACAACAATCAGAGTTCAGCGATGCCTACCAAAAGTTGGGCATCAATATTCTCTTTACAGCTGCATGGTTCGGAGAGAGGAATAGGTTGGCTTTAAAGGATTACGACATTTCCTTACCTCAATTTAACGTGCTTCGAATTTTACGCGGACAGAAAGGTCAGCCCATGTCTGTTGCAGGTTTGTGTGAGCGTATGATTGACAAAAGCAGCAATGCTTCGCGCATAGTGGATAAGCTAGAAGCAAGAAAGCTTGTTTCAAGAAGAGTTTGTGACAATGACAGAAGGCAAGTGGATGTTGTAATTACGGATATGGGAATCTCGCTCTTGGAAGAATTAAATGAAAAGGTGCCCTCCTTTAAAACAATTATGGCAAAACAATTGTCTTCCAAAGACGCCGAGGCATTAAATTTCGCTCTCGATCAAATTAGAAATCAGAAATAAACAAAAAATAAAAATCAATCAAATGAAAAAGGCAATTTTAGCAGTAGTCGTAGCAATCGTTTCAGCCGCGGGAGTTCAGGCGCAATTAGCAGATGGAAAGTACATTTTAGACTTCAACAAGAGTTCAATTGTTTGGAGCGCAAAGAAAGTAACGGGTAGCGGACACACAGGAACGGTGCGTGTTTCAAGCGGTGTTATATATGTAAAAGGAAACGCAGGTATAACAGGAAAAGTGAAAATTGATATGAACGCTATGGTTATCACAGATATATCAGATGCAGGGACAAATGCAAACTTTTTGAATCACTTGAAAGCAGATGATTTCTTCAACACTGTTGCTTTTCCAGATGCTATGTTTGAAGTGACAAGCGTTCAAGTTGCGAAAGGAAATAATGGTACAACGCACAATGTAACAGGCAACATGACAATCAAAGGAATTACTAAGTCGTTGTCATTCCCTGCGAAAATCACGGGTGGTGGAAATCAAGTATTTGTAGAAGGTAGTGTTGGTGTTGATCGTTCACAATTCGATGTGAGATACGGTTCAACCGCATTTTTCGACAATCTAGGAGACAAGGCAATAGACAATATTTTCAACTTGAACATTAAGTTGGTGGGTGATTTAAAGAAGTAAGTTTAGATTAGTTAAGGTAGGAAAAGGTCGTCATTCAATGACGGCCTTTTTTGTTTTGTATTTGTCGTACAAGAAATACTTCAAGTCAACGGAAAAATAACTTCCCGAAAGACTTAACCACAAACGCTCTGATCCAGCCGTGGTTTCTACCGTTGCTTGTGATCCTGCAATTCTTCCGAACGGTCTGTGGAATGAAGCACCTATGTAGTAATAGCCTTGTTTTTCCGTTCGATATTCAAAACCCAAATTAGATTGCGCAGCCAAAGCGCTCCACTTAATGCGGTAAGTTTTCTGACTGAAATCGTAATACGTTGAATCCACTTTTTCAGAACTGAATGTCTCTGTTTCACTGGGAAAAAAATCAAAGGAAATTCCTGCGCTGGCATTCATGTACCATGCTTTTCCTAATCGAACATAAATCAAGGCTTGAATGGGAATTTCGTAGGCAATGAAAGTCATGTTTTGTTTTGAACTCACTGGCACGCCGTCGTTCAATTCGAAATTCAAGGAGTAACTTCTTTTTACGAAATTCAATCCGGTTTCTAAATTCCAGAATTTTCCGATTGGCTTCCGAATGATAGCCCCGAAGCTTATTCCAACATTTGATTTTGCGCTGTAAGCAAAATTCGGAGAAGAGGCCGTTTCAATAGCTGTATTCAAATAGGCATTCGGAATAATAGGTCGAAGCTGAAATCCAAACTTAAATTCATTGGCAGTAGAATTTTGTCCGAATATTTTTCCAGAGATAAAAATCAAACACAAAAAGAAAATTATTTTTTTTCTGAATTCCATTCGGTCACGTATTCAAGTGGTTTGCGGTGATTGGAAGGCCATTCACCTTCGACATAACCTAAATAAACGATGCCTAGGCAACGTTGTTGTGCTGGTAGATTTAATGTTTGATTGAATTTTTCTGTTCGAATGAATCCGGGTGTTGCCCAAAAACTTCCGATGCCATAGGCCGTAGCGGTGAGCATTATGTTCTGTATAGCACAAGCCACCGCGTATTCTTCTTCATGCATCGCGGCTTTTTCAGAGGCGTCCATGCAGACCACCACAACTGCTGTGGTATTGTACAAACGAGATGCAATGCGTTCTCTTTTTACGGGTTGATCTTCGGGCATTAATTCGGGAAGCTTTTCACGCAGAATGTCCATTCCTTCTTCCAAATAAACATGAAATCTCCAAGGTTGCGTAAGCTTATGATTGGGCGCCCACACGGCGTTTTGAAGCATCTTTTCAATCTGCTCTTTGTGCACTTTTCGTGCAGTGTAATGCTCAGGAGTTATGGTTCTTCGACTCTGAATGAGTCCGCTTATTTCGCTTAGATTGAATTTCATGTCTTGTTATGAATCGTGTTCCGCTATTTTTGTTCAAACTTAATCATGAAAACAATACTCATAACAGGAGCAGGCAGCGGAATTGGTGCCGCAGCGGCACATTCTCTTGCAGAAGAAGGAAACAACCGTTTAATTTTAGTAGGAAGAAACGAAGAAAAACTGAATGAAGTATTAGCAAAATTGCCGCATTCAGAGAATCACTGCGTGCTTGCCGCCGACGTGCGAAATGCTCCCGCATTTCGCGAAGGACTGCAAAATATTTTAGGAGAAGGTAGTTTAGATTGCGTTTTCGCTAACGCTGGGGTCGGCGGAGAAAACGCCTACGGCGTAGATGATCGTTGGGACGAAATTATTTCAATCAACCTCACCGGAACATACATCACCGTCATGGAATGCCTGCCATTCCTCAGAAAATCAACGGCCACCTACAAACACATTCTCCTCACAAGCTCCATACTCGCGCGTTTCGGTGTGCCGAATCACAGCGCTTACATTGCTTCCAAAACAGCAGTACTCGGACTCACTCGCGCATGGGCCGTTGAATGGGCACGTGAACAAATTTTAGTCAACGCCATTACACCCGGATGGGTAGAAACGCAAATGTCGAAAGACAGCATTCAGCGCCATGCAGATCGAAATGCTTCGACCTATGATTCAGCGTACCAAGAACAAATGAATTACGTGCCTACCGGTAGAATGGCACAACCCGAAGAGTTGGGAAATTTTGTTGCTTTTCTTTTTTCAGGAAAACAAAATTCAATAACCGGACAAGCACTCGATATTAACAACGGAGCATACATGCAATGATGAAAAATATTCTTCTCCTTTTCGTTAGCTTGATTTTAGCGAGTCAGGTTAAAGCACAATTCACCAAACAAGATTCTGCTGTGGTGAAAGGTTTCTTTTCTGAGGCACTTTCAACAGCGCAAGCTTACAACGACTTGTATTACTTGTGCAAGAAAATTGGACACCGCATTGCGGGCTCAGAAGCCGCAGACAAAGCCATTCTTTGGGGAGATTCTGTGTTGAAATCCATTCCTGCTGACAACGTTTTCCTGATGCCTGTAAAGGTTCCAAAATGGAAACGCGGGAAGAAAGAATACGCTGCGATTTACGTGGGAAAAAAGAAAACCGAAATTCCCTTGCGTGCATTGGGTGGTTCTGTTGGAACAAATGGTACACTGAAAGCAGAGGTTGTTGAAGTGAAAGATTTCGACGACCTGAAAGCAAAAGCAGATCTGGTAAAAGGAAAAATAGTATTCATTAACAAAGCATTCGATCCTGCAATCATCAACACCGGTTCGGCCTACGGAAACACTTCTCCCATTCGCACCAACGGTGCTTCTGAAGCTGCGAAATACGGCGCGGTTGGATGCATTATTCGTTCATTGACTTCTGCCGACGATAAATTTCCGCACACCGGTGCAATGCGCTACAAAGACGATGTAACAAAGATTCCAGCGGCTGCATTGAGCAGCCTCGACGCGCATTTTCTGCATGAGGCTCTTCAATCCAATAAAAAAGTATTCTTCGAAATGCGCATGGAATGCGAGCGTTTCGACAGCGTTATGCAATCGAACGTGATCGGCGAAATTAAAGGAAGTGTGTATCCTGAAAAAATTATTGTCGTAGGCGGACACCTCGATTCATGGGATGTGGGTGAAGGCGCACACGACGATGGAACCGGCATTGTGCAAAGTATGGAAGTGTTGCGCATTATGAAGGCAACTGGATATAAACCTGCTTGCACCATTCGTGCTGTCTTATACATCAACGAAGAATTCGGAAACGACGGTGGTGAAACCTATGCGAAAGTTGCCAAAGAAAAAGGTTGGGAGCACGTTGCCGCCATTGAAAGCGATGGTGGTGGATTCACACCGAAGGGATTCAGTTGCGATGCGCAAGACGGTCAGGTGGAATGGGCGAAATCATTGATGTCCTTTTTCGAACCATACAATTTATTTTCCTTCAAAAGAGGATGGAGCGGAGTAGACATTGGCCCGCTGAAAAACGGAAGCACCATGCTCTTCGCGTTAATGGTAGACGGGCAGCGTTACTTCGATTTTCATCACACAGACAACGACCGTTTCGAAAACGTAAACAAGCGCGAATTGGAATTGGGCGCAGCGTCTATGGCTTCGCTGGTGTACTTTATTGATCAGAAAGTTCGGAAAGAAACACCGCAGAAATAATTATCTGCCGTACATGTCCTTGTGCCATGTATTCGCGAACGGCTTCCATTTAGATGAAGTCCAATCGCCTACTGTGGCAACGGTTGTGTCAAGAACTAGTGTTTCATCGGTAAGTCTATTCGCTTTACGAAGCGCCCAGAATTGGGCAATTCCTTCCGTTTGAATCGCGTCATTTTCTTGGAACAAAACAGTGAGTCTATCGAACAAATTCACACCCAAAGCATCGCCAATACGAAGAACTTCTCGATTCAATTTATCTATGCTGCATCCGGAAGCGAGCATAATATTTTCATCGGCAGCCACCACTAGGATTCGGTTCATTTCAATCCAAGCCTTTCCGGCCATGGCTTTCCCGTGGTTGTTCCAACCGGTAAGAAATTTTTCCAATTCTAATTCAATGAAAGAACATTGTTCCGAAGAAAGTAATTTGTTTGAAGTGAAGACCCAAAGTCTAGCGTGCGGAGCAAGTTGATTTTCCATAATTAGAAAGAGCGATTGAATAATTTTTTAGCTGGAATGAAAATGAGCACCAACACAGGTGACTGCACAATGCCCATGATACCGCGAACGGCAGGATATACGAGTTCATCTTTGTGAATGAATTTTCCGAGCATGAAAGCGGCAATAGCGAAGGCCAAACAAATCCCTTCCACCAAAATGAAAATTTTAGTTTCTTTTTTTTGGAATTGAAGGAAGTAGAGCGCGGCAATGTTTAAAATCGTGAATAAACCAATGGAAGCAAATGTAATAATCCATTTAAGCTTACCGAGTTGCGAAGCGTTCAGAGAGTACAGCGTTTCAATGGTGCTGTGGCTATAGTAATAATCGAAGTTGGATTTGCTTTTTTCAGCAGTGAGTAAAGCAATTTTTGTTTCAGTGTTTTGTTCGAAAAAACCGGGGAGTCCGGCACCTTTTTCAAGAATGAAATTCACATTCACCTTGGCCTGCTCTTGGTAAAAGCCCAAGGCAATCATTGCGATGGCGATCGCAACAAGAATGAACTTATTTTTCTTCGGTAGGGCCATTTGCAGGGACGTACAACTTCGACCACCACCACCAAAATGCAAAGACAACGGCATAAACTAAGGCGGTGAATGTATAATCGTGATTAAATGCGAGATAGTCTTCGTTCCAATAAACAATGAAGGCCAGGGCCATAATGCGCAGGATATTCATGAACTGAATCACGAACAATCCAAGTGGAATAAACCAAAGTCTGTTTTTGTTTGTTCCAGGATAGGCCACCACGAAAATGATAAAAAGCGCCATGAGAATCATGCCGTCGCAAGGTGCTCCTACGGTCACGCCTGCGGTTCCTTCAATGGCAATGTGATTTCGATAAAGCCCATCGTCGAAAATCCGAACCGTGAAATTGAGTAATTGAAGGAACGATTCAGCTCCTTTAACGAGGAAATCAACTAAAATTTCGTCTATCGGGGTGGAAGGCAGTAAATACAACTCATAAAAAAAATACCATCCGAAATAAAGGATGGTACCAATGACAAAAAATCGGATAAGTGGATTTTTCACTTCGTATTTAAGATGCTTTTTTCTTTTTTAGATCAAACGCTTTTTTACCGCCTAATGCTGCTCCTGCTGCGATTAAGAGACTTATTCCGCCGTCAATAGGACAAACTGTTCCAAAGGGACCACCACACGGCGCGGCTCCACCACTGGGCGGAGTTGGTGGTGCTTGACAAATTCCAATTGCCGTTACGCAGAAAAAGAAAATTGATAAAGCGATTAGTTTTCTAAGGCGGTTCATGTCACAAATATAATAGACTTTAATTATTTCCGAGCTCATTCAAGCGAAAATCTTCAATATTGGCACTCTTCCTTTATATTTGCTCTTATCGAGTGAACCCATGGCAGAAACTAAATCGAATTTTCTAGATGCAGACGACCTCAGGCCCATTTTAAGGTTCCTGAACAAAAGTTGGTTCTGGATTGTAGCTTGCGCGCTCATAGCATTCGTTGCGGCGTATTTCTACACACATAGATTGCCGAGTATTTATGCTGCGAAAACAGAGATTTTACTCCGCTCATCGGAGACATACGATTATCAAAAAAGTATGTACAGTGAATTGGGCTACATTTCTTTAATGCAGGACGTTACCAATCAAAAACGTATAATCGCTTCTTATGACATCGTAGAAAAGAGCTTGGAAAAGCTCGACTATACAATTTCTTATTTCTTGGTTGGAAGGGTAAAGACTTTACAAGTAGATGAATTCGATGCCATGAAGGTCAGATGCGATTGGAAAAAAATGGCTGCAGGGATGCATAATGTTCCGCTGAATATTAAGGTTCTAGATATTGGACATTATGAGTTGAGTTACGAATACGGAGGAAAACTTACTTCGGCCACTTATGAATTCGGGAAAGAATACATTGAAGAGCTTTTTACAATTCAATTGGATTTAGCTTCCCATATAGATGAGTCGAGACTTTCCACAGTTACAGACCAAAGCTTCCAAATACGAGTGAGACCAATGAAACATTTGGTGGATAAATACATGGGAGCCCTAACCATTGAAAATGTCGAATTCACAAGCATTTTAACGCTAACATGTAAGGATGAGCTGCCCACCAGAGCGAAAACCTTCCTTGACACATTGGCTAAGGTCTACATTGATTATACGCTCTACAACGAGATTGCTATTAATGAAAACACCCAGGCCTATATAGACATTCAAATAGATAAGATTGTTAAAATTATCGATTCATTGGAATTGGCAATGGAGACATTCAAAGACGCTCGAGATATTCTTGATTTGAGTAAAGAGCAAGACGCTGCATTTGCAGCATTAACTAGTTCTGATGTTACTCTCCGTGATTTGGAACTTAGACGAGAATCTATCCAGGGCTTGGAGAATTTTCTTTTGAAGGAGCCGGATAGAGCGGTTATTCCACCAATGAATTATTTGCGAGAAGAGGATGTTACCTTAACCGAGTTGGTGAAAGACTTGTTTCAATTGAAACAAAAAAGAAGCTCGTTATTGGTTGATGTAAAAGCACCTGACAAACGTGTTCAGCGTGTGGATTCTACGCTACAGACTATTCGAAACAGTATTTTTAAATACACACGAGATACGAAAGTTGCAATTGATCAACGAATCAGAGATTTGAAGCTTCAAATCCTTGAATTAGAAGCGGAGCTTGCAAATATTCCTAAAAGTGAACGTGACCTTATGTCTATTGAGCGAAAGCTCAAGGTGAACGAAGAGTTATATACATTCCTTTTGGAAAAGAAGGCCAACACAGTTATCGCACGTGCCGCAATCATTCCCCAAACGAGTGTAATTGAAGCTGCCCGAAACATGGGCGTAGTGGGTCCCGACCGACAGAGTATTATTTATTTGTGGATAGGTGTAGGTATTCTTATTTCGCTGATTATTGGACTTATTCGAATGGTCTTCTTCGAACATATTGAGCATTTGCGCGAATTGAAACAATTAACAAAACTTCCAGTTATCAGTGGTATTCCGAACTATGAAGAAATTGAGCGGGATCCTATTGCCATACATGCCAACCCGCGGGGAAATGTGAGCGAGGCCTTCCGTACCCTTCGAACGAATTTGCAATACCTGCTGCCAGATGGTGGACAGAGTCTTATTTTGATTTCATCACTTCATCCCGGAGAAGGAAAAACATTTATTTCAACAAACTTAGCAGCCACCTTGGCCAAAGCATCGAAGAAAGTGCTTCTGTTAGACTTTGACTTGCACAAACCGAAAGTGCATAAAATGTTCCGTACCACAAATACACAGGGGGTAAGTACCTATTTAATTGGTAAGGCTACTTTCGATGATGTCGTTTTTCAGTCAGAAATTGAAAATTTGGATATTGTTCTTGCAGGCCCTGTTCCTCCAAATGCTTCTGAGCTTTTGCTTAACGCTAGAGTAGACGAGCTACTTGCGGAAGGATTGAAGCGTTATGATTATGTAATTATTGATACTCCGCCGATCATGCTTATTACAGACAGCTTGGTGCTGCTTGCTAAAGTGGATCGTGGAATTCTTGTAATGAATACCCTTAAAGCAACGAAGCAAGGTGTTCAATATCTAGAAGATGTGTTGAGTCAAAACAGTCTGAGCAATACAAGTATTTTGTTGAATAACATTAAGCAAAAACGCTGGAGATACTATTACGGAAAGTACGCTTATAGATATGGTTATGGCTACGGTTATGGCTATGGCTATGGCTACGGTTATGGCTATGGCTACGGATACGGTGGTTACGGGGAAGAAGGTAAGGCCAAGGGTAAAAAGAAGAAAGACAAATAGTAGCGTAGACCATGGTATCGCTTATTATCACAACCTACAACTACGCTCATTTTATTGAACGTGCCATTAGAAGCGGTTTAGATCAATCGCTATCAAAAACCGATTTCGAAGTAATCGTAGTCAACGACGCTTCCACCGATTCTACCGAAGCTATTTTAGAAAATTATTCAGACGTTGTGCGAGTATTTAATCTAAAGGAAAATCTAGGGTTAGCAGGTGCTCGGAATTTTGGAATTCGAAAGGCACGCGGGCAGTTCGTTGTGTTTTTAGATGCAGACGATTACTTACATTCAGAATCTCTTCGCGTACAGAATTTATTCCTCAACGAGAATAACGCCTTCGATGCAGTCGCAATAGATTATTATGTGGTGAATGAAAGAGGGCAGCACATTGAACACATTTCTTCGAGCGATAAACCCATTGCTTGTGGAATAATGTTTCGAAAAGATTACCTCTTCAACATAGGACTATACGACGAGAATTTCACGGCTCGAGAAGAAGAAGATTTACGAATCAGATGGGAGCAAGCGGGTTATGAGATATACCACATTCCTGTTCCCTTGTATAGGTATCGTATGCACGAGAACAACCTCACGAAGGACAATCAGAAAATGTCTGACTCTCAACTGAAATTAAATCAGAAGCACAACAGATGATTAAATTTATAGAGGGAAAACAAGTCTATTTGCGTCCGCTTACCATTGAAGATGCAAACGATATTTATTTAAAATGGTTAAATGATCCTGAAGTAACGCGTGGCTTGGCTTCTGGTTATTTTCCAACCACTCAACAAGAACTTATCAATTATGTAAACGGAGCGCTGAGAGATCAGAGCACCGTCTTTTTTGCGCTGTGCGAAAAAGAAAGCAATCTGCATATCGGTAATGTGAAAGTCGATCGCATCGATTGGGTAGCGCAAACCTGTGAACTCGGATTAATCATTGGCGAAGCGTCTGCGCGTGGCAGAGGTTTGGGACTTGAAACCATGAAGCTTGTGATTAATTACGTTTTTGACGATTTGAATTTGAATAAAATTACTTTGGCTGTTTTTCAAAACAATCCGGGTGCGTTGAAATTATATGAAAGATTGGACTTTCAAATTGAAGGGCGATTTGTGAATCAGGTATTCAAGGAAGGACGACTATGGGATAAAATCTATTTGTCATTATTCAATCCGAAAAAATAATGAATCTCGCGCTGCTTCAAGCCCGCATGGGCTCCACACGATTGCCGGGAAAAGTTCTTAAAGAGTTAAACGGAATTCCAATAATTCAGACATTGGTGAATCGCGTTTCTCAAGCAAAATGTATCGATAAAATTGCAGTGGTAACATCAACGAATGTCGAAGACGATGCGCTCGAGAATTATTGTAAAGAGCACAATATCTTAGTTTTTAGAGGTTCCGATTGGGACGTGCTTGACCGGTTCTATTCTGCCGCTAAATTTTTCGGGTCGAAGGAAGGAGATAACATCATTCGCTTGACAAGCGACTGTCCTACCCATCACGGAAGCACCGTCGATTGGGTGTATGAGCAATTTGTGAAATTCGGAGTTGATCTATTTTCGAACAGCAACGAAGACCCGAAATTTTTGGAAGATGGTTTCGATGTGGAAGTGGTAAGGTTTTCAGTTTTGGAATATGCGTTTCAAAACGCAAAGCTTCACAGTGAACGCGAGCATGTCATTCCCTATGTAAAAAATTCAAAAAAGTTCACCTTGGGTTTTCGAAAGATGAACGACAACTGTAACTTCAAATTGTCTGTTGATACCCCTTCAGATTTTGCTTTTGTTGAAGCACTTTTTACCGAATTTGGAACCCGTGATTTCAACATAAACGATGTTGTACATTTGTTAGAAACCAAACCTGAATTGTTGAAGCTCAATGAGGAGAGCATCATTAATGCGGGATACGCAAAATCATTAAGAGAAGATAAAATTGTGAAATGAAAACGATAGCACTTCCACACATTACGAACTTCGCGAAGAGCGATGAGTACAGAAAAAAAATTCACGATTTAATTCCTGGAGGGGCTCATACCTATTCCAAAGGAGACGATCAGTTCCCCATTAAATCTCCCGCTGCAATAACTCACGCCAAAGGTGTGTACTGTTGGGATTTAGACGGAAATAAATATTTAGATACTCTCATGGGTTTGTATTCTGTTTCTTTGGGACATGCCTATGAGCCAGTCTTGGAAGCAGTGAGAAAACAATTGGATAAAGGCGTGAACTTCACACGTCCAAGTGTTATTGAAATGGAAATGGCAGAGAAGTTTCTTTCGCTTGTTCCGCAACACGACATGATCAAATTCGCGAAGAACGGTTCAGTTGCAACAACAGCTGCCATTAAACTTTCTCGCGCATACACTGGAAAACATTTAATTGCACGTCCAGCCGAACATCCGTTCTACAGCTACGACGATTGGTTCATTGGCTCTACCGCTTGCGACTTCGGTATTCCGAAAGAAATAAAGCAATTCACTGTTACCTACAGAGAAGACTCTTTAGAAGATTTAGAGCGTTTATTCAACGAATATCCGGGACAAATTGCTTGTGTTATTTCAGAACCAGAAAAGTGGAATGTTTTGGAACCCGATTTCTATCAGAAGGCTATTGATCTTGCTCACAAGAACGGTGCATTGTGGATCATGGATGAAATGATTACTGGATTCAAATCAGACTTCCCAGGTTCTATAAAAAAATTCAATGCAGAGCCCGATTTTTGCACGTGGGGAAAAGGTATTGCAAACGGATTTTCTTTCTGCGCCCTTACGGGCAAAAAGGAGATAATGGAATACGGCGGCATTCGTAGAAAAGGTGAGCCGAAAGTGTTTTTGGTAAGCACCACACACGGCGGTGAAACGCACGGAATTGCTGCTGCTTTAGCCACAATTAATGTGTTTGAAAACAATTCGGTTATTCAACACAACCATGCGATTGGAGATTACTTCATGAATGGCGTGAAAGGTATTTTATCTCGAAGAAAATTGGAAGATTATTTCGCGTTCACCGGTTTCAATTGGTGTGTTGGATTAGTGGTGAAGAATCAAAAGAAAGAACCGTGTTTGTTCTACAGAACATTATTCATGCAGGAAATGATTCAACGCGGAGTTCTTTATCAGGGAATTCTTTCACCGTGTTTCTCGCACACACAAGACGATATAGATTTCATGTTAGCCGCTTTCGATGAAAGTTGTGAAGTGTTCGAAAGAGCCTTGGAAGACGGTGTAGAAAAGTATTTGGTGGGTGAAGAAATTAAACCCGTTTTCCGAAAATTAAACTAATATGGAACCACTTCGCACAACAGACGCCACGCAAATTGATTTCAGAAAAAAATTCGATTTAACCGATAAAGTTATTGTTATCACAGGTGCGTGCGGATTGGTTGGAAGAGCCTTCTGCGAAGCCGTTGCGCAATTCGGAGGAATAGTTGTTGCAGCAGATATTGAATTAGCGAATCCCGTTCAATTTGCGAGTGAGCTCGCTGCACGCAACAATACAAAAGCACTTGGTTTTGTCCTCGATGTTGCAAACAGATCTTCTGTTGAAGCGTTGAAAGAAAGTGTACTTTCTTCATTCGGAAGAATAGACGGATTGGTGAATGCTCATCAGAATAAAACGCATTTAAAGTTTGAACCGTTCGAAAGTGTGTCCGATGAAAATTGGGATACCGTTGTTGATGTGAATTTGAAAGGCACGTTTTTAATGTGTCAAATTATTGGCTGCCACATGGCAGAGAATGGCGGCGGCAGTGTCGTAAATATTCCTTCAACCTATAGCGTTGTTGCGCCGAATCAGAATTTATACAAAGGAACTTCCTTGGGTTGTCCCGCCGCCTATAGCGCCTCGAAAGGCGGTATTGACGCACTTTCCAGATACTTGGCTTCTTATTGGGCTACGAAGAAAGTGCGTGTGAACATGATTACTCCACACGGCGTGTGGAACAATCATGAAGTGCAATTCGAAGAAAATTTCGCGCGCTTCTCTCCCATGGAAAGATTGAGTTACAATCACGAAGTAGCAAGCGCGCTCATTTATTTACTCAGCGATGCTTCCTCGTATGTTACCGGAGATAACATGAAGGTTGAAGGCGGTTGGACCGTTTGGTGATATGCAGGAAAAACTAGCAACATATTTTGAAAGACTTTGGCCCATCTGTCGAAGCATCACAGGAAACGGACTGCGCGAATCGTTTCGCATACTGCAAGAAATTGTTCCCTTTGAATTAACCGAAGTCCCTACAGGAACGCAAGTCCACGATTGGGAAATTCCAAAAGAATGGAACATTCAAGATGCATTCATTCTTACTCCAGATGGAAGGAAAGTCGCAGACTTCAAATTGAATAATTTACACGTGTTGAACTATTCAACGCCTGTGGACATGGAAGTCTCACACGAAGAACTTTCGAAACACATCTTCACACTTCCAGAGCAGCCTACAGCCATTCCTTACGTGACTTCGTACTACGAAGAGAAATGGGGATTCTGCCTTTCGCACAACGAATGGAATTCACTTCCGAAAGAAGGAATGTATCGCGTGGTTATTCAATCTGAATTAACCGAAGGAAGTCTCACCTATGGAGAAGCAATATTGAAGGGCGATTCAGAAAAAGAAATTTTGTTTTACTCATACTTGTGTCACCCAAGTATGGCGAACAACGAGCTTAGCGGCCCCTTGGTCTTAGCCATGCTCTATGAAAAGCTCGCTGCCCTTCCACAACGAAAATACACTTACAGATTTGTTCTTGCGCCTGAAACCATTGGTTCAATCGCCTATTTATCGAAGAACGGCGAAGCGTTGAAGGAAAAGCTAGAAGCAGGATGGGTGCTTACGTGTTGCGGCGATGCCGGAAAAATTCATTACAAGAATTCTCGAAAAGGAAATGCACTCGTTGATCGCGTGAGTAAACACATCTTGAATCAACTTCCGCTCGAGTGGAACGATTTGGAATTTTCTGTGGGCGGAAGCGACGAGCGTCAGTTTTGTTCTCCGGGATATAATCTTCCAATAGGCTCTTTCATGCGCACGCCTTATCAGCGTTATGCTCAATACCACACGTCGCTAGACAATCGCGATTTCATTTCCATTCCTGCTATGGAAGAAGGGGTTGAAATTTTATTCCAAATGGTGTTGGCGCTTGAAATTAACGAGACTTATGAAGCCGTTGTTCAATACGGAGAACCTCAGTTGGGAAAGCGCGGACTTTATCCAAGTTCGAACATGCCGAACACAGACCAGCGACAAATGGTGCACAATATGATGCACCTCATCAATTGGTCAGACGGTGAACATGATTTGTTAAGCATAGCCGATAAAAAAGGAACCGCAATGTTTTATTTCGCTCCTTTGGCCAAACTTTGCGAAGAGAAGGGTGTTCTAAGAAGGAAATAACCCAATTGAATTGTACATTCGCATCTTAAATTTTTTAATATGAAATCATTAGTAGAAGCTTTTCCAACACATTTGAAAGAAGCCTTGACCATTGGTCAAAGCGCTACATTCACAAATACCGACAAACAATTTGAGAACATTGTGATCTCTGGTTTAGGAGGTTCGGGTATCGGCGGAAAGATTGTTTCTCAATTGGTAGCAGACGATTGCTGCCTGCCTATTCTTTGCACGAACGACTATGTTCTTCCTGCATTCGTAGGCCCTAAGACATTGGTTATTATTTCTAGCTACAGCGGCGAAACTGAAGAAACAGTTGCAGCATACAACGAAGCGAAAGCAAAAGGTGCTACTATTTCTTGCATCACTAGTGGTGGAAGAATTGCGGCAGCAGCAGCGGCAGACGGTTACAACTGCATTATTATTCCTGGTGGACAACCTCCAAGAAGTATGTTCGGTTACAGCTCTGTTCAAGTGTTATTCACCTTGAAAGCTTACGGAATTTATAACGGAAATTTCGAAGCGGAAATCAGCAATTCAATCGATTTGATTCATGCTGAAATTGCGAACATTCGCACCGAGACAAAATCAATCGCAGAAAAAATTGTTTCTCGCATTCCAGTTTTATACAGCGAAGCAAGCTACGAAGGTGTTGCTATTCGTTGGAGACAACAAATTAACGAGAACTCGAAAATGCTTTGCTGGCACCACGTTTTCCCAGAGATGAATCACAACGAGCTAGTGGGTTGGACAGGCGGAGACAACCGCGTTGCGGTGTTAATGCTTCGCACAGAAGACGATCACAAGCGTTCACAAATCCGAATGGACATCTGTAAGAAATTGATGGGTGAAAAGTGTGACACCATTATTGAAATTCACGCGAAAGGTTCAAGCAGACTTGAAAGAGCTTACTACTTAATTCACTTGGGAGATTGGTTAACGATTGATCTTGCAGAATTGCGTAACGAAGACGCCACCGCTATTCCAGCAATTATTTTCTTGAAAAACGAGCTTTCGAAAATATGAGTAAACCCGTTGTTTCCTTCAGAGATTTAGGTCTTGCACCTTACAAGGAAACATGGGATTTTCAGGAAGAGTTATTTGAACGAAACGTTCAACGAAAACTTCAAAACAGATCAGAAGGAAAAGCAGACGGAGAGGGAACAGAAGATGTTCTTCTCTTCGTTGAGCATCCGCATGTATATACGTTAGGAAAAAGCGGAGACATCTTTCACTTACTCGTTTCAGAAGAGAAACTCAAAGAGATTGGAGCAACCTATTATCCTATCAACAGAGGCGGAGACATTACCTATCACGGTCCCGGACAAATAGTGGGTTATCCGCTTTTAGACCTCGAGCATTTCTTCACAGACATTCACAAATACATGCGCTACCTCGAAGAGGCCATTATTCGCACCATTGCGCATTACGGACTTGTAGGAGGAAGAATAGATGGACTCACCGGTGTTTGGCTCGATATCGATGACCCGAAGAAATCTCGAAAAATTGCCGCTCTCGGAGTGAAGTGCAGCCGTTGGTTAACCATGCACGGATTCGCCTTCAACGTGAACACAGATTTGAATTACTTCAACCACATTGTTCCTTGCGGAATTACAGATAAAACAGTCACCAGCTTGTCGAAAGAATTGGGACGTGCAATGGATATGGATGAAGTGAAACGAATTCTGTTGCAAGAATTGGCGGAAGTTTTTCAATTCGAAATAGAGATTCAACAATAAGTATTAAAATTTCAAAGTGAATATCGTGCGCTCTTGGGCAGCACTTTTCGTATTCAAAACCTTACATTTGTAGTATGGAAGCATTTTTCTCTGCATTTACAACCGTGCAAGGTTGGATAGACTTGTTGACCTTGGTAATTATGGAAATTGTCTTGGGTATTGACAACATCATTTTCATTGCAATTGTAACCGGATTTTTATCTTCAAAATCAGATCAAACCAAAGCACGAAGAATAGGACTTTCATTTGCTCTTATTTTCCGAATCGGACTCTTGTTTACCTTGTCTTACTTGGCGCATTTACAAGAGCCATTTTTCACATTAGGTGGTTATCCTGTTTCGGGAAGAGGCATCGTGTTGTTAGCTGGAGGCTTGTTCTTAATCATTAAAACGGCCAACGAAATTCGTCATAAGTTTTTGATTGCAGATAACGAGGAGTCAGAGAAGTCTAGAAAGATCAACTTGTTTCAGGCAATCATTCAAATTACAATTATCGATATTGTCTTTTCTTTTGATTCAATCATAACTGCGGTGGGCTTGGTAGATCAAGTTCCTATAATGGTGGTGGCAGTAATTATAGCCATGTTTGTGATGTTGGCGTTTGCGCCATACGTAAGTGCATTCATTGAGAAGTATCCAACTTTGAAAATGCTGGCGTTGGTGTTCTTAGTTGTTATTGGATTGAATTTGGTTGCAGAGGCTTGTGAAAGTGCTCACTTGATTCACATTCCCGAGTACGTGAACATTAAGATGTACTCATACGTTGCTTTTGCTTTTGCTCTAACGGTTGAGTTATTGAACGTTCGTTTGCATCACGTGAAGGAGCGTAAGAGCAACTCATGATTATTATTCAAAACACCCTTGTAAGCGAAGATTTATTCGAAGAACATTTTGTATGTGATCTTTCGGCGTGCAAAGGCGTTTGTTGTGTGGAAGGAGACAGCGGTGCTCCTATTGGAGAAGACGAAATTCCAATTTTGGAACAAGAGTGGGAAAGTGCAAAACCCTATATGGTTCCAGAAGGAATAGCCGCTATTGAACGCGAAGGGCTTTATCAAGTTGACGAAGACGGAGATATTGTTACAACCTTGGTGTCCGATAAAGGTGCGTGTTCTTTTGTGCATTATAGTGCAGATGGAACAGCCTTGTGCGCCTTGGAAACGGCATGGAAAGCGGGCGAATCGAAATTCAGAAAACCTATCTCGTGTCATTTGTATCCTATTCGCTTAACGAAGTTAGCCGATTATGTAGGATTGAATTATCACCGCTGGCCTATATGCGCGCCAGCATGTGAATGCGGATCGAAATTGCAAGTTCCAGTATATAGATTTCTGAAAGATGCCATAACAACAAAGTTTGGTGAAGCGTATTTTCAAGAATTAGACGAACACTACCGAGCATGGAAAGCACAAAGAGAAGCGTAATTCTTTTTCTTTTATTCTTTTTTTGTGCGCCTGTTTTTTCGCAAGAATGGGTGAAGGTAAAAAGTGCTTTAAATTCAGAAGGTGGTGATCTGCTTTCAGACTACAGAGATGGAACAGCTCTGGTGATTAGTTCTAGACTAAATCAATTCTATGGGCAGGGAACTATGCAAACTACGCGTATTTCAAGATTGTTAAAAATTGAAATAGATTCGCAACGTGAGGAGACCTTCTTTCCAAAAGACTGGAATTTCGATGAAGGCGTTTCTTGTTATGGCGATAATAAGAACGAGTTGTTTTTTCAAACGGAACTCGATGAAAGAGGAGTGCTTTCTCAGACATGTAAAATATTTTATTGGGATTCAACTCTCAGTTTCAAAAGCCTTGGCGCCCCTGTTGAAATGCAGGCCAACAAAGGCGAGGGAGGTTTTGATAACTTGAATCCAACGTATGATCCTGTTGAAAAACTACTCGTTTTTTCGAGCAATCGAGCGGGTGGATTTGGAGCGCATGATTTGTACGGATGTTACCGAATGGAAAAGGGTTGGGGTCCTGTTTTCAATTTAGGTCCGGGAGTGAATACTTCCGATAATGAATTGGGTGCAACGTTGTTTCAAGGCACGCTTTATTTTTCGAGATTGAATCTTTCAGATTTGAATTGCACGCTTTATTCTTCATTGAAAAATGAGGCGTTTCAACTGTCGAAAATGCTTCCATCTCCATTCAACAATGAAAAGGGAGATGCGTATAAAATTGTTTTCATTTCTGCGAATGAAGCCTATGTTTCGCGCGAACAGCAAATCGAGCATTTCATACTTCCACAAAAAAGCAAACAAGTTCAATTTAGATTGAAGGAAGGAACGCGCGTGTTACCAAACGTTGGCCTGTCCGTTGTTTCTGTTGGAAGTGGGGAACGTTCCGATTTGAAAACGAATTCCGAAGGAATAACAGCGTTATTCAATCTTTCGTTGGAAACGAAATACAAAGTGAGCATTCAAGAAAAAGATTGGGAATTGTTAAAAGCAACAGGAAATGGGAAAGGCTACAAGGCAGAGCTTATCGATGAATTCGGAAATATTATCCGCGTGTTTAAGTTCGATGCCAATGGTAATTTCCAATTTGAATTACTCGATTTTGTCTACACGAATTTGACGTTGTTGGAAGAAGTAGATCGAAGCAGATTGAATATTTCAAAGGTGGAAGCATCAGTCAGCACAAGTATTTCAATAAAAAAATATTTCTTTCCTGTGAATGAAAGTGCGCTGAATGAAATTCAAAAAATAGATCTGCGCAATTGGTTGAGAGATCAGACCAATTCAACATTCACCATCAGTGGATTCGCAAGTTCAGACGGAAGTTCAAAGCGAAATAAGGAATTGGCAAATACAAGAATTCAAGCGACCAAGCAATGGCTTGTGGCAAATGGGATTCCAGAAAAAAATATAAAAATCAAAGTCATTGGAATTAATGAACTCGGAGAAAAGGGGCGTCGCGTAGAGCTTGAAGCGATTCCATTATCTTCGCAATAACAATACGAAAATCATGTTTGAAAAACTATTTCCAAACCACGAATTAAGAATAGTAAAAGGAAAACTTACCGAAAGCGGAACATCGCATCTAGACGGTCAAGAAGATAAAGGCGCCCAACGTTGGGTGAAGGTGAATGATGAGGTGATTACGCGCGTAAGCGATGGCTTGTACCATGCGCAATGGAGCGATGAAGTTGTTGTGGTTTGCGATAAGCGCAACTTCATGGTTGGCTATTGGAATTCGACAAAAGGATCTGGCAGTGAACCGAACTACTCAGCTTCTATTGGTTCAGCAACTGTTGTTGCCTTGATCATACTCACTTCGATGATGTTCAATTTTATTCCCATGCACGATCCGCAAAAGGGCGACATCATTACTTCCTTCTACAATTACATTTGGAAAGATGAGTTCTTTGTAACGCATTGGTGGGCTACGGCTTCAATCATAGGCGTTTTCGGATTGTATGGATTTATCTGGACTCCTGTCTATGCAATTGGGCTTGTTAAGCGGGAGCGTAAGGCTGTTGGAATGTTAGCACCACACAGAAACATTGTCGAGTGAAATTCGGAAAATTAGAGAACGTTGATCATCTTTCCTTTTTATTAGACATTCCTAGACAGGATTATTCTTTCCTACCGAATGAACGTTCGGGTGGGTTGGAAATAATTATCGGAGGCACGGTATGGGGTGTTCCACTTTGGAAGGGAACACATTTTCCGGCTAAAGCGAAACCTTCAGAATTTCTACATTACTATTCACAGTTGTTTCCGTGTATTGAATTCAACGGATCACATTACCGCATTCCGCCCGTTGCGCAAGTAGACAAGTGGGTGGAGCAAGTCTCTGAAACTTTTTTATTCTGTCCGAAATTTCCACAAAGCATTTCGCATTGGAGACAGTTTCAAAATTGCGAGCGCGAAACTGATTTGTTTATGGAAGCGCTTTTCGCTTTTGGAAATAATCTCGGAACGACATTCATTCAGCTGCCTCCGCATTTCAGCCCTTCAAAGGCCGAACCTCTTTTACGTTATCTGGAAAAACTTCCGACTGACATTCGCTATTCTGTAGAGATGCGTCACCCTGATTGGTTTGTTGGAAATGTGTTGGAAGAGTATGCCGAAGAATTTAAAAAGTTGAACGTGGGTTTAATTGTTTGCGACACGGCGGGAAGAAGAGATGCGGTGCACATGCGTTTGACGAGTGATGAGCTCGTGATTCGCTTTGGTGGAAACGATCTTCACGCAAGTGATGCATTGCGCATGAACCAATGGACGAAGCAACTTCGAGATTGGGAAAAAGTTGGATTGAAAAAATGTTATTTCTGGATTCATCAGCCAGATAGTTTGCACACGGTAGAATCTATGAATCAATTCAAGGAAATTCTTTCCAACTACAAATAGATACAACCGCCACAAGAGTCTTTAGAGGCCCCTGTAACTTCTGAGAGTGCTGTCGGTTGCTCAGAGAGTCTAAGTGCGCCCAATAGAGCGAAAATGAGTGCCTCTTTGTATTGCACGGTATCTGTATCGGGAACAACAACCGAAAGATCGGTCTTTGCCTGAATGGATTCGATAAGAAATTCATTGAATGCACCTCCGCCGGTAACAAGAACACTGCCTGTCCAACCTTCAAAAATCTTTGCAATTTGAACCGCCATGTGCTCTGTGCAGGTGGCTAATAAATCGCGGATGGTTAATTGCGACGCGCCGAGTAACGGAAGAAAATGTTGTTCAAACCATTCTTTTCCCAGAGACTTCGGAAGTTCTTGCGAGTAGTAAGAAAGCGAATTTAGTTTTTCAAGAAGTTCAACATTTACAACACCGCGTCGTGCCATTTCACCGTTTGCATCGAAGGGATGTCCAGTTTGTTCGGCCAATAAATTCAAGGCCATATTCACTACACAAACATCGAAGGCGTTCAGGTCACCCATTAGTGTGTATGAGACATTCGCAATTCCGCCAATGTTCAAACAGAAATCGTATTCACTGAATAACAACCGGTCACCAATGGGAACCAACGGCGCCCCTTGTCCACCGTGCGCTACGTCAGTAGTTCTGAAATCGCAAATGGTTTTAATTCCTGCGTTCGCAGCAATGTGCGCACCACTTCCAATTTGAACAGTAAGTGATTCCCCAGGCTGATGAAAAATGGTATGTCCGTGTGATGCAAGAGCATCTGCAGTCAAGTTTCTTTCCTCCAGAAAACGTTTGACTTGCTTTCCTGAATAAATTCCGAAATCAACATTTAACTGCGCCAATTCAAGCGCAGACATTTTATGTGCTCTTCGAAAAATATCGCGCCAAGATGCGTCATAAACTACGGTATCAGCAGCAACTATTTCATAGTCCCACTTTCCTTCATCGAAGGAAAGATCACACAACGCAATGTCCAGTCCGTCAAGACTGGTTCCGCTCATGAGTCCAACAATTCGAAAGTGTTCCATAGTGCACAAATATAAAGAGGGCGGAATGTTCCGCCCTCTCAGTATCTAAATTAGAAGAAGATTATTTAATAATGATGGTCTTAGTCCAAAGGTTCGTGTCGTTTGAAACTTTGCATACATAAGTTCCAACAGCCAATGAAGGCAATGAAACTTGATTCATTCCTGCGTTCAAATATTCGGTGTGAACCAATTGTCCCTGTGCGCTGTAAATATTCAAGATTGATTTTCCAGATTGAACAGGAACACCAACCCAAAGATTGTAAGAAGCAGGGTTCGGATAAACACTCATGTCGTTGTTCGTTTGGTCTTCAACACCAACCAAACTCCATGTAGCCATGAACTCTTGAAGGTAAAGATTAGCAATGCGCGCATCGTGAACAACAACAGTGTTTTCGTCATTCGTGGTTTGCGCTGCGCTGCTCCAGTTGTGACTTCCAGTAAGAACAGTTGGGTCTGAATCCAAGGTGCTATGATCGACAATGCAATACTTGTGGTGAAGATCGTATGGAATCGCTTCGTGTGAACGAATGTCTTGTCCTGCAGCTTGCAAGTACGCATATTCAGAAGAAGGATCAGAAGTTTGCTCCATCATACCACGAACCAACACCAAGAACAAATCGTCTTCAGCAATAATAGCGTCTGCAATATCTGTGCGAGTAAACGCGAGGATTGCGTAGTCTAAGTTGGTGTCTGTTGTTTGAATGGTTTTGATAATCGCTCCATTCGCGTTGTCGGTAGGAGAGAAGTAACTCTCTACTTTAATATCGTCTGGACCCATTACGTATTGCAACGGAGTGTTGTTTGTTTTTACTGAAGAGAATACACCGTTCGGATTTCCTGGTTGCGCACCAGAACCTCCCCACATTTCTTCAAACTCTAAACGGTAACCGCGGGCAATACTTTGATCTTGGAAGATGATAATATTGTTGAAGTCATTGTACATGTTGTTGTCTGTCCAGTTCATGGAACCTGTAAACACCCAAGAGTTAGCGGCTGAATCAGCATCGATAATTATAAATTTATTGTGCATGATTCCTGTTCCGGAAGTGTTCACGCGTTGTACAACAGGAATGTTGTTATTCAATAAACCTAAGCCCAGACTTGCAGTTGAACCATCTGCAATAAAACGAACTTGAACACCTGCTGCATATCTGTTGTTGATTGCATTGGCAATTACAGCATCATCTGTAAAATTATAAACAGCAATGTCTAGAGATTGTTGAGCTCTTAAGATATAGGCGGCAATGGTATCGTTTGAAGCTGTTCCCAAGGAAGAAGCGTTTTCAATGGTTGCGTAGCTGTTATCTACTTGTCTGTTGAAGTATGCACGAATTTCACCAGAGCTTAAACTTTTTGTAGCATAGGGACGAACAGTGCTTGTGCTAGATCCATCAACGTTTGAAGAGGTTACAGATGCGTAGTAAATTGTTCCAGGCTGCAAGCCAGGGATATTCACAACGTGATTGGTTACACTTTCATTTACATAAACGGTTTGACCTAAAGATGGAGTTAATCCGTAGTTCACTTCGCTGTCACCAGTGTTATTGGTAGCCCAATTCAAGTCGAAAGAGGAGGTGGTAATGTTTGTTTGCGTAACAGCTCCAATGATTGCAACACCTGGAGGAAGAATGAAATCATTCTCATCTCGTGGTAAAACTTGGTAGCCAGCGTCGAAAGGTGCTGTTGCATCGAATTGAGAAACAATTCCAACAAGTGTAATTGCACTTGCAGGTAAGTTCGTTCCAACTAAAACACTTCCAGCGCGAATGTAAATAACACCCGATTGTCCGCCTGCAGTGTAGGTATACGTTGAGTTACCAGAAATGACTGAGCCAGCTAAATCAAAAACTACGTTATTTACGGTGACCAATTCTCCTTCGTATGCTTCAGCAATTGTGTTTGGAGTAACCAATTGTAAAGTTGGAAGAGTGTTGTTTGAAGAGTTAACAGTAACAGCGGTTAAAGTTGAGCCCACTTCTAACAATCCGTTGTATTGTGAAAGAACACCTGTTACAGTAATGATATCGCCGCGCAGCGGAGTAACTCCCCATGCGGTCCAATCTAAACCAGGATAAATTGCAATACCTGCTTGACTGTCTTGGATATAACGCACAGAGCTACCCATTTCAGCACCGTTGGTTACGACTCCAGTAACAGTCACACTTGCGCCAACCGCTTGTCCGCGCGCTGGAAGAATTGAACTTGCTCCAGTTGGAGTTCCAGCGCAGTTGCATAACGCATCATAAACATCTCCTGTCGTACTTGCATTGTTGTCGTTACAAGCGCTTCCAGGAAATGCACAAGATCCATCGTCTACAACAGCCGCTGCATTGTAGTTGCATGCTGTATTATTCATACAACCAGAAATAAGTCCAACGCATACACATGAAGCGTTATAGGTATCTCCAGAAGTAGAGGCGTTATTGTCGTTACAAGCATCTCCAGAAAAGGCACAAGATCCGTTGTCTACTGTTGCAAGTGAATTGTAGTTACACGCAGTGTTGTCCATGCAGCCAGCGATTGTTCCGCTGTTTGAAGCACCGGGTGTAGGCAATTGAGCCACATATGAAGATGTGTTGAAAGGAGCGCCACCATCGGGAATGCGAGAAGATGAATTATTCAATGTTGCAGTTGCCGCAGCTTCGTCGGCCTGTGGTTGTCCTGGAGTAAGAACAGTTATAAGGTTTGTTGCTGCTGCATCACCAGTTCCGTAAACCAATGCATCTACTAATCCAGTTGCGCTTACTGCTGTGCCGTTTGGCCAAGCTGCGGCGGTTGCAGTATATATAGCGATTGCGTCAGCACCGTTTTGTAAAGTGTTACCTGTGAATGTTACGTTCACATTGGCCACACCTGCATTACCTAAAACGAAATATCCTGAGGCCGGAATTACGTTTCCAGATAGGTCAATGGTTTTGTAAGAAGTGGCAGCAGCACCGTTGAACCAAACCATAACCATTCCGTTCAAAGATTGGCCAGGCGTACCATACAATTCAATGAATTCGGCAGCGTCTGTTCCAATTTGATCGGCATCAACTTCGTTAATGACAACTTGTGCTTGTGTGGCTCCAAAGATGAGCGCTAACAAGAGTGTGTAGATGTATTTCATTTTTCTTTCTATTATTCTTTATGATGTTTTTTAATAAGTAGCCGTCAAAGATAAGCTGAACCATCTTCCCTGTGCGAAGAAAACTCCTGCCGAATTTGCTCCGAATGTTGCACTCGTATTCGTGTAAAGTGCATAAGGATCGTTGTTTGTCGCGTCCGTGATATAGTGTGAATTTAGCACGTTAAACATAGATCCCCTTAAATCTAACTTTACTTTTTCCTGTATGGTACAGCTATATCCAGCGTGGAATTCTAAAGTTCCATAAGCGGGAATTTTCCATGAATCGCGATGTGAATTTTCGCCGTGAAGTGTAAACGGATTTGCTTGAGCGTAATATCTATCGAAATAAGTATAACGCGTTTTTACATACGCTCCGTTTTTCCATTCATATCTTAACATACCGCCTATCTGCGTTTGAGCAGCATCACTCACGTGCACATTTTTCGCGTTGAATTCAACAATCATTTGACCGCTACTTGGATCGCTCGGATTGTTGTAAACAATGTTGTTAGCGTTGTCTGTTACATAAATTTTAGTGTCTGACATCCATCTCCAATCTCCAACAGATACCAATCCCTCAAAAGTAAGTCGATCGTTTATTTTGTAAGCAAAATCCATTTCAGCACCCATGTGACGTGCGTTCATTCCTTGAATATTTAAAGTAAGCAAAGTGGTAGGATCTTGAGGATTGGGAACCGAGATGCCACCCGGATAAGGTTTGTTTTTCCAATCAGTGAAATACGCATTGAAGTTGGTTGAGAATTTTTTCGATTTGAAATTCAAACCAGTTTCAAAGCTTATAATTTTTTCATTGAAAATTTGATTGAAACGCTGATTGCTGTTTGTATAAACTTGGTTGAAAAGAGGCGCCTTATTCAGATAACCTCCATTTACAAATGCTGCAACGTTTTTATTGAAGCTGTATTTAACTCCGGATTTTACTGTGAAGGTAGAGCGGTAATACCAGCCTGTACTTTGATATTTTGAACCAGGCATATTACTATACAAAGTTTGTCCGTTATAGATAGTCGTATCAACCTGCATGGCAATTGCATTGTTTGCGTATCCATAACCAACAGGAACATCCACACCATCTATTGTATAAACCTTTGGCTTAAAATAGTCAACACGCATGTATCCGGTTTCCGCGGCTGAAGCGCTGAAGAACGCAGATACTTTATTTTTTTCATATTCCAACTGACCAAAAAATCCGCCCCAACGAATAAAGGCATCGTTGTGGTAGTCAACCGTATCGCCAACTCTTTTGATTAAGTTGGTTGAATTATAATTGAATTTGTCACGCACCCATGCGTAATCTGCACCCATGAGATCAATGATTTTCGCGTAGTGAGAACCCTTGTATTGACGAACATCTAATCCTCCTGAAAAAGTTAGATTTTCATTGATTTTGTTGCTGTATGTTGAAAGTGCGCCGTACCACATGTGATCGTTCATACTAGCTTTAATGTAATTCGAAACAGCGTAACGTTCGGTGCTACTTACTTGGGTGTTAATGTTATAGTCTGGTCCCGAGAAAAGTGGAATTTTGTTTCCAACATTTGAATCGAAAAACGACTGTACGTTCACACTTCCGTTGGTATAATCGTTCACGGTTAAACCGGAACGCCATCCGGTTCCGCCACCATGGCCCATTGACATATAGGCAACGGTAGACAAGAATGATTTCTCGTTAATCGTCCAAATATCCTTGAAAGAGAATTGCGGTTTGAAAAAGAAATTCACTTTCCCGTTAATAGTTTCCTGGGCTTGCACATTTGTTTTTACTCCATTCGCAAAGTCATAGCGTGTGAGGTATCCAACATCAGGATTGTAGTTTATTCCACCGTTGTAAATGTCTCGTGAAGACCCACTGAATTGAAATTGTGTGCCCGAGTTAAGTGCCAGTGCTGTTGCGTTGTCGTACATAGCCACGGCATCTGTTTTTGTTCGCTGGCCATGACTTTGCGGAGCGCCAACAGCGTATAGACTTAGCAAGTGATTTCCTAATATTTTCTCAACTTTTCCGTAGAAAAAATATCCTTTGGTAAAGCCCCCTTCAATCCAACCTTCTCCTTTTTTGTAAGAGCCAGCTAAGCTATATGCCCAACCGTTTTTCGTTTTTCCGGAATTGTATGAGAAAGAGGTTCTAGCAAATGCACCGTATGAATATTCTTCACGCACTTGAGCTCTTCTTTTGGAATCAATACCCCGTGTCATGATATTCATGGTTCCGCCAACTGCTGGAATAACCAATTTAGATGCGCCCAATCCACGTTGAATTTGGGTGGTTTGAGTAGCCAAGTCTAAGCCAAACCAGTTGCTCCAATAGACGGTTCCATTTTCCATGTCGTTCACTGGAACTCCGTCTAACATAACTGCGACGTTATTTCCAGAAAACCCACGAATGGTAACGCGCGCATCGCCATCACCCCCGCCCGAACGAGTAGCATAAGCCCCCGGAGTTGTATTGGCAAGTGTAGCTAATTCTCTTCCAGATAATTCCTCTTCAATACGTTTCAATCCAATGTTTGAAAATGCAACAGGAACCGATCTTCCCACAGCGAAATCCGATGTGATGACAAGTTCCTTTTGGGTGGTTTGAATGAGATCGAAGTCAATAGAATATTCTTTTTTTGTAATTGAAATAGTCTTTTTCACTTCTTCGTATCCGACAGCAGTGACAATAAATTCATATTGTCCGTATGGAAGTTTAATGTTGAATTTTCCTGAAGGATCAACTGATATTCCTTTCTCCTTATTCGCCCAAAGGACGAAAGCAGAAGGCAGGGTTTCCCCAGAAAGAGCGTCGCGAACAGTTCCACTTAAAATTCCTTCTTGCGCCCGGCTTTCAGAGGCAATGAAAAGAAGTGAAAAAAGTAAAAAGAATGATTTTAAGATTCTCATTAGGTTGAAGCTAAGGTTAAACAATTACCGATAAAAAAGGGGCTTTACCGAAGTGAGCCCCTTTTTATTTGAATGAAGAAAATATTACTTGATGAAGTTTTGACGATTGATGGTTCCGTTATCGGATATCACTTCGATCGTATACGCTCCTTTTGAAAGCATGTTAGTTTGAATGCGAGTCATGCGATCTAAGATTGTTCCGTTTGCAAATACAACACGACCGGTGTTGTCATAGATACGAATTGAACGAATAATACTTGGAGAAACAACGTTCAAAATATCTCCAGTTACTGGATTAGGATAAATTGAAATTGAACGCTCAACATTTTCTGTAACACTTACATTGCAGTCACATGTGTGAGCACCCAAGAAAGTGAAAGTGTTAGCTGGAAGAGTATCGTATTGTGCGAAAACATCGAATGTTGATGGATTCATAGTGACACCAGATGTTACAGTAGATTTTCTAATTTGTGTGTGGTCAGTTGTTGCGTACAAGGTCGTTCCAGCAGCATCTGTGCCGTATGCACTCCATCCACCAAAACCAGTTCCTTCGCCAATTCTTCCATAAAGATCAATAAGCGTTTGTCCGTTATTGGTTACAATTGCAACAGCGTCATTACCGTTGAAATAAAGTGGCCAAATACCCGCATCGTATGTTGGATTAATGAATAAATCTGCAGCTGCAGCTAACTCATCCCATACCGGAGCTTCTAAGCCAGTGCCTAGTGGATCTTGTTTATCAAGGACAACTACAATAACATCGTGGGCTGCAATGGTGTAACCATCCAAAGGAGAAATACTTCCGTAAGAAGTGCTACCGTTTGAAAATCGAACCAATCCGAAACCATTCAAGTTTACAGGGCTGTTCGTTGGGTTGTAAATTTCAACCGCTTTGTTATTGCTCCAACCTTCAACGATTTCAGAAATGAAGACTTGGTTGCATTGAGCTTTAGCCGTAAACAAGGCTAAGAAAGAAAAAGAGAGAAGTAAAAGTTTTTTCATTACTATTTATTTTGGGCAAATATATTCTACAATTAGTTATCCTAGGTCTTCCAATGTGAAATGAATGTTAAAAGTTGCATGCACCTTTTTATGGACTTTCTTGGTCTTTATTGTAGGAAAGCTATTTACTAACGTTATCACCTGAACAATTTTCCTTTTCTGCACTCGGAAAAGCTCATTGTTTCAGCGGTTATTTAGTAAATTGCACTATTAAAGTACTGAAATATTATACCATGCGTCTTTTTCTTAGATTAATATCGTTTGTAGCACTATTGTTTGTGGGTTATTCGGCTCAAGCAAACCACGTCTTGGGTGGAAACCTAACTTGGGATTGTCTTGGGGGTAATCAGTATCAGATTACCATGAGAATTTACAAGGATTGTTTTGGTGCGAGTCCAGCTTTGTCTGCCGAAAACCTGTTTGTTTTTCCAACAGGATGTACTCTGAATCCTCAAAATATTACGCTGAATCTAATTAGCACCACTGAAATCTCTAATTTATGCGTGAGTGAATTACCAAGTAGCTCTTGTGTTGGAGGTTTATCCCCAGGGACGCAATTGCTCACCTATCAGGCGACAGTAACCCTAACTCCCGGTTGTACTTGGGAAGTTATTTGGAACGAGGGGGATTGGAATTACTTCAATAATATAAATTATAGTACACTTCCAGACGCTTACTTAGACGCGCTCATCAATACAAATTACTGTGCAGATTCTCCGGTGATTACTTCTATGCAAGTACCTTATGTTTGCCGAAACAATGGGGTATTCGTTCACACACCAGTTGTAACTCTTCCAGCTGGAATCACCGCGTCTTACACGCTTTCAATTCCACAAACAACCGGAGCGACGTTAGATGTAGGAATCAATGTTCCGGGTTATGTTAATACTTTAGGAGCAACAGTAAATGCAACAACCGGTGCGGTTTCAATTAATACAAATGGAATTGCAGTTGGAAACTATATCGTTACGGTTCAGATAACACTCACTCAAGGAGCGAATGTTGTTGGAACGTATTACGAGAACATGGTTTTTGTTATTCGTGATTGTGCCATTACACCTACCGCCTTTGCCAATCCGGAAATTCAAACCATTAACATAGCAGCGGATCTTGCAGGTCCAGCAACCATAAATGCTTGCTCGGGCGACAACGTTTGTTTTACCGTTGCGGCCTCGAATACAAATTTGTACCGTGCAATTACGCTTACGGCAACATGGAGTGCAGGAATGAATGCTGGAATACCAGTATTCACACAGAGCACAGTGAATTACAATCCTGCATCTGGGAATTTTTGTTTTACAGCAGACCCGTCGATGGTGGGCACTCCAAATACCATTAGCTTCCATGCGGTAGATAACGCCTGCACTGCTCCGCAGTCAGATGATCAAGTGGTTACAGTAAACGTTTTTCCGAGTGTAACTCTTAATCCAACCACTGCCACAATTTGCAATAACGCAGCGGTAACTGTTACTGCTTCGGGCGGTACAACTTACACATGGTCTGTGTTAAGCGGAGACGCAACTCCTGGATTCGACGGAAACGGAGCAGTTCAGGTATTAGAAAGTATTTCAGGAAATACCGTAATTATGGTTTCCATGCCGGGTGTGCCTGCGCAGTGTAATGCTACAGATACATTAACTGTAACGGTTCCTGATTTTACCCTTCAACCTTTGACAACCCAGAGTATGTGCGTGGGAGGTACGGTTACTCCGCTAACCTTCACATTGGTGGGCGTTACGGGAACACCTACTTACCAGTGGTATAGCAATGCAACAAACTCAAATACGGGCGGAACAGCAATAGCAGGAGCAACAACAATTACCTACACTCCTTCGAGTACCACAGCCGGTACAACCTATTATTATTGTTTGGTGACTCTCACTTCGGCTAGCTGCCCGAACATTACTACCAATCCTGCCGAAGTTATTGTTGTTGCAGATCCTACAATTACTACGCAGCCATTGGCTATTCAAAATATTTGTATCGGAGGGACTGGCACATTGAGTGTTGTTTATTCCAACGGATTAGGAAATGCAACTTACCAGTGGTATTCCAACACAACGAATAGCAATACCGGTGGTTCTATAATTGCCGGGGCGACAAGCGCAACGTATACCACCCCTGTTTTGACCACAACAGGCACTAGAAATTATTATTGTATTGTTACTTTGAGCGGCTCAGGATGTGGAACGGCCCTTTCTACGGTAGGTCAAGTCATTGTTGGAGCAGACCCTACAATTTCCACCCAACCAACAGCAACTCAATCAATCTGCGTAAGTGGAACACCTACTGCAATTTCTGTAGCATACATCAATGGCTCGGGAACCCCTGCTTATCAGTGGTATTCAAACACCACAACGAGCACCACAACGGGAACAGCAATTCCGGGAGCAACTTCAGCGACTTATACGTTCTCTCCAATGAACACGCCTGGTACTTATTATTATTACTGTGTAATTACTTTAAGCGGATCTGGATGTAATGTCATTACTTCAGCAACTTCACAAGTGATAGTTGTTGCCGATGCCACAATTGCAACGCAACCACAAGCCTCTCAAACGGTTTGTTTGAATGGTATTCCAACAGCACTTACTGTAACCGTGAATAATGGGTTGGGAACTATTTCCTACCAATGGTATTGCACAACAGTTAACAACAATTTTTCAGGTGCAGCTTTAGCTGGTGCAACCTCACCGACATTTATTCCTCCGACTAACGTTGTAGGAACTCGTTATTACTACTGCAGGGTAAACGTAGCAAGTTTGACTTGCGGAGTTATTTTCGTTGTTACTTCAGGAACAGGAGCTATAATCGTTGTGCCACTTCCGACAGTAAACACCCAACCGACCCCAACTCAAAGCATTTGTATTGGAGGAACTCCGAATGCCCTTACAATGGGTTACACCGGAGGAACGGGGACTGCGAGTTATCAGTGGTACAGCAATACGACAAACAGCAACACGGGCGGCACTGCTATTGCAGGTGCAACGACCAATTCCTACACGCCTCCTGGAGCAACAATTGGAACTTCTTATTATTATGGTGTAGTTACTTTAGCGGGTTTAGGATGTGGAAGTGTGTCAAGCAATGTGGCTACTGTCAATGTTATTGCCGATCCATTAATAACCACGCAGCCAACTGCATTGCAAACACTTTGTGTGGGTGGAATTCCTTCCTCCCTTACAACGGCATATTCAGGTGGAACGGGAACAGCTTCTTATCAGTGGTTTAGCAATACGACCAATTCAACAACAGGTGGAACATTAATAGCCGGGGCAACGACAGCAACTTATGCGCCTGCTGCCATTACCACCTCAGGAAATTATTATTACTACGGCGCCGTTACACTCTCAGGTTCAGGCTGCGGAACCATTACCTCATCTGCTTCAAATATTGTTGTCGTTGACGACCCTTCTTTTTCTGTTCAACCGCTTTCGACCCAAACCGTTTGTCTAAATGGAACAACAACGTCCTTGTCCGTGACTTCAATTGGAGGAACTGGTATAATGTCTTACCAATGGTTTTCAAACGCTACAAACGCCACAACTGGAGGAACTGCAATTGCTGGAGCAACAGCTACAACCTACACTCCGCCCAGCGCAGCACTCGGAACAATTTATTATTATTGCGAAGTGTCGGCTACCGGAAGCGGTTGCGGAACAGCAGCCTCTGCAGCCTCTGCCGTAATTGTAGTATCACCTCCAACCGTAAGCACTCAGCCTACTGTTACCCAAACCATCTGCGACGGTGGAACGGCAACAGCCCTCAGCGTTGCATACACCGGCGGAACAGGAACCCCAAGCTACCAATGGTATTCAAATGCTACAAATAGCACAACTGGAGGAACAATCATTGCGGGAGCAACAGCTTCAACCTACACTCCAACCGGACTTGCAGCAGGAACATCGTATTACTATTGCATCATTACTTTATCAGGATCTGCATGTGGAACAACCACTTCCAACACAGCAACTGTTATTGCTGTAGCAGACCCAACCATCACCACTCAGCCAACAGCTACACAAACCCTTTGTGTGGGTGGAACACCAACAGCATTGACCTTAGCTTATTCCAATGGAACCGGCACTGCCAGTTACCAATGGTATAGCAATACCACTTCAACCACAACAGGAGGAACTCTTATTGCAGGCGCAACAGCGGCAAGTTATTCTCCGCCTGTTTTAAATACAGTGGGCAGTTTTTATTATTACGGAATTGCCACCTTAAGTGGAAGCGGTTGCGGCGTTGCGACGTCAGCAGTGGCTGCCGCTATTGTGGTAGCAGATCCGACCATTTCAACACAACCGCTGTCTTCGCAAACGGTTTGTTCAGGCGGCACTTTAACACCTCTTACCCTTGTGGCTTCTGGAGGAACAGGAACCACGACATACCAATGGTTCTCGAATGCAACAAACAGCAATACTAGCGGAACACTTATCGCTGGGGCAACAAGTGCCTCATATACGCCCACAGCCACAGCAGTGGGGACAATTTACTATTACGGTGAAGCTACATTAAATGGCTCAGGTTGTGGAACAGTAGCTTCTGCAACTGCAGCGGTAATAGTTGTATCTCTTCCAACCGTTAGCACGCAACCAACAGTTACTCAAACCATTTGCGATGGCGGAACAGCTGCTGCATTAACCGTTGCCTATACCGGTGGGACGGGAACCCCAAGCTACCAGTGGTTTAGCAATGCTGCAAACAGCACAACTGGTGGAACAAGCATCGCGGGAGCAACAGCTGCAACTTATACCCCAACCGGACTTGCGGCAGGAACATATTACTACTACTGCGTAATTACATTATCAGGATCGGCATGTGGATCAGCAACTTCAAATACGGCAACAGTAATCGCTGCCCCGGATCCAACAATCACCACGCAGCCAACAGCCACGCAAACCATTTGTGTGGGCGGAACACCGAGTGCTTTAACCTTAGCTTATTCAAACGGAACAGGCACTGCCAGTTACCAATGGTATAGCAACACAACGAATTCAACAACTGGCGGAACTATTATAGCTGGAGCAACAAGCGCGAGTTATTCTCCTCCTGTTTTGAATACCGCTGGCAACTTCTACTATTACGGAATAGCCACATTAAGTGGAAGCGGTTGCGGCGCAGCCACATCAACAGTAGCTGCTGCAGTGGTTATTGCAGACCCTGCGGTTTCAACACAACCGCAACTTACGCAAACAGTTTGTACAGGCGGAGTGCCAACTCCTTTAACAGTAGCTGCTTCAGGCGGAACAGGCACTCCTTCTTACCAATGGTATTCGAATGCGGCAAACAGCTCTGCAGGTGGAACTTTAATTGCTGGAGCAACTGCTGCTTCTTACACACCAATTACTACTGCTGTTGGGACAATATATTACTACGGAATTATCACACAAAGTGGAAGTGGTTGCATATCTCCTGCCTCCACAACTGGAGCTATTGTTGTGGTATCACCTCCAACCGTAAGCACGCAGCCTACTGTTACCCAAACCATCTGCGACGGTGGAACGGCAGCAGCCCTCAGCGTTGCATACACCGGTGGAACTGGAACGCCTTCATACCAGTGGTATTCGAATGCTACAAATAGCACAACTGGAGGAACAATCATTGCGGGAGCAACAGCTTCAACCTACACTCCAACCGGACTTGTAACCGGAACATCTTATTACTATTGCATCATTACTTTATCAGGTTCTGCATGTGGAACAACCACTTCCAACACAGCAACTGTGATTGCTGTAGCAGACCCAACCATCACCACTCAGCCAACAGCTACACAAACCCTTTGTGTGGGTGGAACGCCAACTGCATTGACATTAGCTTACTCAAACGGAACAGGAACACCGAGTTACCAATGGTATAGCAATACCACTTCAGCCACAACAGGAGGAACTCTTATTGCAGGCGCAACAGCGGCAAGTTATTCTCCGCCTGTTTTAAATACAGCGGGCAGTTTTTATTATTATGGAATTGCCACCTTAAGTGGAAGCGGTTGCGGCGTTGCAACATCGTCGCCAGCTGAAGCAATTGTAGTGGCAGATCCAACGATTTCAGTTCAGCCCTTGGCTACCCAAACCGATTGTCAAAATGGAATTTCAACCCCACTTACAGTAACTGTAACCGGAGGTGTTGGAACAACAACTTACCAATGGTACACCAATATCGTTAACTCAACAGTGGGCGGCATAGCTTCTGGAAATGCAGCAACACTTACTCCTTTGACAAATGTTGTTGGAACGGCATATGTTTATTGTGTAATCAATACAACAGGTGCGGGCTGTTCAGCGGCTACATCAGCAACTGCCGAAGTTATTGTAGCGCCAATTCCTTCAATAACAACCCAACCGCAAGCAACACAAACAGTTTGTCAAAACGGTACCACCTCAACGTTATCATTTGCTTATTCAAACGGAACCGGATCCACAACATATCAGTGGTACTCGAACCCAACAAATAGCGCAACAGGTGGAACAGCAATTGCAGGCGAGACTAATGCAACCTTCACCCCAAGCGCCAATGCTACTGGAACCACTTATTACTATTGTGTATCCACTTTAAGTTTAGGTGGAAGCGGTTGCGGAACAGTAACAACACAAACAGCAGCAGTTATAGTAGTTGGTCCTCCAACTATATCAACCCAACCAACCGCCACGCAAACCATTTGTGTGGGCGGAACACCAAGTGCTTTATCGATCGCATACACTGGTGGAACAGGCACCGCCTCGTATCAATGGTACAGCAACACATCGAACGCTACAACAGGCGGTGCGGCAATTGTAGGTGCTACAACGGCTTCATTTACACCTCCGACATTAAATACTTCAGCAAGTTATTTCTACTACGGAACGGTTACCCTTAATGGCTCTGGTTGCGGGTCAGCTACATCGGCTTCTTCTGAAGTAGTTGTAGTCGGTGATCCAACCATTTCTGTTCAACCACTAGCCACTCAAACGGTTTGTCAGAATGGTATTCCAACGCCCATTACCGTAACGGTTGCAGGGGGAACAGGAACTATAACTTATCAATGGTACACGACGATCTTAAACAATAACGTGGGTGGAGTAGCTTCAGGAAATGCAGCTACACTGACTCCAATTACAGCCGTAGTTGGAACGGGATATGTTTATTGTGTTGTGAATACAAGCGGTGCAGGATGCACGGCAGTTGCTTCAACGACTTCTGCTGTTATCGTAGTTCCTCTTCCAACTATATCTTCTCAGCCCATAGCGTCGCAAACCATTTGTCAAAATGGAGTGGCAACGCCATTAACATTTACCTACACCAATGGAACCGGAACTCCAACGTATCAATGGTACGTTAACGCTACCGCAAGTACAACTGGAGGATCGATTTTAGCTGGGGAAACAAACGTTTCTTTTGCTCCTCCAACAAGTGCTCTCGGATCACTTTATTACTATTGCGTAGCTATCATAAGCGGAAATGGATGCGGAATAGTTACGACTCAATCATCTGCGATAAATGTTGTTGGACTTCCAACAATTACAGCTCAGCCCTTAGCCACGCAGACAATCTGCTCGGGAGGATCTCCAAGTTCTTTAACATTGACATTCTCAGGAGGTACGGGTGCTGCTACTTACCAATGGTATAGCAACAGCACCAATGCCACAACTGGGGGAGCGCTAATTCCTGGTGGAACCGGTGCACAGTACAATATTCCGAACTTGAATACTTCAGGAAACTATTACTATTACGGAATAATAACATTGGGCGGGGTAGGATGTGGTTCAATAACAACAAGTGCATCAGAGGTTATTGTTAACCCCGATCCTACTGTTGGAACTCAACCTCTGACAACACAGAGCTTGTGCGCAACAGGAACACCGACTAATTTGCAAGTAAGCTTTAACAATGGCGCAGGTGTCGCTTCTTACCAGTGGTATTCCAGCACAACAAATTCAACTGCAAGTGGAATTCTAATTCCTGCCGCAACAAATGCGGTTTACACGCCAAATTCAACAACTCCAGGGACACAATATTACTATTGTACTATTTCATTATCGGGCTCTGGTTGCGCAGACGCGACAAGCAGTTTGGGTGAGGTGATCGTGTTTGCACAACCTACTTTTTCAATTCAACCGAATCCGAATGAAACGGTTTGTTTGGGAGGAACTCCAACAACATTCTCACCAACGGTTGCGGGTGGTACAGGAACAGCATCCTACCAATGGTATTCCAATTCAACAAATACAAACACGGGCGGAACAGCAGTTGTGGGAGAAACCAATCTTACGTACACACCTCCGGCAACAACGGTTGGTTCAACGTATTATTATTTGACAACAACCTTCGCAGGCACGAGCTGCGGAACTGCATCTTCAAGCACTTCACAAATAATTGTTGTAGCAGATCCTACAATTTCTACTCAACCGCTAACAACGGAATCAATGTGCGTAGGAGGTACACCAACGGCGCTAACAGTTGTTTTCGCAGGTGGAGTAGGCACACCAACCTACCAGTGGTATAGCAATACAACCAATTCGAATGTTGGAGGAACCGTAATCGCAGGTGCAGGTTTAAGCACCTATAACCCAGCTTCTACTTCAACCATAGGAAGTCAATTTTTCTACGCGCAGATTACGCTTTCAGGTTCTGGGTGCGATATATTAAGTTCTTCCGTAAGTGAAATTGTAAACGTTGCAGACCCTATAATTTCTACTCAGCCAATTGCATCACAAGATGTTTGTTTAAATGGGACACCCACAAACATTAGTGCAGCTGTTTCTGGTGGTTTGGGAACGGTGAGCTATGCTTGGTACAGTAATTCAACTCAAACCCTTCCAGGTACTGTTTATCCTGGAGCGAACACTGCAACAGTTACTCCCACTAATACTCCTGCTGGAATTTCTTACTACTACATGGTAGCAACACTTTCAGGAAATGGATGTAACGCGGCCACTTCGAATTTTTCTACAGTAACCGTTCACGCGTTACCTACTGTGACAGCTACTCCGCTTGATAATTCAATTTGTTTCGGCACAACAACGGATATAGTTGCGAGTGGTGCAACTTCTTATGTTTGGACTGCAGCCCCTACCATTACCTCACCAACGAATGTGGCCATTGTAACGGTTGCTCCTGTGGGCAGTGTATCATACACCGTTCAAGGCACAGATGCATTTGGATGTGTGAATACGGCAACAGCAACCGTTGTTGCAGCAACACAACTAAACGTTCAAGAGAATATCACAACAAATATTTGTTATCAAACATGTACTGGAGCAATAGCATTGACACCTTCTGGCAGCGGATCTAGCTATACAGTGGCTTGGAATACACCAGGTGTAACAGGATTAAATCCACAGAATTTATGTCCAGGAAACTACACCTACACGTTAACTGATAACCTCACATGTTCTTTCCAAAACACGGTGAACATTGCCGCATTGCCGAACAATCCCCTGGACAATGTGATCATTACGCAACCAACTTGTTTTGGATATAGCAACGGTAGTATTCAGTTTCAAGATGCAAGTACTGTTTCTTTCCAATTGGTAAATGCGGCTACAAACGCAACAATAGCCACCCAACCAAGTGGTTTATTCGGAACCATTGGCGCAGGTAACTACAATATCATTTACACCGATGCCTTGGGTTGTGTATTTGACAGTTTGAATTTCTCTGTGGTTGCTCAATCTGCTCCGATTACTTTGGCCTTAAATGCACAAGCCCCTGTTCTATGTTTCAACCAAGTGGTTCCATTAACAGCGAATGCTGGAGGTGGAGACGGTGGTGCAATTACGGTAACTTGGGGAAGTTGCAATACAGTGACGAATTGTATTTTGGGAACGGGTAATCCGTATAACTACACGCTTACCTCTGATGTAACGCTTTATGCTCAAGCAACGGATGCTACGGGATGTGCAAGTACGATTCAGTCGATTGCTTTGAATTTGGCGAATCCTGTTCAAGTCAATCTTCAAAATGGAACCTCATCAGTGACCATTTGTGAAGGAGATTGTATAAACATGAGTGCTGTGGCTTCGGGTGGAAATAATCCTATTACCATTCAATGGTACGAAGTTCCTACAGCAATAGGAGGTACTACAATAGGTCCGAACGGAACAACGAACACAATTTGCCCTCCAACATCAACGTCTGTATTTGTTTTCGCAAACGACGGCTGCGGTGTTCCTGATTTGGACACGTTGAATATTATAGTGCAATCATTCCCAACCGTGAGTTTCTCTGTAAATTCACAAGAGGGTTGCTTGCCGTTAACGGTCTCCTTCACCAACAACACAACCCCGGCTTTTAATGGAAACTGTTTGTGGTCAATGGACGATGGAACTACGTTTGCGAATTGTGGGAATCAAGTGTATACCTACACAGACGAAGGAGTTTATACCCCAACGTTGTATGTTATTTCTCCTGAGGGTTGTTCAACAACATATTCGCTGCCTGCTCCAATTGTAGTAAACGGTTATCCGGTTGCAGATTTTTCGTGGGCACCGCAACCCGTTGATGTAACAAATCCTGTTGTCCAATTTACAGACGCTTCAGTTGATGCGGTGAATTACCTCTGGGAATTTGCATGGCTTGGGGCAAGTGATTTACAAAACCCTGTGTTTGAATTTCCAGATATTGATTTAGCTGAATATCCTGTGTGCTTAACTGTTGAGAACAGCTTTGGTTGTCAGGATACTATGTGCAGAACAGTTCGATTGAACAGTGTTCTACAAGTATGGGTGCCGAATGCCTTTACTCCAGAGCAAGACGGGTTGAATGAAATATTCCTTCCAGTAATCAAAGGAGCGAAGCCAGAAACCTATCACTTCACGATTTTTGATCGCTGGGGAACTATCGTTTTCGAGTCATCTGAAATTGGAGAGCCTTGGATTGGTGACGTTCGGAATGGAAATGCTTTTGCAGCCAACGGAACGTATATCTGGCGACTAGAGGTGCAACCTCTGGAAGATCGAAGCCTGAAAGTATACACAGGTTTTGTAACGGTAATAAGATAAATTTAAGAGCCCCGGGCAACTTTCTGAAACCAATTGTTATCAATCAAACGATGAAGTATGAGCGATAGCGAATTGGTTTCAGAATGTCTCAAGGGGAAGTCGTCCGCACAAAGGACACTCTTTCAATTGCATTCTGGAAAAATGTTCGCGGTGTGTCTTCGCTACATGGGAAGTACCATGGAAGCAGAAGAGGTGTTGCAAGAAAGCTTCATTAAAGTTTTTGAAAAGCTAAATCAATGGAAGGGCGACGGTCCTCTAGGGGGTTGGATTAGAACCATTGTTGTGAATACAGCGCTAACCCGCATAAAGAACAACAAGAAGTTCCGACTCGATAAAAACATTGACGATGCCGTATCACTTTCCGACAACGGAGAAGATCAATTGGAAGCCTTGCAGGCGGCCGATTTGATGAAGTTAATTGCGCAAATGCCCGATGGGTACAAGACCGTATTTAATTTGTTTGTTGTGGAAGGATACGGACACAAGGAAATTGCCGAGCTAATGGGGATTTCTGAAAGCACTTCAAAAACTCAATTTTTAAAAGGGAAAAACTGGTTAGTCAAAAGAATAAATGAGCAATAAGTGGAACAATATCATTCGTGAAAAGCTAGAATCCCATGAGGTTTCAGCGGATCACTTGTGGAATAACATTTCACAAAATATTCCTCAACCTTCTTCTTCTTTTTGGAAGCCTTGGATGACCACGGCTGCCATTGGAACTGCAGCCATTGCAACTTCCGCAATCATTTATTTCAACTCACCGAAATCACTTCAACCAATTGCTCAAACAACTGAGCAGAAGATCGAAGAGGTGAAGGCGGATACAATTTCAACCAATAACCAAAGTGTTGAAGCTCCCGTAAGCCCTGCTAGTCCTCGAATTATCTTCGGTGGAATTTCGGATGATATGATTTCAGGAGATATTTGGAATGTTCCAGAAGTTATAGATTCAAGTACCCACAATGAAAATGCTTGTCAGGGAATTAACGTTGTTAGAAAAGCTGAAGCTTCTGAAATACACATGTTTGGAACTGAAACTTCAATGCAAACAGAACCTTTAACGAATTCATTTACAGCTGTAGTTTCCAATGCCGAAAGCTTAAGATATTTCTTCTTTGGCGCTGCCGAAAAGGCCGACTCTTATGCATGGAATTTCGGAGACGGTTTCGACGGACAAGGACAGTCAATAGCGCACGAATTCACGGAAGAAGGAACATATACAATAAAGTATTTAGTTTCAAGAGGTGAGGAAGTTTTGGTTGAAGAAAAGACCATCGAAGTCTATCGTCCTGCGAAAATTTCTCCAGTTACCGCATTCGCTCCGGGCTTCGATGGGAAGAACGATGTGTTCGATGTCTTGCACAATGCACGTAATGTAAGCGAGGTTGTCAATTTTGAAATCACAGATGTCAACGGTAGAAAGGTTTATCAATCGGTTGGACAATCGGTGTGGGACGGAAAAAATTCCAATGCTGAATTATGTCAGCCAGCTTATTACTATTGGCTCATCGAATTCAAAGACCTTCAAGGCAATTTGAAATCACAGACAGGGTCTATTCGCATATTCGCCGAATAAAAGACTTATAAACATACGCCTTCGTTCTCAATTCTTCTTCGCATTTTTGGGGAATGGCAAAGACTAAAACTTCTTTTTTCTGTCAAAGTTGTGGCGCACAAAGTCCCAAGTGGCTTGGTAAATGCCCTTCTTGTAACGAATGGAATACAATAGTGGAAGAGGTCGTGAACCGCGATTCGAACACTTCTAAAATTCGCATCAAACCCAACGCTCAACCCAAATCTATTTCAGACATTGAGATAGAAGAGCGCAAACGCTTTCCGTTAATCGACGGTGAATTGAATCGCGTCCTAGGCGGAGGAATAGTTCCGGGTTCTTTAATTCTCTTCGGCGGTGAGCCGGGTATTGGAAAGTCAACCTTGCTTTTGCAAATGGCACTTCAACAATTAAATTTCACTGTTTTGTATGTCTCGGGTGAAGAAAGTGAAGAGCAAATTCAAATGCGCGCGCAACGCCTTGGATTCGACAATCCGCGCTGCATGGTGCTTATGGAAACTTCGGTCGATCAGATTCTTCATCATTTGAATGAAATGAAACCGAACATTGTGGTAATCGATTCCATTCAAACCCTTCAAAGCGATAGTGTGGAAAGCGCGCCAGGAAGCGTGTCTCAGGTTCGTGAATGCACCTTGCAATTGATGAAGTATGCGAAGGAGACACACACGCCTATTTTTCTTATCGGACACATTACCAAAGAAGGAAGTTTGGCGGGTCCGAAAGTGTTGGAGCACATGGTTGATACTGTTCTTCAGTTTGAAGGAGATCGTCACCACATCTATCGCATTTTACGTTGCCATAAGAATCGTTTCGGTTCAACGCATGAATTGGGTATTTATGAAATGCTAGGTTCCGGATTGAAGGCCGTTGAAAATCCGAGCGATATTCTTATTGACTCGAGCACCGAGCACCTCAGTGGTTCGGCCATTGCAGCCGCCATGGAAGGCGCACGACCTATGATGATGGAAATACAGGCGCTCGTGAGCACAGCGGTCTATGGAACGCCTCAACGCAGCACTACAGGATTCGATTTGCGAAGATTGAATATGCTACTTGCTGTCCTTGAAAAACGTTGCGGTTTCCGTTTAGGAATGAAAGATGTCTTTTTGAATATAGCAGGTGGAATTAAAATCGAAGATCCAGCGTTGGATTTAGCTGTGATCTCTGCCATTCTTTCAAGCAACGAAGACATTGCCATTACGCGAAAGGCTTGTTTCTGTGGGGAAGTAGGACTGAGTGGTGAAATTCGTCCGGTCTCTCGCTTAGACCAGCGCATTCAAGAAGCCGCGAAATTGGGCTTCGAAAAAATCTACGTTTCTTCCTTCAATAAAATTCAAGCGAGCGCTGCTATTCAGATTATTAAAGTTGGAAAAGTAGAGGAACTCTTTTCAGAAATATTCGCATAAAAAAAGCCTCACCGAAGTGAGGCTTTCTTCAATAAAAATAATCTTAACAAAACTCTTCGAACATCCCGTTCAAATGCGCTGCAATCATATCTGCTGTGCGGCCTTCAATGTGATGACGCTCGATCATGTGTTGCAATGTTCCGTCTTTGAAAAGCGCAATGCATGGAGAAGAAGGAGGGTACGGCAACATGAATTTTCTAGCCATGTTAACTGCATCTGAGTCTACGCCTGCAAAAGAAGAAACCAATTTCGTTGGTTTCTTTCCTTCGGTTTGAATGGCTTTCTTTACGCCTGGACGCATGCTTCCTGCAGCACATCCGCACACTGAATTCAAAACCATTAGAACGGTTCCTTCGGTGTTAATTGCAGATGACACGAGGTCAGCAGTTGTAGTTTCTTCAAAGCCAATATTTGTTAATTCTGCACGCATGGGTGCTACTAATTCTGGTGGGTACATAATTTATTTTTTTGCAAAGTTACATCAAAGGAACAATCATTTGTGTGACCTTGTTCACACGACTTCCACACAAATTTCTTTTGTGTCTTGAAGTGTTCCAATTACGGTAAGCATTTCGTTGTGAAGTGCACAGAGTTCATTCAATTCACTCAATGAATTTTCATGAAAAGTAACAAGCAGTCCTCCCGAGGTTTGCGGGTCGCAGAGCACCAAAAGCTGCTCTCCGTTTAATGGACTTATTTTCGGCTGAATGTTCTGAAAGTTCTTTGTTGTGATATCTGGAAAGATGAATTGCCCCGCAGAACGTTTCGCAGATGCTAAAATTGGAATTTCTGAATAGTTCAGCACTGCACTGCAAGCACTCGCTTCACACAACTCAATCAAATGTCCAGCTAATCCGAATCCTGTAATGTCCGTCATCGCATGAACGCCTTCCACCTTGGCGAATTCAGCGCCAATGGTGTTCACGTGTTTCATGTGTTGAATGAATTCTGCTTTTTCTTCTTCCGACAACAACCCACGCTTTCCCGCGGTAGAAGCGATTCCTAGACCAAGTGGTTTGGTTATCGCAACAAGATCTCCTGCTTTCGCTCCGTTGTTTTGCTTCAAATTTTTAATGGGTGCAATGCCGTTCACCGACAAACCAAAAAATGGTTCTGGACTTTCAACACTGTGCCCGCCTGCAATCTGAATACCCACGCTTGCGCAGGTTTCCTTCGCTCCGCGCATAACTTCTCCTGCAATTTCAGCGGGTAATTTTTCCAAAGGCCAGCCTAAAATAGCCAACGCCATAATGGGCTTTCCGCCCATGGCGTAGATATCTGAAAGTGCGTTTGCAGCCGCAATACAACCGAAGTCGTAAGCATCATCTACCATGGGCATGAAGAAGTCTGTTGTGGAAAGCAACGCTTCTGTTTCATTCAAAGCATATGCTGATGCATCGTCGTTGTTTCCATTTCCAATCAACAGATTTAAATCTACTTGTGAAGCGCCGCAATGGGCAAGTATTTTAGACAGTTCAGCTGGAGCAATCTTGCATCCGCATCCAGATGCTTTGCTGAATTGTGTTAAAGGATAATTCATGACAAGAGTATTTCTTTCGCTGCAATAATATCTGCAGGCGTTGTGTTTTCAGTTATTGGAACTTGAATGGTTTTCGGTTGAACGGCTTGTTTCAAACGCCCCTGTTCATAGGCTTTGTCGTAGTAATGCATGAGCAAGGTTAGCCATTCGATTTTATCGCCATTCTCAAGCGCTTCTATGGATTTTTTATTGGCTTCAAGTCCCATTCGCTTTGTAAGCAATTGTGTTTTTTCAATGAGTTCGTCGCTTGGAAAACAGCCGTAGTTTTCCATTAAAAAATCAAATCTATTTTCGAAGCTTGGTTGAATTTCAACTCGAGGAGCAATGACGATTTTGTCGAACAGAGGATCTGGTATTCTTACTTTTCCAATGAGCCGACTCTCGTTTTCGTACCAAACGGGTTGGTCTTTTTTCAATTCGAAAAATAAAGCATGTGCTAATTTATTTTCAAAGTGCTCTTGCGTGGGTTGTTCCGGTTGCCCAAGAGCCCCGAAGGCAGAGCCTTTGTGATGAGCGAGACCTTCTAAATCAATGACTGCTTCTCCCACTTCATGCAAACCGAATAAACGTTCGGTTTTTTGAGAGCCAGTTTTTCCAGACATCACAATCAGTTGATGCGGACGTGTGAATTTTTCTAAACACCAATTGCGGTAGCGCTTGTAGCCGTCTTTCAATCTTAGAACTTCTATTCCTTCTTTCGAAAGTAGATCGCTAAAAATTTGGCTTCGCATGCCGCCGCGTGCGCAGTAAACGACAATTTTATTTTCTTTGACCTGTTTTTTTGCTTCGGCAATAAGCTGCGCAAACAAAGGAGATACAAGTTTGTATCCCAGTTCTTCAGCAGAATCTTTTCCTTCTTGCTTGTACGATGTGCCTACGAGAATGCGGTGTTCGTTGTTGAGAATAGGAATGTTAATAGCCCCAATAATATGTCCAGCCTCGAACTCACCTTCACTTCGAACATCAATCCAATTCAATTCAGAGAATGGAAGTTCGTTGTCTTCTAACGGAAAGAGGGTGTGACTCATTTATCTACTAAAATGTAATCAAGGGTTCGTTGATCAATGTTTCCATCTACCACAAGAATTTTAATTTGGTCGCCCAATCTAAATTCATACTTGCGCTTCAGTCCTCGAACCACGTATTCTTCCGGAGAGAAAGTATATTGGTCGCCTGTCATGGTATCCAATGGAATAAGTCCTTCGCAGCGTGTTTCGTTCACCTCTGCATACATACCCCAATTTGCCAAACCAGAAATAGTCGCTTCGAAAATTTGACCTTTGCGTTCAAGCATGTATTCCACTTGTTTGAACTTAATACTCGCGCGTTCCGCTTCAGCAGCGCGTTTCTCCATGGCTGAAGAATGTTGGCAGTGAAGTTCGTATTCGTTTTCATTCACCGGATTTCCATGGTCGAGGTAGTGCTGCAACAAGCGGTGCACCATGACATCTGGGAATCTTCGAATAGGGGAAGTAAAGTGTGTGTAGAAATCGAAAGCCAATCCGAAGTGACCTATGTTGTGCGTGCTGTAGACCGCTTTCGCCATACTGCGAACAGCCATGGTGCGCACGGAAGACTCTTCGGGTTGTCCATCTACCAACTCAATAATTGCTTTGATCTCGTTTTGCTCTTCGCTACGAACAACCTTCGGAAGTTTATATCCCAAGTGTTTTAAGAATGTTTTCAGTGAAGCAATTTTCTCTGGACTTGGTTCATCATGAACCCTATAAACAAAGGGCAATACCATTCCGTTTTTCGGATGACCAATGTAGAAGGCAACCTCGCGATTCGCGAGTAACATGAAGTCTTCAATCAACTGATTGGAGTCTTTCATTTTCTTTATGAACACGCCAACAGGCTTTCCTTTTTCATCGAGTTGAAATTTCACTTCTTCCGAATTGAAATCGATGCTTCCTGCTGCGTAACGTTTTGCACGAAGTTTCTTCGCAAGCTGATCAAGGTGAAGAATCTCATCTGCGAAATCTCCGCCTTTTCCTTCAATGCGTTCTTGCGCTTCTTCGTATGTGAATCTTCTATCGGAATGAATGACAGTGCGTCCGAACCAGCGATTCAAGACATCTCCGTTTTCATTCATTTCAAAAACCGCACTGAAACAAAGCTTGTCTTCATTCGGACGAAGAGAGCAAAGGAAGTTTGAAAGTTTTTCCGGAAGCATAGGAATGGTGCGGTCTACCAAATAAATACTGGTAGCGCGAAGCGTGGCTTCTTTGTCTATGAGTGAGTTCGGTTGAACGTAGTGACTCACGTCTGCAATGTGCACACCGACTTCTAAATTCCCGTTTTCTAATTTGTGATACGAAAGCGCATCGTCGAAATCTTTCGCGTCGAAAGGGTCAATGGTGAAGGTTGGAATGCCGCGCATGTCGCGACGCTTAGCAACTTCTTCTTTTGTTATTTCAGCTGGAATAGCTTCAGCTTCCAGGTGAACACTTTCAGGGAATTCGGTTGGAAGGTCGAACTCTAAAATAATCGCATTCATTTCCACCAAGTGCGATCCCGGTTGACCGAGCACTTGGGTAACTTTTCCGATTGGCTTGTGCTCGGGGTTGTCCCACGAGATCATTTCAACCGCAACTTTATCGTTTTGAACGGCACCGTTCAATTCATCTTTCGGAATGAAAAAATCGACGTGTATTTTTTTGTCGGAAGGAAGGAGGAAGGCGTGTTCTTTATAACGCTCAATGGTTCCAACGTATAATTTTTTTCTACGTTCGACTACGCGAACAATGTTGCCTGAAGGTCTTCGCTTGCGCGGAATGAGTTGAAGTTCTACGAGGTCGCCATTCAATGCGAATCCCGTTCTTCCTTTTTCAATTTCTACATCGTCTTCAATTCCGGGTACGGTAACGTATCCTTTTCCATACCGATTGATTTCAATAGTGCCTTGAACGAGGTTCTTCGGTGCGTCCTTCAAAATATATTTTCCACGTTCAACTTCTCTTAATGTTCCGTTGTCAGCTTCTTCCATGAGTATTTCATAGATAAGTGTGCGAACGCCAGCATCTGCAATTCCAAGGGCTGCGCTCACTTGTTTGTGATTCACAGCGGTCTCCGGAGCGCGTTCAAAGAGGTCAATGACTTCCTTTCTTAGGTCGCGTTTAAAATTTCCGAATTTGTTTTTTTTCTTTACCATAATATTCTTCCGAAAGGTAAACATTCAAAAATGAAGTTGTGGGTATTTCCTGTTATTTTTGGAATATGAATAACTCAACGTATAACATGCGCTTGTTGGAACACGATGAATTGAATGTGGTAAAGGCGCTGGCGCACGACATTTGGCCGCGTGTGTATGATTACATGATTTCCCAAGAGCAGATCACTTATATGCTTTCGTTGATGTATGATTTAGATCAATTGAAACAACAGTGGTTGGAAGGGGTGAAGTTTGTTTTGTTGGAGGTGGAAGGTATTCCTCAAGGATTTGCTGCATTCGAGGAAAAAGAGAATTTTGTCTTCCTTCACAAGTTGTATTTGCGTCCGGAAATGCAGGGCCAGGGCTTCGGAAAGAAAATGTTACAGGTGGCGATAGACTTTGCTATCGATCTGAAGAAACCCAGCCTAGAGCTTACAGTTAATCGAAACAACAAGTTTCTTGATTTCTATTTGGGCAACGGATTTCAAGTCAAAGAAGAAAAAGATTTCGACATCGGAGGCGGATATTTCATGAACGATTTCATCCTCTCTCTCCCCCTCATCGTGTAGCGTCATCCGGAACGGTCATCCACGCAGTGGTCATCGCGCAGCGTCATCCCATCGGGTCATCACGAAGTGTCATTTTGTTAACATTATGTTCATATCCAAGCCACTGAGCGGTAGTATTTTCGCTTTCGAATAACCTCAACCTAAACTTTCATTTATGAAGCAAAAATTACCTTTTGTTCAATTGTTTAAAGGCCTTTTTCTTTCCATGTTTTTCTTGGCCTTGTCGGCTTCAATGTCGGCTCAGACATACTATGATATGTCTTCAGGAAATTACTCTCAGGCTTTCACTTCATTGACGGGGTATCCTACTAACTGGAATGGTCTTGCCATTTTAACTGGCACGGGTACCATTCCAGATCCAACCAAGACTACCGTTTCAACCGTTGCTTTAGGTGCAGTAAACACGAGTACAAACATTCAGAACAACACCGCAGGTGGAAACCTGTTGTTCTTAACCGCAGGTGCTGGAGACAATTCCGCCGCAATTGCCGCAGACTTAAATCTTAATTTTACGGGTAGAAACGCAGGAGCTATTTCTTTCGATGCGGCTACAGTATTTAACTCAACCGGAAATAGACAAGCAACACTGCATTTGTATTATTCGTTGAATGGTACAACATGGACTGAAGTATTTGGAAACAACTTGCCCTATGTTGCCGCCAATAACACCGCTGGTTCAGCGACAATTTCAGTTGCGCTTTCCAACGCAATCACTAATCAGGGGACTGTAAAGTTTAGATTCTATTGTCACAATAGCGCTGCAACGGTTACTGTATCAGGAAGCCGTCCTAAAATAAGTTTAGACAACGTATCTGTTACCTCTACAGTTTACGCCCCACCAGCTTTGTCTTACACCACAACTCCGAGTCCTTTCAATATGTTTGTGACAACACAAGGAACGCCATCTGCAACACAGAACATTAATGTGACAGGTTCGAATCTACAAGGAAATGTAACGATAACTGCGCCCGCAGGTTTTGAGGTTTCTTCAGGTGGTGCATATGGCTCAACTGCCACGTTAACGCCTACTGCTGGTTCATTGTCGAGCGCCTTGGTAACCATGCGTCTTACATCCACAGCTCCATTGGGTTTCTCTCAGGGAGCGGTAACCATTTCAAGTTTGAATGCTACAACTCAGACTATCCCATCTGCGGATGTTACAGGTCTTGTTAATTCATCCTCTCTCACAGCTCAAACGATTTCTTTTACTTTAAGTTCCCCCGTGAATTACGGTGCAACACCGATAACACTTAACGGTACGGCGTCGTCTGGATTAACTGTAACCTATGCTTCTTCGAATACTGCGGTTGCCACTGTTTCAGGTAACATTTTGACTATTGTCGGAGCAGGTTCTGTTACAATAACTGCCAACCAATCCGGTGATGCAACATACGCTTCAGCAACTCCGGTTGATCAATTCTTAATTGTCAATCCGATTACACTGACTGTCGCCAATGCTGCGGTAAATGACAAATATTACGATGGAGGTGTTGGAGCAACAATTACCGGTTCTTTGGTCGGAGTAATTAATAGCGATGCAGTAACGTTTGTTGGAGTTGGAAACTTTTCTGATCCCAATGCGGCAAATGGAATTTCAGTTACTGCGAGTTCATTGTTAATCGGTGCACAGTCGGGTAATTATTTAATCTCTCAACCAACAGGATTAACGGGAAACATTCTTCCTGCTCTTCAAACTATTGCATTCACTGTGGCTCCTATGGTTACTGGTGATCCAGCACAGACATTAACTGGTTCTACCAACTTTGCCACATTCACTCCGACATACACTTCTTCCAACACTGCTGTTGCAACAATTGCAGGAAACGTTTTAACGGTTGTGGGTGTTGGAACAACAAATATCACAGTTACCAATCCAGGAAATGCGAATAACGCAGCCGGATCAACAACTGTAACGTTAGTTGTAAGAACTGGAATTGCAAAATGGCATTACGAATCTTTAGGAACACTTTCAACAAGCGGAGTTTTATATACAGGCGCAGCAGCGACAGTGGGTGTGAACGCAGCAGGAAGTGCTATGAAAGGCAATCACGCGAGTGCCGCTAGTCAATGGATTAATTCAGGTGGAAACGGATCACTTACTTCTTTAAGTGGAAACAACTGGGCAATTGGCGACTACTACCAATTCCAAACAAGCACTTATGGATTTAGCACTGTTTATGTTTCTTTAGACCAAACAGGAAGTAACACGGGTCCACGCGATTTCCAATTCAGTTACAGTACAGATGGTACCACCTTCACTAATTTAGGCTCTGTATATGCGCTTAGCAATGCTAACGCATGGTCTTCTACAATCTACAAGCCAGAACATACACGCTCATTTGATTTATCTTCTATTGCAGGAATAGCGGGACAACCAATGGTGTACTTCAGAGCAACCAATACGTCAACCGTTTCAATTTCCAACGCAATAGTAGGAACAGGCGGAACAAGCCGCGTAGATAACTTCAGCGTTTCAGGAACGCTTTGTCCTGCTGAAGTATGCAACGACGGAATTGACAACGACTGCGACGGTTCAATTGATGAAGGTTGTCCTTCTATAAACTTAACCGGAAGTACAGCAGATTTCTGTCCGTCATATTCTGGTTCTTTAACGTTCACCTCAACCAACTTCACACAGGCCTATAATGTTGTTGCTTATTTAACAACAGCGAACAGCACTTCGTATTCACCTGCAAACATTGTTGGAACAGCTAACGGAATTACTGGAACTTCAGGTTCTATCACCGTAACACTTCCTGCCGGAACAACAGGCGGAACAGACTATGCCATTATTTTAGTTGGAACAGAATCAGTAACGAACTACACGGCTACCGACATAAACTTGAACACCAACGTTAACGCTATTTGCGCTGACTACGGTTGTATGGACAACACCGCTTGTAACTACGACGCATTGGCAAACATTTCTGACGGATCTTGTACCTACGCGACTGCTTGGTACTTGAATGCTGACGGTGATGGTTATGCTGCTTCTTCAACATTGGCTTGTACAACACCAGGAGCTGGTTATTCAGCAACTGTGCTTCCAACTACCGATTGTAACGATGCTAGTGCAGCCGTTAATCCGGGTGCTACTGAGAACTTGTGTAACGGTATCGATGACAACTGTAACTCAGTTATAGATGAAGGAACCGTTTCAGGTTGTTTCGATCCAAATGCAAACAACTACAATGCAGCTGTAACATGTCCGAATAACGCCACATGTACTTACAACAACTTTACTGCGGGTAACATTGTTGTGACACGCTTCGGAACAGGCGCTGCAGCTCTTGGATCAACAGGTACTGCATTCTTCTTGGAAGAATACAACAACGCTGGTTTAGTTGGAACAATCACAATTCCAACAACAGGAACAAATAAATTAGTGGTAGCGGGTTCTTCAACTTCTGAAGGATTCCTTTCACGCTCATCTGATTTTTCAAAATTGTCTATCCCTGGTTACGATGCTGCGCTTAGTTTAGCGGGTGTTGCTTCAGCAGCGAACATCGCTCGTTCAGTTGGAACGTTCGGAATGGGATACGGTTCATTCAATAAAATCAATTCAACATTAACAACAGGAAGTAACCTGCGTAGCGTTGCTTCTGAGGGAAACAACTACTGGGGTGGAAACGCATCGGGTGGAATTAGCTACTTGGGAACAGGCACTTCAACGGCTGTGTCAAGCACCGTTTCAAACACGAGAACAGTTGGTATTCATAACGGCAATTTATATTTCACAACTGGATCAGGAACTGTGGGAATATACAAGGTGGGAACAGGTTTACCGACAACAATCGGACAAACATCAACTATCGTTATTCCAACAGGAGCGGGAGCAAGTCCATACGGATTCCAATTCAATACTGCCGAAACAGTTTGTTATGTTGCCGACTCTAGAACTGCCGCTGGCGGTGGTGTTCAGAAGTGGGTGAATACTGCAGGTACTTGGGCATTGGCCTATACCATTGGAGTAGGAACTTCAACAGGTGCCTACGGTATAGCTGTCGATTTCTATGCTGGAGTGAATCCAAGAATTTACGCTACCGTGTCGAGCGCAAGCGGAACACAAGTTCTTTACTTCGATGACAACGGAACAACTACGCCGACGTTGAATATTATTTCAACATTATTAAGTACAACTTTCAAGGCATATCGCGCATTGGCTTTTGCTCCTTGCACGCCTTCGACTTGGTATGCAGATGCGGATGCTGATGGATACGGAAATGTATCAACAACTCTAAGCTATTGCACACAACCTTATGGATATGTTGCAAACAGCACAGATTGTAACGATGCATTAGCTGCTGTTAATCCAGGAGCTTCTGAAGTGTGTAACAGCGCAGATGATAACTGTTCTGGAGCTGTCGACGAAGGATTAACTTTCGTGAACTATTACACAGACGCAGACGGAGATGGTTACGGTGTTGGCACAGCAACAAATGCGTGTGCTAGTCCAGGAGCTGGTTACGCAACTGCAAACGGAGATTGCGACGATGCAGCTTCAGCTGTTAATCCTGGTGCAACTGAAATTTGCAACAGCATCGATGACAACTGTTCAGGTGCTGCCGACGAAGGATTAACTTTCGTGAATTACTACACAGATGCAGATGGAGATGGTTATGGAGCAGGCACAGCAACAAATGCATGTGCTAGTCCAGGAGCTGGTTACGCCACTGCAAACGGAGATTGTGACGATGTAATGGTTGGTGTGAATCCTGGTGCTGCTGAAATTTGTAACGGTTGGGACGATGATTGCGATTCTTCAATTGACGAAGGAATTCCGACAATAACATATTACAACGATGCGGACGGTGACGGATACGGAGCCGGATTACCGACTACGACTTGTTCAGTGCTTTCTGCACCCTTTGTGTCGAACAACACAGACTGTGATGATTCGAACATAGCTGTAAATACGGCTGCAACCGAATCATGTTCAAATACAATAGACGATAACTGCAACGGAACAATAAATGAAAGCTGCGGTTCTGAATTGGGAGTTGGTGAGAGTCCGTCAACTGCAGTCAGTGTTTCGACTACGTTCTTCCCAACTTGTTCAGCGCAAACACATACGCTTTCCGGTTTCGCTGCATCTTCTTCATCGCAATCTATTTGCTTAACTGGAGAAGACAAATGGCATTCATTTGTTGCAACATCTGAAGCAGTGAGCATTGTTGTTGGATCAACAGCGAATGATATCTTGTTGGAGTTACAATCGAATGCAGGAGTATTGCTTGCAACCGAGAATGCTGTTGCTGGATTAGGTGGAGAGGTGTTGAACTTCTCTGGATTAACTGCTGGTCAAGTGTATAAGATTGGTGTAAGAAACTACAACAGTGCATTGGGCATTGGTTCATACACCATCTGTGTAAAAATGTTGAAACGTGGTGGTTGTGATACTGGAACAAGCGCAACATGGTCAAGTACATTGAATTTATGTAAAGTGTTCAAGGCATCATGGGCTGGAACAGGCGTTCAATACCGATACACCTTTGTTGGAACAAGTGGAATTGCATTGGGTAATACTTATGTGAGAACACAAACTTCCGATTACTTAACAATGTCGTCGGTGACTCCAACGATACCTATGGGATGCACTTACAACGCAAGCGTTACAACTATTTATAGCTTAACAGATGCAGCTGGTGGAGTTGAATTGATTGAAGTTCCTGCCTTAGCACCTTGTCCAATTACCATGGAACAAGAAGCTGCAACAGCCCTTCGTGCTACCGATCGTTGTTCTGCTGGTCCACGTTTCCGCGGTGCAATTGTAGCTTCTTTGCCTTGGGTATGCGGAGTAACAAATTGGAAGTGGGAATTCACAGAATTAGATGCAGGTGGAAATGCAGTTGGACTTCCAATTGTTTACTTCCGCGGTGCTGCAAGTAACTATTGCAACTTAACTCTGGTTGCTGCGCTTCAATACGGAAAGACGTATGCTGTTCGCACAGCACCTGTGTTCTCTTACGGAACAGGCGCGTACGGAATTGTTCAAACGATGTGTATTGTCGGTTCTGCTGGAATGGTATTGGAGCAAGGAAGTGAGGTGAACGGAAACGCTACTCGCGATATGCTTGTAACCAACGAAGCAAACATGAGCTTGTATCCGAATCCAACACACGGAACAGATGTGAACATTAACCTTTCTGGAATTACTTCAGACAACGTTCAAATTCGCGTAGTAGATGCAATGGGACGTCAAGTATGGAGCAACCGCTACTCAGTAGACGGTATTCTAAACACAAACATCACATTCGAGCAACCACTCGCAAACGGATTATACTTTGTTGAAGCAATCTTCAACGGTGAAGTTCAAACGCAACGTTTGATGGTTCAGAAATAAGATTGAAATTCTATATTGAAAAAGCCCTTCCAATTGGAAGGGCTTTTTTTATATAATACATTCGCTAAGCATTGCAACCCAATGGCGCGATTTCCGAGTTTAGCTTATTTTGTAAAGGATTGCCACATTAGAAGACCACCGAATAACCGTTGCTCGAATTTATGATTGGCAGGAAGATTCAAATGCTACTTGCTGGATTGCTGTGGGTGGTGAAAGATTGGTTTTTTGAAAGTACAGGCAGATGGTACAGTTGATCAAAGCAAGCCATTCGGCTATATCCCAAAAAAAAGTCATCTCGTCCCAAATCAGGGTTGGTTAATCTATTTTGAGGTTAATTTTAAGACTGTAACTTAATTGAACAATTTGAAGTAAATTGAACAATACGGGACTTAAAAATGCATTCTAATTAGTAATGAATAGATTGAAAGTACTTCTTGAAGAAGGTGAAATGATTATTTCAGAAAGTGTGAAACAATCTCTGCTGAAAATGAACTACGATGTCGTAAGCACAGCTTCAAAGTACATTCAAGAAGGAAATTACCGATCGCTGGAAGAATTTTTTAGGAAAATAAAAAACCTTCGATAAAAATTTACAATCAATGTTAGTTAAAGGCTGTCATTTTCTTTTTTTTATTCTGTTCGTATTGGCATGCCAAGCTCAATATTTTCAAGATGTTTCTTCCGGTCAAGGCTTATCATTTGTAAATGGAGGGAACAACTGGGGAACGGGTGTAAGTTTTTTTGATTTCAATGAAGATGGGTGGGATGATCTTACGATTTGCGTTGCAGGTTCGCCAACGCGTGTTTACCTCAATAATCAAGGAACTTTTATTCTTTTTAAGTTATTCCCAAATATGACTGAATCGAAACAACCGATTTGGTTTGATTATGATAATGATGGATACAATGATCTTTTAATTGTACGAAGAGATAATCCACATCAATTATATAAAAACATTGCGAATACTGATTTTCAAGACGTTTCTAATATTTTGAATATCCCATTTGATAATACCGTTTTTTTCTTCGGAAGTGCGAGCAGTTTTGGAGGAGCCGTGGGAGACCCAAATAGAGATGGATATCTTGATATTTCAATTTCAAACTATGGCATCTATAATGGAAGTGCTAATACTTTTGTTTGGAATGAAAACGGTAATGATTTTTATTCTGATTCAGTGAATTCATTTACGGAATACCAAAGAAATTCCTTTCAATCTGTTTGGGTAGATTTTGATTTTGATGGATATCAAGAGCTCTTTATCATAAACGATTTTTACCAGGGAAATGAGTTCTATAAGCTAAATGAATTAGGGGTTTATACAGAAAGTTCGGAACTCTACGGGTTGAATTATCCTCTAAGTTCAATGAGCAATTCATGGTGTGATTTTGACAACGATGGGGATTTAGATTTATATATTTCAAATAGTCCAGAAACATGCACGCCAACATGTGGTCCAACGGAAGGTAATGTTTTTCTCATAAATCAAAATGGACAGTATGCTAATCAAGCTGCAAACTTCGGATTGAACCTCGATAAATGGTCTTGGGGTGCCTTGTGGATTGATGTAGATAACAACGGTTTTTCAGACCTAATTGTTCACGAACGAAGTTTGAATCCAAATTTACCTTTTGCTTTCGGAGAACACATGTTTTTGAATACGGACGGACAATTTACGCAAAGTACGAATAGCGGTTTGGAGAATATAACGTATCCATATTTTACATCTACAAAGGGAGATTATAATAACGACGGGAAATATGACATTTTCCTAAGCCCAGAAATGAATTATCCGTTTAAGCTGTTATCTAATATTTCGAATACGAGCTTTAATTTTTTAAAGTTTAGATTGGAAGGACTCGTTGGAAATAGAAACGGATTCGGCACTACCTACAGAATTTTTGCAGGTAGTGAAACATATACGGGCCAATTACTCTCGACTGAAAGTTATTTGTGCCAGAATTCTCAAAATGTAATTCAGGGGATCGGGACCCACGCGGTTGTGGATTCTATGGAAGTACATTGGTTAAGCGGTGTAGTCGATAAATATTATTCGTTGGCGGTAAATCAGCCGAATATATTTCGTGAGGGCGAAACACGGCTCGGAATAGTAGCGAATCGCAATTACCTCTGTTCGAATATGGGTGATAGTATACTTCTTTCAACTTCGGATTGGCAGAATGTTATATGGGAAAACGGATCGCATGAATTGAATAGGTGGGTAAGTGAGCCTGGAACCTACACAGCACTTGTTAATAATGGATTTGGGAGATTTTTAACTTTTGCAATTGAAATAGTATTAGAATCTTCGCCTGTGATTACTGAAGAAGTAATTCATCCAAATTGTTTTGATTTAAACAATGGGTCAATAAATATTTTAGCTGAAGGTGGAAGTTTGTTTTATTCGGATAGCCTTGCAGCTGGAATATATCCTGTGTTTCTTCAAATGTCCAATGGGTGCTTTTATTCAAATGCAATTGAGTTGACACAGCCAGGACCAATAGAGATTTTGGGTATTGATGCGGTGGATATATGCGCCGATAGCACATGGATTTTATCTTTTGAAATTTCGGGCGGAACAGCCCCTTATTCAACAAATGGGCTCGTGCAAGGACAGGTTATTTATCCTGGAGTTTATGAAATTTTTGTTTCGGATTCAGCGGGCTGCACTCAGAGCCACGTGTTTTCTGTAAATACATTTCAAACCCCTAATGTAATAGCCACAATAGAACCCGATAATGGAACAAGTTCAGGCTCTATTTCTATTTCAGGAAGTGGATTTCAAAATGTGAATTGGGTGAATTCTACCCAAGATTTTATCAGCGGGTTGGCAACAGGTATCTATGGTTGTCAGATTAGTTACGGTAATAATTGTTTCATTGACACTTCATTTTATATTCCTTCTACGATAGGTGTTTTTGAGAATTCTAATTTCCAACTTAACTTATTAATTGAGGGAAGTAGTATTCTGAATTCGTCGAATGTTGATTTACACGATCTTGTGATTTTTGACTTGAATGGTAAAGAATGTTTTCATCTAGATTTTCTTCCGGTAAATACAAGAGTTTCTGATTCCCGAGTTCAACAAATGAATTCTGGAATTTATTTGTTAAAAGCGAACGGACAATTCAAGAAAATTACTGTTTTGCGATGAATGAATCCAGCGGAAAGAATTCCGGATTTTGTAATGTTTACTCGTGAATAGGGAGTTCCAACCCTAATTGTCTTGGATCTATCCCAACTCCTGATAAAAGTTAGGATTTGATAATATTATTGCCGCGTAAACATAAAAACAGTTTTTAATGAAATCTTTTTTAGCCCTCTCGCTCTTTTTATTGTCATTTGTTTTGGGCCACTCCCAAACAATTGCAGTTAGTGGTAGTTTGTCTTGTACAAGCCCCAGTTCTGTTGTACTGAGTATCAATTGGCCAAATGGTCAAGTGACGCCAAATACAACGATTAATTGGTATTCATCCCCTTCTGGCTCCTTGATAGCAACTGGTGCAACAGCAACAGTTTCGGCCATAGGAACTTATTATGCAATTTTAACAACTACAACATCATACGTAACAATAAATTATGACTGCGGATATTGGACGACACAGTATAGTGGATGTTGTTCTACTTACTCCTGCGGAACTTGGGGTACTTCAACGTGTTGCTCAGGATGCTGGTATGATGTTTATGTAAATCAGACCTGTTCATACCAATCCCCTGTTTACTCAACAACAACGGTACCTAGCGTTGTTGTCAATGGTGTTCAGAACAACTATTACGTTGATACCGATGGCGACGGCTATGGAGCAGGTGCAGCAACTTTAGCTTGTACAGCGCCAGTTGGATATGTAGCTACAAACACTGATTGTAACAACAATAACGC
>Ga0304730_1000051_pt1 | contig 138363 bp, 103 predicted proteins | sample M_130628_MF_Meta_FD_190474 | JGI IMG/M metagenome (GOLD analysis project Ga0304730, IMG submission 190474) | Freshwater microbial communities from Lake Montjoie, Canada to study carbon cycling - M_130628_MF_MetaG (v2) (version 2) | ecosystem: Environmental > Aquatic > Freshwater > Lake... | reverse complement strand
AAATTGAAATGCCACATTGGTTACTTCGGATGCAATAATAATTGCCGGGCTGAGTAGTTTGAATGGATTGAGCGTTATCAGGCAATTCCACTCCATTTAAAAACCATTGAAAAATTGAATTATCGCCATCCGAAACAAGAGAAATTGTTGCTGTATCGGAATTGCAAATTAATTGAGAGCTCGATACAATTTGTGGCAATAATGGAAGTGGGATTTGAATTAGTTCGAACGATGCAGAGACAACCGAAGCACAGAAGTTTTCGGCAAATATCTCGTAAGTTCCTGCTTGGTTGGTTATGATTTGAGGAATAATTACTGAAGGGATGGAGTCTCCTTGAAAAATCCAAGTGAAATTGGTGCGATCTTGCATTTCGGCAGAAAGTAAAATATTCTCTCCACAAAAATAAATGGGTCCAATAATAATAGGTTGATTGGGAGGACGACTTATTACAATAGGAATGTCTTGCTGAAATTGGATTCCCACTGAATCTTGAATAAGCAATCGGATTTTATAATTGTTTCCCGCAGGAAGATCGGCTGCCAATTGAATAAATAGCGTTGTATCTGCAGTGAACCCTTCTCCAATGGGCGTTGGATTGAGAAAACTCCCGTTTTCATCACTTACAAATGCCTCAACAAATAAACTGTCGGGAAGTGGTGCTAAAATCTGAAATGGAGCAATTATTTCAATTCCCGCGCACAATGAATCGATGTTCAAGCTGAGATTTGCAAATTGCTGAAATTGGCAAGTTACGTTTGCTTCCCAACCCTCTGATTCAAGCGTTGAATCTGCTTTGAAAAATAAAACTAAGGTGTTTCCCCAAGATTGAATAGTTGTGGCAGTATCTCCAAAAGTAAACATAGCAAAGGCATTGGAATCGGAAATACTTGTGTCATATATACGAAGTGTATCGCCATCAGCCAAATCTAATAGTGAAAATGTAAGTTGAATCGATTCTCCAACTCCAGCATAAAGCGTGTCCGTCGATATTTCTCCGGGTAAATAGTTTGCTGAAATCCCTTGTAAATCGGAAATGGATTGTCCGCAAGAACTATTTTGTGCTTTCGTGAATTGCGAAAGCATGAGGAAAATACAGCAAGAAAGGAGGATTGAGCGAAACATACTTGAAAAGAAAAAAACGAGATACAAAGAACACAATTAAGCGCGAGTTAATTTATGAAAGACTTAACTTTGCCAAGTTTATTTTCATATAACTATGCTTCAAGTTCCATTTCTTCGCGAAAACAAAGAATTAGCCATTGCTGGTTTGGCAAAACGAAACAATTTAGATGCACGCGAACGCATCGATCAAATTATTGCCATGGACGATGAGCGGAAGTCGGTGCAATTGGAACTCGACAATAAATTGGCAAGAGCTAACCAGATTGCGAGAGAGATTGGCGAATTGTTTAAAGCCGGGAAAGCGGGAGAAGCCAACGTTTTAAAAGAAGAAACAGCCACTATCAAAGAAGAAAGCAAACTCCTAGAAACCAAATTGGTAGAGCTTGAAGATGCCATTCGACAGATTCTTTTTACCATTCCGAATATTCCTGCTGGACCTATTCCATTTGGTCGCGGCCCTGAAGAAAACGTAATAGTTGAATCGCATGGAGAAATTCCAACTCTTCACGATGCCGCTGTGCCGCATTGGGATTTGGCAAAAAAATACGACATCATCGATTTTGAATTAGGAGTAAAAGTGACAGGAGCAGGATTCCCATTTTACAAAGGAAAAGGCGCTCGTTTGCAACGTGCGTTAATCAATTTCTTCTTAGAACGAGCAACTGCAGCAGGATACACCGAATACCAAGCACCTTTGATGGTGAATGCCGATTCTGGTTTTGGTACAGGGCAACTTCCCGACAAAGAAGGGCAAATGTATTACATGCCTGAAGATCAGTATTTCATGATTCCAACGGCCGAAGTGCCAATTACCAATATATTTAGAGATACCATCCAAAAAGCGGAAGATTTTCCGATTAAGGCCTGTGGATACACACCATGTTTCCGTCGCGAAGCCGGCTCTTATGGTAAAGATGTTCGAGGCTTAAACCGACTGCATCAATTCGACAAAGTGGAGATTGTACAAATTGCTCATCCTGATAATTCGTATGCCCTATTGGAAGAGATGCGCAATCACGTTACTAGCTTGTTAAAAGAATTGGAATTGCCTTACCGCGTGTTGCAATTATGTGGCGGCGACATGGGATTTGCATCGGCATTCACTTACGACATGGAAGTATATTCGGCGGCACAAGAAAAATGGTTGGAGGTGAGTTCTACTTCGAATTTCGAGGCATTTCAAAGCAACCGTTTAAAACTGCGTTTCAAAGAAGGAGATCAAAAGCCTCGTTTGGCTCATACGTTAAATGGTTCTGCATTGGCACTTCCGCGTATTGTTGCTGCACTTCTCGAAAACCACCAAACACCCGAAGGCATTCGCATTCCAAAGGCATTGGTTCCTTATTGTGGATTTGAGATACTGGATTAATCTAATAAATCGCTCCTAAAAATTTGGTTATATTTGACTATGGAGAAGGTTGTTCATATTAAACAATTGAAGGATAAGCAATCCGATTATAATTATTGGCAAGGTAAGAGCGATTTGGATCGTTTAATCGCCTTAGAAATGCTCCGTTCTCAGTATATTAATTTTTTAAACGATGTTGAGCCAAGACTTCAAAGAGTTTGTAAAGTTATTAATCGATCACAAGGTTGAATATTTAATCGTTGGAGGATATGCTGTTGGTATTCATGGTCATCCAAGATATACGGGTGATTTAGATATTTGGATTAATCCTACTTTAGAGAATGCAAACAAGGTTGTGAAATGCGTCAATGAATTTGGTTTTGGGTCATTCAATTTAACAAGTCAAGATTTTATAAAAGAAGAAAATGTTATTCAATTTGGTTATCCCCCGCTACGAATTGACATACTTACTTCAATTGATGGCGTTAACTTTGGCGATTGTATCGTAAATAAGAAAGATGTCGAAATTGATGGAATGCTTGTTCATTTTATTGGATTAGCTGATTTGTTAAAAAACAAAAAAGAATCCGGGCGTCCAAGAGATATTGATGATATCGATAATCTTAAGTAAATAGAAGCCATTTCACTAAGATTATACTCCACGTTAAGAGCACAGGTATTATACAGCCATTTAAAGGTTGAAAGGTTTTGATTGAAGTTTAAAAACAGAAAAAACCCTGTTCCGAAATATCGAAACAGGGTTTTTTAAATGGCTTTGTTGAATTTAATAATTCCCAAAGTTGAACAAATGCCCGTTTTTAGCAGTCATGGTATCAACTGGATTAAGTGTCATTACTGGTATTTGAGCATCGTTAGCAATAACATTTTGTTCGTATGGTCCAATGATGTACTCCGATAAATCTTTCGACTGATTGGTCATGATGAGGATTAAATCCGCATCAACCGAACTCGCATATTGAATAGTTTCTTTGCTGAAATCTCCTTTTTCTGCATGATGTACAACATAATTGCAATTGCGTTCGGACAGATAATTTTTAGCATACGCGATGTTGTTATTCACAGCTCGGCTCGTGTATTCATCGTTTTCGAATTCAGCCAAAATATGGAAGGTCGAATTAAACACTTTAGAAAGCTCAACAGCCCAGACCAACTTTTGCTTTGATTCTTTCGAGAAATCGATAGGAAGAACGATGTTTTTGAATCCATGTTCTTTCATTATTTTCTTCTGCACAACAACAAATGGACGATTGGAATTAGTAATAACCCGTAATGCTTTGCTTCCAACTACGTGTTGCATGCCTTTAACACCATGGGTTCCCATCACTACAAGGGCAACATTAAGCTCGTCGGCCTGTTCTCCTATTTGATCAAAAATATTTCCTTGTTTAACAACAAACGAAGTTTCAATTCCACTTTCTTTCTTGTTATCATCTGCTAAAGCCTGCAGTTTGGAACTGGCTTCACTTTCCTTCTGTTCTTTGGATCTGCTCGACTCCAACATTCCTGTTTCTAAAACATGCAATAAAATGATTTGCTTATTAAAAATTTTAGCAAGTTGAGAAGCATGTTTAAGCGCCATCAACGCCACTTCTGTAAAGTCGGTTGGAACTAAAATGGTGTTTGAATCGATGGGTTTAATTGTCTTTGTACTCATAAAGATTGGAGCTAGTTTGGGGTACTAAATTAATATATCTGTTTTCAATGAACAGGTCAAGTTCATTTGAATTTGTTTGTTTTTTATGGATTCAATTTCGCAACAACCATTTTTAGATTCTCTTGCAATTTAGGAGTTCTATTTTGAATGGAATAGTTGGTATGAAAACGATGCGCATTAAGGAATTTCACTTGTAAATTATTCCAAGCTAATTCATCTGAAATTTCATTATTTCTGCTCATCTCTCGAAACAAGGCATCACCAATTGGGAAAAAATCGTCTCGTCCTAAGTAATCTAAATCTGCATCACAAATCACCTTATCTAATATTGATATGGGTTGTTGAGGCATTCGAGTCGCTAGTATACATTGCGAAATTATTGCTTTGTCCTGTTCGGATATTTCTGAGTCTTTCGCAGCTTCAAGGAAAATCTCCACACTGTATTCTTCGTGTTTTGGGCGTTGATTAAGGAATCCAGTATCGTGATAAAGTGCTGCGATTCGAATCAAAAGTAATTCATGCGCTGAAAGGAATTCCGTTTTGCCAATTATCTGACTTTGGTCGATAACATCTAAAGTATGCCTAACATTGTGGTACTCACAAAGATGATCAAGCTCCTTTTTTAATCTGTCAATAACGACCTCAAACTGAATCTTAAAAAAACGCTCTAAAGCCTGCATCTTCTCTTTTATTTTTGAAATAACAGCATTCTATTTTGAAAAAGCTGTATAATTTTGTGATTTTCGCACACCAAAAATAAACAGAACATTTCGAATTGTCTTCAATAAATTTAAATTTATGAATCTCCAGAAAATACTTGTGCCATTTGACCTTCGTGAAGACAGCTACAGCGCTCTCAATCACGCAGCCTTCTTTGCTAATCATAGCGCGGGAGAAATTGTTATTTTACATATCATAAAAAACGCACAGGATAAAGCCGAAGCAGAGAAAAAACTTCAACCTTTTCTTCAAAAATTGTCAGCTGAGTTTCAAGGAAAGGTAAGTTCAATCATTGAGGTTGGGAATATTTTTAAAGATGTTTCTGAAATTGCTCAACGCGAAGAATGCCAATTAATCATCATCCCAACTCATGGAATAAAAGGAATGCAGCACATTATGGGAAGCAACGCGCTTCGTATAGTTACCGATGCATTTATTCCATTTTTGGTGGTACAAGAACGTATGATTCGAGCAAATGGGCTGAAGAAAATTGTAATTCCAGTGAGCGCCCGCCGACAAATCATCGACGAGGCTCATTTGTTTGCTGAAATCTCAAAGGCTTTTAATTCGGAGGTTCATCTTTTTGCAAACACCCATTTGGAGGAGCAATACAACGATACCATTTTAACAACGTTGGAAGATTTGTTAGAGAAAGAAGGAGCCAATGTAAAAGTTCATCGTGTTTCGCTAAATGAACGTTTCGCTAAATCGGTTACTCATTTCGCCGCATCAATCGATGCCGATTTAATTTGTGCTGTTAATTTCTCTTACGATTATTTATACTCCTTATTTCCAAGAGTTGAGGAAGAAGATCTGATATACAACGAAGCGCAGATTCCCGTGCTTATGATTACACCCGAGCAGCGTGAAGATTTGATGTATTATTTTCCGCTGTTGCACTAATCAAATCCTTAAAATCAATTAATGCTGAATAGTTCTATCTGAACATTGTCGAGATAGAAACGTGCTTTTGATTGGTTCCAAACATACATGCGAATGATATCGTTTGGAGATTTTATTTTTTTTAGTTCAACAGAGTAATTATACGTTTCCCAATTACTGAATAACTCGCGAGGATAATCGTTGAGTTTGAAGGTGTAATTGAAATAGATTTCCCCGAATTTATTTTGGTATTCGATTACAAAAAAAGCCTCGTTAAAACTGTATTTTTCGTGTTCAACGCGGTCCATTTGAATTTCTGCAAAAAGGCCCCTTTCTGAAAGAAATGATTGATTTCCTTGAATTGTAAATAACAGGTTGTATTCGCAATCGGAATAGTCGCATACGCTTTTGTGCTGTTTATCCAGCCATTTACAAACCTTCGCATTGGAAGGTAATTTTTCGAAATCATCGTGAAGACTAAAAATAGATTTGCGAATTTCATTATACAAGGGCAAATCGTTATTCCCACCCAAACAGTTTCTATAATTGGATGATGTTTTTAAAAAAACATAGGCATACTTCTGAAAATTCATATCCCATGATGACAGAATTTGCTTGTTGTATTGATAGGTTTGAATGAGGTTTAGAAAGACGCAAGCAAAACAAATGAGCAACACGGTTTTTCTCCAATTAGCCTGTTGAATTTTTTCAAATGTAAAAGCTAGGGGAATAGCCAATACTGCATAAAAATCGACGAAAGCTCTCTGTCCAAATGAGGGACCGTAATACCAATTCCACCAAGAACTTGTTAAATAAAGTAAAATGAGAAAGAAGGACGTGAAAGCGAAAAATGCAAATCTATTTTTCTTCCAAAAAACGAGGCTTCCTAATAGGGCTATTAGAATGATTGGAGAGTAAACAAAAAGTCCTTTTCGAAAACTAAATAAGCAGTTCAATAGTTCCGGGTTGGCGAAATAAAATCCTTCGTTTTTATAGCTATGAATAAAATAATTACCTGTTTGAACTTTCCAAAGTAGTAGTTGAATGAATACAATTGGCAATACAATTGCTGCCGATATCAAGATTAAACGAATTTGTAAAAATCGCCGAAGGTGAAACATTTGTTGAGCAATTAATGGAATACTCAAAACCACGATTCCATTAATTGGTCTTATTAAAATTATAATTCCCAAAAACACCGCTGCCCAATAGATATCTCGTGCTTTATGTTCAAGCAAAAACGATTTTATAAAATATAAAAAACCGGATATGAAACACCAAGAATATACATGCGACATAGCGGGTTCAACAAACACATAATTAAAGAGGTTGCTCCCTAATGCAATAAAAATAAGGCTGAATGAAACACTTGTTTTATCGAGTTGGTATAGTTTTAAAAGCTTCGACAAAAAAACCAAGCCGGCAATAAAATAAAATAAGGCCGCAATACCAATCATTAATTCGAATGGTGCCGAATATCCCGTTATTTCAATCCCCAAAACAAAGGAAATAGCACAGGCAATTAAGAAAAAGGGCAACATGCAAAGCGCTGTTCCCGCATAATATTTATTCGCCCCACGACCATTTTCTTCTAAAATAAAACGATCGTCAATTGCTTGATGCGAGAAATTTTGATCGATGAAAATAACGGGCAGATAAAGATAATAGCCCTTCCCGTCACCATCAATTCCTCCAATATACGCAAAGCCTTTGTCCGTTTTCAATGAAATAATTATTGAAAAAAGGATTCCCACAAAAACAATGGTTCTAATGGGAGACTCTGTTATTCGTGATTTTAAAAAATGAAACAATGGAATAATTTAATTTTTGATGAAACAAATCTAAACCTATCCAATTGTTTTTGAGAAATTTCATGTGATAAGATGCGCGTCTTATTCGATGAGATTTTTAAGCGCGTCTTCTAATTTTTCAAATTTGAAATGAAAGCCTAGCATTTTGAGCTTCGAATTCGAAACACGACTTCCCTCCAAAACCACTGCACTCATATCGCCCAAAACCATTTTAAGAACAACTGAAGGAACGTGAATTGGAAGAAGAATCCGACCAAGCGTCTTTGCCAAAGTCTTTGAAAATTCCAAGTTGCTGCATGACTCAGTTGCACTTGCATTGATTGCTCCACTATAGTTTTCGTTTGTAATGGCTTGATAAAAAACCTGGACAATATCATCGATGTGGATCCAAGGCATTTGCTGATTTCCACTTCCCAATGCGGAACCTATATGCATCCGAAACGGCTGAATTAGTTTTGGAAATGCACCCGATTCTTTCGCCAAAACAATTCCGGTTCTCACTTTTACAATGCGCGATGTAACTTTATCAAATGCATCGGCTGCTTCTTCCCACAAACGACATGTTTCACCCATAAAATCAGATTCGGGCGATTCATCTTCGGTGTGCAATAAATTATCGGTCTTAGCTCCATACCAGCCAACTGCCGAACCACTCACGAACACATCAATTCCCTGATTCAGTTTTTGTAAAACAGCAAGTATTAATTCAGCACTTTTTACCCGACTGCTAATAATGGATTTCATTCTCGATTCTGTCCAACGTCCATCTGCTATTCCTTCTCCAGCCAAATGAACGATATGCGTAACGCCTTCAAATGCACGTTCATCAATTTCCCCACGGTCAACATTCCATGTAAAAACTGCATCGCAATGCAGAATTGGTTTCAACGAGCGGCTTAACACATGAATACGAAATCCTGCTTCCTTTAGTATAGGAATAAGATGAGAGCCCAAAAGCCCTGTTCCGCCAGTAATGAGAATGGTTTGCATAATGAATGTCGGTATAGAAACAAATCAACCTTGTAACGTGATAATTGTTCTGATTGAAAATTACTCTTTATTTTTCCAACATCTTCTTTCTTCGTTTAGTTTTCAAATAAATACCGAAATTAGCGGCCTATGTCGAACGAACTAAAATACCAGAAGCACCTTTTTATTTGTAACAATCAACGCCCCGATGGAGCACCCCGACAATGTTGCGGCGAGGCAGATGGATTAGCGCTTGTTGCTGCTTTTAAGAAAGCTATTAATGATAAAAAACTCGATGTGCCCATTCGTGCTCAAAAAACAGGTTGCCTCGATTTATGTGAACATGGTCCCATGGTGGTGGTTTATCCAGAAGGAGTATTTTACGGGAACGTTCAACTAAGTGATGTCCAAGAAATTGTAGATCAACATATTGTAGATGGAAAACCACTTGAGCGTTTGCAGTTAAAATTTCCATTAGCAAAACCCTGATTTAATTTCCGCTTAAAATAAACTGCTTACACTCACGTTTTGGTCAAGCTTATGCTTCATTCACGATTGCTTTCCATTCTTTTTATTGCATTTCTTTTCGGGGGAATTTTTCTCTTGAACAGTTGTAAAAAGGATGTATTCGACACGAACACTTCTACCAAACTTGAATTTTCATTAGACACGATTTATTTCGACACCGTTTTCACCACCCTCGGTTCGGTAACAAAACGTTTTAAGGTCTACAATCCGAGCAACGATAAAATCAAAATCTCCAACATCAAACTTGCGGGAGGAACAAGCTCCCCATTCCGTTTGAATATTGATGGAGAGGCCAGTAATGATGTTAAAAACATCGAAATTGATGGAAAGGATAGCATTTTTGTTTTTACCGAAGTAACCATCGACCCCAACAACGAACTCAACCCATTTGTGGTTATAGATAGCGTGCTTTTCGAAACGAACGGCAACCAACAAAACGTGAAGTTAATGGCTTACGGTCGGAATGCCGATTTTTTTCGTCCTACAACATATCCAAGCAATGGCTTTCCGTCTTATTCAATCGTTGAATGCAATACCACTTGGACCAAAGATCGTCCCAAGGTTATTATTGGTTATTTGGTTGTTGATTCTGCATGTACATTAACCATTGAAGCTGGAACTCAGGTATATCTCTATAACAATTCGGGACTTTGGGTATATAAAGAAGGCAAGTTAGTGGTAAACGGAACACTCCAAGATTCAGTAGTTTTTCAGGGTGTACGAAAAGAAGAAGATTATAAAAATATTCCCGGACAATGGGATCGAATTTGGATAAATCAAGGAAGCACGGGGAATCTTATCAATTACGCTGTTATTAAAAACGGCAATATTGGTATTCAGGCCGAAGATGTTTTGCAGTTTGGAGAAGGTTTACCAAGGCAACTTAACTTAAGCAATACCCGCATCAAAAACATGAAAGCGTTTGGACTGTATGCTGTACATTTCAATATAAACGCTTGGAATAATGTAATATCCAATTGCGGCTCGTATGCGATGGCACTTATCAATGGAGGAACTTACCGATTTAGGCACAACACCATTGCCAATTATTGGAGCGAAGAAGTGCGCACCGAACCAGCTGTTTTCTTGAGTAATTACCAAGCCACTTCATCTACCATTTACGTTTCGGATATGAACTTTTCGTTCAGCAATGGAATTGTATATGGCAATCTGCAAAACAACAACGAACTCGATATTGATAGTCAAACGGGGGCTGCATTTAATTGGAGTTTCGACAATTCGGTGCTCAAAGTTGCTAACGAGAATATTAATACGGGAGATGCTTCCCATTTCGGCAACATGGTTTTCAATTCCGATCCATTGTTTCGCGATAATGCTGGACAAGACTACCGTTTAAACGTAAGTTCTTCAGCCATAAATAAAGGAAATACGACTGTGGTGAATGAAAGTCCTTCGATTGAAACCGATTTATTAGGCAACAATCGTTTATCGGATAGCGCACCCGACTGCGGCGCCATGGAATATACTCCATAATTCATCAAAAATTAATTGAATTCCGATTAGCTTTGTGTCGAATTTACACTCAAAAATGAAACACATTGCAGTTTTAACTTCTGGAGGCGATGCTCCCGGAATGAATGCTTGTATTCGCGCGGTTGTGCGAACAGCTATTTACAAGAATATATCCGTAACAGGAGTTGTTGCAGGTTACGAAGGTTTGATAAATGGGGAATTCAAAAAAATGGATTCTACCTCTGTGGGTAATATCATTCAAAAAGGTGGAACCATATTGAAGACCGCTCGAAGCGAGCGTTTCAGAACAAAAGAAGGCCGAGCAGAAGCATACAAAAACATGCAAGAAAGAGGCATCGATGGCTTAGTAGTGATTGGTGGCGATGGTTCGTTTCAAGGTGCTGATATTTTGGCTTCCGAATATCCCGACATCCGAGTGATTGGTATTCCGGGCACCATCGATAACGATTTATTTGGAACCGATTTTACGATTGGATACGACACTGCAATAAATACGGTTGTTGAAGCCGTTGATAATATTCGAGATACCGCAAGTTCTCACAATCGTTTGTTTTTTGTAGAGGTTATGGGCCGCGATGCGGGATTGATTGCACTACGCAGTGGAATTGCTTGTGGAGCAGAAGCCATTCTGATTCCCGAAACTAAAACGCATATCGATAAATTAATTGCTCAACTCGAGCGCGGTTGGAAACGACAAAAATCGGGACACGTTATTATTGTTGCCGAGGGTGATGATGCTGGTGGAGCATTCAAAATCGCTGAAATTGTTCAACAAAAGTTCGATAAACTCGAAGCCAAAGTGTGTATACTTGGGCATATTCAACGTGGCGGAAACCCAACCTGTATGGATCGAGTTTTGGCAACACGATTGGGTTACGAGGCTGTTGGTGCTTTGCTCGATGGACAAAATAGAGTCATGGCGGGACAAATTGCCGGGAAAGTTTCGTTTACGCCATTGCAAAAAGCAGTAAAGCACAACATCGATATTAACGAAACCATTTTACACATCGCTGAAATCATGTCGCTTTAAGCTATTGTAAATAGTACAAAAAGCTATTATTGTTGATTTTTAAAATGGGAAACATTAAAATTCTATTTGCTGCTTGAAGATGCTTTATCTATTTTGCGGCAAATATTAAAGTATTATGAAAAATAACAGGGCATTTGCCACACTTATTTCAGTGTTCTTTTTTTGGGGGTTTGTTGCGGCAAGCAACGACATTTTGATTCCCGTATTTAAGGAACAATTGCATCTAGAACAATGGCAAAGCCAGATGATTTCTTTTGCCTTTTATGTAGCATACACCATTGGTTCGGTTATTTATTTTCTTCTTTCAAAAATCACAGGTGGGGATATTCTAAATCGGATTGGATACAAAAATGGCATTTCATTGGGCCTAATTATTTCGGCATTCGGGACATTACTTTTTTATCCAGCTGCAGAAATGGCTTCGTTTCCATTAATGATTTCAGGATTATTCATTGTTGGATTAGGCTTTTCTCTTCAACAAACTGCTGCAAATCCATTAGCAATTTCTATCGGTGATCCAAGTAAAGGAGCTCAACGATTGAGTCTTGCTGGAGGTATCAATAATTTCGGAACCACCATTGGTCCACTTATAGTAAGTTTTGCCATTTTTGGAGCAGTAGCTGGCTCAGCGCAAGTAACTCATTGGATGCAGTAAAAATTCCATACCTCATTTTAGGGGCCGCATTTCTTATTGTTGCGCTTATTTTTAGATTCTCCTCTTTGCCCAACAAAATAGAGTTGAACGAAACGGTAGTTGAATCGAATCATTTGGTTGGAGGTAAAACATCTGCAACGCAATATCCGCAATTATGGATGGGAATGATTGCCATATTTTTGTACGTGGGAGTTGAGGTTTCTACAGCATCTAACCTTCCCGAATTTATGAAGCAACATTTGAACACTCCAACAAATCAAATTGCTCCGTATGTTTCTTTGTTCTGGGCTAGTTTAATGATTGGTCGTTGGACTGCCGCCGTTGGTGCTATGAATGTAAAAAGCAGCATGAAACAAATTTTACGTTTTGTATTGCCTTACCTCGCTTTTGGGGTTTTCATCATTGCCAATACTATTGCCAGCCAAGATTTATCATCATTGTATTTATATGGAGTTATCCTTCTTGTTTTGATTGCCGCCGATTTTTTAAGTCAAGGAAATCCAGCAAAACAACTGTTAATTTTCTCCGGCCTTGGAATATTGGCCTTGATTATTGGAATGCTTGCCGATGGAATGATTAGCGTTTATGCATTTATTAGCGTGGGTCTTTTTTGTTCGACACTTTGGCCATGTATTTTTACTTTGGCAATTGCTGGATTAGGAAAACACACCAATCAAGGTTCCGGGTTCTTAATTATGATGATTATGGGAGGCGGTTTTATCAGTCTATTCCAAGGTGTTCTTGCCGACGATTCTTTATTAGGAATTCAATATAGCTATGTTGTAGGTGTTCTTTGCTTCTTATATTTGGCGTTTTATGGCTGGAAAGCGAGTAAAATTTTAAAGAAACAAGGAATTCAATACGAAACAGTTGCAGGAGCTCATTAGTCCTGATAATATTTGAAATGGAAGAAGTTGTTGCAGGTATTGACATTGGTGGAACCAATACTACTATAGGTCTTGTAAGTAAAGCGGGTCGCGTTCTAGCGAAAGATGGTTTAAAAACGAAACACTTTCCTGAAATTGCCGATTTTGTAATTGCTGCAAACCAAATTATAAACAAGCAAATTGAGAATCTTCGTCAGGATTCACCTGAATTAACTCTGAAGGGTATTGGTATTGGTGCTCCAAACGCGAATCCTTTCAAAGGCACTATCGAAAATGCACCCAATTTGAGCTGGAGGGGAATTGTTCCTTTGGCTAAATTGATGAGCGATTCATTGCAAGTTCATTGTAAACTAACCAACGACGCAAAGGCAGCGGCTCTTGGCGAACAGCAGTTTGGGGCAGCAAAAGGCATGAAAGACTTTTTAGTAATTACCTTAGGTACTGGACTAGGAAGCGGTATAATTGCTAATGGATCTTTGGTTTATGGCCACGATGGTTTTGCTGGAGAACTTGGCCATGTAATTGTCGTTCCTAGCGGTAGATTGTGTGGTTGTGGCCGTCAAGGTTGTCTCGAAACCTATGTAAGTGCTACCGGTTTGGTTAGAACATATCGAGAATTGAATCCCGAAACCAGCCCGGAGATGGATGCCCGAGCCGTTGCAGAATTAGCGAAAGCAGGAGATACCATTGCCATTGAGGCCTATCGTCGAACAGGTGAAATGCTTGGTTTTTCATTAGCTAACAGCGTTGCTTATACAAGTCCAGAAGCCATTTTTCTTTTTGGGGGATTGATTCGTGCCGGCGAGATTCTTTTCAAACCAACACGCGAAGCTTTTGAGAAAAATTTATTGAACAATTACAAAGGCCATATTAAAATCCAACCTTCAGCTTTACACGAAAGCGATGCTGCTGTATTGGGCGCTGCTTCAATCATCTGGAACGAATAATCGATTATGAAAAACCTTGCTGCTTTCCTGATTTGTCTGCTTTCTCAATGCATCCTTCAGGCGCAGAAAGGCATCATTCCCCAACCGCAGGAAATCGTATTCAACGGACAAGATTTTCTTGTTCAATCTCCCATCATCACATTCGATGATTCTTTAATTTATCCAGAAGCAGTATTCCTAAAGGAATCCTTAAATCGATTTTATCACCAGTCATTGCAGATCGTGCGATTACAAAACAGTGCACCTGAAAAAGACCCTCCACTTTTCATTCAACTTCAAACCATTCGTCCCGATACTCTGCTTCCTATTGCTTGGTACAATTTGAATGTTGATAGAAACAGGATAAACATTACTGCTACCGAAAAAACAGGGATTTTTTACGGAATTCAATCACTCATACAACTCGGCTATTTCAATGCTGATAAGCAATTCGCTTTTCGTGGGGTAAAAATTAGCAACGATTACCCCAACATGAAATGGCGCGGAATGCACCTCGATGTGAGCCGGCATTTCTTTCCCAAAGAATTCATTCTAAAATACATCGATTTATTGGCGATGAATAAAATGAACGTCTTCCATTGGCACCTCACAGATGATCAAGGTTGGCGAATCGAAATCAAGAAGTATCCAAAACTCACCTCCGCTGGCGGCTGGCGAAAAGGATCTATGATTGGGCATTACAACGAACAACGATACGACACGATTCGCTATGGCGGATTTTACACCCAAGAAGATATTCGCGAAGTAGTGGACTATGCCGAAAAACGTCACGTAACCATTGTCCCCGAAATTGAAATGCCCGGTCACGCGCTTGCTGCTTTATCGGCATATCCTCAATTTTCCTGCACAGGCGGACCATTTGAAGTAGAAAAAAGCTGGGGTGTTTTTGACGATGTGTTTTGTCCCAAAGAAGAAACTTTCACCTTTCTGCAAGATGTTTTGGATGAAGTAGTAAAACTTTTCCCTGGAAAATACATTCACATTGGTGGCGACGAATGCCCTAAAACACGTTGGGAAAAATGTAAAGCCTGTCAGAAAAGGATGAAGGAGAACAACCTGAAAGACGAGATGGCCTTGCAGAGTTATTTCATCCAGCGGATTGAAAAACACCTCAACAGTAAAGGCAAGCAGATTATTGGTTGGGACGAGATTTTGGAAGGCGGCTTGGCCCCAAATGCGGCGGTCATGAGCTGGCGCGGGATAGAAGGAGGCATTGAAGCAGCGCATTTGCATCATCCGGTTGTAATGACTCCGGGAACGCATTGCTATTTCGATCATTACCAAGGAAATCCGCGACAAGAACCGATTGCCATTGGCGGATTTACCTCGCTCGAAAAAGTATACAGCTTTAATCCTATTCCTGAAAAGCTCAGCCCAGAGGAACGAACGTACATTTTAGGTGCACAAGGAAATGTGTGGACCGAATACATCAACACTTCGCGCGATGTCGAATACATGGCCGTTCCGCGTATGAGCGCATTAGCAGAAGTACTTTGGACAAACGAAACGTCGCGCAATTACATCCAATTCACCGAACGTTTAACAGAATTCTCGGGCTTATTGAAAAAGATGGATGTGAACGTTGCGCACAGCTGGCAGCGACCTGTTGTGAGCACCATTCAAGAAGGAAATGAATTGAAGGTAATGGCCACTCCACCTGTTCCTGGAAAAGAAATCTTGTATGAAATTTCCAATCCCAAGGTAGATTTCAAAGGCATTATTGCGACGTTAAAATACACTCAACCTTTGTCGCTCGAAACGGTGATGGACGGCGCACGTTTTCGATTTATTGTGACTGAAAACGATGCACAGTATGAAAGCAGCATCATTATTCGAAAGCATTTAGCAACTGGAAAAAACGTAAGTTTCAAAAACCCACCATCGGAACATTATCCCGGTAAAGGCGGATTTACTTTGGTGGATGGAATTGAAGCGGTACTCCCACGTATTAACAATGAATGGCTTGGCTGGAGCGGCGAAGACATGATTGCAACGATCGATTTAGGTGCTACACAAACCATTAGCAAGGCTGATATTGGAATGCTTAATGACCCAACAAATTGGATATACAAACCATCGGAGATTCAACTCGAACGGTCTGAGGATGGTATAGAGTGGAAAGACATTATATACTCTACAATCGTTCCCACCAGACCTAATCCTCGAATAAAGTATATGACATTTAGACCAGTTGCTTCGCGATATATTCGCATTAGCGCTAAAAATCCGGGAATTATTCCAGCAGGAAATCCGGGAGCAGGCAAGAATTCTTGGATCTTTTTTGATGAAATCATAATTGAATAATGGCAAGCAATCGACGCAATTTTCTTAAATCCGGGTTACTCGGAACAGCAGCTTTGGGCATTTCGCCTTTTGTGAAAGACAGCATGGGCGCAACGTTCAATGAAGCCTCTTCCCCACTCGTTCAGCAAAAACCTATTGTACTCTCTACTTGGCAATTTGGCTTGAAGGCCAACGAAGAAGCTTGGAAAATCTTGTCAAAAAACGGGCATGCCTTAGATGCAGTAGAAGCTGGAGTTATGGTAATTGAAGCAGATCCAGAGGAAACCACTGTTGGTTACGGAGGAACGCCCGATAGAGATGGTCGCGTTACCTTGGATGCTTGCATCATGGACGAAAACCTCAACATTGGTTCGGTGGCCTGTTTGGAGCATATCATGCATCCTATTTCGGTGGCGCGCAGGGTGATGGAAAAAACGCCTCACGTCATGTTGGTAGGCGATGGAGCTTTGCAGTTCGCCTTGGAGCAAGGCTTCCCAAAAATCAATTTACTTACCCCAAGATCGGAAGCCGCATGGAAAGAATGGTTGAAGAAAGCGGAGTATAAGCCCAAAGTAAACATCGAAAATCACGACACCATTGGCATGATTGCCCTCGATGCACAAGGTCGTTTATCGGGATGTTGCACTACTTCCGGCATGGCGTTTAAGATGCACGGTCGCGTTGGCGATTCTCCCATTATCGGAGCCGGATTGTATGTAGATGGAGAAATTGGAGCTGCTACAGCAACGGGGCATGGCGAAGAAGTGATTCGCGTTGCTGGTTGTCATTTGGTCGTTGAACTCATGCGCCAAGGACGAACACCCGAAGAAGCTTGTAAAGAAGCCGTTGAGCGTGTTTACAAGAAGCAAAAACATCGAATTAAAGACATTCAAGTAGGATTTATTGCCCTCAATACTGCTGGGCAATATGGCGCTTATTGCGTGCAACCCGGATTCAATTATGCCGTACACGATTTGAATGGAAATCGTTTGATTGATGCGGGAAGTCGGATTTGATTTAGTGTTCAAAAAATCCAGCTGATTGCTTGAGAGAACCATCCAAATTCAAAACACTCCAAGACATTACCGGGGCAACATCATTCAATTGCCAAAAAAGCGTTCCCATACAATACGGAGCAGCCTTTATATGCGCCTTGCTAGCTGCAGCATACACCTGTTTTTGTAAATACTGCGAAGAGTTAATGATTTCCTGATTCGTGGTATGTGGCAATCCGTTTTCGTCGAGGTAACGCAGCAACAAGCCAATGCCTTTGTAGCTTTTCACTAAATCGCGTAAATCAATTTCATTCAGTCTTTTACCGTAAGCTTCTTCCAACACTTCTATGGAAGGAAATGAGGGAAATCCGGATTCACTCATAAAACGTGGAATGCGTGTAAGAACCGAATCAACAGGATATTCTCCATGCCAAACCGACCAATCGTGATTATCGCCGGTTCTTAACTCCGAAGTTTTTCCCCAATTGGAAACAGGCGTAGATGAGAGATAGGGAATTTCGGTTGTGGTTTGAAGAAGGATTTCAGGAAGAAAGCTTTCAAAGAAAAAGACGTAATCGTGATCCAACATGTTCTTTTGAGGGATTTTATAGTGGTAGGTTGTTTCCCATCCCCAATTCTTTCGTCCTACGTTGATTTCATTGTTTCCGCACCAAAGCGCCATACTTGGATGCTTCGCTAAGCGCTCCGATTGGTAAACGATTTCCTGTTTTACATTATCCAGAAACGCATCATCCACCGGATAATAGGAACAAGCAAACATGGCATCTTGCCAAATCATCACACCATGTTCATCTGCCCAATCAAAAAAGGCTTCCGGCAAATAGGTTCCGCCGCCCCAAATGCGCAACATGTTAAATCCAGCCGATTGCACATATTGCAATTCCTTGGTCGATAAACCAGCGATTCGATCTCCTTCAAACGCTTCGTTCGGCATCACCACATTTGCTCCATTGGCAAAAACCGGCTCGTAGTTTACCTTAAACGTAAAGGAAACGCCTGCAGAATCGGGCTGTTGCTCTAAATCCATCATGCGGATACCAAAACGAAACGCCTGTTTTTCGACGACATTATTATCAAACCAACAATTCGCAGTGTAGAGTCGTGGTCCATCCTTTATCCCGATGGGCCACCACAATTTTGCCTTCGGAATTTGCACTTGAATGAGCGTGTCGAAAGAGCCTCGTTTCAGTTGAATATGTTCGGTTACATTATCTATTTGAAGATGGAGAATTTGCTTTTTCTTGGAGGCAACTCCTTTGAGATGTATTTTCAATTGTGCGTTTCCGTAGGCGATCGATCTTGTTTCCACACGCAACGATTGTACTTCTTGCGGAGCATGCATAATGAGTTGAGGCAAGACTCGAAAGCCCGTATAGATTTCTGGAAAGCAAAAATCCCAACCAAATTCCTGCTGTGGTTGACGAATAAATGGAGCCGTTTTGATGGAGTCGGCTTGGTTCCCGGCTGGCATGGGAAAATTCCGTCGTGTGAGTTCTTCTACTTCTTCGCGCGGTGGACGGAATTGGATACGAAGTTCATTATGCTTATTGAGCAGTCGCTTTGGAACCTGAAATGACCAAAGGCGAAAAGCATTGTTGGTTTCGCCAAGGAGCTGGTCGTTGAGATAAATGCTTGTGAATGTTTGCAGGTAGTTAAGGTTGAGTTCTATAAACTTTGAATTAAGTTGTTGCTTACTTAAATCGAAGGTCGTTTTTATGGTATGCTGAAGAGTTGCAACAGAGTCGTGAAAAGCAAGACTTTCTTCACTGAAGCGGGATTTGAGTTGAGGATTTGATTGAGCAGCTCGAAGCACCTGAAGAATGTTCTGTGCACCTTGAAATGCGATTGGATTTTGAAGACCATCATTGGTGAGAACCCATTTCTGAAGTTGGAGGGTATCAGATGCCTGAAGTCTGAAAACAGAAAGGAAGCAACATAAAACGAAAAGGATTTTCATTTTCAAAAGGAACAGCGGAGACATCTTATTAAACCATTCGAAATTAGGGTTTTTCGCTAAACGCTCTGCTATGGATGATTCGAAATAATGGGAGATTTATTCATTGAGAAAACGGATAAGCAAATCATGATTCTAATTTAGAATGAACAATACTATCACTAGTATTAGTGATTGATTACCATTTTATATTAAGTAAAATTTGCAGTGTTCTTAAACACTTAACCATGAAAATACATAAAATCAAATCCATTTTTTTGCTACTAACATTCTCTGCATTATTGGCGCAACCGCTTCAGGCAACAATCGATAAAGTAAAACTTCAAGCGGGAGCAACATCCATTGCTCAGAATTTGAGTAACGAAATGCAAATTAACAATTCCAATTCCAACATTTCGTCTCAGCTTGGATTAGTTTCAGGTATTCATCGACTTCCATTTGTAATCAGTGTAAATCATCTTGTTACCCTTAGCGGCGACTGGTTGAATACTTGCGACCGCGTTGAAATTGTAAATGCTTCGGGAACTATTGTACAAACGCTAAGGGATGCCGCTCTGACTAAAACAACAGTAAGCGGAAAGGGTCAATTAAAATTCACATTGCCTTCTACACGGTTAACCGCAGTCGGAAACTTTGAGCTACGTGTACGCTATCTGATAGAAACCAACGGCTTTGACGTTTTAAAATGTCTTGTTGTGCCAAGAGGTGTAATCAATTCAATTACCTGGGTGGGAACAAATTTGCCCACAATAACCAATGTTACTGGTGGTGAAAGGTCCACTCTAACTAGCGAACTTGAATACAAATTACAATTTACTGGAATCGGTTTTGGAAGCACTATAAGTTTAACCGATTTGCCAAATGGCCTCGATTTTGGCGTAACATCTACAGTTGTGAACACAGCTGGAACTGTAATGACCATTACTATGAAGCCCAATAATGTTAATCAAACGGTAGCTTTTTCTAATCCAGATTTACAAGATTTTGTAAACGGCAATAATTTTGAAATTATCGGTCTTAGTGGGAAAAATACAAACTTATTTGGAGCATATTTAATATATGATTTTAATAACTTGTTATCTACAACCGGGAATTTAACTAACCTGGCACAGATTGCCGTGAACCCCAGGCCACTTTTTCCAGATCTGATAATATTTCCAGAACAAGAAGTTACCGTTTATCCATTAATGACAGGAACAGCATACAAGTTTGGTTCGCTAACTGTAACCGACCAGCAAGGAAGGATTTATAAAAATATTTTAATCCCTACTACACCAGTACTTTGTGATTTAGGAACTCAATTGATTGCTCCAAATGCAATCATGGGTAACACCTCTCGTTGTGTATCAAAGGAGCTTGGCACCGATCCAACACTTGGAGTAGTTACGCTGCATCAAATTACTATGGGTAACTATACCATTCCTATTCAAAATGTAGGTGAGAAGTCGGTAACGACAACGTTTACCAATAGCTTTAGGGGGAATATGGTTGCTTCTACTCCGCAGATTTTGCCAACACAGGCTGCCCTTACTCGCTTTACAACATTCCCCTCGATTACAACGGTAACCCGAATGGAAGCAACCTTGAACATTGGTAACACCATCAACAGCATAATTCCCAAGCGAATGATTCAGGTATTCACATTTTCGAACAAACCAGGAGCCTTTTATTGTGACAACGCATGGCCTTTAGAAACAGGGAATGTAATAGGCTCTTTGATAACCATTACCATTGATAGCAATAACAATGTGAACGAAGGAACAGCCGGCGGAGAAACTAATAACTTAGAGAATCGCTGCTGTGCAAATCTCCGCTGTGAATGAAGGATTGATGGCGGAGAACTTAATAATGTTAGGGATTACTAATGAGCATCTCGGGCATTGTAAATTCCATAAAAATTACATTCTGTAGATGATCGATAACAGACAGAGAATGCATAATCTTTTTCTCTGTCTGTTGTTTTGAGGGAAAGCCAGAGAATGGGCTAAGCAAAGTCATTTTAAATTCCTTACTAGGGATGATTCCAAATAATAGAAGATTTATTGTTTTAGAAAACGGATAATCAAATCGGGATTCTAAGTTAAATAGAACAATACAATCACTAGAATTAGTGATTGATTGTCATTTTGTAATAACTAAAATTTGCAGTGTTCTTAAATCACACAACCATGAAAACAAATCAAATCAAATCCGTTTTTCTGCTGCTAGCTTTTGCGGCAATATTGGCACAACCGCTTCAGGCAACAATCGACAAAGTAAAACTTCAGGCAGGCGCAATTGCCAATGCTGCAAATTTGAGTAATGAAATTGATGTGCAAAATTCCAATTCAACTATTTCAACTAATCTCGGATTAGTTGCTTTTAGTTCGCAAAGACTTCCTTTTGTAATCAATATAAATCACCTTGTTACGCTCACCGGCGATTGGTTGAATACCTGCGATAGGGTTGAAATTTTAAATGCATCAGGCACTATTGTGCAAACACTTCGGGATGCTGCGTTGACCAAAACCACAGTAAGCGGGAAGGGTCAATTGAAATTCACAGTGCCTTCGACACGTTTAACAGGAGTTGGGAATTTTGAGATACGGGTGCGGTATTTTATCGAAACCAATGGTTATGATGTGTTAAAATGCCTCGTTGTGAATCGAGGTGTTATTAATTCAATCACCTGGGTTGGAACAAATTTGCCAACAATAACAAATGTTACTGGTGGTGAAAGGTCTACGTTAAACTCCAATATTGAATACAAATTACAATTTACTGGAATCGGTTTTGGGAGCACTGTAAAATTAACCGATTCGCCAAATGGCCTCTCTTTAGGCATAACATCTGTGGTTGTGAACACCACTGGAACTGTAATGACCATTACCATGAAGCCCAATGTATCGACGGCTCAAATGGGAAGTCCTGATTTACAGGATTTTGCAAACGGCAATAACTTTGAAATTATTGGTGTAAATGTTCCTGGTTCTAACTTTTTCGGCCCATATTTGATGTATGATTTTAACAACGTATTATCTACAACCGGGAATTTAACTAATCTGTCACAGATTGCCATAAACCCCGTGCCACCCGCTCCTAATCTGAGACCATTGTTGCCAACAAGTTTCGGGACAACATACAAGTTTGGAACGTTAACAGTAACCGACCAGCAAGGCAAGATTTATAAAAATATTGTTATTCCTACTACACCAGACAACAATGATCTGGGAACACAATTAAGTTCTTCATTTGTAATCGGTAACACTTCTCGCTGCGTATCAAAAGAGCTTGGTAACGATCCAACTCTTGGAGTAGTTACGCTGCATCAAATTACCATGGGAAACTATACCTGTCCTATTACAAATCAAGGTAATGCGAATGCAACTACTACGTTTACCAATAGCTTTAGAGGAAATATGGTTACTTCTACTCCGCAGGTTTTGCCAACTCAGGCTGCCCTTGCTCGTTTTACAACATTCCCTTCGATTACAACAGTAACCCAAACGTTACCTTCCTTAAACATAGGTATTACCAACAACAGCATTGTTCCAAAGCGAATGATACAAGTATTCACGTTTTCGAACAGACCAGGGGCCTTTTATTGTGACAACGCATGGCCTTTAGAAATCGGGAATACATCAAACTCTTTGATAACCATCACCGTTGACAGCATTAACAATGTGAATGAAGGAACAGAAGGCGGAGAACTTGATAATGTTCGATAACAGACAGAGAGCGCTTAGGCTGCTTTTCTGATATTTCTTAGAAGGAGAGCTAAAGAACAGGCTAAGCGCACTCTATCTGTTAAATTCCTTGGCGTATTTCCAAAGTTCGAATTTGAGCTTTAATCCATTCCAATTCCTGAATACGATTTTACATCATCCCAATCTGTGCATTCAAAATATGAAGTTCCTCTCCCTATTACTATCAGTTTTAACTGTATCTGTATCTGTTGCACAGCAAACAACGGATGCCCTGCCGGCTCCTTCGGGCGATTTTACAATACCGGCAGCTCCTGCGTATCAATTACTCGATGCCAATGCTTCGCTTGTTGGAAGGGCATCTGTAACACGCGATTTTAAGGTCGACTGGTCTCTGAAATCGTATCGACTGGCACCCAACCTCGCTTTAGAAATCCAACCAGTATGGCTTTTAGCGTACAATAAAAACAATGATGTATCGCGTTATCGTAAAGCTGGTTACCTGATGCGAACATTGAGTACCCTGAGTGCTTCAGCGGGAACCCTGGATGGAAACGATACCACCCGTTTCTTTAGTTATGCGCTGAAAATGAATTTGTTTCGTTCTCATGATCCTTTTCTTGACAAAGACTTGTACAACGAATACCAGGCATCTTACGAAGGCTCGCTTGAACAGCAAATTGAAACCTTAGATAGTCTGCAGCGAGAAAGAAAATCTATGTCGATTTCACCCAAACGCGATTCGCTCGACACCGAAATTTTGAAGAAAGAAAGTGAGTTGTTTCAGTTTCGGAGGACATATCGCGAACAGTTAAAGCAAAAGCAAGACGAATACAAAGCGCGTCACTGGAATGCCAGTTATGTTGATGTTGCATGGGGGCGAGCGTTTTCATTTAATCCGAAACTGACGGAAAAGGTCGACAGTTTATTGTTAAAAAACACCGGTAATGGTTTGTGGGTCAATGCATCGGTTGGACTTGGCAAACGCTGGCTGATTAGTTCCATGTTCAGGACCATTAAAAAAGAAGGGCTTCTGCGCACAACAAACATCGATAGCTTAACCGGAATACCACTTCTTACAACTCAAAAAAAGAATCTATTGGATTTCTCAACTGGTCTTAACATTCGGTATGGAAGTGTTCGATACAGTTTCTTCATTGAGGGATTTTACACGCGAAGTCGAAACGCATTGGCTATTTTGGATATGAACGGTTTTGATAGCGGCAACGACGTTCTTGTTGATTCAGAACGAATTGTTCTTGCCTACGGAGGCGATTTGCGGTTAGGCAATAATGTGCTATTAAATTATGGAATCCGAACAACGGTCGATAAACGATTGAGCTTTCGCGGGATGGTTCCCATTGCATCTGTAACCTGTTTAATGAAATAATATAAATGAAAAACGCAATTCTACTCGCCATCATGTTGTTTAGTTTAGCAACATCTGCCAATATCAGTAAGGTATTTGTTTGTGCTGAAAATGAATCATTTAGTACAACACCTGTTCATGGTACTACTTCTTGGACAACCTATATCGGCACTTCCAAACTGGCTTTTGCCAGAGGATATACCTACAAAATGAAAATCGAATACTCGGGATTGATTCCGCCCGGTACAATCGATATAAATAATTCAAGTGGTATAATTAGCTCAGTTGAACGAAGCGGAAATACATTTTCCTTCAAATTGGCCATACCATTGTTAACTAATCGGCTTTCTGTTTTTCAGATTGGGTATAAAAAAGCAGGCGCAACGATTCAGAATCCGATACCCTGCGAAGTGGTTGAAATTGGAAAATTGTACTCCATGACCCTGCAAGACTCTACCAACTCCACGATGGTAGCGTTTGCTGCTAAAAGTCAAACATTAGCTTCACTGCAGTTTGCAAAACAAACCGGGAAAAAATACTTCCGATTTTATGGGAGTGATCTTGGAAATATTGGTTTCAATAGTTCTTTAACTAGTGGACTAGCAATGGGGCTGTTATTCAATGCTGCTTCGTTTGTATCGGTCGATAATACCAACTTTAAACTCACCGCAACTGCAGGTACTGTAAGTGCAACTGGTGGAAAATTGGCTGAGCATATTTTGGGACGATTAATTGACACAGCCGCTGATAAACTCTATCCCTGGGTTACATACAAGTATGCCTCAAGGATGGCTGGCGAAATTACCAATGTAAGCGGAACAATTCCTGGTGGAGGAGTGATTAGTGGCACTGCGATTTCTTTTTCATTGCTTCCCGGACAAATAGTAGTTCTCCCGCCAACTACCAACGGTTTCCACGATTTTATGTCGGCAACTTACACAGTAAATTAATGTTATGAGTTCATTATTCGATTGAATGCTGTTTAATCGCGTCAAATAAGGCTTTTATCTTTTGCGGATCGGCTTCGCTGCGAAGATATTCGTCTTGGTCGCCTTCTTTGCCCATCGTAATTCGCGGATTTCGGAATTGCATCGGAGAAGGAAAGAGGCTTGAAGCAGATGCATGAAAATGCCGAATACCGGCTTTCCATAATTCGGGTATTTGTGCAGCGCTTACGCCACTTCCCGCCATAAGTTGAATGCGGTTTTCTGCTTGAACCACCAATTGTTTCAACACTTCTATTCCTTCTAAAGCAGTATTTGCAGCACCTGAACTCAAGACGCGTGTTACGCCTAAATCTATCAATTCCTGTAGCGTATCAAAAGGATTGTAACTCATGTCGATGGCGCGATGCACACAAAATTCAATCTGGGCAGCAGCATCTTTCAATTGCTTCATACGCTCCAAATCGAGTCGGCCGTTTGGCAATAAAACCCCTGTTACAACACCCGGAACACCTCGCTGTTTCATTTGCTCGAGGTCAATCATCATTTCTTGAAACTCTAAATCTGAGTAACAAAAATCACCGCCCCGTGGACGAAGAATGGGAAATACTTGAATGTTTTTGCACTGCAGCGCCAATTGAATGGTTCCAATTGATGGTGTTGTTCCACCTTCCAATCTTCCGGCACACAATTCAACCCGATCGGCTCCAGCAGCTTCAGCAAGCATGACTGATTCAAGAGAATACGCACAGATTTCAAGTGAAAACATCGCCCTAAAAATTTGCATCCAAAGTACATCGTTTTAATTAGGAATCGAAATTCAGGTGGTTTGGTGTATTTTTGTTTAATGGATAAGCCCAATTTGGATAAACGCATCTTTTGGGATGTGGAATTCGAAAAGCTCGATTATGAGTTGTATGCAAACTTTATCATTGAACGTGTATTTGAACGCGGCGATGTGGACGATATTCGTCAGGTTCGCAGATTCTATGGAGATGAAAAGGTGAAGTTTGCCCTGACAAATGCGAAGTGGATGCCGGAGCATAAGTGGGGGTTACTCGAATCAATTGTTCAAAAACCGATTAAGGAATTCAGATGCTACATTACGAAACAGTCCTTCCCGGGACTTTTACCTTATTAAAGGATCTTTCCAAACTTGATAGTTTTCAGAAATTTTCACTTGTTGGAGGGACTGCATTATCACTTCGATATGGGCATCGTTATTCTGAAGATTTAGATTTCTTCTCTAACGAGAGCTTTGATAGACAGGTAATTATTGATGAGTTAATGAAAATTTACAGTAATAGATTTATTTATCAGGAAACGGGATTTAAAAGAGCGCTGTTTTGTTCAATCAACGATGTTAAGGTTGATGTTGTTTATTATCCACACCCATTGATAAGGCCATTAATTTATGAAGATGATATAATTTTTTATTCGGATGAGGATATTGCAGCAATGAAGATTCAAGCGATATTAGGGCGAGGGAAAAAAAAGGATTTTTGGGATTTGGCGGTATTACTAGAAAAATATGGATTGAGTAACATCATTGATTGGCATACAGAAAAATATGCAAACCAAATGCTGTTAATTTCAATACCACAAACCATTACTTATTTTGATGATGCTGATTTGAGTCAGGATCCGATATGCCTTCTTGGATTATCTTGGGAAGATGTTAAAAACAAAATCCGCTCGGCTGTTCGCGATTACCTGAGCTAAGAATATTATTTAATTTCGTTTTAAATTTTGAAAATCATTCTCGATGATGCGCCAACTGCTCCTTATACTTCTATGTCTTTTCACTTCAGCGGTTTCTGCACAGAACACTCCTGCCAAACTTGTAAATCCTTTTGTTGGAACGGGCGGGCACGGACATACATTTCCGGGTGCAACAGTGCCTTTTGGAATGGTTCAATTGAGTCCCGATACACGTATTGATGGAAGTTGGGATGGCTGTGGAGGTTATCATTACAGCGATTCGCTCATTTACGGATTTTCACATACGCACCTAAGTGGAACCGGTTGCTCTGATTACGGCGATATTTTGCTCATGCCGATGAAGAGTAATCCAGATTTGAAGAAGAAAAATTTCGGAAGTTCATTCGTTCATAAAGCAGAAAAAGCAGGAGCTGGTTGGTATGAAGTTATTTTACGTGATCAACAGATCAAAGCTGAATTAACAACAAGTACACGTGTGGGATTTCATCGTTATACATATCCCGAAAAGAACGGATTTATCGTGTTGGACTTACTCCATCGTGATGAATTATTGGAAGGAAAAGTGGAACAAGTAGACGATTATACAATCCGTGGAATGCGCCGCAGTAAAGCTTGGGCAAACGATCAAGTCATCTATTTTGAAATGGTCTTCTCGCAAAAGATTTCGGGAATAAAAGGAAGTGCCAATAGCACACAAGGCGATTTAAGGTCTGCCGTTCAGTTCGATAACATGAGTAGCAATGCGCTGGAAGTCAAAGTGGGCGTTTCGTTTAGTTCAATGGCAGGAGCGCACCTCAACTTAACAACTGAAGCAACCAATATCACCTTCGATTTAGCAAAAGAAAATGCCATCAAATACTGGGAAACCGAATTGAATCGCATTCAAATCAAAGGCGGAACTTTAGAACAACAAAAGATTTTCTACACAGCGCTTTATCATACGATGATTCAACCCAATACGGTAAGCGATGTGGATGGATCGTATCGTGGAATGGATAAGAAAGTCCATAAAGCAGAAGGATTTACTTACTATTCGGTTTTCTCTCTTTGGGATACCTTTCGCGCAGCACATCCACTTTATGCGATTCTTTATCCGGAACGGACACGCGATTTCATCCAAACCTTTTTACGCATGTTCCAAGAAGGCGGACGATTACCCGTTTGGGAACTTGCCTCCAACGAAACCGATTGTATGATTGCTTATCACAGTGTAAGTGTGATGGTGGATGCGTATTTCAAAGGCATCAAAGGTTTCGACACCAAACTCGCTCTCGAAGCCATGAGAAAAAGTGCCACATGGAATCATCTGGGTTTGCCTGCATACATGGATCATGGCTTTTTATCGGTGGATGATGAGCACGAAAGTGTTTCCAAAACCCTCGAATATGCCTACGATGATTGGTGTATTGCTCGTTTTGCAGAATCACTCAATCAACCTTTGGCATTCTCGGAATATGCCGCTCGGTCGAACAGTTGGCGTAACCTTTTCAATCCCGAAAGTGGATTTATGCAGCCCAAGAAAAATGGAGCTTGGCTTTCTCCTTTCGATCCGAGAGAGGTAAACAACCACTTCACCGAAGCCAATTCTTGGCAATACAGCTTTTTCGTTCCCCAAGATATTTATGGTTTAACTCAAGCACACGGCGGACAAGATGCGCTCATCAAAAAACTTTCGGGCTTATTCGAAGCCGATTCAAAAACCACGGGTCGCACACAAAGCGATATTACCGGTTTGATTGGTCAATATGCACATGGCAACGAACCTAGTCATCATATGGCCTGGATGTTTAGCGCATTGGGAGAACCCAAACTCACACAGACCTACGTTCGCCGCATTATGAGCGAGATGTATCATAACGCTCCCGATGGATTGTCGGGCAATGAAGATTGTGGTCAGATGAGCGCTTGGTATGTGTTTGCGGCGATGGGATTTTATCCGCTTTGTCCTGGAAATCCGAATTATGTAGTTGGGGCTCCTCTGTTCGATGAAATAAAAATCACACCCGTAAACGGCAAACTCTTTAGCATTAAAGCGCCGGGAGCAAGTAAAAATTCCTTTACCACCGCTGTTGAAGGAAAGCCGAACTTCTGGTTTAGTCATAACAGCATTATCAACGGTGAATCCATTGCTTTAACCATGAGTACAAAAGCTCCTGCGAAACATGCAATGCAGCGTGCACCTTTTAGCTACGATTGGACGGCGGTTAAAAGCCTTTCTGCTCCAGTTTTTTCTGCTTCTCAGCAGGTTTTTCGAGATAGTTTGTGGGTAAAGATAGAGTCGAGTGTTACTGGGTCGAAAGTGTATTATACACAAAACGGAGAAACCCCAACCGAGAAATCGATGCTGGCAAACGGCCCTATTCTTATCCGCAATAGCAGTCAGTTAAAAGCCATTGCAGTAAAAGATGGAATTAGCAGCCCGGTAAATGCAGCGGCTTACCACAAGATTCCCCATAATTGGTCGGTGAAAATCAATTCCACTTACAACCCACAGTATTCTGCAGGTGGCGACCAAGGCATAATTGATGGATTGTTTGCCGATGAAAACTGGCGCAAAGGCGGATGGCAAGGCTTCCAAGGACAAGATTTTGAATGCGTGATTGACCTTCAAAAAACGGCTGAAATATCCACGATTGGCGCTTCCTTTTTGCAAGATTCCCGCAGCTGGATTTTATTCCCAACAGAAGTGCGGTTTGAATATTCCTTGGATGGCATTCAATTCATTCCGTTTGTCACCGACAGCAATTTCATCGATCCCAAAGACACCAAAGTTCAGCTTCAAAAATTCGAGGAAAACCGCACTTTTGTATCGAATGAGCAAAACGAGCCCATGACGACACCCCAGCCAACAGCCATGCGCTTCATACGCGTAAAAGCAACCAATTTTGGTGTACTTCCTGAATGGCATCAAGGCGCTGGCGGCGAAGCGTTTATTTTCATTGATGAGATCTGGGCGAAATAGAGGCTATGGTTAAATTTGCCCTTGTTATATTACAATATTTATCAATAATTGCCCTTGTTCTATTACAATATATTACTATATTTGCCCTTGTTCTATTACATATCAGATGCTACATATTCGTCGGAAAGGGCTTATTTTACTAGAGAAATGGCGTATTAAAAAAGGTCGTAAACCATTAGTGCTTCGAGGGGCTCGTCAAGTGGGCAAAACAACCCTCGTTCGCGACTTCTCAAAAAGCTATTCTCAATTCATTTCGCTTAACCTAGAACTCGCTGCCGACAAAAAGCTGTTTTCGGACGATATGGATGTAGTAGCGCTCATGCAACGGCTCACAATTAGAGAATCGATAAAGCCCGATTGGGAAAACACGCTTCTGTTTATAGATGAAATCCAAGAAGTGCCCGATGCCATTCAACTGCTTCGGTATTTCTATGAGCGCTTTCCAGAACTTTCTGTGATTGCAGCCGGTTCGCTTTTGGAATTTGCATTAGGAAGCGTTCGCAGCTTTCCTGTTGGACGCGTTGAATTTCAGTATTTACATCCCTTATCGTTTGAGGAATACCTCATTGCGTTGGATAAGCAACAAGCCATTGATGCAATGAAGCAAATGCCTGTTCCAGATTATGCGGTGGATGAACTTCATAAACAGTTTAATCTCTATTGCCTTTTGGGTGGAATGCCCGAAGTCTTGGCGCGTTATCGAGACGATGGCAATGTGTTCAACATCCAACAGATATATGAAAGCATTTGGAAATCCTACCAGAATGATGTAGAAAAATATGGAGGAAATACGTCGGCAAAACAGATGATTCGCTATGTTCTCACTAACGCTCCAGCGAGTTTTGATCAACGCATCACCTTCCAAAATTTTGGGCAATCCACCTATCGTTCACGTGAAATTGGAGAAGCATTTCGGCAATTACACGACACCGGACTATTGCAGTTAATTTACCCTACAACAGATGTAAAAACACCCCTTATCCCAGACTATAAAAAAAGTCCACGGATGCAGTTTTTAGATAGTGGTTTATTGGTGCATCGCTTAGGAATACTTGCTGAATTAATTGGATTAGAAGACCTGAGTGATTCAGCCAGAGGAGCTCTTATACCTCATTGTGTGTTTCAAGAACGCATCGGCATTCAAGATTACACAGACACTTCGCCTTTTTTCTGGGTGAGGGAAAAATCGCAATCGAGCGCCGAGGTTGATTTAATTATCCAACGAGGATCTCTAATTATTCCGGTTGAAATAAAATCAGGAAGCATCGGGAAACTTCGTTCATTACATGCATTTATGGATCAATCTCCAGCTAAGTTGGCCATTCGATTACACCAGGGAAAAGTATCTGTTGATGAAGTAAAAACAACATCGGGAAAAATGTATTCCTTATTGAGTCTCCCCTATTTTATGGCTGCCTCGTTAGAAAACTACATTGAAAAATGGCGAAACGAAGACGGACAATCCTGGAAATTGATTTCCTGATTTTAAAATTGTCTATCACACTTTCACCGCTCTCGCCACAATTTTGTCCCTTTCACATAGGCAACACTATGCGGCGGGAGAGAAGGGCCGGGCTGAGGTCAACGAATGTTCCTTTGTAAGTATCTTTGATTTGTGAAAGCACTCCTCTTCCTCCTCGCTTTAATCACTATTAGCCTCAGTCAAGCACAACCTAAAATCCGCTTGTTAAAAATGGGTGGGGACTCTGTTATACGTGTGCGGCCCGAAACCGATTTCTACGACAGAGAAGATGCATTTAACGGAACGTATTGGACGGAAGGTAGTCGCACACGCTTCAATTTCCCTTTTGGTACCAGGCAATTCAGAACAGGTTTATACCGAGGCTGGACTACCTCTGCAGAATTCCAATTCATGGATGCCCAAGGAAATCATCTCAACGATAGCGCGATTTGGGCAACAGGTCAGATTAAGGATTTCAAACCCCTTGGCATTTGGCGCAAATACCACCTCAACGGAAAAGTTGCCTTAGAACGAGAATACTGCAATGGAACGCCCTGTGGAAAAATCTCGCTTTTCTATGAAAATGGGCAAGTCAAAACCAGCGGCGAGGTGGACACGAACGCCTATCCAAATGGCGCCTGGAAAGCCTGGTTTGAAAACGGAAAGCCCAAATGGGAACTGGAATTTGAGCATGGAATAACCAAAGGCTGGTCGGCACATTATAACGAAGCGCGCTTGATTAGTAAAGTGCATTTCACCAGTGGGCAATGGGCAAATAATTACGATGAAATGCTGCTCTTTTTTCCAGAAACGGGAATGATGAAAGCCAGAATGGGCCTGAAAAATTCCCGACCAATAATTATGGATGCTTGGGATGAAGTTGGGAATCAAACACTCAGCAATGGCAATGGATTTATACGTGGAGAATTTCCTCAAATAGAAAGAGGAAAGATTGAAGCACGCATCATGCATGGAGAAATGCGCAGTGATTGCAAGCGTTATTATGATGTCGAAGGAAAAAAGCTGCGATCTGATGTACGAGAAGATTCACTCATTCCAGGCCTTTTGCATTCAACCGGCTATTACGAAAATGGCGTAATGAATTTCAAATTCAGTTACCGTTACTCTGATATTGAAACAAGAGTTGATATAACACGCGAAGGTCCATCTGTTTACTATCATCCAAATGGTCAGATTTCGCATAGCCTTTCGTTTGAGCATGATGCAGCTGTTGGCCTTTTCAAGCAATGGAACGAGAAAGGAATTTTACTGGCGGAAGTATTTTTCACCAAACATTTTGATAGCACCTACTCGTATGTTAAAGCCATTGACGATATGTTCATGAGTTTTGCAGGCGTTCCCGATGGGACTTGGAAACACTGGAATAATGAAGGCGTAATAACCTCCGAAACGTCGTATAGCAAAGGACTACGCCATGGCGTATGGAAAACGTATCACGACAACGGCAAACTCAAAACACTTCGCGAATACCGCAACGACGAACCTACAGGAGATGAAAAGCAGTTCGATATTAATGGAAAAAAAATCGGCAAAAAGAAAGATAAATGCCCAAGTCAGAATTGGGGAAGTAGTTATATCTGCTCAGAACATGGACTCGTTTCTGTTACCGATGATATCGGCGTTTGCTCAAATTGCAAAAAAGGCACCAGCAGCGGCATGTATGGACTTTGTGCACAATGTGCCTGTAAGTTGGGAAGGTGTCAGATGTGTGGGAGGAAATGGTGAAGTTGTATTGAAAAATACGTGTTTCTAGAATTAACTAAACAACAATAATAAAAGCGAATAAGAAGAATGACTAGGATTTTCCAAAAGAGTTCATAGAAATTGTCTTCTTACATTTTTTGTAAATTTACCAAGTGAGAGGTAAAAAAATTTCCATTCGTTTTTTTGACGACAGAGAGGTAAGGGCTGTTTGGGAAGAAGAAAATGCCAAGTGGTACTTTTCAGTATTAGACATTGTGGCTTTGTTGACAGATCAAAATGACTATAGTAAAAACCGCAACTATTGGAAGTATCTTAAAGCGAAGTTAAAGAAAGAAAACAGCCAAGTGGTTAGTGCTACTACCCAGTTGAGATTTCTTGCCCCAGACGGAAAGAAGCGATTAGCTGATATGCTCGATTATAAAGGCATCATTGATTTAGGCAAAGAATTTCCAAGCAAAAAAGCAAACCGGTTTATCGAATGGTTTACTTACGGTGAAGAAAGTATTGACGGGAAAAGTAAATCTAAAGCATATGCTCTTTTTGAAAGTTCTTTTATAAATAACATAGAAGTTGGGACCACAAAAGGGTTGCAACAAATTCACGCATATTTATTTGGTGGACTTTATGATTTTGCAGGGCAAATAAGACAAAAAAACATTTCCAAAGGCGGTTTTCAATTTGCTGTATCTCGTTTTCTTGGTGAAACATTAAAGCAAATTGAACGAATGCCTGAAAACACCTTTGACGAAATCGCGGAAAAATATGTGGAAATGAACATTGCTCACCCTTTCATGGAAGGTAACGGCAGAAGTACAAGGATATGGTTAGATTTGATACTCAAAAACGAATAAAAAAATGCGTGGATTGGAGTAAAATAACTAAAGGAGATTATATGAATGCCATGATGCAAAGTCCAACAAACAGTATACTTTTAAAAAAACTCTTGCAAAATGCTTTAACCAATAAGATAAATGATCGTGAGATGTTTATGAAAGGCATTGACTATTCATATTACTACGAAGAAAATTAACGTAAACTCTAAATGAGTGTTTGTCTAGTTTAAATTAATATCAATTCGTTTAGTTATATGACACTCATTGATACCAATAGAGATAAGCTTCATAACCTTTGTGAAAAACACAATGTGAAAGAGTTATATCTTTTTGGATCGATTCTTACCGATCGATTTATTGACTCCAGCGACGTAGATATTTTGGTGCAATTTGGCTCTATAGAATTGGAGCAGTATGCAGATAATTATTTTGATTTTAAAGAAGAATTGGAGCTGCTTTTCAAGCGACCGGTTGACCTAGTTGAAAATCAAGCCATCAAAAACCCGGCATTTAGAATGGTAGTTGATCGGGAAAAGCAACTCGTTTATGAACGAAAAGATTCTTAAGTATTTGTATGATGTCAAGCTTGCTATTGATGAAATTGACACATTTTTCATTGATAATGAAAAGCGCTACGAAGAATATCAGAAAAATATACTTTTAAAAAGAGCCATAGAAAGAAACCTAGAAATAATTGGTGAAGCAATTAAGCGGATTCTTGCTGTAGACCCTAATTTTCCAATCAATAACGCAAAAAATATCGTTGGTCTAAGAAACCAAATAATTCATTCTTGCGATTCTATTTCTGATGAAAACATTTGGGAGATTTTAATAAATCACTTGCCCAAACTAAAAGCGGAGGTAAATAGACTCATCGAATAATCTTATCAGCTTTAACTCATCAATCTATAATAACTCCAATTGTGTGGGCGGAAATGGTCGAATCTCTTACTGAACCGAATCCCCACGCAACGTTCTGAATCGTTTACGAGCTTCCACTACAAAGAGAGACCCTGGAAAATCGGTCATCAATTCCTTGTATAATTCTTGGGCTTTGTCTGGGTCTCCCAAGTGTTTTTCTTGGAGTTCGGCCAGTTTAAACAAGGCATTATCGGCCAAAATATCGGTTTTATACGATGCTAGAATCTGGTTGTAAAAACCTGCTGCTTCGGTAAATCTGGCTTGACGAACTGCAATGCTAGCTTTGCGGTATAAAATATCGTCCGACAAGCTGCTCGATGGAAATGATTTTTCTAATGAATCTAAAGTAGAAAGGGCTTCGTTGAGTTTGTTTTGATACACCCACAAATCGGCTCTCGAAAACATGCGCAAACCTTCGCCGGTTGTATCGAAAACCAAGTTGTCCCCAATAAGTAAACTGAGTTCCAATGCATCATTCGCAATTAATTTTGAGGTGGCGGCTTTCAACACATCGAGTTGTGCTTTGGCCCATTCAAATTCTCCTTTGTAATACGCCAATCGGGCATTCCGAAATTTGGCTTCTTGTCCAAGGGTGTCAGTCTTCATCGATTTCTCTACCTGCGAATAGGTCAATGTCGATTCCCAAACATCGCCATGTAACAATTGAATATCGGCCATTTCCAGTTTCACCTCATTCAAACTTCGGTTTGTAAGACCCGAATTTGCTGCTGTTAATGGCTCCAAGATGGCAATGGCTTCCATTTGCTGATTTCTGAAAAATGCCTTCACGTGTGCCAATCGAATTGCCACCGCATAAGATTGTTCTCCCGGACCAATTTCTTTATACGTTCCTTCAAGAAGATTTTCCAATTCTTGAAGTTCGGCTTCGGTATATGAAGGTGCTTTACTGAGTTTATTGAATAAATCGACCGACAATTCTTTTTTCGCATTGATGTACAAATCGGAAACGGGGCCTTTTTCAATGATGTATATGAATCCTTTTTTACCTGTTTCAAATGCATCGTTACTCATGCTTATTCGTGCAACATTATACACACGTTCGCCGCGTTCTTTGAGTCGTTTATCGAGTGCTTTTGCTTGAATAAATGCCGATTCAAAATCCTTTTTCTGAATAAACATCCAAATAAGTAAATCGGAAAAAATAAGGTTGTCGGGATTTCGCTGAACTTCACGTAAAAATCGATTGCGAATCATTTCTGTTTTTGTACCGCCTTCATCGTCAGCCATCATATCCTGTAAGCTCCCTTGAACTTGTTCCAAATATTCTTCAGGTGAAAAGGCCAATAAATCAACATATTCGTTAATGGCTTTTTCAGATTCTCCTTTTGAAGCGTATAATTTTGCAAGCTCGATGTTGAAATTGTAATTTCTTGGGTATTTACGCGCCTCTTGAATTACTCGAATGGCCAATTCTGTTTGTTTGTGCTGCTGGAGCGAACTCGACAAATCAATGACTTGGCGATCGTCGGATGGATCCAAATTCTTTATTGCTTTTTCGAATTGCTTCTTCGCCTTGTCTTCATCGCCACTTACTTGATAGATGTAAGCCAAATCAATCAAATAGGTTAATTGTCGTGGATTTTTACGAATTTGTTTATTCGTCAACTTTTCGGCAGCTTTTATATCTTTAAGTTTGAGGTAACAATTTACGAGTTGGGAATAATAGAAACTTGCCTGCGTTTGTTCGTACAATTTCTCATACAGATCGGCCGATTTCTGCCATTCGCCATCTTGGTAAAACTGTCCAGCCAATTGTTCTTCTGTAGATGGCTGACCTTCGCCTGGCCCATCTTTCCCGGGTTGCGCATGCACAAGAACGCCCGAGAGCATGAAAATGGAAAGAAACAGAATTCGCAAAAGACTCATGGGACGAATATACAACAGGAAAATTTCACCTACACTGAAAGAGATGAACGAAGAAATAAAGAAGATGTTATCCTCAAAAGATTAAACCTTTGATAAAGCTTGATTGATATCGTCCAATAACAATTGAGGATCTTCCAAACCAATATAGATTCGAACCAAATTCCAAGACATGAGCGGATTGTCGTACGATGGCGTACTTGCTAAACCACAAACCGGAAACACCAGCGATTCGTAGCCGCCCCAAGAACAAGCAATGAGAAAATGTTGGAGTGCATCGCAGAAACGTTCAACGCCTTGGGGAGAATCCGTTTTAATGGCGATGCTGAACATTCCTGCACATCGTGTCATTTGCTTTTGCGCTAATTCTTTTTGAGGATGTTGGTTTGAAAATGGCCAAAAAACATGTTCTACTTGAGGATGATTTTCGATTGCTGAAAGAATGAAAGCAGCAGAATCGGCCGAACGGGTTGCGCGAATTTCGAGCGTTCTTAAGCCACGAATCATTAACCAAGCATCGTGAGGTGATAATGCAGGACCAAGCGTCATCCAATCGTTTGCAAAAAGATGTTGAATCATTTCTCGCTTCCCACATACAACACCGGCAACAATATCTGAATGCCCGTTAAGGTATTTGGTCGCCGAATGCACCACCAAATCGATTCCCATGGCATGCGGTTTCTGAAAAAGTGGCGATGAAAATGAATTATCGATGATACTCAAGAGATGATTCCTTTTCGCGAATTCTGCAACAGCTGCTATATCTTGTAACTCGAAAGTCATGGAATTTGGACTTTCGATGAAAACCATGCGTGTGTTGGGTTTCAGCGCATGTTCAAAATTTGAAATTTCAGTTCCATCAATGAAAGTAGTTTCAATACCAAAGCGAATGAGCATGGTATTGAGTAATTTATAGGTCCAGCTATAAGGCTTTTGCACACAAATAACATGGTCGCCAGTTTTGAGATTTCCAATGACGGCAATAGAGACAGCAGCACTTCCCGAAGCACAAACCAAGGCGTCTTCTGTACCTTCGAGTGCTGCTAATTTTTGGCGAAGAATTCCAACGGTAGGATTGAACCCACGTGTGTAAAATGGATTTTCGAATTCCTTCTGAAGCGCTTCCCGCATAGAAGCAACCGTTGGGAAACAAAAGTTAGAAGACTGAGCAATAACGGGCGATACCGCATTAAAATAATGTTCCCGGTCTTCACCAAGTTCATTCAATATTACTGAAAGAGGAATCTGTTCATTCATATGGCTAAATTACTTTTTTCAGGTGTTTGAAAAATAACCCTTCATTGAAAATTTTACAGAGCCATTTCTGTGCATTTTATGGCGCTTTTAATTTACACTTCACTGCTGAGATTTGTCAAGATGCAGCATCGAGGTGAAATATTAGAAACGGCAATTCGTCAAAGCGGAGTTCCTATAACACGAATTGTAAAAAAGTTGAGTAAAAGTCGCAGATGGCTTTATAATCAATTTACTAGGCAGGATGTTTCTTTGGATGTTTTCCTAGAAATTGGAAAGCTGATTCATCACGATTTTTCTCATGATCTCAATGAGTTTAAACTCAACACACGTCAAAGTCACCTTATCGAAGATGCGAACGACTCCACGTATGGCAATCAAACTGCGCAATTTTGGAAAGATAAATACATGCATCTGCTCGAAGAATATAATGAACTCTTGAAAAGTTTGAATTTGAAAGACAAGTCATGAAAATTGACGCTTGAGAACCTGAAATAGCTTTCTATCTTTGCGGCGTATGGCACTCGATCAGCCCCAAGAAGAAACTGGCTCAGAGATGAGTTTTCTCGACCACCTCGAAGCACTTCGCTGGCATTTGGTGCGATCTTCCATTGCTGTATTTTTTTTCGGAACAATCGCTTTCATTTACAAAGACATCATTTTTGATGGCATTTTGTTAGCTCCCAAGTATAGCAACTTCCCAACCTATCGATTTTTCTGTTGGTTATCTAACAAGCTTTTCCATGACGATAGTATTTGCATGGGTGATTTAAATTTCGAGCTCATCAGCATCAGTATGGCGGGTCAGTTTACCGCACATCTTACCATTGCTATTGTATCCGGAATTATTTTAGCATTCCCATATTTACTTTGGGAGATTTGGCGCTTTATTAAACCGGCACTTTACAACAATGAGCGGCAACATGCTAATGGACTTATTTTCTGGGGAACTTTTTTATTCTTACTAGGAATCTCATTTGGTTATTATGTAATCACCCCACTCAGCGTTTACTTTTTCGGAAATTACCAAGTGAGTGCATTGGTGGCTAATCAAATTGGATTAAATAGTTTTATTTCAACGGTGGTAACATCCACTTTTGGAAGCGGGCTTGTATTTGAGCTTCCCATTGTGATTTATTTTTTAGCGAAAATTGGTTTGGTTGGTCCGGCTTCCTTAAGAGCTTCACGCAAAATCTCCTATGTAATTATCCTGATTGTTGCCGCAATCATAACACCTCCAGATGTTACAAGTCAAATCATTGTGTCCATTCCGTTGTTTCTTCTTTATGAAGTGAGCATCGTAATCGCAGCGCGAATCGAAAAGAATAAATTATCTGAGTCTTTGTCTTGATAATTAACATCCATAATAGACAAGAATATCTTACTTTTGAATCTTATTTTACAACCATGATGTTATCTGTTTTGCTTCAATTAATCAGCCCAGGTCATATTTTACTGATTGCTGCAGCTGTGTTACTTTTATTCGGAGGGAAAAAAATACCTGAATTAATGAAAGGTATCGGACAAGGCATTCGCGAATTTAAGGATGCTAAAGACGGTAAGAAAGACGAACAATTGCCTGAGAATAAGAACTGATTGCAAATTTCCATTTAGCCTATGTATTTATCGCTGGCCGAAACCCGCTCTGCAATTGCCGACGGAACAACGACCATGGAGGCTGTAACGCGCCATTACTTAAAAACCATTCAAGAAAAATCTGATTTAAACTCTTTTTTAGAGGTGTTTGAAGAGGATGCATTGCAACAATCTATTGCCATCGACCAAAAATGGAAGGGCGGAAATGTTGGCAAATTAGCCGGAATGGTTATCGGTTTAAAAGATAATCTATGCTTTAAGGGACATCACGTTTCTGCCTCAAGTAAAATACTTCAGGGATTTGAGTCGCTATATTCGGCTACTGTTGTTCAACGTCTTATTGATGAAGATGCTGTAATTATTGGACGATTGAATTGCGACGAGTTTGCCATGGGCAGCTCAAACGAAAATTCGGCGTTTGGTCCAGTAAAACATCCGTTCGATTCTTCTCGCGTTCCTGGTGGTTCATCAGGAGGTTCTGCCGCTGCGGTTGCAGCAGGTTTATGTCTTGCAACTTTAGGATCGGATACGGGGGGTTCTATTCGTCAACCCGCTTCTTTTTGTGGAATTGTTGGCTACAAACCTACGTATGGTTTGGTTTCCCGCTGGGGATGTATTGCGTATGCTTCTTCTTTCGATCAAGTTGGTCCAATGACCAATAATTTAGAAGATTGCGCAATAATCATGGAAGTAATTGCGGGTCCCGATGAGTTCGATTCAACCATGTACCAAAAACCAGCTGCTTCTTTTTCGAATGAATTAAAAGCCGATGGAAAATACCACATTGCCTACATTCGCGATTATGTCGAAAACGAAGGGTTAGATCCCGAAATTCGTACTCGATTGATAGAAATCATTGAGCAATTAAAGGCCGATGGTCATACAGTTACCGCTGTTGATTTCCCATTTCTAGACTATGTAATTCCGGCTTACTATGTTTTAACAACTGCCGAAGCATCTTCAAATTTATCGCGCTACGATGGCATTCACTATGGATACCGCAGTAAGAATGCGACAGATTTGGAATCAACCTATAAATTATCGCGTTCGGAAGGATTTGGTGCTGAAGTAAAACGCCGAATCATGCTTGGTACGTTCGTATTAAGTTCGGGGTATTATGATGCATATTATTCAAAAGCGCAAAAAGTTCGTCGCATACTTCGCGATCGTACACAATCTATTTTTGAGAACAACGATTTTATTTTATTACCAAGTACACCAAGCACAGCTTTCAAATTAGGAGAACGAAGTGCCGATCCTATTAAAATGTATTTGGAAGATATTTATACCGTTCAAGCCAATTTATGTGGAGTTCCGGCAGTATCATTACCGCTCGGGAAGCATAGTAATGGTTTGCCATTCGGTGTTCAATTGATGGCAAACACAAACCACGATTCTCAATTGATGGCATTTTCATCGCGGTTGATGAATGAATGGAAATAAACAATCTTGTTGTGAACAAAATTGTGTTGAATTTTCAATGATCACTTCGCTTTTGTGGTAAAAAAACAAGTAGGTTTGAAATATTCGCTTTCGCCATTATTAGAATTCGGTGAATTTGATATACTAAGTTTTTATTGATTTCGTTTTTGATTTACGCATGCGTTTAAAAGCTCTTTTTTCCGGACTTTTCTTGCTGTTGGTAAGCATCGCTTTTCCGCAAAAGAGAACCTATGTTTCTTCGCGAGACTCCTCCATTCGGCTATTGGCTGATGATCCTATTGCGGCTCAGCTGGATAGTCTCGCTTACTTGAAATTGTTCGAGACCTCTCGATATAACGGAGAAGTAGGCCGGCCAGGAAGTTTCGGTTTTTCACCCGACTCAGTTCCCATTTATTCTTCACAGATACTTGCTGAGCGCATTGCCAAGATGGACGCGATGTCGCCATTTAAACTCATTTACAACGAGGAAGTAAAAGCATACATCAATATGTACTCTATCAGAAAACGCAATCAGGTATCGCGCATGATTGGTCTTTCTGAACTGTACTTTCCTCTTTTTGAAGAGACCTTGGCAAAATATAAAATGCCACTTGAATTAAAATACCTCGCCATTGTAGAATCGGCTTTAAATCCCGCAGCCCGCTCCCGTGTTGGAGCTCAGGGCCTTTGGCAATTCATGTACGGAACTGGAAAGATGTTCAAACTCAATATCAATAGTTATGTTGATGAACGCTGCGACCCAATAAAATCGACGGAGGCTGCTTGTTTGTATATGAAATACCTCTTTTCCATTTACAAAGATTGGTCGTTGGTTCTTGCTGCATACAATAGCGGACCAGGAAATGTAAACAAAGCAATTCGTCGTTCGGGAGGAAAAACTAACTACTGGGATCTTCGTCCTTTTTTACCCAAAGAAACCGCGGGATATGTTCCGGCATTTATTGCTGCTGTATACGTGATGAATTATTCGAAAGAGCATAATCTGTATCCGATTATGCCCAAAGCCATTTTCAATGAAATTGATACACTGCACATTCACCGACGCTTAACATTTAATCAAATTTCGGCGGTTTTGGATATGCCCATTGAAGACGTTGAATTTTTAAATCCTTCCTATTTACTTGGTGTAATTCCAGAAACGGAAGGCCGTCATATTTTAACGCTTCCTAAAAGTAAAATAGCCGCTTTCATTAATAACGAGGAAACCATTTATTCCTATAAATCTTCTCGAGAAAGCAGAATGGATAGCTTGTTAAACATTAAACGAGCTTTGCCTATTGCATCTAAAACACACGTTGTTCGATCGGGAGAGAGTATTTCGGCTGTTGCCAGAAAATATGGAGTAACGGTGAATGAAATTAAAAAGTGGAACAATTTACGAAGCGCCAAACTGAAACGCGGGCAACGATTAAAAGTAAGTCCACCCTACTCTTCTCAAGTAGATCAAACAACCGTGAGTGCAAGTGGTGAAAACAAACCCTCGGATGCAACAAGTCAAAATTCGGAACAAGCAACCGAAGTGAAACCTACTTCAGAATCAACGTCTCAGTCGGAACAGAAAGAAAATAGAGTTACGGGCGTTTCCACATACAAAGTCAAACCCGGCGATTCATTGTGGAAAGTAGCCGTTAGTCACGGAATGACTTTAGCTGAAATCAGAAAGCTGAATGGATTTTCATCTAAAACCGTATTAAAGACCGGGATGAAAATTAAGGTAAAATCGAAATAGGGTTTTTTCAATCGTCCAGTAGTTAAAATTCTTTTGATTTTGGGGTTTTGTTGAGCGTACAATACACGTGTATCATTTATTTATAGGTAAGTTATCTTGCTCTCCTAACATGCATTCGCTAGCGCAAACTGATTTCAAAAAAACAAACTGAAAATAATTTGCAGAAGAGAACTTTTGAATGCATATGTGTTCCGAAACATAAAAGAAGTTAGGATACTAGCCGAAGAATGAATGACCGACTACATTAATAATCGCCCGCATAAAGCATTAAACTATTTAACAACAACTGAATATGAAAATTTGGCCGCGATCAGTTGAAATTCTAATTTTGAATGGTCCGAAAAAAGGGGTAGCCTAAATACGCAATGAAATACCTAATTATACTTTCACTATTTAATTTTCAAAATTTGTTTTCCCAAAGTTTGAACGAAAGTGTTATAAACAATTTACCTTCGGTTTTAAATGAATCTTCAGGTTTAGAAAGAGATGCAGAAGGAAACTTTTGGTCGCACAACGATTCCGGCGGAGATCCAGAATTATATCATTTCTCAGAAGACGGAACATTGCTGCATACGGTAAGAATCTCAAACGGTGAGAATATTGACTGGGAAGATATTGCCCTAACTTCAGATGGTAGATTGTTTATCGGAGATTTTGGGAATAATTCAAATGACCGAGAAGACTTAAAAATATACATTGTTAGTATCAATAATTTAAGTAATGGAATGAATGTAATAAGCGCTTCGATTATAAATTTTTCTTATACAGAACAAACTGCATTTCCCCCTAACGACACGAAGAAGAATTTTGATGCAGAAGCAATGGTTTATAAAAACGATTCTATTTTCATTTTTACTAAAAATAGAACCCAGCCTTTTGATGGAAAGTGTTACCAATATTATTTACCAGCTATTCCTGGGAACTATCAAACAAGCCGCTCAGATTCATTATACATTGTCGGAGGAGAAGTAGAATCACGAGTAACGGGAGCTGATTTTGATTCTAATACCAATAAACTGGTTTTACTGACATCTACAGAAGTCTTGATATTTCAACCTAATACAAACAATACACTATTAAGTAACTCACCAACTATAAAGTCATTTATAAACATTACACAAAAAGAAGGTATTTGCTGGGGCGATTCTTGCAAATTATATTTCTCAGATGAATATGTAGGATCATTAAACTTAGGAGGAAAATTGTACAATGCTGAATTGTGCGCTGCTTTAGGAAATAAAAAAGATGAAAATCCTGAATTTATAATTTACCCCAATCCTTCAAATGAAACTATTTTCATAAAATTCCATAAATCCGTTTCTAAAAAGTGGAACATAACCGGTGATTTACTAACAAACAATGGTGAATCTGTAAAAATAATGCAATGGAATTCAACTGAAAACGAAGGACATGTAAATACTAAGACCTGCCTAAAGGGTTATATTTATTGTATCTTAAAACAAATGGAATGAATCTAAAAATCTTAAAAGTACTCATAAACTAAGCTTTTTATAAATATTTTGATATGTATAATATCATTTGTTTTTTGCTTTTGTATCTCAGAATATGAATTGATTATTTATTAGGGAATGTCCGCAAACTGATTGTGAAAAACAAACTGAAAATAATTTGCAGTAGCGTATTCTTTTGCTGTAAAAAATTGATTTGATTTCACTGTCTTTTTTTAACTATAAAGTAGTGTTCGCCATGGAAAGAGTTTTAATAACCTACCTATAACAGCGCGCACCAAAAATTTGGGTATTAAGGTTAATTGAAACATTGTCGACTTTTGTTACATTCTTGCTGTCTAAAACATCTCGTTGACCAATCCGAAACTTCTGGTTGCGCGCGGAACGTTAACCTCAACGCAAAAAGCCTCTGCATTTATCATACAGAGGCTCGATTAATTTTTAAGAATTAATTTGCTACGAAAGGAACAATCGACACAAACGATTTATCATCGCTGCGACGCTTGAATTGTACCGTTCCGTCTACAAGAGCAAACAGAGTGTGATCTTTTCCAATGCCTACGTTAAGACCTGGATGATGCTTGGTTCCGCGTTGACGGATGATGATATTTCCTGCGATAGCCAATTGACCACCAAAAATTTTCACACCAAGACGTTTGCTATGTGATTCGCGACCGTTTTTGGAGCTACCCGCCCCTTTCTTATGTGCCATGTTTTCTAGTTGGGATTAGGCGTTAATACCTGAAATCTGAATTTTTGTAAATGATTGACGGTGACCGTTAGACTTTTGATAGCCTTTACGACGTTTCTTTTTGAAAACGATTACCTTATCACCTTTAAGGTGTGTGAGCACTTTGGCGCTCACGCTTGCACCGCTTACGGTGGGAGCTCCAACCATCACTGAACCATTATTATCGATCAACAAAACGTTGTCGAAATTAACAGAGTCACCTTCGTTATTATCGAGACGGTGAACAAACAGCTCCTGGTCTTTCTCCACTTTAAATTGCTGACCTGCGATATCTACAATTGCGTACATAATTAAGAAAGATTTGTTATCCTCTTCTTTAGAAAAGGGTTGCAAAAGTAATCAATAGTCCTTAATGTGCAAATGGTTTTCAACAAAATTATTTTGAAAATGTTAAAATAATTTCCCTTTGAATAAAATTCATTTGGAAATCTAGGAAAATAATATTATCAATTTACTCAAAATCAGCAACCTAAACCTATTTGGTTTATTTGAAGTCGTGCATTCCCTTAGTTCTAGAAAATTGCAGATTATTAAAATAAATATGGGTTAGGTTAATTGTGTCGTAAGTCTATATGAATATTTCACTTGAATTGTTGAAAATCGTTGATAAGTCGGGGTGAAATTGGATACTATGGAATTTGAATTACGTTTAGTTTAGCATAAAATCAAATTATGGCAACTCGAAAAATCAAATCAAAGAAGATTTATGTTCTAGATACATCTGTCATTCTATACAATCACAATTCAATTTATAGTTTCGACGATAACGATGTTGCAATACCTATTACTGTTCTTGAAGAACTTGATAATTTTAAAAAAGGAAACGACACCAAGAATTTTGAAGCACGAGAATTTATTCGTGAAATGGACCGTCTGTCGGGCGATTTTATTTTGACAGATTGGCGGCCCTTAGGAGGTAAATTAGGACGATTTAAAGTAGAGATGAATGGCAAAGGAAATATCGATGCCGTTCAGATTTTGGGAGAAGACAAAGCCGACCATCGAATAATAAATTCGGCGCTAGCATTGAGCAAAGAAAATCCTGATCAAAAAGTAGTTCTGGTAACCAAGGACATAAATCTTCGATTAAAAGCAAAATCATTAAACCTACACAGTGAAGATTTTCAAACCGGAAAAATTAAAAATGTAGATGAGCTTTACACAGGTAAATCGGTTGTTAACGGGGTAAGCGTTACCGTTATTGATCAGATATACAGCCACGGTACTTGCGCGCCCGAAGATTTTCTGAAAGTTGATCCCATCTGCAATCATTATTACATTTTAAAAAACGGAAAACATTCGGTATTGGCAACCTACAATGCAAGTACGAAACTTATGGAGCGGGTTGAAAAAACCATTGCGTATGGAATTCGTCCGCGCAATGCGGAACAAATTTTTGCATTACATGCTTTGATGAATCCTGAAATTAAGTTAGTGACATTGCAAGGTGTTGCCGGAACTGGGAAAACCCTGTTAGCTTTAAGTGGAGCATTGGAACAAAAGCGCGAATACCGTCAAGTGTATCTTGCTCGCCCCATTGTTCCCTTAAGTAATAAAGATATTGGTTACCTGCCCGGTGACATCAAAAGCAAGCTGAATCCCTATATGGAACCACTTTGGGATAATTTGAAAATGATTCAAAATCAATGGGAAGAAAGCGATAAGGAATACAAGAAAATTACTGAAATGGTGGAAAGTGAAAAATTAATGATTACACCATTAGCCTACATCCGAGGAAGAAGTCTTTCGAACATCTATTTCATTGTAGATGAAGCGCAGAACCTAACTCCGCACGAAGTAAAAACCATAATAACCCGCGCTGGAGAAAACACGAAAATTGTTTTTACAGGCGATATCTTTCAAATTGACACACCATATCTCGACACGCAATCGAATGGATTGAGTTATTTAATAGATAAAATTCGAGACAATCCATTGTATGCGCATATTACTTTGGAAAAAGGAGAGCGGTCGGAACTCGCAAACTTGGCAAACGAATTATTGTAAGGCATTCTTAGTTCGTTTATTGAAAATTTTTGCTAGTTTTATCATCCGAAAAAAATCTATTAAACTTCATATGCAACGTTTTTAGATTTTGGGGCGTCTAACATTTATGATTGCAAAAATCCTAACTATAAAACATTCATTTGCTTATTGCCTCTTTCTGTTTTAATGAGTTCATTTTTACTTTCATCCTGTAAAAATGAGTTCAAAGAAACGGCACCTGTTCAAGTTTCTTTGAAGTTAACAAATCCAATTATTTCCAATTCAATTTCAATAAACGGCGGAACGGCTCGCATCGGTTCATTTGGAATAACAGGCGAAAGAAAACAAGGCGATGATGTTGCATTTTTAAACAGTTTTTCAAGCGAAACAACTGCCGATTTATCGTCTGGATCGATTAATCCTTTGATTAATTTTGACTTATTTCAAGGAACATATTCTCGACTTGATGTCAATTTAGGGATGAAACCGACAGGGGCAAATGCCTGTATTGAATTACTTGGCGAATATAATGATGGAGGTGAAGAAGGAGAAAACACGAAGTTTGTGTTTCGTTACGAGCCAGAAATGATCCTTAATTGGAATCTGGCAATTTCGGAGGAAATCAATATTGTTGCAGATCAAAACACTGAAGTCTTCATTGAATTAGATGCCAATTATCTTTTCTCGGGAATCCCTGAATCGCTTTGGCACAATAGCTCAATTGAAGAAATAAATGGGGAAGAAATCATTCTTATATCATCTCAAAAAAATACGGCTATCTATTCTATTTTGATCGGTAGATTAAATGCCGCCTTTTCTGCTCATATTAAGTAAAAATGCAAAAAGAGACTTCGGACAAACAATTGGTTGAAGGCTGCGTTCGAAATGATCGCCGCTTTCAGGAATTGCTATATAGTCGTTTTTGCGGAAAAATGAATGCGATTTGCTTGGGTTATTCAGGCAATCAAAACGATGCAGATGACATCTTACAAGAAGCATTCATAAAAGTTTTCAAAAACATTCGTGACTTTAGATTTGAATGTCCTCTTGAAGGTTGGATTCGTAAAATTGTCGTTCATACAGCTATCGACAACTATCGTATTAGCGTTAAACATCCAACAATTGTATTAATAAATGAACACTTTGATTTCATCGATGAGAGCGAATTCCCTCATCCTGGTGACTATAATTATTTTATGGAATTGATTTCAAAACTACCCGATGGGTATCGTTTGATTTTTAATTTATATGTAATAGAAGGTTATAGTCACAAAGAAATTGCCGAAAAAGTTGGAATTAATGAAGGCACGTCGAAATCTCAGCTTTCGCGTGCAAAAAAATACTTGCAACATCAATTGATGCAGGAGGTTCAGTCTCAAAAACCCACACAGTTCGAAGATGGAAGATCTATACAAGTGGTATAAGAAAGGGTTCGAATCTCTATCATCGCAAAAACCATCACCACAAGTTTGGGATGCCATTTCTGCTGAACTTGATTCTAGTTCTAAAAAGAAAAAGCGCATTGGTATTTGGTGGTTTTCTGGGCTTTTACTTATCCTAATATCAATTAGTGGTTTTCTTTTAACTCAATTTGACTCTTCCTCACCTATTGTTCAAAACAAAATGGGGAATATTGAGAAACCCGATTCAGTAATTCCTGTTTTGTCAAATAACACCAATCTAAAAACACAATCTAAAAAGAATCATTCATCATTGCCGATGAATACAAAATCGAAATCCGTTTCAACTGACTCGGATTCAAAAGAAGAGTTTATCGCTACAACACAAAACACTCAGGATAAAAAACTTGACTCTTTTTCCAAAATAAAATCAGAAACAGAAATCATTAAGCAGAATAGCGAAATCGTTAATTCTGAGATTGAAAATATTGAACGAGACGAACCCAACTCTAATAATTTATCGGGCTTGTCAATACTAGAAATCCCAATTTACATTGAATTGGAACCAATAATTTTGACTAGTGAGGCTGAGCAAATTCTAGTTACTCACCAATCAGTTGAGAGTGGTTCTCGTTGGTTTGTAGGACAAACATCGGAAGTAAATAACAACTGGCTTTTCAATCACGATTTAAAAGATGCTGTTCGTCAAGAGTCAAAAAATTCAATTCTTCCTCACATGAGTATGACGCATGCGTTTGTCTTATCGAAAGAAATCCATCCGGGTAAATCTATTCGTGCAGAATTTATAGTTGCAAAACGCGAAGGTCAAAATATCCTCACTTATTCGGAAGGAGTAATTCAACGAAAAGCACTGGAATTAAATTATTCGGGATTAACAATCTTAGCTGATCAAAAATCGATTAAAACTCAATCACTCTTAGGATTTCCTGTTAAATCGCATTGGCTTGGTGGAGTTTCTATGTGTGTTTTATCGGGAAGTAAACTTGCCATTGGACAGGTTGAAAATATCCCTGCAGGTTACAGAAAAATGAATGTTTCGCTTGTGGCAGGTTATGAAAAAGAAGTATTGTTTTCTAAGCGCATTTCTTTTGCAAGCGGCCTTCGATTGTCTGGTGGATTAACGAATATTTTCAAAGGATACGACAATATTCCATCTTGGTTTAACCGAACACATTCAGGAAATATCGCTTGGACGTTTTCGCTTCGTTATTCATTTAACACCAGAAGCCACTAATTTTTTATTCCAAAGCAACCAATAATTTAAAACTTGCGTCAATAGAATTGAGTTAACTTTTAGTCAGGTTGCTCATCACAAATCATCACACAATAAATGAAAACGGCGACCCTTTTGATAAAGGTCGCCGTTTTTTTATTTTAAAAATTTGAATTCCGACAAACGTTGGAAGCTCTCTATTTTTCTATGGTAATCACCAAATACTTAGAAGATCTCCAGAACGTTTCAGAGTTCATAATGGTAAGGCTCTTCACTTTTTTCTTACTATCCATTTCAAGTTTATAAGAACTAGTTGGATGATTAGTAATTACTTTCGCATTCTTACCATTTACAGGAATTGACTTAATTTTAGATACGTCTACTTGAGTAAAATAGTCCTGATTGAAATCCGATTTCAAAATCTTCTTTTTTCCTAAACCAAGAAAACCGCCTTCTTTATTCGTTACTCGGTTGTCGCGAAGTTCTTTGTATGTTCCAACAGCATAATAAGCAGTGTTCATTTTTACGGTTTGTTGCTCAATAACCTGCGTTTTACCGGCACTTTCTCCCTGAAGATTCGTGATGGATGTATTCATTTCTCCAATTTGAATATTCATAGCAGCCATTTGCTCTTTCAACGTTCCAATTTCTTTGTCTTTCTCTGCCAATTGCTCTGTCATACGAGTAATCATCTTTTCAAATTCCGCAATCTTCAAGCTCGATTTTTTCAATCTTGACTGAAGTGATGCAATTTTCGATTTATTTTCCTCCATCAACTCGTTAATGAAATTGATGTCTTCGTTAATTCTGTCTTTCGCAGAACCTTGTAATTCAGCACCACTTTCGGTTGCCGATGATTTAATTGCACCCTGTTTTTGTTTAACCTGAGACAAATTATCTTCAATCTCATTAAGCGATTCCATAAAAGAATTGATCGTTGAATCTTTGCTAGCGGCCTCTTTTGCAATCGCTTCTTTTTCGGCTTTTAGTGCTTCCAATTCCGGGTTTGGCTCATCTTTACCTTGGCACCCGGCCAATGCGATTAATACTGTAGCAACATAGAACAGACGTTTCATAATTTTTGAGTTTTGATTCGATTTTTCGAAAACAAAGGTATATTGTTAAATTTGCCTGATTGTCCATTAAATGATAGAACCTTGCAGAAAGAATACACGGCTGAAACCCTTGTTTTTTCAATCATTTGTTGATAACAATGGGCTTTATTGCCGTTTTGTTTCTTTTGTATTAGAAATATCTGAATATTACCACAAGTTTCTCCTTACTTAATTAATTCATACTACTTTCAACAAGGAATAACGTTTTCAATCGCCTCGATTTTCTTATCTTCGCGCCCCTAATTCGCATACTATCATAAATATGCATCATTACCCTGAACAAAAAAATCTGAACCTGCCCGCAATTGCTGATGAGGTGCTTGCCTGGTGGGAAGAAAATAACGTATTTGAATCGTCGGTAACTTCGCGAGAAGGCAAGCCAACCTTTACATTTTACGAAGGTCCGCCATCTGCAAATGGGTTACCCGGAATCCACCATGTAATGGCACGAACTATCAAGGATATGTTCTGCCGCTATAAAACACTTCAGGGCTTCCAAGTAAAACGCAAAGCTGGTTGGGATACGCATGGATTGCCCGTTGAACTTGGCGTTGAAAAGACTTTAGGAATTACCAAAGAAGACATTGGAAAAAGTATAAGCATTGACGATTACAACCTTGCTTGCCGCGAAGATGTGATGAAATTTACAGGCATCTGGAACGACCTAACTCGTCAAATGGGATATTGGGTAGATATGGAAAACCCATACATTACCTACGAAAACAAATACATCGAAAGTGTTTGGTGGCTGCTTGGCCAACTAAACTCGAAAGGATTATTGTATAAAGGATTTACCATTCAGCCGTATTCTCCTGCAGCGGGAACAGGTTTGAGTTCGCACGAGCTCAACATGCCAGGCACATACAAGGATGTAAAAGACACAACCATTGTTGCTCAGTTTAAAGTGAAGGCCGATGAAAAAGCCATCGCTCTGTTTAAAAATTTGGATATTGAGAATTTAAGTTTGATGGCTTGGACCACAACTCCTTGGACGCTTCCATCAAACACGGCTTTAACGGTTGGTAAAAATATTCGATATGTTGCGGTTAGCACTTTCAATCCTTATGTTTTTTCTCCCTGTACTGTAATTCTTGCGAAAGATTTAGCAGGCAAATTCTTCCCTGAAAAAAATGCCGAACTCGAATTCGATTTATATAATGAAGGAGACAAAGCAATTCCATTCAAAATACTCGCTGAATATAGTGGCGCTGAACTAGAAGGAATTCGTTACGAACAGCTATTACCATATGCGCAACCAAACGATGGCGATGCTTTTAAAGTAATTACTGGAGATTTTGTGACCACCGAAGATGGAACTGGAATCGTGCATACTGCGCCTAGTTTTGGGGCAGACGATTTTAAGGTTGCCCGTCAACATGGAATTGGCTCATTAACTTTAGTCGATTTACAAGGGCGTTTTGTTCAAGATGTAAACGATACCGTTTTTGGATTTGCCCATGAATTTGTAAAAGAACAATACCTCAACGACGATGAGAAAGCCGTTGAATTGGCTCGTCAAAAAGAACATCTTCGTCATATTATTCCCAATCTTGAAAAATATTTAAGTGTTGACGAACGCATTGCTCTTAAGTTGAAAGTGGAAGGCAAAGCATTTAAGATTGAGAAATACGAGCACACATATCCGCATTGCTGGCGTACCGACAAGCCCATTTTGTATTATCCGCTCGATAGCTGGTTTATTAAATCGACTGCTGTAAAAGATCGTTTGATAGAACTCAATAAAACCATTCATTGGAAGCCTGAGAGTACGGGTACTGGGCGATTTGGGAATTGGTTGGAAAACCTACAAGATTGGAACTTAAGCCGGAGTCGTTATTGGGGAATTCCAATTCCAATTTGGACAAGTGAAGATGGAAGCGAACAAATCATCATTTCATCTGCCGAACAACTTCGGATGGAAATTGAGAAAGCCATTTCAGCCGAAGTAATGGCAACAAATCCACTGGGAAATTTTGTTCCTGGCGATATGAGCGATGAAAATTACCGTCAATTTGATTTGCATAGACCTTCTGCCGATGATATTTTTCTGGTTTCTGCATCTGGGAAGAAAATGAAACGTGAAAGCGATTTAATTGATGTATGGTTCGATTCGGGTGCAATGCCTTACGCACAATGGCATTATCCTTTCGAAAATAAAGAAATGATCGATTCGGGCAAAGCATTTCCGGCCGATTTTATTGCTGAAGGAGTTGATCAAACCCGTGGTTGGTTTTTTACATTGCATGCCATAAGCACGATGGTGTTTGATTCTGTTGCATTTAAAAATGTGGTTTCGAACGGGTTGGTTCTCGATAAAAACGGGAATAAAATGTCGAAGCGTTTGGGCAATGCTGTTGATCCATTTGACACTCTTGGAAAATATGGCCCTGATGCTACGCGATGGTACATGATAGGAAATGCGCAACCTTGGGACAATCTGAAATTCAATGAAGATGGCATTACCGAAGTTCAGCGTAAATTCTTTGGGACACTCTATAACACCTATGCATTTTTTGCATTGTATGCCAATATCGACGCGTTCAGAATGAACAAAGCCACCCAAATTCCGGTTCAAAATCGTCCTGAGATTGACCGTTGGGTTTTATCGCGTTTGAACAGTTTGAAAGAAGAAGTTCAATTAAAGCTTGAAGATTATGATCCTACGCCTGCTGTTCGTTTAATTGAAGAATTTGTTACCGAGCAACTTAGTAATTGGTATGTTCGTTTGGGAAGAAGACGTTTCTGGCGAAGTGAAAGTGATTCAGATAAGCAAGCAGCATACGAAACGCTCTTTGAATGTCTCGAAACGGTTTCCCAGTTGATGAGTCCAGTTGCTCCATTTTTTGCAGAATGGCTGTATCGTAATTTGAATGCCGCATCCCCCGAAGGAGTAACTTCTGTTCACCTAAGTAATTGGCCTAAAACCAATTCTGATCTTATTGATGCAGATTTAGAAGAACGCATGGAACTCGCTCAACGCTATTGTTCGATGATTTTGGCGCTTCGTAAAAAGGTAAACATCCGAGTTCGTCAGCCACTTCAGCGAATAATGGTTCCAATTATTGACTCGCGTATTCAGTCGCAATTGGACGGAGTGAAGGACTTGATTCTTTCCGAAACCAATGTGAAAGAATTGGTTTATGTGGGCGATGATGCTGGCATGATTGAGAAAAAGATTAAGCCCGATTTTAAAGTTCTTGGACCTAAATTCGGGAAACTAATGAAGAGCATTGCTGCAGTCGTAATCACATTCGATAGCAACCAAATTAACGCACTTCAGCGAAATGGAGAATTGGCCATTGAAGTTGAAGGACAAACAATCCTTTTGCATTCAGAGGATGTGGAAATTTTCACCGAGGACATTCCGGGTTGGCTAGTTGCTAGCGAAGGAGCGCATACTGTTGCCTTAGATGTTACGTTAAGCGAAGAGCTTTTGGAAGAAGGTTTGGCTCGCGAACTCGTTAATAAAATTCAAGGCATTCGCAAAAGTAGTGGCTTAGAAGTAACTGATAGTATCGAAATTGTGATTGGTTTTCATCCTTCGTTGACGAAAGCAATCGAAAACAATAAATCTTATATTTGCGCCGAAACTTTGGGGGCATCTTTAACAATAATTAATCAGGACCCAAGCGCCGACGGTTCTGTGGTAGAAATTACCGATGAAATATCTGTGGCGATAACAATCTCTAAATTGAATTAAAATGAGTCAGCAAGAAAAAAATAAATACAATCCTGAAGAGCTTCAGGAATTTAAAGATATCATTGAAAGAAAACTCGTTGAGGCGCGTAATGATTATGAACTTTTGAAAAGTGCGTTTTCAAATAAAGACGATCATGGTACAGATGATACTTCCCCTACTTTTAAGTTGATGGAAGAAGGATCTGATGTTCTTTCAAAAGAAGAAACTGGTCAGTTGGCTGCTCGCCAGCAGAAATTTATTGAAAACCTTGAAGCTGCTTTGATCAGAATTAGAAATAACACCTATGGTATTTGTCGTGTTACTGGCAAATTAATTCCAAAAGAACGTTTGAGAATTGTTCCTCATGCAACGTTGAGTATAGAAGCTAAAAACCAACAATAACATACTAGCCCTGCACAAAAGCAGGGCTTTCTGATTTTGAAAAAGTCGCTGATTATTTTATTGTCCGTTTTACTGGTTGACCAACTTGTTAAAGTTTGGATTAAAACTCACATGATGCTTGGAGAATCCATCCAAGTAGCTGGAAATTGGTTTTATATCACATTCGTAGAAAATAACGGGATGGCTTTTGGGATGGAATTCGGTGGTGAATTCGGGAAGTTATTTCTCAGTTTATTTCGGGTTGTTGTTGTTGGGGTAATGGCCTATTACCTGCTCAAAGCAGCCAAAGAAAACAAACTTCATCCTGGCCTTCAGGTTTCGTTTTCCTTAATCATCGCTGGAGCTATTGGAAATATTATAGATAGCGCCTTTTACGGACTTTTTTTTAACGATAGTTTTGGACAGGTCGCTAGTTTTATGCCTCCCGAAGGAACGTATGGGAAATTCCTACACGGAAAAGTGGTAGATATGTTCTACTTCCCGCTATTTGAAGGACATTTCCCTTCGTGGTCGCCCGTTTTTAGTGGAGAGGCATTTGTTTTTTTTAGTCCTGTTTTCAATGTTGCCGATTCTGCGATTAGCATTGGAGCAGTAATTTTTATGTTTTACCAGAAGCATTTCTTTACTGAAAAACAAACTGCTCACGCAGAAATTGAAAACGAATCAGGCAATTAACCAGCCTTTTTCTAAGAGATATTCAGCTATTTGGATGGCATTGGTCGCCGCACCTTTTCTTAAGTTATCGGCTACAATCCACAAATTGAGCGTCTTTTCTTGACTTTCATCTCGGCGAATTCTCCCCACAAATACCTCGTCTTTGTTGTTTGCATTGATAGGCATCGGGTAGCTATTTTTAGAAACGTCGTCTTCTACAATTACACCGGGAGCGTTTTCCAATAGATTTCGGATATCCAATACATCGAATTCGTTTTTGAATTCCACATTCACTGCTTCTGAATGACCTCCAATTACAGGCACGCGAACGGTTGTAGCGGTTAACATAATAGTTGCATCACCCATTATTTTACGCGTTTCATTGAGCATTTTCATCTCTTCCTTGGTATATCCGTTTTCAAGAAAAACATCAATGTGGGGCAATACATTTAAGTCGATTGGGTGTGGATATGCTGGGTCGCAAGCTTCTCCATTTCGTTCGCTAATTAATTGATGAACTGCTTTTAATCCTGTTCCTGTTACACTTTGATACGTTGAAACCACAATGCGCTTGATTGAATATTTCAAATGCAGGGGATTTAAAGCAACAACTAGTTGGATAGTGGAGCAATTGGGATTCGCAATAATTTTATCGTATTCATTAAGGACACTAGCATTGACCTCGGGAACCACCAATTTTTTTCTTGAATCCATTCTCCATGCCGATGAGTTATCGATAACGGTACAACCTTGTTCTGCGAAACGCTCAGCCCATTCAAGCGAAACGCTTCCTCCAGCAGAGAACAACGCTAAGTCGGGGTGCATTATTAAAGCTTCTTCGATTGTTACTACTTTGAAATCGTTTTCTTTGAAACGAATAGTTTTCCCAGCCGATTTAAATGATGCCACGGGAATAAGCTCTGAAACAGGAAAATTCCGTTCTTCCAAAATACTTAACATTTTATTTCCAACAAGTCCGGTAGCTCCAACAACTGCAACTTTCATTTATTCTATAAGTTTCGTTTCTTTATCCAATAATTTTTTCAAAAGTAATCATTAGCTTATCTTTATTTATGTATTCAATCATTAAACACTCAACCTTATTTATTTTCATCGTATTCTGTCATTCAGCACTCTGTCAAGTTCAGGACGACTTTGCTGATGGCAATTTCATTAACAATCCCATTTGGTCGGGGAACACATCCGAATTTCTTGTCAATTCTATCTTTCAACTCCAAAGCAATGCCGACACAACTTCTGCAACGAACCGGGAAGTTTATTTAAGCACGCCATCCGTTTCTATTGACGATACCCAATGGGAATTTTTTGTTGACCCGAAAGTTTCTACTTCATCGAACAATCGCATGGATGTGTTTCTAATTTCAAACGAAGCTGCATTAAATGGAAGCAACACAGGATATTTTGTTCGAATTGGCGGCACCCCTGACGAAGTAGCATTGTTTCGGAAAGATGGCCAAGGTTCGGAAACTCCCATAATTCAAGGAGTTGTTGGGAGTATTAACAGTAGCAGTAGCAATCCTACAAAAGTAAAGGTTACCCGTGATGCGGCAGGAAATTGGACTTTGTATGCCGATTACAACGGAACGGGCGCTTTGTTCGAATTGGTTGGAACGGCGCAAGACATTACGTATACAAGCTCCGCCTATTTCGGGATTTTGGTTCGGTATTCCAATACATATCGACTAAAATATTATGCCGATAATATTTACGTAGGGCCAATCATTGTTGATAATGTGGCGCCCATAGTTCAATCTATAAAAGTGTTATCGGCTAATTCGCTTGAGTTACAATTTTCGGAAAGTGTGAGTCAAATTACCGCCCAAGAAACAGCTAATTATTTGGTGAATAATGGAATTGGAGAGCCCGTTTCGGCCGTGCGTTCAGCAAGTTCCTTTTCTAAAGTTACCCTGAGTTTCATTGCCAACTTCCAAGAAGGGATTGAAAATATCCTCACCACAACTGCTGTCGAAGACTTGTCTGGAAATGACATGAATCCACAGCAAGTTCCCTTTCTGTATTACCCAGCAAAACCATACGATGTAGTGATTAATGAAATCATGGCCGATCCAGATCCTTCCGTTGGATTGCCTTCGGTTGAATACATCGAATTGATGAATCGCACCTCTTTTCCAATCAATCTTGAAAATTGGAAAATTGAAGCCAATACTTCAATGAAAGACATTCCGGCAATTATTATTCAGCCTGATAGTTTTGTGGTTTTAACAAGCATTACAGGACAAGAATATTATTACGATTCACTTGCTGTTGCAGGTTTAATTTCGTTTCCCGCATTAACAAATACAGGTTCCCGTTTAACATTATACAACCAAGATACAACGGTAATGTCTTCTGTAACTTATTCCGATTCTTGGTATCAAAACAGCAGCAAGGCCGAGGGCGGTTACTCACTCGAACAGGTGAGTCCATTAAATCCATGTGCTGGTCAGGAAAATTGGATTGCCTCTGAGCGAAATTGGGGAGGAACTCCAGGAAAAAGAAATAGCGTATATGCAGCAATAGTAGATATTAATCGACCTACCATTGAGCGCGTTGTTGTATTAGCAAACGACACCATTCGGGTGTTCTTTAACGAAAGCATTCGCGAAGAAAGCATGCTTGATTTAACCAGCTATTCCATCGATCAGGGAATTGGCCAGCCTTTGAATATTGCTACTTTCTCTCCCGATTTTCGATCCGTGAAGCTGGCTTTGGGAATTCCAATTCAGTCGGGCATTTTATATACCATTCGTGTTGTTTCTTCCCTTCTCGATTGTATGGGAAATGCCTTTGATGTTGAGTCGACTGGACGTTTTGCACTCCCCGAAATTGCTCAAATCAACGACATTGTAATCAATGAAGTTTTAAGTAATGAGAAAGACGGAGCAAGCGATTTCGTTGAGTTATACAATCGTTCTTCCAAAATCATCGACCTCGCAACCTTGCAACTTAGTCAGTACGATACAAGCATGAATGTTCCCATTAACGCCGATTTTATTGCACCCGATGGCTACTTGATTTTTCCTGGAGAATATTTGGTGTTAACCGATGATATAGCTGGAGTTAAAGATTTTTATAGCACTTCAAATCCCAACGGATTTTTGGAAATGAGTAGTTTCCCAACGCTTAATAATGATGATGGTACAGTTGCATTGTCGAGAGTTTCAGATAATACTTTCATCGATAAGATGGTTTATTCGATCACCTTGCATTTTGCCTTATTGAACGACTTGGATGGCGTGAGTTTGGAGCGTATTAATTACGAACGCCCATCGAACGATAATACCAATTGGAATTCGGCTTCATCGAATGTTGGTTTTGGAACACCTGCCTACCGCAATTCTCAATACAGTCCATTGGTTGAAACACAATTAGGGAATGTTACCATTTCGCCCGAAGTTTTTTCACCCGATGGCGATGGGTTCGACGATGTAGTAAACTTTGGGTATGCATTCGACACACCTGGTTTCACGGGCACTTTAAGCATTTACGATTCGAATGGTCGTTTAGTAAAATACGTTGGCAGAGGACTTTTACTGGGTACTTCAGGTCAATATTCTTGGAACGGAATAAATGAGCAAGGTGAGAAGGCGCAGTTGGGAATTTATGTTTTTGTTTTGGACGCTTTTACCTTGGACGGGAAGACATCCAAAATAAAGAAACCCTTCGTACTTGCTGGAAAGCTATAGTAAATGCTTGAACATAGGGTCTTCGTTCAAAAGCACATTGTACATATCCTGATGCACTTTTTGTTTAAGATCTGATAGGTTTTCTTTGGTTAATCCATCGGTTTCGTATGGGCCGAGGTATTTAATCTTGATTGTTCCTGGACGAACGGAGTAGCTGTCGGATGGCGTAATATTTCGCGCATTAATTGTGCACATGGCAACAATGGGCTTCTGACTTTCAATCGCAAATCGAAATGCTCCATCATAAAAATCGTTCAATGGTAGATTGCCTTTGTTGCGCGTGCCTTCAGAGAAGATAAAAATGGAGTTCCCATTTACTATTTCTTGCATCATAGCACGCGAACTCTTATCACGACTTTCTTTGCTTCTTCGATCTACCAAAACGCAAACCGTTGAAAAAAGAAATCCAAGCAATGGCATTTTCTTTAGTTGAATTTTAGCCAGCGGTTTTATACTAATTGGCGGACTGTAAGCCCCCAAAAACATATCGAGATTCGAGCCATGATTACACACTATAATGCAGGGCAGATTATTTTTTAGTATATGCTTGTTTAAGGTTTTAATACGAATGCCCGCACAGAAAAAGAATAATGCAGACCAACATTTGTAAATGGCCATCATGGGTTGATGCGCCTTTTTTCCTAAAATGGAAATCAAAATCAAAGACAAAAGGCTTGAAGACAAAAGGAAACATAGGAATACAAGACTTAACCAAATCCAATATGGAACAAAAAAAATATAGCTGAGATTTTTAAACACGGCCAAATGTAAATAGGATTATTTGATTTGCGATTATTTTACAAAAACCAATAATCCACTTATCTTCGTCGAATGCAGTATGATTTTTTAATTGTAGGCCAAGGTATTGCAGGAACCACATTGGCAATGGAATTAATTGCTCAAGGTTCGAGTGTTCTTGTAATAGACGCATACAATACATCTTCTTCTTCTCAAGTAGCAGCAGGTTTATATAATCCAATTGCATTTCGGAGAGTTGCACTTGGGTGGAAGGCAAAAGAATGTTTGAAAGAAGTTCGGCGGTTTTATTCAAGCCAGGAGGAGTTTACCGAATCACATTTGTTTTATCCGAAAGACATTTTGCGAATTCATGGAAGCGCTGAAGAAGTTGATATTTGGAAAAAACGCTCGCAAGATCCTGAATTTTCAGGCTTATTAAGCGAAACTTTACACGAACAAGATTCCCCATTTTATTTCCAACCGTTTGGTGTTTCCAAAGTATTGGGAGGTGGTTTTGTGGATACCCGAACTTGGCTTTCGGCAGTTAGACGAATATTCTTAGCGCGTAATATTCTACGAGAAGAACATTTTGAAGAACGGCATTTGGAGATTTTACGCGAAGGCATTCAATACAAAGAGATTCGAGCAAACAAAGTGGTCTTTTGCGAAGGTGCGGATGCTCTTCAAAATCCTTGGTTTGGGCATTTGCCATTTAACCTTGCAAAAGGCGATTTGGTTATCATTCATGCTCCGGGATTGCCTCCAGAAATTTTTAATGGGAGCATTTATGGAATTCCATTAGGCGAAGGGATTTTTCGGGTTGGATCGACTTACGAATGGGATTTTTCGGATGCTCTTCCATCACAGGATCGGGCTCAGGAATTGGAAGATAAATTAAAGAGCTTGATTCGGGTTCCATTTAAAATTATAGGGCACGAAGCAGGCATTCGACCAACGGTAAAAGATCGCCGACCATTTTTAGGCACGCATCCCGAATTCAAATCGCTTGCTATTTTCAATGGTTTGGGAACTAAAGGCGTTTTACTTGCGCCTCTTCTTTCAAAAGAAATGGCTTCGCATCTCATTCATGGAAACGAATTATCGGATGATATAAACATTGCACGGCTGTTAGGTCGAAAATCTTATTCATGAGCACAGTCGAGAAGCGGCAGTATTTTGAGAATTTGGATGCCACGCGATTCCTCGGTTTTTTACATGTGTTTCTCGCCCATTGTTTTTTTACATCCAATCCTGAAATTTCAACCTCTCTTTTATTCATTAATGTCACTTCTCATATTGGAGCAGGATTTCTTGGGCTCGATTACTTTTTTGTGTTATCGAGTTTCTTGTTAACCTGGCTTGCACTTGCAGAGTGGAAATCAACGGGCACTTTTCGTCCCGATTTATTTATGATACGACGGGCCTTGCGATTATGGCCACTGTATTTCGCCATTGTATTAGGCACGTATCTTATTTATTGGAGCATCGGAAATCAATTGGCAATTCACTCACTTCCGCCATTGGAGGTATTTTTATTATTTATTTCCAATTTTTGGATTGCGAACCAGGGTCAAAACTTCCTCTTTTTACTTGTCTTTTTATGGTCGATTGCTGTTGAAGAGCAATTCTACTTGGCTTGGGCATTCGTCCTTCGCTATTTGCATGAAAGACTTGTTTTTGTTTGTATGCTGATGATTTTGGGTTCCATTATTTTTAGGTGGAGCCATCTGAATAAAGAATCGCAGCTTTTCTTTAACACGCTGAGTTATTTGGGTAACTTCGGAATCGGAGGATTAACAGCTTGGCTTGCATTCAATAATGCAACTTTTATTAAGCGTGTTGAAAACCTAAAAAAATCGAGCATTGTATTGATTTATCTATTCTTTGCTGTTTTGACAATTGGATATTTCGAATGGTTTCAAACGCCCTTCATGGTTGTTTTTGAAAAACTTGTATTTGGATTGTTTTTCGCGTTTGTCATTTTGGAACAAAGTTTCGCAAAGCATTCTGTATTTAAACTTGGTCGGTTAAAACGCATTAGTATTTTAGGCCAGCTGTCTTTGGGCTTGTATTGCATTCATGGAATTGTTTTAACCGCAGCCATGATATTTTTAAAGTCGCAGGGCTTCGCATCCCACTATTGGCAGGTGTTTATTGTAAACCCTTTGCTTATTTTGAGCATTACGATTGTTATTTCGCGACTAAGTTTTTCGTATTTCGAAAATCCCATTCATCAAATTCGAAAACGCTTTTATCCAAAGACTTCTTCCAGAACGTCGGGCGTTTGAAGATTGGAGATAGAGGGCAAATGCCAACGAAAGAAATCGAGTAGACCTCTTGAAATTTGTCGGCGTAAAGGCCTACTGAATTTTAACGAATGGAGTTCCCCAAAATTGGTGCAGAGTAATTGATGAACAGCTTCACTGGAAGGTAAATCGAGACAAGTTGGGCCCGGACTATGATGAAAAACACCATCGGTATATTGAAAATACCTGTTTTCAGATGAGAAATTGGACTGGGGATAAAAACCTAAAAAGCGTGAAAATTCGAGCAGAAACTTCAAATGAAAGTCGGGAATTTCGGTTGGTGTTTGATCGAGTAATAACAAGGTGTTTCTAATGAAATCGAACAGCTCATCGTTGCGCTCCTCTTCTTTGATGGTTTTAAGAAGCACTTCCGATAGAAATAAAGCTTGTGCCGTTTTTCCGTTAGAAAATGGAATTCCTTGGTATGGAAAATCTACTCGGATTTCCTTAATCTGTTGAAGCCCACGATTTTCTTTGATTTGCATTTGAAGGTCAACCAAACTCAACGCTTGCAGCAAAGCGGCTTTATTTCCTCCTTTTTTACTTCTAACTCCATGAATCAAAAAAGAAACGAGACCACATTGTCGTGTATAAATGCGCGCAACAACCGATGAATCGCCGTGTTTGAAAGTATGCAAGACAATGCCTTGACTACCCAAAAGCATATTAGTTAATGAATAGGATTTTAGTCACTTGGGTTTGACTACCATCTGCATTTGTACAGAACACCAAATAAACTCCTGTTGCAGCACGTTCCCCCGAAAATAAATTCCCATTCCAAACGGCTGTTCCGCCTTTGGCAACAGTTGAATAAACTAGGTTTCCACTTACATCAGTAATTTTAACATCAGCGTCTCTAACAAGACCGCTAATAGCTATTGTTCCTGTATAATTGTGCTCTACAGGATTAGGAAAAGTATACACATGGCCAAACGTTTCTGTTCCATTTGTTGCATCGGTTCTGAATGAACAAATTCCGACATCCGTTCCAATAAACAATTCGCCACTTACACCATCGATCGTTAATGAATTAATGGTGTTACTAAGTAGTGGGCTGTTTTCGAATGTGTATTGCGCAATTTGTTGAGTTCCATCTTCCGAAACAACAAAGATTCCGGCTTTACGTGTTCCAAGCCATTTGCGATTTGCTCCATCAACTGCAATGGCGGTAACCTCTTCTTCCTTCAGGAGATATTGATTAAAGCCATCTTGGTCGATAATGATTGTTTGTGCATCCCAATTCGTTGAACCCGTTTCAAAAATTGCTTCCGGAGTGTAAAAAACACAAATGCCTTTGGATGTTCCCACCCAAATTTGGCCATCTAAATCTTGCGCCAAACTCAACACCGAATTACTTGGGAGTGCGCCGTTGCCAATTTGATCGTTAAGCACTTTATATCCAGTAAGCGATGTTCCTTCGGTTTTCACAACAAGCAATCCGCGATCTTGAACAATCATCCACTTCAACCCCGCACTATCAATCAACATATTTCCTAGAAACTGAGAATTGACAGTGCTATTAAATGAAAAATTGCTCCATTCTCCAGCAGGAGTTTTTACGGCAAGTGGTTTGGCCGACGAAGAACTGCTCACCCATAAATTACCTTCCGAATCGAGCGCTAAATCTGAAATGCGAATATCGTTGGGATAATTATCGATGCCAACAAGTGCGCTATTAGCTGCCCCAAATTGCTGAACAAGAGCGCCGTTATTTATCTCCCCAACTCCATTTCCCCACGATGCAGCGTAAATGTGATTTGCGTCAGCAGGGTCGATACATAAAGAAACAACATCTCTTAAATAATCGGTAGCTGTAGGAAGAACTACCGTACTCCAATCTACACCATCAAACTTAAATACACCATCAATCAAATACAAGGGCGAATATGCTACATCCCAAGCTCCTGGTGCAACCCAGGTTGTTCCATTGGATGATTTAATACGGAATGCATTAGGAGAAGAAGGTCCAGGAACTTTAAAAACAGTATTGTTGTTAAATTCTTGTGCTCTAACAAGGCCTTTTTCATTATCGGCAACCCAAAACATTTTGTTAAACTGCTTATCTACAATGGCATCTTTTGGTAATGGAGATGGATAGATTGTTTCTAATTGGAGTGTTTCTGCATCCAAAATAATAACTCCATATTTAAAAGTGACTACCATTTTGGTGGCATTTGAACTTATTCCATAATAGATTTCACCAGACATTAAAATAGAGAGTTGCCCATTTTTAACATTGAAAATAGTATCTTGATTTATCCCATTTTCAATACTGTTCGACACATAAATTCCTCCATTAAACCAAGTAAGGTGCCCTAATGTTTTTTCCTTTAATAGCGTATCTTGTGTCCATGCTACATAATTAGGCAAAGCGGGATTCGATAAATTTGCAGTAAATAGACCTTTGGACGTAGCAGCGAAAATGCGTGTTCCATCGCTTGCAACGTCTCTGATATCAGGATTTAGAATAGATGGGTATAATGTGGTTCTAATCTCTTTTTTTGAAAGGTCGTAAACCACAATTCCAAAGTTGCAGCAAATGTATGCGCGATCTCCAAAAAAACGAATGGCATTAATAGTTTTACCCCCTTGAATTACCGTCGAACGTTTAATATCTCCAATGTTAATTACTCGATTATTCTGAACCAAGTCAATATTTCCGTTTTTATAACCAATCATTAATGAGTTGGATGACTCATCGAAACTAAGACAAGCAAGATTGATATCGCTTAATCCGTTGGCTCTAGAAAGTCGTTCTATAGAATTGTCTTCTTTATTAAAAATAATAACCCCATTTTGGGTGGCGCAATAGACAAAATTTGTGCTTTGGGCAATACTATTTCCATTGTTGAAGGGCAAATGATCGCGCCATTGACCGATACCAATATTATTCGTGTTTTGGCTAATTCCCGATGTGACTGTATAAAAACTAAAAAAAATTATTAGAATTCGCTGAAAAAAAACACTCATACCATACAAGTTCTGCCCAGATAATTTAGGAGCTGTAAAGATATTTTTTTTGATTCATTATTCTACAATTGAAACTCGACAAATTGATGATGATGAGTGCCTAAATTATTTTATTATTAAATGTCTATTAAAGAAAACTCTATCATAAAGAAAAATTCAATTATTTTAAAAAGCCTAAAACAACACCTCAAGTAAAAGATTAATTTTGTAAAATGGAAACACCAGAACAATCGCTTCACACACCGGAAGATGGCCCGAATGAAATGCCACTAAATTCAATGGAAAACACTTCTAACACCGAGATTCCTCAGGAACCGATGCCTGAATTAGAACCCAATATTGAAACTCCCCAAGAGGTTCCTGCTCATCCCGAGCCACAAGAATTTCCCCTTCCAGAAACAGAGATTTTAGAAGAACCAACAACACCCGAAATGCCGGATGCGAGTTTGGTAGAAAACCAAGCATTAGAAAATTCTAATGAACAACATACCATCGTTGAACAATTAATACCTGCAGAAGAGTCGGAAACTATTACCGAAATGGAACCTGCAATTATTGAAATCTCCCCTGTTTCCGAAATTGAGCATGTCGAAGTTGCTGCTGTTTTGGAAGAAGAAGAAGTCAACGATGATTCCAATGAAGAATTGCTTCCTCAAGTTGCTTTTCAAGAATTATCTCGTGTAGAATTAGTCGCTGCTATTCAAGAAGCTGTCGATAACGAAGATCCATCGAGTATGCGTATGCGTGTTCGGTCAATTCGTGATGGCTATTACAAAGTGAAAGATGAAGAAGTAGCTGCCAAGCGATTAAAATTTATCGAAAATGGCGGATTGCCTGAAGAGTTTGAGGTGCTTCGCGATGAAACCGATGAGCAATTCGATTCATTGGTAAAACGTTTCCAAGAAAAACGCGCCGATGAGCGTCGTCGCAAAGAACAAGAGCTTCTCAATAACCTCAAGAAGAAAGAAGGCATCTTGGCTGAATTAAAAGCCATGCTCGAAAACACCGAGAATGTTTCGGCTAGCTTTAACAGATTACACGAACTTCAAGAACAATGGCGTTCAATTGGACTTGTTCCATCTGCATACGTAGATGAATTATGGCGTAATTACCATCACCACACGAATAACTTCTACGACATCATCAAGATTAACAACGAGTTGCGCGATCTTGACCATAAAAAGAATTTAGAGCTTAAAACCTTGGTTTGTGAAAAAGCCGAAGATTTGCTGATGGAAGAATCCATTACGAAATCGCTCGACGATTACAAGGCATTGCAAGACCAATGGAAAGAAATTGGGCATGTTGCAAGAGAATTCAGCGAGACCGTTTGGGAACGCTTTCGTGCTGCTGGCGATAAATTATTTGATCGGCGACGCGAATACATTCAAAGTCAAGAAAAGGATTATGCTGAAAACTTAGCAAAGAAAAATGCAATCGTTGCCAAGGCGGAAGAATTTCTTCAACTCGTTCCTCATAAAAACCACCCTCAATGGCAAGAAGCATCCGAAAAATTTGCTGCGCTTCTTGAAGAATGGAAGCTAGTTGGATTTGCTGCACGTAAAGACAATGAAGCGGTTTGGCAAAAGTTCAAAGATTTGCGCGATCAGTTTTATAATGCCAAAGAAGAGTACTACAAAACATTGCGCGATGCACAAAATCACAACTACAAACTCAAGGTTGATTTGTGCATGGAAGCCGAAGCTATTCGTGAAAGTAACGATTGGAAAAAAACAGGAGAGCGCCTTCGTCAGCTTCAGGAAGCTTGGAAACTAGTTGGTCCAATTGCCAAAAAACACAGCGATAAATTATGGACACGCTTCCGAACTGCATGTGATGCATTTTTCGAAAACCGGAATAAGCATTTTGCAGGAATGAATGATGAGCAGGACGTAAATCTTGAAAAAAAGAAAGAGCTTCTTGGTAAAATTGAAGCTTTTCTTCCAAGCGAGGACACGCTAGCCAACTTCGATGCATTAAAAGCATTTCAAAGCGAATGGATGGAAATTGGTCATGTTCCTATCAAAGAAAAAGATAAGATTTACAAATCATTTCGCGAGGCAATTGACGCCCAGTTTGGTAAAATAAAAACAGACAGCGCAAATGTTCGTCGCGAGCAATTCCGCTCCCAAGTTTCTAATACCAGCAACGACAAAGGTGGTAAAGACAAGCTCAACCATCAGCGTATTGTAGTTCAAGATAAAATCAAAAAACTTCAATCGGACGTTCAAACTCTAGAAAACAACATCGGTTTCTTTGGCAGTTCCAAATCGAAAGCAGCCGAAGACATGAAGCGCGATATCGAACGGAAGATTAACAAGGCCAAAGAAGAAATTGGGCAATTGATTGATCAGCTTAAGATTTTAAAAGAGGTTTAAGCATCCTGGGGTGCATCCTGGGGATTAACCTGGGGATTAATCCCCAGGATGCGCTGGTTGCAAAAGCCCTCGCACTGCTTCCGCAATCTTTTCCAAGTCTTGATCTTGCATGCAAGAAAAATGTTTCTTCGGGCAGGTGGAATATCCAATTTTAGAACAAGGTCTGCAAGAAAGTTCTTTTACTTCTGCAATAAACTGCTTGCTTTCTGCTGAAGGCAAATACGGGTACATACCAAATTCCGGAATGGTATTTCCCCAAATAGAAACAATGGGTTTTTGGAAAGCTGCTGCAATATGCATTAAGCCAGTATCGTGAGTTACAACAACCATTGCCTGTTTTACAAGCGAAGCCGATTGTCCCAAAGTTAGTTTGCCGCACATATTCAAAACGCGAGGACCTAACTTTTCGGAAAGTAAGACGCCTTCATTCTTTTCAGATTCTCCTCCCAATAAAACTAGAGGACATTGAAGCTTCTCGCACAGTTCTAACAACTTTTCAAAAGGCAGGCGCTTTGTTGCTTTTAAAGCCCCTATAACCAAGGCAACGTATCCAGAATGATGCGTGTCGGGAAGTAGATCGTTTATATTGACCGAGTCCTTTTCTTGGATGAAAAAATCAAGGCCCTGATTATCATTCACAACACCCAATTTTTCTATGGTTGCAAAGTATCGGTCTACGATATGAACATCCGGAAGTTTGCCGATTCGGAAATTTACGTAGAGGTATTTCTCGATATTTAACTTGTTGAACGAGGCCGATTTTCGATTCAATTTCCTCTTCACCAAAAAGCTACGCAGATTGTGGTGCAAATCGATGATATAATCGAATTGCATGGATCGAAGTTCATTGATAAGTTCTTTCGAATCTTCATTCCACATCCATACTTTTGAAATATGAGGATTTGATTCTAGTATGCCTCGAAATGCGGGTTTGCTTAAATAATGAATCTCTGCTTCGGGATATTTGGCAGCCAAGCAACGAACTATCGGACTCGTTAGTACGATGTCTCCAATGGAACTAAAGCGGATAATTAAAAAGCGCTGCACAAACGCAAAACTACAAGGAATTTTTAAAGCATACTTCAATCGCATGAATTCTGCACCTTTGCATTATGATTACTTTGAGCGACACGCATACTCATTTATACCTACCCGAGTTCGACAACGATCGGAATGCGATGATTCATCGGGCATTTGAAGCTGGGGTGACGGAAATTTACCTTCCCAATGTAGACAGTGAAACCATTTCCCCATTGCATGCATTAGTTGATGCATTTCCTCAAAATTGTTTTCCTATGATGGGCTTACATCCTTGTTCGGTAAAGCAGGAAAGCATGGAAAATGAACTTGTCTTGGTAAAACACTGGCTCGATACAAGAGACTACGTTGCTGTTGGAGAAATTGGATTGGATTTATTTTGGGATAAAAGCACATTGGATATTCAAATTGAGGCATTGAAACGGCAATGCGGATGGGCAATCGAAAAAGATTTGCCGGTGGTTTTGCATTGCCGCGAATCAACAGCTGAGAGCATTGAGGTTATTCGACCATTTGCAGAAAGAGGATTAAAAGGTGTTTTTCATTGTTTTTCGGGTACGCTTGAAGAAGCAAAAATGGCCATTGAAATGGATTTCTTTTTGGGGATTGGCGGTGTTTTAACTTTCAAAAAAAGCGGTTTGGCCGACATTGTTTCACAGATACCGCTCGAATATGTGGTTCTGGAAACCGATGCACCCTATTTGGCTCCTGTTCCTTTTCGAGGAAAACGAAACGAATCGGCTTATATTCGCAACATTCTCGAAGCATTATCAGCTATTCGCAGAATCGGGAAAAATGAACTCGCCGAAATTACTACAACCAATGCTCGTCGACTATTTAAACGCTTATGAGTCGTAAACCTTCAGCCCTCATTATCTATACCGGAGGAACCATTGGCATGGTGAAAGATTCATTGACCGGCTCCTTGATGCCCGTTAATTTTGAGCGACTCAAAGCCAATATTCCAGAAATTGAAAAACTCGATATCGATCTTGACATTCATACATTTTCCACAACCATCGATTCTTCGAATATGCAAATTTCCGATTGGATTCGCTTGGTAGAAATCATAGAAGAAAATTATGCGAAGTACGACGGATTTGTCATTTTACATGGTTCCGACACCATGGCCTATACTGCTTCTGCTTTGAGTTTTATGTTGGAGAATTTATCGAAGCCGGTGATATTAACGGGTTCTCAATTGCCCATTGGAGTTCTTCGCACGGATGCTAAAGAGAATTTTATTACGGCACTCGAAATCGCTGTTTGGAAAGAAGCGGGATTGAGTAAAATTTCGGATGTATGTATTTATTTCGAATACCATTTATTGAAAGGGAATCGTACATCTAAAATTAGTTCGAGTCACTTTAATGCCTTCGAAAGCACCAATTTTCCGGCAATTGCGGAAGCGGGTGTTCAAATTAGTTTTAACGAAACAATTATAAAAAAGCCCTCATCAAAACCAACCCTGTTTCATAAAAATCTCGATCCGAACATCGCCATTCTGAAAATTTTTCCTGGGATGACTTCTCAGTATGTTAAAGCAATTCTATCCATTCCGGGTTTGAAAGCAGTTGTATTGGAAACATTCGGTTCGGGAAATGCGCCTACACAAGAGTGGTTTTTGGAAGCGCTACGAGATGCTATCGCACAAGGGATTTGCATTGTAAATATTACCCAATGCAGCAGCGGATCTGTTTTACAGGGTAAATACAAAACGAGCATCGAATTGGAAAGGTTGGGCATTGTTAGTGGTTACGACATGACCACCGAAGCTTCCGTTACAAAACTGATGTTTCTAATAGCAAACTGCAATTCAATAGCAGAAGTAAAACAACAATTTAGTAGGCCACTCTGCGAAGAATTAACTCTTCTAAATTGGAATTGAATTATCGAATAGGATCAAATTTTCCTGTTGTTTTTTTTCTATTTTTGCAACCCCAATCTATCTGGATAGTGTTGGTCGTCACGATAGCTATCGGGAGAGCAAGCTGAAAATTTGAATTGAGAATAAAATAGGAGACTTGTCAGAGTGGTCGAACGAGCAAGCCTGGAAAGTTTGTATACGGGTAACTGTATCGAGGGTTCGAATCCCTCAGTCTCCGCCAAAAGCACAAGCCCATCATTTTTGATGGGCTTTTTTTATTTCGGCACCTTGGCTCAAATTCTTTTTGAAGACAAGGAGTAGAAATAAAAATTGACACGACGATAGGAGTGACATTGTGCGCATTGAAGCATCCCCAAGTGGGGATCTTTAATCCCTCAGTCTCCGCCAAAAGTGCAAGCCCATCTTTTTTGATGGGCTTTTTTTATTTCGGCACCTTGGCTCAAATTCTATTTGAAGACAAGGAGTAGAAATAAAAATTGACACGACGATAGGAGTGGCATTGTGCGCATTGAAGCATCCCCAAGTGGGGATCTTTTATCCCTCAGTCTCCGCCAAAAGCAGAAGCCCATCATTTTTGATGGGCTTTTTTGTTTTTAAACTTTCGAAGAAAAATTTGGATTTATAAACTTTCGTATACAAAACTGCTCGTGTTTATGCATCACAAAAAATGGTTTTTAATGGGCAATGTGGTGTGGATTAGTTCGTTTTGCAATTTCATAATATATTCTATATAAGTATTTTACATATAGACAAACTCCAATTTTAGATTTTGTAAATCTAGTGGGCAACCCTCATTTTACAAGGTTTAGTTTTTATATTGAATATTCGTATTAGCTTTGATGCTGCAAAAATTCCACTATTAAAGCATTAATGGGATTTTGCATTTTTTTTAAAATATCAATTTCCAAACGGAGAATTCCAACATATCAAATCCTAACCTTAACTATAAATCAATCCTAAAATGATGAAAACCAGAAAATCCTTAACCCTTAAAAGCATCCTTGTTGGGTTGTGCTTTTTTACAAGTTTATTTTGTGAAATGAGCTCATTAAATGCTCAACAAGCTGTTTCGTTTGATGACCATTTAGCAAGCCTTAGTGAAACTGCACGAGTTCACCTTTCGGATCTTGCATTCAATGTGCAAACTACTGCTTATGTTGCTTCATCGGCAATCAATGTTGTTGGGACTGGCGATGCATTACTACTTGAAGTGAATGCTGCCGATTTTTCTTCCATTAACTTCAATGATGCCTCTTTGGCTCATGTTGAGTTAATGCGTATTCGTGTAAATAGTTCTGAAGAGCTTTCTCAATCACTTAATTTCTCGGGAGCTTCTGGTTTAAGTAATTTAAGCTGTGTAGTGATTTTGTCAAGTGTTGAAGCAACAGGTAATCAGTTAGATAGCATGGTTCAAAACCTTCCTGCTAATGTTTCAAAATGCTACAGCATTTCCATTTCTAATTAAAATTAACCTAACCTAATCTTATATCGTGAAAACAATTCAACCAATTTTTCGCTGGTTTCCTGCATTTCTATTGATTTGCATTGGAATAAATTCCTTCGCACAGGTGCGTACTGCGTTTACTCAACGTACATCCGCATTTTCACCAACACAAACTATTTACAGTATCAATGGAGATTACACCATGATAGGTAATACCAACATGACCCTCCAAAACTATTCTACAAGTGGAGTAAATAGTAATAGTACCATGATTAAGGTTGATGCCGATGGAATTGCATCTACCAACAACTCATCTTCATCTACTTTATCTTTTTCTGCAGAAAATCAAGCGAATCCATCATGTAGCCGCATTTTATTTGCGGGTTTATATTGGACAGCTCGTACTGATGGAACACCTACAGAACTTCAAAAGCGTTCAGTAAAATTTCGTGGGCCAGGACAGTCAAACTATACTTCATATACTGCAAGCACAAACGATATTAAATATCCTGGTGATGATAATATGTTTGTTGGATTTACAGAAGTAACTTCTCAGGTACAACAATGTGGTTTAGGTGATTATTGGTTAGCCGATATGGCTTTAACAACCGGAAACGGTGGTTCAACTGGTTACTATGGCGGTTGGGGTCTTGTTGTTGTTTACGAAAACTCCAAAATGAATAAGCGTGATGTTACCCTTTTTGATGGTTATGCGTATGTTGTTGGAGGTACTGCACAGTGGGAACTTCCCGTTTCTGGTTTTACTTCCGCTTTAAGTGGTTCCGTAAATACTAAATTGGGGATGATGGCAGGTGAAGGCGATGTTACCATTACTGGAGATAAGTTCGAAATTCAGAAGTTGAACTCTACTAATTGGGATTTACTAAGTCATGGTGGAAATTCTACAACCAATTTCTTTAACAGTTCGATTTTTACTGGCGGGAATACTCGCAATCCAAACTTGGCTAACAATACAGGTATGGATATCAGCATGTTTAATATTCCCAATCCATCAAATTCGGTTATTGGAAATGGTCAAACATCAACCAAATTCCGTTATAGCTCAACACAAGATACGTATATTATCTATTCAATCTGTATGGCAGTTGATGCCTACGAGCCTGTTGTAGAAGGATTTCTTTCTACGTTAAATGTGAATGGAATTCCAACTACAAGTTCGAATCTTACTGTTCAACCGGGTGATAATATCCAATACAAAGTTCAAATTCGTAACAAAGGAAATGAAGCGATTAACAATACGCGCATCGAGATTCCGCTTCCTTATGCAGCTATTCGTTACCAAGGAAGTTCAGTAAATGTATTTTCACCAGCATCTTCTTCTGCACTTCCTTACGTTGACGCTACTTTAGGTGCTAACGGAACGTTGATTTGGGATTTTGGTACACTTCCCTTACCATCCAATCCAAATACTGTTCTTGGAGAATTAACCTTCACACTAAAAGTAACAGAAGATTGCGAATTGTATCGCAACTTTAATTGCTCTGCCCCAAGTGTTCAAATAGATGGAACCATTTCTGGAATTGGAGCTAATACGGGTATTACGGTTGATGATCAGCCATTTTATGTTGGTTATTCAAATGTTGGCGGATGTACTACGGAACCACTTTTGGGACCTTTCAACATTGATATTAACTCTGCGGCATGGGTAACTGCAAACTGCGCTGTTACTGATGGTGTTCGTGATTTCAAATATTGCAACAGAACAACTGTGATTCCTGTGACGGATGTTATTGGATTTTATCCAAATGGAACGCGTTTCTTCAATGCCAATCAAACGCTTGAATACACCGTTTCAAATCCATTCCCAAATCAGGCCGGTCCAATTACATATCGTGCCCTTCTTCCGGGTACAAGCTGTGTGTTGAGTTTCACCATTAGTGTTACCACCATTGCCTCTATTCCAACTGTATCATCTAACAACATTGAATACTGCAAGGATGCTCCTGCTATTGCACTTACTGCAACACCAAGCAATCCGTCGTTTCAACTGTTTTATTATGCACCTTCAAGTAACATTGCACAACCGTTGTTGATACCTTCAACTGCTGATGCTGGTAATTTTGTTTACCAAGTGGCTGAAGGTCCTTCATCAACGTGTATTAGCATAGTTCGTAAAAACATTCCTATTCAAGTCAATGCTCTTCCAACAATCACGGCCTCTGCAACTCAGATTGCATGTTTTGGTGGAACAGGAAGCGTTGAATTGACTTCAAATGGCGGAACGGGGACTTTAACTTACAATGCAATCAATCCTGCAACAAGCGGATTAACTGCAGCATCATATACTTATTCTGTAAGCGATAGTAAAGGATGCGAAGCCATTGCAACTGCAGTTATTAACGCAGCACCAGCACAGACTGGACAACCAACTTTGGCTTGCTGGGAATCTGCAACCTGGAATGTGGCAACATGCTCTTGGGATGTAACTGGAACGCAAACTCCAGCTCCTACAAATCTTTCTTGCTGGCAATCTGCTACATTCAACACAACAAGATGTGATTGGGATGTAACAGGAACACAAGAACCTGCTCCTACAAATCTTTCTTGCTGGCAATCTGCTACATTCAACACAACAAGCTGTGATTGGGATGTAACAGGTTCACAAGAGCCAGCTCCAACGAATTTGTCTTGCTGGCAATCTGCTACATTCAACACAACAAGATGTGATTGGGATGTAACAGGAACACAAGAACCTGCTCCTACAAATCTTTCTTGCTGGCAATCTGCTACATTCAACACAACAAGCTGTGGTTGGGATGTAACTGGAACACAAGCTCCAGCTCCTACTAATCTTTCTTGCTACCAAACTGCAACGTTCAACACAACAAGTTGTGGTTGGGATGTAACTGGAACACAAGCTCCAGCTCCAACGAATTTGTCTTGCTGGCAAACTGCTACATTCAACACAACAAGCTGTGATTGGGATGTAACAGGTTCACAAGAGCCAGCTCCAACTAATCTGTCCTGCTGGGAAACTGCTACTTTCAACACAACAAGCTGTGATTGGGATGTAACAGGAACACAAAAACCTGCTCCAACGAATTTGTCTTGCTGGGAAACAGCTTCTTTCAACACAACAAGCTGTGATTGGGATGTAACAGGAACACAAAAACCTGCTCCAACGAATCTGTCTTGCTGGGAAACAGCTACTTTCAACACAACAAGCTGTGATTGGGATGTAACAGGTTCACAAGAACCTGCTCCAACGAATCTGTCTTGCTGGGAAACAGCTTCTTTCAACACAACAAGCTGTGGTTGGGATGTAACTGGAACACAAGCTCCAGCTCCTACTAATCTTTCTTGCTACCAAACTGCAACGTTCAACACAACAAGTTGTGCTTGGGATGTAACTGGAACACAAGCTCAAGCTCCTACTAATCTTTCTTGCTACCAAACTGCAACGTTCAACACAACAAGTTGTGCTTGGGATGTAACTGGAACACAAGCTCCGGCTCCAACGAATCTTTCTTGCTGGCAAACTGCTACTTTCAACACAACAAGTTGTGCTTGGGATGTAACTGGAACACAATCTCCGGCTCCAACGAATCTTTCTTGCTGGCAAACTGCTACTTTCAACACAACAAGTTGTGCTTGGGTTGTAACAGGAATTCAGCCACAGACAATTGTTACCAATGCGTCCGCATGCGGTTCATACACATGGGCGACGAATAATCAACAGTACTCTACATCAGGTTCTTACAACTATTCTTTAAATTGTCAGAATTATACATTAAATCTTACCATCAACAATTCAAGTGTTGCTGCAAGTTCAATTTCAACTGTAAGTACATCTGTTAATCCAAGTGCAACATTTACTTTAAGTGTTGTTGGTGGAAGCTTAGGAACTGGTGCTACATGGAAATGGTACAAAACTTCGTGTGGCGGAACTGCTATTGGAACTGGTGCATCTATTAACGTATCTCAAACAGTGGCAACAACCTATTTTGTGCGTGCTGAAGGAACATGTGGAATGACCGATTGTAAGTCAATTACAATCAATATGAACTGCGGTCCAACAAGCATTGCAAGTAATCGTGTCGCAAATACCGTTTGTAAAGGAACTTCAATTACACTAACAGTTCAAGGAACAGTTGGTACTGGAGGAAGTTGGAAATGGTACACTGGAAGTTGTGGTGTTGGTGCAATTTGCGCAACAGGAGCAAGCATTACTGTTACACCAACAGCGAATACAACGTATTATGTACGTTCAATGGGAAGCACTTGCGGAACAACGGTTTGTCAATCAATTGCTGTAATTGTAAATTCAGCCCCAGCTACTCCGGGTACAATTAGCGGATCTACTGTTGGTTTGTGCGGCGCAACAGCTGCTCAATACAGTGTTGTTCCAGTTTCAGGTGCTACAACTTACACATGGACTGCTCCAACAGGTGCAGTTATTACAGGTGGACAAGGAACTAATGTAATTACTGTAAACTTTGCAGGAGCAAGTAATTCATCATGCGGAACAAGCAGCACAATTTCTGTAAAAGCGAGCAATTCATGCGGTACGAGCTCTACTAAAACCCTTACTATTGGACTTAGACCTGCAAAAGCTACTGCAATTAACGGAAGTGCTACAGCTTGTAAATTGTCTGTTGTAACCTATTCAGTTACCCCAATTGCCGGAGCGACTTCATACACATGGACTGTTCCAACAGGTTGGGTAATTCAAGCAGGACAAGGAACTGCGAATGTTACAATCAAAACTGGTACATGTTCAGGTTCTATTGGTGTAACAGCAAATAGTATTTGTGGTAACAATGGTAGCTTCACAAAGAGCATTACTTTATCAAACTGTGCACGTTATGCCGAAGACAATTCAGCTTCTGAAGAGGAAATCACATCTGTTGATAACATCAGCGTATATCCTAACCCAGGTTTTGGAGAATACACCATCGTAACTCCTTCTCTTGATGAGACTTCTGTTGTTTCTGTTTACGCAATGGATGGTCGTTTAGTAAGCACATTGAATGTTCCTGCACAAAGCAAGACTATTGAATTGCATTTGAACGATGTTGCTAAAGGAATCTACTTGGTACGATTTGTATCTTCAAATCTATCTCAAGATATCCGCGTGATTAAGCAATAAGATTGAACTAAATCATTAAAAAACCCCCTGTCTGGTAAATCCGGGCAGGGGGTTTTTGTATTAAATTGGATTAATCAAACACCTCACATCAAATCCTTCCCAATATCGCGGCGGTAATAAATGCCATCATAGCAAATCTTGTTGATGTTTTGATAAGAATTGTTTACTGCCTGTTGCACGGTTGGAGCAAGAGAAGTAAATGCGAGTACACGACCTCCATTTGTTAAAACGGCCGTTTCTGTTTGTGAAGTTCCGGCATGAAAAACCAGCTCCGAAGAAAGTAAATCGAGTCCCTGAATGGATTTCCCTTTTTCGTAATTACCCGGATAACCTTCCGATACAGTAACAACTGTTGCAGCAATTAGGGGGTTGGTTTTTAATTCTATTTCATTGAGACGCATTTCGGCAGTTGCTTGAAATAATTCAAGGATATCGTTTTCTATGCGTGGAATAACAACTTCTGTTTCGGGATCTCCCAAGCGGCAATTGTACTCAACCACCATCGGCTCTCCGTCCATATTCATTATGCCGATGAAAATAAACCCTTTGTATACAATGCCTTCTGCTTTCAAGCCTTGCATGGTCGGTTCAATAATTCGTGTTCTGATTTTATTCATAAACTCCGGCGTACAAAAAGGAACGGGAGAAACGGCTCCCATTCCGCCGGTATTGAGTCCTGTATCGGCTTCACCAATGCGCTTGTAATCTTTAGCTTCGGGAAGAATGAGGTAGTTTTCAGAGTCGCTAAGCACAAATACCGAGCATTCAATTCCCTGCATAAATTCTTCAATCACCACCACATTGCCGGCATTACCAAATTTACCTCCCAACATTTCCTCCAATTCAGTCTTAGCGTTTTCGAGATTGGGCGCAATGATAACGCCCTTCCCAGCTGCTAATCCGGAAGCTTTTAACACAAAGGGCGCCTTCATTGTATGAAGAAAATCCTTGCCTTCTTCCAAGGTAGCCGGGGTAAAACTTTTATATCGTGCTGTTGGAATTCCATGACGCATCATAAATGCTTTCGAGAAATCTTTGCTGCCTTCCAATTGAGCTCCCGCAGCATCAGGGCCAATTACGGGAATATGTCTCAGCAGTGCATTGGCAGCAAATGCATCCACAATTCCCAAGGTAAGCGGCTCTTCGGGACCAACCACCACCATGTCAATTTGGTTGGCTAAGGCAAAATCCATCACGTCATCAACTGAATTGATATTGATTTGGATATTTTTTCCCAGAGAGGAAGTTCCTGCATTTCCGGGTGCAATAAAAAGTTGACTGAGTTTCGGACTTTGGGATATTTTCCATGCCAGTGCATGCTCGCGACCACCTGAACCTAGAAGAAGAATTTTCATTCTTCAAAAGTCCGAGATTTTTCCCGTAAAACGAAAATTAAAAAATCTAATGGATATTTTTCAAGAACATTTCAGCAATGAGAAGATCGATGGGCCGAGTAATCTTGATGTTCTCTTCGTTCCCTTGAACCAGCGTAATTTTAAAATCGGCAGATTCAGCAACCGAAGCATCGTCGGTAAAATCAGGTCGAAATTCTTGCTTGTACGCTTCAATGATTTTCTCTGACTGAAAACACTGAGGCGTTTGAACCGTTCTCAATGCATCACGAAGAAGCGCTTGATTGCCTCCATCAGTGTTTAGAATCCGCATCGATTCGCTGGGTTGTAAAACAGGAACAGCAGCCCCATGAATCAAAGCTGCTTCAAACGTTTTAAGTATGGTAGATGAACTTACCAAAGGTCGAACGGCGTCATGAATACCAACAAGACCCGAGTGTACTAAAGCCAATCCATTTTTAACAGAATGAAAACGCGTTTCTCCTCCCAAAGCAATTTGATGGGGAATATCAAATTTGAATTGTGCTAGTAATTCATTCCAATAAGCAAAATGTTCGCTAGGAAGAACCAGCACGATAGCAGCATCGGGTAAAGTTTCATGGAATCGAATGATGGTGTGCATCAAAACCGGCAAACCATCAAGCAATAAAAATTGTTTAGGAATGGCAGTCTGCATTCGCTGACCACTTCCTCCAGCCACGATTATAACGTGGTGCTTAGTCATTAGATTATAAGCATCGCATCGCCATAAGTAAAGAAGCGGTAATTTTCTTTAATCGCTTCTTTGTATGCATCCATTAAAAAATCATGACCTGCAAAAGCAGAAACCATAATTAATAAGGTGCTCATTGGCATGTGAAAATTGGTGATAAGCGAATCTGCTACTCGGAAATCGTAAGGAGGAAAGATGAACTTATTGGTCCAGCCACTGTATTCTTTCAAAAATCCTTCAGTCGAAACCGAACTTTCAATGGCGCGCATAGTGGTGGTTCCAACAGCAACGATTTTATGTTTATCGGCCTTCGATTTATTCACGATTTCGGCAGCTTCAGGAGTGATATACATCTCTTCGCTGTCCATTTTGTGCTTACTTAAATCTTCTACCTCAACATTACGGAAACTTCCCAAACCAACATGGAGTGTCACTTCAGAGAAATTGATTCCTTTCAATTCCATGCGTTTCATCAACTCACGGCTAAAATGCAAACCTGCTGTTGGAGCAGCAACTGCACCTTCGTTTTTTGCAAAAACCGTTTGAAAACGATGAACATCTTCTTCATCCGGCTCGCGGTTGATGAATTTCGGGATAGGTGTTTCTCCCAAGGAATACAATACTCTTTTAAATTCTTCGTGTGGACCATCAAACAAGAAACGCAATGTACGTCCGCGTGATGTTGTATTATCAATTACTTCTGCAACAAGTGAATCGTCTTCTCCGAAATACAATTTGTTACCAATACGAATTTTACGAGCAGGATCAACTAAAACATCCCAAAGACGGCTTTCCGCATTTAATTCGCGAAGCAAAAACACCTCAATTTTGGCCCCTGTTTTTTCTTTATTACCGTACATGCGCGCAGGAAATACCCGTGTATTGTTGATGATAAACGTATCGCCATCGTCAAAATATTCAAGTACATCACGGAACATGCGGTGTTCAATCGTTTTTGTTTTGCGATTCAATACCATTAAACGAGATTCGTCGCGGTTTTCGGTTGGACGTTCCGCAATTAGTTCCGGGGGCAATTTGAATTTAAACTGAGATAACTTCATACGATTGGCAAAATAAAAATAAGTGTGCAAAGGTATAAAAAACTGCTTCTGTTCGACTTCCTTCTTTGAGAGATTACATTATCCTAGATTCCAGGTTTGCGTTCAATTAATAATGAGTTGTTTATGAATATAATCTTTTCAATTGTTGAGTTACTTAAACAGAAAACAATCAAACAAAATTTCAATTGGTATTCCACTTTGCATCGTTTATAAGTAATTGAATTCGGAATTCAATGTGAAATGCCCTTTCGGATATTTGTAGAATGAACAAACGATTTTTGACCTTCCTTTTCATTGGACTCGTGTGGAATTCCCTTTCCGCGCAAAAACAAAGCAGTACATCCGAATATATTCAACAATATAAAGACATTGCCATCCGCGAAATGCAGAAGTATCAGATTCCAGCTTCCATTAAAATGGCGCAAGGAATTTTGGAGTCATCGTCGGGAAACAGCAAGTTGGCCAAAGAAGCACGCAACCATTTTGGAATAAAATGCAAGAAAACGTGGACGGGTCCAACATTTATCCAAGACGATGATGCCAAGGATGAATGTTTCCGGAAATATGAGACCGTTCTTGATTCGTACGAAGACCATTCGCAATTTCTCACAACGAATGCGCGTTACGGTGAACTTTTCAATCTTGACATTACCGATTACAAAGGCTGGGCGCAGGGTTTAAAAAAATGCGGGTATGCTACCAATCCGCAGTATGCGCAATTGCTAATCAGAACCATTGAAGAACATAAACTTTACGAGCTCGATAAAGGGGGTGATATTATCGCTGAGAAGCCGAAAGAAAAAAATAAGACAATCTCCACTCAACCTCGAAATCCTAGAAGTAAGTCGAACGATACTGACTTACCCGATTTTGAAATCAAGCAACAAGGTGGGCGGTCGGTGATGGTGCGCAACCGAGTTCAGTACATCGTTGTTAAACAAGGCGATACATTCGAAAAACTGAGTAAAGAACTGGAACTTATGAGTTGGCAATTGCCCAAATACAACGATCTTTCATCGTCGAACAAACTTCAAGCAGGCGATATTCTTTATATTCAACCCAAACGAAGAAAAGCAACTGCGCGCGAGCATGTTGTAAAATCTGGCGAAAGCATGCGAACTATTTCTCAGGAACATGCCGTAAAACTTAGTCGCTTGTATAAACTCAACCAACTTGCAGTAGGCGCAGAACCACGCGAAGGTCAACAGTTAAAACTACGATAATTAGGGCGCCTGAATCGCGCTTTTCGCCTCTACTGCTTTTTTCACCTGCGGCTCAAAACCGGTAATGACTTCAATCGCTGGCGCAACATCTTGGTTTATTGATACATTTCGGTACGCAACCTATCCGAAAATCGCTGCAAAGAAAGCACCTCAACGCCCTTGCTAAGTGGAAATTCACCATCAACAGGACTCACAATCAAAACCTGCTCAAAATTCAAGTCTTTGATCAGTTCTTTAGCGCCGCGACTCAAGGTTGGGCTTGTCGAAAACTTGCATTCAATAGCCAATACTTGATTTCCTCTCACAGCGATAAAATCAATTTCCGCTTGAGCTGCAGTCGATAAATAGTAAATATTCCATTCGGCAGGTAATTGAGTGCGCATGGTTTGTAAAATCAATCCTTCCCAGGCAAAACCTGCTTGTGGATTTCCAAGTAAATCCGAAAAACTTCTCACCGATAATAAAGCGTGTAAAATTCCGCAATCGGCGATGTACAACTTTGGCGATTTCACCAAACGTTTCGAGAGATTGGGCAGCCAAGGTTGTAAGACATCCACCATAAAGGTTTCTTTCAGAATTTCTATATGATTACGTATTGTATGATTGCTCAATCCAAGAGAATTACCTAATGAACTATGGTTGAGAATTCTGCCATGATAATGCGCGCACATCATCCATAAATTATACATGCCCGCTGGGTTTAAATTAAACCCCAAAGAAGCTAAATCGCGCTGCAAAAAGGTTTGAATAAACTGATTTCTCCAGGTTAGACTAGCACTGTCGTTTCTTGCCAAATAGCTTTTCGGAAATCCGCCACGAAGCAACAATTGCTGCCAACTAAAGTCCGTTTCATTCTCTAATTCATCATGCGAAAACGGCCGCAGCTGCACATAAGCAATTCTTCCGGCCAAGGTCTCTGAACTTTGTTTTAACAAATCGGGTGAGGCCGAACCCAAAACAAGGAACCTCCCGTTTTCAGAATGTTTATCGGCCATGCTTCGAATAACCGGAAACAAATCGGGCACAAACTGAATTTCATCCAAGATGACCAACTTGTCGCGGTTGGTCTCAAAAAAGAGAACCGGGTCTTCGAGGCGAACGCGATCGGAAGGGTTTTCTAAGTCAATATAAATCTTCTCCCGATTGGTTTCGATTGCTTTTGCCAAAGTCGATTTTCCCACCTGCCTTGGACCAATAATCGCAACTACCGGGAAATCTTCCATCAACTCCGAAATTTCTTGTTTCGCTTTCCGTATTATCATGGCACAAATATATAAAATAACCTTGCAATTTGGATGTTATATTTCCAAATTGCAAGGTTATTTTATAACTTAAATTATATTATCTATTTGTTATTCAATAGAATCAATAATATTATTGTCTACTTCGCTTGCAACAGTAATTTTAAGCTTGGGTTCTATTTCCATAGCGCGTTTAATTGCAATTACGGCTTCTTTATTTCTAGCCCAAGCGCGGCGCGCAATACCGTTATTTACATCCCAATGCAACATCGATTTTATTCGACGAGCGCTATCCTCCGAACCATCAATCACCATCCCAAATCCGCCATTGATTACTTCGCCCCAACCAACTCCGCCGCCGTTGTGAAGCGAAATCCAGGTGGCGCCTCGGAATGCATCCCCAGCAAAATTCTGAACGGCCATATCAGCGGTAAAACGGCTTCCGTCATAAATGTTAGAGGTTTCGCGATACGGTGAATCGGTTCCTGAAACATCGTGATGATCGCGTCCTAAAACAATGGCCGCTTTAATTTCTCCTTTGGCAATGGCTTCGTTGAAACGTTGTGCTATTTTAATTCGGCCTTCCGAATCCGCATACAGAATGCGGGCTTGAGATCCTACCACCAACTGGTTTTTCTTTGCTGCACGAATCCAATTCAGATTATCTTGAATTTGTCCGCGAATATCGTCATGAGCATCAATAAGCAATTTTTCCAGAACTTCCGCTGCTAATCGATCGGTTGTATCTAAATCGGTCGAATCGCCCGAGCAACAAACCCATCGGAATGGACCAAAACCATAATCGAAACACATCGGTCCAAGAATATCCTGCACGTAAGATGGGTAACGGAATTCCGCAGTTTTCCCTTTAATATCGGCACCTGCACGCGAAGCTTCCAACAAAAATGCATTTCCATAATCGAAGAAATACATGCCTTTATCTGTTAATGCATTAACTGCAGCAGCATGGCGCACCAAGCTTTTATAAACTTCATCATGGAAACGTTGAGGTTCATCAGCCATCATTTGGTTCGATTCCTCAAACGAAAATCCGCTTGGGTAATAACCTCCAGCAAAAGGATTGTGCAATGACGTTTGATCAGAACCGATATCTACACGAACGCCTCGACGAACTAATGCCTCCCATAAATCGATGGTATTTCCTTCAAAAGCGATAGAAAGTGCTTCGCCATTATTGCGCGCTTCCTCGCAACGGGTAATCAATGCGTCCAAATCGGTAAATAATTCATCCACCCATCCTTGAGCAAGTCGTTTGCGGGCAGCAGCAGGATTAATTTCAGAAGTGATACTCACCAATCCGGCAATTTTAGCGGCCTTCGGTTGAGCGCCACTCATTCCTCCCAAACCGGCTGTTACGAAAAGCAACCCTTTTCCTTCCAATATATCGGGAGTTGCGTCGCCGCGTTTGCGTAAGCACATTCTTGCGGCATTCATTACTGTAATGGTGGTACCATGAACAATTCCCTGTGGCCCAATGTACATATACGAACCTGCTGTCATTTGTCCGTATTGCGTTACGCCAAGGGCATTGAATTTCTCCCAATCGTCGGGTTTGCTGTAATTCGGAATCATCATTCCATTGGTAACCACTATGCGCGGAGCATCTTTGTGCGAAGGAAAAAGTCCCATCGGGTGACCCGAATACATGGCTAATGTTTGCTCTTCATCCATTTCGCACAAATACTGCATGGTTAATCGATACTGTGCCCAATTTTGGAAAACAGCTCCATTTCCGCCATACGTAATAAGTTCTTCGGGATGCTGCGCCACGGCATGATCGAGGTTGTTCTGAATCATGAGCATGATGGCTGCAGCTTGTTTGCATTTTGCAGGATACTGTTCTATGGGACGAGCATGCATGGCATACTTCGGCATAAAACGATACATATAAATTCGACCATATTGCTTCAATTCCTGCATAAATTCAGGAGCAAGAACAGCATGATGCTCTGGGTCGAAATAGCGAAGTGCGTTTCGCAATGCGAGTTTTTTATCTTCTTTGTTGAGAATATCCTTACGACGAGGCGCATGACTAATCGCGGGATTAGGCTGATATACAGGAGGTAAATCTTTCGGGATTCCTTCTAAAATATCGTGTTGAAATGCTTTAATATCTGTTGGTGTAAGTGATGTCATTGCGGCGTTTTATCAAATTTTCCTGTGCGGATATTGTAATTATATGGACAATGTTTGCAGCCATTTTTACAACAATAGCCGCGCTTGAGCAAGTATTTTTCTGTGAAAACAACATAGCCTTCGGGCGAAAGATAATATTCGTCCTTTTCGAGTTTCGATAAACGTGAAGGTTCCTCGTAGTTCATAGTTTGGCAAAGTTCGCAAAAATAGCTTGATAGAAATGAATGCTTTTCGGCTAGAAATTGTTTGTTTCGCAGAATGATTTCTTTGCAATCGCTTTCTTATTACGATGAAGATGTGTCGTTTTCGTTACCCGGAAAAGAAACTATGAAGCTTTCGGTTCGACGATTCGACCGTTTGCACCCGGAAATTAGCGGCAACAAATGGTTTAAGTTGCAGGTTTGGCTAAGCGATTTAGTCAATGACTTGAGTGTTCTATCATTTGGTGGAGCTTACTCCAATCATCTTTTAGCGCTATCGGCCGCAGGCAGAGAACTCGGAATAAAAACCATCGGAATTGTTCGTGGCGAAGAAGTGCTAAATCCGTTGATTTCAAGCATGCGAAAAAATGGAATGAATCTTCATTTTGTTGGTCGTGAAGCGTATCGTTTAAAGCACCAAGATTCTTTTTTAAATGATCTTCAAGAGCAGTTTGGCAAATGTCTGATTATTCCCGAAGGAGGCGCCGGTTCAACCGGAATTGAAGGCGCAATGGGAATGGTAAACGAAGTTGAATTATACGACTGGATTGCACTACCTGGCGGAACAGGTACGAGCGCCGCTGGAATAGCAAAAAAACTTCAGAACGGGTCGTGTAAAGTCCTTTGTTTTCAAGTGTTAAAGGGAGAATCGATTCTTAAAAATGAGTTGAAAGAAACTTCCGGTTTTGATGTTGAACTATTCCGAAATCTTCAAATCGATTACGAATATCATTTTGGCGGCTATGCGAAATCAAATGAGGAGTTGAAGAATTTCCAAGAACAATGGATCGAACAAACGGCGGTTCCCATCGATTTGATTTATGGAGCAAAGGCATTATATGGTTTGTATGAAAAAAATCACCGAGGCTTACTTGGTGAAAATCCCAATATCCTTTACATTCATACAGGTGGATTAGGACCCATGATTTAGTCGAAAGCTCTTCGATTGAAAATAAGAAATCCCGTTGTGAAAATGACCGAGAACTGCTGCTTACTTTGGTCGTAATAATTAACACTTACTGCAATAGGGGCAATGGGCGTATGATATACGAGGACAGCAGAAGCCATAAAATATCGCTTGGCAAAAGGTTCTCCATACGAAGCCGTAAGGTCTTCATTTTGGAGTATTTGTTTATGTGGTTGAAAGACATATCCTTCCACGCGAAGGTCTAAGCGTGAAGTAAAACTAAGGATGGTTTTTAAACCTGCAGCTGCATAATTATGCGCTCTGAATTGGGTCTGAAAGAGGGTTTTGCTTTCAGGAACTGGCGAGAATGAAGCTGCTTGTAATACGCTTGCTGTATAATTATTAAACAATGGCTGATTCGAAATTACTGCTTCGCCATAAAATCCAGCATGAACTCTCCCGCGTTTATTAAAATACACATCGTAATTCAAACGCATTCTCCAGAAATCATGAACCTTCCGAAAATCTTTATTTAGCAGTGAAGTACTTCCAGGATCATTAAACTCCTGTCCAGCCAAATACCTAAATTTCACCATAAACTGCGAGCCCGTTGTTGCATACATTTTCCGATTCAGTGTATTGCGTTCAATGCTCGTCCAATATGATCCATGGTTAAAATTCGTTCTGTCGGCGGTATCGGCGGTGGTAAATGCCTGTGTTTGGTAGTAGTCGTCGTACATGCGCACAGCAGTTAGTCCGGTCTTTATGCGGGTTTTATTTTTCCATGGAAATACAATGGCCGTAGTTACGGAACGATCGAATTGAATAAGATACGAGGGCTTTACATCTTCGAAAAAAGTACTCGCGCTGTAGAAAAAATCAGAATTATTCAGCGTGAAATCGGTTTCAATTTGAAAGGGTAGTTTGAAAGGGTAGTCGAGCGTAGATTTTACTTGAACTGAACTGTAGAATTTCCCGAAATACGAATTGAAGTCCAAGGCTAATCCGAACCGGTTTATTCGTTTTAAATGAAGCGCAACAAAACCCGTATTGATTGGTTTCGAAGAAATAACTCCGCCAAATTGTGCTTGTAAATCTTTATCGATTTTCATTTGCAACTTAAGCTTGAACAAGCCGCTCTCTTCGTCTATACGTGCCGTTGGATAAATTTTTCGAATGCGTTCGTCGTAAGCAGCACGATAAAAATAAGGTCGAATATTTTCGATGTTTGCGGGAAACTCTTTTTGTCTAAAAGATCGTTTAATAAAATTCGATTGATTCTTAGTCAATCCTTCTATTTGAATTTCATCGATTTTAACTGGCTTTTGTTTTATGTAAAACCGCTTTCTTTTTTGGGCGAGGGAGTCCGTATCCTGCCGTCTCGAAATCATGGATTGTATCTGAGGCATTCGGGCTAATGTACTTTGGTAACCTCCTTCAATCATCGCTTCTGTTTCGTCAAAATCCATGATACCTAATTGGGGGATTTTGGGGCGAACAATGAGCATGTTTTCGGTTTCGCATACTTCGCCATAGCTTGTGCGCTCCATCAACATGTTTTTAATTTGAGAAAGGATGTCTTCTTCTTGAGGTGGTTTAATTTCCGAAACAACTGTACTTCCAATAATGACATCGGGCAGAAAATCACGGTACATCACATCGGCAGGAAAATTATTGTATAATCCACCATCAAACAAAAGTTTATCATCCACTACAATGGGCTTATAAAAAAACGGATAGGTCGATGAAGCACGCATGGCTTGCCCTATATCGCCTTCTTTAAACACTACTTCAGCTTTGTTGTATATATCTGCCGCTACGCAACGAAAGGGAACAAACAAACTGTCGAAATTGTAATGTGCTGAAGCGCTTATTGCAGAAGTTCGTTCCAGAAATGCAAAGTCCATATTTGCCGGCGAGATAATATTTGTTGGGAATCGTGTTTGAATCACGGAATCGATCCTGAATTTTATTCCTACCCAGTTTGCATCTGGCTCGCGCTCTCTGTAAAAATATACGTATCGATCCACCTGCTTGCCAAACACCCAACCTTCGAACTCCTCACTTTTAACGAGTTTTTCAATTTCAGCTGGCGTGTATCCCATGGCGTACATTCCGCCAACCAAAGCGCCCATCGAAGTTCCGGCAATGTAATCGATGGGAATGTGTGCTTCTTCTAATGCTTTTAAAACACCCACATGTGCTAATCCGCTGGACCCACCTCCACTCAATACCACGCCAACCCGTTGAGCCGAAGAAGCGAATGGCAGCAGTATAAAGGAAAAGAGAATTAAACGAAAAACCGACACTACTCGAAGCGTTATTTAGTTGCCATAAACTTACGGATTTTGAACGCTTGTATGATTCAGCGATTCCAAAAACGGATTAATTGTTTGAAATAGGGTGCCGATTGAATTAAACGGCTTCCATACCAAGAAAATGCTTCGCCATCAACCAATCCAATTCGGGCTTTGGGCAGAAGTCGACTGAGTTCTTCGGCATGTTTTTCGGCAAAGGGGAAGGGTTCGGAAGAAAGTAAAACCAAGTCCGGGTTCATTGCAAATAGTTTTTCGGGGCCTAAGGTCGGATATCGATCAGCTGAATCAGCGCTTAGATTTATCAGGCCGCATCTACGAAGCATGTCGTGAATAAACGTATCGGAATTAACCGCCATGTATGGATCTCGCCAAATAAGATACACTGCTTTTTTCGGATTTGGGATGGGCTCTAGCATTCCAAAATTGTGGGTGATTTTGGAGATAATCTTGGTGGCATCCTCTTCCCTGTTTAAAATTTCGCCTAATTGAGTAATCATGCTCAATGCATCGTCGAGGTTGCGGATATCCGAAATCCAAACGGGAACATGGTTCGCCAGTTCTTCCAATTCGGATTGTGTATTTTCTTCCTTATTGGCGATGACTAGATCGGATTTGAGATTTAGAATCGCATCCAAGTTCAACTTCTTGGTTCCACCTACTCTAGTTTTTGTTTCGAACCAATCGTCGGGATGAATGCAGAATTTCGTGATTCCAACCACTTCGTCATCAAGCCCTAAATCATAAAGTAATTCGGTTTGCGACGGCACCACCGAAATAATTCTTTGGGGATTCTCACTGACCGAAAATGTGCGACCCATCATATCGGTAATGGTTCTTAATGACTGAGATTTCATAGGGGCAATACTAAGATTTTTAAGTGTTGAATTAAAGTGTGCAGAATTCTGTTTCACGAAAAAAGAAAATCGCTTTTCCTATTTTGAAATTGTTGTAATATCTTGGCTTAAATGTTGTAAAAAAAAATTCTGTTTGGGAAAACTCTTATTCAACGATTAATATTAGACATCTGTAAATGAAAACAAAGGTTGTTTTATTTCTACTATGTGCAATTTTCTGCCAATATGGAATCGCTCAAAAGCTAACGATTGAACTGTTTAATAAAACCGGTCTCGATCTTGATTCTGTTACTCTCAACAAGGTGTATTGCGGAAAAATTGAAAAAGATTCATCCCTTAAAGTTCTAAAATGCAAAGGATTTTATTCCTCAAGCGGATTGCCTTTACTCAAAATTTCAGGCATCATCCATAATAAAATACCAGCCCGAAGTTTGACGGAATGTGGCACAAAGGCGAAGTACATTACAACGGGAAAACACCAATTTGATATTTACATAAGCAAACCTGAATTGGGCAATGTTCTGACGTTAAAGAAGCATGAGTGAGTTTTTGATGTATCTCAATATATAATTTAACAATCCAGAAGGCGCATACACTTTTCGGTTGGCAAATCAGCCCTATTTATGCTTCCTTAATTTTTAAAACTTCAATTCTAAACCATTTCTTCAAAATTTACTCGCAGTTTTTGTCAAAGTAAAAATCACATAAATTAATCCTTGAGGCAACGAATTGATAATCCCTGGTTTTTATAAGAATAGTCTTGATTCACATTTTCCAACATATAGCCTATACTTCGGGACCATGCGGTATTTATATCGACTTCTGTTGAACTCCACCAAGAGCCGAGGGCGCTAAGTTGATAAAAACTGTCACCACCAAAGTACCAGCCACCAGGTAAAGCCGAAAAGCCACTTTCGTTGGTTGAATTAGAAATGTATCCATTCGAATCAAACCAATACAATGTGCCTGTGCTTTTTAATTTGACCCAAGCCGGATTTCCTCCACCTAAAAAGTTCGTTAAGCTTGACCATTCTGCATCAATCGGTACATGCCAGCCCGTTGGGCAAACATTGCGCGGATCGGCAACTGCATGCCAGTTGTACATCTTACCATAAGGACATTCATACTGGCTGTCGTTGTTGTAATGGCACCAGGCACCGCTTGTAAGACCTTGCCATTCCCAACCATCAGTAACATGCGCAATGGAATCACCATTGTTATAAATACTCGTTTTTAGGTTTTCGGCCATCCATTCCTGCGTGCCAATCACAATGGTTTTGTACTCATTGCCTTCCTGGTCGGTTAGGCTGCCGTATGTGAGACTGGGATTATGCACTGCAATTGCGCCGCAAGTATGCAAAGAAGCCGGGTCAATGGGTACTGTATATACCAACTCGTTACTATACGCTACGCTATCGGGCGCAAGCATGGCATAAGCCCTGAAATAATAGGTAGCGCCCTGATTGATCTCGCCCACAATTTGCTCCAAGGCTATGGCACAACCCGGCCCGTTGCTTAGCATGGTATCTGCCACGGTGGGATTGGGGCTGCTGCTCCAGCATAGGCCTTTGTCGGAAATCTCGTTGCAGCTGTTCGAGTTGCAGTCTACCGCATAGTTTGTAGTACTAAACAAGCGCATTGCAGCCGTACCTGCATCATACTGAAGCGAATCGAGTGCAAAAACCAGCGAATCGCTGTAAGTTGTAAAACTCAGTTGGTTGCTGTAATCGGTGCCGTAGGCATTGGTGGCATAAGCCCGAGCGTAGTAATTGGTGTTGCTTTGAAAACTATCTGGGGGTATAGGAATGCCATTTATCAAATCACCACTTCCTTCAGACACAAATTCACTTGTAAGGGTCGGATTGGGCATGGAGCTAATACAAATACCGGTTGAAATTAATTCGCCACCTATCGTGATTGGTTCCATTTCTTGACTAAAAAATGTGCTGTAATTAGTCAAAGCATAAAATTGCGTCATTATTCCGCAGGGCGGGAAACCTGGACTGAAAGGTTCCCCCCCATAGTTTCGGAAAATGATATATGGTAGCGAATCCAAAGACCTTACACATCGAATAGGTCCGAGACTGTTACCTGCTCCACCTGATGGGTAAAAAGAGTTGTTTTGCCCTTCAAGAATAGTTGTCCAAGGTGACAACCCCATATTCTCCAGTGTTGCAGATGTGAAAAACTCACTTCTTGGATTTGTTATGTTTCCCGGCTCCTCTAAGTTATAAAAATAAACACCACTGCTGCCAGCAAGCCCATTTACCCCTGCTACTGTTGAAAAGCCACTCAAATTATTTGAAGTATTTACATCATTCCAATAACCTGAATTGGCGCTACGAAGTTTATTTCTAACACCCATGGCTGTGTCATAGCTTAAGTAGTACGCATCCATAAAATCATAATAAGATGAATCGAGTTCTTCAAATAAATTACTCCAATCGACAAGTCCGCTCACTCTCCAACCAGCCGGACAAATATTGCGATCATCGGCAATTGAGTATGTGTTGTATAATTTCCCCCAGGGATTGTCGTAATGTTCATTGAAATTTATGCTGCACCAAGTTGGATATTCAATGGGATTTCCGTTTATGCTGTCTTGTATTAACTCGGGAATCAACGAGCCATCGGCGAAACGCGAACTGCGAAGGTTTTCGGCAAACCATTCTCGGTTGCCAATTGAAACAGTGCGGTAGGTATTGCCGTCTAAATCGCTTACGCTGCCATAGCTTATGTTGGGGTTAAACTGATCGGCGGCGAGGGTGGTAAAACTTATGGTGTTTCCGTATACAATGCCAATGTTGCTTATGATGTAAGCCCTTGCGTAATAGGTGGTGTTTATAGCCAAACCTTGCACACTCTTTTTAAAATCTCCGGGTGTATTTCCCGCAGAGACCATGGCGTTTTGATACACCAACGGATTGGGCGCAGAACTCCAGCAAATGCCTTTGTCGATAATCGCACTTTCTTGTGCGTTCATATTCACTGCACCAATCAATGCCGAAAAATGGGTTATGGCAACAGCCTCGGATGTTTCGATTGTGGGCATACCCAATGTTGTAAAACTGTATGCTATACCATAGGCCGTTCCAGCATCGTTGGTAGCATAAGCCCGCACAAAGTAACTAGTGCCAGGAAGTAAGTTTGTTAAAGTGCTGCTGAAAGGTCCGCCACCATTACCATTTACTGTAATGTTGTTATTGATTGTGGGTGTTGTTCCAATGGCCCAGCATACTCCCCGTGCTGTTACAGCAAGTCCACCATCGGCTGTGATGTTTCCACCGCATGTGGCTGTTAGTCCATCGGTGTAAACTACATTGTTGGTCGAAACAGTAGGCAGAACACCGGCTCCCGAAGCATTTTGTGTGGTGAAAATCTGCTCATTGCCGTAGCCCGTTCCTTCGGCATTTACTGCATAGGCTCTAACATAATAGGTAGTTGCAGGTTGAAGGGGAAGAATGTTGCTTCCAAAACTTCCGTTTCCGCTGCCATCAATAGTGAAATTATTTGCCAGTGTAGGATTTGAAGATGTGCTCCAGCAAACTCCGCGCTGTGTTACTTGCGAGCCGCCGTTGGCGCTGATGGTTCCGCCGCCGTATGCTGAAGTTGCAGAAAGAACTGTTACAGGTAGCGTGGTAATTTGCGCCAATTGCTGTTCATCGGGTAATGTGTATGTTATGCTGTCGATATCGCTGATTGCTATGCTTAGAATGTTACCGTTGTTCTGGTAAATTTTCTGCAAGATTGGTGGTGGAACAAGAACGAAACGAACACTGTCGATCGATTCGAGCGGAATTTGCAATTGTGTGCCGTTTCCTTGGTGAACAATCATGAGGTTTTGAGCCTGCAGTTTTATAACCGCAAAGAGAACAAGGCAGAGAATAGTAAGTATACGTTTCATGCTTATTGGGTGCGGATTAATTTTTTACTCACAGAATACTGGGTATTGCGCAGCACAAGCGTGTATTGTCCTGCGGCTCCCTTAAAGCCTAAGGGAAAACTGTGTTCACCTTTGTTTAGCAAGCCAAGATCTCGATCCATCACAATTTTACCTGCGGCATCGAGTATCTGCAATTGCAATTGCTCTTCTTTGGGTAACACGAGAGCCACGGTTTGATCGCCATTGGCCGGGTTTGGGAAAATTTTTACTTGACGATCGTTAGCCTTGCCGAGCCAATCCTCGATTTTTAGTGGGGTGTCGGTTTCATATTCGTAATATCCAACTGTACTAATGTTCCAAGAATACTCGGTACCATCGTTCAGATGCAGGTTCAACATCTCGCCAGAGAAGTCAATCTTTCTGACATCTTGTAAGGCATATGCCGAGGTATTACCATCAGTATAATTAAAGAATATGCTTTGTGCTTTTGATGAGCTAGCGCAAAGCTGTCCTGCAACTAACATTGCAAAAAGTCTTGATTTGATTATCATCATGAAGATATTTATTAAAATATTTTTATTCATTTTTTCTTATAAAATCCTCCAAGTCAAAAATATGATTTTATTGTCAACGAGTTAAGTTATTCCAATAATCACGAACTTAAATTTATGCGTGTTGGTTTTACAATATACTCTCGCTCAATCTTCTCGTTAATGGTATGTTTAGAAGAATTTGCCAATATTTATATTGAGTTTTTCTTGTTTTCCATTATATCGAAAAAGGCCCTTGTGAGGCCTTTCGCGATTTCGATTTTAAATACTATTGGATACTGATTTTTTTAGTAAACTCAGGATATGCAGGCATGCTCAATAGGTAAATTCCCGATGCCAATGTGGAGGTATTCATATACGTTGACTCTCCCGAAATCGAATCGCTTAATACCATTCTACCCATTTGATCATACACATGAACAATCGTTCCTGCTTTCACTTGGCGCGACTGAATAGTAAAACCTATATCGGTGGGATTTGGAAAAACCTGAATATTGGAATGCGAATATTCTGTTTGATTAATCTGTGTAATAGTAGAATTTTCAACATCAAGGTAACTTGTATCCGAACAAACACCGTTGTTTTCCACAAGCATTAACTGATACGGCCCTGTTGCTGCCCAAAAAACACTAATTTGATTGCTGCCTTGACCCGAACTAACTGCGCCGCCGTATGCGGTCCACGAATACGTGTGGCCAGAAACTTGACTAACCAAATAGGTGTATGGATTAAAAGGTATGATGCTCGGATTACCAATAATGGTTTGAGCGATAAAGCTATTTACAGCAACCGTTTTACATCCATTGGCCCATTGAGCAGGAATTCCTGTAATGCCTTCGGGCGTAACCAAACATGCTAAGGTATAAATTCCGGAAAATGATGGCACAAAGCTAGAAATTGATGATGTTGCTCCTGCAATGGCAGTCCAACCCGATGTGGAATTTCCCTGCGGACAAGAGGCCGAACCATTTACAAAATACCATTGAAACGTTGTATTACCCAAACCTACAGGTTGTGAAGAAAAAGACAATGGGATAGGAGAAATTGAACATTGAGAAGAAAACTGACTATCGACTGATCCAGGTGTTGTTGTAATGTTGAAACTCGCCACACCATTGGCCCAAGCAGCAGAACCACAAGAAGATAATGGCGTTACGAAACACGCATAACTAGTTGATGTGTATAATGTTGGTGGGTCATAACTGTTCGAAGTTGCTCCAGGAATCAACGTCCAGCCAATCGTTGAACTTCCTGATGGGGCGGATACAACTCCTGATGAAGAATACCATTGGTAAGTGAATGATGGGCAGCCAGAGGATATTGAAGAAAAACTTAATGCCGCAGGATTATTGCTTGATGAAAATCCATTACCTGTAATAGTTCCGAGTGATGTATTATTTGAAATAATCAACTTGTAACCAGTGAAGTTTATAGCTTGAATTCCGGGTATTGTAGTAACTTCTGATAGCCATTTGTCAGCTAAAACAAAATTCGCGAACGCATTATTCGTAGAACTAACTTTAGCATCTACAACAAAAGTAATTGGAAATTCTGTACCGCTTGGATTGCTGTTTAATACTGATTGAATAGCTGCTTGACTTGCTAAAATTGAAATACAGCCTTGAACAGGGGTGAAATTGGGAGATGTTCCGCCATTGTTCCATGTAGATTGATTGGGGGCATAAGAAAATCCCACAGGCAATCCAATTACATTATTGATTCTAAAAGCAGAAAAGTAACAGGTAACATCTCCAAATCCATTAACATTTATTGAAGTGTCGCTTGATGTATTCAATGTCAAACTAGTTTCGTATCCATTGACATTATCATTATAACAAACGGGTAAATTAATGAGTGTATCCGGATATAAACCGTATGAATTTGAACTATAGCTTTGATCAGGAATGCACTGCGAAAATCCAACAATTGATATTGTCTGTAGTATCAGAAATAGTATTCTTTTCATTGTTAAATTGATTTATCGTTTGATGAATTAGTTCACTATCAACTTCCGAGAATAACCTGGATGCATAAGCATTCTTAAAAAATAAATACCTTTAGCCAAATGAGCGGTGCTCACATACGTGCTATTAACAGCTGCGTTGGTTTGTAATACCACGCGTCCAATTTGGTCTAATAATTCTATGCTTTCGCCAACTAGAATTGCATTTGACTGAACAGTAAAACCTACATCGGTTGGATTCGGGAAAACTTGAACGTTGGAAATCGGAAATTCTGTTTCAGAAATTTGTGTGATAAATGAATTCTCAACATCGAGGTAACTGGTATCCGAACAAATGCCGTTATTTTCTATGAGCATGACTTGATACGGCCCTGTTGCGGCCCAAAAAACACTAATTTGATTAGTACCTTGACCCGAGCTAACAGCCCCTCCGTATGCAGTCCAAGAATACGTATGCCCAAACTCTTGACTAACCAAATAGGTATATGGATTAAATGGTATGATATAAGGATTGCCAATAACGGATTGGGCAGTAAAGCTATTAACTAGAACTGTTTTGCAGCCATTTGCCCATTGGGCAGGAAGTCCAGTAATCGCTTCGGGAGTTACAAAACAAGCCAAAGTAAACGTTCCAGAAGTTGGAGGAGTGAAGCTTGAAGCTGATGATGTTGCTCCTGCAATGGCAGTCCAACCCAAAATGGAATTGCCCTGCGGACAAGAAACGGATCCATTTATATAATACCATTGAACCGATGTATTACCCAAACCTACTGGTTGTGAATCAAATGTTAATGGAACCGAACTAGATGTACATTGTGATACTTGTTGCCCATTCACCGATCCTGAAGATGTTGTAATAGTGAAACTCGCAACTCCGCCTGCCCATGCAGCATTTCCGCAAGTTGACAATGGTGTTACAAAACATGCATAGCTGGTTGAGTTGAATAATGTTGGCGGGTCGAATGTATTCGATGTTGCTCCCGGAATCAGCGTCCAGCCAATGGTTGAACCACCTGTTGGAGCAGATACAACTCCAGCGATTGAATACCATTGGTAAGTGAAAGATGGGCAGCCGGAGGATATGGCTGAAAAACTTAAAGATGCTGGGTTGTTGCTTGATGAATATCCATTACCTGTTATAGTTCCAAGGGATGTAGTAACAGTATACGAAGCTACACCAGAAGCCCATGCTGCAGAGCCACAAGCAGACAATGGCGTTACAAAACAGGCATAGCTGGTTGAACTGAATAAAGTTGGAGGATCATATGAAGTCGAATTAGCTCCAGGAATTAATGTCCAGCCTAAAGTTGAAGTTCCTGTTGGTGCAGAAACGACACCAGAAGCAGAATACCATTGGTAAGAAAACGAAGAGCAACCTGTTGGAATTGAAGTAAAAGAAATTGGATTAGGATTGTTATTGCTAATTCCATTATTCGTCAAAGTTCCTAATGAAATAAAAATTTGAAAATTCAAATTGATGGCAGGAGTTAAATCTGCTTGATACCAAGTTGAAACTCCATTTGCATCCGGCAAATTTGCCAATGTAGAATTATCGTTATCTCCTGCAACTCCGTAAAACAAGAAACGCTTGTCTGTAGCTTCACTGCCCATGGATGCGACATAGGTGTGTCCAGCTAAAAGAGAAACAGGATAAATAGAAACAGTAAAATACTGAGCTGTTGTTGGATGTGTGGCAGAAATGTTAAAGTCGCCAATAGATAGAGCTGTAGTTAAATCTAATTCGTCAAAAATTTCTATTACAAGATCTGTATTATCGGTAGAAGCTGAGGATACAGCTATATCTACTGAATTTAATGTGGCATTATTATAAATTTTAAATTTATGTGCAATTTTACTTGGCTGCCAAGCAGTTAGAGTTGCTGCGCCAGAGTATGTATAGGCAACAGCGTTAGAAAGTCCAGTTAATCCAGAGTATTCATAGTTTGAAACAACAAAATCGGAAGTTCCAGCATTGTTACTTGGATCGGTATCGGCATTTGAAGAAGTCACATTGGCAGCTACAATATAATTACCAATTGCATTTGCAGTATAACCAGTTGCAATAATAACAGTATCGTTTGTAAAAGGTTGAGTATTAAATATGGAAGAACTCCCCGAATTTACAGTGACTCCTCCTCGAGTAATCGTATAGTTAATCGTTGCATTTTGAGGCAATGCTCCTTCATTGCGAACAATTGCAACAAGAGAAATTGGTCTAACTTGAGAAAGGGGGTATGTTCCATATTCTCTATCATTAAAAGGGTCTGCGTGAAAAAACGCTGTCATCATCAATTCGTAACTAGGGGGAGTCTTCAATTTCACATCATCCACCATCCATGAATATCCGCAGCCAGGTGCTGTTGCAGAACCTGATGGACTCCAGAATTGGAAACGAACTTTTACATTTGCTTGACCGCCAGCTGTAGGGGTGATATTCACCTTTACAATTTCAGCAGTAGATGAAGAGGCGTCATTATTTCCTAAAGTTGCGTTAACTGGATATTTCACCCAGGTTGACCCGTTGTTGTTCGATACAAATACAAACGTTGAATCATCGAATCGTCGATATTGTTGCTGGAATTCAAGGATAACTGAAGGATAACTGGAACAATTTACACTGCCCGTTAAGGAGATGTTAGTAATTTGATCTCCAGAACAATCCAAATCTGAATCAAATAAAGCATATCCGTTGGAAGCAGTTGTTGAGGTAATTGGAGCAATCAAATATGTTCCAGATGGGATAGCAGTCCCAATAACCCAGTTGCTAGTGTTTCCCACTTCGCTTGTAATGGTCCAAGATGATGGATTTGAAAAGTCATTGGTATAAATTGTTGTTTGAGAAAAAACAGTTAATGCCAGAAACTGAATGGTTAGTAGTAGTAATTTTTTCATTATTATATTGATTTTTGGTTTGTAGAATTAGTTCACAATCAACTTCCGAGAATAACCTGAATGCTTTGGTAATCTTAAAAAATAAATGCCTTTAGCCAAATGAGCGGTGCTCACATACGTGCTATTAACAGCGGCATTGGTTTGTATTACCACGCGCCCAACTTGGTCTAATAACTCAATGCTTTCGCCTACTATTATTGCATTAGACTGAATAGTAAAACCTAAATCGGTTGGATTTGGGAAAACCTGAACATTAGAAAGCGATTGTTCTGTTTCAGAAATTTGTGTGATAAATGAATTCTCAACATCGAGGTAACTTGTATCCGAACAAACCCCATTGTTTTCTACGAGCATCAATTGATACGGACCCGTTGCTGCCCATACAACATTTACTTGATTTGTGCCTTGTCCCGAGCTAACTGCGCCGCCGTATGCTGTCCATAAATATGAGTTACCAACGGTTTGACTAACCAAATATAAGTAAGGAGTAAAAGGCAGGATGTTCGGGTTTCCAATAATGGATTGTGCAGTAAAGCTATTTACAAAAACCGTTTTACATCCATTGGCCCATTGAGATGGAAGACCGGTGTTACCTTCAGGTGTTACCAAACATGCCAAGGTATACGTTCCAGAACTTGGAGGCGAAAAGCTAGAAAATGATGATGTTGCTCCTGAAATAGCCGTCCAACCGGAAGTAGCATTACCCAGCGGACAAGAAACGGAACCATTTACAAAATACCATTGATATAATGTGTTACCCAAACCTACAGGCTGGGAATCAAATGTCAATGAAACCGAACTAAATGTACATTGCGATACTTGCTGTGTATTAACCGATCCTGACGATGTTGTAATAGTGAAACTCGCAACTCCGCCTGCCCATGCAGCATTTCCGCAAGCAGACAATGGTGTTACAAAACACGCAAAGCTGGATGAGGAGAATAATATTGGAGGGTCATAGGTATTCGATGTTGCTCCAGGAATCAACGTCCAACCCGAGGTTGAACTACCTGTTGGTGCAGAAACAACTCCAGACTTTGAATACCATTGGTAAGAGAATGAAGGGCAGCCTGTTGGATTTGATGTGAAAGTAATTGGGTTGGGGTTGTTACTCAAAAGGCCATTATTTGAAATTGAACCAAACGATGCGAGTTGCTGGCATATACAAGTGTGAATTCCGAGATTTGTCCAAGTGTTATTTGGCAGCGTATCATATTGCGCCAATGGATCAAAAAAATCGGGGTTGACAGATATGCCTGTTTGAACAGACGATTTACGAATCATTGTGTGGTCTTTCGTTATCCAAGCACCCGAATTTGCTGTAAAAGGAAATAAACTACTCCATGCCGTTCCGGGGTCTTCCCCTATTTTCCCTAAAATGTCAATAATTACATTTCCTTTAGCCAAAACAACGGCATCATTTCCATTGCAATATGTTGGTGTAGGATATGCTCCATCCAATTGATCGGCTAATGCCTGAAGTTCTAAGCTACATGCAGGACTATTTGTGGTAGATGTTGTTTGGCCATTCACCAAAACAAAGGTTGAGAATGGTTGAATAATTCCAACCAAATTTGTTAAACCTCCTGCTGAATAATCAGCAGCACCGTTAGAATATCTTCGAATACTGTAGGACGATAAGTTAATTGGGTTGTAAGTTGGGTTGTAAATCTCAATTGCTTTATCATTTCCGGAACCTTCTACATATTCAGAAATAAATAATTCGGTACATTGAGAATGTGCTGATTTACTTAATAAAAGAGCAAAAGCAAATACTACTGTTTTAATAATGTGGAGTGGTTGGAGCGTGAATTTCATTGGAGGAAAAATAATAGTTAAAAACAAGTAATGTTTTATTAGTCAATTTAGTTGTGCTAAAGCAATAGACTTTAAGCTTATTACGAATTAGAATATTTAAACAATATGAAAACCAAGATTTTCAAAATTTTGAAATTAATCTTTCTTGTATTTTCAGAATTAGTTTATTGAATTAGTTCACTATCAACTTCCGAGAATACCCTGGATGCTCAGGTAATCTTAAAAAATAAATGCCCTTAGCCAAATGAGCGATACTGACATACGTGCTATTAACAGCTGCGTTGGTTTGTAATACCAATCGACCAACTTGGTCTAATAGCTCAATGCTTTCGCCAGCTATTAATGCATTAGACTGAATAGTAAAACCTACATCGGTTGGATTTGGGAAAACACGCACATCGTCCAAATTAAGTTGTTCGAAACCAATTGTGCCCGTATTAGCGATATTGGAGCGCGAACTTAAAAACCCAAATGCCGTTGGATTGCACCCCGGTATTACAATCTCGAGCTGATAAAACACGGTTCCCGAAGGTGGAGTTAAGTCGGTATAGCTATTCAAAGAACTTTGGATTGTAATGAGCACGGACATATTATCGAGAGTCGTTCCGCGGTAAATTTTGTAAGAACCAAAATTGATTCCTTCATAGCCTGACCAAATCAGGTTAACCGTTCCGCCCACTCCGAGGTTTAGGGTAAGGTGCATGGTTTTGTGCATCTCGGAAGTTGAGGAAAGTGTTCCGCACGTATCAACAAGTCCTAATTTGTAACGACTTGCCTGTGCAAATGGATTCGATTGTACATCGATAAACGTACTGTAGTCTCCGTATGCTTGAGTTCCAATCGGTTCATAAACATTTGCAACAACACTTTCACGAAAAACCACAAAACTATCGATGAGTGTGGTGAATGGTTTTTCCCAAACTACAATGTTGCGACCAGTAAGACTATCAACCGAAACCACACAGATATCTACTGGTGGTAGTAGTGCCAAATTCACAATTTGAGGAATTGATTGAGCGGTGCAACCATTTACATCACTTACGCTTACGCTATAATTTCCAGAAGCAGTTGGTGTTATACTTTGTGATATCTCGCCGGTGTTCCATAAAAATGAGGAGTAGTTACCATTCGCTGTTAATGTTGGGGCAACACTGTTACATGAACTCGGTGACCCACTTAACGTTATTACCGGTGCCGTTAAACTTGGCAACTCCGTTAATGAAATGGGCTGTGATATAGCGCTGCAACTCGCATCCAAAACCGCAACAACCTGATAACTTCCCGAAGCCGTTGCAACTAGTGTATCGTTAGTTTGGCCTAGCAAAATATTACCATCGAGTTTCCATTGATAACTCACACCCGATGATGAATTGGCAATTAAGCGTGCTTGACCATTTGCACAAAAAGTGGTTGGGTCGATGGAAATCACATTAACCGTAAGTGCGCAACTTGAGCCAACAACATCGAGGTAACTGGTATCCGAACAAACACCGTTATTTTCTACAAGCATCACCTGATACGGACCTGTTGCCGCCCAAATAATACTTACCTGATTGGTGTTCTGTCCAGAGCTAACTGCACCGCCGTATGCGGTCCACAAATACGAATGACCCGACACTTGACTTACCAAATAAGTATATGGATTAAAAGGTGTGATATTCGGATTACCAATAATAGATTGTGCAGTGAAATTATTTACTACAACTGTTTTGCAGCCATTGGCCCATTGAGATGGAAGTCCGGTAATGCCTTCGGGTGTTACCAAACAAGCCAAGGTATACGTTCCAGAACTTGGAGGAATAAAGCTAGACGCCGATGATGTTGCACCTGCAATAGCCGTCCAACCCGAAGTGGAATTGCCCTGCGGACAAGAAACGGCTCCATTGGCAAAATACCATTGAACCGTTGTGTTACCCAAGCCTACAGGTTGGGAATCAAATGTTAATGGAACAACAATAGATGTACATTGCGATACTTGTTGCCCATTCACCGCTCCGGAAGATGTTGTGATATTGAAACTCGCCACGCCGCCAGCCCATGCAGCATTTGCACAAGTCGACAACGGCGTTACAAAACAAGCATAGCTAGTAGATGAGTATAATGTTGGCGGATCATATGTATTCGATGTTGCTCCCGGAATCAACGTCCAGCCTGTGGTTGAACTTCCTGTTGGAGCTGAAACAACTCCAGATGTTGAATACCATTGGTAAGTGAAGGATGGACAGCCAGATGATATTGCAGAAAAACTTAAAGATGCTGGGTTGTTGGTTGATGAATATCCATTGCCTGTAATTGTTCCAAGGGATGTAATAACTGTATACGAAGCTACACCACTTGCCCATCCTGCAGAACCACAAGCAGACAAAGGCGTTACAAAACAAGCATAGCTGGTTGAACTAAATAAAGTTGGAGGATCATATGAAGTTGAATTAGCTCCTGGAATCAAAGTCCAGCCTGTGGTTGAACTTCCTGTTGGTGGAGAAACGACACCCGCCGCCGAATACCATTGGTAGGTGAAAGAAGCGCAACCTGTTGGATTTGATGCGAAAGTTATTGGATTAGGGTTGTTGTTGCTAATTCCATTACTTGTCAAATTTCCTAGTATGAAAGGTGCCACATAGTTAAAATTAATATGCTTTTTTTCTATCGCTCCAAATTCACCTCCAGAAAGAATAACTGTTCCTGCTGAATTAGTTACCTCGTATCCACCTTGTCCATAAGCACAACACATTCCGTCTCCATATGCGTCTGACATTTCGAAAGAATAGCAATCATTTGCAGGAAGCGTAACTGATACATTTGGTTGAACAGTAGTTCCAACAGCAGTTAAGTCTGTGTAAGGTCCTCCAGAAGCTACAACAGTATTGTTCGATCTACGAATTTTCCAAGATGATTCTGTTCCATATTGGTCAGTAGTTATTTTAACTATAATATTGCCCGATGTTATTGTAGGTGCCATGTTAATGGTCTGTACTAAGCTATTATCTGAGGGCGCTGCATCTGTTCCCGCAGGTGTTACTGTAAATGTTAAATTAGAAGATGAAGTAATATTAGCTGAGCCGAAAGTAACAGCGCTTGCTTGAAATTGCTCTAATGCTCCAGTCCAATTAGTAGTGGCTACTTGCGTCCCGCCTATGGAAGCAGTAATATTTGCTGAGGTTAAGGTTTGAACACCTTTGTTTTGAATGTTAACTTTTAAAGGAGAAAGGGTTCCGCATGTTGAGGTTTCTCCAGTATAAGAATCAAGAACTGCATCAATCGGGTTTGAACATGCTCGTGCATTAGCGATGTGTTGAGATACTGGCCAGTAGGAACCTACTTCGGATGGACTGATATGCCAAACACGACGACTTGGGCAAATCATATATAAGGTTGGGAAGAAACCAATTTGAAGTGTAGTAGCCGCTAAGGCATCATCGCATAATGGAAACGTAGTGCCTGCAGTCCAATCACCTTGGGTGTTAGTTCCAATACCACTAATTAAATCAACTGAAGTTGCAGCATCACCTTCAATCCAAAAAACACGAACTTCATCAGTTCCTTGCGGTCCATATTGTGTGTATAAATCATCTAAGATATGCGTTTGGTGAAAACCCCAGCATGGGCCGCACCATGTTGCTGATACGTCGATGAAAATTGTTTTCCCCCCGGTAAGAAGAGCATCAATATTATACGAGTTACCATTTAGGTCTGTAAGGATAATACCTGCTGGTAGTAGTGTACCATTGGCCAACTGCCCGTATGAATTTGATGCAAAAAAAGTCAAAGCCGCGAAAAGGGCTCTTTGAACAAATAATTTCATTTTGCGCATGTATTTGTTAGAATGGATTTAAGATGTATTTATAAAACGCATCGAATGTACTAAAAGAATTTAATTTTCTATTTTACTCAATACCTAAACTACCGACTAAGCATTGTTAGTAAATTTCCGCTTTAAAAAATGAAATTCCAATTGAGGTAAAAATCCCACCCTTTCAATTTTCAAACATTTCCCTCCTTCCCTATTGGGCAATTTTTACCTTTGCACTATGTATTACAAAAACATCCTCGAAACCATTGGAAACACACCGATGGTTCAGCTTAACCGCATTACCAAAGACATTAAGGCAACTGTTTTAGCCAAGGTGGAGACAACCAATCCTGGAAATTCCATCAAAGACCGGATGGCGCTCAAAATGATTGAAGATGCCGAAAAAGACGGGCGCCTAAAACCGGGAGGAACCATTATTGAAGGAACCAGTGGAAATACTGGAATGGGTCTCGCCATTGCTGCGGTTATTAAAGGATACAAATGTATTTTCACCACCACTGATAAACAATCGAAAGAAAAGGTAGACGCGCTTCGTGCTTTTGGTGCCGATGTAATAGTGTGTCCAACCAATGTGGAACCGGAAGATCCCAGTTCGTATTATTCGGTTTCGAGCCGGTTGATTGCCGAAGTACCCAATTCTTGGAAACCCAATCAGTACGACAACCTCAGCAATTCACAAGCGCATTACGAACAAACAGGTCCCGAAATTTGGGAGCAAACAGAAGGTAAAATCACGCATTTGGTGGTGGGTGTTGGAACAGGCGGAACTATTTGCGGAACGGGTCGCTACCTGAAAGAGAAAAATCCGAACATCAAAATTCTCGGAATCGACACCTACGGATCGGTGTTTAAAAAGTATAAGGAAACGGGCATTTTCGATAAAAACGAAATTTACCCATACATCACAGAAGGCATTGGCGAGGACTTTCTTCCTCAAAACGTCGATTTCAATATAATTGACCACTTCGAAAAAGTAACCGATAAAGACGCTGCGGTTATGACCCGTCGCATTCCACGTGAAGAAGGCATCTTTGGTGGAAATTCAGCAGGTTCGGCCATGGCTGGTTTGATTCAAATGAAGGATATGTTTAAGGAAGGTGATATGGTTGTGGTGATTTTCCACGATCATGGCACGCGTTACTTGGGCAAAATGTTCAACGATGACTGGATGCGCGACCGCGGTTTCTTGGAAGAAAAATCTCCTAAAGCCATCGATTTAATTGAACGCCACAAGCATTTGAAGCTGGTTACTGTGGATGCAGTAGATTCTGTTTCAGAAGCATTTGCGATCATGCGCAAGTTTGACGTATCGCAAATCCCGGTAAAATCTGGAAATGATTTTGTGGGTTCATTAAGTGATAGTCATTTGTATGCACTCATTTGCGATAACCCCGAATTGAAGCAATCGAAGGTGAATGAAGTGATGCAGAAGTCCTTCCCATTTGTGAATCCGCAAGCCAAATTGGATGAGGTTTCGAAACAAATTAACCGCGAAAACGAAGCGGTATTGGTCCGCGACATGCTGGGAGCGGTTCACATCATTACCAAGTACGATATTATCGAAGCCTTGGGTTAATCTTCCTTCGGTTTCTCAGCTTCCGATTTTCCGGCGAATTTACTGCTTACCCAGTGAATAAATGCATGAATGTTTTTCTCGAAGAGGTCTTTTCCTGTTTCGGCTAAACGTCCCATGAGGATACTTGCAGCGAATCCAAGTCCGCTGATTATGATGTCTTTTTTACGTTCATCGTAAGGCAAAACCTGCATCAATAAAATGGATGGAAAATGTCGTCGAAAGAAATCGAGTTGATGGCCAATTACCTTTTCCGATTGTCGAATGTTCGATCGTAAACGGGCTTGTTCCTGACGCAAGTCGCTCAAGGAATGAATCGGTCGCTTATCCATGGTTTGGGTTGTTTTGATGATCATACAAAATACGAATAACGGCACTCGCAATGGCATTTCCGACAAAGCGGTTTCGGAAGGCATAGAAGAATAGGAACGCAACAAAATAAATGCCCGCAACAAGTCCGTATCCCGCCATCTGACTATGCAGCAATTCGCTGAAATACATTGCCAGCATAAAACTTAGGAATAGGATTCCAAAAAAGAAAAACAAGAGCATCAACAAGCCAATAAACAAGAAGGCTATGATTCGCGCAATTTTTTCGTAGGCTAATGCCTTTGCCAATTCCAAGCGCTCTTGAAAATACGTAACAATTAAATCGCGCAAGTCGGCAAAAAACTGAGATTTATTGGGTTCGTCCATCCTTAAAAGTAAAATAAAATAAGGCTATCTCAATCGACACTTCATTTTTTAATGAAGATTAAATTTCATTTTTCAAAACATTGAATCTTCCTCCTTTTTCAATTATAAATATTTGTAGATTTGGGGGCAAAATTTGGGCGAAACTGTTAAACATAATCCCTCGCGAAATGTTAGACGTTAGCTTTAAAAAACCTTTATGAACGGAACAAACGAATACATTCCTCTGCTTATACAAATGGTGTTCGCCGCAGGATTTGTGATTATGGTGCTCGTTATTACCCATTTAATTGGGCCTAAACGGAGTGGAGATAAAAAACTTGAAAGTTTTGAGTGCGGTATTGAATCGAAAGGAAATGCGCGTTTGCCTTTTTCCATCAAGTATTTTCTAACAGCCATTCTCTTCGTATTATTCGACGTAGAAGTTATTTTCTTTTATCCTTGGGCCACAAATTTTCGTGAATTTGGGGTTGACGGTTTCATTAGCATGCTCATTTTTGTGGCGTTTTTTCTTTTGGGATTCTTATATCTCAAAAAGAAAGATGCTTTTAAATGGGAATAAACATCAATAAAATTGCACTATGAGTGATTTGAAGATGGTGGAAGCACCTGCAGGTGTTGAAGGACAAGGTTTCTTCGCTACCAGCCTTGATACAGTAATTGGATTGGCTCGTGCTAATTCTATATGGCCTTTGCCATTTGCAACATCATGCTGCGGCATTGAGTTCATGGCAACGATGGGGTCGAACTACGACTTATCGCGTTTTGGTTCAGAGCGTTTGAGTTTCTCACCTCGCCAAGCCGATTTGTTGATGGTGATGGGAACCATTGCAAAAAAGATGGCTCCAGTATTGAAACACGTGTACGAACAAATGGCAGAACCACGTTGGGTAATTTCCGTTGGAGCTTGCGCTTCGAGTGGTGGGATTTTCGATACTTACAGCGTGTTACAAGGAATCGACCGCATTATTCCGGTTGATGTGTATGTTCCGGGTTGCCCTCCTCGCCCAGAACAAATCATTGACGGAGTTATGAAAATACAAGAGTTGGTGAAGAGCGAAAGCCTTCGTCGCCGTAACCAGCCTGAATACAAAGCATTGCTCGCATCATACGGAATCGAATAACATGGCACTTACACAAGAAACAACCCTCGCTCGTTTGCAGGATCATTTTGCTGATGCGATTCTTAGTCATGATGCGCCTTATGGGTTTTTGACTATTGAAATTCCTGCAGATCGCAATTTGGATGTTATTGGTTTTCTGAAGAACGAAGCCGATTTGGCTTTTGGTTATATGACAGACCTCTGCGCCGTTCACATGCCCAATCAACCAGGCCGTGAAATTGCTGTGGTGTATCACATGCACAGCCTAACCAACAATGTTCGACTTCGCTTAAAATGTTGGATTCCGGAAGCCAATCCAGAAATCGCATCAGCAACCCCTCTTTTTGCGGCAGCTAATTGGATGGAACGTGAAACTTACGATTTCTTTGGTGTTCGTTTTCAAGGACATCCTAATTTGAAACGCATTCTCAATGTTGACGAGATGGAGATGTTCCCCTTGTTGAAACAATATCCACTCGAAGACTCCTCACGCGAAGATAAAGACGACCGATTCTTTGGACGCTAAACAACCTATTCATGGCAGAGCAATCGATATACGGCGAAGAAAATATAGACCAAGAAGTTAAGCAATACAACACGCTTAATCTTGGTCCAACGCACCCTGCAACGCATGGGGTGTTTCAGAATGTTTTACAAATGGATGGCGAGATAATCATGAGCTCTGAGCCTACCATTGGTTACATTCATCGTGCATTTGAAAAATTGGCTGAACACCGCCCGTTTTATCAAGTAACTCCTATTACCGATCGATTAAACTACTGTTCTTCTCCCATCAACAACATGGGTTGGCACATGACGGTTGAAAAATTATTAGGAGTTCAAACACCGAAAAAGGTCGATTACATGCGTATTGTAGTCATGGAACTTTCGCGTATTGCCGATCATATTGTGTGTAATACCGTTATTGGTGTTGATACCGGCGCACTTACAGGTTTCACGTATCTGTTCCAAGAGCGCGAACGCATCTATGATATTTTCGAGGAAATGTGCGGTGCGCGCTTAACAACAAACATTGGTCGAATTGGTGGTTTTGAGCGCGAATTCAGTGCGAAGGCAGTTCAAATGATTCGTGATTTTATTGCAGGTTTCCCGAAACGTTTTGATGAATTTGAAGGGTTGTTACTTAGAAACAGAATTTTCATGGATCGCGTTATAAATGTTGGTCCTATTACCGGAGAACGTGCTTTGGAATACAGCTTCAGCGGACCGAATTTACGCGCTGCTGGTGTTGATTACGATGTGCGTGTTATGAATCCATATTGTTCATACAACGATTTCGATTTCACTATTCCTATCGGAACCAATGGCGATACATACGATCGTTTCTGTGTTCGACAGGCGGAGATTCGTGAAAGTTTGAAGATTATTGAAACGGCGCTCAACAACATGCCAGATGGCAAGCACATGGCCGATTGTCCTGAGTTTTACCTGCCAGCAAAAAAGGATGTTTATACGAGCATGGAAGCGCTTATTTGGCACTTTAAAATTGTGATGGGTGAAGTAGATCTTCCGAAAGGAGAAGTTTATCATGCAGTTGAAGGTGGAAACGGTGAATTAGGTTTCTACCTCATTTCCGATGGAGGTCGAACTCCTTATCGCTTACACTTCCGTCGCCCTTGTTTTATTTACTATCAGGCATACCCCGAAATGATCAAAGGATCGATGCTTTCGGATGCCATTCTTACCATGTCGAGCATGAACGTCATTGCAGGCGAACTCGACGCTTAAAACCTATCGAATGTCAGCACATCCAACAGGAACGCATTCCTTCGACCCCGCAGTTCGCTCTCAACTAAAATTTAGTGAGGACGCGATGAGTACGATACAGAACATCATCGGCCGCTATCCCGAAGGGAAAAGCAAATCGGCTTTGTTACCTATTTTGCATATCGCTCAAGCCGAAAACGAAGGTTGGCTGAGCGCAGAAGCCATGGATTTGGTTGCTTCCATTTTAGGGATTCAGTCAATTGAAGTGTTTGAAGTAGCCTCGTTTTATTCGATGTACAATCTTCAACCTATTGGTAAATGTCACTTAGAGGTTTGTAGAACTTCTTCTTGTTGGGCTCGCGGAGCCGAAGACATTGTTGATTATATCAGCAAAAAATTGAACATTAAAGTGGGAGAAACAACTTCCGATGGCATGTTTACATTGAAAACCGTTGAATGTTTAGGATCATGCGGAAGCGCTCCAATGCTTCAGTGTGGTGCCGAATATCATGAGAATTTAACCGAATCGAAAGTGGACGACCTCTTGGAACAAATGAGATCCGAAGGGAAACGTCGCAACTATACCGATCTAGACTATAAAAACAGTAAGTAATCATGGGTAAAAAACTGCTGTTAGCACACGACAACGTTCCTGAAATTGCAACCTACGATGTATATCGCTCAAAAGGCGGATATGCTTCTGTGGAGAAAGCAATCAAAACCATGACACCCGAAGCCGTTTTGGAAGAAGTAAAAACCTCCGGACTTCGCGGCCGAGGTGGTGCTGGTTTCCCAACCGGAATGAAATGGAGTTTCCTCGCAAAACCAGAAGGGGTTCCACGTTACCTTGTTTGCAACGCCGACGAGTCTGAACCGGGAACTTTCAAAGACCGGTATTTGATGGAACGCATTCCACATTTATTGATTGAGGGAATGATTACATCAAGCTTCGCGCTGGGTGCTCTTACATCCTACATATATATTCGCGGGGAATACTTTTACGTTGCGCGTATTTTGGAAACTGCCATTGCCGAAGCGTATGCGAATGGTTGGCTTGGGAAAAATATCTTGGGTTCAGGCTATGACCACGATATGTACGTTCAAGTTGGAGGTGGTGCTTACATTTGCGGAGAGGAAACTGCGCTACTTGAATCACTCGAAGGAAAACGCGGGAATCCACGTATAAAACCACCATTCCCGGCAATTGCTGGATTATATGGTTGTCCAACGGTAGTTAACAATGTTGAAACCATTGCCGCTGTTGTTCCTATTATTAATGATGGTGGTGAAGCCTATTCGAAAATTGGCATTGGCCGTTCTACTGGGACCAAGCTGATTTCAGCATCTGGAAACATTAATAAACCTGGCGTTTACGAAATTGAACTTGGATTGCCTGTTGAAGAATTTATTTTCTCTGAAGAATATTGCGGAGGAATTGCGAACGGAAAACGCATGAAAGCTTGTGTTCCCGGAGGTTCATCTGTTCCAATTTTACCTGATTATTTGGTGTGTAAAACTGCAGCTGGCGAACCACGATTGATGACTTACGAATCGCTTGCTGATGGCGGTTTTGCAACAGGTTCCATGTTGGGTTCTGGTGGATTTATCGTTTACGACGAGAATCAATGCATCGTTCGTAACACGTGGAATTTTAGCCGTTTTTACCACCACGAAAGCTGTGGTCAATGTAGTCCGTGTAGAGAAGGAACGGGATGGATGGAGAAAGTACTTCACCGACTTGAAAAAGGCCTGGGCAACATGGACGATATTGATTTATTGGTTGATATCGCTCGTAGAATTGAGGGTAATACTATTTGTCCGCTTGGAGATGCTGCTGCTTGGCCTGTTGCTGCTGCAGTTCGACATTTCCGTCATGAATTTGAACACCACGTAAAGTTTCCTGAAAAGGTAAAAGATCCGAAACACGGACATCACGAACCTATAATGCCCGTAGCACCTGCTATGGTCAACGCATAATTTGACGCATGTATCTATGGACTTGCTGAAAGTAACGATCGACAATCACACCATCGAGGTTCCACCGGGAACTACGATTCTTCAAGCTGCCCGCATGATCGGGAAGGAAGTTGCCCCGCCGGCAATGTGCTATCATTCCAAATTAAAAACTTCGGGAGGATATTGCCGCACCTGTATTGTTAAGGTGAGCAAAGGATCTGAAAAAGACCCGCGCCCAATGCCGAAATTGGTGGCTTCTTGCCGCACCACGGTGATGGACGGAATGGAAGTAGAAAACTACACTTCACCCGAAGTGGTTGATGCACGTAAAGGTGTTGTAGAATTTCTTCTGATAAATCACCCGCTCGACTGCCCCGTTTGCGATCAAGCTGGCGAATGTCATTTGCAAGATTTGTCTTACGAGAATGGCAGAAGCCAAAGCCGTTATGAGTTTGAGCGCCGCACATTCGAAAAAATAGACATTGGAGAGAAAATCCAGTTGCACATGACACGTTGCATTATGTGTTTCCGTTGTGTGAAAGTGGCCGATCAGCTTACTCCAGGACGAGTTCATGGTGTAATTAACCGTGGAGATGTTGCCGAAATTAGCACGTACATTCAGAACTCCATCGATAATGAATTCTCCGGAAATATGATTGATGTGTGTCCCGTGGGAGCATTAACCGATAAAACATTCCGTTTTAAAAGTCGCGTTTGGTTTTTAAAACCATTTGATGCACATCGCAATTGCGAGAATGAAAAGTGTACTGGAAAAGCTGTGATTTGGAAATATGGAAATGCTGTTTACCGTGTAACTGGTCGTAAAGATCAATGGGGCGAAGTCGAAGATTTCATTTGCAATACTTGCCGTTACGATAAAAAAGAGTTGAGCGATTGGACCGAAGAAGGCCCACGTCACATCGACAGTCATTCGGTGATTTCTGCAAATCATTATGAAAAAGGAACCAAGTTCGTGGCATCTCCAGAATCACTTCCTAAAAAACAATTGAGCTGATATGGATACTCTGTTTTTACTCGATAAAACGGTTATTGCCTTTATCGCATTTTCTGTAACCTTGCTAATTGCAACGTATAGCACTTATGCAGAACGTAAAATTGCCGCTTTCATGCAAGACCGCGTCGGTCCTGATCGTGCTGGACCCTTTGGTATTTTTCAACCACTTGCTGATGCAGGTAAATTCTTTTTCAAAGAAGAAATTATTCCGAATGCATCTGATAAATTTCTATTTATTGCAGGGCCTGGAATAGCTATGCTCACGGCATTGATGACTAGCGTTGTCATTCCTTGGGGAAATACGTTAACCATTTCAGGTCGCGAAATTTCCTTACAAGTTTCCGATTTGAACATTGGTGTACTTTATATTTTTGGTGTTGTGTCTCTAGGTGTTTACGGAATTATGATTGGAGGATGGGCTTCCAACAATAAGTTTGCACTGTTGGGCGCTATTCGTGCTTCTTCGCAAATGATTAGCTACGAGTTAAGCATGGGCTTGGCATTGATTGCACTTATCATGATGACGGGCACGTTGAGTTTGAAAGAAATTGTTGAACAGCAACACGGAATGAACTGGAACATCTTTTACCAGCCTCTTGGATTCTTGTTGTTTGTTGTGTGTGCTTTTGCAGAATGTAATCGTACACCATTCGATTTAGCAGAATGTGAAACTGAATTGGTTGGTGGATATCATACTGAATACAGTTCTATGAAATTGGGTTTTTACATGTTTGCAGAATACATCAACATGTTTATTTCATCCGCTTTTATGGCGAGCTTGTATTTTGGAGGTTACAACTTTCCTTTTATGGATAGTTTAGGACTTTCTCAAAACGCTATTACAATTATTGGAGTTTTTGTGTTCTTCCTAAAAATCTTTTCGTTCATCTTTTTGTTCATGTGGATTCGCTGGACTTTACCGCGTTTCCGTTACGATCAACTAATGCGATTAGGCTGGCAATACATGATTCCATTGGCATTGATTCACCTGTTTGGCGTTGGAGCTGTTTTGCTCTGGGCCGATAAATAAGTTCAAGATATTACCATGCAACTTACCAACAGATCGAAAGTCGTTTCCGACAAAAACATGACCATAGCAGAGGGATCATATCTTCCTGCTGTATTAAAAGGAATGGCGGTTACGCTCAAGCATTTTTTTAAACGCCCTGTTACACTTAAATACCCTGAACAAACCCGCGAAAACAGCGAGGTTTATCGTGGTAGACACGTGTTAAAACGCGACGAAAATGGTGCAGAACGTTGTACTGCATGTGGATTATGTGCGGTTTCTTGTCCTGCAGAAGCGATTACGATGATCGCAGACGAGCGTCAAAAAGGCGAAGAAGGAAAGTACCGCGAAGAAAAATATGCGGCTGTTTATGAGATTAACATGCTTCGTTGTATTTTCTGCGGATTATGCGAAGAAGCATGTCCGAAAGAGGCAATATTCTTAACCAAAGAACTTCTTCCCTCCGATTACGAACGCGAAGATTTTATCTGGGGAAAAGACCGTTTAGTAGAAGGACTTGAAGCCGACAAGCGCATTGACGTTTCAAAACGCCAAGACAGATAGAAATCTATTTGTGTAATAACAACCTAATTCGTTGGGTCTTATTCAATAAGAATGGGCCATCGACATTAATGCAATGTTAATTTAATGTTACATGATTAAAGTGCGTAATATTGATTGGTTTGGGATTATCAGTAATTTAGGGCGTTCTAGAAGTTGAGTTGTATTCAACTATTTAACTTTAAAATAACAATTAGAAACACACGCAATTTTTTATTTGAATATTTTTGTAGGGAATTGTAAGAGGTTTAATCTTCATATAAAATCCATAAAATCCTATAAATTCTATTCATCTATGAAAAAATCATTACTAATTATTGCGAGTGCAATTCTTTCAATTTCTGCTTTTGGGCAGGGCTTAGAAAATATCATCGTTGAGAAATATTACATCTCTGATGCAAATGATGCAACAGTAAATGATGTTGGCGGAGTTTTGCCTATTGGATCTGTAACGTATCGCGTTTATGTGGATATGTTACCTGATTATAAAATGCAAGCTGTTTATGGTGTGCCTGCCCCAAATTTTCATGAACTAAGAATTGCAACAACTACTCTTTTCTTTAATAACGAAGACAGAGGGGCAATTTCCCCAACATACACAAAGATTCAAGCTAAAAATAATACCGTGATGTTAGATTCATGGATTTCCGTAGGTGCTGCATGCGCCGGAAATTTTGGTGTGTTAAAATCGGATGATGATGGTCTATTGACTAACACTAATAATGATGGAGTTCTTCAAAATAATAATAGTGCAGCAGGTATTCCATTAACTCAACAAGATGGAATGGTTACAGGCACTCCACAAACCGTTACATCATTGGGTATTGATGCTCAATTGGCTATGTTCGACAACATTAATGATGGTACGAACGGACCAGTTTTTTCTACTAGCGATGGTTCATGGGCAGCTCTTTCAGGTGCCACGGGTGCGAATCCATCTACTAACATGGTTCTTATTGGACAGTTTACTACCGATGGTGTTTTCTCTTTTGAGTTAAACATCCAACTAGGTACTCCTTCAGGAGGAATTGAGCGTTATGTTTCATCGAATCCAACAGGTGTTGAAATTGAATTTCCGGCTTTAATGTACACATCTGATGTTCCGAATAGCATTAAATATCAAACCGAATCAACGCAAATTTTCAGCGTATATCCAAATCCTGCAAATGAATTAATTTCTATAGAAACTGCAGAAATGGGTAATTCATTAAAACGTTATTCTATTTATAACATGCGCGGACAAGTAGTTTCTGTTAGAACAAGTACTGGATTTAATTCACAAAATATTGAGCAATTCGATATAAGAGAACTTCCCAAAGGAGTTTACATTGTTGAATTAATTGCTGACGGCAAACGATCGACGCAGAAATTCACAAAGAATTAAGAAATTAAAGAAATTAAAACAAAGGGATTCAATCAATGAATCCCTTTTCATTTCTAGTCGTTTATGAAAAATTTTATAGTTGCACTTGCTTTATTATTTATTTGCTTTGATGCATATAGTCAAGGAATAGTAAGAGGAAAAATTACCGATGAAAACGGAGAAACAGTCATTGGAGCTGCCGTTGTTCTAAAATTAAATAAATCGGTTGGGGTTACTACCGATTTTGATGGAAATTACTCCTTAACCATTAAAGACAGTTCGGCGCAAACCATCCTCATTACATTTGTGGGCTATACTCCCATTGAAGAGCTCATTAAATTCAAGAAAGGTGAAGTAGTCATTCGGAATTATACCTTGTCTCCGAAGCAAAATGAGATTAAGCAGTTTGAGGTTTTTTCTACTGCGGTTAAGAACAAAGACTATTATCTCGAGAATCTTAAAAAGAAATCATCGGCTTCCATCGACTACATTTCGTCGGAAACGATGAAGAAAACGGGTGATAATAATGTTACTGCTGCCATTGCGCGTGTAAGCGGAGTCTCAACCAATGGAAGTTTTATTACGGTTAGAGGTATTGGCGACCGCTATTTGAAAACCAATATCAACGGATTGCGGATTCCTACCTTGGATCCATTCACAAACAACATTAAGTTGGATTTATTCCCATCGAGTTTGGTCGATAATATTATCATTACCAAAACAGCTTCACCCGATTTACCTGGCGATTGGGCGGGTGCATATATCTCCGTTGAGACGAAAGATTATCCTGAAAATTTATCAGTAAATATTGAATCCACTTTTGGATATAATGCACAAACAACCGGAAAGGATATGTTAACTTCTGAACGAAGCAAGACCGATTGGTTGGGCTACGACAATGGTTACCGGAATGTTGATCACAGCGCGTATGTTCCTGTAAACGTTGATCCAACTCCGTATCAAGAAATGGCCGCTTTGGGGCTTACCAGTTTTTATGCATCGTTGGGAATAAATGGGACTTCTGCATGGAACGATACGTATTATAAACTTGGATTGATTGAATTGGGATTATTAAATAAATCTGATTTTTATAATCAATCTGCTTTTAATGATGCGCGAACCCTTTTTAATGGCGACCAATATGCAGGAAAAGCATTTTCTATAATCAATTCAAAAGCAGCGGAGTCCTCGCAAAAATATCCTAACAATTGGGATACAAAAATTAGGAAGGCCCCAATAAACTTCAGTCAGAGTTTTTCAATTGGTAATCAAGTAAAATTGTTTGGTAAACCGCTCGGCTTCTTAACAGGATTCCGTTATGGGACTACAATTCAAAATGACCCCAATGCTGAAGCAAACAGAGCGGGTGTTGATGCGGATGGGGTTGCTTATAAAGCACGTGCAATTTCACAACATGTTAGTCGAGAAACAAATGGATGGAGTGGATTAATTAACTTATCGTATAAGCCCTCATTGAACCATAGTATTTCCTTACTCTTTATGCCCAATTTTAATGGAGTAAACAATGTACGTAACGATAGCGAGGAAGATTTCTCGGGGGCCGCACTTTATAATTATTCGAAAAGTCAGTTTTACGAACAGCGCAAACAGCTTGTTTACCAGACAAAAACAGAACATTATTTCCCGAAATCAAAAATTAAAGTGGAAACAAATGCTTCGTACACTCAAGGAAAAAGTATAGCCCCAGATTTTAAGAACTTCAGCTATATTTTTAGTAACGATACTGCCTATACAATTGATAAAACAGCATCGAACACAAGTAGATTTTACAGATACCTTGACGAAAATCTATTAGACACTAAGATATCTGCAGAAATTCCATTGAGCAAGCAACCTGGTTTAATTCGTAAATTAAAAATTGGTGGAGGATACCAGCACAACGATCGCAAAAACGATCAATACAATTACATCTTGAAATTTACGACTCCGGGGAATTACACCATTTTAAATGGGGATATTTCTCCGTTCTTTGATTTGAACAACTTTGCATTAAATAATAATACCATCGATGCGTATTATGAAAAAGATGGAAACCCTGCGAATCGAACCATCGGTAATAGTCAAATAATTTCAGCTTTTGCGATGGCCGATTATAACATCAACACTGTACTTCGTGTTTCTGGAGGTTTACGTATTGAAGATGCTAAGATATTTACAGACGTTTTTGCTTACGACTCATTGGGTTTAGCCGCGAACGACGAAAGACGTAATTTCCCGTTTGGTATTATCGAATTAGCCCCCAATCCTGGGAATTTGAAAGAATTGAGTTTTTTACCAAGCATCAATGTAATTTACAAATTGAGAAGCGATGAAGAGAAACCAATTAATTTAAGAGCAAATTATAGTAAAACAGTAGCGAGACCAAGCATCCGCGAGCTGTCCGAGATTTTTGTTTACGACTTCGAATTACGTGCTCCAGTATTTGGTAATTCTGATTTGAAAATGGTGGAGATTGATAATTATGATATTCGATTAGAAAATTATTTTAAGTCGGGAGATAACCTTTCGGTGAGTTTTTTCTACAAGAATTTCAAAAATCACATTGAACTCGTAAATGCAAATATCGGCTACAGTTGGCAAAATGTTGATCATTCCAAAGCTATGGGAATTGAATTGGAAGGGAAAAAACAACTCTTTAAAAACTTAGAATTCCGTTCCAACATAACCATTACAAAATCGGCTTCGGAATTTGTTCAAACGTTGCTTCAATTAAATAATGGAGTTAAGACATACGTTCCAATTGCAACGATTAATCGTACAATGTTTGGGCAAGCGCCTTATGTGTTAAACGGCATTTTAAGTTATTCATCCGATACCCTTGGATTTAGTGCAACTGTAAGTTACAACAGACAAGGAAGACGGCTGGTTCTTGCAGGAGGGGGATCGATTCCCGATATTTATGAAACCCCAAGAAATCTTATCGACATTAAACTTAGCAAGAATTTAGGAAAGCATTTCGCTGTTACATTCACGATTAGAGACTTATTAAATTCACCTATTCGAAGAACATACAATTTTGGAGAGGGAATCAATATCGATTATGATATCTATCGGTATGGAACAAATTATCAAATTGGAATTCAATACAAACTTTAATGATGACTTACTCTAATTTATATAGTCCAATTATTTCTAGTCAATCAAAGATGAAAGCTATTCTTAGCCTTGTTATACTTTCCATTTTCTTTTGTCCTGGGCTTAATGCTCAATCGCTTATTGAAAATGTAGTGGTAGAAACCTATTATATCTCTGACTCGATGGATGCAGCGGATACTACGGGCGGAATTGTTGAATCGGGTTCTAAAACCTATCGTATTTACGTGGATCTTGCTCCAAGTGTTCGATTGAAAAAAATATACGGAGACCAAAATCACCCGCTTATTTTCAACAGCACAGAACCCATTTTCAATAATAGTATTGATGGGCAAACATTCGGAAAAGATTTCCAAAAATCTCGACTTGGAGAAAATACAGTTGCCTTAGACTCTTGGCTTACTTTAAGTCAAACGACCAAATTATTGGCATCTGGGAAAACTACTTTCGGGGTATTAAAACCGAACGATGTGGACGGTTCTTTTATTGGAGGAGCTAATAATGATTTAGGATTGTTAGCGAACAATGACCCATTGGCAGGAATTCCTCTTACTATGTCTGATGGAAATGATACCATTACAATTAGTTCTGTGGCTTGGGTAGATTTTGGTTTTAGTAACATCATTACCGATGAAGACTCAACCATTTTTGGGTCGATTGTTCCCGGAACTCATTTTGAAAGCAGAAATTGTTATTTGTCAAATTCGGGTATGATGGGCGCCGATAGTGTTGTTAACCATGTTTTGCTTGCGCAAATTACCACCAAAGGAGAATTGTCATTCGAACTCAACCTCGAAGTGCAGTTGGGAAATCAGACGGTAAAATTAGTTGCGCGAGATTCTCTCTTAAATGAAGGAGAACAAATTTCTGCATTCCTATCATTTCCTCAAACCTGTGGATGTATGGATTCCGATTATTTAGAATTCAGTCCTTCGTATGCATGCAATATTCAAGATTCTTGCAAAACACTTTTGGTATTGGGTTGCATGGATCCAATGGCGTGTAATTTTGATGCAAATGCCAATTTCAATATCCAAGAAATGTGCTGTTATGTGGGCCTTTGCAACGATTTAGATATGTCCGTTTTATGTCCTGAACTTAAAATTGAAGAGTTGACACTTTCAGAGAACTCACTGCAGGTTTATCCAAACCCAACGCAATCTTCCGTTACAGTTAAAGGAAGTTTCATCAAGGGTGAAAAATACCAATTAGAGATTTTTGACTTCGCCGGGAAACGCATTAAATCGGTATCGTATACAAATCTTAATGCGGGATCAACTTCTATCGATTTTTCAGGATTACCAGATGGCATTTACAATCTACGTTTTGTTTCATCTCAAAACGTTCAAACTGGTAGAGTTATTAAAAATTAAACGTATGATCTCAAAACGTAAATTTCAAATCGCATCATTCGCGACAATTCTAATCATGTTCGTATGTGTTTCTTGCGAAGACGATAAAATTACTCCTGAGCCAATCATAGAAACCGGAGTTTTGGTGGATGTTGAGAACCATACATACGGCACCGTGAAAATTGGTGATGCTTGGTGGATGTCAGAGAATTTAAAGGTGACTAAATATCGAAATGGTACTTCAATAAATCAATTCCAAGATGCTTCCGATTGGAGCACCGGCTTGCCTGCATATTGTTTGTTTGATAATAACCAAACCTCTCCTGGTCTTCTATATAATAAGGCTGCCGTATCAAGCTCGAATGGACTTGCGCCCGAAGGTTGGCATGTTGCCACTGAGCAAGATTGGCAAAACTTGGAGCGCGAACTGGGCATGTCGAATGAAAATATCGATAAACTTAACTGGAGAGATGAAGGTTCTTGCGGAGAAAAGTTAAAAATAGAAGCTCCCGCTGGTTGGACTAGATTTGGTTCGCTTTGGCCAAGCAATTCAAGTGGATTTACTGCATTAGCTGGCGGATGCCGTCTTGGAAATGGTACTTGGTCTAACCCCGGTTTGTACTCTACCGGATTTTGGTGGTCAAGTTCTTATCTGGGGAATGGATTTACGAACACCTCTTACTTCAGACAACTAGACTATAAAAAAGCTGGAATTTTTAAATTTTACATTGATAAAAAATACGGGATGAGCGTACGTTGTGTAAAAGACTAAATATCCAAATCCAATTTTATAAAGCGTGTTTCTAATGTTAGATTCACGCTTTTTTTTTGGAATCAAATCCCTGATTTAGATTTGTCTCTATTGCACATCTTATAAATAAGCCTAGCTTAAAATTCTACAAATCAATCAAAAACGACTTAACATATAGTTAACGCCCGGTTTATATTTAAATAAAACTCCGTTAATTTTTGACTTCATTTCGCTGAATAAAAAATCAAATTCTTAACGAATAGATAAGGTTAATTTCCCTGTTAAAAAATTATTCAGGTACATATTTGCATGTTTCTAACTAACAACAACCAAAACAAATTAACCATGAAAAAAAATCTTACAAAAGCTGCTGCTTTCGCATTTGTTGCAATGGCTGCAAGTTTTGAAGCTTCGGCTCAAAACAACTTAGGGTCTGCTTGCGGATGTCCTACAGTATCATCTCGTCCAACAGTTTCAATGTCAACATTGGCTACTATTGGTGGAGCTACTGATGGTGACTTAACTGCAACAAACACAATCCTTACTTGCGACAAAACGTACATTCTTGATAACAAGATTTACGTTCCTGCAGGAAAGACTTTAACAATTATGCCAGGTACCGTTATTAAAGGTGCCCCAACAGGAACAACTGCTGCTGCAAACGCTATCCTAGTTGGTCGTGGTGGTAAAATCATTGCTGATGGTACACAAAGTTGCCCAATTGTTTTTACAGCACAAGAAGATCCAATGGATGGTACTTATGCTATGAGCAACAAAGGAAAATGGGGTGGAATCATTCTTCTTGGTAAAGCAAAAAACAACTTAACAGTTGCATCTAACTACAGCGCTGCTGGAACAATCGGATGGCAAGGTACTGCTCAAGTTGGTGGTGTTAACACAACTGAGGGCGGAGATGGTATCGGTTTCGTAGAAGGTTTCCTTGCTGCTGATGCTCGTAACCTTTATGGAATGCCTCCAGGACAAGAAGATGATAACGATAACTCAGGTATTATTCGTTATGTATCTATCCGTCACGCAGGTGCAACTGTTGGAGCGAACAATGAGATCAATGGTCTTACTTGCGCTTCTGTTGGTCGCGGAACTACACTTGATCATATTGAAGTTATTGCAAATGATGATGATGGTATCGAATTTTTCGGTGGTACTGTAAACATTAAATATGCTGCAATGATGTTCGGTAATGATGATATGTTTGACTATGACTTAGGTTGGAGAGGTAAAGCACAATTCATTTTCGGTCTTCAATTAGACGCTGCTACTATTACTGGTGCTGATAATGGTTTTGAGTGTGATAACGATGACCAAAAATCTAACTCTTCTTATGGTTCTAAACCACAAATCTACAATGCTACAATCATTGGAAACGCATCAACAACAACTGCAACAGGTGGTGGTTCTGGAGCTGCTGCTATCAAAGCAAAAGAAAGAACAGAAGGTTCTATCTACAGTTCAATCTTCGCAAATTTCAAAGGTGGTTTAGATTTAATTAAGTCTGTAGGAACTCGTACAGGAACTATCGAATCTTACCATAACTGGACAGGAGTTGATAACGCAGGTACAACAATCGTAGGTGGTCCAACATTGTTTGTAGGATGTAACACATTTGTTAACTGTACTAATCCATTATCAATTGCTAACTCAACAGCTACAGTTATAGCTGCAGACCAAACAAAATTTGCTGCTGATGGAAATGCTTCCGTTGCAACTTTAGCTGGTTTCGATTTTACATTCGCTGGAAGTGGTGTTACTGTGACTGATAAGTTTGATGCAGTTCCTGCTACAAACATTACTACTACTTGTACTCCTCCAACTGATGGTTTCTTTACACCAGTTACTTACCGTGGTGCTTTTGATGCAACAGGTACTTCTTGGTTATCTGATTGGGCTTACGCAAAACTTATTTCTGCAACTACAGGATTAGTTGCTTGCCCAACTGACATCAACAAAGACGGTATTACAAACACAAACGACTTCCTTGATTTAGTAGGTCAGTTTGGTCAGTCTTGCAACTAATAATTATATACAAACCAAATAATAAATTAACTCATGAAAAAAATATTTTTAGGTCTTAGCTTACTTCTTGCGGGAGTATCTGCTAATGCTCAGAATGGATTAGAAAGCATTATCGTAGAAAAATACTACGTAGCAAATGCAACAGATGCAGCTGGTTCTGTTGGAACGCTTCCTGTTGGTTCTGTTACTTACCGTTTCTATGTAGATATGTTACCTGGATACAAATTTCAGGTTGCTTATGGTACTACAGATCACACGCTTTCTTTAACTACAAGTACTACATTCTTCAACAACGAAGATCGTGGAGCTGTTAATCCAACGTATACTAAAGCACAAGCTGCTGCAAACACCGTTATGCTTGACTCTTGGCTTTCTGCTGGAGCTGGTTGTGCTTCAAACTTCGGAGTTCTTAAGTCCGAAGATAATGTTGCTAGTGGTGGTGCTACTGTAACACATGCTGGCGGACTTTTGGCGAACACAACTGCTTCTATCGGTATTCCTTTGACTACACAAGATGGTCTTTGGGCAGGTGCTCCTTCAAGTGTAACAACTGTTGGTCAAACAGATGCAAGAGCTGTGATATTTGATGCAACAAGTCAAGCTGGAAGTTCTTTCGTATTAACTGATGGTGCTTGGTCATCATTAGCAGGTACGCAAGGTCCAACTTCTACCAACCGCATCTTGATTGCTCAATTAACTACTGATGGTATTCTTACTTATAATTTCAACATTCAAATTGGTACTCCAACTGGAGGTGTTGAGCGTTATGTAACAAGCAACCCTACTGGTGCTGAAATCGTAATTCCTAGTCTTCAAGGAACTTTAGGAGCTCCAAATACACTTCCAACAGTAAGTATTACATCTCCTGCTACAGGAACTGGATTCATTACAGGAACTGTTGTTAACATCGCTGCAACCGCTGCTGATGCTAATGGATCTGTAACTGGTGTAGAATTTTTTGTTGATGGTGTTTCTGTTGGAACTGATAATACAGCTCCATACACAGCAACTTACACTGGTGTTATAGGTACACACAATTTAACTGCGGTTGCAACTGATAATGATGGTGCTACTACTACATCTTCTACTGTTGTAATTAACGTACAAAATAACCCTCCTCCAACCGTTAACATTACTTCTCCTCTGGCTGCTGCAGGTTTCATTACTGGTGATGTTGTAAACATTGCTGCTACTGCTACTGATAATGGTTCTGTTGCTTCTGTTCAGTTCTTAGTTGATGGTGTTTCTGTTGGTACAGATTTAACTTCTCCATACGCAGCAACATATACAGCAGCTTTGGGTAACCACACAATTACTGCTATTGCAACGGATAACCTTGGTTTAACTGCTACTGCAAGTGCTGTATCTATTTCAGTTGTAAACAACTTACCTCCAACTGCATCTTTAACTTCTCCATTGGTTTCTGCACTTGTAACAGCTCCGGCTGTTGTAGTTGTTTCTGCAAATGCTACTGATCCTGACGGAACTGTTGCTCAAGTTGAATTCTTCGTTAACAATGTTTCTATTGGTACTGATTTAGTATCTCCTTACACAGTTAACTGGACAAGCGTAATTGGTTCTGCTAGCTTTACAGCTAAGTCTACTGATAACCGTGGTGCTGTTACAACTTCTTCTGCTGTTGTAATCACTATTGCTGATCCAAATGCACTTCCTTATGCAATTGTAGGTTCTGTAAATGTATGTAACACGAATACTTTTTGTCTTCCTTTAAAGGTTGTTGACGCAGTTTCTAATATCATTGGATATGACGTAACAATTGCTTACAACAATACTAAAGTTGCTCCTACAGGAGTTGTAACCATGGCAAATAACGTGATTAACCCAAGTTATGTTGATGTTATTAATAGCATTGATGCAGCAAATGGTAAAATCAACATTTCTGTTTTCTTTAATGCTTCTGCACCTGCAAGTACTCGTTTCACAGGTTCTGGAGATTTGTTCTGTGTTGAATTCAACAAAACTGCCGGATTTACATCTGTAGATACAGCTGCATTCACTGTTCCTTTCTTACAAGAAAGTTATTTCACAGGTGTTCAATCTAAATTGGTTCAGAACGGTAAATACATTGCTTACCGCGATTCAGTTTACAATGGAACTATCAAAGTTTGGACTGATAACAGTGTTATGCCATACAACGTTGCAAACCCGAACCAGTTCTTGATTACAAACATCGCTGGTACGAATGCATCTTGTGCTAACGAATCTGCTACAAAAGTTCAACCAGATTTATTTGGTAAATTTGTTTATAGTGCTAACAATGGTTTGAATATCGCAATTAAAAAAGATATCCTTGGAACTACAGATGTTCAGTCTGTAATTAACGGTTTCGACGGATTATTAACACGTCGTGTGTTATTGAATGATATATCTTTTGGTCTTCCTTCGATTTACAATATGATTGCAATGGACGTTAACTTGGATGGAGTTGTTTCTGCAGGAGATAATTCTCAAATCAGCCAGCGTGCAGTATTGTCGATTCCAGAATTCAAACAAGCTTGGAACTACAGCATTGCAGGTGTATCTAACGGACAAGCTTCAAAAGATTGGACATTCATCGATTCAACATTAATTGCTTCAAGTCCTGCTTATGCAATTTCTACTACATATCCATTGGATAATGGTGTTGGTTTCTCTAAATCAAGAGTTCCTGTAACCGCTTTCTGTCTTCCAATTAAAGTTACTAACTATGCTATCTGTCCTGCATACACTCCAGAAACATACAGAGCAATTATGGTTGGTGATGTTAACGGAAACGTTGCAACAGCGACTCCAAGCAACTTATTCAAGTCAGCTTCTGAGAAAGTAATTTTCAATCTTTCAAATGCAGTTGTATCTGGAAACACAGCTGAGGTTCCAGTATCTGTTGTTTCTTCTAACACAGTTGGTTCAATTGACTTCTCTATGCCATTAAATTCTGATGTTGTTTCTTTCAACGAAATTTCAAATGTTGCAACTGGTGCTGAGTCATTAAGCTACTTCAATACAGATGACAACACATTACGTTTTACATCTTACCACATTGCTAACTTCAAAACTGATCGTTCAGTTGCAACTGTAAAATTCAATTTAGTGAATGGTCAATTATCAGCATCTGATTTAGCTGGTTCTTTAGCTTTCATTAACGGTGAAAATGCAGAAGTTGCTTTTGTTGGTTCAATTGGATCTAACAATGTAGATTACACAAATGTTGTTTCTGTATTCCCGAATCCAGCTTCATCTTTTGTTCAAGTAATTACTCCAGAATTAGCAACTGTTCAATTGATGGATGCTTCTGGAAGAATCATTTCAACGAACATGAATGTTACTGCTGGTCAAACATTAACACTTTCAACTGTAGAATTAGCTTCTGGTGTTTACTTCGTAAAAATCAGCAATGATAACTTCTCGGTTAACAAGAAAATCGTTGTAAACAACTAATTATTAGTTTATAATAGAATTCAAGGAAAACCTCAGCATAGCTGAGGTTTTCCTTTTTTTAACAATATGGTAATATTCAATAAACTTTGAATAACAATTAGGCGATTAGTTTCGCTTTTAGTTTGTTGATAGTTAATCCTATCAATCTTTTATTGGCAGCGTTAGAAATAGTTTAATTATAGGTATCTCTTTTATTAGATGCATGTAATCATAGAATACTTAATACAAAAAATGTATGATTTTTAAAACCAATTCGAAGCAATATATAAAAGCAAGCAAGAGCGGTAATTTGGCTTCTGTTTCCAGTTTTCTAAATTTTGCTCTTTATATAGCAATCATTTTCTGTTCAACATTAACTGTTCAATCTGCTGAAAGTTCAGCTATTGAACCCCTAAATAGTAACGACAAGCCTATTCCTGAATTAAATAAAAAGGACAGGGCGTCCATCATAAATAGTGGCGATACAGTTGTTTTTGACTACTCGCAAGCTGTTTTTGCAAATGGCAATTTGAAATTTCCTGTAAGCATTATCACGGATGATCCTGATGTTTTTGCCCTAGATTTTCAATTCAGTTTTAATAACGTTGATTTTACATATGACACAGTATTAAATACAAATAACCTAACAAGTTTATTAGGTAATTTCAATCCAACCGATTTAAAGCTTCGTGTTAGTTCATTTGATCTCGATGTACTTCCTAACAATACTAACTTAGTTACCTTAAGTTTCAATACAACATCCACTCAGTTTTGTGCATTAAACCCATACGATGTTATAGTGTATTTGAATGGAGAACCATGCAGCTATAAAATTATCGGTTGTGCGAATGAATCTGCCAATGCAGGATTAGATCAAAACATTTGTGCAGAATCTACATTTTTAACAGCCAATTCAATTTTTGCAGGAACAGCTTCTTGGTCAGTTATAAGTGGCTCTGGAACATTTGCAAATCCAAACCTACCGGCTACATCGGTTTCCGGTTTATCGGCCGGAGCAAATATTTTTCGTTGGACCTTCCCAGGAAATTCAAACACAGATTCAACCTTCGATGATGTAAATATATTCAGAAATATACCTCCCTCTATTGCAATTGCTGGAGATGATTATTCAGCTTGCGGTAATTCTACAAATTTACCTGCCGAAATACCTACAACTGGAACCGGCGCTTGGACATTATTAGAAGGAACAGGAAGCATTCAAGATTTCACCGATCCAAATTCCGTATTCACCTTTACACTACCCGGATTATATGAATTAGAATGGAGAACGAGTTCGGGAAATTGCCCGGAAACTGCCGATACGATTAAGATTACAAAATTAGAATCCGCGAATGCCGGGGCTGATATTTTTGTGTGTGAAAGCCAAACAACCCTAACGGCAATTCCTTCATCTACTTCTTCTGGTTATTGGAGTGTCGTTTCAGGGACAGGCGTTTTTGTAGATTCAACATCAGCTACAACAAATGTCAGCGGAATGTCGCCAGGTGAAAATATCTTCTCTTGGACTTTATCTATAGATAATTGCCCCGACGATTCAACGGATTTGGTATCAGTTACCGTAAACGAACTATCAGAAGCAATTGCAGGAGTTGATCAAACTGTTTGTGGAGACAGTGCTTTGTTAGGGGCGGTAAATCCAACAATTGGAAGCGGCATTTGGAGCTCAGTTAATGCTTCCGTAATATTTACTGATGCTTCGAATTATCAAACGACCGTGAGCAACTTAAGTTTCGGAGTTGATACACTTATTTGGACTACAACGAATGGTATTTGTACTTCTGTAGATACCGTTATTATTACTTCATTCGAACAAACATCGCTTGCTGAAGCAGGAAATAACCAATCTGTTTGTGGAAATAGTTCACAGCTAGAGGCGGTAAGTCCTACAATTGGAAGCGGGATTTGGAGCTCAGTTAGTGCTTCCGTGGTTTTTGCTGATTCATCAAATTATCAAACTATTGTAAGCAACTTAAGTTTAGGAATTGATACACTTATTTGGACAATAACAAACGGTGTTTGTACTTCAGTAGATACTGCTATTATTACTTCCATCGAACTACCAGAAGCTTTTGCTGGAGTTGATCAAACTATATGTGGTGATAGTGTTCTTTTGGAAGCAGTTAATCCTACGATTGGAAGCGGGATTTGGACATCTACTAACCCTTCAGTAATTTTTGCAGATTCTTCAAATTTTCAAACTACAGTAAACAATTTAAGTTTCGGAGTTGACACACTTTTTTGGACTACAAACAATGGTTTATGTATAGCAGCAGATACTGTAATTATTACTTCATTTGAGCAAGCATCGATTGCAGAAGCGGGAGAAGACCAAACGGTTTGTGGAGACAATGCACAGCTAGAAGCGGTAAATCCAACCATTGGAAGCGGGACTTGGAGCTCAGTTAATCCTTCAGTGATTTTTGCTGATGTTACGAATTATCAAACTACCGTGAGCAATTTAAGTATCGGAGTTGACACACTTATTTGGACTACAACAAATGGTATTTGTTCTTCGATAGATAGTGTTATTATTACCTCCATAGAACTACCAATAGCATTCGCTGGAGTTGATCAAAGTGTTTGTGGTGACAATGCGCAGCTAGAGGCGTTAAATCCAACCATTGGAAACGGGATTTGGAGCTCAGTTAATGCTTCAGTAATATTTGCTGATGCGACGAATTCTCAAACTACTGTAAGCATTTTAGGTTTCGGAGTTGATACACTTATTTGGACTATAACGAATGGTGTTTGTACTGCAGCAGATAGTATCATTATTAATTCATTCGAACAACCATCGCTTGCAGAAGCAGGAGAAGACCAAACGGTTTGTGGAGATAAGGTTCAACTTGCTGCAGTAAAACCAATCATAGGAAATGGGACTTGGTCCTCTGTGAATCCATCCGTAATTTTTACAGATGCCACCGATTTTCAAACTTTGGTTTCAAGCTTAAGTTACGGACTTGATACCCTCATCTGGACTACGTCCAATGGAATTTGTACTTCTGTTGATACCGTTATTATTACTTCTGTAGTTCAGCCACAAGCTTTTGCTGGTTTAGATACGGTAATATGTGCTTATCAACAACCTTTTACCATTCCGATTTCAATAACAGGATCTACCAATTGGACTTGGGCAGCATTATCAGGAAATGCAGCAATTGATAATGAGCTCAGCTTATTCCCATCGTTCAGCAATATGGCGTTGGGCCAGAATAATAGTTTCGAATTGCTTGCTACAAATGGGCAATGTTCTGCAATCGATACGCTTAATATTTTTGTGTATGCCAACGAATCTGAATACTGTTTAACCTCTACTATTTTTATTCCTGAAGGGTTTTCTCCGAATGGAGATGGAAGCTACGACGTATTTGCAATTCTTAATTTGAATGGCTTAGATGCAAACGTTCAGATTTATAACCGTTGGGGAAATCTTGTTTATGCGAATGAAAACTACCAAAACGATTGGAATGGAACTGCCAACCAAGGATTGGTATTATATGGCGAAGAGTTGCCTGCAGGAACTTATTATTACATCATACAAATTGAAGGAGAATCCGAACCACGTAAAGACTACTTGACATTATGGAGATAACATTATTCAAAAAACCAGCTGCGTTTCTATTATTCATACTTCTAACTACATCTGTTGTTGCGCAGCAAGATCCGATGTATAGCATGTATATGTTTAATCCCGTTTCCATAAATCCTGCTTACACAGGCTCGACGGACCAAATGCAAATTGTAGGAGTGTTCCGTAAACAATGGTTAAGCATACCAGGAAGTCCTCAAACGTCCACTTTATCGTTTCATTCTCCATTAAAAAATGAGAAAATGGGATTGGGTTTTAGTTTTATTAACGACCGTCTTGGTGAAATGCAGACGACCGGATTTCAAGGAACCTATGCATATAAGTTGAAATTGAAAGAGACAACACTTTCGTTTGGATTGCAAGTAGGTTTGAGGAATTTCAATGTTAATCTCGCCAATGTTCAACTAGCACCAGTAAACCAATACGATGTTGCTTTCGCGAACAATAGTTCTGCTTGGAGTTTTAATTATGGTGCTGGAATTTTTTGGTACGGTAAAAAATGGTTTGCGGCATTTAGTATTCCCCATTTGAGAAACAATATTCTAAATGATCAACAAGTATTAAATCCAACTGACTTTGCTCGATTGAGAACACATTACAATTTATACGGAGGATATGTTTTTCAATTGAATGATGATTTTAAAATTAAGCCATCGTTGATGATTAAAAACGTAACAGGATCTCCAATTCAGGTGGATATTAATGCGAATGTGTATTGGAAAGATTATGGTCTTGGCTTAAGCTACAGAACGAATAGCGCCGTTGTTATTCTCGCTGAAGCAAAAGCTAGCAAGAATTTCCATATTGGTTATGCGTTCGATATTAACACAAATGGACTATCTCGCAGCGCAGGTGGATCTCACGAGTTGATGATTCGGTATGATTTTCAAACCAACAAAAACAAAGAGTTTACTGAACGCGATTTTTAAAATCGGGAATCTGTAAATCGCATTTTGTTTTTCGATAACGTTCAATCTGAACAAGGAATTTTTATATCTATAATGCAGCGTTCATAAAATATTTATGAAAAACGCATCGGTTCTTGTCTCGATTGCAAAATTGCCTATTTTCGCAACTTACAATTAAGCATGGTATCCATCGCATTCCTTATTCTTGCAGCATTAACAATTGGCTCTGCGCTGATGGTGGTATTCTCTAAGAATCCTATTTACAGTGTGCTTTGGCTGGTAATCTGTTTCTTTTCAATTACTGGGCATTATATTTTACTTGATGCTGGCTTTTTAGGCATTGTCAACTTGATTGTATATGCAGGAGCCATCATGGTACTTTTCCTTTTTGTGATTATGCTCCTCAATCTAAATAAAGAAACGGAGCCACATAAACCCTTAATTTTAAAAGTAGCAGCCGTTCTTTCCGCCTGTTTGCTGATGATTATTTTGGCGGCTTCTTTAAAAGAATACGATAGTCGTCCTGCAGCTCAATTATCGGAAGGATTTGGAACAGCAAAAAGTGTTGGGAAGGTTCTCTTCAATGATTTTTTACTCCCTTTCGAAGTTTCATCTATATTGTTTATTTCAGCGATGGTGGGAGCTGTAATACTTGGTAAAAAACACGTTAACGACTAATTATGGAAGAACTACAACTTTCCTTCCGTGAAATTGGTATTCAGCATTACCTCTTTTTAAGCGCGATATTATTTTCTATTGGCGTATTGGGAGTTTTGCTTCGCCGAAATTTTATCATCATTTTTATGTCTATCGAACTTATGTTGAATGCCGTAAACGTTCTTTTAGCAGCGTTTTCTCGTTTTCATGGAGATCAATCGGGGCAGGTATTTGTGTTTTTCATTATGGTTGTTGCTGCCGCAGAAGTGGCTGTTGGATTGGGAATACTCGTCATGATTTACCGAAACATCCGATCTACGGACATCAATGCGTTGAAAAACTTGAAATGGTAATAACATCGGAAACGAAATCATAAATGGAAAATTTCGCTTGGTTGATCCCTGCCCTTCCGCTGTTCGGCTTTCTGTTCAGCATCTTTCTTGGAAATAAACTTCCGAAGAATGTAGTTGCATCTGTTGCTTCTTTAGCTGTTTTGCTCCCATTCATCTTAACAGTTTCGATTTTCATCCCCTTTATTTCAGCAGTTGATGCTGAACCCATCCGAATTTTACTCGGCGAATGGATTCACATTGGAAAATTATCGGTGAACTACAGTTTCCAATTGGATCAACTTTCACTGATGATGATGTTGGTTATTACCGGTGTTGGATTTTTAATTCATGTATACTCAGCAGGTTACATGCACGATGATCTCGGTTTTAGTCGCTTCTTTGCATACCTCAACCTCTTCATTTTCTTCATGTTGATTTTGGTGATGGGAAGCAATTACATCATGCTATTCATTGGTTGGGAAGGTGTTGGACTTTGCTCGTATTTGTTAATTGGCTTCTGGTATAAAAACCCTGAATATAACAAAGCGGCAAACAAAGCTTTTATCATGAACCGCATTGGAGATTTGGGTTTATTACTCGGTATCTTCTTGCTTTATCTTCGTTTTTCAACATTCGAATACAACCGGATCTCTTTTGAAGCATTGGAATTAGCCACCGGCGATCCAATTATTCGTAACGCTACCATTTTGTTGTTCATTGGTGCCATCGGTAAATCGGCGCAGCTTCCTTTATTTACTTGGCTTCCTGATGCCATGGCTGGACCAACACCTGTTTCTGCATTAATACATGCGGCAACCATGGTTACAGCAGGTATTTACTTGATTATTCGTAGTAATGTGTTGTTTTCATTGGCTCCATTTACTCAAGAAATAATCATGATTGTTGGTCTTTGCACCGCGCTGTTTGCAGCGAGCATCGGACTCAAACAAAACGACATCAAAAAGGTACTCGCCTACTCTACCGTTTCTCAGTTAGGTTATATGTTTTTCGCATTGGGATTAGGTGCTTATTCGGCTGCCTATTTCCATCTTTTTACCCATGCATTTTTTAAAGCATTGCTTTTCCTTGGATCAGGTTCGGTTATTCATGCAATGAGCGGTGAACAAGACATTCGCAAAATGGGCGGCTTGAAAAAGGCATTGCCAATTACCCATGCCACATTTCTAATTGGCACCATTGCCATTGCAGGAATTCCTCCATTGGCAGGTTTCTTCTCTAAAGATCAAATTTTAGCTTCCGCATTTGCTCACAATCCTATTCTTTGGATTTTAGGTGTTGCCGGTGCGCTAATGACTGCATTTTATATGTTCCGTTTGTATTACCTCACCTTCTTCGGAAGTTTTAGAGGAACTCACGAGCAAGAACATCATTTGCATGAATCTCCGTTGACCATGACCATTCCGTTAATCGTGTTAGCTGTTTGTTCAATTGTTGCGGGCTTTGTAAATATTCCTGAAGTGCTTGGTGGCAATCATTGGCTCGATCGTTTCTTTGAACCAATCTTGGCAGGATCCAATTTGATTATGGAAGAATTTCCACACAATCATCTTTCGCATACTTTAGAAATGATCTTGATGGCGGCTTCTGTTTCTGCTGTTCTGGTTGTGATTGCATACGCTTGGATTCGCTACAAAAAGAACGGCCACTTGCCAGCAAACGAGGGTGAATCCATTTCGTTTATTGAAAAACTTCTTGCCAATAAATATTACATCGACGAGTTGTATGATACTCTTGTTTCTAAGCCAGTACTTTCTGCATCAAAAGGGATTTTCCGTTTTGTTGAAGCCAATTTTATTGATCGGATTGTAAATGGAGTTGGACAAGTGGTTGTACTTGGTTCCCGAACTGCCCGTTTTCTTCAAACTGGTAATGTTGGATTTTACATTTTCGCTATGATAATCGGTATTTTGGTTATTCTGGCGGCTAACATTATTCTAAACTGAGTATGATAACAGCTGCTCTCATCGCATTTCCGTTTTTCGCTGCACTTTTGTTGTTCTTGCTTCCTGCAACAATGGCTAAAAAAGTAGCACTTGCCATTACGTTACTTCAAGCCGTTTTTACCGCTTACGTCATTTATTTATTCGATATTAACGAGCATCGAAGCTTGCTTTCAAACATGCAGTTTATCCTATCCGAAAATTGGATTCACTCCATGGGAATTCGCTTTTTTGTTGGATTGGATGGACTAAGTATGTTGATGGTAATTCTAACCAACTTCTTGCTGCCCTTTATTGTTTTGACAACTTGGAACAAAGAGTTCAAGAATCCACGTTTGTTTTATTTCTTGATGCTTATGATGCAAAGCGCCTTAGTGGGTGTTTTTGTTTCCTTAGATGCTTTTCTCTATTACATTTTCTGGGAATTGGCATTAATTCCTATCTATTTCATTGTATTGATTTGGGGTGGTGAAAATCGAGTGAAGATTACGTTTAAGTTTTTCATCTATACCTTGTTGGGATCTTTGCTTATGTTGGCTGCTATCATCTGGTTATACCTTCAAACCAGCGATTACACCTTTGGCATCGATTCATTTTATGCACTTCGTTTAGATCCAACAGCACAACGCTGGGTTTTCTGGGCTTTTTTCTTGGCTTACGCTATCAAAATACCACTATTGCCTTTCCATTCTTGGCAACCCGACACCTACACTACAGCTCCAAACGCAGGATCCATGTTGCTTTCAGGTATTATGTTGAAGATGGGTATCTATTCCATTTTCCGTTGGATTCTTCCAATTACTCCAATGGCTGTTAGTGCTTACACCGATATTGTGCTCATTATGTGCGTGGTTGGAATTATTTACGCTTCATGGATTGCCGTTGGTCAAACCGAACTTAAACGTTTGTTTGCTTGGTCTTCCATTGCGCACGTTGGATTAATAACAGCTGGAATCTTTACATTATCTCGCACAGGTTTTCAAGGAGCAATGATTCAAATGCTTGCCCACGGGGTGAACGTAGTTGGATTGTTTTTCGTTGCAGAAATTATTCAACAGCGAACCGGTACAACCGAAATTCAAAAATTAGGTGGCATTCGTCAATTGGCTCCAGTTTTCGCTTCTTGCTATATGATCATTACGTTTGCAAGTGTGGCGCTGCCATTAACAAACGGCTTTATTGGAGAATTCCTTTTGCTTAGTTCACTTTACGATTATAGTTATGTTTTTACTGCATTTGCAGGATTAACAGTAATATTAGGAGCGGTTTATATGTTGCGCGCTTACAAAACATCCATACTCGGAGAAAACAGTGCAATGACCATTTTTGCTGACCTTACTATTTCGGAGAGATTGGTCTTATTCCCTATTGTTGGAATTATCATTTTCTTTGGGCTCTTTCCTCAATTCATTTTCAATCTCACCGATGAGTCGGTAAAATACCTGCTTATGGAGATTTCTAATCACATGGTACCGACTATCTGATATGACTACACTGGTACTTTTATCGCTACTTGGCTTCTTGATCTTATTCTTGGGAGCTTTTGACCAGAAGAAACTCATCCTTCCTTCTGCCGTTTTGGGACTCATCGCTGCGTTTTTTACCAATGCATTAGATTGGGGCACAAATCGATTATGGTATTCGATGATGTTGTATGATAATTATGCAATTTCATTTATTGGGTTGATGATCTTAACGGTCATCTTCATATTGCTCATCGCGAGCTACCAATTTCGAAACGAAGGAAGCCACATTGCAGATATTTATGCATTGATGATTTTCGTGCTTGTAGGTGCCTTGGTTATGACTTCCTATTCGAATTTGGTGATGCTATTTATTGGCATTGAAATTCTGTCTATTGCCTTGTATATTTTGGTAGGAAGCAGACGCATGAATTTGTCATCTAACGAAGCTTCTTTAAAGTACTTTTTGATGGGGGCTTTTGCTTCTGGTTTTCTTTTGTTTGGAATTACCCTTGTCTACGGCGTTACAGGTAGTTTCGACCTTGCTGCCATTTCTGATTATGCAAATGGCACAGAAAATTTACCCATCATTTTTAATACCGGTTTGATATTAATTCTCATTGGATTTGCCTTTAAAATAGGGGCCGTACCCTTCCACTTTTGGACACCCGATGTGTATCAAGGAGCGCCAACATTAATTACTGCTTTCATGGCAACGGTTGTTAAAACGGCTGGTATTGCAGCATTCTATCGTTTGTTCGATACGTGTTTTAGTGGCATTGATGGTGTTTGGTACAATGTCCTTTGGGTAATTTCGATAGCAACCATTTTACTAGGTAACATTTCGGCTATTATGCAAAACGAAGCAAAGCGGATGTTGGCTTGGTCGTCGGTTGCCCATGCTGGATATTTGCTTCTGCCCGTTTTGGCCTTGAATGAATTATCTTCTTCTTCCATTTTCTATTATACCGCTGCTTATTCAATTGCGTCAGTCACTGCATTTGGAGTGCTAATCGCAATAAGTCAATTCAACAATGATTTACAAATAGATCAGTATAAAGGATTAGCTAAGAATAATCCATTTCTAACTTTTGCGCTTGTTATTTCCATGTTTTCATTGGCTGGAATTCCTCCATTAGCTGGCTTCTTTGGAAAGTATTTTGTATTTCTTACTGCGATGGAAAGCAACCTTAACATTGCTGTTATTATTGCCATTGCAGGATCTCTCATTGGAGTGTATTACTATTTCCGTCCAGTTATTTTTGCATTCAATAACGATGGTCAAGAAATGGAGCGCATTAAAACAAGTTGGGTCTTTAACTTTGTTTTAGCCATTTGTATTGGCATTACCTTGTTATTAGGTATTTTTCCTGATATTATTTCAGCGCTTCCTGGCATTTAAGCACATCAAAGATTAATTCGGTTCAAGCTTATTCAACCAGTATAATTACAAGAATTATTAATCGATGTATTTTTGGAAAAGGTAGATTTAGAAAGAGCAAACTAATTCTATTCAGCAAATAGCTCTTTCCACGCAATTTCGATTACCTCTATTTCGAAACCCTTTGCTCGAACTTTACTCATTAGTTGCCATTTTTCTTTTTGGGTTTTAGGCTTACTCTCTTTTGCTAGTTTTTTCAACATGGCTGCGGCGGCTTTCTGGTATTCACCATCTTGAATCTCCGATAAGCCTTTGCGAATGCAGGATTCCGAAATTCCTTTTTGCTTAAGTTCCAATTTAATTCGGATTTTCCCCCATTGCTTCATCCGAAATTTCCCCCGGGCAAAGCTGCGGGCAAAACGCTCTTCGTTTAAGAAATTCTCCTTGATTAACTCGGATATCACAAACTCAGCATCCTCTCCCTTAAACGATGATTGATAGAGCTTCTGCCGAACTTCTAGCTGCGATCGTTCTTGATACGCACAGAAATTCTTCATCTTCTCTAGCGCCTCTGTCACAGTAAATATAACCGCCATACCCGGAATTAAAATCAGTCTTTAACCGATTCGAAATCTGCTTGTTTTGAGCGAAATTGGTAGATAACCAAACCAATTCCAACGATTACCAAACCATAAACAGCGAACTTGGTCTTAAAATAGAGCATTACAGCACAAATGACTGTGGCTATAATGATGTATAATATTGGAATGATAGGGTAACCAAATGCCTTGTAAGGACGAGGAGCATCGGGCATTTTCTTCCGTAAAATAAATACAGCACCAACGGTTAGAATATAAAACAACATCACCACAAACATGAGGTAATCGAGCAAATCGCCATACTTACCTGAAAGACACAGTACACTGCTCCAAACCATTTGAATTAGTATTGCAAAAGCAGGGACGCCGTTTTTATTTAATTGAGTTGCTCGTTTTAAAAACAAACCATCTTGGGCCATAGCAAAATAGGCACGTGGCGCTGTAAAAATCAATCCGTTTAAACAGCCAAACGTAGAAACCATAATAATGGCGGCCATAACAAATTGTCCGCTATTACCAAGCATCGTATTCATTAACAAGGTTCCAACACGATCTTCGGGAGCTGATTGAATTGCTGCTAAAGGCATCATGTACAGATAAATAACATTTACTAGAATATAAATCATCAAAACGATTCCCGTTCCAATGGCTAAAGAAAGAGGAAGGTTTTTACCTGGATTTTTAATTTCTCCAGCGGTAAATGTGATATTATTCCATGCATCGGCCGAAAACAAGCTGCCCGTTAATGCGGCAAGAAAAATACCGATGGTGGTTCCTATTCCAACAGTTGAATCGCTTGGCCACATTGGTTCCATATTGCTCCAACTTCCTTGTCCTTTCGAAGCATAATAAAAACCCACCAACACAACACCGAGCAATGCACCAATTTTAGCAACCGTAAAGAAGTTTTGGATGATTGCCGAATTCTTCACATCCCTCAAATTAATCAAAGACAATAACACAATGCAAATGATGGCAGTTAATTGCTGGGAACTCACCGTGAAAAAGCCGGCATTTAATAATATGTTTTTAGCACTAATGCTCTCAAAAAAAACACCGCTAAATTTTGCAAATGCAACACCCACTGCGGCAATTGTGCCCGTTTGTATTACTGCAAAAAGCGACCAGCCGTAGGTAAAAGCTGTTCGTTTTCCATACGCTTCTCTCAAATACACATATTGCCCTCCGGCCTGTGGAAACATAGCTGCTAACTCACCATAAGTAAGTGCGGCCATAAGTGTAATAACAGCCGTAAACACCCAAGCAAGCAAAACCAATGCTCCCGAATTAACTTGGCGTGCAATATCGGCGCTCACAATAAAAATCCCTGAACCAATCATGGATCCCATAATAATGGTGGAACTGTCGAAAAGAGAAAGTTTTTTATGTGCGCTCATAATTTTCAGGATTGGGCTTTAAATTTGCCCGGCAAGATATAGATATTATCGTTTTAAAACTTAAAGCTATTCCATGGGTTAATTAATGAATACATGCCAATGAGGCGGTATCTTTAGCCGGTGAAAAACGCGAAGGCCTATAAACTTTTATTTATCTCGAATGCCGTTTCTGGTTTTTCTCAAGGTATTTGCATGCTCGCAATACCCTGGTATTTCAGTAAAATTCTGGGGAAGCCCGAATTATTCGGTGTCATGTATGCTGCAACTACATTCGTGATGCTTTTTTGGGGATTGTATGCAGGAACATTAATCGATAAATTTTAC